>Ga0209233_1000053_pt1 | contig 444909 bp, 481 predicted proteins | sample AraplaCL_Cvi_mCL_FD_184269 | JGI IMG/M metagenome (GOLD analysis project Ga0209233, IMG submission 184269) | Arabidopsis root microbial communities from the University of North Carolina, USA - plate scrape CL_Cvi_mCL (SPAdes) (version 2) | ecosystem: Host-associated > Plants > Roots >... | reverse complement strand
CCTTGCCGCCCGCTCCGGCTCCAAAAAACTCGCAATCATCGCCGTAGCAAGGAAGCTCCTGGTCGTTCTCAATGCCATTATTCGCGACAAAACCGCATTCGCATGAACACAGTTGCCATGCCGTGACGTCGAGGCGCCCCCACGGTGCAGAATTCTGCACCGTTGCATTATCGGACCAAGGTCACGGCATGGATTCCAGGGTCTGCGCGCGTCGCTTCGCTCCTTGCTCCGCCCTGGAATGACGACATGAGGATTGTTCCGGCCAATCGCCGCCGCCGGAGCACAATCTCTCCCGTGCTAGCGGCGAAGCGAATGCAGCCCAAAGCGGAATTGCATCGCCGCGAAGACGAGCTGCCGCAGTATCTTCAAGGCAAGCAGGACCTTTCCGTCAGCTCTCATCGCCCGATCCTTCGAGCATCGCTTTCACGCCCGCCAACCCGAGGTCGGCGAATGAAGCGATAGCCTCTTCGGTCAGCGGCCGCGCCACAATCAGGCGTTCGGCGAGATCGTCCGAAACACCCTGCTCCGCCAGCACCTGCCTCGCCTGACATATCGGCAGCGCGTTGAACCAGCGGTAGCCCGCCGCGCGCCGCGCCGCTCGATCGACCTTGCCCCACAGCCTGACGCGCGAGATGCCGCCGTCGGGATAGGCGTCGAGCCGGACATACGCGACCGACGCGCCGCTGTCTGGCAGGCGAAAAACATGACGCGTGTCCGGCTGCAGCGGCCGGCGTGAAAGCAGCGGCGCCCAGCCATCGTCGCCGGCCATCGCCTCTCCCGCGCTGGCAAGCGCCACTTCGGCGGAAGCGTTGTATTTGAAATGCGCGGTGTCGATTTCGACCAGCCACACACGGCCCGGCAGCGCCAGGCGGATGATGGCATGGTCGTTGCCGTCGTCGCGTCGGCGTCGCGTTTCCCAGCCGTCACCCATGTTGCGCGCCTTGTCGGGACGGTTCAGCATCGCGGCCGAGGTGTAGAAGCCGTCGCTGCTAGTCACCACCTGGCCGCCATGGTCCTGGCTGGCCAGGTCGACAGTCAGCCCGTCGAAGACCCGCGGATCCGGCACGACATGGCCGTAGACGCGCAGCCTCGCGATGCCGCCGTCGGGGAAAGCCGAGAGGCGGACATGGGTGAAGCGTCGGCGATCGGAGACCTCGAAGCGGTTGTGCGCGTCGCCCTTGAGCGGCGAGCGCGGCACGATCTCGGTCCATTCGGTTTCCGCCGCCTGCAGCGCCTTCGGGCTGGGATAGCCTTCGACACCGCACGCCTCGATGCGGCACGTGGTCGGGAAATTGCCGGTGAAGAAGGACGTATCGACGTCGATGCCGGTGATGACGCCGGCGGCGCCCAGCCGGATCAGCGCCCAGTCATGCCCGGGCTCGCGTCGCCGCTTCGTCTCCCAGCCGTCGACGATCTCGCCGCGCGGGCCGTAATTGCCAGGTACGAAAGCCGAGGGCGTTGGCGTCAGCAGGCTCTCCTTTTCGCCGAAGGATTCGTCGCTCGCGGCCAGCACGCTGCCGCCCAGCCAGCGCGATGCGAGGTCGACCTCGGCGGCGAAGTCCTCCTTGAGTTCGGGCATGGCGTAGGCGTCACGCGCCCGCCCCTTTTCGATCATGTTCATCGACGGCCTCCCGCGCGCAGCGACAGGCCGACGGGGCGCGGCCTCAAGCCCAGCGCCTCCGACAACGGCCAACCATCGATGCGCTTCTCGTCCGGCCGGGCATAGGTCGAGATCTTGCTGGTCTTGAGCCCGAGACCGACGATCGCCTCGGCCAGCCGCACGGCGGCGGCGACGCCGTCGATGACCGGCACGCCAAGCTCGGTGGTGATCGCTTCCTCTAGTCCGGCCATGCCGGCGCAACCGAGGCAGATCACTTCGGCATGGTCCTGCTCGACGGCCTTGCGCGCCTCTTCGACGATCGAGCGCATGGCGGCGGCCGGATCCTGGTCGACCTCCAGCGTCGACATGCCGTTGGCGCGCACCGAGGCGCAGCGGTCGGCAAGGCCGGAGAGCCTGAGCCGGTCCTCGATCGGCGGCACCGAGCGCTGCAGCGTGGTGACGACCGAATAGCTGCGGCCGATCATCATCGCCATATGGGCGGAAGCCTCGCAGATCTCGATCACCGGCTGCTCGATGAGTTCCTGCAGCCCGTCGCGGCCATGCTCGCCGAAACCCGCCATCACCACCGCGTCGAAAGGCTCGTCATAGGCGAGCACGCGGTCCATCACGGCGACGGCCGAGATGTAGCTCTCGAAATTGCAGTCCACCGCCTCCGGCCCGAAGAACGGCGTCAGCGTGACGATGTCGGTGCCGGCGGATGCGGCGGCCTTGGCGGCTTCGTCGATGACAGCGGACATCGACTGGCTGGTGTTGACGTTGACGACCAGGATCTTCATCTCAGGCACTCCTTCTCAATTCTTGTGTCCGGCTTGGGTCCATCCGAGCTTCCCTTGCGATCAGTTCGCCAATCGGGCGGCCGAAGAGGTCGATGCGCCGGCCGCGCAGGAAGGTTTCCTGGACCACGCCGCTCAGCGCGTTGCCGGCATAGGGGGTGATCGGATGGCGGTGATGGAGGCTCGCCGCATCGACGACGAATTCGGCATCGGGCGAGAACAGCGCGAAGTCGGCGTCGCAACCGGTCGCGATGCGGCCCTTATGCGCGAGGCCGGCGAGCGCGGCGGGCCGCTCCGCCATCCAGCGAACCACGTCGGCCAGTGAGTTGCCGCGCTTGCGCGCCTCGCTCCAGGTTACCGGCAGTCCGAGTTGCAGCGAGGAGATGCCACCCCAGGCGGCGCCGAAATCGCCGGAGACCAGCTCCTTCATTTCAGGCGTGCAGGGCGAATGGTCGGAGACGACCATGCTGATCGTGCCCTCCCCGACGCCGGCCCAGAGCCTTTCGCGGTTGGCGGCTTCGCGTACTGGCGGGCCGACCTTGGCGGCGGTCTCGCCGTCGTCGATCCCTTCGGCGCAGAGCGCCAGGTAATGCGGACAGGTTTCGACGCTGAGCCGCACGCCGTCGGCGATCGCCGAAGCGATCATCGGCAGCGCGTCGGCGCTGGAGAGGTGGAGGATATGCGCGCGCGCGCCGCTGGCGCGCGCCGCCTCGATGACTTCGGCGATCGCCAGGTTCTCGATGCCCTTCGGGCGCGAGGCGAGGTAGTCGGCATAATGCCGGGTGTGCACCTCAGGCATCGCCGCCATGGCGATCGCGCTCTCGGCATGGACGATGAAGAGCGAGCCGAGGCCAGCCACCATGTCCATGACCTTGCGCATATGCTGCGGCGTGATGCCCGGAAAATCGTCGGTCCCGGTATCGCAGAGGAAGGACTTGAAGCCGAGCACGCCGGCCTCATGCAGCTTCGGCAGGTCGTCGAGGTTCGATGGGATGGCGCCGCCCCAGAAGCCGACGTCGACATGGCACTGGCCGTCGGCGGCTTCGCGCTTGGCGGCGAATGCCTCCAGCGTCACGGTGGTCGGCACGCTGTCCAGCGGCATGTCGACCAGGGTTGTTATGCCGCCCGCCGCCGCCGCCCGGGTCGCGGTCAGGAACCCTTCCCACTCGGTGTTGCCGGGCTCGCATATGTGCACGTGGCTGTCGACGAGGCCGGGCAGAAGCACGGTATCGGCATCGAGCGTGACGGTTTCCCGGGCGTTCGCGGCAGCGTCGAGCGCGGCGATGCGGACGATCCTGCCGCCGGCGACGCCCACCGACACGGCGCGCTCGCCTTCCGGCAGGATGGCGCGCGGGGCGCGAATGAGGAGATCGAGGGTTGTCATGGCAATTCCTTCCCGCGCGGCGTGCGCGACGGAGAGTGGAGTGGGGCTTGGGACCGTCGTCCGGAGGCCTGTGCGGCCTCCGGACGGATTCGCGGCTTCAGATGCGGGCGAAGCCGAGCAGTGCCTTCACGTCGGCCCGCTTGTGGACCAGCGTCACGCCGAGCAGGTAGACGACCGCGCCGGTCAGCCAGGACTGCAGCGCCGGGAAGCCGATATAGGCGCTGTTGATCGCCGGGATCAGGCCGGCCGTGTAGACGCCGACAGCCGTACCGGCGGCCAGTGCGATGACGCCCGGCCAGTTGGCGATGCCGAGCTCGCTCCAGTTGGCGACGCGGTACATCGGCCGCTTGATGCCGAACAGCCAGGGCAGCAGGAAGAGGTCGATCGCCATGATCGTGCTGGCGACTGGCACGGTGGTCGAACCGATGCTGGTCACGAGGTTGAACGTGTCCTGCAGGTTCGGCAGGTAGAAGGTGAGCACGGCGGCGATCAGGCCGAGGCCAACGACGGTGTACTGACGCTTCCAGCCGCGGATGCCGGAGAGCACGTTCTGCGCGCCGTTGACGGCGATGTAGAGGTTGCCGTCCTGCACCGCCCACTGGTTGATGACGATGACGGCGATGCCGAGCAGCGCGCTGCCGAACATGGTGAAGTTGACGAAGTAGCTGATACTCGGGCCGAAGTCGGGCTGGTTGGAGAGTGCGGCGATCATGTAGCCCATGACCGGAAAGAGCAGCGCGCCGACCAGGTAGGAAATGACGATGGTCGGGATGTTCCACCACGAGGCGCGCCCGGCCTTGGCGTAGCGGAAGAAGTCCGGCTCGTTGCCCCAGGTGGAGAGGCCGACCATCGAGCCGATGACCATGATCATGGCGGTCTTGGAGTCGACATGCGGCACAGCGGCCAGCACATCGTGCGAGACGGTGGTGAAGGCGAGGATGGTGGCGAAGATGCCCCAGGCCAGGATCACCGGCACGGCGACGAACTGGGCGAAACGCTGCACGCCCTCGAAGCCGAAATAGGTGTTGACGATCATCACCACCGCAAGCAGCGCGGTGATCGCGCCGACAGCCGGCACCGTCATCAGGCCACCGGCGATGTCGATGATGAACTTCACGGTAAAGAGGTAGAAGGCCATGCCGTTGACGACCAGGAGCAGCGAGACGAGGCCGCTGCCGATAGTGCCGAAAATGCTGCGCGCCATCACCGAATGGGTCTGGCCGGTGGCGGCGCCCGCATTGGCCGAGCCGATGCAATAGAGGCTCATGACGGCCGCGGCGATCAGCATCGCCACCGTCAGTTCGGATAGCGTCAGCCCCTGGAAGCGGGCGCCGTAGCCGACCAGCACGGTGCCGAACACCGCCTGCATCGACAGGAACTGCGCCAGCATGCGGAAGTTCGACCGCCGCTTTTCCTGCGGCACGACGGATTCGGTGTAGTCGGCAATGTCCGCCTCGGTGACGGACAGGATGGTCTCGACGCTGTCGGCGATGGCCGGCTGCGCTTCGGCGGGCAGCGACTGCCCGGGCGATGTCGGTGTTTGCAAGGTCATCTCAGTATCCCCTTTGCGAGGTGTTCCCCTGGTCGACATCCGGTCCGCGCCTTGCCTTTAGGGCAGCATCAACGAGACCGATGCAATGTCGCCATGCTTGACCATGAAACCCGTGCTTCCTCCCTTCAACGCCCAAAGATCGAACACTAAGCATTGATCAAATCAATGCATTCCTTCGCCCGCCTGCGTCAGCCCGATGACCTCGGCGATGAAAAGGTCGCGTGCGGTATGAGCCGGGCTCTGCGGATCGGTGACGACGAAGATGTCGTTGCGCGGCACGTTGGCGCCGGCAAGCAACGGCCACAGCCGCCCGGCGTCGACTTCGGCCTGCGCGTAGCCTTCCGGGAGGAAGCACAGCCCGACGCCGAGCGCCGCCAGCCGCCTCGCCTCCTCCAGATGGTCCGACATGCCGGCGATGTTGCGTCCGAGGCCATGCTCGAGCCGGAACTGGGTGAGCTCGTCGCCTTCGTCGGCGCCGGTCAGCACGAAGGCCTCGCCGGCGAGAGCGGCCGGATCGGTGACGCTCTTGCCGAAGAGCGGATGCGGGCGTCCGCAGTAAGGCCGGTGGATCTCGGTGAAGAGGTGCAGATAGGCAAGCTCGGCGCGCTTGACGCGCGAGGGCGAGATGCCGATGTCGATCCTGTGCTGGATGAGCGAGTTGACCACCTCGGTCCAGGCCGCGACTTCGACGATGAGTTCGACAGCCGGATATTTGGCATGGAAGGCAGCGATCGCCTCGTCAAGCGCCGGTGCGACCAAATTGGAGACCAGCATCACCCGCAAATGCCCCCGAATCTCGGCCCTCACGTCCGACAGCTTCGCCGGGATTTCACGGATGGCGTCGGCGAATTCCTGGCACCGCTCGGCAAGGATACGGCCCTCCTCCGTCAGCTCGAAACCGGTCGGACCACGATGGCAGAGGGTCACGCCAAGCCTTTCCTCGAGGCGCCGCAGCGCGAGGCTGAGCGCCGGCTGCTTGCGGTTCAGCTCCTGCGCCGCCCTGGTCACCGAGCGGGCACTGGCGATCTCATGGAAGAACTTCAACAGATTCCAGTCGAGGTTCCTGGCGAATTGCGGTCCGCGAACCGTGTGATCCGACTGTTTACGCCCCAACGCCTGCTCCCGAAGCCCCGCCCACGCCGCCCGTGCGGCAGGCCGGCGAGTTAAGCCGATATTTTCGGAGCCGGCAAAGCCTTTGCCTTCAGAGGACGGCGCCCCGCGCCTGCTGCGCCACCTTGCCGGCTAGCACCGCTTGCTCGACCAAAGCCGCCACCTCGTCGGCCACGGTATTGACCGGTGTGCGATCGCGGGTGGCCCGGGCAATCACCATCAGGCCTTCCAGCGAGGATTCGACCAGCAGCGCCAGCGCCTGCGCGCGGCGCTCCGGCACCCCTGCCCTGACGAATGCCTGGCGCAGCAATCCGATCCACTGCTCGAAGGCAGAGCGGCAGATTTCAACCAGGTCCGGTACGTCGTTGGGCGCGTCGAGCACGACCGGCGCCACAGGGCAGCCGAGCGAGAACTCGTTCTCCTCCAGCATGCGCGCGACCGACTGGTAGATGTGATGGACGGCGACCGCCGGATCGCTTTCCTCCAACAACGCGGCGCCCAGCCGCTCGGTCACGTCGGCAACGCTGGCGCGCGTCACCTCGATGACCAGTTGGTCCTTGCCGCCTGGGAAATGAAAATAGAGCGAGCCGCGCGGCGCGCCGCTGGCGCCCAGGATGTCGTTCAGCGACGTGCCGTGATAGCCGCGCTGCCGCAACAGCCGCGCGGTCGCCTCGATCATGCGGGTTCGTGTGTCCGTCGCCACGTCAACCTCTCACACTGTCAACCTCTGTCAGGAGCGCGCATTATAGGTGTTGCGCTCAATATGACAATCGGTCTACATAATATGTAAATCGGTCTACATATTTGGAGCCAAGAATGCGGCGCTACCGGCTGGAGCAACAAGGCAACGGCATCGACGCTGTGGCAATGCGGGAGGAAGCCGTGCCGCAGCCTGGCCCACATCAGATCCTGGTGCGGGTGCGGGCCGCGTCGCTCAACCGTCGCGACACGATGATCGTCAGCGGCACCTACCCGCTGATGCCGCGCCCCGGCGTGGTACCGCTGAGCGACGGCGCCGGCGAAGTGGTGGCGGTCGGCGACGGCGTCACGCGTTTCGCCGTCGGGGATCGCGTCACCGGCAGCTATTTCGCGCGCTGGGTCGATGGCCGCGTCCATCCGGGCGTGATCGACCAGTTGGGCTGCACGCTGGACGGGATGCTTTCCGAATATGTGCTGTTCGACGAGCAATGGGCGGTGCGGCTGCCCGATCACCTCTCCTGGCAGGAGGCCGCGACCTTCACCTGCGCCGGGCTAACCGCCTGGAGCGCGCTGACGGGCGCCGAGATTCCAAAGCCGGGACAATGGGTTCTCATCATCGGCTCAGGCGGCGTCGCGCTGTTTGCCCTGCAGTTCGCCAAGCTCATGGGCTGCCGTGTGGCCGCCGTCACCTCGCGCGCCGAAAAGGCTGACAGGCTGCGTGTGCTCGGCGCCGACCTTGCCATCGCCACGGCCGAGACACGGGAATGGGGCGTGAAGCTGCGCGAGGCGACCGGCGGCATCGACCTGGCCGTCGAGACCGGCGGCCCGGCGACATTTGCGCAATCGCTGATCGCCAGCGCGCTTTACGGGCGCATCGTGCTGCTCACCGTGCAGGACCAGAACGGCAAATCAGTCGAGATTCCGGGCGCCGTCTACCAGCGCAGCCTCGTCACCATCGGCCGCCTTTTCGTCGGCAGCCGAAACGGGCTGGAGGCGATGCTTGCCGCTGTCGCCACGCACCGGCTGAAGCCGGTCATCGACAAGGTCTTCCCCTTCGCCCAGGCACGCGAGGCCTACCGCCATTTCCAGCAGGGCGACGTCTTCGGCAAGGTCGTCATCGACGGCGCGTGACCGCCAATTTCTTTGCGAAAACCAGAGAGGAGATCAGCCATGACGATTCGTGAAGCCTCTGCCGGCTGGCAGGGCACACTCAAGGAAGGATCGGGCCGGTTGCGCCTGGGTAGCGGCGTGTTCGAAGGCGCCTACTCCTTCCCTTCCCGCTTCGAGAATGGCCCCGGCACCAATCCGGAAGAACTGATCGCCGCCGCGCATGCCGGCTGCTTCTCAATGGCGCTCACCGCCATACTCGGTGGCGAAGGCCATGCGGCCAACAGCATCCAGACGATCGCCAAGGTGCATCTCGGCGCAACGGCGGCCGGGCCGACGATCACCCGCATCGAACTCGAAACGGAGGCCAGCGTCGCCGGCATATCGGCCGGGGATTTCGAGCGGCTGGCGCAGAACGCCAAGGCCGCTTGCCTCGTCTCGCGGGCGCTGGCCGGCGTCACCACGATCACGCTCCAGGCGAGCCTTGCAAACCACTGAAACGGATGGAGAAAATCAAATGACCCAGGAATTGATCGTTGACATGGCCACGGCCAAACGCTCCGGCAAAACCGCCGAAATCATGCGGCGCTACAACGAGGTCTTCCAGCATCACGATCCATCCGCGCTGGACGAACTGGTGGCGGAAGATTGCGTGATCGAGAACACCACCCCGGCGCCGGACGGCGCCCGCCGCATGGGCAAGGCCGCTTGCGTCGAATTGTGGTCGGCGATCGCCACCGGACCCGGAACGCGCTTCGATCTCGAAGAGACCTTCGTCGCCGGCGACCGCGCCACGATCCGCTGGCGCTACTGGATGGCCGACGGCAAGTCGCAGCGCGGCGTCAACCTGATGCGCGTCGCGGACGGCAAGATCGTCGAGGCGATGGGCTATGTGAAAGGTTAAGGCATTTCGCCGTTTCACCGAACGGCGAAAACACCCCTATCTCCGTGTTTTGAGGGCAATCCGCGGCGGGATGGCGTGACCGGGATTGGTGGGCGCGCCGAAGCGGAATTGCATTGCGCGCCCAGCCCGGACCGAATGCCTTTCCGGGTGGCAAACGCGTGGCCGGACACCCGCCCGCGATGATGTCCATCCTGGCGCCCGCAGCGGGCGATTAAGCCTTCGGTAATTCTACCAGGCAAATCAGCCGTTTCGGCCAAGCGCTGGTGAAGTCCCCGCTATTTGTCGGACAACAAATCTTAACACATTCGCGCTTACTAAAAAAATGGGTCACGTGTGGGTTGCCCCCACTTGTAGCGTGCCAGGGTGTTGATCATGCGGTTCCTGCGAAGGTTTTTGCACGCCCGCGAGGGCAATGTGCTGATTACGTCAGCCCTCCTCCTGCCGTTACTAATCGGCATGGCGGCGCTGGTCACCGAATATGGCGGCGCGCTCGTGGAACGGGACACCAATCAACGCACCGCCGACTTGGCAGCTTATGCCGGCGCGCTGGCCTACAATGCCACGAGTTCGACCAGCCAGATGACAGCGGCCGCGATCAACATGGCAAGCCTCAACGGCGTCCCGGCGTCCGACGTGTCGGCAGCGCTCGTCGCGTCGCCTAAAACCTCCGGCATGAATGCCGTGTCCGTGTCGATCCGCACGCAGAAGCAACTTCTTCTGGCGCGAGTGATCAACAACACCCAGACGTTGCAGATCGACGCCAATTCCGTCGCCGAGCTCGGCACGCAAGCCCAGACACCCGGCTGCGTGCTGGCGCTGGACGGCACCCAGACCGGCGTCACGCTCTCCGGCGGCACCACGATCACCGCGCCCAAGTGCACAGTGTCGTCCAACAACACGGTGACGGTTCCCTGCGGCACGACGATCACGGCGATCGGCGTGAACTACAATTCCGCCGCGGTGCCGAGCCAACCCTGCAACGGCATCACCGGTCCGAACGGCACGGCGGCGGTCATCGCCAAGAAGTCGACATCGGACCCATTGGCCGGCAATGCGGCGATCGCCTCGGCGGTCGCCCGCTTCAGCACCGTTGCGGCGATGTCGACGACCGCCGCGCCGACGGCGCCCACCAACACGACCGGCAGCGACATCAGCTTCGCCTGGAGCCAGAGCTCGACCCAGAGCCAGGCGACGGCGCTTGGCTGCACCGCCACCTGGGCGTCCTCGACATCGACCTGGACGCTGAATTGCGGCAGCAAGACCACCGTCAATATCGGCACCATCACCATAGGCGGCGGCATCAACCTCAACTTCGCCCCCACAGGCGCTTCGACGACCGTCTACAACATCGCCGGCAATCTCACGACCGCCGCCACGACCAATTTCGGACCTGGCACCTACAATTTCGCCAATGCGCTCACCACGGCCGGGACCACCACCTTCGGCGCCGGCACCTACAATGCCGGCAAGCAGGTCACCACGGCCGGGACCACCACCTTTGGCGCCGGCACGTTCAATTTCACCAAGGGCCTGACCACCGGTGGCGGCGCCACCACGACCTTTGGCGCCGGCACATTCAACTTCGGCATGAGCGACAACACCTGCGGCGGCACCGCGCGCGTAAGCCTGTGCAACACCAGCACCCTCACCTTCGGCGGACCGAGCACGTTCCAGCTGCCGGGCGGCTTCAACAACACCGGCGGCGCGACGATCAAGTTCGGCTCCGGCACCTCGAACAGCTATCAGATCGGCCCAGGCGCCAATGGCGACGCCATCACGCTCGGCGGGGGCTCGCAGACGATCATGGCCGATGCGTCCAGCTCGGGCGCATTCCAGGTGATCGGCAACGTGAATGGCGGCGGCGGCGGCAGTTGCTTCGTGGTTCCCGCGGCCCCGCAGCACGACATCGAAGGAAACTTCATCGCTTCGGGCGCGATACTGCTTGGCGCCGGCGTCTACACGGTCGACGGCTATTTCGCGCTGGGTTCCAGCGGCGGCGGCAGCGCCAGCTGCGGCGGATCGACGATCAGCGTCAGCGGCGCCAATGTGACCTTGGTCCTGTCGGGCAAGGCCAAATCGAGTTCGGGCAGTTGCAGCGGCTACGTCTTTTGCGTAGCGGCCGGTTACAGCAACATCGTGCTTACCGCGCCGCAGACCGGCACGATGGCAAAGCTCGCCGTCATAGGGCCGACATCGACGGCGGTCACAGCCGGCGCCACCTTCGCCGAGGGCGGTTCGAATGCCCAGATATCCGGTGCATTCTATTTCCCCTATGGCCCGATCATCATGAATGGCGGGTCCAGCGTGCTTGGGTCGACCACCGACGCCACCAAGTGTCTGCAGCTGATCGGCTCGCGCATCACCTTGTCCGGCGGCACGGCCGCGACGTCCGAATGCATCGCCGCCACCGCTTCGAGCGCCAGCAGCAAAGTGAGCCTCGTCCAGTAATGATCGCGAGACGTTTCAGCATCGGCATGGCGCGCGCATCGCGGCTATTTTCCTTCGTCCACTTCCTCACCCGGGAGAAGGGTGGCGCCTCGGCGGTTGAATTCGCGCTGATCAGCCCAGTGCTGGTCCTGATCCTCGCCGGGACGGTCGATATCGGCGCCTCGCTGAAGGCGAAATTCGACCTGAGCACGGCAGTGTCGGCAGGCTCGAACTATGCCCTGCTCGGCGCCACCAAGGTCAACTCCGCCGGCGGCAGCGCACTTGCCGGCAACATCATCGCGGTGGTGGCGAGCGGGCTGGGCAGCGCCGGCGGCAACGTCCAGGTGGTCATCAACAACGGCGCGTCGGTCAGCTACAATGCGAGCACCGCCGTGACGACCCAGAGCGGAACCGCTTCAAACGCAGATCTCTGCTACTGCCCGACCGGCACGGCAGGCAGCGTTACCTGGGGCTCGTCGGTGACTTGCGGCTCGACCTGCCCCACCGGCGGAATCGCCGGCAAGTTCGTCACGATCAGCGCCAACCGATCCTTCTCGCCGCTGTTCGGCGGCATGGGGATTGTCAGCAGCGGCAACATCACCGTCCAGGCGATGATCCAGCCGCAATGAGGCTGCTCGCGTCCTTCATCCGCGATAGATCCGGCGCCAATGCCGTCGAGTTCGCCTTGCTTTCGGTGCCGCTCCTGCTGGTGCTGTTCGGCACGGTTGAGTTCGCCCGCATGTATTGGACCCAGCACGTGCTGCAGGATACGGCGGCGTCGGCGGCGCGCTGCGTGGGCGTGCTGCAGAGCGGATGCACTCAGAATGGCGTCTACAACGCCGCCAACACGGTCACGTTCATCACGGGCATGGCCGCATCCGATGGCGTCGTGCTGACCGGGACCAATATCAGCGTCAACAACAATACGACCTGCTCCGGCCTGAGCGGGTTCACGACGGTGCAGATCTCATACACATTCTCGACGGTGCTGCCGGCCTTCCTGACCGCGCTCGTCAATGGGCCGCAACTCAGCGCCACGGCGTGCTTTCCCAACCAGGGCTAGTTGCCGGTCAGCGATCCGTGAGCGCCAGCTTGGCGCCGAGCATGACGAAGGCGGCGGCGAAGCTGCGCCGCATCCAGGCCAGTACCTTTGGCCGTGACACGATGTGGCTGCGAACCGAAGCAGCGAACACCCCATAGATGGCGAAGACGACGAAGGTCATCAGCATGAAGACGCCGGACAATTCCAGCATCTTGGACAGCGCATGCGGCTCACCGGTGCTGACGAATTGCGGCAGGAAGGCGAAGAAGAAGATCGACAGTTTCGTGTTCAGCACGTTGACCAGGATGCCGGTGGTGATGGTCCTGGCGGTCGAGCGCGGCGCGGCATTCTCGTCGATGTTCAACCCGCCTTTTTCCTTCAGCGTGTTCCAGGCCATGTAGAGCAGATAGGCGACGCCGAGATATTTCAGCGTCTCGAAGGCGACGGCGCTGGTGTGGAGCACCGCGGCAAGGCCAGTGATGGCGGCCGCCATGTGCGGGATGATGCCCAGCGTGCAGGCGAAGGCCGCTACGATCGAGGCGCGCGCGCCGCGCGAGAGGCCAGCGCTCAGCGTGTAGAGAACGCCGGTGCCAGGCGATGCCACGATGATCAGCGACGTCAACAGGAATTCGATGCTCACGATATCCTCCACGGCCCTGCCCGCGGACAGGAAGCTACCGGGAGGCGCGAGCCTCGGCAAGCGGGGGAGAGCGTGATCCCCCGTTGTGGGGAAATGGCCTGGAGGCCTCGAGGGGAGCGCGAAGAGACGCCAACCTCTCAGGTCTTCAAATCGAAACCTAATCTTGAGCGCTACCGGAGCCAAATTGAGACGCCGGCGGGGCAGCGCCCCCCTCCGCCCTGCCGGGCATCTCCCCCACTTGGGGGGAAATTGGCAGTTCCACCGCCAATCCATGCGCCGCCCGCGCCATCAGACAATCGTCGTCGCCCGGCATGCAGACGCGGCAGACATGCGGACGGATCTCGTAGATGCCGCAGGCCGTGCCTTTACCGACCTCGCCGCGAAGTGCCGAGCAGCGGTTGCCTTCGCAACGCATGCCGGACTGTTCCGGCGCGACCAGCTCCGCGGGAATACGGTCGAGCTCCTCATCCTCCTCGGTCGAAAAACGCGGCCAGTCGGCCGCGTAGGAACAGCAGGCGCCGCAGCTCTGGCAGTCGAAGGCGGGGATGGTGGCGTCGAGCGGCAAGGCAATCCTCATGCGTGCCCGTCTTTGGCGCAGGATGACGGCGTTCGTCCATCCTTCGGAGGAAATATTTCCGGCGGGCGAATTTGCGCCTGGTCGGGAACCCTTTCGCCGGCTGCCGGTTTACCCATGTCGTCAGCAGTTCATGAGCCATCAAGAAAGGCTGACGCCAAAAAACGCCTCCCGCGCCGTAAAAAGCGCGAGGGGCGTTTTTCTTATGAGGCCTGCATGATCACGCTGATCATCGGCAGGATTTCATAGCGGAAGCCACGCCCCGATCGCGCCACCGGATCGCCGTCGGTCACGGTCCTCGCCTCGGCTTCGCTGCCGGCTCGCAGGATCAGCAACCCCCAGGGGCCGGCCGGGTCGGCCACCGGGCCAGCCATGATCATGATGCCTTCGCGCAGCTTCTCGCGCAGATAGTCGGCATGCCGGCCCATCAGCGCCCTTTCCTCCTCCGTCATGGTGAAGGCGAAATCCGGCCTCGGCGGGATCAGCCGGCAGTGGAAGATTTTTGGCGTCGAGGCTTCACCCGGAGCTTCGCTACTGGCCATCGGTCCTTCTCCCTGGATCAATATTGCGCCGGCCGATCCCGCGCGTACAAGAGACCCCCGTCAAAACGGGCGCCTTGAGGTCAACTCATCTAGCCCGGATCGCCCGACTGCCTCGGCAAACACCGCCAGGCCGTATCGCCCGATCAGCGCTCCTGGTCGGTCGGACGGATGAGGATCTCGTTGACGTTGACACGTGGATGTTGCGTCACGGCGTAGAGAATGGCGTTGGCGACATCCTCGGCGGTAAGCGCCTCCATGGTGGCGAGGCGATGATCGAGGCCGGCCTTGGCTTGCGCATTGGTGATGTGGTCGCCGAGCTCGGTGCGCACCAGTCCAGGCTCGATGACGGTGACGCGCACCTTGTCGGCATAGACCTCGCGCCGCAACGACTCCGAGAAAGCGACAACGCCGAACTTGGTCGCGGCATAGCCGCTGGCGCCGGGATTGGCCACGCGACCGGCCACCGACGAGACGTTGACGATGTGACCCTTGGCCGCCTTGAGATGCGGCAGCGCCGCCTTGGTGGTCGCCATCAGACCGATCAAATTGAGCTCGATCATCTGCCGCCAGTCATCGAGATCGGCTTCGGCCGTGGGCGACAGCAGCATGACGCCGGCATTGTTGACGAGGATGTCGAGCCTGCCCCATTGCGATATGACCTTGTCCACCATCGCGATGACATCGCCGCCCTTGGCTATGTCGGCCTCTATGGCAAGCGCGGCGCCACCCGCCTTCTCGATGCGCTCGACGAGCGCTCCGAGACGATCGGCGCGCCGCGCGGCGACCGCGACTTTCGCGCCGGTCGCCGCAAGCGCGATGGCGGTCGCCTCGCCGATCCCGGATGAGGCGCCAGTGACCAGCGCGACCTTGCCTGTGAGTGGTGAATTTGCGGATGCCATGGGGAAATCTCCAGATGCCCGACCCGGTTCTCAACATAGGTCGTGCGGGAGATTCTAGAAGCCCAGCCTTTTGGTCAGCATATCCAGGCATGGCGGATTGAAGCGGTCAATCATTCGACGCTCCCAACCCGTGGCGCGAATACAGCACGCCGATCAGCTTTCCCAGAACGCCCTTTTCGTGTATTATTCCGAGCAAATCAAAAAATTGATTTGCACCTCCGGCATCCGCAAATCCCGTTATTTGCGGACAGTAATATATCACCCAAAATATGCGGAAAGGCAGATATGAAAAATCTGATCAAGACGTTATGCTTGGCAGCTTCTATTGTTGGCGCCGCGGAAGCGGCATCGGCGGCAGACATCAACGTGACGATCAACAACAACCGCGTCAGCGGGGCGATAGGCATCCAAACGGTTCCGACATGCAATGGGGCCACTTGCACCTTCTCCTCGACAATCGCGAATGGCGCCAACGGCAATTTCAGCGCTACCTTCAATTCCGGCGTCAGCAGCGTTCAGCTGATTTTCGAATATGGAACGTCTGACAGGCGATGCCGGGGCAGCATCCGCGTCAATGTCGATGCCGCCGGAAACGTAACCAGCATCGGCACCCAGTCCTGGATTGTTTCGGCGGGCCCCGCCGGCAGCCTTCCAACCTGTTCGACGCTTTCGGGTCCAACCATCGTCGGCGGCGATGTGAACTGGAGCGTGCGTTACACGGGCCTCTAATCCTGCTCGTGGGGCCCTGGCTCAGGCCAGGGCTCCTTGGCGGCTTCCGCATACCAATGCCGCATCGCCGGGGTCGCCAATACCGCATCGACATAGGAACGGGTGACGGGCGCAAGCTCTCCGCCATAGGTGTCGAAGCGCGTGACGACCGGAGCGTACATCGCGTCGGCGGCGGTGAAATGGCCGAACAGGAACGGGCCGCCCTTGCCGTATTGCTCGCGGCATTGCCGCCAGATCGCCTCGATCCTCGCCCGCTGCGCCTCGCCCTCGGCATCGAGCGGCTTGTGCGATTTCGGCCGGCGCAAATTCATCGGCCAGCCATAGCGGACCTCGCGGAAACCGGAATGCATCTCGGTCGCTACCGAGCGCGCCAGTTGCCGGGCGTCGATGTCATCGGGCCACAGCTTCTTTTCCGGATAAAGGTCGGCCAGATATTCAAGGATCGCCAAGGTTTCCCAGACGATCCTGCCATTATGGTTCAACACCGGCACCAAGCCGGTTGGCGACACCTTGGCGAGATTGGCCGCTGTTTCCGGCGTGCGCAGGCGGACGAAGCCTTCCTCGAAGGGAATCTCCAGATGGCGCATCGCCATCCATGGCCGCAACGACCACGAGGAGAAGCACTTGTTGCCGATGTAAAGCGTGAATTGCACCAAGACGGACCTTCCCCATGCCGGTTGCGGCGCCAACCTAGCCGCTTCACCTTCGAGCCGAAAGACCTTGTCGCGCCGACGGGTTTGCGCGGAACCAAAAGTCCCGCCGTCCGTTTGGCTGCCGGATGCGGGTTCTCGCACCCAGCCCCATTGAGACCCAGGAGATGCGCGCATGGTGAACAGGGATCAGGTCGCCGGTATTGCCAAGCAGGTGAAGGGTTCGGTCAAGCAGGCGGCCGGCAAGGCCACCGGCAATCGCCGGACCCAGATCGAAGGCGCTGCCGACAAGATCGCCGGCAAGGTGCAGAAGGCCTATGGCGACGTGAAGGACAAGGTCAAGAAGGCGTTCTAGTTCCTGAGCCGTTCTGCCCTGACGACAAGGCTATGGACCGAAGGCCGCCGCGAGGCGGCCTTTTCATGTCTCGAATTGTTTGGCCAGGGCGTTGGTGAAGACGATCTCGCCATGGTCGCCGACCGCTTCGCCCAGCACCACGTCCATGCTGTCGCCGGTGACCCGCGCCAGCGCGAAGCCGCCCATGTAGGCCGCTTTCGGCTTGATGATGTCGAGACCATCTCGCTGATAGATCATCGGCACTTCGTGCTGGTGGCCGTGGAAGATGGCAATGACATTGTAGCCCTTGATCGCCGCCAGAAGTGCCTGGCGGTCGGCCTCTCCCCACCAATGCGGCGCGCCCGAACCGTCATCGTCGAATGTACGCTTCGACGGATCCCAGCGCTCGGTCGAAAAGGTGTCCCAGCCATAGTGCTGGAAGATGATCACCGGCCGGCCGTCGCCGGCATAGGTGGCAAGATCCTGCTTCAGCCAAGGCAGGCTGCTCGGCGCGCCGTGACCGGTGTCGCCGGCGAAGCGGTGCGTCTGGATAAGATGCAGGCCGCCCCAATCCCAGGAATAGCAATCGGTGTCGACATCATAGTCCGTCGCCGGCACCGGCGGCTTGAAGAACACGCCGGGGCGATGGTTGACCTCGACATAGTCGCGCAACTCGCGGCGATACCAGTCGACATGCGGCGGCGAGCCGTTCTGGTCGAGGTCGTGATTGCCGAGCCCGACATAGACGGGAATGTGGACGCGATCCGGCCCGACGCCCTCCTGATAGCGCTGCGAGAACTGCAGAAGCTGCGTGCCTTCGCTGGGCTCGGTGACCTGGCCGCCGCCATCGTCCGTGATGTCGCCGCCGGTCACGAGGCCAAGCGGCGTGCCGATACGGGTGCCGGCCGAATGCAGGCCGGTGGAAACGCCGTCGATCTCGGCCGGCCACCTCTTGTCCGCAATGGCGTTCAAGGCCGCCACGTTGCGCAGGAGCGCGGCATCGGTCTTGCCTTCCTGCAAGCAGTTGGGGCTGAGGCCGCTCGCCATGCGGCAGGCATGGATATCGGCGATGAAGAGAAAGGTGGCGTCGACCGGCTGTATGCGCCGGCCGGTCTGGGCGAAGGCCGCGCGCGGCAAGGCGCAGGCCACGGCAAGACCCCCAACGCGCATCAGGAAAGAGCGGCGCGAAACGGTTGCTGGCGAAAGGCGATTCATCGTCGCCCGATTAAACATCCTTGAGCCGCGTCGTCCAGTTCAATGGCGCAAAGACGTCTCATCCCGGGTTCAATCGTGAACAGCTCTCGGTCGACAGTGCGGCGGCGGTCTGTCATTCCTTTGGGGCATGCATCCAGGGGAGGAAAGCATGAAGACCCCTACAACCGTCATGACGCTCGCCATGGTCGCCTTCGCGTGCGCCGCGCAGGCCGCGGACTGCGTCGACGCAAAATCCGCAAAGGCCGGCTTCGTGCTGGAAAAAGCCGGCATCAGCAGCGAGTTCCGGCCAGCGCCCGGCGGCCTGGTCGCGGTCGCCAACAAGTATCAGTCGGACTCGCCGCAGACGCAGTATCTCTATGCCGGGCTGATCGAAGTGTTCCGCGACAGCGAGACCGGGCGGCTGTCGATGATCCCGCTCGGCGACTTGAAGAAGCTGTTCCCGCTGAAGGCAGGCGCCAAGAGCAAGACCGAGTTCGTGCGGCTGTCTTCGAAAAAGCCGCCGAAGGGCATCGAAACGCTGGCGCTGACGGTGAAGGGCAAGGACAGCTACAAGCTCGGCGACTGCAAATACGATGTGCTCGTGGTCGACGAGACGATCGTGGGCGATACAGGCAAGGCCATCGACAGCTTCACGGCGCTCTATTCGCCCGACCTGCAGGCGGTGCTGGCGCGGCGGTACGACGCGGGGACGAGCGCGCAGAGCGAGGTGGGTTTCGAGACGATCAAACCGTTGAAGGAATGAGGCGTTCGGCCGTCAATTGGCGCGGCCGGCAGGCTGGAAGGGGGGCGATGGAACGCGACGCTCGTCAGAGCCTTTCGAGCCCCATCAAGCATTCCCGCAACACCCCGGCATCCTGCAAGGTCTTTGCCATCGACATCGCCCCGGAATAGGCGGCCACCGTCAGCGCCGCGAACCGGTCGGGATCCGTGCCGCCCTCCTCGCCACCCCTTTGGTCGTCCCGAACCTTGTCGGCGATGGCCTGCCGCCAGGTTGCGAAGACGTCCGCGAGAGCTGCGCGAAACTCATCGTCGGCAAGCGACAATTCATGCGCGAGGTTGTTGAGCGGGCAGCCACGCACATAGCCCTGCTGCTCGAGCTCCGCCGTCACCGCCTCGAACACCGCGCGCACGCCTTGGCGGGCCGAGGACGCCGCCAGCACCGGCTCGACCCAGGTCTCCCGAACCGCCGTCGCGACTCGCTCCTCGATCACCGCCAGCGCCAGCGCCTTCTTGGTCGGGAAATGATGATGCAGCGCCCCGCCGGTGACGCCGGCCGCCGCCATCAGATCGCCGAGGCTCGAGGCGTGATAGCCGCGCGCCTGAAAGGATTCCTCCGCCACGTCGAGCACGCGGCGGCGCATGCCTTCCGGGTCGTTGGTGCGCTTTCTGCGCGCTGTGCGTGGCCGCGCCTCAATCTCTCCTGACATTGCATCACGATAGCAGATTGACAAAACAGGACAACCGGTCTGTTTATGAAACAGGACAATCACCCTGTTTCGGAATCGACGATGAACCTTGCCCTGAATGCCCCTCGCCTTGCCTCTCCGATTGTCGAGCTTCGCCAATACACGTTGAAGCCCGACCAACGCGAAACACTGATTTCCCTTTTCGACCGCGAGTTCGTCGAAACGCAGGAAGCGACCGGCATGACGGTCATCGGCCAATTCCGTGACCTCGACCGCCCCGACATGTTCGTCTGGCTGCGCGGCTTCGCGGACATGGAGGCGCGGAAGCAGGCGCTGACAGCCTTCTACGGCGGTCCGGTCTGGGCGGCGCACAAGGATGCCGCCAATGCGACGATGATCGATTCCGACGATGTGCTGTTGCTCAAGCCGGCCTGGCGGGGAGCGGAGTTCGACCTGTCAGGATTGCGGCGGCCGGCAATGGTCGAGGCCAAAAGCATGAGTGATGATAGATGCTTGCCTGGATTTGTTGAGATTTCGATTCATCATTTGCAACCGGGCACCGAAGCAGGCTTTGCAGAGCGCTTCCGCACGGAAACGCTGCCACGGATGACGGCAGATGGCGCTCAGGTCCTGGCGGCGTTCATCTCCGAGCGGGCCGAAAACACGTTTCCACGTCTGCCAGTGCGTGCCGGCGAAACCGTCTTTGTCGCCGCTACCGCGGCCGCAGATGCGGCAGCGTCCCGAGGCCCGTCGGAGCACGTTGCACCGGAGGTGACAAGGACCCAAACCTTGCGGCTTGCGCCAACGCGGCGATCGCTGCTTGGCTAGGCGTCGGCCGATGTCTGGCGTGCGTCGGCAGGACGTATCGCCTGGCGGCGCTCCTGGATGACATGGATTGCGGGGCGGCGCGCGGCCCATCCGGTAACCTGCTCCAGATCGTGGGAAATCCTGAGCAGGCGGTGATCTTCGTTGCGGCGGCCGGCAAGCTGTATGCCTATGGGCAAGCCACCGCTTGACTGGAAAAGCGGGAGGCTGGCGGCAGGTTGTCCCGTCACATTGAAGATTTCAGTGAACGGCGCGAAGCCATATGCCCTGGCGGCCCACGCATCGTAGTCGAACACGGCCTCGTTGCCGCGAATGGCGCCGATCGGAGGCGGCAATTCAGCCGTCGTCGGCGTCATGACCAGATCGAAACCATCGAATGCCTTCGAAATGGCAAGCGTCGCGCCATGCAGCCGGCTGTGCGCCTTGAGGTAGTCGCTCGCCGACGCCCGGCGAAAACGGTCCAACGCGTACCAACTGAGGCTTTCAAGTTCTTCGGGCCGGGGCATGCGACCGATTTCTTCCGCACGCTCGTCAACCAGAGACGCGATCTCCGACATCCAGAAGATGTTCCATTCCACCCCGCCATCGACTTCGGGCGGAAATCGCGCCTCGACGACCTCGTGCCCCATCTCCTCGAGCAGGGCCATGGCCTGCGCGAACTTCTCATCGATCTCTCCCGCCACCGCAGTGCCGTCCGGGCGATGCGCAACGCAGGCAATGCGAAGGCGCTCCCCGGGCGAAGAAAGCCAGTCCAGGTAAGACGGGACGGATTTCGGCACGGAGTAAGGCGCTCCGGGTTCCGGGCCGGCTGTAATGTCCAGCATGGCGGCGCTGTCACGGACGGTGCGCGAGATCACGTTTTCCGCAAACAGTCCGGCCCCAACCTGATCTCGATAGGGGCCGACGGGATTGAGACCTCTTGACGGTTTCAGGCCAAACACGCCGCAACACGCCGCGGGCACGCGGATGGAGCCGCCAATGTCGGAACCGTGAGCGACCGGAACGATGCCGCTTGCCACCGCGGCCGCGGCGCCGCCGCTTGAACCGCCGGCAGTGACCGAGGAATCCCATGGATTGCGGGTCGGTCCGCGAAAGTGAGGTTCGGTAACGAAGTCGTTGGCGAATTCCGGCGTGTTGGTCTTGCCGAGCAGTGTCAGGCCGGCAGCGCGCCATCGCCGAACGATTTCGCTATCCGGCTTCGGCCTGGCGTCGCTGAAATAGCGCGACGAATGCGTCGTCGGCCATTCGCGGACATGAACCCCGGTATCCTTGACCAGGAATGGGACACCCCCCAGCACCGAATCGGCCCGGCAGGTCCCGGCGACCGGAGGAGCCCATTGGGTGTCGATCAGCGTAACCGCATTGATCAGCGGGTTGAGCATCCCGATCGCTTCGATCGCCAGTTCGGCGACCTCGGCCGCAGAGACTTCGCCGGATCGGATCAGCCGGCTCAATGCGATGGCATCGGACGCAGCGTATTGCGACAGGTTCATGGAACCGCTCCGCCGAAACCAGCCCCTGTTGCGGCTGTTGCGGTTTGACCGGCATCGCCCGCTCTCCCGGCATATTCAAGGATGGCGGTCGCTACCAGCGCCGGATCTTCCCAGTGGGGATTGTGACCGCAATGCGCCGCGCTCACGAACCTCGCGGCGGGAATTTCTTCGAGAAGCCGTTGCTGGTGGAAGGCGTCGAACAGTTGGTCGTGTGCGCCTCCGATAACCAGCGCATCGACCTCTATCGCCCGCGCCTCCGCCGTCAGGTCCGTACCGCGAATCTCGCCCAGGATCGCGCGCCAACGCACGGCCGGCATCGCTGAAGCGTCCCGTGCAAGGCCGTCGAGAAAGGGCCGGGGCACATCGGGCCGGCATGCGTGCCACCAGTCGTAGAACGGATCGGCCGGCTCGATCGGATCGCTGAGCCCGGCGACGCCGGCGACCAGCGGATGGTCTGACGCGAAATCGGGTTTCAGCGTGCCGGCCATGACCACCAGCCCACCGATCAGATCTGGATGCCGTCCAGCCAAGGCGATCGACACCATGGCTCCGAGCGAATGGCCGATGACAGCCGGCCGATCGAGACGCAGGCGGCGGATCAGCCTGGCGATGTCGCCGGCGAGATCCGTCACACTGAAGCCCTCGCCGGCCGGTGAGGCGCCGTGGCCACGCAAATCCGGAATGATCAGCCTGCGACCGGCGAGATGCGGCGCGAGCAGCGAGAAGCTGCGGCTGGTGTCAGTGAAGCCATGCACGAGGACCAGCGGCGGCCCAGAGCCGGCGATCTCGACATAGGCGAGATCGAGACCGCCGACATCGGCGAACCGCTTGCGGTCAGCCCAGGCGTCCTGCTCGGCCTGCGCGTCCCGTTGCCGTGCCCGAGAGTCCAATGGCGGCCTCACAATCCGAGCTTTTCCTTGACCGCGGCGAGACCGGGCTTGCCGTCAAACGTGGTGACGCCCGCCAGCCAGGCATCGAGCCTGTCCTTGTGCAGGGTGATCGACTTCAGCGCCCCGTCCTCCGGCTTCATGCCGTCATTGATGAGATAGCCCATGCCGACGTTTTCCATGTCGATGTCGAAGGCGAGGTTCTTCAGGAACTGTGCCACGTTCGGGCATTCCTGCAGAAAACCCTTGCGCACCTGCGTCGTCACCGTGGCGGCGCCGAAATTCGGGCCATAGAATTTGTCGCCGCCGGTCAGGTACTTGAAGTCGTACATCGTGTTCATCGGATGCGGCGCCCAGCCCTGGAAGACGATGAACTGCTTCTCCTTGATCTCGTAGCCGACCTCCGACAGCATGCCCGCCTCGCTCGACTCGACCACCTGCCAGCCGTCGAGCTGGAACTGAGGATCGGCGATGGCATCCATCATCAACTGGTTGGAGCCGGGCTCGATGCCGTACATCTTCTTGCCGAACTTGTCGGCGAACTTGTGCAGGTCCGACAGGTCCTTGACGCCGGCATCCCAGACATAGGTCGGCACGGCGAAGGTGTATTTGGCGCCGACCAGATTGACCCGAACATTCTCGACCGAACCGTCCTGCTTGTAGGGCGCGTAATAAGTGACCATGGCCGGGTCCCAATAGCCGAGGAACAGGTCGAGGTCTTTGTTCTTCATGCCCTCGTAGATGACGTTGATGCCCAGCACCTCGCTCTGCGGCTCGTAGCCGAGCGCCTGGAGCAGCACCTTGGCCACGCCAGTCGTAAAGGCGAGATCGTTCCAGCCAGGCTCCGCCATGCGGACCGCTTTACAACCTTCTGCCTCGGCGGCCCGGGCTGTCTGGGAAGCCAGCATCAAGGCCGCGGCACAGACGCCATTCGCAAGCATGCGCAACATTCCGGTTCTCCTTTTTGTCGAAATTGACCTCTTGGTCTACTTATTGTCCCATTGGTCAATCATTGATCTGAGCGGACGAAAATGTCAACATGGATTCGCCATGCATGGATCGATCCGGTGAAACTCAGGCGTCTCAGCGACATACGCCGCAAGGAGCTGCGGCAGGCCGCCTTCGCGGTGCTTCAGCGCGAGGGGATTGCCGGCGCGACCATCGAAAAGGTCGCTGCCCAGGCGGGCGCCTCTAAGGGCATCGTGCTGCACTATTTCAAAAGCAAGCAGGAACTGTTCGAGCACGCCCTGCGCGAATCCAATCTCATCTTGCGCGATGCCGTGACGGCGCGGCTGAAGCAGGCACGGACCCCGATGCAGCGGATCGACGCCATCATCGACGGCAATTTCGAGGAGCACCTGTTCCAACCGTCACTTTGCCACGCCTGGCTGTCGCTCTGCGCCGAGGTGCCGCGCGACGAGAAGCTGGCGCGCATCCAGAAGGTCATCCATGCGCGCATGCGCTCGAACCTTCTGTCCGGCCTGCGCGGCCTAGCTTCGCCGGAGCTGGCCGAGGAGATCGTGCTCGGCGTCACCGCCCTGATCGACGGGCTGTGGCTCAGGCTCGGCCTGCAGCCGGGCAGCGTCACGCGCGAGCAGGCGGTGCGTCAGGTCAAGGATTATGTCGCCGGTCGGCTGGCGATGCGGCGGAGCGCGGCGGCCGGCCTGGCCTCAACCGGATAAAATCCCTGTCGGGCTCGCCCTCAATCGGCTTGTTCGAGGTTGCAATGGTCCCTGAAGCCGAGCGCCTCGACCTCGGCTAGCAATTGCTCGCGTATCCAGCGATGGGGCGACTCGTCGTCGTGGCGGGCATGCCAGTACATCCTGACTTCCGGAACGGCGATGGCAAGCGGCGGCTCATAGAGAGCGATGGGCAGGCTCGCGGCAGCCGAGACGGCGAATTGCCGGGGAATGGCAGCGAGATGGGTCCCGCTTGCCACGGCCAGGGCGACGGCCTGGAAATGCGGCAAGGCGAGGCTCACCCGGCGTTTTCGCCCGATCCGGCCGAGCGCCTCGTCGGTGGAGCCGGACATCGAACCATCGATGGAGCGAAGGACGTGGGGCAGTTCACAGAACAGCTCCATCGGCAGAACTCCCCCCTCCGCGATACCTGTCTGACTGACAGCGGCGTTGTCCCTTGCGGCAATAATCACGAAAGGCGAATGGAACAAAGCTGTGCTTGAGACCCAGTCGGCTACTTCGAGCGGGCGCTCGAGCGCGGCGTCGATCTCATCCTCCTGGAGGAGTTTCGAGACGTCGCCGCGCGCGCTGTCCAGAAATCGCAGCGAGACGCCGGGCGCCAGCGCCGCGATCCGCGCGGCAAAGGGCGGCATCAGGAGCATGGAGAAGAAATCCGCGCCCATGAAGGTGAAGGTCCGCTCCAGTCTGGCGGGGTCGAAGTTCTTCGTCGGCTGGAAGGCACGCTCGATCTCGCGCAGCGCGGCCCGCACCGGCTCGACCAGGCTTTCGGCTCGTGGGGTCGGCACCATGTCGTTGCCGCGCCGCACGAAGAGCTGGTCGTTGAGCGCATGGCGCAGGCGGTTGAGCGCGGCGCTCACGGCGGGCTGGCTCAAGCCGATCTGCTCGCCGGCGCGCGTGACGCTTTTCTCGCGCAGAAGCGCGTCGAGCACCCTCACCAGATTGAGATCGAGCGCGTTCAAATTCATCGCATCAATTCCCCCCATACGATCATTCGATTTCCATTGCCCGCCCTTCCACGGCTAGGCCCGTCCCGACACGGCTCAGCCGGCATAAGGAAGGGAAACCAGTCATGACAATGATCAACAGCGCCAACGAGGGCAAGGAACTCCTCTGGTTCAACAACACGCTCGTCTCCATCCAGGTGTCGTCGGCCGACGGTGTCGACGGCATCTGCGCCATCGAGCACCGCCTGCCTCACGGCGATTCCCCGCCGCTGCATGTGCACCGCAACGAGGACGAGGTGTTCCATATCCTGCAAGGCCGGTTGCGCTTCCAGATCAACGGGCATGAGCGGATTGTCGACGCTGGCGAAACAGTCATCGCGCCGAAGGGTCTGGCGCATACATACAGGGTCGAATCCGCGGAAGGCGCGCATGTGCTGACGATCACACGCGGCGCCGATTTCGAGACGATGGTGCGCCAGGCGAGCCGCCCCGCGGAGCAGCCCGAACTGCCGCAGCCGGCGGCGCCGACGCCCGAGATGATCGAGGCGCTGGCAAGGATGTGCGCGGAGAACGGCATCGATCTGGTAGGCCCGCCGCTGGGGTGATGAGCATCGTCCCATGTGGGGAGAAGGAGGAGAACCACCTTCAAACCGATTCGCATCGCCCGCGCCCGCAATCTCCGCTTGATGCCATTTGTGCAACGCGATACGCCCTTGCCCAAATCGACAGACCGGAGATTTCCAGTGAGCGCTCAAAAGACCAGAACCGAAACCGATACGTTCGGCCCCATCGAGGTCGCGGCCGACCGTTATTGGGGCGCTCAGGCGCAGCGTTCGCTGGGCAATTTCAAGATCGGCTGGGAAAAGCAGCCGGCTTCGATCGTCCGGGCGCTGGGCATCGTCAAACGCGCCGCGGCGGAAGTGAACATGGAGATGAAGCGGCTCGACCCGGCTGTCGGCAAGGCGATCGTCGAGGCCGCGCAGGAAGTGATCGACGGCAAGCTCAACGAACACTTCCCGCTGGTGGTATGGCAGACGGGCTCCGGCACGCAGTCCAACATGAACGCCAATGAGGTGATCTCGAACCGGGCGATCGAGATGCTCGGCGGGGTTATGGGCTCGAAGAAGCCTGTGCACCCCAACGACCACGTCAATATGAGCCAGTCGTCGAACGACACCTATCCGACGGCCATGCATATCGCCTGCGCCGAACAGGTCGTGCACCACCTGATCCCCGCCCTGCACCATCTGCACAAGGCGCTCGACGCCAAGGCCCGCGCCTTCAACCACATCATCAAGATCGGCCGCACCCACACGCAAGACGCCACGCCGCTGACGCTCGGCCAGGAATTCTCCGGCTATGCCGCGCAGGTCGCCTCGTCGATCAAGCGCATCGAGATGACGCTGCCCGGCCTGCAGGAACTGGCGCAGGGCGGCACCGCCGTCGGCACCGGCCTCAATGCTCCGGTCGGCTTCGCGGAGAAGGTGGCGGATCGCATCGCCTCCATCACCGGCATTGCCTTTGTCACGGCGCCGAACAAGTTCGAGGCGCTGGCGGCGCATGATTCCATGGTGTTCTCGCATGGCGCGATCAACGCGGCGGCGGCGGCGCTGTTCAAGGTCGCCAACGACATCCGCTTCCTCGGCTCGGGCCCGCGTTCGGGCCTCGGCGAGTTGTCGCTACCCGAGAACGAGCCGGGCTCCTCGATCATGCCGGGCAAGGTCAACCCGACCCAGTGCGAGGCGATGACGCAGGTCTGCGTGCAGGTGTTCGGCAACAACGCCGCGCTGACCTTCGCCGGCAGCCAGGGCCATTTCGAGCTCAATGTCTACAACCCGCTGATGGCCTACAACTTCCTGCAGTCGGTGCAGTTGCTGGCCGACGCCTCTGTCTCCTTCACCGACAATTGCGTGGTCGGCATCGAGGCGCGCGAAGACAACATCAAGGCCGCGCTCGAGCGCTCGCTGATGCTGGTGACGGCGCTTGCTCCCAAGATCGGCTACGACAACGCCGCCAAGATCGCCAAGACCGCGCACAAGAACGGCACCACCTTGCGCGAGGAAGCCTTGGCCACCGGACTGGTCAGCGAAGCCGACTACGATCGGCTGGTGCGGCCGGCGGACATGACGCATCCAGGGTAGTTCCTCGGCGCGGCAAATCGCAGACGTTCGCAATTGGCCGAAGCCGCCTCGACGTCGTCATTTCAGGGCGAAGCAGGAGCGAAGCTCCGTCGCGGAGACCCTGGAATCCATGCCGTTAACTCGCACGAAGGGCGCGACGGAGCAAAACCTGCACCGCGGCGGCTGTTTTAACGCGGCGGCATGGATCCTCGGGTCTTCGCCGCGTCGCTTCGCTCCTTGCTTCGCCCGTGGATGACGAAGAGAGAGGATTTGGCGGCGGGAGAATTTTCTTCCGTTGCTGATTCCGGCAACGCGAATTTCACGCCAGCCGCGCCTTCACAGAAATATTGAATCTGTGAACAATGTGTTGTCGTATATGCGGCTTTGGTGAACAGTCCTCGTGAGCTATCTGACTGGGCATTCAACCCATTCGGAGAACCGCCAATGTCCATCAACACTTCCGTCGCCGGCAACGGCGCCCAGTCCAACAGCTCCACCACCATTCTGCTCGGCCGCGTCCTGCTCGCGGTCATCTTCCTGCTTTCCGGCTTCGGCAAGCTTACCGCCATTTCCGGCACCGCCGCCTATTTCGGCGCGCTTGGCCTGCCTGTGCCGACCGTAACCGCCGTTGTCGTCGGCCTGATCGAACTGCTCGGCGGCCTCGCCATCCTCGTCGGCTTCCAGACCCGGATCGCCGCCTGGGTGCTCGCCATCTTCACGATCGCCACGGGTCTCGTCGCCCATACCGGCTGGGCCGACCAGATGCAGATGATCCAGTTCCTCAAGAACCTCGCCATCACCGGCGGCTTCATCCTGCTCGCCTCTTCCGGCGCCGGCGCCTATTCGATCGACGCCAAGCGCGCCTGATCCTTTCCTCCCAAGACCCCAACTGAAGCGGCGCGGAATTTTCCGCGCCGCTTTTTCGTTTTCCAATGCAGGCGTAAACTGCACCGGCTGACGGCAGGGAGGTGGCCTTGGCACGCAATGCATTGCTTCTCGTCTCGCGGCTGCTGTTTGCCGCGCTGTTCGTACCCTCGGGCTTCCAGGCGCTCAGCAACATCGCCGGCACGACCAGTTATTTCGCCGGCCTCGGCCTGCCGCTGCCGATGTTGGCCGCCTGGGGCACGGGTCTGTTCGAGCTGATCGCCGGCCTGCTGATCCTCGTCGGCTTCCAGACGCGGATCGCAGCACTGCTGCTTGCCGCGTTCTGCATCCTAGCCGGTTTCATCGGCCATTACGGCCAAGGCGCCGACGACGCGACACTCGTCTTCCTGCACCAGCAGATGCTGATGAAGGACATCGCCATTGCAGGCGGCTTCCTGGCGCTCGCCATGGCTGGCGCCGGCGCATGGTCCGCCGACGGGCGCAGCTTCGGGATCGGCGCCGACGCGACCTGACTATTTCACCGAAACGCTCGGGCCACCCTCGACCGCCAGCACCAGGCGCCGGCTGGTGATGCGCGCGAGCTGCGCCAGCCGTCCGGCCGGGCGCTCGCCATAGAGATCGGCGAGTGAGGCCGGCAGCACCAGCGCCAGCGCACCATTGCCGCGGCTTTCCCATTTGAGCCTCGGCATGACGCCCGGCATTGCCGCGGTGAGCAGATAGACCACGCGCATCATCGCCGCCAGCACGCGGGCGCGCTCGAGCAGGCGCGGCGGCGCCAGCGCCTTGATCTCGGGCGCGATGCCGTCGTTGAAAATGCCGTCATGGCGATAGGCGTTGGCCAGGGCGAGATAGGCGCGTCCGGGATGGTCGACGCCGATGAAGGAGGCGTGCGCGATGATGTTGAGCGACTGCCTGCCGCGATATTCGGGATGCGCGCGCCAGCCGATATCGGCGAGCAGGCACGCGGCATGGCGGTAGCGCGCCTCGTCCTCCGTCTCCTCGATGCCGAAGGCCTTGAACGCTTTGCCGGTCCATTCGACCAGGTCGTGCGCGTGGTGCACCGAGCGCGAACGCAGCAGCGCCAACTCCTCGGCCGCCGAAATCAGCGGGTCGGACTTCTGCTCTTCGGCGTCGAGCAGCGAATAGAGAAAGCCTTCGCGCACGCCCTGCGCCGAGACGACGATCTTCGACGGTTGCATCGCCGACATGATCTCCTGCAGCACGACCGCGCCATAGGGCAGCAGCGAACGGCGGTTCTTGGAGACGCCCTCGATGCCCCTCACCTTTTCGACCTCGCCCCTGGCGACCTGCTTCAGGAACGCCTGCGCGCTGTCGGCCGATATCTCGTAGTGATGCATGACGCCGAGCGGATAGTTGGTCATCTCCATGTGCAGCCTGGCGAGGTTTCGCCAGGTGCCGCCAACGGCGTAGAAGACCCTGCCCTGCCCGCCCTTGAGCAGCTTGGCCCGCGCCACTTCCAGGCGCGCGATCTTCTGCGCCTGGACGAGCGAGTTCTTCGCCATGTCCTGCAGCCGCAGGCCGCCGAGAGGCAGCGTGATGCCCTCGCCCATCGATTCGCGGTTGATGTCGATCAGCTCGAGGCTGCCGCCGCCAAGGTCGCCGGCGATGCCGTTGGCCGGATGGAAGCCCGAAATGACGCCGAGCGCCGAATAATAGGCTTCCTGGCGGCCCGAAAGCACGCGGATCTCGGTCTTCAGCACGTCCTCGGCGCGGCGGATGAAATCCGGGCCGTTGCCCGCCTCGCGCGCGGCGGCGGTGGCCAGCACATAAATGTGCTCGGCGCCGGCCTGGTCCGAAAGCGCGCGAAACCGTCGGAATTCCTCCATCGAACGCGTCACCGCCTCGGGATCGAGCTTGCCCGTCGAAACGATGCCGCGGCCGAGACCGGCCAGCATCTTCTCGTTGAACAGAAGCGTGGGGGAGCGCGCCAGCCCCTCATAGACGACAAGGCGGATCGAGTTCGATCCGATGTCGATGATCGACAGCGGCCGCCGGTCCTGGAGCCGGCCCTGGGAAACTGAGATCACGCGGCGCCGTTCTTCTTGCGGCGCTTGAACTGGGCGATGCGCTTGGGCGCATGCGATTTCAGCGCATCACCCCGTCCCGAGAGGCTCGGATTGGTCATGAAATATTCCTGCGCGTTGAACGGCTCTTCGCCCTCCTCCAGCACAACGCGCCGGGAGGTGCCGTCAGCCAATACGTCGAAACTTTGCTGGTTGTCCATGACATTGCCCAGCATGATCTGGCCAAGAACCTGCTCATGCACAGTTGGATTGGTGATCGGCACCAGGGTCTCGACGCGGCGGTCTAGATTGCGTGGCATCATGTCGGCCGACGAGATGTAGACGATCGCCTCGTCCGACGGCAGGCCATGGCCGTTGCCGAAGCAGAAGATGCGGCTGTGCTCGAGGAAACGGCCGACGATCGACTTCACCCTTATGTTCTCGGACAAGCCCGGCACCTGCGGCCTGAGGCAGCAGATGCCGCGCACGACGAGGTCGATCTCGACGCCGGCGCGGCTGGCGTCGTAGAGCGCGTCGATGATGATCGGGTCGACCAGCGCGTTCATCTTCATCCAGATGCGCGCCAGCCGGCCTTCGCGCGCATGGACGATTTCCTCGGCGATGTGCTTGAGGATGCGCTTGCGCAGCGTGAACGGCGAGACCGCAAGGCGCATCTCCTCGGCCGGTTCGGCGTAGCCGGTGATGAAGTTGAAGATCTGCGCGACATCGCGCGCGATCGCCGGGTCCGTGGTGAAGAAGGACAGGTCGGTGTAGATGCGGGCGGTGACCGGGTGGTAGTTGCCGGTGCCAAGATGCACGTAATTGCGCAGTTTGCCGTCCTCGCGGCGCACCACCAGCGACATCTTGGCGTGCGTCTTCAATTCGAGGAAGCCGAACACGACCTGCACGCCGGCGCGTTCGAGGTCGCGCGCCCAGCGGATGTTGGCCTCCTCGTCGAAGCGCGCCTTGAGCTCGACAAGTGCCGTCACCGACTTGCCGGTCTCGGCGGCGTCGATCAGCGCGCGCACGATGGGGCTGTCATTGGAGGTGCGGTAGAGCGTCTGCTTGATCGCGACCACTTCGGAATCGGCCGCCGCCTGGCGCAGGAACTGCACCACCACGTCGAAGGATTCGTAGGGGTGGTGGACGACGATGTCCTTCTCGCGGATGGCGGCCAGGCAGTCGCCGCCATGCTCGCGGATACGCTCGGGGAAGCGCGGATTGTAAGGCGTGAACTTCAGGTCGTCGCGCGGAATGGCGACGATTTCGGAAATCTGGTTGAGCGCCAGCGGGCCGGTGAGCACGCTGATGCGGCTCGACGAGACGCCGAGCTCGCCGGCGACGAAATCGCGCAATTCGGCAGGCATCAGCGTGTCGAATTCGATGCGGATCACCGAACCGCGACGGCGGCGCTTCAGCGCAGTTTCGAACAGGCGCACCAGGTCTTCCGACTCTTCCTCGACCTCGATATCGCTGTCACGGATGATGCGGAACGTGCCCGAACCCTTGACTTCATATCCGGGGAAAAGCTTGCCGATATAGATGCCGACCGCTTCCTCCAGCGGGATGAAGCGAACATGGTGCTTGCGGTCCGGCAGGCGGATGAACCGCCTGAGCGCCACCGGCAGACGCAGCAGAGCGCTCATCTCCTCGCCATTCTTGCGATGGCGCAATTGCAGGGCAATGGAAAAGCCGAGATTGGGAATGAACGGGAACGGATGCGCCGGGTCGATCGACAGCGGCGTCAGCACCGGGAAAACCTGCTCCTGGAAATGGTCTTCCAGCCAGGTCTTCTCGTCCTTGGTCAGCGCGTCGCGGGTTATGCTTTCGATGCCTTCCTTGTTGAGCAGCACCGTCAGCGCCGAGAGGCTCTTCTGCTGGTCCTCCTGCAGGCGCTCGACCTCGCGCAGCAATTGCTCGAGTTGCTGCTCGGGAGTGCGGCCGTCCGGGCTCTTCAGCGCGATGCCCTCGCGCACCTGGCCGGCAAGGCCGGCGACGCGGACCATGAAGAACTCGTCCAGATTGGCGGCCGAGATCGACAGGAAGCGGACGCGTTCGAGCAGCGGATGATGCTCGTTCAGCGATTCCTCCAGCACACGGCGGTTGAATTGCAGCCAGGAGAATTCGCGGTTGACGAAACGGTCGGGATTGCCGCCGTCCGGGCTTGCCGCCTCGACGGTGATGAACTCGCTCTGCACCGGCTTCAGTTCGTTCATGGTTTCCCGCTCTTGCCCCGCAACCGTCCCTGCGCGCCGCATATTGCCCTTCGGCGACAGTCTGGCACTTCCTTGTGACGCACGATCGTGACGGAATCGCTCCGTGTCCGGCCTCATGCGCTTAACCGGCTCAACTTATCCTCTGACAGGCTTTTGCGACAGTTTGATTTCATCGATCTTGCAAACTGGCCTGTTATGCTCCAGATGCAGGCTGGTCATACCCACTGGCCGAACCCGATTGGAGACGACGATGGCAGGCGGCAGCATTCCCCATTTCCAGAACGACGCGGGCCATCCGGTCATCGAGATCGGCGTCAGGGAATTCATGTGCACCGGCGCCAACCCGCCTTTCGACCACCCGCATGTGTTCCTCGACATGGGCGACGACAATGAGAAAGTCTGCCCCTATTGCTCGACGCTCTATCGCCATTCGCCGTCGCTGAAGGCGACGGAAACGCAGCCGGCCGGCTGCCTCTATGTCGACCAGGCGGCCTGATCCCTTTCCCCGACCATGACTGAAACACGGTCCCGGCAGGTCATTATCGCCGGGGCCGGCATCGCCGGGCTGACGGCGGCGCTCGCCTTTGCCGAACGCGGCTTCCCGATAAAACTGTTCGAGCAGGCCAGGCAGCTCGAAGCGGCCGGCGCCGGCCTCCAGCTTTCCCCCAACGCGACCCGCATCCTGCGCCAGCTCGGCGTGCTCGAAGGCCTGCGGCCCAACGCGATCCGGCCAGAAGCCGTGGTGCTGAAAGACGCAAGAAGCCTGCGCGAACTGGCGCGCGTGCCGCTTGGAGCATCCGGCGAAGGCCGCTGGGGAGCGCCCTATCTTACGGCGCACCGCGCCGATTTGCAGGCGGCGCTGATGGCGGCAGTCGCGGAACGGCCCAATATCGACCTCGCCACCGGAGCACGGGTGACCGGCATAGCAGTCGATCCGCAAGGCGTGACCGCGACGGTCGAGACCGACGGTAAGACCATGGAGGTGGCGGGCGGCTTGCTGGTCGGGGCGGATGGCGTGTGGTCGTCGGTCCGGGCGGTGCTTTCCCGGACGGTCGGCTTCGCGGCAAGCCGCTTTACGGGCGAGCTCGCCTGGCGCGCGACGATCCCGGTGGAAAGCGCCGCCGGCCGGGCCTTTGCCGAGATCGGCGCCAACGACTGCGTCACCACCTTCCTGCATCCAGGCTTCCATATGGTCGCCTATCCGGTGAGCAAGGGCGGCGCCTTCAACCTCGCGGCTTTCACCAAGGGCGAGCGCATTGCGGAGGGCTGGTCCGGCCATGCTGACCCATCCATCCTTTCAGACGCCATGCGCGGCACCGCGGCGGCGCTGTCGAGGCTGGTGGCGCTCGCCGGGCCGTGGGCGGCCTTCCCCATCCACACGGTCGCGCAGCGGCGCTGGACGATGCCGGAGGGCATCGCGCTGATCGGCGACGCCGCGCACGCCATGACGCCGTTCGCGGCGCAGGGCGCGGCCATGGGCATAGAGGATGCCGCGATGCTCGCCCATCTGGTCGCCGACTTTCCTGGCGATCCTGCCCAGGGCCTGGCCATCTGGGAGAATCTCAGACGGCCGCGCGTCGAAAAGGTGTTGAAGCGTGGCGCGCTCAACCGATTGGCCTGGCATGCCCGGGGGCCGGTTGCGATTGCCCGCAATTTCGTGCTGGCGACACGTCCGGGGGAGAAACTCGCGGCGGATCTCGACTGGCTGTACGGATGGGAACAGCGGAAGGTTGTGAGGCGGTAGGCTCGGGTCCAGCTTGCAAATCCGCATGCCCGGCGGGGCCGAGGGGGGGCGCGAAGGAATGCGGCGCTCCCCGGCTCGGCCAGAGCGTTGCTAATTGTACAGCCGCATCGACCACCCCAGCGACACCGGAAGCGGGTTCCACCAGCCGGTGCGCAGCCCGGCGGTGCGCAATGCCGCGGCCGTCCAGGTGTTGCAGCCGGCCAGCGCGTTGAAATTCCCGTTGGCTTCGTAGAAGCGGTCGAAGGCGGAGTAGCCGGCATTGTCGATGACCATCGGTCCGCCCGGCCCTTGCCGGAAACTCGCCGCGATATGGTCGAGCAGCGCCGCGAAATGCGCCTCGTCGATATCAAAGCCCGAGACGTCCGGATGCGGCTCGAGAATCGCGCCGGCGACATCCACATGCATGACCGAAGCGTCGACCGTCAGCGCCTTCAGCACCGGCATTGCCTTGAGCTGCGACCAGGTCGGCGTCTCCAGGTAGAAGGCGCGGCCGCCCCAGCCGAACACCAGATAGCGGGCCTCCGGCGCGTCGACCGGCAGACCGGCATCGGCGAGGAAGTCAAAGCGTCGGCGCACGCCACCATCGAGGGGCACGGCGATGTCGGTGTGGATCGGGTTCTTCAGCACCAATATGTGCCGCGTCCCCTCGCCCGCTGCGGCGGCTGGCCAGAGCGGGCGCGGCACGAGCGTGCCGAGCGCGGCGGCAAGTACCACCGCTGCCAACAGCATCGCCAGATATCGCAGGATTCTTCTCATCGGATACGGCGGTTCCGCCTTGTCTGAGGCAACTTCAGCAAAGCCTGGACGATCAGGCTCGACGATTCACTGGAGCGTCAACCAAAAAAGAGCCGATCCTTATCCCTTCGCCCAAATGCAAAAAAAGCCCGGCTGTTTCCAGCCGGGCTTCTGAGAAATTCGCGATTGCGCCCGCTCAATGCAGGATCTGCGACAGGAACAGCTTCGTGCGCTCGTGGCGCGGATGGTCGAAGAACTCGGCTGGCGTGTTCTGCTCGACGATCTGGCCCTGATCCATGAAGATCACGCGGTTGGCCACCTTGCGGGCAAAGCCCATCTCGTGGGTAACGCAGAGCATGGTCATGCCTTCCTCGGCAAGGCCAACCATCGTCTCCAGCACTTCCTTGATCATTTCGGGATCGAGCGCCGAGGTCGGCTCATCGAAGAGCATGATGCGCGGGTTCATGCACAGCGAACGCGCGATCGCCACGCGCTGCTGCTGGCCGCCGGAGAGCTGGCCGGGATATTTGTTGGCCTGCTCCGGGATCTTGACGCGCTTGAGGAAATGCATGGCGATTTCCTCGGCCTGCTTCTTCGGCATCTTGCGCACCCAGATCGGCGCCAGCGTGCAGTTCTCCAGGATGGTGAGATGCGGGAACAGGTTGAAGTGCTGGAACACCATGCCGACCTCGCGGCGGACCTCGTCGATCTTCTTCAGATCGTTGGTGAGTTCCTTGCCGTCGACGATGATCTTGCCCTTCTGGTGCTCCTCCAGCCGGTTGATGCAGCGGATCATGGTCGACTTGCCGGAACCGGACGGGCCGCAAATGACGATGCGCTCGCCGCGCATCACCTTGAGGTTGATGTCCTTCAGCACATGGAACTCGCCATACCATTTGTGCATGCCGACGATGTCGATGGCGACGTCGGTGGTCGAGACATGCATCTTTCCGGCATTGACCTTGAGGTCTTCCGCGCTGACGGCGTTTTCTGAGGCCATATCCAGATTCCCCTTTTATCTTTTATAGCCGGTGTCGAGCCGGCGTTCGGTGTACATTGAATAGCGCGACATGCCGAAGCACAAAAGCCAGAAAACGAAGGCGGCAAAGATCAGGCCGGATTTCGGGGTCTGCGGCGTCGCCCAGTTCGGATCGGCGAAATTCTGCTTTACCACGCCGAGCAGGTCGAACATCGAGATGATCAGGACAAGGCTGGTGTCCTTCAGCATTCCGATGAAGGTGTTGACGATGCCCGGAATGACCAGCTTCAACGCCTGCGGCAGGACGATCAGGCCCATCTTCTGCCAATAGCCGAGGCCGAGCGAGTCCGCGCCCTCATACTGGCCCTTCGGGATCGCCTGCAGGCCGCCCCGGATCACCTCCGCCATATAGGCGGCGGCAAACAACGAGACACCTATGAGCGCCCGCAGATACTTGTCGAAACTGACGCCCTCGGGGAGAAACAGCGGCAACATAACGCTGGCGAAAAACAGCACTGTGATCAGCGGAATGCCGCGCACCGTTTCGATGAAGACGATGCATAGCCATTTGATGATTGGCATCTTCGAGCGGCGCCCGAGCGCCAGCACCACGCCCATCGGCAGCGACACGGCAATGCCGACGAAAGACAGGCTGAGCGTGACCAGCAATCCACCCCAGCGCGGCGTCTCGACATGCGGCAGGCCGAACACCCCCCCGACCAGCAGGAAGAAGGCGACGATCGGCAGCGCCACAAAGAGCAGGATGGCGTTCAGCCCCTTGCGCGGCACACGCGGGATGAGCATCGGCACCAGCAGTGCCGCGAACAGGATGGCGACCAGGATCGGCCGCCAGCGCTCTTCAATCGGATAGGTGCCGAACATCAACTGGCCGAACTTGGCGTTGACGAAAGCCCAGCAGGCGCCGGTCCAGCCGTCGGGCTGGATGCCGCCCTGCGCGGCCGTGGTGCAGACCGTGCGGTTCGGTCCGGTCCACTGGGCGTTGATGAAGGCCCAGTTGATGACCTGCGGCAGGATCCAAAGCACAATGGCGATGCCCAGCACGGTGAGGATGGTGTCCCCGACCGAGCCGATCAGGTTCTTGCGCACCCAGGCATAAGCGCCGCGTTCGCCGGGCGGCGCCGGTTGCGCCAGCGCCATCTCGGTGCGCACCCAGGACATGTCGTGTTCCTGCATGGCCCTACCTCTCCACCAGCGCCATTCTGGCGTTGACGATATTCATGACGAAGGACGTCACGAGGCTCAGCACCAGATAGGCGATCATCATGATGAACACGCCCTCGACCGCCTGCCCGGTCTGGTTCAGCACCGTGCCCGCGGTCGCGGTGAGGTCGGGATAGCCGATGGCGATGGCCAGCGAGGAATTCTTGGTCAGGTTCAGATACTGGCTGGTCAGCGGCGGGATGACGATGCGCATCGCCTGCGGGATAACCACCAACCGCAGGATGGGGCCGGAACGAAGGCCAAGCGCCGCGGCGGCCTCACTCTGACCTTTGCTGACGCCCCTGATGCCGGCGCGTACGATCTCGGCGATGAAGGCGGCCGTGTAGAAGGAAAGCGCCAGAAGCAGCGACAGGAACTCCGGCTTGATCCAGAAGCCGCCGGTCAGGTTGAAGGTCGACTGCTTCGGAAAATCGAAAGCGAGCGGCATGCCGCTGAGCAGGAAGGCGAGCACGGGCAGGCCGACGATCAGCGCCACGGAAGTCCAGAAGACCGGAAATTGCTGGCCGGTCGCCCGCTGCCGCTGCCGCGCCTTGTGGGCGACGAACCAGGCCATCGCAATGGCAAGCAGCAACGCGACACCGATCAGCCAGGAGCCGTCGCCCCAGACGGCGCGCGGCAAATAGAAACCGCGCTGATTGAGGAAGGAGCCGAAGGGCAGATGGATGCTCTCGCGCGGGGCCGGCAGCACCGCGAGTACGCCCGAATACCAGAAGAAGATGACCAGCAGCGGCGGAATGTTTCGGAAGACCTCGACATAGACCGTGCAGATCTTGCGGATCAGCCAGTTCTGCGACAGGCGGCCGATGCCGATGGCGAAGCCCACGATTGTGGCAAGCACGATGCCGGCGACGGCAACGATGATCGTGTTGAGCAAACCGACGACCAAGGCGCGGAAATAGGTCGAGTCGGACGTGTAGGCGATCGGCGTGTCGGAAATGTCGAAGCCGGCCCTGCTCTTGAGGAAGCCGAAGCCTGAAGCGATGTGCAGGCGTTGGAGGTTCTCGATGACGTTGTGAACGATCCACCAGATCGAGCCGAACAGCAGGATCACGACCAGCGTCTGAAAGAACAGGCTGCGTATTCTCGGGTCATTGATGAAGGAGCCGCGGCTCGGCTCCTCGCGAAGGATTTCCTGCGAAGCCATGGACCGTCCCCTGAAAAGAGAAACCGGGAGGCAGACGACCTGCCTCCCGGATCACATTTCAATCAGCGGACGGGCGGACCGTATTGCAGGCCGCCCTTGGTCCACAGCGCATTGATGCCGCGCGCGATCTTGAGCGGGCTGCCCGAGCCGACATTGCGCTCGAACATTTCACCATAGTTGCCGACAGCCTTGACGATGTTGACGACCCAGTCGTTGGAGAGGCCGAGATCGGCGCCATACTTGCCATCGGGCTCGGTGCCGAGAAGGCGCTGGATGTTGGGATCGTTCGACGTCTTCATCTCGTCGACATTAGCCTGCGTGATGCCGGCTTCCTCGGCGTTAAGCAGCGCGAAATACGTCCAGCGCGCGATATGCGCCCACTGGTCGTCGCCCTGGCGAACGGCCGGGCCGAGCGGCTCCTTGGAGATGATCTCGGGCAGCACGACATGGTCGGCCGGCGAGGACAGCGTCAGGCGGATGCCATAGAGGCCGGACTGGTCGGTGGTGTAGGCGTCGCAGCGACCGGCGTCATAGGCGGCATTGACCTCTTCCAGCTTCTCGAACACGACGGGATTGTATTCCATCTTGTTCTTCTTGAAGTAGTCGGCGAGGTTGAGCTCGGTGGTGGTGCCGCTCTGCACGCAGACGGCGGCGCCCGAAAGCTGCAGCGCGGAGTTCACGCCCGGCAGCTTCTTGGCGTTGATCATGAAGCCCTGACCGTCATAGTAGGTGACGCCGACGAAATCGAGGCCGAGCGCGCTGTCGCGGTTGCTGGTCCAGGTGGTGTTGCGCGACAGGATGTCGATCTCGCCCGATTGCAGCGCGGTGAAACGCTCCTTGGCGCTGAGCGGCGTGAACTTGACCTTGGTGCCGTCGCCGAAGACTGCGGCCGCGACGGCGCGGCAGAAATCGGCATCGATGCCCTTCCATTCACCCTTGTCGTCCGGCGCCGAGAAGCCGGCGAGGCCGGTCGAGACGCCGCACTGGATAAACCCCTTCTGCTTCACGGTATCGAGCGTGCCGGCCGAAGCGGCGGACGCCATGAACCCGAGCGCGGCGGCGCCAAGAATGCCGATTGCAATGTGTTTCATGACCCACAGACCCTTTTTTCTGTTGCAGGCGCCCCTGCTGCCAGGCGACGCTTGATCTTTTTTCGTTTGTGAATGCAGCTCCCACTTTTAGGCCCACTCCCGGACCCGCATCGTTTGCCGATGCGCTGCCTCCCATTCACGAAACGCATCGAAGGCGATTATTCCTGTGAGGTCAAGGGAAATGACCGAATCCGGAGCGGTTTGAAAAGCAATTGCCGCGAATGCCTGAATTGCGGACAAGAGCACCATGAAACCGGCAGTTCGGCCGAACAAATCAGTCAAGTTTCGCCGGGGCTAATCCCTGGCCGAGCGACGAAATCCGCTTCGGCAATAGCAGTGCTTTATTGGGCGCGGGCGCCGTTGGATTGGCCTAGCGGAAGACCGACCGTTGGCGGGCCTGGCGCGGTTGCGCGGGCTCGGCCGCCGCTTTATGGCTGGTCTCCTGACATCATTCGACAGGCGACGAACCATGGCTAAAGACGACATCGAAATGGGCACCAACACGCTGCTTGCCCATTCCGGCAACAACCCGCGCGACTATTTCGGCTTCGTCAACCCGCCGGTCGTGCACGCCTCGACGGTGCTTTATCCAGACGCCGCCTCCATGGCCGGTCGTAGCCAGAAATACACTTACGGCACGCGCGGCACGCCGACGATGGATGCGCTCACGCTTGCCGTCGATGCGCTGGAAGGCTCTGCCGGAACCATCGCGGTGCCTTCGGGGCTCGCGGCGGTGACGGTGCCGCTGCTTGCCTTCCTTGCCGCGGGCGATCACCTTTTGATCGTCGACAGCGTCTACCACCCGACGCGCCACTTCGCCGACACGATGCTGAAGCGGCTCGGCGTCGAGGTCGAATATTACGAGCCGCGCATCGGCGCCGGCATCGCTTCGCTGATCAGGCCAAACACCAGGGTCGTGTTCACGGAATCGCCGGGATCGAACACCTACGAGATGCAGGACATCCCGGCGATCGCCAAGGCGGCGCATGCCGCCAATGCCATCGTGATGATGGACAACACCTGGGCGACGCCGCTCTATTTCAAGCCGCTCGACCACGGCGTCGACGTCTCGATCCACGCGGCAACGAAGTATCCGGCCGGCCATTCCGATGTGCTGCTCGGCACCGTGTCGGCCAACGAGGCCTGCTGGCCGAAGCTCTATGACGGCTTCTGCACGCTGGGCTGCTGTTCCGGCCCGGACGACGTCTACCAGGTGCTGCGCGGCCTGCGCACGATGGGCGTGCGGCTGGAGCATCATCGCAAGAGCGCGCTCGATATCGCGCGCTGGCTGGAAGAGCAGCCGGGCGTCGCGCAAGTGCTGCATCCGGGGCTGGAAAGCCACCCCGACCATGCGCTGTGGAAGCGCGATTTCTCCGGCTCGAGCGGCGTCTTCTCGATCGTGCTCGACGGCGGCGGGCAGAAGGCGCAGCACGCTTTCCTCGACGCGCTCAAGATCTTCGGCCTCGGCTATTCCTGGGGCGGCTATGAGAGCCTCGCCGTTCCGGTCTTCCTCGGCGATCGCACCATCGCCAAGGGCTCCTATGCCGGCTCGCTGATCCGCCTTCAGATCGGGCTGGAGGATGTCGAGGACCTCAAGGCCGACATCCTGCGCGGGCTCGCCGCAGCAGCCGCCTGACCGGCGGAAGCTTCCGCACCAGTGGCAGACAGGCCTTGACGGAAGCGGTAGCATAGCCCGCGCAACCACTCGGGAACCTTTTGCCGGCAGGCGCATCCAATGTGGGTGTGACGGCCGCCGGGAGATCGCAGCGAGATGAGAAAGCGTGCCATGCAAGCCGCCGAGATCGGCTCCGCCGAGGCCGGCGACATGGCGTTGGTGCGCCGGGCGCTGGCGCGCGATCCGGATGCGTGCCGCGCGATCATCAAGACGCATAACCAGCGGCTCTACCGCATCGCGCGCGGCGTGGTGCGCAACGACGCCGAGGCCGAGGACATCGTCCAGGAGGCCTATATGCGCGCCTTCGCCAGTCTCGGCGCCTTTCGCGGCGAGGCTTCGCTTTCGACCTGGCTGTCGCGCATCGTCATCAACGAAGCGCTCGGCCGGCTGCGCAAGCGCAAGCGCGTGGTGCCGATGCCCGAAAACCCGGAGGCGCAGATCATCCAATTTCCCGGGAACCCAAGCGACTTGAACCCAGGCGAGGATCCGGAGCGGACGATGGCGCAGCGGCAGATTCTCGGGCTCGTCGAGCGGGCGACAGACAGCCTTCCCGATGTCTATCGCACCGTCTTCGTCGCCCGTGTCATCGAGGGGCTGAGCATCGACGAAACCGCCGACCTCCTGGGGATACGGCCCGAAACGGTGAAGACGAGACTGCACCGGGCTAGGGCGATGGTGCGAAAGGCACTGGACGACGCGATCGGTCCGGTGCTGCTCGACGCCTTCCCCTTCGCCGGCCGCCGTTGCGAGCGGCTGACGCAGGCGGTGATGAAGCGCCTGGATTTCGAGGGATAGCTCACCGTTTCACGGAAACCGCGAACCGTCCTATCTCCCTGTTTTGACGCAATTCCGGGCAGACGGCCGCGGCGAAGCGCCGAAACCCAAGCGCCCACACTTTCCTGGAATTGCTCTGACGTCCCGGGAACGTTTCGCCACTTGCGGCATCCAATCGGCGTCAACCTCAAATCAAGCCCGGCCTCATGTGCGCCGGGCGAAGGAGATGTCATGTTCATCCGACCGACCACCGCCCTCGCCGCTCTTCTCCTCGTGAGCACAGCGCCGCTGGCGCAAGCCGCCGACAAGCCTACCGACCCGCAGATAGCCCACATCGCCTATACGGCCGGCACGATCGACATCGAGGCCGCGAAACAGGCGATCAAGAAATCGAAGAACAAGGAGATCATCGCCTTCGCCAAGGACATGGAGCGCGACCATGCAGCGGTGAACAAGCAGGCGCTCGACCTGGTGAAGAAACTGAAAGTCACGCCGGAGGACAACGACACCAGCAAGGCGCTGGCCAAGGCCGCCAAGGAGGAGCGCGCCAAGCTGGCGAAGCTGAAAGGGGCCGCCTTCGACAAGGCCTATATCGAGAACGAAGTGGCTTATCACAAGCAGGTCGACAGCGCGCTCGAAACCCTGCTCATCCCCTCGGCCAGCAACGCGGAGCTGAAGAGCCTGCTGGAGACCGGCCTCAAGATCTTCCAGGGACATGAGCAGCATGCCGAACATGTCGCCGGCATGTTGAAATGAGGCGGCTGTTTCCTGGTGCCGCCCTGGCCGCGCTGACGGTGTCGCTCACGGCGTCCCCGGCGTTCGCGGCCACCATCGAGGTGACGATCGATAAGTTGGTCTTTTCGCCGGCAAGCGTCCAGGCCAAGGTCGGCGATACGATCGAATGGACCAACAAGGACGTGATTGCCCACACGGCCACGGTGAAAGGCGGCTGGGACGTGATGATCCCGCCAAAATCGAAGGGCAAGGTCACGCTGAAGGCAGCGGGAGCGGTCGACTATTTCTGCCGCTTCCACCCCAACATGAAAGGCCATATCGAGGTGGCCCCGTAGTCCGCGCCCTGGCCTGCCATTGGGAGGGCGAGGCGCTCGCAGCGCCTCGCCCTATCGGTTAGCGGTGATCGTCTCTACGTCGGCACTGCCTGCCTTGCACGGTCGCCGCGCGCCGCCATACCGCATGACACCCCGACGGGAACAAGCGACGTCTTGTCGGCAACTTGCCGAACCGAGTCCGCAAACCGTGGTAAGGCTCTGGCGCAATTGGCAAAGCCGAGGCCGTTGGCGGCACGCCACGGGCTTCCGCAGCGCGCAATAATATTCCTCCCAGCATCGACGAAGCGGATTGGTTTGGCTTTCCAACCGACGCCTTTGGCGGCATTGCCGGCAGCACGAAATTTCTCGTTCGACAGGACCCGCCATGGCGTTGCGCCTCTTTGTTCCGATCCTCGCCGGCGCCACGCTGCGCGAGCGGCTGATCGCCTGTATCGGCGCGGTGATCGGCATAGCGCTGACCGGCGTGATCAGCGGGCTGACGATGGGCAAGGGCGCGCAAGTGGCGATGCTGGTGGCGCCGGTGGGCGCCTCCGCGGTCCTGCTCTTTGCGGTGCCATCGAGCCCGCTGGCCCAGCCTTGGTCGATTATCGGCGGCAACACCATTTCGGCGCTGGTCGGCGTAACGGTGGCCCGTTTCGTTCATGACCCGGTGATCGCCTCGGGCCTTGCCGTGGCGCTGGCAATCGCCGCCATGTCGTTCACGCGTTGCCTGCATCCGCCGGGGGGTGCTGCCGCGCTCACCGGCGTGATCGGCGGGCCGGCCGTTGCGGCCGCCGGCTTCCTGTTTCCCTTCGTGCCGGTGGCGCTGAACTCGACCGTCCTGGTTGCGCTCGGCTTCCTCTTCCACAAGCTTTCGCGGCGCAACTATCCGCATGTGCATGTTCCCGCCGCCCCTGGCCACGGCACCACCGACAGGCCCCCGGCAGAGCGCGTCGGCTTCCGGCCCGAGGATATCGATGCGGCGCTTTCGTCGCTCGACGAGACCTTCGACATCGACCGCGAGGACCTGGAGCGCCTGCTGCGCCAGGTCGAGCTGCAGGCGATGGTGCGCTCGCACCGCACCCTGCTTTGCCAGGACATCATGTCCCGCGACGTAATTTCGGTACCGGAAACCGCCACCGCCGAAGATGCGCGCAGGCAGCTCATCGACCACAATATCCGCACCTTGCCGGTGGTCGACGCGGATGGCCGCCTCGCCGGCGCCGTCGGCCTGCGCGAGCTGACGCGAGCCACCGATACGGTGAAAGGGGTGATGTCGAATGCCGGCACCGCCTCGCCCGAAACGCCGGCCATGAGCCTGCTGCCGGTGCTGACCGACGGACGCAGCCATGCGGTGGTGATCGTCGACAGCAACCGGCACATCCTGGGCCTGATCACCCAGACCGACCTGTTGGCCGCGGCCGCGCGGGTGCAGGCAGCGGGCGCTCCCTTCGCCGAGGCGGCCGAGTAGCCTGCCGGGCGTCAGCTCCCGTCCGCTTCCCGTGCCAGCAGCCAGTCCATGACCTCCACGGCCTGCGCCGGCAGCCGTTCCGGCGCGAGGATCGTCAGGCTGAGCCCGGTCGGCACGCGCAGTTCGGGAAACGGCGCCACCAGCAAGCCGGCTGCCAAGGCGCGCGAGACCAGCGCCTCATGACCCATGAGCACGCCGGCCCCGTCGACCGCTGCCTGCAGCGCCATGCTGTAGAGCGAGAATTCAGAACCAGCCTCGATCGACGGACCTTTCACGCCGGCCGCCTTGAACCACAGGCTCCAGTCGCCGGTCCAGGTCGTGTCCCAAAGCAGGAGCTGCGCGGCGAGATCGGCCGGGGTCCGCAGCTGTTTCGCCAGCGCCGGCGCGCAGACCGGGAAGATGACATCGTCGCAGAGTTTTGAAGACCGGCCATCACCTGGCCTGGTGAGAAAGATGGCAAGGTCGAATGGCTCGCGCCGGAAGTCGGGGGGCTCCTCCAGCGCATGGATCGAGGGACGCAGCGCCGGATGCGCCGCCCGCAAAGCCGGTAGCCGCGGCGCCAGCCAAAGCTGCGCGATCGAAGGCAACGCCGCGATGCTGACCTGCGGCTTCGGCGCCGAGGCGCGCAGCTCCTGCACGGCCAGTCCCATGGCGTCAAAGGCCGTGGAGAAGGAGGGCAGCGCCGAGCGGCCGGCCTCGGTGAGGTGCAAGCCTTGCGCATGGCGCACGAAGAGCGCGGAGCCCAGCCAGGCCTCCAGCGCCTTGACCTGATGCGACACGGCGGCCGGCGTGACGCCAAGCTCATCCGACGCCTTGGCGAAGCTTTCATGCCGGGCCGCCGCCTCGAAGGCCCTGAGCGCGTTGAGCGGCGGCATGCGAGGTCGCGGCGGATTGACGGCCATGTCCGGCTTCCCCCCAAAAAGGTAACCGCGGCCAGCGGTCGGCCGCGGTATCTGTCTGTCGAGGAGCAGCCGGCTCCAGCGCCGCAAGCCTATTTGAGGGGCACCGGGGCCAACTTGCCGTCGACCTTGCGCCATTCAAATACGACGAAGCCCGGCTGCTTGATATCCCCCTTCTCGTCATAAGAGATGGCGCCGAGCACCGTCGGGATCGTGGCGCCGGAATGGAGGTAGTCGGACGCCGCCTTCGGGTCGTCGGCCTTCGCCTTGGCGATCGCCTCGGCGAGGATCTGGGTCGCGGCATATGCATAGAGCGTGACGGCTTCCGTCGGCACGTTCTTCGCCTTCAGGTCGGCAACGGCGTCCTTCGCTTCGGGGAAGGTCGCCGGATCGGGGAAGGACGTCATCAGCGTACCGGCCGCGCCATCGCCACCAATGGCGCCGAACTCGCTGTTGGAGATGCCGTCGCCGCCCATCAGGATGGTCTTCACGCCCTGGTCGTGCATCTGGCGCACGATCAAGCCCGCCTCGGTATGCTGGCCGCCGTAATAGAGAAGGTCGGCGCCGGATTCCTTGATCCTGGCGACGAGCGCGCTGTAGTCCTTCTCGCCGGGGTTGATCTCCTCGTGCAGCACTTCCTTGCCGCCGCCGGCATTGTAGGCCTTGGCCATTTCGTCGGCGAGGCCCTTGCCCGCCGTCGACTTGTCGTCGACGATCGCGACTTTCCTGCCCTTGAATCGCTCGAGCACGAATTTCGCGGCGATGATGCCCTGCTGGTCGTCCCTGCCGCAGGCGCGGAAAGCGTCCCACAGGTTGCGCTCGGTGACCGTCGGGTTGGTGGCCGTCGGCGTGACGAACAGGATCCCGTTTTCGGCATAGACTTCCGAAGCCGGAATGGTGACGCCGGAATTGTAATGGCCGACGACATAGTGCACGCCATCGGCCACGAACTTGTTGGCGACCGACACACCCTGCTTCGGATCGGAGACGTCGTCGCCGACCGAGACGCTGAGCTTCTGGCCGAGCACGCCGCCATTGGCGTTGATGCGCGCCACCGCCGTCTCGACACCAACTCGATACTGCTCGCCATAAGCGGCGTTCGGGCCGGACATCGGGCCGGCGACACCCAGCACGATATCGGCCCTCGCCGCACCGGCCGTTGCAGCCGTCATCAGGGCAGCAGTCATCAATCGCAGAATCATGCGCATGGTCTTTCCCCTTTGTTGAAGAAGGCGGGCTTTCCGCCCGCGCCCCTTGTCCTTTCAAGAAGCGGGCTCCCTGCCCGCGGGTTCGGGCGCTCAGCTCACGAAATGCAGTGTCGTGAACCGGCGCCGGAATTCGCTGACATCCCTGGCGACTTCTTCAGGAGAGTCATTGCCGCGCACCCCCCTGGCGATCAGCGCGGCAAGCTCCGGCATGTCCTTCTCGGTCATGCCCCAGCGCACGATCTCCGGCGTGCCGATGCGCAGGCCGTTCATGTCGCCCTCCACCGTTTCGACCGGCAGGCCGATGCCGCAGGCAAGGATGTTGGCGCGCCTGAGCCGCTTGGCCGCCGCCTGGCCGCCGCCGAATTCAGCCGCGCGAACCGCGAACTGGTGCGAACTGGTGTGGCCTTTCGCGGTCGAGAACACCGGCAGGCCGCGATCCGCTAGCTCCATGGCCAAGGCCTTGGCGGTACCGGCCATGGCGGCGGCATAGGCGCGGCCATGTTCCTTCCAGTCGAGCATGGTGATGGCCAGGGCGGCGGATTTCGCCGCATCGAAATTGGCCGTCATGCCGGGAAAGGCGATACGGTCGAGCTTTTCGGCGATAGCCGCGTCGTTGGTGACGATCAGGCCCGCGGGCGGCCCGCCGAGGCTTTTGTAGGTGCTCATCGTCATCAGATGTGCGCCCTCCTCCAGCGGCTGCTGCCAGGCACGGCCGGCGATCATGCCGCAGAGATGCGCGGCGTCGAACAGCACCAGCGCGCCGACCTCATCGGCGATGGCCCTGATCTCGCTTATCGGATGCGGCAGCAGGTTGAGGCTGCTGCCGATGGTGATCATCTTCGGCTTGAGCCTGCGGGCAAGCTGGCGCAGCTTTTCCACATCGACCGTATAGCCGTAGGCATCGACAGGCGCCGGATGTATCTCCAGCCCATAGAGCCCGGCACAACCCGCCATGTGATGCGTGACATGGCCGCCGATCGCCGGCGGCGGCGCGATGATGATGTCTCCCGGTCGAGCCGCAACCATGAAAGCGTAGAGGTTGGCGATCGCGCCCGAAGGCACGCGGATCTCGGCATAGCGGGCGCCGAACACCTCTGCCGCAAGCTCGGCGGCGATGACCTCGATGCGTTCCACCCCCTCCAGGCCCATCTCATATTTGTCGCCGGGGTAGCCGAGCGACGGCCGCGAGCCGAGTCCCGAAGCGAGGGCCGCCTCGGCCTTCGGGTTCATCACATTGGTCGCCGGATTGAGGTTGATGGCGTCGATCTCATGGATGCGCCGGTTGAGCGCAATGCCGCCCTCTATCGCGGCCAGGACGGCATCGCTCCCCTGCCCGCTGGTGGTCATGGCGAGGTCCTGGATGAAATCCTCGCATTGCGCGGGAACCCAGGGCCGGCGGGCGAGAGCGGTCATTTATGCCTCCATGCGGGATCGGATGGGGCATGGTGGCGCGCGGAAGGCATGGCGCGCAAACGAGGAGTTCTAGCGGTTAGGCTTAGATTTCTTAGGGGTAAGAGAATCCCGCTCCTTTGCCAGCCACCACGCCTCGTCCGGATGTGTGACGTGCCCCAACGAGCCATCATAGACGGGCTTGCGCCGCTCGATCCAGGCGCGCAAGCCTTCACGCAGGTCTGCGGTAGGGGCCACGCGGGCGAACTGCTCGGCCTCGACCAGAAGGCCTTCGGTGATGCTGAGGTTGATGCCGCGCGCGACCGCGGTGAGAACGCCAGCGACAGCCGCCGGCGAATGGCAGATCATGCGTCGGGCAAGGTCAAGCGCTGCCGGCATCAACTCCGGATGCGGCACGACCTGATTGACAAGGCCGAGTTCCAACGCCCGTGCGGGTGAAAATGCGTCGCCGGTGAGCAGCAGCTCCAGCGCGCGCTTGCGGCCGGCCAACCGCGGCAGACGCTGCGTGCCACCGAAAGTCGGCGGCATGGCGAGTTTTATCTCGGGCTTTGCAAACAAGGCGCGATCGCTGGCGATCGCGAGTGGCACCGCTTCGGTGATCTCGCAGCCGCCGCCGAAGGCCAGGCCGTTGACTGCAGCGATGACCGGCTTGCGGAACGCCTCCAGCCGGGCCGTCAGCCGCTGGCCGCGCATGACGAAGTCACGCAGCGCGACATCCGTGCCCTCAGTGACGCTCGACGAGAATTCGTGGATATCGGCGCCCGCGGAGAAGGCGCGCTCCCCCGCCCCGGTGAGGATCACGGCGCGCACGCCATCGTCGGTCTCGATCAGGTCGAGGAGCGAAAGCAGCCGATCGATCAGCGCGTAGTTCAGCGCGTTCAGCTTGTCGGGGCGGTTGAGGGTGAGGATCGCGACGCGGTCGCGCGTCTCACTCAGCACAAGGTCGGTCATGACTTTTCCTTTCCGGCGGTTCGGCTGGACAAGGAGCAGGCTTTCGATTGCTTGTATATTCACTAGTCGGTATACTTGCGTGATGAGCGAAAAGGCCAATCCCACCCGCAAACGCCTCGTCGACGCGGCGACCAAGCTTTTCTATGCCGAAGGCATCGGCCGCGTCAGCGTCGATGCGGTGGCCGAGAAAGCCGGGCTCACCAAGCGAACGCTCTACTACCATTTCAAAAGCAAGGACGATCTGATTGCAGCCTATCTCGAGGGCCGCGACCAGCCCAACCTCGAGCAGATGGCAGGCTGGTTCGACGCGGCGGGAGGTGGCGCGGACAAAAAGGTCGAGGCGATCTTCACCAATTTGGCGCGGGTGGCCCGCCATCCCAAATGGAAGGGCTGCGGCTTCCTGCGCACCGCGGCCGAGCTCGCCGCGATGCCCGGGCATCCGGCGGTCAAAGCGGGGGCGCGCCACAAGACCAATTTCGAGAAATGGCTGGCGGGCGCGCTGTCGGACCACCATGTCGGCGAGGCCAAGATGCTGGCGCGCGAGATCGTGCTTTTGATGGACGGCGCCTTTTCCAGCATGCTGATCCACCACGATCCCGACTACGTCAACGCCGCCGGCCATGCCGCCGCCACGCTGGTTCGAGCGAGGATGCCAGGCAAACACGCAAACCTTAGACCCTAAGCGCTCCCGGCGCTCGATCGAGGCGGTCTAAGGGGCGCGTCCCTCAGGACCATGCCAACCAGGCAGCGCCGACAAGAAGCGTCACCAGCGTGAGCGGCAAGCCAACCCTGAAGAATGCCGAGAAGGAGAGTTCCTTGCCTGCCGCCTTCGCCTGCTCGGCGACGATCAGGTTGGCGACAGAGCCGAGCAGCGTGAAATTCCCGGCGAGCGTCGAGCTCATCGCCACGACCAGCCAGGCGCGCTCCGGGTTTTCCAGCCCGGGAATGAAGGGGCGGAGCGCCAGCACGGCCGGCACGTTGCTCATGACGTTTGAAAGCACCGCGGTGAAGCCGGAGAGCCGCCACACATCGTCGAGACCGATGTTCTTCGCCCAGGCGATCATGTCGGGCGTGAGCAGGGTGCGCTCGGCGCCCGCCACCACCACGAACAGGCCGGCGAACATGAAGAGCAGCGGTCCATCGATCTCGCGGTAGATGCGCCGCGGCTTGATCGCCCGGGTAACCAGCAGGAAGGCGCCGGCAATCAGCGCCGCCTTGGCGACGGGAACCCCGGCGAAGAAGGCGAGCGCCAATAGCACGCAGACGATGGAGGCCTTCAGCACCTGCCCGGGCAGCATGCGGCCGCGATAGACTTCAGGGCTGAGTTCGGCGGGGCGGGAGAATTCGGCCCGGTAGACGACGCGCACGATAAGGATGACGCAGAACAATCCGAACAGCGCCACCGGCGCCAGCGCCAGCGTGAAAGCCGGGTAGGAAATGCCGGACAGCGCGCCGATCACCATGTTCTGCGGATTGCCGGTGATGGTGGCGACGCTGCCGCAGTTCGAAGCCGTGCAGGTGGCGATGAGGTAGGGCACCGGATTGCGGTTGATGACACGGGTGACGTGGACGACGATCGGCGCCATCACCAGGCAGATCGCATCATTGACCAGGAAGGCCGAGAGCACGCCGGTCAACAGCGTCACCATCACAAGAAGCATGAATGGCGCATGGGCGTGCTCGATGGCAAAGCCGCCGAGCGCGCGGAACGCGCCCGAAACCTTGAGATGCGCGACCACGATCATCATGCCGAGCAGCAGCGTGATGGTATCGAAATTGATGGCCTTGTAGGCATCCTCGATGCCGATCGCGCCGATGGCGATCATGGCGGCGCCCCCGAGCAACGCGATGCCGGCGCGGTCGAGCCGTAGGCCCGGAATACGGCCGATGGCGACGCCGACATAGGTGAGCACGAGGATGAAAAGCGCGCCCGTGCCGGTCCATGTCATTGCATGAAGATCCCCGTTGCCTGCCCTGCCCGGCGGAATCATGCCGCCGCATGGGGCGGCATCACATTTAGCAAGGGCAGCATAAAGGGAAAGCGCGCGAGCGCGTGAAAGCCTGATAACGCTTTCTTGGCTTCACATTCGTAAACCCTAATGTAAATAATGGTGAATAAAATACGTGACCGAAAATCCAGGGCGTTGGGACTAAACGGATGAACACGGTCGTTGAGGCGGAACATCGCACCCCGTCACGGGAGGAATTGGTGCGTCCGCAGGAATGCTCCCGCTGTCACGGAGCCAAAAAAGTTTTTGTTTGCGCGCGCTGGCTGAGCTCGAACGGGCATTGCTGCCCGGATGGCACGCACCGGCTGAGTTGCCCGGGACACAGCATCGTGTGCCTCGAATGCAGCGGGCGCGAGAGCTAGCGAGACCCGGGGAGCGCCGGTCGGCCGCCAAGCGCCGCGGCGGAATACATCAGCCGCGTCTTCTGCCATTAAAGTTTGACATAGCCAAACCTGGCTAACTCGCGGCATTCATTGCCTGATGGACTTGCCTATTGCCTTGCGCTTTGCCGCCGCCTACCACTTGCCGAACTTCACGGTTTCCTCAGGCCCGACAAAGCAATGATCGCCCGACTGCGACGCGCGCTGCGATGGCAAGCGCTTCCGCTCCTTGCCGGCTTTGCCATTGTCGCATCGATCATCGGCGCGCGCGCCATCCTCGCCGAAGCGCAGATTGCCGACCGTGACGCCAGTCGCGAAGCGATCGAAGCGCAGCAATTGCTGTCGAACCTGCTTTCGCTTGCCCAGGACGCCGAGACCGGCCAGCGCGGCTATCTGCTGACCGGCGAAAAGAACTATCTCCTGCCATACCAGCATGCGGTCGATGCGCTGCCGGCATTGCTCAAGCGCGTCGACGAGATGTTTCCGGCTGGCAGCGACCGGGCGCAGCAAGTCGCCGGTATCAAGGACGCGCTTGCCCGCAAACAGGCCGAGCTTGCGGAGACGATCGGGCTCTATGACACAGGCAATACAGCGAAGGCGTTGGACATCGTGCGCGGCGGCAGGGGCAAGCTGGACATGGACCAGATCCGCGCCAATATCGACGCGATCCGGCGCATCGACGGCGCGAGCCTCGCCGCCCGCGCCGAGCGGATGGAACAGATCGAGGGCTGGCTACGCGCCGGTTCGTTCGGAGCGCTCCTGGGTATCTTCCTGCTCGGCGTCTACACGATCCTCCAATCCAGCCGCCGTTTCCAGGAGGTCGCCACCGCGCAGGACGCATTGAGCGCCAAGAATGCGGCACTGCTCAACGAGATCGAGACGCGTGAAAGGGCGGAATCGCAACTTCGCCAGGTGCAGAAGATGGAAGCGGTGGGCCAGCTCACAGGCGGCATCGCGCATGATTTCAACAACATGCTGGCCGTCATCACCAGCGCCATGAACCTGGCGCAGCGCAAGCTTGCCCGCGGCGAGCACGACGTGCAGAGCTTCGTCGAGGCGGCTGCCGACGCCGCTGCGCGCGCAGCCAACCTCACGGCCAGGCTGCTTGCCTTTTCCAGGCAACAGCCGCTGGCGCCGCAGATCGTCGACGCCAACCGCCTTGTCGCCGGCATGTCGGATCTTTTGCGCCGCACGCTCGGCCACGCGGTCGAGATCGAGACGGTGCTTGCGGGCGGACTTTGGAAAACGCATGCCGACCCCAGCCAGGTCGAGAACGCCATCATCAACCTGGCGGTCAACGCGCGCGACGCCATGGACGAAAAGGGCAAGCTCACCATCGAGACGGCCAATTGCTACCTCGACGAGGCCTATGCGGCGGCACATCCGGAAGTGAAGGCCGGACAATATGTCATGATCGCGGTGACCGATACCGGCGCGGGCATGCCACCGGACATCATGGCGAAGGCCTTCGAGCCGTTCTTCACCACCAAACCCGCAGCCAAGGGAACCGGGCTCGGACTGAGCCAGGTGTTCGGCTTCGTCAAGCAATCCGGCGGACATGTCAAAATCTATTCCGAACCCGGCGAAGGCACGACGATCAAGATCTATCTTCCGCGCTTCACCGGCTCGGAGGAAGTCCCACCGCCGGCCAAGACCAGCGGCAGGAGCGATGTGCCGGCAACCGAAGCTGTCCTGCTCGTCGAGGATGACGCGCGTGTGCGCGCTTCGACGTCGGCCGCGCTGCTGGAGCTCGGCTATACCGTCATCGAGGCCGCCGGCGGGGAAGAAGCACTGCGCAAGCTCGGCGAGAACACGGCCGTCGCGCTGATGCTGACGGATATCGTGATGCCGGGCATGAACGGGCGCCAGTTGGCCGAACAGGCGCGCAAACATTCGCGCTCGCTGAAAGTTGTGTTCATGACCGGCTTTACCCGCAACGCGGTCGTGCACAACGGTGTGCTCGATCACGATGTGCATTTCATCGCCAAGCCGTTCACGCTGGAGCAACTGGCAGCCAAGCTCAGGGACGCGCTGGCCTGATCGTGCTGACTTGATCGGCTCTTCGGCGATCAAATCCGTCCGAGCACGACCAGAATGATGATGATGATAAGAACCAGCCCCAGGCCGCCGCCGCCATAGTAGCCCGTGCCGTAGAATGGTCCGCCGCCCAGGCCGCTGAAGCCGCCAAGCAAAGCAAGAATAAGAATGATGATAAGAATTGTGCCGAGACCCATAGCCTTTTCCTCGTTCTGAAGCGCGATCCAGCGCCTGTTATGACGAAATCAACTCGCAAGCGACGCGCATGTTCCGCTCGCCTTCGGGCTGATGCTTATTCGGGACTGGCAGAGTGGGACGACACGATCGGAGGTCCGGGATTGGCCTCCAGTCTGATCGGAACCAAAAACATCAATGCGATGGCGATGGCGATCGAGGCGATAATGGCGGCGGTGCTGAATACGTCCTTCATGTTCCCATCCTTAATATTCAAAGATGCTGAACAACGTTTCCGCCACATCCCCTGTTCCACTTCCCCTTCGTGGAACCATTCTCCTGTCCGCAACGTTTGAGGCAGCCAGACCTGGGCAACCCAGGGATGAAACGGAGGCGGACATATGGGCGCATCGGTACTTATCGGTATCTTGATCACCTTCCTGGTGGTGATCCTGGTGCTCTATCTGGTGCAACGCCTCCCGCTCGATGCCCGCGCGCGGCAGATCGCGCAGATCATCGTCATCATCATCGGAATCATCTCTTTGCTCAAATATCTTGCGGTGTTCTAGCCGCGATCCATATTCGACACAGGAAACCGAAGCCTGGTGTCACATGAGAACCCTGCCGATCACACTCATTGCCGGTACAGTTCTGTGCGCCACGAGCGCGGCCTATGCCCGGCCAGATACACGCGCCATGACTTGCGCGCAGACCCAGGCGTTGATCAAAAGCAACCGTGCCGTGGTTTTGACCACGGGACCGGACACCTATGACCGCTTCGTGCGGCAATTCGGCAATGAGTGCGACTGGCCGGAAGTGCCCATCTCGACGACCGTTCCGACCAGGGATGGCGAATGCCGCGTCTATCGGTGCGAGGAGCCTGTCAATCTCCCTGACTGACCGCTGTTCCTTGCGCTTCAGCGCGGAACCGTCGCACCTTATGCGGGTTGTAGCAGCCGGAAACGGAACTTGCCGGTCGCGTGAAGACATGCGCTGGATGACAGCAGGAGAAAGGGCGATGCCTGAAATCGCGCGCAGTGGCAGTTGCCTGTGTGGCGGCGTGCAGTTCCAGGTGGTCGGCGAGCCGGCTCGGGTCGGTCTTTGCCACTGCAAGGACTGCCGCAAGACAAGCGGATCGGCCTTCCACGCCTACGCCGTATGGCCGCGACAAGCGTTCCAAGCCACCGGCATAACCAGCAGCTATGGTGCTCGAAGTTTCTGCCCCACCTGCGGAAGCCGCGTTCCGTTCGTCGGCGAGGATGAGGCCGAAGTCACGATCGGCAGCCTGGACGTTGCGCCAACCGAGGGGCTGGTGCCGAGCTATGAGCTCTGGATCGGGCGCCGCGAGTCCTGGTTGCACGCCGTCCCTGCGGCGAACCAGTTCGAACATGACCGGCTCACCGATGATTCGGCTGCCGACAATGAAACCGGCCGGGAGCCACGACAAAAGTCCGCCTAGGCCCATCTCACATCAGACTTAAGTCGGAACGACGATGAACCTTCAGTCGAGCGAAGCTTCGTTTGCAACGCGCCACAACACGAGGTCGTGAAGTGATCGGGCCTCAGGCAACAGCGCGCACAGAGCTCTATTCGCGTTGCAAAATATAAGAAACCGCCAACCTGTTTCCGGCAACAATACAACCTCCAGTATCTTTATCCGTGACGCCGCTTTGCTTTTCGTGTGAAATACCAAGCTGTAGTTGCAATGCCAAAGTGAAAAATCTTTCGGCTTGAGAAATTTCTTAACCATCGCCTTTCTGGTTATGCCAAATATGTCACCCCAAAATTGCCGAAGACAGCGGGCCTTATGACTTTAAGAGATTGTACAAAAGACCATCTTTGTTTCTTTCAATTTTTGCCACATAGTACTGCCGAATCTTGAAGCCGGACGGGGCGGTTTTCATGACCTCGGCGCCTGAACACGGCCGAAACATGCATATGCGGTATCCACCAATCGACGGGTTCTGGACCTGGGACATCAAGCGCGACCGTGTCTATGGCGACGCCAATCTCTCGGACTATTTCGGCCTGACACTCGACGAGTTCTCGCACGGCGCGCCGCTGGAACGATGGATGCACAACGTCGACCGCGACGACCGCCCGAGGGTTCGATTGGCCATCCGCAGGGCCATAGAACGCAGATCCCCCTTCAGCGAGGTCTACAGGGTCCGCTCGGAAAAGATGGGGCTGCGCAAGATACTGGCCGTCGGCCAATGCTACGTCGACGAGGTGGGCGAGGCGGCCCTCTATCCCGGCTGGTTCGTCGACCTGACGAAGGATGCCGTGTGCGAGGAGCAGGCACTGGGCGAGATCCAGAACCATGTCGGGCAGGCCAAGGCCATCGCGCGATCGATCGGACACGACATGTTGTCATACCTCCTGGACAACATCGAGGAAGAGGTCGAGCAGCGTCTATGCGGAAGATTGGGGAGGCGAAGATCGTCCTGACGCAGCTTTCGCCGATTGTTTCGAGGCCAGAGCGGCTCATACGCAAAGCCGCTTTGTCGCTTGGCCTTGGCGCGATTCCGAACGCAAGGCCACGGCGCCGAACCGGCCCGCTTCACACTTTTCCTGGAATTGCTCTAGCTTCCCGGCCGCCGCTGGCCGCGCCTGCCCACCTCGGCCGTGACCATGCGCGCGAAATGCGACTGGGGCGATCGGCGCTCAATGAGCCTGGCCCTTTCCAGGGCCGCGTCGCCGTAGAATTCGATCAGCACGCCGGCGGCCTTGGCGGCATCGGCCCTCAACCGACCGAAATCGGCCTGCCCGCTCTCACTGGAGGGCTCGCTCCTGGCAATCACGTCAAGCATGGCTTGCAACTTGTCAGGAGTGCTGCCCTCGTCTTCGTGCATGGTCGCTATCCGATTGGGCACGTAAAATATCGACATTTCCGCGCGATGTCCAATAGGTTCGTTGATCGGGTGCCGGCGCAACCGAGTACAGCTTCACCGCGCATCAGGCCACAACCTTCGTACAAGTATAGTCAGCCAAACTTACCATGCAGATATTTGGGGGGCACCCATGGACCAGCCTAGCAAAATGGAAAACCTGCAGTTTGCGCAGGGGATCTTGCGGGAGCTTCGCCAGAAGGCGGAAGCCGACGGCGAAAAGCTTCTGACCTATCTTATCGACATGGCCTATCTCGAGGCCAGCGACCGTATCCGTGCCCACTGGATCGGCAACCACGAGCACGAAGGCCGCCGCGCCAAGGGCTGAGGCGTCTTAAGCAACCCCTGGAAAAGCGCGCCGCGTTTTTCCGCCCGGAATTGCGTCAAAACAAATGGATGGAGCCGTTTTCGTTGCGTGAAACCACGAAACCGCTCGGGGCGCCAAAACGCAAAAAGCCCGCCATGCCTTTCGGCATGGCGGGCTGGATTTCAGGCCATGAGGGCTGGGCCGCCGGCCTATGATGCGGCAGCCCTTTGGCGGACCGGAAGCTTCCACCCCGGCCGCGCGAAATGGCAGGTATAGCCATTGGGATAGCGCTCGAGGTAGTCTTGGTGCTCGGGCTCCGCTTCCCAGAAGGGGCCGACCGGAGCGAGCTCGGTGACGACCTTGCCGGGCCACAGGCCGGACGCATCGACGTCGGCGATCGTATCCTCGGCGATCCGCTTCTGCTCATCGCTGGTGTAGAAGATCGCCGAACGATAGCTCGCGCCGACATCGTTGCCCTGGCGGTTCCTCGTCGTCGGGTCGTGGATCTGGAAGAAGAATTCGAGCAACGTGCGGAAACTGGTCCTGGCCGGATCGAAGATGATCTCGATCGCTTCGGCGTGGGTGCCGTGGTTGCGGTAGGTAGCGTTCGGCACGTCGCCGCCGCTGTAGCCGACACGAGTGGAGACCACGCCGGGCAAGCGCCGGATCAGATCCTGCATGCCCCAGAAGCAGCCGCCGGCAAGGACTGCGCGTTCGGTGGAAGAAGCCATGTCACACCTCCTTTGGGATTTTCCCCATAGGTGGGCATTCTCGCGTGCTTCTTCCAGCCGCTCAAGCGACAATGGATCGCGGAGTACCGATGGATCGGACGACCGGCGACGCGAATTGACATGGTCGCAATTCGGATGATCCTCCCGGATGGGGGCAACGCCGCTCGATCCACAGGAGGAATGACATGTCGTTCGACTACTGCCACCCGACCGCGCCGCACAAGAAGCTGCGCATCCCGAACTGGTATGTGTCGAGCCTGATGATGGACCGGGCGCTGGACGCCGTGGCGCGCAGGGTCAAGAAACTCGACCGTGAACACGACATCCCTTACCTCGCCGGCTATTCGAAAGACGGCAAGACCATCTATATCGACCGGCATATGCCCAGCGAATGGGACTACAAGGGCAGAAAGATCGACACCGACCGTTTCCTCCTTCTGCATGAGGAAGTGGAGAAGACGATGATCGACCAACTGGACCTGCATTATCTGCACGCCCACCAGATCGCCACGCGGGCGGAAGAGGCGGCGGTGCGGGCGGCCGGCATCTCCTGGCGCGACTATGACCGCTTCATGCAGAAATATGTGAAGACGATGGACGATGAGCGCCTGACCAAGGTGCCGGCCGATCTCGACCTGAAACCCTATCGCGACGAGCACGACACCGACCTTCTGGAACGGATGGCGAAGAGCGTCGAAAAAGGTCTTCAACCGGAGGGAATCGACAAGGCCAAGCTGCTCGAAAGCATCAAGAACCAGCTCGGCACGCTGTTCACGCACTCGCATGCGCATTTGCATGAACCGCCGAAGCCGCGCCGGAGGGCCAAGAAGCCTTCCGGGAAGAGCGGCGCGAAGGCGCGGGCAAGTTGAGAACAAAGCCATCCACAGGGCGCGAACCGTCACTTCGCAGCGACGGCATCAATCGGCGGGCGGGGTGGACCTGAACCTGCGCACCAGCAGCTCGAAGACAATGTCCGAGATCCACATTGCGGAGACGCCGATGAGGAAGGCGGCGGCGAGCGTGGTGGTGTCGTCGGCCGCGTTGGGCATCGGCAGGCCGCTCGCCTCGAGCCAAGCGACGACAGGCAATGTCAGATAGGCGGCAGCGAGCGCGCCGCAGATCGGCGAGGCCACCATCTCGCGCAGCTTGTAGCGATGGCGCGACAGCGCGCGCAGCACGCCGCCGGCGAGCCCGGCCGCCACGACCTGGCCCTTGACGCCCAGAAGATCGAAGATGTCGTGCATCACGGCCTCCAGCCGCAAAGTTTTTCGCCCTTGCGGTTGTGGGCGAGAAGCACCCTCGCCTCCCGGTCGGACAGCGTCTCGATGGACTTGGCCGAGAGGCGCAACGGCGAGGAGACGGCGCAGAAGCCGCCCTTGGCCGTCATGCAGCCGCCAAGCACGGCAATGACGGCAGCGACGATCAATCCCTTGCCCATGATCTCAGCTCCTTCCTGACCGCTTCCGGCGGCAAGGCGCCGATGTCGTTGTCGACCTCGTCGGCGACAGCGCGGGCCGCAGCCTCCGCCACGGCCTGCCTGCTCCGCTCGGCCCTCGCGCCGGCGAGGCGCTGGTGAAATCCCCAGCCGAGCGCGCCGACGAGGCCGGCGCCAATGGCAAGGATGGTCGGATTGGTGAAAAGCCAGGCAAGCAGCGCACTCACAGCCACACCCCCACGACAAGACCGAAAGCGAAGCTCGCACCGGCAACGATGAGATACGGCTGCAACGCGGCGATGTTCTCCGCCAGGAATTCCTTGAGGTTTTCCATGGTCAAGCCGCCTGGTTCGGAACCTGGTAGACCCCGCCAGCAACAAGCGCGCCGACGATCAGGTCGCGCACGAGATCGGCGAGACCAGGGACTTCAACCTGAAACCGCTGAAGGCCGATCAGGAGGGCGACGCCGCCAAGGGCGACGAAGAATTTCGAATACTTGCGCATCTCAGTTTCTCCGAAAGATGGCTTTGAGGATTGCGAAAATGGCGGCCCAGAAGGGATTGCGCTCCTTGGCGGTCGCGACGGGGGTCGGCGCGGCCGCAGGCGTTTCGGGAGTGGTGACCAAAACGTCCTGTTTCGGCTCGGAAGCCCTAGGAATGCTGGGCTCAGGGGTGGTGACCAGGACAGCCTGAACGGGCGCTGACGGGGCGGGAATAGCCGGCTGTATCGTCATCGACAGTGAAGCCTTGCGGACACTCTCGACGCGGCTTGACCAGCCCTTGCCGAAAGTGGGCCAAGTCGGCAAGCGCTTGAGGAAGGCCAGTCGGTTGTCGCAGAGGTTGTCGATGACCGCGCCAGACGGTTTCGCCCTCACCGCGGCGAGGGTCGCCGGACCAATGCGGCCATCCTGCGCAACGCCAGCGACAGCCTGAAGGTACTTGGCCGCCCTACCCGGCCCGCTGTTCACGGCGAAGTCGAAGACGGCATAGTCGACGCCGTCGGGGAGTTCGGCGCCGGTCACCGCATCCCAATAGAAACGGCGGTAAACCGTGGCGACCTGCGCGTCGGTGATCTTCTTCAGATCGCCCTTGGTGGCATCCGCCTTCACGTAGCGGCGGAAATTGGCAAGCGTAACCCCTTTCATGGTGGCGCCCCCGGGGTCGGCCGGGTTGTCCGACCAGCCACCCTCGGATTTCAGGACGAGCGAAAGGGCGTGCGCGAAGTTGCGGTTCATGACGACAGCCTCACGAATTTGTTCTCTTGATGAGACCCTAAGATTCTTGATTTTCAGAGCGTTAGCGTTGCCACGCCCGAATGGATACGCGATCGCCGGGGCAGCATAATCCCACGCAACCAACCGATCAGTTTGGCCATATAGCCTATGACGACAACGAGCTTTGCCACAGCGGCGCGCTTATCAGCGCCCGAAGCTGGCGTATTTCTGCCCACGGGCGAGAATTGTCGTGGCGACGGACAAGCCAGGTATTTTCGGCGGATACCCGATCGAAACGTTCGAACTGACGGCGGAGCAGAAAGGCCGGGTGTCGTTAGGCGGACGCTACGATTTCGGCATCAGGTCGCCTGCATGATCGAACTGCTGAAACGCGACGAGCGGTTTGCTGATGGACACCGACGTCAGGTGTGCGACGGGCGGGATGGGGGCTGAGAGGCAGATGGTTTGAGAGTTGGATTCCTTGACACAGCCTCCAGGCTTCACCCGTCAATCCAGTCGATGTTGGAAGCTCCACAATACAGTAATATTGCACTTGGCACCAAATCGCCGGGAGAATTTCGTCTCACTTACCGCCATCGACGAAACATCATAGAAACGGCAAAAATCAGCCGCTCGAATACATGCCACGGCCGCCGAAAACCGTTCAACGATACCCATTTGTGCATGCGAATCGCTGTAATTCCATCGGCATAATAATTTGGCTTCCTTCCTATTTCGTAAAATCCAGCCTTCTGGTAAAAATTAACTGCGCTGCGATTGTCTTCCCGCACTTCAAGGCGCAGCGACCTGCACCCCCTACGGGCGACCACCCCCTCCGCAGCATCTAAAAGCGCCGTACCTACACCCAGTCCTCTAGTCAAAACCGCAATAGTTCGGAGGCTCGCTGACGACTTCCTTTCGCGGAACCCAAGGATGCAGAATCCAACAATTTTTTCGCCTATCTCTGCAACCAGAACCCGACTATTCTGTAAGGAGATGGTGCTCTTGAGTCTCTCCCGTCCGATCCAATCAGTCTTGAATGCCAACGCTTCGATGCTCGCCACGGCGTCGACATCGTCCTCCTGCGCGATACGAACCCTCAGAGAATCAAGCATGACAAAGGTCTTCCGTGACATTCAACCCGCGATGCAGCATACGCAAGCCCTTGTCTAGGCCTCAATCAATACGTCGGCAGACATCTAGACCAAGCAACTGCGCAAATCCGGTCGATCAGGGAACCGAGGTTGATTTCAGAATCCGGCTGACGGCTATCCTACTTTGAATCATTTTAAGCTTCCGGTATTCCGACTTCGTCACATTCCGAAAATGGGGATACGATAGCTGTTAAATTGTCGGCCAACGCCGTTGCATAGACGAACGCAGAGCGTCAAACTCAGCTTGCGATAGCATCTTGTTGAACATAACAAAGCCGTGAACCTGCCGACCGACACCGAGGAACGAACTGCCGTCTGACGTCAAACCGAATTTCGCTTGCGTGCTCGCGGCTGAAGCTGAGGGAACAAATGAGTCGGTAAAATTCTGATATTGAAACGTCCCGTTCACGTAGCCAACAAATTCTCTATTGGTGTTACTATTGTGCTTTGAACCTATACACACCATCAGCATAGCATTTGTGACCAGCGGAGCTCCAGTTGTGATTAGCTCAAGAGCTAATAGAGAACTTCCGTTTCCAACAACCAGGTATGGTCGGCTTGTCGCCATTGGTTTATAATAACTAATTCCTACGGCTGCCCCAGAATTCGCTGGACCAGACCGGGTTACTAGGCCGCATCCATATGTAGACGTGAAGTATTCTAAGGCTACCATAGTCCAGTTCCACCCGACCTTATGGAGGCCATCAAAGAACGTGTCGTTGGCACTTGCTTTCTGAAAGCCGTCACCACCATCAGACGCAAAGTAGGCGTTGCTGCTTTCGCTTCCGGCGACGCCATTGAATGTTGGATCATCGGCCGCGATAGCGGCGCCGGCCCCGAGGGTGAAGTCGCGACCGTTGCCGCTTACATCCAGGAGCGTCTGGCCGCCAGGCCAACTGTTACTGTCTCCAGGGTCGAGGCAAAGGGCGAGATTGCCTAGAAGGCCAGCGTCCTTGATCAATTCCTTAAGTGTGCGCCGCGGCCGAAAGTATCGATTAGGACTGACAAACGGGATCATTGCAGCGCCTCAACGCTGCCCGTGACCGCGCCATTAAGCTTTGTGATATAAACGTTGAATCTGTTGCCGTTAATAGTCGTCAATAAATTACCACTCGGAGCTAGTGCAAAACCACTAAAGGTAATCGCACCTGCAGTGCCGCTGTTCACTACCTGGATAATCATCGAGTAATCGCCGGGCTGGGTCGGGGCGGCAACTGTGAAGGCCCCACCATTGGAAATATAGCGCATATTACCCCCGAGCGGAGTTGGTAAATAGGTGCCACTGGACTTGGTCCCATCGTTAACAGCCGTCGAGGTGAAGCCGGCGGATATGCCGGTATTGTCGACGCCCTTGAGCAGCGCCGCCGCAACGAGCTTCGCAAGCGTGTCATAGGTCGCCGAGACCCCGCCAAGCAACACATCAACCGCAGCCTTCACGAACCCAGTCGTGGCGATCTGGGTCGTGCTGGTTCCCGGCGCAGCGGTCGGTGCCGCCGGCGTTCCCGTCAATGCCGGGCTCGCCTTCGGCGCCAAGCTCGACACCGCCACACCACTGTCCTTCACCACCTTCCCCGTCGCTCCATTGAACGTGGCGACATTGTCGCCAACCGCCGAGGCAGGCCCGGCGACCAGGCTTCCCACCGCAACCCCGCTGTCCTTGCCGGCCTTGCCTGTCGTGCCGGCGAAGGTCACGATGTTGTCGGTCACCGAAGATCCCGGGCCGGTGAAGTCGCCGCTGCCCAGACCGTCCGCGCCCTTGTCGCCGGCGCGGGCGAAGATCAGCCAGACGCCGTCGGCGCTTGTCGGCAAGGTGCCCGCGCCACTGACAAAGGCGAGCGTCAGTTTTCGATAGCCCGCCCCGTCCACCACCGACCCGGTGACGTTGTAGACATAGGCGATCGCGGCGGACGCCTTGGAGCGCAGCGTGAGCTGGCCTTTTATGGTGTTGGTGCTGTCGTCGAACATATCGAGGATGCCGCTCACCGTGGCGCCGCTGGAATCGAGATTGTCGACATAGGCGGCCGTGGCCGAGGCGGCGGTGGCGTTGTTCAGCCGCAGCGTGCCGTTGCCTGGGTCGGCATCGGCGGTGCTGGTGGAAAAGGTGTAGCCGAGCGCGGCCACGGCATTGGCGGCCGCAACGGCGCTCGCCGCCGCATTGGTGGCGGAGCTCGCCGCATTGGTCGCGGAACCGGAAGCGGCCGTGGCCGAGCTTGAAGCGGTCGAGGCCGAGCCGGCGGCGGCACTTGCCGAGGCGCCGGCGCTGGTGGCCGAGCCTGCGGCCGTGGATGCGGAGCCGGCGGCGGCGGTGGCCGAATTGCCGGCATTGGTGGCGTTGGTCGCGGCATTGGCGGCAGAGCCGGAAGCTGCGGTGGCGGAGCTGGAGGCGGCCGTCGCCGAGCCGGCTGCGTTGGTCGCGCTGATCGCCCCTGCGTTCTTCGAGGCCAGTGCCGCGGCAGCGCTCGCGGCGGCGGCGTTGGCGGCGTCCACCGCGCCGCCGAGCGTGTCCTGCGAAAGATAGAAGGTAAGCGTGATCGGGTCGGCGCCGATCACCGGATCCAGCGTCTCAAAGGCATAGACGCGATCGGCCGAAACCGCTCCCTCCTGCACATGCACCGTCGTGCCCTTCTGCATCGTGCGCGCGGTGCGGGCGTCGGCGGCGCGGAACCATTGGCCCTCGCTGGCGGTGTAGATGCCGTTCTCGGTCTGGTCGGCCTGGTCCTTGACCAGTACGCGGTCGCCCACCGCTACCGCCGCGCCATCGATGGTCTGCAGGCCGGAAAGAATGATGTTCGCGAGCGTCGCCAGGCGCACGGGTTCGCGTTCGCCGGTCAACAGGCGAACGGCGGCAGTTGCAGGTCGGGCCATAAGGCTTGCTCCATAAAAAAGAGCCCCGCGAAAGCGAGGCTGAAGAAGGTTCGGGATCGGCGTTCAGGCTAAGGGGGGTCTCTGTCGGCTCTTCCTGATGTGCCGACCATGTTACGCAGCGGGGCAATGGGCTTGCCACGGTGTTCCTCGAGAGCGTCGGACGGCCGGTAGGCGACGAGGCATTTTTGGGATCGGGCTGAAGGCCAATAGGCAAGGTCACGAGGCATTTTTAGATCGAATTACGGTGACAGTGCACTAATTCTCGATGTGATCACTGTCGAGGTGAGCCATCAGCCGGTCCTGCAAAAATAGTGCACTGTCACCGTAACTCCTGCTCGCCCTATCCGGTTCCTATCGGGCCGTTTTGGCTGGGACCTGGGTGGGATTCACGGACGACACTTTGCGTACTTGTAGTGGTCGTAATAGCGCCGCCCGTCTCTGTGTTCGCGTACACCGCTGCGGATCAGCGAATTACGGTGACAGCGCACTATTCTTTGCACCATCGGCCGAGCGCCGACCTCGATAGCAACCGCATCGAGAATTAGCGTACTGTCACCGCAACCTTTCAGGGCGGCGAGACATTCCGCTGCCGCGTGTTTGCCAGTTCCAGCGGCGGGTCAAGCTCGCCATATTCCTCCCTGAACTGGTCTCGCCATTCCTGCTCGTCAAGCACATCGGCTGAATTTCGGACAACGGCCGAATTGACCCGAACCCAGGGAGAGTTCGGCTCGAGCATGGCATAGGCGCCCCCCGCGCCAATTATTGCGGGGCGATTGTCCCAATCGACGAAATTTGGTGGGCGATTATCTCCTGGTACTCTCATTTCTTGTTGTCGCGCCAATGCCACCGAACATCGGATTGTGTGTTGGCAAGCTCCAATGGCGGGTCGAGTTCGCCGTACTCATCTTTGAACTGATCACGCCACTCCTTTTCGTGAAGCACGTTGGCAGAATTTCGGACATCCGCTGCACTAACTCGAATCCAAGCGGAGTTGGGCTTCAGCATGGCATAGGCGCCTCCCACACCGATAACAGCGGGGCGATGCTCCCAATCGACGAACCGTGGCGGTCGATTATCTCCTGGTGCTCTCATTTCTTCCCGTCGCGCCAATGCCACGGAACAGTTGACCGCGTGTTGGCGAGTTCCAAGGGCGGATCGAGTTTGCCAAAATCTTCCTCAAAGCGCTCACGCCATTCGTCTTCATCGAGCAGATCGCCATCACTTCCGACACTTGCGGCACTGACACGGACCCAGGGAGAATTAGGCTCGAGCATGGCGTACGCACCTCCCTTGCCGATAATGGCGGGCCGGTTGTCCCAGTCTACGAAACCTGGCGGACGATCGTCTGATTCTTGTCTCACACTTCACTCCTTCGGCTTGTCATATATAGCACAGGCTACCCGTATATCTGGCAGCCTCTGAGAAGGCCTACTGCACTAAGTTAGCTGCTCGACGAGCGGGATTTGGGGCTAAGCTATTTAGATTTTGGCGACGCCGCACCTCCCTTCAAGTTCGCCAGCACCTCGGCCCAAATTGGATCGGCGTTACGACGTGCGTCGGAATAAAGAGCAGCTTCCTGAGACAAAAGATCGAGGTATTCAGGGTTTTCTTCATGCAGGCTCCGTCTGCGCGTATATCTAGCCTGACCTCCAAGCTCGGTCTTTGCCTTGTACATATTTGGCTCCAACATCTGTACCTCACCCAACGTGCCATCATCGAAGCGTACTGTCATCTTCCGATCAAAGTAGGCGCTATCCATTTTGCCATGCCAATTTCCATCACGAACTTTGTAGCGCTGTGCAAGCAAAGCCGCGATCTCGTCGGCCTGCTGCGGGGTTTTGACCACAAAGCTGATCCTCACAATGTCAATCAGCTTGGACGCATCCTTGTACTCATTACGGCCAATCTTTTCGTATGCTGTTTCTCTCTGCTTCGCGCCATTAGTCACCAACTTCGCGCCGACCTGATCGGCGATTTGCTGCCCCGCGCCCTCAAGGTCGGCCTGCCATTTGGGCGCCACGGCATAGAGGTCATCAAGCGACGAAGTTGGTTGCCGGAAGAAATCGGGCTTTCGCTTCGGCGGCGAAGCTGTCGCTGGGGCGTTGCCAGCGGCGGGGGGCGCTTCTCCGGTCTTCTCAGCAGCAATCGGGCGGGGAGCAGCTTGCGAAATTGAGCTGTTCGGCACTTCTGAACTGGGGGAGGACTTGCCGGCAATGGATCGTTCCGTCTGCCCTGCCGCCCCGGAACCGACCTGCTCAATTGCGCGCGGTATTGCCCCCTCAACAGCGCGGCCAACCCCTGGCCCCGGTATCGCCCAGCCCAATGCGTCTCCTGCCTGACGCATCATCACCTTTTCGGTGCCGTTCGAAGGCTGGAAGTAGGCATCCTTGTAGTCTGGAGGGCTGATCGTCCCTCCGGACATGCCGTAGGCAACCCAATCATTTGCGTTGCCTAGGGCGATCCCCGCATTCGCGACTGTCTTGCCAATGGCCTTGGCGTCCGATCGAAGCACCTCGCCCACGGAAAGGCGTGGCTTGCCGCCGGGGAGGATCCCGCCCAGTCCAGCCTCATCCAATTCCCGAGCCAGAGCGGCTCGTACGACAGGATCCTTGGTGCGCGAGAACAGCACGCTTGCCTTCGCGTAGCGGTCCATGAAGTACATGCTTCCGCTGTCGCGATCCTCGGCAAGATTGAGGAGGATGGAGAACGGCACCGGCTGGAGCTTTTCATCAGCCACGCCCAGCGCTTTTTGCCTGGCGACAGCCAATTCCATCGTTCTGTCATATGCGTCCTGGTCATAGGCTTCCGGATCGGAAGGCCCATTGCCAAACGTAGCTTTCCAGCCCGCGAAGATTTCCGGAGACGTATCGCTGACGTAGCCGCCTAAATCGACTCGCCTTTTCTCCAGGACCAGCTCTCCCGCCACAGCGGTTGCCTCGTCGCGCCACTGGTCTGCCGACGAAGCGTTCGACCCTGCTCCTGCATTGGCAATGGCTGCTTCGATCGCCTGGTTCGCCATGGTCCCCATGTCGAAAATCTTCTTCCCGACATCGGCCTGCCACTCGAGAATCTGCCGGCGCCTTGGGCCCTCGTCCGGGCCATGGACGATCTTGTAGGCATTCTCTCCAGGTATCCCGCCGGAATAGCTGCCGGTCCGTGCGATCTCGTCCGGCGCTTCCGCTTCGGCGCGACCGATGGCAGCGCCAATCTTGACCTTTAGAGCAAGCTCGGCAGCTTCAGCCTGTCGGCGGATCGCGTCCCGCTGCTCTTTTGGAACGTCGTCCAAGAAAGCCTGTGCGATCACTTCGTCCGGCGTCTTGTCGCGACGCCAATCGCCCTTTGCAGCCGCCGGCTCACCTTGCCGCGCAGCGCCCAACTCGGCGCGCACGGTCTCCCCCATGCCGTCGCTCGCCGCCGGCCCGGCGCTCAGCATCTCGGCGGCGCGGCGCGGGTCCTGCGCGATCAGGGCCTGCATCCGCTGCTTCGCTGTGCTGGCGCGCCAGTCGGCCTCGGCCTGCAGCCTGATCTGCGGATCGAGATCCATCTTGGCGAGGAGATCGAGGCCGGTCTGCCGAGAGGCATCGAAGGCGGCGGTGTCGTTCGGGTCGCCTTGCGCGATGTTGTTTAGCTCGGCGGTGTGAACCTCCGACACCTGATCCTGCTCATATTGTTTGCGGCGCTGGAGTTGCTGCGCCGCCATGCGCCAGGAACCCGCCTCGCGCAGCGCTTCCTTGCGGCTGGCGAGACCGGCACGCAGCTCGGGCGGAGCCTGCTTCAGAAAATTGCCGAACAGCGTGTCGAACAGGCCGGTCTTGACCACCTGACCGGTGCGCGGATTGACCTGGCCGTACATGGCGTCGTGCAGGCCGGCGCCGTCGGCGGGCGCGTTGGCCGCCGCCTCGGCCTCGGCTTTCGCGATCTCGCCATTCAGCCGACGGGCGGCGACCTCTGTATCGAACGCCTGCTGCTGCGCCATGCGCTGTTGGTAGCGTTCGGCAACCGCTTGCCACTCGTCGCCGAGCTGCCGGACCGCCTCGCCCACCGGCGAAGAGTCCGGGTACTGCACCACATTGCCGGTATCGAGCCGGCGCTCGCCGGTCAGAACGGGAATGATATGAACCATCTCAGTAGAGTCCCGTGTAGCCGCCGATGATGGCCCTGCTCGCCCGAGGCGAGAGCGACGACCCGCCAAAGGTCACGGATTTGGCCGGGTCGTAGAGGCCTGACAGACCATCGATGAGGCTGTTGCCTGCCTTGAAGATCGAGGCCGTCATCGCCTGCTTGCCCTGGAAGCGCGAGATGGCGGCCTGGGTGTTGAGGTTGTTCTGGCGCAGCTCCGAGCTGTATCGGATCGCATTGAGGTCGACCTGACCTTGGCGGGCGTTCGCCGCCAGGACTTCGGTCGGCGAGCCGGCAATGCCGACGCCGGAAGCGCCGGCCTGGGCGCGCGCCTGGGCTTCGAGCAGGTCCTGCTTGCGGCGCTCCTGTCGCTGCTCGAAGGCGGCGCTTTGCGCATCCGCCTGCGCCTGCTGCTCGTATGCCTTGGCCTGGTAGTTGGCCAATTGCTGCTGCTGGGCGCCCTGCATGAGTGCGCCGCCGACCGACACGGCCGTACCTGCCAGTCCTAGAAGAGCCAATGTGCACATGGTTCAGCCTCGCTTGGGTTTCTTGGCCGCGCCGGCGACGGGCGCACGCAGCGCCGGCCGCGGGTCGAGCGCGCCGCCGGTGGTGATGATCGAAAGGAGCTGCCGGTCGGCCGCCAGCCCCGCGCGGCTGAGGCGCGCGGGGGCTGCCGCGCGCGGGCCGGCCATGGCGGCGCGGCGGGTGGCGGCAAGGCTCACCTTCAGGCGCGGCAGGCCGGCGGCGTCGAACAGGCCGTTGGCGGTGGCGATGGCACGCGACAGCGTATCGGCCTCGAACAGTTCCTGGCGCAGTTCCTCGACAAGGCGGCGCGCGGCGCGCCAGCGCGAGCCGAGCAATGCGGCCTTGCCTTCGATCTCCTCGGACAGCGCCTCGATGTCGGCGCGGGCTTCGGTTTGGGCTACGGCTGCCTGGCGATCGCCCGCGGCGGCCATCGTCTTTTCCAGCACGGCGATGACATCGTTGCAGTCGTCCAGCGCGGCGCGCGCGGCGGCGAGATCGCCGTCGCCGAGAATGGCGCGGTCCTCGGCCTGCCTGAGGTCATGGCGGCTGGCGAGAGCCTGGCTGAGGTCGGTGTCGAGCAGAGCTATGACGGCGGCGAAATCCGCAGCCGTCCGCGCCCTGCCGAGAGCTTCGGCATGGGGTGTCATGAGGGTTCCTTGGGTGGGAGGGAGAACGGGCGATGGAGGGCCGATCTCCCCCCAAGCGGGGGAGATGCCCGGCAGGGCAGAGGGGGGCGCGAAGGAATGAGACGTCCAAGGGACTTTGAGTTCCTCGCCCCCACCTCTGGCGAGGAAGAGGAAGCCCAAGCGCAGAAACGCCGGCGGGACAGCGCCCCCCTCTGTCCTGCCGGACATCTCCCCCACAAGGGGGGAGATTGGCAGCTTCACCGTCGGCGCTTAAGGCTCCGCGTCGAACACCGGCGTGAACGCCCTGATCGTGCAAGGCGTCGGGTTGACGTGGCGGATCCGCACCCTGCCCTGCCCTTCCCAACTGTCGTCGATCGGCACATCGACATTGCCGGTGTAGAGTTTCGCCTTGCCGTCGGGCATGACGATCGAAGGCATGCGCACGGCTTCCCAGCGGCCGCGCATGAAGGACTGCACCTGAAGCCCCGTCGTGTCGGTCTCGAGCAGCGACAGGATGAGCTTCGCCACCTTCTTGCGGCGGCCGATCAGCGAGCCGTCCTGGCCGCCGACATCGAGCTCAAGCGTATCGGCCTTTCCCTGGAACGGCAGCCCGACCTGCCATCTGGCGGCGGTGGCGCCGGCCGGTAGTGTCACCTGGCCGGAAGCCACCGTCAGCCCGCGAAAGACCTTGCCGTCTGCCAGCACGTCGACCTTCTCGCCATTGAGATGGCCGAGGCCGGAGACGACATTCACCGGCGCGCCGGAATAGGTCAGCCCGCAATCGACCTGGAAGGCGTCCTCCAGCGCACCGTATTCGAAGGGCGGCTGCATCACCTCGATGTAGCGTTTCGTCAGACCGCCGATGGTGCGCCTGACGACCAGCCAGATGTCGTCGACGCCGTTCTGGCCGGGCGTGACCACCGCGCTCTCCACGGCGGCCCATTCCAGGCCGGCGACAGCGCCACCGAACCGGTGGCGATGCATGCCGCGCACGTCCTGGCTGGGCTGGTGCGTGTAGCCGCCGAGTTCACCATCGTCGAGCGGGAACCACAGCACCGGATCCGGGTCGGTCTGGTAGGCGATCTCGACCACGCCTTTCTTGGGAATGTGCTCGGACACCTGGCCGATATCGTCGGAGGTGAACTTGTTCGCCTGGACCTGGGTGAGCTCGGCGATCGCCCGGCGCGAGCGCGTCACATAGAGGAAGGACTGGCCCGCATCGACCGGGCGGATGCGGGCGCAGCCGAAGGTGCGCGAGCGGCGGTTCTTGAAGGAGGACGGCGTCAGCGCCTCGTCGATGCCGGAGCCCGACAGCGCGCGGATGCCGCCGGAGGTGCCGATCAGCAGCGCGCCGTCGGAATCGGCGATCCAGACGATGTCGTTAGCCTGGCCGCCGCCGGCCTGGACAAATTCCAGCGCGTCGTCGTCCTTCTCGCCGAGAGTGAAATTGTCGAAGTCGCCGGTGGCCGAAGCATAGACGGAGAACCTGCGGCTGAAGGCAAGCCGCTCCTCGAACAGCGAACTGCTCTCGACATATCTGCCCGGCACGAAGGTGCCGAGCCGCCAGCGCACGATCGGGTTGGTGTTGGGAAGCGCGTGACCGTAGAGAACGATCTTGACCACCGTGGCGCTGGTGTAGCCGGTGATCCTGGCCCAGCGCCAGACGCCGTCCGAACCGAGCAGCCGGATGGCGCGGCCGACATCCGTGGACTGGAAGCCGGCGCCGTCATTGATTCCGGCAGTGCCGGACGCAGTGAGGTCGAACGGCGTCTGGTCCGAAGCCGCCATGTGCAAGGCAAGCTCGGCCGACCGGCTTGGAGATGCGTCGGCACCGCCGCCGCCGGTGAACAGGAGTTGGTGATACTCATAGGCCGACTTGTTGGTGAATTCGTAGAAGCGCTTCTCGCTGTTCGACCAGCCGATCTCGCCGGTCCTTGTATCCAGCGTCGTCCAGTTCACGCCGTCATTGGAGCCCTGCAGCTCCCAGGCGGTGAACTGGTCGGCATTGTTCGCGTTGTTGCTGGGATCGATCGTGTTCGACGTCGCGATCCAGTATGCATCGACGATGCGCCTGGCGCCGCCCGCATTCCTGTAGCGGATGAAGCCGGAGGAGCCGCTGTCGACGGTCACGTCCTCGATCAGCGACCGGTTGAACATCTTGTAGGCATCGGCGGTGGCGCCTCCGTTCGAGGCCGTCCCCGAGGGCGCGGCGTTCGACGTCATCTTCGGCGTCAGATGCCCCGTGTCGGATGGCGTCAACGTGGTGGCCGTGTCGTTGATCGGATCGTAGGGGCCATCGAGGAATTCGAAATCCGCCAGCGTCCATGTCGTGTGCGCGGCGCGCGTCAGCACCTTGGGCAGGTAGTCGCGATGGGTGATCCACATCTGGTCGGCCGACTGCACATAGGCAAGCTGGAACAGATCGGCCTCGAGATAGGGCGAGGCGATCTCCACCGTGCCGACGCGGGCGCCATAGGCATAGACGCGGATATACTGGTCGCCGAATTCCAGGCAGTAGGCCTGCTCGGAGGAGAAGATGAACGGGATGAGCCTGGTCTTCTTCGCGGACGCCTTCACCTCGCCGACGAAGTAGCTGCCACCGCGCTTGCGGATGCCGCCATGCGGGAGCGTGACGAAGTTCTCGCATTTCGAAAGCGCGGCGCGATAGAGATCGAGCGAGGCGCGCGAATGCAGCCTGGGCGAAATCTCGCCGCGCGTGAAGACGTCCTGGACCGGATAGAGCGCCGTCATCTGGAAACTCCTCAAGGCATGTCTCGCGAAAGCGGGAACCGGGTTCGGGAGACATGGGTAAAATCAAAGACGGAAATCGCCGCGCCGGGTGGCCCAGGCGCCGGTGTAGAGCCGGCCGCCGCGCTGGATGGCGTTGGCGGAAAAGGCGGCGTCGAGCGCACGGTCGTAAGCCGCCCGCGCAATGTCGATCATGCCGGCCTTGTGGGTCAGCGGATGCGCGATCTTGATCGCCAGCGCAGCCACCAGCACTTCGGTGAACAGCGCGTCCCAATCGTTCGGATCGGTGAGGTTGGCGAGGTAACGGATCGTCAGCGGCCCGGGCTGGTCGGAATAGATGATCCCCGCCTCCTGGCGCCAAGAGATCGGCTGGCCGTCCGGCTCGCCATTCTGGGTCAGCGGCAGTGGACGGATGCAGTCGGCCGGCAGTTCGTAGGCATGGTTCAGCGTGCAATCGCCGCTGCCGGTGGCGGCGCCCGACACCCGCGCTGAAAGGATGGCGAACACCCAGGCATGCTTGGCGAGCTCGCCCTCGCGGGTCAGGTCGAAATGCAGGTTGAGCAGGCGGGCCGCCTTGATGTCCTGGTCGAGGCTGTCGAGCGGCGCCTCGTCGAGGACGGCTAGAGCCATGTTGGCGATGTCGAGCGGAGTGATGGCCATGGGTCGGTGATCCGGATGTGGGGGTGGGTGAAGCTGCTTCTTTCTCCCCGTTCACGGGGAGAAATGCCCGGCAGGGCAATGAGGGGCAGCGCCGACGTGAACAATTGGCACCAGCTTCGAAGCGCCGGAGCCGCCCCTCACCTGCCTGCCGGCATCCTCTCCCCGTAAAGAGACGGGGAGAGGAGCGCTCTCATCGCATTACGCTTCCGTCGTCTTCAGCGCGATGAAGCTCATGTTCTTCACGCTGGAGGCCGTGCGGTCCCAGTTGGCGGCGAGCGCCAGCTCGGCGTCGGTGGCGAACTCACCGGCCGACGACGCGTCGAGGAAGCGCGTGCCGGGCACATGCGCCACGAAATGCCGACGTCCCACCATTTCGGTGACGCCGCCGCCATGGCCCTGGCGCGGCTTGCGGTCGAATTCCAGCGGACCGCCCTCGGAACTCACCGGCAGCTCGTTCCACAGGATCGCCTTGTCCTTGAACATGAAGGCCGTGTAGACGCCGGTCGAAACCGGGATGTCGTCGTCGACCACGCAGCGCAGGCCCATGTAATAGGGGATGAGCGGACCGCCCTGCTCCGAGGACGGCACGTAGTCGATCAGGTCTGCGAGCTTCAGCGCCTTCATCTGCTTGGAATGCATCCAGATGGTGCGGAACTTGTCCGCGCGGTCGCCCATGAGGTACGCCGCCTCGATGATGTCGGTGTCGACGATCGAGGCGCCGGTGACGCGCACCAGGTCGCCGCCGTCATTGGCGACATTGTCGGCAAGCACGCCCTTGAGGATGCCGAGCAGGGTCAGCTTGTTGGCACGCTGCCAGTATTCGGTCTGGCGGCGCACGATCAGCTTCTGCGGATCGTCGCCGGCGAGGATCGCGGTCAGGTCCGGAACGCCCCAGGCCTGGGCGCGCACGTTGCGGGCGGCGACCTCGCGGCGCGAGCCGATCTTCTTCATCTCGATGGAATCGGCCGGATCGTCGTTGACCGGCTCGGACGGATCGTTGCCGAGGTCCTTCCATCCAGGCATGTCGACCGAGCGGCCGCCCATGGAGAGCTTCGACGAAATCGCCGGATCCGAAAACAGGATGCCGGCCTGGTAGATCTCGAGGGACTGGACGTGCTCCTCGAACGAGTACTGGGCATAGACGGACGGAACGATCGCGTCCGCGATGCGGGTATAGGCGTCTGCCATTCTTTTGTTCCTTTGAGGTTGGTGAGGTGACGGATTGCCCGGCCGACGCAATTCCAGGAAAAGTGTGAAGCGGTTTTCCGTCCGGAATTTGCATCAAGACAAAGAGTCAAAGCGGGTTGTTGGGCATCCAGAGATCCGGGTTTTCGCCCGCATCCCTGGCCAGCCGCCGGGCGCGTTGGGGGTCGCTTTTGACAAGGGCGGAGATGGCCGAGATGTTGCGCTCGCCGACCGCGTTGCGCCGGAAGGGATTGTGGCCCCGCGGCGCCCCGTCGGCGTCGATCGTGTCTTCTGTGAACATCGCCTCGCCGATCGCATGGAAGGCGCGGGCGATCTGCGGATCGGTCAGCGCGCCGTCGGGCAGAAGGATGCCCTTCTGCTTGTAGGCGTCGACCAGCCCGAGCTTCTTCATCGCCCGGTTGGCGACCTCCAGCTTCTGGCGGAAGCCGTCGCTGCCGGTCGGCCCCCAGTCGCGCACCAGCTCGTCATGCGTGGCCTCGACCGAGCGCGACTGCGCCACTTGCTGCAAGCGCTGCTGCTCGGCCATGTAACCGACGAAGCGGTCGTGATAGGCCTGCGCGGTTCTGGGGCTTGCGCCCGCTTCGACCGCCCAGGCCTTGGAGGCATTGGCGAGCTCGTCCGAATAGGCGAAGTTCTCCGGCAGGCTTTCCGGCCGCCGGTACTCCACCTTCTCGGCCGAGGTCAGCGGACGCATTGCCTCCGGCAATCTGGAATGGAACCTGTCCCATTCCTCCTTCGGCGCGTCCTTTGACGGAACGCGCAGGCTTTCGCCCTGCTGCCGCTCCAGTTCCGCATAGGATGTGAAAACCCGATCGAGGCTTTCGGCCCTGTTCCAGCCCTTGGCTTCAGCGAGCTTGCGGTTGCCTTCGGAAAGACCGTCAAGCCAACTTCTGCCGGCCGCCGGAGCGGACCCGTTGTCCCCGGAAGCCGGAGGCGTCGCCAGGTTGCCCGCCGGCCGCGAAGCCACGGACCCGGCCTCTGCCAGATCTGTCATGTGATTTGTCCTTTGTTGGGATTTCGAAATCGTGGGTAGTGGACGCCGGCGCTGAAGCTGCCAATCTCCCCCAAGCGGGGGAGATGGCCGGCAGGCCAGAGGGGGGCGCGAAGGAACGCGGCGCTTGTGTTTGTCCGCATGTCCCTTGCAGCGATCCAGATGCGATCACCGGGCAAGGCCGGCGGGACAGCGCCCCCCTCTGCCCTGCCGGGCATCTCCCCCAAAAGGGGGGAGATCAGCGGTTTTGACGCTTACGCATTATCGCCCCAGTTCTCCCACAAGAGCGTGATCGTGCCCGTCACCGCGATCGTACCGTCGGCATCGATATCCGTGCCGGTGGCGAAGGCCAGGTTGAGATAGAGGTCGACCGGCGTCGTGGTGCCATCCAGTGTCGCGGCCGCCGCGATGTCCGCCGTGGAGGCCGAGGAAAGCGCCGCGCCCGCGCCATCCAGCGTGCGGCCGGTGGAAGCCAGCACGTTGACCATGGCGCCGGCAAGCGTGGCGCTGGACGCGGCGGCCGAACCCAGCGACCAGGTCAGCGCCGCATTGTCGTTGATGGTCGACGCCCGCGCGGTCGGCACCGAGAATTGCAGCCTTGCCGTGCCGCCCTTGATGCGGACCTTGCCGTCGGCGAAATCGAAGAGCTTCTGGCTCGCATATGCCAGCGCGTCGGTGACCGGCACCTGCATGCCGGCGAAGGTGAAGACGGTGCGATAAGAGCCGCCCTGCCCGCTGGTCACGGCCTTCAGGCCGAGCTTGGGCGGCGCAAGGCCGGCCTCGCGGGAGGCGGCGCGCGCCAGGGTCCGGGAAAGTCCTCGGGTCATGTCATTTCTCCATTCTTGGGGGGTGAGGCGTGGTCCGCGCAGCGGACGGAAAGCCAATTGCTTGGCTTTCCGAGCAACGAACGCCCGGCGCGAAGCGAAGGGCCGGTTTCCGACCGGCATGCTGCGCCCAGGCTATGGACGCGCCTTGGAATTGTGTGTATCAATACACAACATGAAGAGTGCCGACGTCATCGACAAGTTGCTTGCGGACGGCTGGTTCGAGGTGGCTAGAAAGGGCTCTCACGCCCAATTCAAGCACCGCGCCAAACCGGGGCGCGTAACGGTGCCGCATCCCAAGCGAGACATTCCGATCGGCACGTTGAAGTCCATCGAGAGACAATCCGGCCTGAAGCTGAGGTAGAAATATGCGTCACTATATCGGACTGATCCACAAGGACGCGGACAGCGATTTCGGCGTCTCGTTCCCCGATTTCCCCGGCGTGATCACTGCCGGTACGAGCCTCGACGAGGCGCGCATGCTGGCCGAAGAGGCGCTTGCCTTTCACGTCGATGGTCTTGTCGAGGATGGCGAAGCCATTCCTGAACCGTCGTCCCTTGAGGAAGTGATGGCCGACGAGGACAATCGTACCGGCGTTGCCATCCTGGTAACGCTGAAAGCCGAAACGGCAAAGGTCGTGCGCGTCAACGTCACCATTCCGGAGGACGTGCTCAGCGAAATCGACCGCTATGCCGAACGCCACGGTTATAGCCGATCCGGGTTTCTGACCGCTGCCGCCAGGCAGGCGATGCGCGACGAAGCCGCTTAGAATAGCCTTGCAATCCGCTTCGGATGGCCGCGCCATCCCGTTGTTTGCGTGGTCTTTCCGGTTTGGAAACCATGGCGTTCAACCGCCGCGAAACCGTGATTCACTTCGTGAGCGGGTTCCGCCGCCGTTCCGCCGCAATGCGACCGCAGTTCAGCGCTGTTCGCCCCCATCGTCAGTCCCTGGGGCTTCAGAGGAGTTCTAGTGATGATCATCAAGAAGGTTATTCTGGCGGTGCTGATGACCGCAGCACTTGCCGGCTGCGAGACGCAGAGTGAAGGCCAGCAGCGGGCCACCACCGGTGCGCTGATCGGCGGCGCCGGCGGCGCGCTGGTCGGCCAGGCGATCGGCGGCAACACCAAGAGCACCGTCATCGGTGCTGCGAGCGGCGCGCTGCTCGGCGCCGTCGTCGGCTCGGCCACCACCCCGCAGCAGCCGCGCGGCCGCCAGCTCTGCCGCTACCAGGATCGCTACGGCCAAATCTACACCGCGCCCTGCGACGACCGGTATTACAACGGCAATTATTGATCGTCAGCCGCCTTCTCCCCGTTCAACGGGGAGAAGGTCCCGGCAGGGGGATGAGGGGCAGCGCCAACGTCCGAGATGCTGGCGCTTTGAAGGGGGCGCCCGTCACCGCAATTGCGGATCGGCGTAACCCAAGTCGTTGCCCACTATGGACGGAGCACCCGCCGCACGGTTCAATAGATGTTGATCAACCAGCCTTGAAACGTCCGCAAAGCGCGGATCACTTACTGGCAGTCGATCGACATCATAAAAGAAAACCGGACATTTCTGGCAGGGCCGCTTCGGCGCCGTCGCAATGGACGAGGATCACTTTTTGTCGGCACTACGCTATGTCGGACTGAACCCGGTGCGGGCGGGACTGGTGGAACATGCGATTGATTGGCCCTGGTCGAGCGCCCGGGCACATCTGACGGGCGAACCCGATGGCGTCACGGATCTGAGGCCGACGCAGGATCGGCTGCCGTCCCCTGCCGGCCTGTTCGATCTGATCGAAAAAGATGTTGCAACCTTCGACGCGCTGCGCAAGGCAGAGAAGTATCGGCCGGCCAGTAGGTGGCGAAGCATTTCTGGATCGGGTCGCAAGGCAGATCGGCAAGACGGTGAGACCTCGGAAACGAGGACGTACCGCCAAAGCGAAATAGTGCACTGTCACCGTAATTCTGTCACCGTAATTCCGTCCGTCACCGTAATTCCCAGTTTCTTTAAGCGCGGTTAGAAACCAGCCCGCCGAATCTACTAGACATTGCTGCCCTTCTCAACACGGTTGATCAATACGATCCATACCGAATTACGGTGACAGTGTACTATTTCTATTCGGTCAACCGGAATCTGCCCCAAGCCAAGACGCCTGAACCAGCCCTCAATTACCTTTGAGCTCCGGTAAAATCCTGTCGTCGAGAAATTTGAGGCGACCGGCCAGCATTTCTGCATTGGCGGGAGTTGCATCGACGTTGACCGGTATCAATTCCGCTACCGATTTCCCCTCGCGCGCCGCCTCGACCCATTCTTCAAGGGCACCGATATAGGCATCGAGGACCTCGAAGGGCGTGGTGGCGTCATCGGCAGGTAGAAATGCCGGCGGCACATCGCCGACGATCACCCAAATCCATCGGTTCACCTCAGGACGCCCGGGCTCTATTTCAAAAAGGAAAATGTAGATTATTCCTTCGGCTCCATATCCAAAATATTCGCCTTTAATGGATAAGACCCAGTTGTAGAATTCGAGATATTGACGGGCCTCGACGCGGGCAGAATCGAGGTCGGCGTCGCCCGCGCTGATATCAGTAGGGGGTAAGCGCGTGACACTGCTGAAGTCTGGCTTTGCAACGTTGTCCATTGGCTAGGGATCAATCCAGGCGCTTGGGATTAGCCACGGCCTATACCTCGTCAACTCGCAGGTTGGTTTTGCCGGCGGCGGCCACGAACAAAATCCACCACCAGCCAGACCAACTGAGCGACAATGTAAAGTGCGCTGTTAGACCAGTCCGGCGCCCCGGTGTGTGAGTAGCCATAAGCCGCGGCGACAACGGCGAGCGCGCCGCAAATGACATGCACCACCAACAAGCGCGGCACGCCGCCGTTCCAGCGCTTTGTAATCCATAGGAATAAGCGGCTCAGCAAAAATGTCGGAACCAACGCCCCGAGCAGCATCGCGGCAGAACCTGCACCCATATAATCCCCCTTTTTGTATGTAATAAGTTCGAAATTTCGGAGAACCGTTTCACTCGACACCACCAAACGGCGGGAATGACCATTCGCCTCTCAATTTCGATATTCCGCAATCCATAATTGTATTTATATAATATATCTCTCCAGAGTTGCAAGCAAGCTTAACCCGCAAAAAAAGATCGCCCTGGGTTTGTCTCATCACCCGCCCCAAACCGCGGCCGATTGCGCGGGATTGGGATGAGCTGCAGGGTCGAATCCTGCTTTCTGGAGGTCACCCGCCTTTGACGTTTATGCGCGTCCCCGCAGGCAAGCCCCTCGCCTTCGCGATGAGCTGAGCCGCGATGTGCCAATAGACCTCCAGGTCCGTCAGTTCCAGATTTTCACTATCGTCCTTGCCGTTCAGGAAGAGCGGGACGCTGTAGCCGATGCATTGGTCATAGGCAGGTTCGGCGCCGCCGTTGCCGCGCCATGTCGCATAAAAATTCGAAGCCAGCGCGGCATCCTGATACTCATCCAATTCGGTTTCATGAAAAGTCCGGACATTGGCCGGTATCTGAAGCGCTTCACCGGTCCCTGGTTCGAACATCACCACACCAGGCTCACCTTCCTCGGTTCGTTTGGCGTCAATGGCGAATGTCCTGCCCAACCAATCGTATCCAAAACAGGTAATGCGCCCGGCAAATGCGGGGAAGCCCAAGATTATTCTGTTGCTCCACGCGGCCAAATCCTGGGCACGCACGATACGGTAAAGCCCGTGGTTGAACGACATGCCACCGAAACTGGAAAGCAGCTCATTCAGGCTTGGCACGCCAGTGTCGATGCTCACGGAGTCAGGTTTGCGACCTGCGTCCGGAGAAAAGTTTTGCCGAAACTTTGGAAACATCATCGATCTCCGATCGTTACCTTGCCAATTCTCGTCCCATGAGGCAGATGCTTTATCTGATGGTATATCTGGGGACCCAAGCTACGGTTCACGCTTGAATCCAGCGGAGCCATGTTATGCGTCGCCTCGGCACCTCCCAATTGCAAATCGTGTACATGATCCACGTCATGGCCGATAGGCACTTCGTTGCCTTCGGCTTTGTACCTGATACTGGCTGACGTCGTCGCGCGAGCCGAAGGAGTTACTATCTTCTCAACCGCGTTTAGAGCCGCGACTTTCAGGTCTGCCGCAAGTCGTTGCGCGTCCGACCAATGCGGCATGTAAAACAGGTGTAACCGGGGACCATCGGAGGCGTTGGTTACCCCTTCAGGACCAACGGGGGCCTCGCCAGCGTCCCTTGGGAGGGTGGAATTTTCATTCGCCTTAGGGTCAGCCCGGTAGGACGATGCGTCTGTTTCAACATCCGTGCCGAAGGAGGATTTTGCATCGATGGGCCGCCCGGCAATTTTGGCCACCACCCTCCGGCCAATCGCGCCAAGCCCTTCGGCAAGAGCATTCCCGCCCGCGCCCAAGAGCGCGTCGGAGCCCATTTCGCGCACGATATCCCGGCCGTTGAGCGCGGCATCTACGCCGCCGAACACAGCGCCGTCGGCGGCTGCGGTAGCGCTTCTTGCGAGGAAGCCGGGCAGCCCCTCAAGGGCCTCGGCTCCCAGCTTGCCCGTGAAGGTAAAGCCGGCGCTCTGAAGGCCGTGGCCGGTGGCGAAGGCACCGAGCAGGTTTGCGCCTGTAGCAGCAGAGCCGGCTCGCTCCTCCGCGTCCTCCGTTTCGGCCTGTTCGGCTGCCAGCAGCTCGCCGTAGCTCTTGTCGGAGAAGAGCGAGTTCATGCCGGCGGAGAACTTGTCAGCCTGACCGAAAGTCGCGCCGTTGGCCATGAGCCTGACGGTGTCGTTCGTGGCCGCTAGCGGCTTTTGCCACCACGAACCGGCATCGAACCGCACCCGGGCGGGATGCTCGGCCATCTCGAGCAAATTGACCTGGAGGGTCTTTTCCTGAGCCTCTAGATCCGCAGGGGTAATCTTTGGATTGCCCGCCGCGTTCTGCCGGATGCGAGCCAACGCGGATTGGAAGACCTGTCCGGCGAAGGCGTAGCGCGCCTCAGCGTCGCGCACCGCCATGAATTTCTCACTCAATTCGACGAGACGCTGCTGCAGCGGCACGCTTTCATCGACGTATCTCGCGCCGAGGCTGTCGGAAAAATCCTGTGGGACGGACAGCACCGTCCTGAACCCCATGCGCTGCTGAGCGGCCCGGGCCCAGTTGACGGCGGCCTGGAGCTCCTCGGGGGTCTTGACCTTGCTCCAGTCCGGAGCATCGCCGGGGAAAAGCGTGCCGACATACGCGACGGGATCGGCGTCGCGGGCGGCCATGATCAGTTGGGCGGCGCCTAGCTTTACTTCATGCCGTTTACGCTCTTCCAGCGATCCGTCCGGTCCAGGTTCCGAATCCCTGAGCTCGGCATGGATCGCCTGGTTCGGCGCCCGATACATTTCGGAGTAAGCCTTCGCGGCGGCGGTCGTTGCCCGGAAATATTTGAAGCGCTCCGGGCCTACGTCAGAGCCATAGATGTTGACGAAATCTTGCGCGGTCGGCTCTTCGTCGGGGTATTTGCCCGTGGCTGCGATGACCACCGGCGCGTTCTGCTCGGCGAGCATGACCCGCGCATGCGCACCGATCATCTGAGCCGCTGTGGCGTTGTGGGCCTGGTCCCTCAGCGCCGCGAAGTCGTCGGGCTTCAGATATGTGATCGCATCGAGCGGAATGGCTGTATCGCTATCCGGCGACGGGCGTTCGCCGAACGCCTGGGCCACCATCTCGTCCGGCGTCTTTTGGCTTTTTGCCGTCGCTTCCCCGACCTGGGTGCCGCCAGCAAGCTGCGTCCGCACCGTCTCCCCCATGCCGTCGCTCGCGACCGGGCCGGCGCTCAGCATCTCGGCGGCGCGGCGCGGGTCCTGCGCGATCAGGGCCTGCATCCGTGCCTTGGCGGTGCTCGCGCGCCAGTCGGCCTCGGCCTGCAGCCTGATCTGCGGATCGAGATCCATCTTGGCGAGGAGGTCGAGGCCGGCCTGCCGGGAGGCATCGAAGGTGGCGGTGTCGTTCGGATCGCTTTGCGCGATGTTGTTGAGCTCGGCGGTGTGGACCTCCGCCACCTGGTCCTGCTCGTATTGCTTGCGGCGCTGATTTTGCTGCAGCGCCATGCGTATCGAGCCCGCCTCGCGCAGCGCTTCCTTGCGGCTGGCAAGACCGGGGCGCAGCTCGGGCGGCGCCTGCTTCAGGAAATTGCCGAACAGCGTGTCGAACAGACCGGTCTTCACCACCTGGCCGGTGTACGGATCGACCTGGCCATATATGGCTTCGTGCAGGCCGGCGCCGTCGGCCGGTGCGTTGGTCACGGCATCGGCCTCTGCCTTGGCGAGTTCGCCGTTCAGCCGGCGCGCGGCGATCTGGGTGTCGAAGGCCTGCTGCTGCGCCTTGCGCTGCTCATAGCGTTCGGCGGCGGCCTGCCAGCGGTCGCCGAGTTGCTGCATGGCTTCGCCCACGGGCGAGGAGTCCGGATATTGCACCGCATTGCCGGTATCGAGCCGGCGCTCGCCGACGAAGAGAGGAATGATGTGGACCATTTGGCTGTTTCCTGGCCGGGCGGCTTGAGAGCGCGCGGCGACGGGCCGCCGGGCACGGCGGCCGGGTTGGTGGTGCTGGTGGTGGGTCGGCTGGCTCCTGGAACAGGGAGCGAGGTCGCTCGTTAGGGTGCGGCGCGCGCGACGGCTGATCTCCCCCCTCGTGGGGGAGATGTCCGGCAGGACAGAGGGGGGCGCCGTAGAGTGCCTTGATCAGGTCTGGATGGGCTTCGATTGGAATCCCTGGCGAAGGGTATCCAGAAAACTCGGCAAGGCCGGCGGGACAGCGCCCCCCTCTGCCCTGCCGGGCATCTCCCCCACTTGGGGGGAGATCAGCCGCTTCAGCGCCTCATCTCTCCTCGGCGCGCGCGGCCTTTTCCAGCGCGGCGAGGTCGGTGTCTTCCAGCGTCAGGAAGCCCATGATGTGCTGCACCACTTCGGCGCGCGCGTTGGAGAGCGCGCTGTGCAGCTCGAAACCTTCCGGCGTCCTGGTGCGGGCCAGCCAGTCGCCGTAAGATGGGCGGCGGTAGTAGCCGGTGGTGGCGGTGAGGTCGGCCAGCACCTTCTCGCCATCCTCGCCCGAGAAGACGCGGCGATAGGCTTTCGTCAGCGCCTCGCGCGCGGCGAGCGGGCCGTTGGCATCCGAGGATCGGGCAAAGCGTTTGCGGCTCATGCGGCGCCGCCCGGGGAGACAGCGCCCTGCCCGCCGGGCGTCGGGCCTTGCGCGCCACCGGCCGGCGCGCCGCCCCCTGCCCCACCCTGAGCGCCCTGCATCATCTGCTGCAGGTTGTCGAGCAGGCCGCTGTCGCGGGCCTGGACGGCAGCCGGAACGGCGTCCTTGGCCACCTTGCCGGCGGCGGCGATCGCCGCCATGCCGGTCTGCGCCTGTTGGGCTTGCGCCCGGGCGCCACGCATTCCCTCCACCTCATCCCTGCGCCGGAAGATGCGTTGCGGGCTGCGGCCGGCGCTCTGCACGACGCGGATCGCCTCGTCGCCGTCGATATTGTCCATGATGCCGGGATCGAACTGCGCCATCTGCATGGCCGTGGTCACCACCTGGATGGTGTCGCGGGCCTCGGCCGAACGGCGCAGCACGTCGAGCGGGCCGGTGAAGGTCGGCCGCACCGCCTTGCCCGACAGGCTGTCCGGCGGGCGGAAACGGCTGTCCTGGTCGTAGAGGCCCTTGTCCTCGAGGATCGAAAGCTCGCGATCGAGGTTCGACGCGAAGCCGGCCTGGATGATCGAGCCCGAAGGCCCGAGCAGCGCGCCCTTCTCCTCCTGCCGGATCAGCGCTTCCGTGGCGGTCATCTGCGGGTTCTGCACCAGCGTCTGGAACAGGTTGACGAACATCATGTCGCGGATTTCCTCCGCGCGGCTCGCCGCATAGTCGAAGGCGTAGCTCGGGTTCTGGCCGGTGGCGATCGGCTGGATCAGCGGCCGGCCATTGTCGTCGATCAGGCCCGGATAGTTCTCGCCCGGATTGAGCACCGGCACGTAGTCGAGCCTGGCCTTGGACGCCGTCGGCGGATCGGTGATCTGCTGCAGGGCGCGCAGGCCGGAGCGACGCACGGCGTTTTCCTCGCGCACCGTGGTCAGCGCCTCGATGGCAGGCGAGATGCCGTAGGCGTCGCCCTCGTAGCGGCGCCAGGTGAAGGTCGAGACCGGGAAGGTGCGGAAGCCGCTCTCCTTCACGATCTCCTCCTCGTCCTCGATGACGTGGTAGGAGGCAAAGGCCGCGTCGAGATACTGGTAGCTTCCGCCCGCGCGGTACATGCGGCGCTCGTCGCGCGGCTGGACGCACTGGATGAGCGAGATCTTCTCCTCGCATTTGGCCGGATCGTCGACCAGCGCCTTGATGCGCGCCGGCAGCTTCTCGTAGCCGAGCAATTGCGCCGCCTGGCGCGCGGTGCGCTCGTAGCGGCGATGGAAAATGTCCACCTGGCCCCAGCGGTTGCGCGACAGATAGCCCTCGACGACGGGGATCGAGGCATAGCGGATCAGCGTGCCGCCAAATCCTTCCTCGGCATAGAGATAGGCCGGGCCGTAGCGCACCACATTGCGCAGGCAGGCCTGGGTCGCCGGCACGAAATTGGAGTTGGCGGAGTAGCGCAGCGCGAACAGGAAATCGCGCAGCGCCTCCGCCCACTCCTTCTCCTCGTCGGTCTCCGCGTCGTCCATCTCGGCCGTGGTCAGCCCGTGCCATTTCTCCGACTGCGGGATGATCAGGCTTTCCAGCCCCGCAGCGAGCCGGTTGGCGGCGGAGTTGATGGTGTTGGCGTAGACGCGTGAGCCGCGCCGCTCCTGCCGCCCGACCTGGCTGTCGCCGCGGCTGGTGCGGCGGCCGGACCAGATGTCGGGCGCATCGGGATCGCAGAATTCCGCCACCGCCTCCCATACGGGCTCGTAGGCGGCGCGTTCGGTCTCGAGTTCGGCCTGTCGCGACAGGATATCGCGGGCGCGGGAATCGGTCATGGAAATCTCGCTTGTTGAGTGCGGCGCCGAAGCTGCCAATCTCCCCCCTCGCGGGGGAGATGTCCGGCAGGACAGAGGAGGGCGCCGTAGAGCGCCAACCTCGTGATGAGTTCAGGCAATGAACTTGGCTAACGGGTGGATGGAAGAAGCTTGCTGGAAGCGCCGGCGGGACAGCGCCCCCTCTGCCCTGCCGGGCATCTCCCCCACGAGGGGGGAGATCAGCAGTTCCTGTCATCTTTTGCGCACTTCGCGGTGCTAGACACACCGATGCGGCGGGCAGCAGGAGGTCACGAGTGACGATGAACCTTGCCAGCGCGCTGACAAGCCGAAGCAAGCAGGCCGTGAAGCGGTTGCTGCGCTACGACAACCGCAACTGGCTGCGCATCCGCCAGATCGAAGCCTTCACGGTCTTCCTCGAGGCGGCCAACCGCAAGTCGCGCGACGTGATCGAGATCTCGCCGGGCTGGAACCGCTACTGGCGGGCGCTGTGCCCGGATTACCGCTCGGTCGATTTCCCGGAGTTCGACATCTGCAAGGATCGCACCGACGAGCAATATTCCATCGTCATCGCCGACCAGGTGCTGGAGCATGTGCAGCGCCCGATGGCGGCGGTCGCCAACATCCACGCCATGGTGAAGCCCGGCGGCTGGGCGATGGTGGCGACGCCGTTCCTGTTTCGGGTGCATGCGCGCCCGCACGACTACAACCGCTGGACGCCCGCGGGCCTGAAGCAGCTGATGGTCGAAGGCGGTTTCGCCGAGGATGACGTGCAGGCCTTCGGCTGGGGCAACAAGGCTTGCGCCAAGGCCCATATCGGCGGTCCGGTGCGGGCCTATGGCATGTGGCGGGATCTGAGCAACGACGAGGAGTATCCGCTGATGGTGTGGGCGTTCGCGCGGAAGGCGGCTTAGCCAATCTCCCCCCTCGTGGGGGAGATCAGTTAATTACCGCCGCTTCACCAGCCGCGCGTGCCTGCGCCAGTACCACCAATCCAGCACGCGCCGGCGAAAGCTGCGCTTCATCGCGGTCATGGCGTCACACTCCCAGCAGCACGCGGCGCGGGCCAGCGACGTCGCTGGGCGCCAGGTCGGTCTTGACCGTGGAGAGCGTGCCCTGGCGCTGCTCGAGCTCAGCGCGAAGCGCCGCTTCGCGCGCCTGTACGTCCTTGTCCTGCACGGTGGGCGCCTGCGGCAGCGGCTTCAGTTCCGGTGGTTTCGGTTGAAAGAGACACATGGTTCCTGCTTTCTCTTGTCCAGTCGTAGAGGAAGAAATCCTGGCCGTTCCGGCCATAGGCCGGCAGGCGGCAGCGTTGCGTGGCGCCGAGCCTTTCCAGCCAGCGCAGCGCAAGTTCGTTCTCGGCAAGCGCCCTCGCCTCGACCCGCCAGGCGCCTCTCGCGGCGACCTCAGGCCCAAGCACATTATGGAAGAAGCGCGTGATTTCAGGCACGCAGCGCTTCATGCGGCGCGTGCCCCAGCTCCAGGCTATCCAGAGGCCGCTGCGCTGCTCGGCAGCACCGAAGCCGGCTTCCGGATTGCCGTCGAGCTCGGCGACATAGGCAAAGCCCTGCAGCGCGGTCAGCGCAAGCAGCGCCGGCGACCAATGGTCGAGCTGGCAGTCGATCTCGGCCCGGTCCTCAAGGCGCAGATTGGCGGCGATGTAGGAAAGGTCGCGCAGCGTGGCGGGAACGATGCGGATGGGCATGGACGGACTTTCGTTGGACGCCGAGGTGACGGCTCGTCATGCCTGGGCGAAGCAAGGGGCGGAGCGACGCGACACTGCCCCTGGGGTCGATGCGGCGACCTTCTAGCGCCACCGGGGACGCCGAGATTGAACCTAGCGGCGACACACGCTATGGGTGCAAAGTATCGCGATGCAGATGTCTCAACCCGTTCCGGGCAGCGTCACTCGCAATTACCGCTCCGGGGGGAGAAGCGATGAGATTGTTCGTCCTTGCACTTGGCCTTTTGGCGCTGTCGGCACCAGCCGCCACGGCCGAGGAGCCGATCAAATGGGTCGTTTCCAATACTGCCGGAAGCCGGATCGAGATTCCCTCGTTCTTTGCCAATGGGAAGGTCGAGCCTCTATATACGTTCTCCGTAGGTCTAACATTTACGTCGAAAAATTATCCGAATGCCCAGTTTCGTCAGTATGAAGGAAGCGGAACGATAACTCCCTTCGAGTACATCGCGCGCATGCTCGTCGACGAGAATGAAGACTACGAGGACCAAAAAGCGAAATATGAGCGCAACCATCCTGGTGAGAAAGTTACGTATACGTCTGACAAGCCATCCATTGGGATCGTTTCAGGCACGCGCGCATACGGATCGCTCATTTACTACGGCATGTGTCGCAAGCGTGACCCCGATATCTTTGCTTGTTTCGACATCACCTGGAGCAAGAAAGATAAGGCTATATTCAAGCCCATCGCCGAGCGTATTGCTCAGTCGTTCGGTAAAGATGGGTGACCCGACATCTCATAGATTCGCAGATAGCCGTTCGCGTGGACGAACATAGCCTCTACTTTTCAATGACATAATAATAAGCACCGCTCTCAAGGCCCTGACCTGCACTCTCCCAGGGTCGGAAGGTTATGTTTGCGCTCCGATGCTTCCATCGATCCAAAATGAAGATTCCCCATTCATTTTGGCCGAGATAAATTCCAGTGTGGCTAAATCCGCTTACCCCTCCAGCTTGGCCCTTTGGCCCATAGTGAATTCTGCCCTTTCCGTCACCCCAATCACCGTTGAACGTGGCAATTGGAGTCCCTGGTAAAATCTCATTGTCTCCTTGTACTTTCTTTCCCCTTTTCCATGTTGAGGCAGGAATACCGGCCATACCTCCTACTTCCTTTGTCAGGGCGACGCATTGGCCATTTCCGAAACTTTTTCCCAGAATTTTTGTGTAGGATTTAGCGCTTTCCTGGACATCTTTCGGCAAGACGGAAATATTTAGAGTACTGTTCCCGTGCCATCCCTTGGATAGACTTTTAGACTGCGGTAGCTTTTTGCTGAAATCGACAGATGGAGCCTCAGGACTCCCAGCCGGCGGCTCCATCTGCTCCGATGGGGCCTCCTTCAGATCGACGGGCGAATTAGAATTGTCATCCGCCACGGGTTGGGCTGTTGGATCAGACGTTACAGAAGGAACCTCCGGACGCCCTGGCGGCGGATCCATCTGCTCCGGCAGGGCCTGCGTCAGTTCAGCGGGCGGGCCGGAATTGTCATTGGCAAGCTCGGAGGTGGATGCCTGCGATCCGCTGTCGGCGGCGACCGGAGCGTCGCCGGCTCCAAGGGTTTCGGCCGATTGCGCAGGCGCTTGCGTCAAGGGCGAGCCATCCTCGCCCTTCAGGGGTGCGCTTGAGGGCGGCCCAAAGCGCCTGTCGAAATCTGCGTGATCGAGCGGGGCAGCCTTTGGCGCCTGCGCCGGTCCTCCAAGCAATCCAGCCTCGGTGAATTGCTGCTTGACGGCCGCCTTGACGACCGGATCCGTCGTTCCGGCAAGCAGACCGTTCATCCCGGCCCACATGTCTTGCGGCGGCAGTCCGCCGAGCTCTTTCAACACCGATTGCGGCACGGGCCGGGCGTTCTCGACGCCAAGATAGCGCTGGGCGGCGATGCTGAGGGCCAGCGCATTCTGGACCGCGGCGGGATCGCGCCAGCCCTGCTCGGCCGCCGCGCGCCAGGCCGCATCCACTTGCGGCAAGGCTTTGCCGGCCTGGCCGGCCGGATCGTTCCGCCTTGCCTCCAGCACATGTTGGGCGGCATCGGAGATTATCCGGCAGCGTGACTGGCCGTCCGGCGAACTTGCCGCGCCAACCGCCGCGTCCAGAAGCTGGCTGTTTATGTCGCGGGCCGGCATGACACGCATGTTGAAGGCCTGCCTGCCCGCCTCCACGCTCTGGTCGAATTTCGCGAGTTGCCGGTGGCCTTCCTCGACGCCGAAGACATAGGCGAAATCCTCTGGCTTTGGCATCACCCCGGCATAGCTGCCGGTGTCCGCGAAGGCCTTCGGCGCGTTCTGCGAGGCGAGTGAGATGTTGGCGCGCGCGCCGATGAGTTGAGAGGTCGCCGCCGCATGGGCCTGGCGGAGAAGCGCACCGGTGGCGTCCGGCGAAAGATCGGCAAGCAGGGCAGCGACGGGCTGGTCCGCCGCCAGCTGCGCCTGTGCCGGCCGGTCCTTGTCCAGCGCTTGCCTGATCTTGTCATAGAGCGGCGCAAGCGCCTTGGACTGGTCCTTGGCGCCGGGCAAATCGCCGGTGTCGTCGACTTGGTTCTCAATGTCGTCCGGAAACATGGCTTTGCTAGGATCGCGTTCCATTACTCTTGTCCTCCGTTTCCGGATGGCCCCGGATAGCTTGCAGCCGCTTTGCTCCGTTGACCGATCGCAGCGCCCAGCACCTCCAGCGCGCGCTTCGGGTCTCGCGCGATCAGCGCTTCGACGCGCGTCCTTGCCGTGCTTTCGCGCCAGGCGGCTTCGGCCTGTTGCCGGCTCCCGGGGTCAAGATTCATCTTGGCGATGAGGTCGAGGCCGGCACGGCGGGAGGCGTCGAAGGCGGCGACGTCGTCCGGGTCGCTCCTGGCGATGGCATCGAGCTTTTCGGCCTGGACCGCCGCCAGATGGTCCTGCTCATATTGGGCGCGGCGATCCAGTTGCTGCCGGGCCATGCGCAAGGAGCCAACCTCGCGCAGCGCTGCCTTGCGGCCGGCAAGGCCGGGGCGCAGCTCAGGCGGCGCCTGCTTCAGGAAATTGTCGAACAGCGTGTCGAACCGGCCTTTCAGGACGACGCGGCCGTTGAATGGATCGACCTCGCCATACATGGCGTAGTGCAGGCCCTCGCCGTCGGCCGGCGCGTTGGCGACGGTGTCGGCCTCGGCCCGGGCGATCTCGCCATCCAGCCTGCGCGCCGCGACCTCTGTGTCGAAGGCCTGCTGCCGCGCCATGCGACGCGCATAGTGATCGGCAACCTCCTGCCAGTAGGGATCGAGCGGCAGCGCTGCCTCTGGTGGCGCTGCATTGCCGGGATCGGGCCGACGCTTGTCGGTGAAGAGAGGGATGATGTGGACCATCGGCTGCTCCGGCAGGGCTGGCTTTTGAAGATTGGGGACCGCGATCAGGGCGCGGCCGATCGCACGCGCGTCGGCGCGCGTGCGATCGGCCTGAGGTTTTGGAGAGGGCGGAACGCCCTTAATTGCGGGTGGCTGGAGCCGCGCCTGGGCAGCGAGATGCCAGGACTGCAGACCGCCAGAACCGCGCCTCGTCATCCTGAGGCGAAGCAAGGAGCGAAGCGACGCGCGCAGACCCCAGGATTCATGCCGTCACGTTGAGCCGCGCCAGACAGGCGAAGGCCAGCTATGGCCTGATCCAACGCAAAGGTAATTTAGGCGGCTCAGCGATGGGTTTCGGTATATTATTGTCAGCATCAGGCACTATCATCATACCTCGATCGCCATTCATGCTATACGATCTATCCGGATTTATCTCCGGGCTGCTTTTATATGGATCAGATATAACCGATTCATCTATTCTATTTTCCCAATCTTTTCTTAACGCAATCATTCCTTCTATAAACTTCTCAAAATATTCTCGCTGCTCGCTATCATACACCCTATCTTGCAGCTCATACAACTTATCGACAAGAGTTTTAGGCCTATTTCTCCGATTGGAATATATTCCGTCTAGAATGCCATCGATTCGCCTCTTTCCGCCATCAGGGAAATACCCAAGAGGACCAGAAAGGAAATCATGCAGATAGTCCTCAAGTATGCCAACCGCAAAACGTTGAACATTTTCTTGTGTTATTGACCCCCCCTGCTTTCCAGGAGGAGGAAGCCCACTTCTCTCTATCGACTCCATGGCGGTCACCTGTAGTAAACTTCATTTAATTCGAAAGATTGCGCAATGAGATTCATTCTCACTATTGCCATTTCCGTAATCGCAACATCGGCCTTTGGCTCAGATCTCGACGAAAGAACCTATTTTGTAAAATTAGTTGCACACATGAGCGATGGAAAATTCTTTGGTGGCGATGCCAGATGCAAGAGAAATTCCTATTGCAGCATTCGATTTGGCAGCAGTTTTGGAATGGACATTATCTACAGAGATAACGATTATACGCTATTTGTAATAGACTACGATAGATACTCTTTACCTTGCTGCTCGTTCAGCAACGGAAAAGGATATGTCTCTTTCGACGATTCGTACACCAAAAAAAATATTTATCTATATCAATCGGCAGATGATGATTTGGTGTACAGAAAGCGAAAATTTGTTGGATCTATTTATATATCAATATCGAAAAATTCTTATGAATAGTTAGATTTCTATATTATTCCTATAATCATTCCCTAATATTGCGCTTCGGATTATGATTTGAAATATAATTGATTTCTCATACTCACTTATACCTTGGGAGATTTTTCTGACGTTACCTATTTTCCCGCTCGCAGCATATTCAGCCATCATCGTCCTGGCGAGGTTATCGGCAATGGAATTCGGCAGTGGCTGAATGGCCTCGAAGCCGAGTTGCCGCTGTGCCGCGACGGATCGATTGATTGCATTCTGATAGTCTGCGTTTCTTGATGCATCGTCCCAAGCGGCGAAGACATCAGCGAATGTTCGGCGTACATAGCCGCCAGGATCGTCGGCCCTTTCGGCCAGATTCCGGAAAATCGCTTGCTTGAGCACATCATAGCGTTCACGCTCGTCTTTCGAACCCTCGAGACTTGGCTCTGCATCACGCAGTGCTGCGTGGATCGCCTGGTTCGGCATGGTCCGCATGCCGAAGGCTTGGCGACCGGCCTCGATCTTCCGACCGAGTTCCTCATATTGCTTGCCGCCCTCCTCGACGCCATAGACGGCGGCGAAATCCGCGGGGCTTGGCATGGCGCCGGAGTAGCTGCCCGTATTGGCAATCGCGTCCGGGGCGTTCCGCGAAGCGCGATCGATGTTGACGCGCGCCTCGATCAGCCTGGTAAATGTCGCGGCGCGCGCCTGGCGCAGCAGTTGCCGAGCGCCGTCGGGCGACAGATCGGCACGAGGATCGGTTTCGGGATCGCCGGCCTGGCGATCGCCCGCCACCGGTGCGGCGCCAAGCATCTCGGTTGCCCGCTTCGGGTCTCGCGCGATCAGCGCTTCGACGCGCGTCCTTGCCGTGCTTTCGCGCCAGGCGGCTTCGGCCTGTTGCCGGCTCCCGGGGTCAAGATTCATCTTGGCGATGAGGTCGAGGCCGGCACGGCGGGAGGCGTCGAAGGCGGCGACGTCGTCCGGGTCGCTCCTGGCGATGGCATCGAGCTTTTCGGCCTGGACCGCCGCCAGATGGTCCTGCTCATATTGGGCGCGGCGATCCAGTTGCTGCCGGGCCATGCGCAAGGAGCCAACCTCGCGCAGCGCTGCCTTGCGGCCGGCAAGGCCGGGGCGCAGCTCAGGCGGCGCCTGCTTCAGGAAATTGTCGAACAGCGTGTCGAACCGGCCTTTCAGGACGACGCGGCCGTTGAATGGATCGACCTCGCCATACATGGCGTAGTGCAGGCCCTCGCCGTCGGCCGGCGCGTTGGCGACGGTGTCGGCCTCGGCCCGGGCGATCTCGCCATCCAGCCTGCGCGCCGCGACCTCTGTGTCGAAGGCCTGCTGCCGCGCCATGCGACGCGCATAGTGATCGGCAACCTCCTGCCAGTAGGGATCGAGCGGCAGCGCTGCCTCTGGTGGCGCTGCATTGCCGGGATCGGGCCGACGCTTGTCGGTGAAGAGAGGGATGATGTGGACCATCGGCTGCTCCGGCAGGGCTGGCTTTTGAAGATTGGGGACCGCGATCAGGGCGCGGCCGATCGCACGCGCGTCGGCGCGCGTGCGATCGGCCTGAGGTTTTGGAGAGGCCGGGATTGCCGGCATTGCGGGTCGCTGGAACCGCGCGTCGTCATCCTGGGCGAAGCGAGGAGCGGAGCGACGAGCGCAGACCCTGGGATCCATGCCGCCCTACGCTAAGGCATTGCAACGGTTTCAGAATTCTGTTCCGCGGCACTCTACGGCAGGGTCACGGCATGGATGCTCGGGTCAAGCCCGAGCATGGCGAAGTGAGAGGCGACGGCGCCTTACCTGAAAGCTCCCAGCGGGTCGCTCTGTCCCGCCGGCCTTCTCGCGGCCTTGAACTCCGCCGGGTCCACCGCCGCTTCCCGCAGCATCATCACGCCGTAGCGCGTGGCGGCCATCAAATCGTCGCGCAATTTAACGACCTGGCCGTTCTTGCGATGGAACAACCGGAATTCCTCGAACCACTGGCCAAGCGTCGAAAACACCTTGAAGCGGCCGGACTGCATGCGGTCGAGCATGTCCATCAGCCCGGCCTCGACCGAGACCGAGCCGTCGGGAAAACGGGCGTGGCCGGTGAGCATGTTCAGCCCGTGCGCGGCATACTGCTTTGCAAGCGCCACGCCGGCGCCTTCCAGCGTTTCGCGGCGGCCGTCGCGCGGCCAGGCGAAGGGCAGCCATTCGCCCCAGGCCCTCAGCGCCAGCGCCTGCATGGCCGGCGTCTGCTGCGAGGCACGGTGCGCCTTTGTGACGTAGACGACATCGGCTTCGGTATCCCAGGCCAGCTCGACCGCCGCGGACGGATGGTCCCAGCCGAAATCGAGCGCGCCGATGCGCGGCCACCAGCGCGGCAATCTGAACGGCTCGCAGGCGATCGTCTCCTCCGCCACCGGGAAGATGCGGCCGGAGCCGAGAACCGGGATACCTTTCGTGCGGGCTTCACGCTCATGCTCGGGATAGGCGGCGATGATTTCGGCACGCTGCCCGGGCGAATAGTGCCCGGCATCATCGATGGTCATGAAGGTGACGTGTCGAGACATGGCAAGCTCCAGTTCCTCGCGCCGCGAGAGCGGGGAGAGGTGGCGCGGCGAAGCCGCGACGGAGAGGGGACGACGCCGGCTTTGATGGGCGGGCTGGTGGCTATTCGCCGAGCCTGCCGCTCTACGAAATCCCCTATCCGGCCGCTGCGCGGCCACCTCTCCCCCCTTCGCGCGGGGCGAGGAAACAATCTCAGCCCTTATAGCCTTCGTTGACGCAGTCGTTCTTCCAGGCCCAGTCGAAATCGGCCTGCGACATGGACGAGCCAAGACCCGGCTCGACGAACGGCCCGGCGGTGTTGTCGATATAGACGATGAAGCGCGCTTCCTTGGTGAAGATGCCGACCTTGCTTATGATGACGCCGCAGGTCTGGCCGGTCGCGCTGTTGCCCGTTAGGTCGACATGCGAGAAGGTCACCTCCGGACTGTTTATCAGGCCCCGCATCTTGGCCTCGGCCGAAGCGATCGCATCGGCGCGCCAGTCGCCGCTGGAGCCGGAGCACGCCGAGAGCAGCGCGCAAAGAACAAGCAGGTTTGGTATGGGTCGCATGCCGGCTCCCGATCGCGACGAAAACTACTCGACCGTCGGTTGCAGCCAAAGCGACATCGCAAATCATGGTTTCGGCGCGGTTTCCACGATGGGCCGTCACTTACGTCTTCCCAATCCTCTCCACCTCGCCCGCATCCAAGAATCGCAGCACCACATCCGACATGCCCAACAGCGGCGTAAACGTGACAATCGTGATGCCATCCGTCGCATTGGTGCGGGTGAGACCTTCGGAATAGATGTCGAGCGGAGGCTCCTCGTCGAACCAGACGCCATGCAGCGTCTCGCCCTGCCATTTCTCGCGGCCCTTCTCGTAACTCTTGAAGGAGAGCACGCTTTCGCCGGACTGGACGTCGCCGCCACCGCCCCAGCGCACGACGACGCTGTCCAGCGCTCCCGGCGCGCCTCGGCCCATCACCGTGTCGGCGATGGCGTCGGCCGGGATCATGCCGGTGCCCCATTCGCTTTGCTGCTGCGGCGGCCCGACCAGCACGCGCTGCGGATTGTCGCGCGTGCCTTCGCCGGTGACGCCGGCGGCCCACAGACGCACCGGCTGTTCGAAGACCCTGCCTTTCCACCAGCCCGGATAGCGGCCAGTGAGGTGCATGGCCCATTCCGCGCCCCCTGCCCTGGTCTTGCCGAGCTGGTTGCCTGCCATGAACAGGCGCTCGCGATGCGTCGCGCCTGCCGCGTGAAATTCGGCTTGCCGTTCATAAGGCGCGTAAGCCGCGAGACTATTGCCGCGACGTCTCCTGTCCAGTTCCTCCAGCAGGGCCAGATATGTCCGCATCTTCTTCGAGGCCCGCGTGTCTTTCGAGGAAAGGCCTGAGGCTCGCTTCGAGGCCGCGGATGCGGCTCTTGATCTCGTCATCGCTCAACCGGTCGAGATTGTTCTTATCAGCATCGAGATCCTGCGAAAAATCCCTGGGCAGCATCGTCAGCACGACCTTCAGATACTGGTCGGGCTTCTCGGCCCGCACCGCGGCAATGACGCCGGCGCCATGAGCGCGGAAGTCGGCGCGAAGCGCCGCGGCGAAGTCGTCGACGAGCGTTTTTCGCGGACGCTTCGGGCGGGCTGTCGTGGCAGTCCCCGCTTGAGAGCGACCCGGCTTTCGCGATGGCGTTGCCCGTTTCACGCCGACGGACTTGCGGCGTGCGGTCTTGCTTTCGTCAGCCATGCATCGCCGCATCGGATGGCGCCGACTTTGCCGCGCTGGTCTTGCGGATCTTGCGCGCCACCTTTTTGCGCGGCCTGGCGCGAGCCGGTTTCGCCGGCTCGGCATCGGCGACTGGCGTTGCCATTGCCTTCAACTTCGCGGTCACGGCGCGGACCGCCGACGGGCCGAGGCCCTGGCCTGGAAAGCCGAAACCAGCGACCGTATCGACCGGTCCGCCGCGCACCATGCCGATGCGCACGCCCGGCGCGACCGGCTCGACACAGCCTGAACCGCGCGGCAGGCCCGCGCCCTCGAATTCCGCGATGGCGCTGACGATCTCGGCGCCGTCATCGGCGGTGATGATGGTGGCGTAGCGTGGCATCCGGGCCTCGGTGTTGCATGTTGGAAGCGTCGCGTTCCTTCGCACTGCCCTGCCGGGCATCTTCCCAGGTGGGAGACGAGCGGTTCCGCCGACGGCGCTTTTCCCGCAACGTCGGCGATTGGCAAAAGCCGGGGATGACATCCCTCCCCTCGTGAGGGAGACGTCCGGCAGGACAGAGGGGCGCGCTGTCCCGCCGACCTTTCAGGAACTGTATGCTGGCGACAAAAAACCCGCCTTGCGGCGGGCCGTTGGCGCAAATCAGCACCATGGACAAAATAGTAGCATAGCTGCCCTCACACTGCAATGGCTTCTAGGTAAATTTTCCTACACCGCCAAGCCCGCCTGGCCCGAGCCCTACGGGCGAGAGACGCCCCGCGCCACAGCCATGGATTGAGCCACCGGCCGACAGCCGGGAGGAAATTTTGTCGGAACCAAGCTTGGTTCGATGGGTTCCCTCCTTAGTCGCAACGCGACGAATGAACCGTCTCGCACATAGGAGCAGATCATGCTTACGAGGATTCTTGCAGCTTCGGCCCTGACGATCGGCCTCGCCACGGCGGCGATGGCCCAGACCGCCAACACCACCGGTGGAGGCTCGGGCGGCAGCGGGCAGACCATCACCGTCGACCCGAAGACGCCCGCGACCCCATCCCCTGACCAGATGGCGCCGGACACAGGTACGACCGGCAGCGTGACCGGCGGCGACATGAATTCGAACGCCGACAAGAACTGCCCGAACAGCCCGCAGGGCGCTCAGGGCGATGCCACCAACACCACCGCCACAACGATGGCACCGAACATCAACGACAAGAATTGCGGCAAGTAACGGGCACCCGGTTTGAAGCAAGGGCCGCGGAGCATGCTCCGCGGCCCTGATTTCTGGCCGGGCGGCAGCTTGCGGGAACCATGCGACGCCTTGGCCGTTGCAGGAGGCAAAAAGGAGAAACCCATGGCAGACAACGACACCAGCACCGCCAATTCGGCCAATGGCAACGCCAAGACGACCGCCGCGCGCAACAGCAGCGCGTCGCGCAGCAGCGCCGCATCGCGTGGCAGCGCGCGGGCCGCGAAAGCATCCGAAGACGCGATGAAGAAACAGATCGCTGAGTTGAAGCGCGAAGTGAGCCGGCTGAACCGCGCGCTTTCCGAACAGGTCGAGGACGCCACCGAGACCGCCCAGGGTTGGTACCAGAGCGCGGCCGACCGCGCATCGAACCTCTATAGCGGCGCTTCCGGCCGCGCCTCGCGCGCGGCGAGCCAGTTGCGCAGCCAGGCGCATAGCGTTTCGGAAACGGTGCAGCAGAACCCGGGCACGTTCTCGACGGCGATGCTGATCGGCGGGCTGGTCGGACTGCTGGCCGGCATGGCGATCAGCCGGAGTTCGGAGCCCGATCCCGACTGGCTCCGGCGCTGGCACAGGTAGGATATTTCGCCCGGCCGCACGCCGCCGGGTCATGAGTAGCAAGCGAGGCCGCCGTGGCGTGGCTACGCGAAGGCCGGGCCATATGCCCGGCCTTTCCTTTTCCTGCCTGCCTCTTTTCCAGGTTTGTGCCGTGCCTGCCTTGTTGCTTTGCCCTGGTGTCCCCGGGGCTGGTCATTAGCCGGTGCGTATGGGATCATTCCTTGGGGAATCGCGGAGAGCGGCATGGACAGACCTGCCATGGCGTCCGTCTTTCGGATGCGGCATGCGCCTGCAAGCATTTCGGGTGTTCGCAGCCTTGGCCGGGGCCAGGCGGACCCGATCTTCCATTCGAGACCGCTCGGCGAGGCGATCCGCTTCATCGCCCAGGCCGAGGGCCAGTACGACCTCAGCGCCGTCGCCGTCTCCTATGGCGACCGCCAGACGCCGCCGCTCGGCAACCGCGAGATCAGGCAGCTCTGGAGCGAATATGCCGAACGGTGGATGGAGGCGTAATCCATCCAAGCCTCCCCGTTGCCCGGATCGGAAATGCCGCTCATGCGTTCTTGAGGCGAGGTCAATGGGAGGAAGCACCATGAACGTCGCCAACCTGCAACTCGAGGGCCTGCTGATGGCCGTCGCGGCAATCAACCATGTGCTCGTCAAGAAGGGCGTGCTCAGCGTCGAGGAGATCGACATCGCGCTGCGCAAGGCCGAAGCCGGCGAGACCGGCGAGGAGCGCTCCGAGGCGATTTCCGCCTCGAACCGCGATGCGATCAATTTCCCGATCCGGCTGCTGGAACTCGCCAACCAGTGCCAGCCCGAAGCAGACATGCCGTCCTTCTCGAAGCTTGCCCGCATGGTCGGGCAGATGAAGGAGCCGTATAACGACCAGATGTGAAGGCGGTGGCCTTGCGAGGAGGCGTCGGCGCCGCTCCTCATCCGCCTCTTCAGGACACCTTCTCCCGTGAACGGGGAGAAGGAAAAGGCTCACGCCCTGCCCGGCCAGCCTTGCCTGGCCGCGAGCACGCTGCCCGGGCCATGGGCGGCGGCGTAGAGCAAGCCGGCGGCGAATGGGAAATGCGACATGAAGGCGCCGAACTCGGCCTGGTTCGAGGTCCAGTGTGACGGGCCGTGGAAGGCGAAGCCGAGGAAGACGACATAGACCGCGCCGATCAGCGCCAGCGGCGTCATGAAGGCGCCGGTCAGGAAGGCGATCACCAGCAGGGTTTCGAGGATCGCGGCGCACCAGGCCAGGAACAGCGGGAACGGGAAGCCGGCGGCTGCGATGTAGCCGGCGGTGGCGCCCATATCCATCAGCTTGAAAGCCACTCCCATCGCGAACATAGCGGCGAAGATCAGTCGGGCGATGAGAATGGCGGCGGTCTGCCAGGTCGATTGCGTTTCCACGAGTATCCCTCCGGATTGTTGAAGCGGTTGATGCTCCAAGGACGGACGCGGGGGGAGGACTCCGACAGGAGACGGGGAAATTGTTTGGAGCGCCCTTTCCTCGCCCACGCCGCAGGCGGGGGAGAGGTGGCCGCGAAGCGGTCGGAGAGGGGGCGGCGCCGGCGATGGCGGGATGGGCGTTGCGTGGATGTCTTCCTGCCAGACATGGCCTCCTACGAAGCCCCTCTCCGTCGCGGCTTCGCCGCGCCACCTCTCCCCCCTTCGCGCGGGGCGAGGAAGCAGGCTCTGCCCGCCTTCGCCTGCGGATGGCTGATCGAATCCCGCACGGTGCCGTACTCGGCGCCCCAGCGGTCGGTCATGTCGCAGCGAATGTCCCAGAGCTCGGGGAAAAAGCGGTGGCGGGCGCCGCCTTCCAGGATTTCCACCGGCCTGCCCTTCAGCGACTTGGCGCCGAGGCCGATCGAGCGGTGGATCAGGTAGAGGTGGTTGGCGCGGAATTTCTGGAACAGCTCATCGAACTCGATCAGCGCCTCGGCCACGACATAGGCATCGCCATGGTCGTAGTGCTCGTCATAGATGTCCGCCACGGTCAGCCCGCGACCGTCGAGATAGGCATGCTTGAAGGCCCGCCAGAGATCCGGCGGCAGGCGCAGCAACAGCTTGAAGCCCGGCGATTCCTGGCCGCTGCCATTGCCGAGCTGCAGGCGGATCTGCTGGTACTCCTTGGGCGACATGGTCTCCAGCAGATCGAGCTGCGCCGTCATCATGCGCATCAGCCGGTGCACGCGGCCCATCAGCGTGACGATGCGGTGCGTGTCCTGCGTCTCCAGATAGTCGAGCACGTCGACCAGCGTGTAGGCGATGAGCTTCATCCACAGCTCCTCGACCTGGTGCACGATCTGGAACTGCAGTTCGTCGGCATTGACCATCTCGGCCAGCGGCTTCTGGCAGGCGAGCAACCGATCGCATTTCAGGTAGACGCCGTAGTCGCGCATCTCCGGTGTCTCGATGCGGGCGTGATAGTCCTGCTTGTCCATGGCTGATCTCCTCGCGCGGGCATGGTTTCGACCTGGCGACGAGAATAGCGCTTTCGGCTTGAACATTGTTCCTTTCTGTTATCCAAATGGCGTGGAATGAAGGACGATTTCCGCCTTCTTTCGCTTATCTGGAGAACGAATGATGCTGGATGCCCTCGACCGCAGAATAGTGGCCGCGCTCGAGCGCGACGCGCGGCTCTCCTTTGGCGAACTGGCCGAAGAGGTCGGCCTGAGCAAGACGCCGTGCTGGAAACGGGTGAAGGCGCTGGAAGAGGCCGGCGTCATCCGCGGATATTCGACCCGCATCGACCCGGCCAGGATCGGCTTCGGCATCGAGGCCTTCATCCAGGTGTCGATCGACTTCGAGGTGTCGGACGCCTTCGAGGCGGCGGTGAAGAAGCACCCGCTGATCCGCCGCTGCTATGCCACCACGGGCGAGGCCGATTATCTGCTGCAGATCGTCACCGTCGACATGATGGCGCTGGACCGGATGCTGCGCGAGGAACTCAGCCGCCTGCCCGGCGTGCGCCGCACCGTCACCTCGATGGCGATGCGCGAGATCAAGGGCGACATCTCCTTCGCCGAGGCGGCGGGGCGTGCGCTGAGGGGCTAGCCCTGCGCGCCGGATGACTTGAGACGTCGGCTCGACGGCACCCCACTCCGGATCGAACCGTAAAGGCTGGTGGCGCGGGCGCGGCGTCGGCCCCTGACTTTTTCTGGCACGGTCGAAGAACAGGCGTCGAACCGGTCTATAAGTCGGGCCGGGGTACGCGGGTGACTGACATCGTCTCAATCAAAGCAGGTGCGGAGCCTGCCGGCTGCTGTCGGCAGGGCTTTTGAGGATTTTCAATTCCATGGGAAATGCCGATATCGTGCGCCGTTCCTTACCCATTCTGGCGGCGACGCTGCTTGCGTCGACCATGCTGCTGCCGACCACCACGCCAGTTCGCGCGACTTCGACGGAGACGCGAGACGGTTTCCACCAACCGACGGATCCAAAGGCCATGTTGCTGGAGGCCAAGCGCGCTCTTCTGGCTCAGGCCGCGGGCGGTAATGGGGGCAACGGCGGCAATGGCGGTTCCACCGGCGGTGGCAACGGCGGCAATGGCGGCTCCGCAGGCGGAAACGGCGGCAATGGCGGTGGCAGCCCGGGTGGTGGTGGCGGCACAGGCGGAACTGGCGGCGGCGGTACGGGCGGAAACGGCGGTGGCAGCCCGGGTGGTGGTGGCGGCACAGGTGGAACTGGAGGCACGGGTGGAACCGGCGGCACGGGCGGGACCGGCGGCACGGGCGGGACCGGCGGCACGGGCGGAACCGGCGGCACGGGTGGAACCGGCGGCACGGGTGGAACCGGCGGCACGGGTGGAACCGGCGGCACGGGCGGAACCGGCGGCACGGGTGGAACCGGCGGCACAGGTGGAACCGGCGGCACGGGTGGAACCGGCGGGAATGGCAACTCCGGCGGCCATGGCGCTGGCCATCACGACGCCGGCTTCGGCCGTTCGGATGGCGGCACGCGTTCTTGCGGAACGTCGCCGAGGTCGTCCTGCTGACGCGGCCCGGAGGCGCGTCGTGCTGAAGCGCGTGCTGCTGACGCGCTTCTCGCTTCACTCCAAACCGCGCTACTGACCGGTCCGGTAAGCGAAATCGTCGATCGCGGCCTGCCAGTAATGCTGCGTCCGGATCTCGAGCCGCGTGATGCGCCTGTAGTCGGCCGCGAAGTAGACCGGGCCGTTCGCGGACAGCGTCATCTGATCCTGATAGGCAGGCTCATTGCCCCGCCAGGCCGTGAGGATAAGCGTCTCGCCCTCCGCGTCGTCCCAGCCCACACCGAAATAGGCGCCGGTGAAATCGAACGGCTTGTCGCTGGACACCTGCCCGGGATGGCCCGAGCTGTTGTAGGCGATGAATTCGCCCGACATGGTGGCGTTGATGTAGCCCGGCCCGTCGGTGAAGCGCTGGTGCATGGCAACGAGATTGTACCAGTTGAGCCCGCCATAGCCGGACGGGACCTCGACCACGCCTGGCGACGTCGTCAGGTCGTCGAAGCCCACAACATGCTCTATCGGCAGTGGATCCTCGGCCGTTCCGCCTTTGCCCGAAAACGCCGAGAGCACCACAGGCGCCGTGGCGACGACAACTTGCCGCCGCTCGGTCACCCCGCCGGCCGAAAAATCCACCAGCCATTTGCCCGGCGTCGCGGGTACGCTGAAGCGCCCGTCCGGACCGACCGTGGCGACGGCGCTGACGCCGTCCGGTCCCGTCAGGACAACGCGCGCGCCGGCGGCGACCGCGCCGCCGATCGTCAGATCCGCCGCCAGCCCCACCGGATGCGTCGTGGTCTTTGCTATCATGTCGCCAGGCGATCCGGGTGAGACGACATAATCGCTTTCCTGCGAGGCGTTGCCGGTGGTGACGGAAAAGCCTGGCGGCGGCACGACGCGGAACGTGTAGTGCCCCGGATCGACCACTTCGAAATCGCGCTGGAAGACCGACATGCGGAAATTGGCGAAGCCATTGGCATTGGTCAGTCGCATGATGGTGGTGCCGTTCGGCTTGTCGAGTTCGACGGCCACACGCGACATCGGCCGGTCGCCGAGATCGTAGACGCCGTTCCTGTTGAGGTCGCGGAACACGAGCAGCGACGTGTTCATCTGGCCACCCTCGAAGGATCCCCATGCGCGCTTGGGATAATAGTCCTCGGCACTGCCGGCACGCGCCGCGCCGCAGGCCATGGCCGGGCCGATGGCCGCCGCGACGACGACGGAAAACAACAAACCACGTTTCACGCAACTTCCTCTCTGCCGGTTCCCGTCGATTCGATCCCCTGGAGCCGCGCGATGACCCTGTCGACGGCATCCGCATCGAAATAGGCCAGGTAAAGCAACGCCATGGTGGCGCTGAACGTATAGACCGGCAGCGTCACATAGATGATGGCGTGAAAGGCGAGCCCCGGCAGGACCAGATAGCGCCTCGTCGCCCGGAACGGCAGGCCGAAGGCAAGGCTGTATTCGAGCGCGACCACGCCGAAGGATATGATCGTTGCGGGCCAGGCTAAGCCGGCCGGGTAGTCCGAGCCCGCATAGTACCAGAGGAATATCGCCTCGAGCCGCGCGCCGCTCAGAAAGGCGTGGTTCGTCTTGTCGAAGGCGGCGAAGAAATAAAGCACCGAGAGCTGCACTACGATCAGCCGCAGCCCCCACAGATTGCCGCGCTCCGCCGGCGGCGCAAGCCCCGCGCGCTCGGCACGCATCACCGCCAGGTAGCGATCCAGCGAATAGGAGGCGCCGCAAGGGGTAAGCGCGATCAGCAGCGCCGCGATGGCAAGCAGGTAGGTATGATGGTGGGTCCAGGGCTCGCGGCCGAGCTGGAAGCCGAAATAATAGTACATCGCCATCCCGATCGAGCCCGTCCAGACGGCGGCGGCGCGGCTATGGTAACCGACGAAGAGCAACGCCGTCGCGACGAAGAAGTTGGCGGCGAGAAACAGGCCGACCGGCGACTGGTCCACATAGAAAAGCAACTCGCCCGCCCAGCGCGACCAGAACAGCATTGCTAGGCCGATGCGAAGCAACGCGGACGACCGCGACGAGCCCTGCGTGTTCACCGCCCAGCCGACGAAGCGCGCGGCAATGGCCAGCAGCGGACGCCGGCCGGGCCAATCAGAGATGGCGTCAGTCGGCGCAGGCATTTTCGGCATCGTTGTGGATGACCTGCCAGCCGTCGCGCGTGGCCTGACGCGCGCGGACGCGGATATCGGCCCCTTGGCCTGCGACCGCGCAGAGCCGCCTGGTGACGGAGGCCAGGTCCTCGCGGCCTTGGATCCACTTCAACCTGCCGTCGCGACGTTCGCCAAGCATCGCGAACCTGTCGAGCGGAACGAGCGCGCCGTCCGACCGGCGGATTTCGAAGGAAGCGTCGATGACGCCGAGCCCGATCGCGCTGAACATGGTCCAGGAGCGAAGCCATGGCGTCTGCACCCCGAACACCTGCTCGGCGACCGGACCGGCGACCATGAACGCGGCGATCGCCATGAAGGCGCAAAACCGCAGGCGTCCCGCCGACACCCGACCGGCAGGCTCCGCGCCTGTTCCAATTGAGATGATATCCGCCACCCGCGCACCCCTGCGGCGATTATAGGCTGGATAAACGCCGTGCCGCGACCATCCCAGAAAAAGTCAGGGGCGGCGCCGCAGCATCGCGCGGGTTTACCGCGGCGGGAGATCGAGCGGATGCCGAGCAAGCGGACGCTGAGTGCGACCGGACTTCAACGCCGGCGGGACAGCTCTGTCCTGCCGGACATCTCCCCCACAAGGAGGGAGATCAGACGTCGCGTCGGATTTCGCCAATCTCGAACGTTGCATGATGGGCGGGGCGCCGAAGTTGCCAATCTCCCCCCTTGTGGGGGAGATGTCCGGTAGGACAGAGGGGCGCGAAGGAACGCCACACGCCCCTCCCGGGCGATGCCGCCTCAGTGCGATGCCGCCGCCTGCGTGCCGATCTCGAGGAACGGCACGGTCGAGCCCGGGATCATCGAGGTCGGCAGTTCGCCATTCCACTTCTCGGCCTTGGTCAGCTCGACCAGCAGCGGGTTGTTGGCCAGCGCGCCGGCGCGGGCCTTGATCGCCTCGGCAGCCGCCTCACCCTCGACCCTGGTCTTGTAGGCACTGGCGTCGGCCTCGGCCTTGACGCTGTCGGCCCGCCCCTTGGCCTGGGTCACGGCTATATCGGCCTTGATCTTCTCCTGCTGCAGGTTCTGTTCCTGCTTCTGCACCTCGACCTGCGCCGTCATGCGGGCCTCCACCGCCTGCTCATAGGCGGCGGAGAAGTCGATGTTTTCCACCTGCACGCTGTCGATCGTCACCGGACCGTCGGTGACGGCGGCGATCGCCGCGGCAACGTCCTTGTTGAAGCCGGCGCGGTTCTGGATGACGGAAACCGCGTCATACTGGCCGAACACGGTCTTGACCTGCTGCGGAGCCTTGCGGGCGATGACACGGTCGGCCAGCGCGTCGATCGAGCCGTAGTTGGTGTAGACGTTGCCGACCCCGTCGGCCGGTACGTGGAAGTTCACCGTCACCCGCATGTCGGCCGGCTGCTGGTCGCGCGAATAGGCCTGCATGGCCGGCATGTTGCCGCAGTCGCTGCTGTTTTCGCAGCCCCACCGCAGCACCTGTTGGCGCAGGCTGATCTTCTCGACGCGCTGGAGGAAGGGCAGCTTGAAATGCAACCCGGGATCGACCACCGCGCTCAGCGCGCCATTGGTCAACAGCACGCCGCGATCGCCCTGGTCGATTGTGTACCAGGAGTTCATAACCGCAAGGGCGGCCAAGGCCACGACGCCCAGCGTCGCCAGCCCGGAACCGATCGGCCACGAACCGACCGCCGCCCCGCCCCGCCGGCGGTTCGTGTTACCCTCAATTTCGATCATAGATTACCCCATCAATTACCATGCCTGCACCGCAGCAACGGCGATGACAGGACGCAATTGATGTGGATAGCCGGCGGGCGCTGCGCCAGATGTTCTGTTTAAAAAATTTTCGACTATAAGTGGAATTAAATTCTCTACTTGGCAGGTGCGCCGTCCAGCAGCGCATGCACGACACTCAGTCGAAGGGAACTCTTGCGCGCTCCTCATTCAGGTCTTCGCGCGCTGTCTCCTGCTCTCGCTCGGCGTCGGCCTTGCGCTTGGGGCATTCCTCGAAATCATGGTCGCGGCCACCGCAATAGGAGCAGCATTTGGCGGGGGTGTCAGGATGGAGCATCGAGGCCATTCCCAAGAATGCACGAAAACGTTTCCGGTTGCAGCAACCGCGTGAAGTCGCCGCCGCCGCCGCCGTTCAGCCCCACTCCCCGTCGCGTCCGGATTTCCGGCGCGCTTCTTGTCTTGCCGTAAAAAGGGCTCGCCGTTCATCGCGGCGGGCCCCTGTCAATCACCGCTCACGCATGCGCGTGCGGGTGACGGACGTCCCAGACCGCCCAGGCCGATGCCACGACCACGAGCACGCCGAGAACGACATGCGTGGCCATGACATGCGTGTCAGCCGCGAAGTGTAGCAACCAGGGCGACACGATCAGCCAGAGCCCGAGGACGACGTTTACCCATTCCTCCCATTCGGCGAACACCGAAAGCGTCGCGAGCGCCAGCGCGCCGAGGAGAACGCCTACAATCCAGGCGTTCCACGCGGGCACCATTGCCGCCGTGAATCCGATGACCCAGGGTGAGATGAACAGGCAGATCGCGAGGACCAGAGTGATCCAGTCCTGGCTCTTCCTTGCTTCCATCAGTTTGCTTGCCATGACAACCTCCATCGATGAAGCTTGACCAAAGCAACTGCAGTCGCGTGCGTGCGCACGCTTACCCATTGATGTAATTGCGTTTCCGTAGTCTGCAAGGAGGGGCGTGCTGCGGCAAACTTGCACGCCGTCCTGTCCTTTCTTATCCGCGGCCCACGGGAGAGCTCCTCGCGCTCCGCGTGCTGGCGATCGTGGAGATTGCAAGCTGGGGCCGCAACAGGACGGCTTCGATGGCCGGCAACCGCGGAACCGGCGCCCCGCCGCCGATGCTGGACGAGCCCGGCGGCGTGCCGATACATGTCGCACCGAGCGAGAACGGGACGGACCGGGCGTATATCCCCTATAGATCGGCGCCGACCGGCTGGCTGTTCGGAAGCAAGCCCCTCAAACGCTGAGGTCGCTGTCGGCTTCGGCGCCGAGCTGCGGCACGACGATCGCCTCCAGCGGCGCGTCGAGCGTCCATTTCACGCTGCCCGGCGAGCGTTCGAGGCTGGAGGAACCGCTCAGCGACTGCGGCGTCACCCGCTGCAACACCACCGTGCCGAACCCCTTGCGCTCGCCGGCATCCTTGCGCTCGCCTGGCTTCCGCACGGCTGCGACGGCCGCCGCGCTGGACGTCTCGTGCCACAGAAGGTGGAAGCGCCGCTGCGCTTGCGGGTCGACCTCGACCTTCCAGGTGATCTCGATATGGCCGCCCTCGGCCGCCAGCGCGCCGTATTTGGACGAATTGGTGCCGAGCTCGTGGAAGGCCATGCCGAGATTCTGCACGGCGTTCGACTGCAGCGTGAGCAACGGGCCGGAAAGCGAGATGCGCTCCTCGTGGCCGAAGGGCTTCAAATGCTCCTGGACAAGGTCGAACAGGCTGGCGCCGGCCCATTCCGAGGTGACCAGAAGGTCGTGCGAGCGTGATAGCGCCATGATGCGGGAACGGATCATCTGCTCGAACTCGCCGGGATCGGTCGAGCGCTTGCTGGTTTCCCTGACCATCGACAGGATCACCGCGAACTGGTTCTTCACCCGGTGGTTGACCTCGCGCATCAAAAGCCGGATGCGGCGCTCGCTTTCCTTGGCGGCGGTGATGTCGCGGGCGATCTTCGAGGCGCCGACGATCTCGCCCGCGCTGTTCTTGATCGGCGATATCGTCAACGAGACCGAGATCAGCGATCCGTCCTTCCGCCTTCTGGTGGTCTCGAAGCTCGGTATCCGCTCGCCGCCTCGTATGCGGCTGATGATCTCGACTTCCTCGTTATGCATATGCTCAGGGATCAGCATCAGGATCGACTGGCCGATTGCCTCCTCGGCACTGTAGCCGAAGACGCGCTCGGCCGCCTGGTTCCAGTCGGTGATGATGCTGTTGAGATCCTTGCCGACGATGGCGTCATAGGAGGAATCGACGATCGCCGCGAGGCGCGCGTCGGCATTCGGATCCTGTCGGATAGCCCCCCCGGATTTGGTCATGGACGGTAATTAAAACCAGGACTGCAATTAGAGTTGAGACAGTAATTAGTACTGGCTGAACTCAAGGCAATTCGTCGAAGGCGAAATCTGCTCATGGCTTTGAGCGGTCGGAGCCGTTCTCAGGCTTCCTGTCAGGTGATATCACGCCGAAATCCTGCGACTTGACGCCCGAGTCCGCGGTCAGGAACCCCTCGGCAGCGAGGCCGCGGCGCAACAGTTCCCGCACGGCGGCTGAACGGCTCGGCATTCGCTTCTCGAAACGCCAATTCTCAACCGCCGCCAACTCCTCTTCAGTCAACATGATCTGCAGCCTTTGCGGCCTTTCCAGTTCAGCCACGCCTGCCTCCCTCAGGACCAAAAGTGCCACGAATGAGTAAGTACCTCACTATGAGAGAAAGTAGGTTCCATCGTACAAAACGTCAAGGACGAACAAACCGAGAAAAGTGAGCGAAGCTAACGATACCAAACATATGGCGAAACCACATTTGTTGCTCTATGCTAACTAGTTGATTTATTTACGCGTTTTAGCATTTTTGTATTGCAATTGCCCAATCCCAGGCGCATGGTGTCATGCAGAGGGATAACCTCCGGGAAAGGAGGCATCCAATGCTACGAAGTTTCTCTAATCGGCTGCGCGACGACGCCCACCGCAAGGTCCAGCACGCGCTGCGGACCAATGGAATCGTGAATATCGTCCAGGTGTCGGAAGAGATCAGGCTGGAAAACCTGGCCGACAACATCGCCCGCGAGGACATCGAGAGCCTGGTGATGGAGATTTCACAGCTTTATGGGGCGCCGATCGAGTTCGACGACAACACGTTGACGGCGCTCGACATGCCTGACGTCCTGGGCTCCGACAATCGCAATGACCTCGAAAGGGCGTTGCGGGACCGCTCGGCGACTGAAGCGTCGGTAGACATGCTGCATTTGGACGAATGACCGGTCCTGCGCGTCAAAGCGCATTGCGGCGAGAAGGCGCTCAGTTCCTGGCGATCAGCTCGCCCAGTATGCCTAGTCCCGTCTCATAGCGATCCGGCGCGGTGCCCGCCTGATGCGCCTGCCAGAGATTGTCGCGAAGGTCGGCCTTCTTGACCGGCAGCGCCAGATCGTTGGAGACCGCGCGGCAGATGAAGCCTTCCTCGCTTTCGTCCATCCGCCGTGTCAGCGCATCGACCGCTGCCACCACCGGCAAGCCAAAGCCGGCCTCCCGCAACCGATCCAGGCTCCAGCCCTCGCCTTTCTCGACGACGTCATGCAGGTAGGCGACGGTCTTTTCGTCGAGCGTTTCGACCGCATCGACGACCCGCCTCAGATGCTCGATGTAGGGTCTGCCGGTCTTGTCCTTCTGGCCGCGATGGGCCTGCTCTGCGATCTTCGCTGCCCGATGAAGCATGGTCCTTCCGATCTAAAAGCGTGTCGCGTCGAACGTATTTGCGCGCCGCGTCTCCCTTGCATGTCGTTTGCCCAAAGCCGTCGCGCATTTTTGGGCGACATGCATCAGTCGCGATAAAAGCCCGCCCCGGCGAGGGACAGCCGAGGCGGGCTTGCTCGGGTCGGAGCCTGGGTGGCGCGCTTTTCGCGGGAGGGGAGTGGGACTGCGCGCTACCCTGCATCAAAGAACATCGGCGTCAGGCGAATGTTCCACCACTTCGAATTTTTGAGGGTCATCGGCCCGATGCGCCCCCTCCAGGACGCCCGCACCTAAAAAAGAAGCCCGGCTGAGAGCCGAGCGAGAGAGGTCTTGGGATCTGCTGACGAAGGGGGGCCTAGTACAGCGCTTGCTAATTTGCCAGTTCATCATGACGGCCGGATGAACCCCGGGCCATATCTCCGCACGCATGACCGAGATCGCCGGAGAAAAGCCTTTCGACAGGAACCTCGAGGCAGCGCTGCCGTTAGCCCTGCGTGTCCAACAGGAGGTCCGGTAATGGATTGGAATCGCGTCGAAGGCAATTGGAAGCAGGTGAAGGGCAAGGTCAAGGAACAGTGGGGCAAGCTCACCGACGACGACCTCGACCGCATCGCCGGCAAGCGCGACCAGCTCGAAGGCAAGATCCAGGAACGCTACGGCATCGAGAAAGACCGCGCCCGCCGCGACATCGATGACTGGTACGGACGGCAGGGCTGGTAGTTCCTTCGACTTCCACGGCTGAGAAAGAGGGCGTTGCCTCGCGGCGGCGCCCTCTTTCCATGCCACGCTTCGTTCCGCGTTTGCCTGTTCGGCGAAACTGTTTCTAGAGCCCGGCGGAAAGCCTGCCCCGTATCTCCGCCTCGACCGCCCTGTCCAGGCGAGCCGGCGGCTCGCGTTCGAGCGGCTGCGTCTCCCGCAGGGCGGCGAGCGCATCGGCATCGCGGCGGAACTTCGGCACCGACACCGTGCGGCCCTGCTCGAGCCAGCCGGCGGCGTGCAGGATGAAATGCGATCCCGAGGCCACTGCCGCCGCAAGCACCCTGCCCCCTTCGGCGCCGGATTGCGCGTCGTCAACCTTGGCCGAGGTGATGGCGCCGTCGCCCCGCACCGGCACGCCGAGCCGCCTGCCAAGCCCGGCGGCGTGGAACTGGACGAGTTGCGAGGCAGGATCGCCGAAATCGGGCAGCATCCGGCGCATGTCGAACGGATAGCCGAGGATGCCCATGACCACCGGCGCACCCGGGCGCCAGAGCTGCGTCAGCGCCAGTCCCGCCAGCACCTCGGCATAGCCCTGGATCAGCGCGCCGGCCACGGTGACGGGCGCTGTCGCGCCCATCATCATGTAGGACGAGACCATGCTCGCCTCGCCTTTCAGCGCGATCGCCCGCAGGCATTTCAGCGGGTTCGGCCAATAGGTGAGCGGCGGCGTGGCGTTGATCAGGTGCAGAAGATTGCATTCGCCGGCGCGCGCGGGACGGCCGACAGCCGCCGTCGTCAGGTCGATGATCTCCTCGGCCGTCGACGGCGAGGCGATGTTGCCCATGAGCGGCTTGTCGGAGCCAGTGAGATGCGCAAGCAGCATCTCCAGCGGCCTCGCATCCTCGGCGACGTCCTCCATGACGCAGATCATCTGCCCGGTGTTGGTCAGCCCGGGGGCGGCATGCGCGGCGGCGACGAGTTCGCCATAGACCTGCCGGCTGCCGGCCACGCGCATCCCATTGTCGAGCACGACATTGGGCGCGCCGTAGATCGGCGCGAAGACAGGCGCGGCTCCCGCGCCGATCGGCGTATCCCGCGCGGGATTCCTGCCGCGCAGCAGGAAACGTCCTGGCGCGTGCCGGCGCACGATGCGGCGCAATTCAGCCCCGTCCAGCCGCACGATATCGCCGCTCGCCACGCCGCCCGCCTGCTTCAGCAGATCGATGGTTTCCGGATCGTCCAGGAAGCGGATGCCGGTTTCCTCCAGCACCCGGTCGGCCGCCTTCTCGATCGCCTCCAGCCCGGCCTCGTCGCGCTCGGGACGAAAGCCGGAAGCGATGAAATCCGCCGCCACGCGATGTTCAGGAGCCAGTGAAGCCGACATGCGATCCCTCAACCGGCGCGACAGGCCGAGGGCGCCGGCGTGCCGAATTATCCGGATTCGGCCCGGCTTCGCGAGGCTCCTGGCGCGCCACCTTGCGTCGCTTCCAGAAAGGCACGGCGCCGGCAGCGGCAGGCGCCCGGCGCCCCTTCGGCGCCGGCCCCGCGCCGACGCGCGGCCAGAGCACGTTCCTCGGCTTTTGGCGGGGGAAAAAGCGCCAAGTTATCAAATGTTAGCGCGCGGTGACTAACAACCCCATACCTCGTCAAACGCGCCTGTTTTGAATCACTTGTGACATCGCTGTGACCGGGCCGCTCGGCCTGCTCATGGAAGACATGAATGCTTGAATCCCTTTTCCTGAATCTCGGCCAGCACGACAGCCTATCCGACGAGGAGCAGACCCTGCTCAGCGACTTGATGGCGGGCGAACGCAGCTTTGCCGCCGGCCAGGATATCGTCGCGTCGGGATCGCGGCCCGCCTACAGCACGCTCATCCTCGATGGCCTCGCCGCCCGCTACAAGGTGCTTGCCGACGGCGGCCGGCAGTTCACCTCACTGCAGGTGTCGGGCGACTTCGTCGACCTCTATGCCTTCCTGTTGAAGACCATGGACCACGGCGTCATCGCGCTCTCTCCCTGCCGCGTCATCCTGGCCGACCATTCCAAGCTGCGCAGCATCACCGAGCGGGCGCCGCACCTGACCCGGCTTCTGTGGCTCGACACACTGATCGACGGCGCCATCCACCGCGAGTGGATCGTCGCCATGGGACGGCGCTCCAAGGTCTCGCATCTGGCGCATCTGTTCTGCGAGCTGTTCGTCAGGCTGCAGGTGGTGAAGCGCACCAACGGCATGAGCTTCCACCTGCCCGTTTCCCAGGCCGAGCTCGCCGACGTGCTGGGCCTGTCGGTCGTGCACATGAACCGCGTCATCAGCGCGCTGCGCAACAGCGGCGTGATCGCCTGGGCGAACCACACCGTGACGATCCTCGACTGGCAGAAGCTGCAGCAGATCGCCGAATTCGACCCGACCTATCTCAGCATGACCCGCGAGCCGCGCTAGATCAGGACGACGTCTCGTTGCACCATCCTGATCTGACTCCTTGTTGGAGCGTGATCTTTTCCGAAAACCGGTTCCCACTTTTCGGGATCATGTTCCAGTCGCTATCAAATGTAGTTTCGGCGCCTGGCATTCTCGGCAAGACTGGCCGTTCGGGAGCGCGAGGATTGAGGGCTTATCGCGTAGACGAGATGGACGGCGAGATCGTCCTTGCAAGCCACGCCGTCGAGGCGATGGCGCCTTACGAGGCTGCGCGAAAGGCGCTCGGCGTCGAGGTCACGCTGCGCGGCGACGCCGACAAATGGATCCGGGTGGTCGAGCTGACCGACAAGCCGCCGACGCGGCTTCGCCCCGGCGTCTTCGAGTTCAAGGTCGTCGGCCGCAGAAATTGAACGACGCAGTGCCCTTCAGACCAAACAAATGTGGATGAAGACCTTGGCCCGCGATGCGACGGTGGCGGTCCTCATGGAACCAATCTCCTGCCCGCCGATTACACGATGTCTCTGTTAGTCATTGCTTATGTGAACGAAAAATGGGCTCTCCAGCAACTTACGACGTTCACCCCATTCGCTTGCTGACCGGTCGATGAGCGAGGTCGGTCTCCAAATCGAGCGAGAACAAAGCAACACGCTGGCGAAGGGTCCTTTCCAGCGGTTCCTTCGCACGATCGGGCCGGGCTTCATCACCGGCGCGTCGGACGACGATCCGTCCGGCATCGGAACTTACAGCCAGGCGGGCGCGCAGCTCGGCTTCAACGTCGGCTGGGTGATGCTGTTCACCTTCCCGCTCATGGTGGCGATCCAGGAGATCGCCGCTCGCATCGGGCGGACCACGGGCAAGGGCATTTCAGGCAATCTCAGCCGGCATTATCCGGCCTCGCTGCTCTACGTTGTGGTGGTGCTGCTGTTCGTCGCCAATATCATCAACATCGGCGCCGATCTCAGCGCCATGGCGGATGCCTTGAAGCTGCTGGTTGGCGGTCCGAGCACGCTCTATGTCGTCGCCTTCGCAATCATCTGTATCTGCGCGATCGTCTTCCTCGACTACACCCGCTACGTGAAGGTCCTCAAATGGACCACGCTAAGCCTTTTCGCCTACGTCATTGCGATGTTTTGCGCGCATGTGTCCTGGGCCGACGCGGCCAAGGGCCTGCTCATCCCGCGTATCGAGTGGAGCGGCACCTTCTTCACCACGCTGCTTGCAATCCTTGGCACGACGATTTCGCCCTATCTGTTCTTCTGGCAGGCCTCACAGGAGGTGGAAGAAGAAGAACTCAAGCCAACCGCCAAGCCATTGCGGTGGGCGCCATGGCAGGCATCCAGGGCATTCCAGCGGATCCGGGCCGATACCCTGGTCGGAATGGCCTTTTCGAATTTGATCGGCGTTGCGATCATCTTCACAACGGCCGCCACGCTCAACAAGGTGGGGGTTACGGACATTGCTTCCTCCACCGATGCCGCGAAGGCGCTGGAGCCGGTGGCCGGGAAGTTTGCCTTTATCATCTTCTCGATGGGAATCATCGGCACCGGGCTTCTGGCCGTGCCGGTGCTGGCGGGTTCAACGGCCTTCGCCGTCGGGGAAGCGCTGCATTGGCAGGTCGGGCTTCAGCGCAAGCCAAGGGAAGCCGTGGCATTCTACGCGACGCTCGCCGCCGCGACCGCTCTTGGCACCGGAATCATGTTCACTCCGATCGACCCGATCAAGGCGCTTTACTGGAGCGCCGTGATCAATGGCCTATGCGCCGTCCCGGTGATGGTCGTCATGATGCTGATGGCCTCGCGCAAGGATATTATGGGGGAATTCCCCGTCCAGGGTTGGCTGCGCGGCCTGGGCTGGTTGTCGACGCTGACGATGGCAGCCTCGTCGGCCGGCCTCATCGCGCAATGGTTTCTATAACAACGCGGGACGGGTGCCTCCGAGGCGCGACGGCGAGCCGTGACGGGCCGGTAAAGGGCGCAGAACCATCAAACCTGCTTCAGGTAAGATCGGCTAGGCGCGCTTGCCTGGCAATTCTCGCAGCTCATTGTCCTGCCGGGGCAGCCCCTTCTATGTGTTCCCGCGGGGCAGCAGGTGCCGGAAGATTTTTCCCAGCGGCCGCAGACGAATAGCTTCGTGCTCCCGTGACAGTCGGGGCACGAGACAGATCCGGCACATTCAACATCGCCCAGGGAATACATCGCGCCGCCTTGATCGATCTCGGCCGGACGGGAATTAACTTTTGATACATTCACCCAAAAAAGGTTCGCGGCGCTGCATGGATGACATGCAGGCATTTCACAGGGCGGCCAACGTCCTGGACAATGGCCGTGGCGCCATCGACGTGGACGATCCGATCGCATTTTCCTTTGTCGCGGGCGAAGAACCGCAGGGGCCGGACCGACGCCTCGCCTGGCTGGAAGGCGGCCGTTCAGACATGTCAGGCGGGCGCCTTGACATCCCAGGGCGCCACCCAGTCGCCGGCGACACGCAAGGCCACGCCGGCATCGTCCTCGATCACCCGGCAGACCGTCATTTCGCCGGCGCCCTTGCCGTAGCGGGCCTCGGCCTCCTTGAACCTGTCATGCGTGGCGCGGGTGAGCTCGTTGCGGGTGCCTGTCTCGTTCATCAATTCCTCGATCAGGCCGAGGTCCTTGAGGCAGAGCGCCAGCGGGAAAGAGGGGTCGTAGTGTCCGGCGAAGATCGAAGGCACATCATGCTGCATGACGAAGCTGTCGGCCGCGCCGCCCTTCATCACCGACCACCAGACGTCGGGTTCGAGACCCGCAAGCTTTGCCGTGACCATCGCCTCGCCGATCGCCGCGGCATGGATCTTCCAGAGCTGGTTGTTGACGAGCTTGGCGACATAGCCATTGCCATGCCTGCCGACCTTGCGCACCTCGCCCATGGCCTCGATCACCGGGCGGACATGCTCGATGTCGGCATCCTCGCCGCCGACGAACATCGGCATGTCGCCGCGAATGGCGGCATCGACCGAACCAGTGACCGGCGCATCGATGGCGGCGCCGCCCTTCTTGCCGAATTCCGCGCCGAGCGCGCGCATCAGATTGGGACTGCTGGTCGTCAGGTCGATCCAGTATTTGCCGTTGCAGTCCGTCGACAGGAAGCCGTTGTCGCCGCGGACCACGGCTTCGATTTCCCTCGGACCGAACACCATCGTCACGACCACGTCCGACCGGTCGAGGACGTCCGCCGGGCTCGACGCCGCCCTGGCGCCGCGTTCCAGCAGCGGCTTCAACGCTTCCGGCCGCACGTCATGGACCACCATGTCGAAACCGGCGCGCGCGACGTTGAGCGCCGCATTGCGGCCCATGGTGCCCAGGCCGATAAAACCAACCTTCATACGCCTTCTCCCGATCCGGCCGCCAGCGCGACGACAGGCGCAGAGCTAGCCGAAGGCCGGCGCGTTCGTGACCAGGGAAAAATCTTGTGTGCTGCATAAGCGGAATTCATGCGACAGGTGGCTCGCCGCTCTGCGCCGCGCGGAACTTCATCGTTGGGGTCAATAACAATTGATCGTTTTCGAGCGCCCGAGGGCGGAAATTCTTTCCGGAACAAGTGTCGAGACCTTGTGTTGGTGATGATCCAAACCCGACCAGGAGATGCACCAATGGCAACCACGAAAGCGGCCTCGAAAAAGGGCCTCAACGAACTTTTCCACGATACCCTCAAGGACATCTATTTCGCCGAGAAGAAGATCCTCGCCACGCTGCCAAAGATGGCCAAGGCGGCGCAGGACGACGCGTTGCGGGCTGCTTTCGAAAAACATCGCACCCAGACCGAGGAACATGTCGCGCGGCTGGAGGAGGTATTCGACGTGATCGACAAGAAGCCGGTCGGCAAGACCTGCGCGGCGATCATGGGCATCACCGAGGAAGGCGCCGAGATCATGGACGAGTACAAGGGCTCTCCCTCGCTGGACGCCGGGTTGCTTGCCGCCGCGCAGGCTGTCGAGCACTACGAGATTTCACGCTACGGCACGCTCAGGACATGGGCGCAGGAGCTGGGCCTGACCGAAGCCGTGACGTTGCTCGACAAGACATTGGCCGAAGAGAAGGAAACCGACGCCGCGCTGACCGAGCTTGCCGGGTCCGCCGTCAACATCGCGGCCGAGGCCGCCTGAGGCACCGTTGCGGCGGACTTAATTGCGCCGCCGCAGGACCTCCGACACGAGCAGCGTGATCACACTGCTGATTACGATCCAAGTTGTGACCTCGCTGACGGGAGCCGAGCTCACGACGGCCGGTTGCGGAACAGTCGACGGCCCGGCTGCGGCCGGTTCCCCCTTCCCTGCCGCCGCCACGACCGGCGCAAGATCGCGCCGGCTGCCACGGCGTACCGAATAGGCTCTGGTGATCTCGGCGCCGAAGAGAAAAATCTGCGCCGAATAATAGACCCAGACCAGCACGACCATCAGCGCGCCGGCCGCGCCATAGGAGGTGGCGATGGCGCTGGTGCCGATGTACCAACCGATCAGCGACTTGCCGACGGTGAAGAGCAGCGCCGTGACCAGCGAGCCGATCCCGACATCGCGCCATTTCAGCGTACGGTCCGGCAGGATCTTGTAGATGGCGGCAAAGAGCAGCGCGATCAGCACGAACGAGACGATCGTGTTGACGCCGCTGACAATCAGTTCTCCGAACGGCAGACTGCGGTTGATCCGTTCGCCCAGCGCGGAGATCGCCGTGCTTGCCGCCAGCGATACCAGAAGCAGGAAGCCCAGCGCCGCCACCAGACCAAGGCTTGCCGCCCTCGCCCGTACCAGGCGCGACAGCGACACGCCGTTGGGCCTCACCTTCCAGATTTCGTTGAGCGACTGCTGCATCTCGCCGAATACGCCGGAGGCGGTGACGAAAAGCGTGACCAGTCCGATGAGGGTGGCCAAAGTGCTGGACCAGCGGTGCGAAGCGGTCTCTATCGTGGCTTTCAGCAGGTCGGCGCTCTGCGGACCCATCACGCCGGAAATCTCGGCCGACAACGCAAGCTGAGCGGCGTCGTTGCCGATGACGAAGCCGGCGATCGCCACGACGATCAACAGGACCGGCGCCAGCGAAGTGGTGGCATAGAAAGCCATCGCCGCGCCGTGGCTCAGCGCATTGTCGTTGATATAGCCAGCGACGCTCTCCCTCAGCAGTATCCAGCCTTCCTTGACCCAGTGCCGCGCCGCTTGGGACGCGACACGGGCGTCGGCCTTGGTGGATTGTGTCTGCTCAGCCATCTGGTGCCCAGCCCGCTACGGAGCGGGCCGGGTGGGACAAGAGCTCGACTGCCCTTTCGTTGGCCAGGGCGGGAAGCCGGAAAAACCAGCCCTGTTCTCTTTGCCACCAGGTCCGGCTGACGCGGCCCGCAAATCACAATCCGGAGCCGGCGCAATGGTTCCCCAAAGCGCAGGTCGCCGGCGCCGGATCGTCAAAAAATCGACGGCGAATTTGCAACGAGGCCCGAAGAGACCTATCATTAGCTGACTAAATGATTCATGGGGGTGAATCGATGGCCAAGAAGAAGGACAGGCAGGCTAGCTCCGAGATAGCCGCGGCCTCGCGCGCCGAGATCGATGAGGCGGCTTATTTCGCCCGAAAATGCGGCCTGACCCGCGACGAGGCGTTGCGGATGATGCGCGAGGCGCACGCTTCGTCGTTCGCCAAAGCAGACAACAGCGGAAAGCGTAAGCACTGATCCTTATCGAGGGCGCGGCAGCCGTCGATCCGTGCGGATCGGGTTGATTACCGGAACAAGCCCCGCACAATCCGCCGGAGGCGTTCTGTCGATGTCCGCCGACAATCAGAACTTGTAGTTCAGGCCGACACGAACGGTGTGGAACGCTATGTCATTCTTGAGACTGGCGCCTCCGGACGAAAGGATCGTCGATTTGCCGAGGTCGGTGTAGAGGTACTCAGGCTTGACGGTCCAGTTCGTGCCGAGGGCATATTCGATGCCCGTTCCAACGGTCCAGCCAGCCTTCGTCTTGCTGGACGACCCGGTGAATGGGGCGTCGGTGACGAGTTCACTCTTGACGTGGCCATAGGCCAGGCCGCCTGTTCCATAGATCATGACGCGATCCGTCGGCGTATAGCCTACGCGCGCGCGCAAAGTGCCAAACCAGTCGACCTTGTTCGAGAGGTCGACAAGGCCGATAGACGCATCTGAAACCGAACCCTTGGCCGTGGAACCCTGGAAGTCGGCTTCGATGCCATAGACCATCTGGCCCGATTGCCAATTGTAGCCGGCCTGCACGCCGCCCAGAAAACCGGATGCGTTGATATCGGCCAGATCCGTCGTAGGCCCGAATCCAGAGAACGGATGCTTGAACTTGCCGAAAGCACCGCCAGCGTTCACGCCGATATAGCCGCCTGTCCAGTTGAATGTAGAGGCAATCGGCAGGGGCGCCGGAGGCTCTTCGCCGCTTTGCACGGCATCGGCAGCGTAAACTGCGCCGGTGGCCAGGACAAAAGCGGTTGCCAGGAGTAGCTGTTTCACGGGTTGCCTTTCGTTGCCAGGACAGCATCGGCTGCAAAGATGAGGGGCCCCGAATCAACGGGACTAGACCCATGATGGGCGATCGATCGAGCCTTCGCGTTAACATAGGTTTTCGCGGCGCTCGAAGACTATTGCCATAGGCAGCGTTGTGAATTCGCCGCGATGTTGCCCGTGTGCGACACCGGTTTAGTTATTTTTATATTAGTATCGTCTTATATTTTCTTCCCTGACGTAGCGGACCATCCGAGAAAAGAACGCACATATCGGCCCGCTGGCTTCGGCCAGCAGTCAGCTGCAACCGAGGCCTCAGCGACACAAGGCCGGTGGAGCAGTTGTCGCGGCAATGATCGGCAACCGGCAAATGGACCCTCGCTCACATCGGTTACTCGCATATCGATCGTGATGGCGATTGCGGGTCGTCGACGCGCGTCTTCCCAAATGCGGGGCGGAACATCGGCTTGCTGTCATCGTTATGGCTCGCGGCACATCGGTAGGACTGGAACACTTCACTTGACGTGCCGCTGTCGGGTTGCATCCGACGGCCCGCCCGAAAACATCGGGCGGGCCTGCGGGATGACCCTCCTTGCAGAGCGGTCCCTGATCAAATTTTCGGCAGGTTCATGAATCCGATCGCGGCTTAACTCATGTTGTTGTCGCGAAATTCGGTAATGCCGCAATGTGCGGTTGTTTTCGTTGTCCCAACTTCCATGGCCAACATGTTCCGAAATCTTCTGCCTCCACACCATGGTCGCCGCCCCGTACGACCAAGGTCGAGACACGCAACTCTTAGGTCTAAGTCGCGAAACAATCAGCTCTTTCCGCAATTAGAAACCGGGGCTGGCGAGCACAGCCTCTCATCGCCGGTTCATGGGTGTCCGCCGACACCTGTCGAAACGGCGGCTCGTGCCAACGCAAAGGTGCCAGAGTGCCGATCCCTCAAGAACTCGACCACGAATATCTCACATTTGAGTGCCCTAGCTGCGAGCGCCCGATCGTCCGAAAAGGCACATGGTTCAAGACCATATCCTCGTTCAAATGCCCATCCTGCAAGGCGGGGCTGAGGCTTGGATATCCCGCGAAGCTGCACCTCTTCGAGAAGCACAAGCATCTGGCCGGCAGGTCCGCCACCTCTTAGGATTGGCAAGCAAGGCTGCGGGCTTCAGTGCCCACCGCGGCTCACCCGGATTCGAGCTAGACGCGGGGACTGGACCTGCGGGCGTAGCCGTTCCACTGGGTGCTGAGCTTTCCTAGGATTTGCCTTTCAATTCCATGGATCGCCAGACCCAGCGAACGTCTTTCACTGGCGTTCACCTCGATGATCGACCGCCCGCGGGCTTCGAGCAGAGAGCATATCCGCTCGATTACAGGAGCGGACTGAAGATTCGTGTTCAAGCTGGCTTCGAACAGACGCTCCGCGAAGCTCAGGTGCCGCAGCCTGTCGTTGAGGCGGTCTTCTCGCAATCGTTGCGGGGCGTCAATTCGAACCACGAGATCCGGCATGGGAATGAGATCGAGCGCGCGCGCTATCGAAATTTCATCGGCAGTCCCGTTGAAAAGAGCGAGCGAGGACACGGCCTGAACGAACGCCTGGTCAAAGATTACAATTTCCTCGCTGGCGAGCGACTGCTCCCATGCGCGCGTGAGGCGGAGCACGTACTGACTGAACCTGATCAGCCAGATTGCATTTTGAGGCGGCAAGGTCCGGACCAGGCTTGCGCTGATCCTGAAATTGACGGCGTTGGCGAATGGCTGGCAAGCCATTGCGAGAGGGGTCGCCATTGCACGTGCGACACGCTGCGCGGCGGCGATGATCCCTCCGGCATCCATTGGTGAATTGCGGCGGGCCGGCTGGTGGCTCAGCACAACCCTTGCCGGATAGCCGTCTTCCCGCAGCCGATAGCAGAGCGCGTGCGCAAAGGTCGTCTTACCAGAACCCGCTGGACCTACGAACTCGACAATCATGCGCGAGAAACCTTCGGGTTTCACAATAGGCGTGTAAGCCGGCGACGCGATCACATAGGTTATGCGACTTGAAGTATTGGTGAGCCGGTCGGCCGAACCGCGGCCCCGCCGCATATGAACCGTAGCTAAAATACGTGCGGCGGACATTGGTGTGATCGCGTAAGCCATCGGCGGCCGTGGCCGCTCGGTCGGGACGCTCGTTAGCCGCCTGGTGTTTTCGCCCCGCCATTCCCTTCAAGGTGCGTCGGGACGGACGCCTGTTGGATGACCGTCCCACGCCAACCGGCGGCGGCCCCTCGCGTAAGTCTGCGATGCCGCTTCGGAACATTTCAAAAGGTTCGACGTTGCCGCCAATGGTCAAAAGGCAATTCGACGACAACGGTTCATACTTCGAATCCGACGTCCTGCGCGAAGCGTTCAAGCGGTGGGTTGTCGAGGACAAGGTTCCCGAGGATCAATGGCGACCACACGCAACGAAGCTGGTCCGGATCGTGACCGGCAGCGAATATGTCGACCCGAACATGGTGGAATGGATCATACGGATCAAAACCCGTAGCGCTGAAGACGATCAACGCTAGGGCTTATGGTCATGACAGGCTGCAAAAGCGCGCTCACATACCGAGTATTACAGTCCTGGCGGGTTGATGGCTGACATCGACCAGATCGGCGGCAGCCTGTTCGACCTCTTCAGCCAAATGATCCACCTTGTCCATTCGCTTCATCACCCGGTCATGCAGCATGGAAAGCCTGGCAGATCGGTGGAGTTCGGCGCGCTTTTCGCCGTGCATATCCAGAGGTGCGAATATTATCATTTCCAAGCAACGGCCCTTGAGGGTGTTTGTTCCGCGACGAGTGGCTGCGTGCTCTACCAGAAGCTAGCGGCCCGCACGGGCGGGCATTCCTCAACCGAATGGATCAGGCCGCGCAGGCACGTCCGCTTCTCGATCGGCGCGCGCGGATGTGAAGTCCAGATCACACGCGAAACTTTTTCGACTCGCGTTCCAGTGTCGGGCGGTCGGTTCCGTACTTCATGGCGCAGGCCCGGGCTGGAGCCTTACTTGCCAGTTTGCGGCTGCACCTGGCCCGGCTTGATCACCGGCATGTCGTTGCCGGTTGGCGGCGGTGTCTTGGCATTCTGGTCTCCGGTCGGCGGCGGCTTCAGCACGCCGCCGCAATCGGTGAGTTGCTTTGACAGTTGATCTGTTTCGGCCTGCTGCTTCTGTTTTTGCGTCTGGTCGTTGGCGTCGGGCTTGGCCTGGCAGTTCTGGGTCTGCTGATCGTTCGGCCGCTGGGAAGTCTGGGCCGCCGCCGGCAGCACCGGGATCAGACTGAATGCAGCGATGAGAAGCGCTTTCTTCATGGGATCCTCCTCATGGTAAAAGCTCATGGGGGTCAGTACCCCCCGATGATCGGCAGGATCTCGCCGGTGATGTAGCTCGAGCATTGCGGCGAAGCGAGAAACACATAGGCCGGCGCGACCTCCTCCGGCTGGGCGGGCCGCTTCATCGGCGTCTTGGCGCCGAATTGCGACACGTCTTCGGGTTCCTTTTCGGAGGGGTTGAGCGGCGTCCATACCGGGCCGGGCGCCACCGCATTGACGCGGATGCCCCTGCCGACGAGACTGCCCGACAGCGCGCGGGTGAAGGCGTGGATGCCGCCCTTGGTCATCGAATAATCGACGAGTTCCTTCGAGCCCTCGATGCCGGTGACCGAACCGGTGTTGACGATGGCCGAGCCCGGTTTCATATGCGGCACGGCTTCCTGCGCCATGTGGAAATAACCATAGAGATTGGTCTTCAGCGTGGTGTCGAAATGCGCCTCGGTGAGGTCGGCGAAATCCGCCGAGTGGATCTGGAAAGCGGCGTTGTTGACCAGCACGTCCAGTTTGCCGAATGCCTTGAGCGTTTCATCCACCGCCTTGCGGCAGAAGGCGCGTTTGGCGACATCGCCACGCAGCAGGATGCAGCGCCTGCCCTCGGCCTCGACCGCCCGCTTGGTCGCCCTGGCGTCGCGGTCTTCGCTGAGATAGGCAATGGCGACGTCGGCGCCCTCGCGCGCGAAGAGCACGGCCACAGCGCGGCCGATGCCGGAATCGCCGCCGGTGATCAGCGCGACCTTGTCCGTGAGCTTGCCGGAGCCCTGCCAGAACGGCGCATCATAGAGCGGCGCGGGGTCGATTGCCCATTCCTCGCCGGGCTTGGGGTGATGCTGCTTCGGGAAAGGCGGCACGGGATACCGGCGCGCGCCTGCCTGCATGGCGCCCGGCGCTTTCGGCTTCGGCTTGCGGCGATCCGTGGCATCGACCTTGCGCTGGATACCGCGCTGCCTGCGCGCCGTCTTTGCCGTGGATGCTTTCTTGACCGTCGCCTTGGCGGTCGTCTTGGCCGCGCCGGTTTTGGTTCGACTGCTGGTTGGCATGGTGGACTCCTTTGGGAGGACAACGCACGCCGACAGAAAAGGTTTGGCTCGTTTTTGTCGCGCCGCTCCCCCGGCATCGGGGCATACATCAAAGTTAAATGCGGCGGCCCGGCCGCGGTGCTAACGCTTTGGTCATTGGGGGGACTTCTCGAGGAGGAAGTCCCATGGACATTCGAAATTTCATCGGCAGGCTTTCGGCCGCACTTCAGAGCCGCCGCGCCGTTGCGCCGCCAATCCCCGTCAGGCCGATCCGCGCCTCGCTCGCCGACGTGCCGCTGAGGCCCCGCCCACGGCCGCCGCATCGGCCGGCACAGCCGATCCGCCCCGCCAGCAACATGTAGCCCGCGAAATTGACGGTCGGATGCAACCGACTGCCGAAGTCGTCGTTTAAGGCCATCCCTAATCATCTGGTAGATCAATGAAATCCTTGCCTTTGAACAGCCCGCTTTTTGTCCTCGCCGCGGCCATGATCACGGCCGCGCCCTTTGTCGGCCTCGCCTGGCGCACCCGCGAATGGCTCGGATGGTGAAAGCCCGATGAGCCGTTTCCTGCCGCTCACCATCCGCTTCATCAGCGGCGGCTCGATGGTGGTCACCACGATCGCGGACGCCAAGAAGGCGCTTGCCGGAACATGGAAAAACAAGGATGCGCCGGCCTATCTCGAAGCGGCGCGGCTGGTGGATGACGCGATCGCGGGCATCTGCCGACCGGCGATCGCCTTTGCCGCCTTCAAGAAGGTCGCCCTGCAACAGGGCCTGCTGAAGCCTGCCCAGCCGAGTGCCGCGCTCACGATGCTCGACACGCTGTGGTCGCGCTCCAAGGCGCCGCCCGGCTAGCTGTCATGCCGGCCTATCTCGGCTCATGCATCATGCTGAGATAGGTTGGATCGAACTCGGCGATCCCTACCAGCCGCTCCCAGTCGAGGATCGTGATCAAATGGCTTGTCCAATTGATCACATTCATGCGGCGCAGCGTGCCGATCACCCGGTTCATATGGACGACGGACAGGCCAAGCACGTCGGCGAGCTCGGCCTGCGACAAGGGCAGATGGAAGCTCATGTCGCGGGTCTTCTTCACCACCTGCAGCCTGACGAACAGCTCGCACAAAAGATGCGCGAGATGGGAGATCTTGGAGCGGCGGCCCATGGCCACGATCCACTCACGGTGGATGGCGCCGTCGACCAGCGTGTCCAACCACAAAAGCCGGGTGAGATGCGGCGCCCGCTCGGTGATAGTCTTCAGCTTGCCATGATCGGCGGCCAGCACATGGCAGGGCGAGAGCGCGATGATGCCATGGTCCATCGTCTTCAGCAGGAAGGCGTGCAGGTCGACGAAATCGCCCGCGACCTGCAGCGAGGTGAACTGGCGCCCGCCATCCTCCAGCACCTTGTAGCGGGCGGCGAGCCCGTCGACGATGAGCGTGCTGTAGGTCGGGCGCGATCCTTCCGCGACGATGTCCTCGCCGGCGGCGACATATCTTTCGAGCGACATGGCGCCGGCGAGCAGCGCCTTTTCTTCTTCCGACAAGGCGTCGTGCTGGCCGAGGTTGAGATAGAGCGATTCCAGCATTCGGCGTCCTCCATTCGCAACAGCTAACGCGGCAGGCCTTCAACGAGTTGCAGGAAGCCGCACGCGGCAAAGGCGGTACGTCGCTGTTTTCGCGTAAGGATCCAGCAGCTTGGAACCGCCAGCGCGCTCAGGAATTGAACCTCGGAATATGCGGGATCGACGAGCCGATGGAACGTTTCTACTTCGACGTGTACAACACCGAACACAGCCATATGGACGGAAGAGGCCAGTTGCTTTCCGACCGCGAACATGCCGGCATGGAAGCAATGCGAATCCTGCGTGACGTCGCTTATGACGAAATGCCCGGGGGCGATCACCTGAAGATTACGGTCAAGGTTCGGAACGTCCGAAGGGAACAAATCTTCGAGGCATCGCTGACGATGAATTCGAGCTGGACGTAAGCAAGGCGCAACTGGACGATCGTCAAACAGGCAACCGGCTCCAGGCCGAACCTACTTTCCGTTGCAAGCTCTACACCATCGTGCGCGGTTCGATGACAGCCTGATCCAAGGCCGCGATCACAGGTTCAATGTCGAAAGCCAGATTGCGGTGCCTGGCGATGGCCGAGCTGGCGACCATGTCGGCGAGCTGCCGATCGGTGAGCGGGCATTGCGGCAGCAGATAGCGGATGGTCCTGACCGCCTGCGCCGTCGAGATCGGCCAGTCCAGGCTCTTTCGGGATTCGACATAATGGTCGACGATGCGGTTCACGCTTCTTATGGGCAGGTCGATCACGGGCACAGCCTCCTCCTTGCATACCCTCAGCAATCGACATTGGCGAACAGGCACCCCCTCCACTATTAAGATTGTTAAAAACGGCGAGATTTTTCGGCGGTCTCTATCGTCTTGGGCCTGCCTTGCTTCCGGCCCGTATCGCCTTCGCCTCGCGGATCAGCGAACCCCAGTTCACGCCGAGCAGGTAGATGAGCTCGAGCGCCTGCGCCTCGCTGACGCCGGTCTCATCGACCAGGCGTTTCACGATGTCGTCGAGTGATGAGTGCTTGTCGTCGTAAGCCATCGAACCACCCCATCGGATGGTCAACGGCTAACATATGTTAATGTTCCCCGGGGGGGGGCAAGCTTCCCGGTCATGACCGAAACCGAAGCGGCAAGCCTGTTTGCGTCATATGGCTTTTCCCAACGCGGAACATGTTGGAGTGCTTCGGGAATAGCCCGCGAATCGTAGCCGGTCGCGAACACGAAAGGGATGCCTCGGGCCTTGAGCTCGAACGCGATCGGAAACGCCATCTCGCCTCGCAAATTGATGTCGAGAACCGCACAGTCGGGCCGGGATTGCGCCAGGATCTCCATGGCCTGGGGAAGCCGGCTGACCGGACCCAGCACGCGCGCGCCGAGATTCTCCAGCGCCTGAACGATCTCGCTGGCAATGAAATACTCGTCTTCGACGACGAAAATTGTCGGCGCGTCGTTCTCGTTGGCAACGGTCATGCGGGAACCTTCGGATGAAAATACCCGATTATGCCACTGGCCGGGGTTTGAAATTAACATAGGTAACAACCTGGGTCGTGAGGAAAGGCTATCGCAGCATTAGCTGGTCCAGGGGACGGTCGATGCCAGGCTCACTTATCAGGAAACTGGAACACTTCGTGCGCCTGTCAAGCCACGACAAGGAGGTTCTAGCCAGGGCTGCGGCCGAGCGCGTGCGCACGCTCGGCGCGCATGAGCATATCGTGCTGGAAGGCGACAGGCCGAAGGTCATCTATCTCGTGCTCGACGGCTGGGCCTGCCGCTACAAGCAACTGGAGGACGGCCGTCGCCAGATCGTAGGCTTCTTCCTCCCTGGAGACCTGTGCGACCTGAATGTCTTCATCCTGCGCGAGATGGACCATTCCATCGCCAGCATCGGCAGCGTGAGACTGGCCGAAATCAACCGGTCGACTTTCGAGGCCATCCTCGACGGGCATGCGCGCATCACGCACGCGCTGTGGTGGGACTCGCTGGTGACGATCGCCATCCAGCGCGAATGGACCGTCAATCTCGGCCAGCGCGACGCACTGGAGCGACTGGCGCATCTGTTTTGCGAAATCTTCATGCGGCTGCGGACGGCCGGATTGACCCGCGGCAACAGCTGCGATTTTCCGGCCACGCAGACCGAGCTTGCCGACGCGACCGGCATGTCGACCGTGCACGTCAACCGGACACTGCAGGAGTTGCGCAACATGAAGCTGATCAACCTGACGAATCGCACGCTCACCATACTTGACCTGCCGCAGCTTATGCAGGCAGGGCTCTTCACCGCGAACTACCTGCATCTCGAGCGCGAGGGCGCGCACCTGGACGCCAACGAATGAAGCGGCAAGCGGCGCCAAGCGAGACGGAGGGGCGGCAGGCTTTCCTGTTGAAGCTTAGCGACGCGTTGCGGCCGCTGTGCGATCCGGTCGAAATCCAGGAAGCCGCCATGAAGCTCCTGGGGGAACAGTTCGACGTCATGCGCGCCACCTATTTCGAGGTCGAGCCTGACCAGGACACATTCGTGCTGACGGCGCGCTACGAGCGGAGCGCGGCGCCTATCCCTGAGCGTATGCGCCTTTCCGATTTCGCCACGGACATGTCCGACGCCTATCGCTCCGGCCGAACCCTGGTCCTGCGCGATACCGAGGCCGAGGCACGGACGGAGGCGCAAAGAGCGGCCTACCGAGCCATCGGCATCCGCGCCTGGACCGCCGTGCCGCTGGTCAAGGACGGGCAGCTTCTCGCCATCGTCGGGGTTCACTCGGCAAAACCGCGCGACTGGAAAGAGGCCGAACTGCGGCTTCTGGAGGACGTTGCCGAACGCACCTGGGCGACCGTCGAGCAAGCCCGCGCCGAAACGGCGCTGCGCGTCAGCGAGGAGCGCTACCGCACCTTGTTCACCTCGGTCGGCCAAGGCTATTGCATCGTCGAGGTCAAGTTCGATGAATTGGACTACGCGGTCGACTACCGATTTGTCGAAATCAATCCGGCGTTCAAGCGGCAGACGGGCCTGGAGAACGCGGAAGGCAGGTGGATGCGGGAGCTTGCGCCAGCGCATGAAGAGCACTGGTTCGCGAAATACGGCCATGTTGCGCTGACCGGGGAACCCGTTCAGTTCGAGGATCGAGCCAAGGAACTGGGCAATCGTTGGTTCAGGGTCAACGCGTTTCGCGTCGGCAATGCCGAGGCCCGCCGCGTCGCGGTCCTGTTCGAGGACCTCAGCGAGCGCAAACTCGCGGAAGATGCGCTGCGCGAAAGCGAAGAGCGGCTCAGCCAGTTCGGCGACGCTTCACAGGACGTGCTCTGGATCCGCGATGCCGAAACGCTGCAGTGGCTGTATCTGACACCGGCCTTCGAGGAGATTTACGGGTTGCGCCGCGAGGAGGCGTTGACCGGCAACAATTACCGGAGCTGGATAGACCTTATCGTACCGGAAGACCGGCAGCATGCCGCTGCCAGCATCGCGCGCGTCCGCGCCGGCGAGCCGGTGGCGTTCGAGTTCCGGATCATCACGCCGAGGGATGGCGCGGTGCGCTGGCTTCGCAACAGCGATTTCCCGATGCGCAACGCCAAAGGCGAGATCGACCGCATAGGCGGTGTCGGCCATGACATCACGGCGCTCAAGCAAGCGGAGGAGCACCAGAAATTCCTGCTTTCCGAATTGCAGCATCGCGTGCGCAACACGCTCTCGGTTATCAGGGCAATTGCACGGCGCAGCGCCGAGACCAGCGAGACGGTCGAGGAGCTCGGCATGCATCTCGACGGCCGCATCGCGGCCTTCGCCCGGGTGCAGGCCGCCGTCACCCGCGACCCGATGGCCGGAATCGATCTCGCAACCCTGATCGCCGATACGCTGCTTGCCTCCTCGGCGCGGGAAGGCCCGCAGCTGTCGATCGAAGGGCCGCCGATCCAGCTCGTGCCGAAAGCCGCCGAGACGATCGGGTTGGCGCTGCATGAGTTGACGACCAACGCGCTGAAATATGGCGCGCTCTCTGTGCCGGAAGGAAAGATCGCGATTCGCTGGACCGTGGAGAAGCCGCCATCCGACGACCGTCCGCAGCTCGTGCTGGAGTGGTTGGAATCCGGCATCACGCTCAACGATACCGAGCCCAAGCGCAGCGGCTTCGGCACCGAACTCTTGACCCACAGCCTCGCCTATGACCTCAGCGCCGTCGTCGAGCGCGAATTCAGGCGCAGCGGCGCGCGCTATTCGATCCGCATTCCCCTCACGCCGCAGATCGTCAAGTTCTAGAGCAATTCCAGGAAAAGTGTGAGCGGTTTTCCGTCTGGAATAGCGTAAAAACAAAGAGATAGAGCGGTTCGCCGTTTCCGTGAAACGGTGAAACGCTCTAGCCGACGAGCCCTGAGCAGCGGCGCCCTGCCCGGCGGTCATTTCTTCCCGCGGGAATCACCGATCGAAACGGCGGCCACGCTCGACGCCTTCCTTTCGGACGTTAGAAAAGCCCAGAGCCTGCCGGCCAGCGCCCGCCCGGCTCAGATGAGCATCAGGCAAAAAAGCGGCACGGAAGCCAGGCCGATCGCCATCGCAACGAGCGTGGCATGGCCCAGACGCTCGGCGCGCCGGACAATGTCGGCGATCTCGTCCTCTTCATTGATGGCGTCCAGGAAGGAAAGGTCGGCAAGGGCGGCTTGGTTGTTGTCGTTGGCGGGCAGGCCTTCGGCATCCTGCCGAATGGGCTTTGCAGAGATTTGGGTCAAAACGTCGTCTCGCTCCGAAGCCGGCTATGCGGCCTTCTTGTTCGTGAAATATTTGGTGCCCGCCGGATTGCGGGGGGCGATCGGCGGGCACCATGACGGCCGGCGATGGAGGGGGCTTTTCTCGACGGCCGCTCACCAATTCGCAGAAAGCTGTTTGGTTGCACAAGCCAGCCCTATGCGTTGTCCGGATCAGACTTCAGTCCGACACCCGGTCACGAAATGCTTTCTCCGACGATCGCCAGCGCGCTTCGGAAGTCGGCCGAAGGGCGGCCCGCGCTGAGTTCAAAAATGGCGTCCCCATTCGCGGGCGCCATTTTGCCGCGCCACCTCGCGAGGGAACTTCTTCCCGATCCTCCAGTTCCCCTTTCGATCGGCCGCCGCAAGGCGGTCGCCGCAGGATGTTCAATGGAGGCACCAATGTCCCTGCATACACTTCACCCCGAACGCGTCGATGAAACGCGCATGCATGCCTATTCGACCTTCGGTCCGTTGCTGATCCATTCGCTGGCGCAAAGATTGGCCCGAAGCCAGGGCATGCGCGAACTGGAGAAGGTGGAACAGTCGCTCGTACGCCTCGTCGAGGAGACCGACGTTGCCGCCCCGCATGGCGAGGCGATGAAGGAATTCGCGGTCGAGCTGATCGTGTCGACGCTGCGCAATGTGCGTGAGCATCCCGACGCCAAGCAGGATCTGGAAGAGATCGACGGTCGCCGCACCAAGGGCCGGTCGGAGAACCCGGGCACGCTGGAAGAGCAGTTGCAGTCCGGCCTCGAGGATTCCTTTCCGGCCAGCGATCCGCCGGCCGTGGTTTCGACCGCGATCACCGGCGGCGCGAAGGAGATCGTCGGCACCGACGAGGTGCTGCGCCGCAGGAAGCAAGCGCGCCACAAGCAGCCGGCCGGCTGACACGGCGGAAAAACGAAGGGAGCCCTGCAATGATCCAGGCAAACGACAACATTCCGCGGCGCCCGGGCGCCGCGCATGCGCCGCCATCCGGCAAGCTGCCCACCAGGGGCGGCGAGGATCCCGACGTCCGCTTCCTGGCGGAGAACACGGATCTTTCGCCGAACCAGGCCCGCGAGCTCATCCGCGAGCACGGACATGACCGCGGCAGACTGCTCGAGATCGCGCGAACCATGAAGGCTGAGAGCTGACCGCCTCAATCACGGGAGAAGAAAATGCCACGTGGCGACAAATCGAAATACACCGACAAGCAGGAACGCAAGGCCGACCATATCGCCGAAGGCTATGAGCATCGCGGCGTCCCGGAGAAGGAAGCCGAGCGGCGCGCGTGGGCGACCGTCAACAAGGACGACGCCGGCGGCAAGAAGGAAGGCGGCTCCGGTCGCGGCAAGCACACGGGCAACCCCGCCGCGCACAAGGGCGGCAGGCTCGGCGGCAAGGCGTCAAGCGAGCGGTCAGCGGCGGAACGCTCGGCCTCGGCCAGGAAGGCCGCGGCGACGCGCAAGAGAAATGAGAGCCACGCGCATCATTGAGGAGGCGCCGGAGCGCGTAATCTCCCCCCTTGAGGGGGAGATGGCCGGCAGGCCAGAGGGGGTCGTCTCACATAGATAGCCGACATCGCGCAGGGCGCTGGCGTTCCATGCGCGGCAACCTCTTCTGTCGCCTTCGGTAACATGTCCCCTCAGGGAGCGAGATTACAGCGGCATCTCTGATGTCTGCTTGATCGTCTGGCTGGGCACGTCCGTCTTGACGTTCTGCACGCCCCTGATGCGGCTCAGATGCTCCGACTGGAAGCGGCGGTAGTCGTCGATGCCGGCGGCCACGACCCGCACCATGGCGTCGCAGTCGCCCAGCATCAGATAGCATTCCATCACCTCCGGGAATTTCGACACCTCCCTGGCGAAATGCTCGATCGTGTCCTCGTCCTGCTGCTTCAGCCAGATACGGGTGAAGAAGGTCTGGCCGCGGCCGATCTTGGCCGGGTTGAGCATCGCGACATAGCGGTCGATGACGCCGGCCTCCTCCAGCAGCTTGACGCGCCGCAGGCAAGGCGACGGCGACAGGCCGACCTCCTTGGCCAGATCGTTGTTGGCCATACGCCCGTCGCGCTGCAAGGCGCGCAGGATGCGCCTGTCGATCTCATCCAGCTTCATGGCTCATGATTCCAATCTGTCTCAAAAATACGCTATCCATTGCCAAAAATTTGCAGAAATAGCAAATCTTCGCAACCCGATTGCCGAACCTTTGGGCTATGGTCCGGCCTCAGATAACCGACAACCAACCGACCGGGAGACGGTGGCCGCGGGGCCAGCCGACAACAAAGTCATGAGCGTTTCCGAAATCGCGCTTGGCGAGGGCCAGGCCACCAACGGGCGCGGCGCCGAGTTCCGGCGCGGGCTTGCCGCCTCGACGCCGGTGCTGCTCGGCATCATCCCCTATGCGCTGGTGCTCGGCGCCCAGGCCGCGCAGAAGGGCCTTTCCGTCGTCGAGGTGCCTTTGATGACGGGCCTCAACTTCGCCGGCGGCTCGGAATTCGCGGCGATCCAGCTCTGGACCTCGCCGCCGCATATCCTTCTGATCGCCGCCATCACCCTGCTGGTGAACAGCCGGCATTTCCTGATGGGCGCGGCACTGGCGCCTTTCATCAAGCACCTGCCGAGGCGGCGGGTTTTTCCGGCGCTGTTCCTGATGTGCGACGAGAGCTGGGCCGTGGGGCTGGCTGATGCACAGCGCCGCGCCGCCGCCGGCCTGCGGCCGGCCTTCAGCCTGCCTTTCTACCTCGGCGCCGGCCTGCCCTTCTACCTCGCCTGGGTGGCGTTCACGACCTGCGGCGCGGCGCTCGGCCCGGTGCTGGGGGATGTCCAGAATTACGGTTTTGCGATGGCCTTCCCTGCCGTCTTCCTGGTGCTGCTTCGCGGCATGTGGAAGGGCTTTGCCGCGGCGCGGCCCTGGCTGGTCAGCCTGGTGGTGGCGTCGCTCACCTATCTCGTCGTGCCCGGCGCCTGGTATGTGGCGGCCGGCGCGCTGTCCGGCCTCGTGGCCGCGTGGTTCCTGGCAGGTGAGAAATGATCGATCCGATGACCGTGCTTGCCATCCTGGCAATGGCCGGCGTGACGTACCTCACCCGCGTCGGTGGCTATGTGGTGCTCAAGAACCGCGCGCTCAGCCCGCGCGCCACGGCGGTGATGGAAGCCGCGCCCGGCTGCGTGCTGATCTCGGTGATCGCGCCGGACTTCGTCTCGAAGAACCCGGCCGACCTCGCCGCGCTCGCCATCACACTGCTTGCCGCGACGCGGCTGTCGATGCTGCCGACGGTGGTGATCGGGGTGGCGTCCGCCGGTATGTTGCGCTGGCTGATGGGTTAGCCGCCGTACCGACCAAGTTCGTCGAATCGCGCCGAGGCGTTCTTACCCTTGTCGGGCTCGCCCAGTTGCCGCTTCAGCGCGGCGTCCAGTTTGTCGTCGTCGCTGCCGCCGGGGTCGATCATCGCGTTGACGACGTTCTGGAGCGTGACGCCGAGCTTGTCGAGGCCGAGCTTCTTCTCGATCTCGATCGCGGCGAAAGGCGATTTGCGCAGCAGCGCATCGACCGCATTCTTGACCGCCGCGCCGTAGGAAGACAGCGAATCGTAGTCTTTCTGGTCGATGCCGAATTCCTTGCCGACACGCTCGAACAGCCGCGTCTTCATCTCGGTGGCGTCGACATTGTTCACGCTGAACATGGAGTCGTTGATCTTGCCCTGCGCCTGAACGAGGGGCGACCCGGCGCCAGGCGCGCCGACACGGTTGACGCTGGCGACCAGGGCGTCGGCGGCCGAGCCGGCGGATGATGACTGGCGTTGCGGCTGCAGGATCAGAAGGGCCGCGCTGTTCAGCGGGGAAAGTGACATGGCCTTGGTCTCGCAAACATCCCCCTCCGTCATGGCGGGGCACGCAATGGTCGAGCCAGGACCTCATGTCTCAGGCAAGCAATATGTGCGCACGATGCGCTGATTTCGTTACGAATTTGCTAGGCTTGCGGGAAGGCGACCGGCCGCATCAGCCGGCCCGCATCTCCCGCGCGCCGCCGGTCGCCCTTGCCACGATCGCCTCAAGCGGCTCCGGCCGGTGCAGGAAATAGCCCTGGCCATAGGCGACGCCCATGCCCTTGAGTATCTCCAGCGCGTTCTTCTCCTCGACCTTCTCGGCCACCACCGCCGCGCCCATCGAGCGGGCGATGCCGGTGATCGCCGAGACGATCTCGCGATCGAAGCGGCTCTCGGCGATATGCTCGACGAAGGAGCCGTCGATCTTGATGGCGTCGATGGGGAAGCGCCTGAGATATTCGAAAGAACTCATGCCGGCCCCGAAATCGTCGAGGCTGACGCGGCAATGGCGCTCGCGCGCCCGGCGCACGAACTCCGCCGCCGCGTCGAAATTGGTGACGGCGGCGGTCTCGGTGATCTCGAAGCCGACGGCCGAAGGCGGCGCGCCGCTCTCGGCGATGGCCTCGTCGACGAAGTCCCAGAGCTGCGGGTCGGAAAGCGTCTGCGCCGACAGGTTGAAGTCGAGCGAGATGGCGCCGGCGCGCATCGCCGCGCCATGGCGTATCATCGCGGTATGGATGATCCAGCGATCGAGCCGGGCGGCAAGGCCGAAGCGTTCGGCCACCTGCACGAAATCGATGGGCGGGATCATCTTGCCGTTGCGGCCTTCGAGCCTGGCCAGCACCTCGACATGGCGGCTGTCTTGCCATGGCAGGCCGAGCTTGTGGATCTCCTGGCCGTAAAGTTTCAGCCGGCCATCCTCCATCGCATCGACCAGATCGGCGGCGAGCCGCGCGGCGTTGAGGCCGCCTGAGCCGGCGACCGACTCCGGCGAGAACACGGCGAAGCGGTCGCGGCCGCTGGCCTTGGCCGCGTAGCAGGCATCGTCGGCGCAGGCGAGCGCGTCGGCGACACTCATCTTGCTGTCGCGCACGAAGGCGATGCCGATGCTGGCGGCAAGCCTGCGCGAGGTGACCGCCGGGCCGAGATCGGCATCGCGCACCGCGGCAAGCACGGCGCGGGCAATCTGCTCGGCGTGGGCGTCACTGCAGTTCGGCACCATCAGCGCGAATTCGTCGCCGCCGAGGCGCGCCGCATGCGCCGGCGCGGGCAGGCTGGCGACAATCCCGGCAGCCACGCTTTTCAGCGCCAGGTCGCCGGCGGCGTGACCGGCGTAATCGTTGAGCGCCTTGAAGTAGTCGAGGTCGACATAGAAAATGGCAAGCGGCAGGCTCCCGGCCAGGGCGATGTTCTCGGCGAGCATCCGGTCGAAGGCCGAGCGGTTGAGCAACCCGGTCAGCGCGTCGTGACGCGCGGCGAAGGCAAGCCCCTCGGCGCGCTGCTTCTCCTCGGTGATGTCGCGCACGGTGCCGAGGATCTGGCCGGCCGACCCGACATCGGCGATGAAACGCACCAGCGACTCGATGTGGCGGACCTCGCCGTCTCGCCTGATGATGCGATACTGCGAGGCCGTGACGCCCTGCCAGTCCGGCGGCGGCAGGTGGGCCCGCTCCGTGGCCTCCTTGTCGTCCGGGTGAAGGTAGGTGTGCCAAAGGCCGGCCATGACCTCGTCCGTATCGCTCACCAGCCCGAATATCTCGCGCGTGCGGGCATCCCAATAGCTCTTCTGGGTGCCGACATCGAAGTGCCAGATGCCGGTGCCGCTGGCCGCGAGCGCCAGGCGGAGGCGGATATTGACCCGCTCGAGCGCCGCTTCGGCCTCTTTCCGCTCGGTGATGTCAGTCTGCACGCCCATCAGCCTGAGCGGCTTGCCGTCGGCGTCGCGTTCCACGATGCCGCCGCGGTCGAGCACCCAGACCCAGCGACCATCCTTGTGGCGCAGGCGCAGTTCGGTTTCGATGGAGTCGGCGAGGCCGGCGATGTGGCGGTCGCCGCTTTCCTGCGCGCGCTGGCGGTCGTCGGGATGGGTGAGCTTCAACCAGAGGTCGGATGTGTTGGCAAGCTCGCCTGCCTCATAGCCCAGCATCTTCGACCAGGTCGGCGAATAGTAGCAATCGCCGGTCGACAGGTTCCAGTCCCAAAGGCCCAGATGAGCGCGGTCGAGCGCCTGGGCCCAGAACTTGCCGCTGCGTTTATTGTCGTCGGCCATGCTTTGTTTTTGTCCACCCCGTCGCGGCAATACTGCACGAAACCAGAGAAGAAAGAGTTACCGGGGACGGAGTTCTGATCTCCCCCCTCGAGGGGGAGATGTCGCCGAAGGCGACAGAGGAGGGTCTCACATCGAGCCCAACGCCTTGCGGAGCCGAAGAAGAGGTTGGCACTTCGCGCGCGGCGACCTCCTCTGGCCGCCTCGCGGCCATCTCCCATCCCCGAGGGAGGAGACTAGCGCAGCCGTCTCCTCACCACCGCCGCGTGAAAACGCGCGCCGTGGAGCAGGCCGTCGTCATTGAAGTCGTAGGAGGGATTGTGCAGCGGCGCGGAACCGCCATTGCCCATGAAGACGAAGCATCCGGGCACGTGGTCGAGGAAGCGGGCGAAATCCTCCGACGCCGTCATCGGCTCAGCCGCGATGCGAACAGCATCGTCGGCAGCGATGCGAACAGCATCGTCGGCCAGCACCGCGCGGGCCGCCGCAAGCGCCTCGTCGGTCAGCGCGGCGTCGTTGATCAACGGCACGAACTCGCGCGTGTAAGTCACTTCAGCCGCAACGTCATGGGCCTGCGCCGTGCCTTCGGCGATGCGGCGCATCTCGCGCTCGATCGCGGCGCTCACCTCGGGCCGGAAACTGCGGCAGTCGCCGAGGATGCGGGCAAGCCCCGGCAGCGCGTTGCGGGTGCCGTCGGTGATGAGTTCCGTCACCGAGACGACGCCGATATCGGCGGGGCTCAGCCGCCGCGACACGATGGTCTGCAGGTTGATGACCAGCGCGCAGGCGGCGACCAGCGTCTCGCGCCCGGAATGCGGGCGCGCGGCGTGGCCGCCGAGGCCCTTGAGCACGATCTCAAAATTGTCCTCGGCCGACATGACCGGTCCGGCGCGTGTTTCGAAATGACCGATGGGCAGGCCGGGCATGTTGTGAAGCCCGAAAATCTCCTCGAAAGGGAAGCGCTCGAGCAGGCCGTCGTCGAGCATGGCGAGCGCGCCCCTGCCCCATTCCTCGGCCGGCTGGAAGATGAAGCGCACCGTGCCGTCGAAGCCACCTTCCTCGGCAAGCAGCCGGGCCGCTCCCAAAAGCATCGAGGTGTGGCCGTCATGGCCGCAGGCATGCATGGTGCCGGGCGTCTGCGAGCGGTAGGCGGCCGTGCCCTGTTCGGCGATGCGCAGCGCATCCATGTCGGCGCGCAGCGCAATCGCCCGGTTGCCGCTGCCACGCTTCAGCGTGCCGACGACGCCGGTGCCGCCGATGCCTTCGGCGACTTCCAGCCCGAATGCGCGGAGTTTTTCCGCGACGAAGGCCGAGGTGCGCTTCTCCTCGAAGCCGAATTCGGGATGGGCGTGGAGATCGTGCCGCCACGCCGTCATCTCGCGGTGCAGCGCGTCGAGGTCGGTCATCGCAAGGCTCCCTCTCCCTGTCAGTCGGCCGCCAGCCGGGCAGCGACGCCGAGCAGGACGTTGGCGCCGGCAACGAGCTCGCCGTCGGCGGTGAACTCGGCCGGGTTGTGGCTGATGCCGCCCCGGCTCGGCACGAAGATCATGGCAGAAGGCGCGATGCGCGCAATCATCTGCGCATCATGGCCGGCGCCCGAGGTCATGCGCCGGCAGGAAAGGCCGCTGGCCCGGGCGCCATCCTCGACCAGCGAAACGATGCGGGCATCGAAGGTCACAGGCTCGAAGCGCGCGAGGCGTTCGCTGCGGACAGTGACACCGGAGCTTGCGGCAAGCCCCTCGAGAAACGCCGCGAGCGCGGCCTCCTCCTGACGCAGCCGCTGCTCGTCGGGATTTCGCAGATCGACGGTGAAGATTGCCCGTGACGGGATGACGTTGATGGCGTTCGGTTCGAAAGCGATGGTGCCGACCGTTGCGACCGTCGGCGTAGGCGAAGCGCCGGCCCGGTCGGAGAGGAAGGCAATCACCCGCGCCGCGGCGACGCCGGCATCATGGCGCATCGCCATCGGCGTGGTGCCTGCATGGTTGGCGACGCCCTCGATCGTGATGCGCTGCCAGGAGATGCCCTGCAGGTTTTCGACCGCGCCGATGGCGATGCCTTCGCGCTCGAGGACCGGCCCCTGCTCGACATGCAGCTCCACATAGGCATGCGGGCTGAGGAAGCCCGGCTGATGCCGCCCGGCATAGCCGATGCGCCGCAGTTCCTCGCCCAGCACCGAACCGTCGGTGCCGGTCGTGGCCAAAGCCTCCTCGACGCCAAGGCCGCCGGCATAGACCAGCGAGCCCATCATGTCAGGCGCATAGCGCACGCCCTCCTCATTGGTGAAGGCGGCGACGACAATGGGGCGCGCCGGCGCGAAACCGGCCTCCTTCAGGCTTTCGATCGCTTCCAGGCCGGCGAGCACGCCATAGCAGCCGTCATAGATGCCGGCGTCGATCACCGTGTCGATATGCGAGCCGAGCATGACCGGTTCCCGGCCCATATTGGCGCTGTCCTGCCAGATGCCGAAGATGTTGCCGATGCGGTCGACGGCGACCTCCAGCCCGGCCTCCTCCAGCCAGCCCACGAGCCGGTCGCGGCCGATCCGATCCATGTCGGAGGCAGCGACGCGGACGAGCCGCCCCTGCGCATCGCGGCCGAGGCTGCCGAGTTGCTCGATGCGCGCGATGAGCCTGTCCGCGTTGATCGTCAGGTTGCTCATGCCGGCTGTCTCGCCCGTCCAACTTCTTCCGGCGCGATGCCGACCAGATCGGCGTAGCGGCCCGGATCGGTCGCGCCTTCGGAGTTGATGATGAGAACACGGGAGTTGCCGTCGAGGCCGAGCGCCGCGCGCATCTTCCTGTCGGCGGCGGCGCGGATCAGGCCGGCGAGCCCCGCCCCGCCGCTCTCGCCGGAGACGATCGCCGGATCGTTTCCGGCAGGCCGCGCCAGGCGGTTCATCACCGCAACCGCGTCCTCCTCGTCCACCGTCATGAAGGCATCGCCGAGGCGCGACAGCACACGCCATGCGACCAGCGACGGCTCGTAGCATTCGAGCATCGCCATCACGGTCGGCTGGCTGTGCGCGATCGTGACCGGACGCCCGGCCCTGGCCGTCTCATAGACGCAGGCCGCGCGCGCCGGCTCGACCACAGTCACCGTCGGCCGCGCCTCACCGAGCACGATGGCGAGATGGCCGGCAATCGCCGCCGCGAAGCCGCCGACGCCGGCCTGCAGGAAGACATGGGTGGGCGGCTCGGGCAGGCGCTTCAGCGCCTCGTGTACGATGACCGTGTAGCCCTGCATGACCAGCCCTGGAATGCGCTCATAGCCCGGCCATGACGTGTCGGAGACGACCGTCCAGCCGCGCTCGGCGGCGACCCGGGCGGCTTCCCTGACCGACTGGTCGTAGTCGCCGGCGACGCGCACCATCTCGGCGCCGAAGCGGGCGATGGCCGCCACGCGTTCGTTGCTGACGCCCGAATGGACGAAGATGACGGAGCGCGCGCCGACGAGGCTGGCGCCCTGCGCCACCGACCGGCCGTGATTGCCGTCCGTGGCGCAGGCGAAGGTCATCTGGGCGGCGACCGCCTTCACCTCGGGCTTGTGCAGCTCCGCGACATCGACGGCGCGGCCAAGCCGCTTGCCGGCCTCTTCCAGCACCAGATGCATGACGGCATAGGCGCCGCCAAGCGCCTTGAAGCTGCCGAGGCCGAGGCGCTTGCCCTCGTCCTTGACGTGAAGCGCGTCGATGCCGAGTTCCGCAGCCAGCGTCGGCAAGGGGTGCAGCGGCGTCTCGGCGTGGTTGTCGCGCGCGGCCAGGAAGCGCTCCGCCTCCCCGGCTCCGGCGATGCCGAGCGTGGCGGCGTCTTCTTGGGTCAGCGGCTGGCGATGGTCAGGGTGGCGATTGAGCAGCAACATGGCTTGGTTCTCCATCTCGATGGCTGAAATTTATTGCAAGGCGAGCGATAAAGGCGCTCTGTTTTGCCACCTGAAATGCAAGTTTGTTTCGCCTGGGATGTTGCCATGCCCGTTTCGCCCGAGCTCGACGCCTTCGACCGCGCCATCCTCGCCATCCTGCAGAAGGACAACGCCACCCCGCAGCGGACCATCGGCGAGGCCGTGAACCTCTCGGCGCCGGCGGTGCAGCGGCGCATCAAGCGCATGGAGGAGACCGGCGTCATCCGCGCCAATGTCGCGCTGGTCGATCCGTCAAAGGTCGGGCATCCGATCACCATCTTCGTCGAGGTCGAGGTGGAGAGCGAACGCGCCGAACTGATCGACGCCGCCAAGCGCGGCTTCGCCGAGGTGCCCGAAGTGCAGCAATGCTACTACGTGACCGGCGAGGCCGACTTCATCCTCGTCGTCACCGTGGCGACCATGGCCGACTACGAGGCGCTGACCAGGCGGCTGTTCTTCGAGAACAACAACGTCAAGCGGTTCAGGACGTTTGTCGCGATGGACCGGGTGAAGGTGGGACTGGAGGTGCCCTTGGACGCGTCGCGTCCACGGTGACCTAAGCGAATTTTGATCGAAGTGTTCGTATCACAACATGATACTTTACGTTTGACAAGGGAACGTATCATGATAAGATACGTTAGTCGGAGCTGCCGGTGATACGCTCGTTCAAGAACAAAACTTCCGAAGCGGTATCGACAGGCAAGGCCCCGAAAGGGTTTCCGGCGGACCTCGTACGTGTGGCTCAACGGAAACTGTTCATGCTCGATAACGCCGCGGAACTTGTGGATCTCCGAGTCCCGCCGGGAAACCGGCTTGAGGCGCTGAAGGGCGATCGGGCCGGCCAGCATTCAATTCGCATCAACGACCAATTCCGCATTTGCTTTCGATGGACGGATGGCGGCGCGGAGGATGTGGAAATCACCGACTATCACTAGCCGAAAATAACCCGGCTTTGCGCTACGGAGTAAACCAGATGATCAATCTCGATAAGCCGATCCATCCCGGTGAGATATTGAGGGCCGAGTTCCTCGAGCCCCTCGACCTGAAGCCTTACACACTGGCGAAGAAGCTCCATGTCCCACGCACCCGCATCGAGCGTCTGGCCAACGAGACCACGCCCGTTACGCCAGACACCGCTTTGCGCCTGGCAAAGTTCTTCGGGACGACTCCACAGTTCTGGATGAACATGCAAGCGAGCTACGACCTTGCCGTCGAAGGCGCCTCCATACAGGAAGAACTCAAGGAGATTGAACGGTTCGAGGCGGTCGCCGCTTAAGGGCGTGACGCGTCGTCGCCTTCGTCATTCTAGGGCGAAGCAAGGAGCGAAGCGACGCGCGCAGACCCTAGAATGACGAAGGCGAGAGGCCCTGCTCACTCACCTCCCCCGCCCCAGCCACCGCGCATAGACCTCCCCCACGATCCCGCGCCGGAAGATCAGCACGCAGATCATGAAGATCAGGCCGGTGGCGATGGTCACCGGGAAACCGGAGGTGGCCAAGGTGTTTTCGAGTGCCACGACGAGGCCGGCGCCAACCGCGGGGCCGGCCATGGTGCCGATGCCGCCGAGCAGCGTCATCAGGATCACCTCGCCCGACATCTGCCAGGTGACGTCGGTGAGGGTCGCGAACTGGAAGACGATCGCCTTCGTGGCGCCTGCGAGGCCGGCAAGGGCAGCCGACATGACGAAGGCGGCGAGCTTGTAGCGGTTGACGGAATAGCCAAGCGAAATGGCGCGGTTCTCGTTTTCCCTTATCGAGCGCAGGATCATGCCGAAGGGCGAGTTGACGATGCGCCAGATGGCGAAGACGCCAATGAGGAAGATCACCAGGACGAAGAAATACATGGTCAGCGGAGCGTTGAGATCGAGCACGCCGAAGAGATGGCCGCGCGGCACCCCCTGGATGCCGTCCTCGCCTTCGGTGAAGGGCGCCTGCACGCAGAAGAAATAGAACATCTGCGCCAGCGCCAGCGTGATCATGGCGAAATAGATGCCCTGCCGGCGGATGGCGAGGAAGCCCATGACGAGGCCCATGAGCGCCGCGCCCGCGGTGCCGAGCAGGATGCCGGCTTCCGGCGGAAAACCCCAGGACTTCACCGCATAGGCGCAGAAATAGGCGGCGCCGCCGAAGAAGGCGGCGTGGCCGAAGGAGAGCAGCCCGGTATAGCCCAAGAGCAGGTTGAAGGCGCAGGCGAACAGCGCGAAGCACAGCATCTTCATCACGAAGATCGGGTAGACGAAGAAGGGAGCGGCGATCAGCGCCAGGATCGCCAGCGCCACCAGGACGCGCTCCAGCCGCAGCGAGGTCGCTTGCCGTTGCTCATGAAGGGTCGCCTCGCTCATCTCAGGCGTCCCTTCCGAACAGGCCGGCCGGCCTCAGCAGCAAGACCACCACCATGATGACGAAGACCACCAGGTTCGACGCCTCGGGATAGAAGACCTTGGTCAATCCTTCGGCGAGGCCGAGCATGTAGCCCGTGACGATGGCGCCCAGGATCGAGCCCATGCCGCCGACCACCACCACGGCGAAGACAACGATGATCAGGTCCGAGCCCATCAGCGGGCTGACCTGATAGACGGGCGCGGCGAGGATGCCGGCCAGCCCGGCAAGAGCGGCCCCAAGCCCGTAGGTGAGCGTCAACAGCAAGGGGACATTGACGCCGAAGGCCTGCACCAGTTGCGGGTTCTCGGTCGCGGCGCGCAGGTAGGAGCCGAGCCTGGTCTTTTCGATCAGGAGCCAGGTGCCGATGCAGACGATCAGCGAGGCCACCACCACCCAGCCGCGATAATTGGGCAGGAACATGAAGCCGAGATTGGTGCCGCCGGCAAGCAGCCCCGGCACGGCGTAGGGATTGCCGGAGACGCCGTAATAGTAGCGGAACACGCCTTCGATGACCGAGGCGAGCCCGAAGGTGAAGAGCAGGCCGTAAAGCGGGTCGAGCCGGTAGAGCCTGGACAGCGCCACGCGCTCCACCGCCATGCCGAACAGGCCGACGATGAGCGGCACGATGACGAGCGCCGGCCAGTAGCCGATGCCCAGATGCACCAGCAGCAGGTAGCCGGTGAAGGCGCCCAGCATATAGAGCGCGCCATGGGCAAAATTGATGATGCGCAAGAGGCCGAAGATGACGGCGAGGCCAAGGCTGAGCATCGCATAGAAGGAGCCGTTGATCAGCCCGACCAGCAGTTGCCCGAGCAGCGCCTGGATGGGGATGCCGAAGATCATGGTCATGGCGCGCTCATACCCCCAGCACCTCGTGCAGCTTGCCGGTGCGCGCGGAAAGTTCGCCCACCGGAAAGCCCTCCACCACCTTGCCGTGGTCCATCAGATAGAAGCGGTCGGCGATGCGGGCGGCGAAGCGGAAATTCTGCTCGACCAGCAGGATGGTCATGCCACGTTTCTTCAGCGTTGCCAGCAATTCGCCGATGCGCTGCACGATGACCGGCGCCAGCCCCTCGGTCGGCTCGTCGAGCAGGAGCATCTCGACGCCGGTGCGCAGGATGCGCGCCATCGCCAGCATCTGCTGTTCGCCGCCGGACAGCTTCGTGCCCTGGCTGTTGCGGCGCTCCTTGAGGTTGGGGAAGAGCTCGAATATCTCCTCGACGCTCATGCCACCCTTGGCCACCACCGGCGGCAGGATGAGGTTCTCGTCCACGGTGAGGGTCGCGAAGATGCCGCGCTCCTCCGGCACGAAGCCGATGCCATGATGGGCGACGCGGTGCAACGGCAGGCGCATCAGGTCCTTGCCGTTGAAGGTGACCGAACCGGTACGCTTGCGGATCAGTCCCATGATGGCGCGCAGCGTCGTCGTCTTGCCGACGCCATTGCGGCCGAGCAGCGTGACGGTCTCGCCGCGCATGACGTCGAGGTCGACGCCGTGCAGTGCGTGGCCCTCGCCATACCAGGCGTGGAGATCGCGCACGGCAAGCAGCGGTTCACTCATGCCCGCTCCCTCCCTGCTCCGTCCCCATGTAGGCGACGCGCACGCGCTCATCCCGGCTGACGGTTGCATAGTCGCCGGCCGCCAGCACCTGGCCGCGCTGCATGACCGTGATCCAGTCGCACAGGTCGGCGACGACGGCGAGGTTGTGCTCGACCATCAGCACGGCGCGCTCGCTGGCCAAGGAGCGGATGATGCCGGAGATCATGCCGACATCCTCATGCCCCATGCCGGCCATCGGCTCATCGAGCAGAAGCACCTTGGGATCGAGCGCCAGCGTGGTGGCGATCTCCAGAACGCGCTTCCTGCCGTAGGAGAGGTCGCCGGCCAGCCGATGCGCGGCATCGTCCAGCCCGACGACGGCGAGCAGCTCGCGCGCCCTTGGCGTCAAGTCATCGAGCGCCGAGAGCGAACGCCAGAACTGGTAGCCGAGCCCGCCGGGACGCTGCAGGGCGACGCGCACATTGTCGAGCACGGAAAGGTGCGGAAAGATCGCCGATATCTGGAAGGAGCGGACGAGGCCCATGCGCGCCACCTTTGCCGGCGGCGTCCGCGTGATGTCGGTGCCGAGCAACTCGATGCGCCCGCTGGTCGGCTGCAGGAACTTGGTCAAGAGATTGAAGATGGTGGTCTTGCCAGCGCCGTTCGGGCCTATCAGCGCATGGATCCTGGCGTGGTGGATGTCGAGGTCGACATCCTTCACGGCGACGAAGCCGGCAAAATCACGCCTGAGGCCGCGGGCGGAAAGCACCACCCGCGGCATTGCTTCGCTGCCATCCTGCCGGACGGCCGTCGCGGTTTCGAGCGTCACTTGGTGACGAGCGGGCAGCCGCTGTCCTCGGCCTTGGTGAAGGCCTTGTCGCCGGGAATGGTCGCCAGATACTTGTAGTAGTCCCAGTCCTTCTTCGACTCTGCTGGCTTCTTGACCTCGTAGAGGTACATGTCGTGCACCATCGAGCCGTCGGCCTGCACCTTGCCGTTCGAGGTGAAGACGTCGTTGACCGGCATCTCATGCAGTTCCTTGGCCACCGCCTCGGTCTCGTCGGTGCCCGCCTTGTCGACGGCCTTCAGATATTGCAGCACGGCCGAATAGGTACCGGCCTGGATCATGTTCGGCATGCGCCCGGTGCGCTTGAAGAAGCGCTGGGCGAATTCACGGCTCTTGTCGTCGCGGTCCCAGTAATAGCCTTCGGTCAGCACCACGCCCTGCGCCGCCTGCAGGCCGAGGCCGTGCACTTCGGCAAGCGTGAAGAGCAGCGCCGCCAGCCGCTGGCCGCCGGCGACGATGCCGAACTCGGCCGCCTGCTTGATGGCGTTGGAGGTGTCGAGGCCGGCATTGGCAAGCCCGACGATCTTGGCGCCGGAGGACTGCGCCTGCAGCAGGAAGGAGGAATAATCGGTGGCGCCGAGCGGATAGCGCACCTCGCCCAGCACCTTGCCGCCGGCGGCCTCGACCAGCTTGGCGGTCTGGTCCTTCAGCGAATAGCCGAAGGCATAATCCACGGTGATGAAGTACCAGCTGTCGCCGCCTTGCTTGACCAGCTCGCCGCCGGTGCCGACGGCCTGCGAATGGGTGTCATAGGCCCAGTGGAAACCATAGGGCGAGCACTGCTTGCCGGTGAGGTCGGTGGTGGCGGCGCCGGTGACGATGTCGATCTTCTTCTTTTCTTTGGAAATGCCCTGGACGGCGAGCGCGACCGAGGACGTGGTGAGCTCCATGATCGCGTCGACCTGCTCGGTGTCGTACCATTGGCGGGCGATGTTGGAGGCGATGTCGGGCTTGTTCTGATGGTCGGCGCTGACGATCTCGATCGGCGCGCCCTGCACCTTGCCGCCGAAATCCTCGACCGCCATCTTGGCGGCCTCGACCGACCATTTGCCGCCGAAATCGGCATAGACGCCGGACTGGTCGTTCAGGATGCCGATCTTGACCTTGCCGTCGGAAATCTGGCCGGCCAACGCCGGCATCGCGGTCGCCGCGAGCAGCGCGGCCGAGACGAGATAGGATGCTTTCACTGGTGGTTCCTCCCTGGTGGCCAACCACAGGAAACGCGGCGGCCTCGCGATGGTTCAATCGTTGCGTCCGATATGCATGGAAAATGCGGGTTCGCGCCCGCTTGCCCTCCTCTGCCCGACCACGCCAACGCCCCTGGATGCGCGAAACCTAGCACCACATTTCGCAAGCCTGGAATGCTATTTTCGTATGATGGCGCAGGGTCAGACTGCGAGACACGCCGCGCGGCGCGGCTACCAGTCGGGCTCGAGAGGAGACTCTTCTGAAAATCCCGGCTGCCAGTTCGCAGCGAACGTTGGCATCGCGGCCTCCCTCAGGGGCGCAGGAAAGTCCCTGAGGTATTTGTCGTCGGACGAAAGCCGCAGATAGCCGGAGGCGATGAGCGCAGCCGCCTGCGCCTGTTCGCGATCGCGGGCCGCCTTCACCGTAGACCGGTCGGGCCGCCGCGCAAGCCATGCCTTGTGAAGTGCGAATGTCCTCGGGTCGACCGTCGGGATCCTGACCGGATAGCCCCGCTCGTCGATGCCGATGGCTTCCGTCTTCGGCGCGTTGAGTAGCCACTCCAACCCGTCCATCGGCGCGCCGCCAAGGTCATCGGCAAGAGAACTGAAGGACGTCGAGGCGCACATTATAGACCGCGTCCTCGCGATTCTCTCGACGCCTGCGGCAGGGAGTCAGCCGGCGGCCGCGGTCCAGGCCACCGCTACCGGAAACAATGCGGAAACAAGATTCAACAGTGCGGAAAAACTCGCGAAAAGAGCGGGTGTCATAACGGTACCCGGAGCAGCCGAACGTTTGCGGCGCGCGACAACAGACACTGATCCTAACCCAAGGAATGCCGATTATGAAAAAGACCCTCCTCTCCGTTCTCGGCCTGGCCGTCGCGCTTGCTTTCGCGGTGCCGGCCGCCAACGCCCAGACCACCACGACGACGACCACCGCTCCCGCGACGACCACGGCTCCGGCCGCCACCACGGCTGCTCCGGCGGCTACCGAAACGGCAAAGCCCGACGCTGCCAAGGTCGCGCACCACAAGAAGCACAAGAAGCATCATCGCCGCCATCACGCCCGCAAGCATCACCTGCGCAAGCACAACCGTCACCACATGAGGAAGCATCACGCGCGCAAGCATCACGTGAAGAAGCATTCCCACAAGAAGCCCGCGAAGAAGCCGGCCGCCGCATAAGCTCTTCCGAATTTCATGACCGGTGGTTTCCGGCCCAGCCTATCCGGGCCTGAAGCCACCTCCTTCCCCGAAAGCGCCGTCCCCTGCGGGCGGCGTTTTTGGCTTGCGGTCACTTCTTCTGCGGGTGGATCGTCTCGCCGCGCTTCAGCATCGCCACCAGATCGGCGATCTTCTTCTTGCGCCCCGCCTCGGTCTTCATGTTGTGGGTGCGGAAGGCGAGCGCGAAGCGGTTCTGGGCGGAAAGCGTTTCCATCATCGCCCTCGCCTTCGGTTCGGCATCGATCGCCGCCTGCAGGTCGGGCGGAATGGTCATCTCCTTCGAGCCGCCATAGGCGCGGTCCCAGCGGCCGTCGGCCTTGGCTGCCTCGACCTGATCCAGGCCGTGCCTGGTCATGCGGCCCTCCTCGATCAGGCGCGCGACGTTGTCGATGTTGATCTTGCTCCAGATGCTCTTCCTGCCACGCGGCGTGTAGCGCTGCAGGAAGCTCTTATCGTCCAGCGACTTGCGCACCGCGTCGATCCAGCCGAAGCACAGCACGACGTCGATCGCCTCCTTCGGCGTGATCGAGGCGAGCCCCGAGCCCACCTTGTGGACCTTGATCCAGACCTCGCTTTCGCTGGCATGGTTATCGCAGAGCCAGGCATAGAAACTCTCCGCGTCGGGGAACTCGCGCACCTTGTCCGGATCGACCTTGATCGGGGCCATCATCACCTCGTGTCCATCGTCTCTACCTGCAGCCAGAATGATTCCGCCTGCGCTGGGGACTTCAAGGATACCAATTTCCGGACAATGTCGGGATGAGATCAGTCGTCCCGCGGCGGTCAGCCTTGACGCTCTCCGGTAGCGCAGAGATCAACCCGTGGAGCGCCTGCCCTTTGCGAGGCCGGTAGCTTCACGAAACTCGAGAGCGCCGCTGGCTGCCGAATTGCTGAGGATGTTGCGGCCGACACTGAGATCTCGTCGACTATGCCGGGCTGGAAACCAGCATCAGGATCGCGATCAGGCGCGCCTCATCGATATAGCTGCGCCTCGTTTCTGAACGCTTTATCGACAGTGAAATTGTTGCCGAAGCCGCCGTCGACGTCGACGATTTCCAGGCTGATGGGCTTCTCGCCGGCTGACGGGTCTTCGGGATCCTTGCTGTTATCCTGCTTCTGAATGGGTGTGTTGATGAACACACTGACATAGCCGTCGGGCTTGATGGCGACGTGACCATTCAATTTCGATTGGTTGGCGATGCAATTGACGATCGCCATATTGAGCAAGCGACGGTCTGGATCATCCGTTGGCATGTCACCCTTGAAGCAGGACGGCGTTCCTGTCTCCTTGGTCGGGTTCTTGGAGGGATCACCCACGAGGCCGTTGGATATCTCATACTTATAGACGTCATACCGCGATGCAGGAACGTTGGCGTGGGTTGGATGCGTCGCGGCCGGGATGTTCGGATATGTGGCGCCTTTGTGATTTACCGACCAATAGGTGCTCCAGAAGCTCTGGGATGTGATCTGGTCGGACATGCCCTTGGAATCGTTGTAATTGGTGCCAGGCGGAAGCGGCAACGCCGTTCCGTCGCTGACCGGATCATACTTGTTGCAACCGTTTTTCTGGCCTTTGCGAACGTTGCTTGCCGGACGATAGGCCCAGTTCTTGCTCTGCTTGTTCAGCGAGCCGCTGTAGAGGTCAAAGCGGGTGTTCAGGCCTGTGTTGACCTGCCCGAGTGTCACGCCGGTCTTCGTGGTGAGCGAGTTCCGATCGTAGCAGGTGCCGGCGGTACCCGTTGCAATGGCATCGCGCAGCGATGTCAAGCTGTTGTCGATCAGGCCAAAATTGCCGGGACCGGGGTTCGAATCCACCTTCAGGACCCGGAATTCGCGGCCGTAGGTGTCGCCCGATGCGAAAGCCTGTTGGATCGTCTTGCTTGTCGCTGGTGTCGCCGTCTCGAACGGGTTGCACATGAAGAGCGGCACCGTTTCGCAGATCGATTGCTTGAAGCCGGCGACAGCCTGCGGCTGGATGTCGATGCTGCCCGCGCCGCGGGAAAAGCTCACAGGGAAAAAGGTTTCGAATGCCCCGGCGCCCGAGGCGTTCACTGTGACCGCGACGAGACTTACGGCCTTTGGGTCTATGCTTGCCCAATTGACGCCGTTCGCATCGACGCCGTTCGCACCGAGACCTGCGTTGTCACTTGCCGGAATGCCGGTCAGATATGTCACGGTGATATCGGCCCGCGCTATCTGGTGGCTGCCGGCCGTCGAGAAAAGTGTTTCGTTGGCGAGAAGCTTCTCGATCGCGTTGTTGGCGCGGGTAATGCTGTCGGATCGGCCATCGAGTTCTCCGGCGCCGGCAAGCGCCAGAGCATCAACGCCCTTCTGCAGATCGCTATGCAAGCCGTTGGCCCGGCTCATATCGATCGCCAGCAAAGCAAAGCCGATAAGCACAGGCAACATGATCGCCACTAGAATCATGGCGACGCCAGATTGATCGCGCCAAAATGCGCGAAGCCCCCCAAGCATTCCAGCGCCCCCTTCCACAAAGCCGCTGATATTCCCCGGTGTTTAGACTATGCTGATAAATGTTCCCACACAAGAGGTTCAATTTCTCTGCCTGCAGCGCAGCCTGTTTTCGTTCCGCGTCTGAGACTACAATATCTTCGCCAGGAAGCTCTTCGTGCGGTTCCTTTGCGGATCCGAGAAGAGTGCCTTCGGCGGCCCCTCCTCGACGATCACGCCGTCATCCATGAAGATCACGCGGTGCCCGACCTCGCGGGCAAAACCCATTTCGTGGGTGACGACCACCATCGTCATGCCCTCGACCGCCAGGGTCTTCATGACCTGAAGCACCTCGCCCACCATTTCGGGATCGAGCGCGGAGGTCGGCTCGTCGAAGAGCATGACGTCCGGTCCCATCGCCAGCGAGCGGGCAATCGCCACGCGTTGCTGCTGTCCGCCCGACAGCTCGTCGGGGTAGTTCGCCTCCTTGCCGACGAGGCCGACCTTGGCCAGCAGCTCGCGCGCTACCCTGTTGGCCTCCTCGACCGGCACTTTCTTGACCTTGCGCGGCCCGATCGTGACGTTTTCCAGGATGGTCAGGTGCTTGAACAGGTTGAACTGCTGGAACACCATGCCGACATGCTGGCGCAATTTGTGGATGTTGGTCTTCGGGTCAGTCAGCACCATGCCGGCGATCTCGATCTCGCCGCTGGTGGCCGCCTCCAGCCCGTTCAGGCAACGCAGGAATGTGCTCTTGCCGCTGCCCGACGGACCGATGACGACGACGACTTCCTTTTCCTCCACATGCGTGCTGATCCCCTTGAGGATCTCATTGTGGCCGAAGGCCTTGTGAAGGTCCTTAACGCTTATCAACTTGAAGCCTCCTCTCCAGGTAGGACGAGAACTTCGACAAAGAGAAGATGAGGATGAAGTAGAGCGCGGCGATCAGCCCCCAGATGGCGAAGGACGCGAAGGTTTCGGCGATCACGATCTGGCCCTTGTAGACCAGTTCGGCGATCCCGACCGGCGCCAGCAGCGAGGTGTCCTTGATCGTCTGGGCCGCCTGGTTGACCAACGGGGGAATCATCCGCTTGAACGCCTGCGGCAGGACGATGTAGCGCATCGTCTGGTAGCCGTTCATGGCGATCGACTGCGCCGCCTCTTTCTGCCCCCGGTCGACACCGAGGATGCCGGCGCGGATGATCTCGGTGACATAGGCGCCTTCATTGAGGCTGAGCGTGAAGGCGGCCGCGAGAATGGGATAGGTCAGCTGGCCGAACCATCGGTTGACCGGCAGGATGGCCGGCAGGCCGAGCACGATGAAGAAGAGCTGCACCAGGAGCGGCGTCGACCGGAAAATCTCGACATAGCCGGTGGCGATCCATCGCAGCGGCGCGATCGTCGAGAGCCGCATCAGCGCCGCGACCAGGCCGATGACCACCATCAGGATGATGGCGACGATCGAATACTGGATGGTCAGCCGCAGGCCGTCGAGGAGTACGGGTAGGTTTTGCCGGATTGGGTCCATGAACGTGCCTTGAGTTGACTTCCGGGCCGTCACCGCAAGACGGCCCGGAAAGCTTGGGATCAGTCGCTCAAACGATCAGAACAAGGCTCAGCCCGAGATCGCGACGGCATCCGGCTTCTGCACCTCCTTCACCACGCCGCTGGTGTCGCCGCCGAAATACTTATCGAAAAGCTTCTGGTATTCGCCGCTCTCCTTGATCTTGGCCAGGCCGTCATTGATCTTCTGGACCAGCTCCGGCTTCTGCTTGCTGATGGCGATGCCGTAATATTCGCCCGTCAGCAACGGGCCGACGGTCTGGACATCGTCATGGGCGGCCTTGAAGTTGACGTTCACGGGATTGTCGAAGATGACGGCGTCCGCGCCACCCGTCTCCAGCGCCTGATAGGCGGCGTCGATGCTCTGGAACTGCTTGATATAGTCCTGCTTGACGCCGTGGCCTGTCAGGTAGTCGACGGACGACGTTGCTTTCTTGGTGGCAACCACATGGCCGTTCTTGAGGTCGTCGAAGCTCTTGATGTCGGAGTCCTTCTTCACCAGCACAGACAGGCCGGATTTATAGTAGGCGTCGCTGAAGTCGACATTCTGCATGCGGCTCTTCTTGATCGTTATCCCGGCGACCGCGGCATCGATGGAGCCTGCCTGGAGGCTCGGGATAATGCCGTCGAAAGGCAGTGTTTTCAGGCTGACCGTCATATTCTCGGCCTTGGCGATCGCATTGATCATGTCGATGTCGAAGCCGGTGACCTGGCCGTTCGTCTCGGTCTCGAAGGGCGGGAAGGTCGTGTCGGCACCGACCACGATGGATGTGCCGCTTTGAGCGGACGCGATCGAGGTTGCGCCGAGCGAAATTGCGAGGCCGGAAACCAGCGAGGTGGCCAGCACGATGAGCGAGGTCTTGTTCACAGATATCTCCTTTCGGCGGGCATTCGTCAGCCTGACGATGAGGAGGCGCGCAATAAATGAAATTCGAAAGCCCGTACCCGCCCATCTGGAACGGCTGGCGCGCAAGTCAAGACTGCCACGTCTCCTGCTTTGTGCGGAGAAATAGCGGCCGTTGATATCGCGAGGCAGCCAGGGTCCTCGACCGATTGTGCCAGGCGCCGAAGCAATCGCCGCATCCTGTCGGCCTCGCCATCGGAGCCGCCGATGGCGCTATCGGTTTCTTCCGTTTCCGATTTGCGTCCTGCCCTGCCAGATCGGCATTCATGCAGAAGAAGGGCATGGACATGGACAAAGAGAAGATCCTGATCGTCGGCGGCAGCTCGGGCATGGGGCTGGCGCTTGCCAGGCGATGCCTCGCCGAAGGCGCCGACGTCATCATCGCCGGGCGCGGAAAAGCGAAGCTTGACGCCGCGCGGGACGAACTCGGCCGGCCGGCAACCCTCGAAACGGCGGTGGCCGACATCGGCCGCGAGGACGAGGTGGCGGCACTTTTCGAGCACATCGGCCGGCTCGACCATATCGTCAGCACCGCCGCCGCGATCGAAGGCGCCTACCGGCTGCTGCCCGACATCGAGTTGGAGGCCGCGCAACGCGTGGTGGAAAGCAAGTTCTATGGGCCGCTGCTGCTTGCCAAGCATGGCGTGCCGAGGCTGCCGCCAACCGGCTCACTGACCTTCGTCTCCGGCATCGCCGCCTACCGGCCGGCGGCGCGCGGCTCGGTGGTCGCGGCGGTCAACGCTGCGCTGGAAGGGCTGGTGCGGGCTTTGGCGGTCGAGCTGGCGCCGATCCGCGTCAATGCCGTCTCGCCCGGCTGGGTCGACACGCCGATCTGGGAATTCGTCGCGGGCGACAGGAAGGCCGGGACGCTGGCCGCGATGGCGGAGCGGTTGCCCGCGGGGCGGGTCGGAAGACCCGAGGATATTGCCGACGCAATCCGCTTCCTGATCGGCAATGGCTTCACGACGGGAGAGACGCTCCATGTCGAGGGTGGGCACCGGCTGGTGTGACCGGCGCGAAGCTCTCGCTCGGAGCAGCTACTTGCTTTTACGCAATTCCGGACGGAAGACCGCTGCGCCCCTTTCCTGGAATTGGTCCAGCAATGCCTTCAGCGCCGGCGGCTGGACGCGCCGGCGGCGCCAGATCATCACCACGTCCGCCGAGTGGACCGGCCCGGGCCAGGCAAGCTCGGCGACCTCGCCGCGCTCGATCGCGGCGGCCACCGCGAGCCGCGGCACAAGGCCAAAGCCCGCGCCGGCCGCCACGAGCCCGGCTATGGCGTCGATGCTGCCGGCTTCGGCGGCCAGTCTGGGTTTGCCCAGGCCCGCTTCGGCAAACGCCATGTCGACCAGGGCGCGGTACACGCAGCCTGTCTCGGTGGTGACGAAATGCTTTTCGGCCAGGGCCGCCAGATCGACATCCGCCCGGTTGTCGCCGGGCGGCGCGATGAGCGCCAGAGGCTCGCCCGCCACGACGCGCCTGGCAAGGCGCGGATCCGGCGCGCCGGTGCCTTCAAGCCCATGGGGCCGCTCGAAGCAGAAGGCGACGTCGATCTCGCCGTCGCCCAGCCGGCGCAGCAAGTCGCCGCTGCCGGCCACCTTGAGCTTGATGTCGATGCCCGCATGCGCCGCACGGAAACCGGCCAGCCAGCCGGCGAGCCTTGCCGAGGCGATGGTCTCCAGAGCGCCGATCGAGAGCGCGCCGGCCGTCCCTGCCCTGGTGGCATCGATGGCGGCGCGCGCGTTGTCGGCAAGCGCCAGCAGATCCTCGGCATAGGGTTTCAGCGCCTCGCCCGCCGGCGTCAGGTCGAACCCCTGGCGCGAGCGCGTGAAAAGGCTGGCGCCCAACTCGGCCTCCAGCGCCTGGATCTGGTCGCTGACGCTCGACTGGGCAAGATTGACCGCTTGGGCCGCGCGCGTGACGTTGCGGGTGCGCGCGACCGCCAGGAAGGTCTTCAGCAGCCTGGGATGCATAAGGAGGCCGAAACTACTGCAGCTGCGGCTTCTTCAGGAAGGAGTTGCGGTCGGCGGATTTGACGCGCAGCCAGGTCTCGCGGCCGTCGCGCACGACCCGCAGCGGAATTTCCGAGCCGGCCGGATTCTGCCAGAGTTTTCTGTAGAAATCGGCTAGACCGTCGACCTCGCCGTCACGCACGTCGGAGATGATATCGCCCTGGCGCAGGCCGGCCTGGGCCGCCGGGCCGCCTTCCGCCACGCTCATCACCACCACCATGCCGTTCGACTCGGCCGAGAAGGCGCCGAGCCACGGACGCGGCGCCGTCGCGGTCTGGCCGCGCTTGATGAGATCGTCGAGGATCGGCGTCAGAAGGTCTATCGGCACGACCATGTTGATGTCGGCGACCTCGCCGGCGCGGCTCATCTGCAGGCGCAGCGAGCCGACGCCGAGCAGCTTGCCGTCGCGGTCGAACAGCGCGGCGCCGCCCCAGGACGGATGCGCGGGGGCGGTGAAGATCGCCTCGTCGATCAGATACTCCCAATAGCCGGCGAATTCCTGCTTGGTGACGATATGGGCGTCGACCTGCTGGCCGACGCCGTCGGCGAGCGTGACGGCATCGCCGATATTGGCCTTCCTGGGGTTGCCGAACTGGACCGCCGGCAGGCCGAGCGGCGCCAGCGCCTGGACGAGGCCGAAACCGGTCTCCTGATCATAGGCCAGCGCGTGGGCCGCGACCACACGGCCGTCCTGGTCGGTCAGCCACACTTCCTCGGCCTCCGTGATGAGGTAGCCGATCGTGAGCACCAGCCCATTGTCGCGGATCACCACGCCGCTGCCCTCGCGGCGCGTGCCCAGCGCATTGGCGGTGAAAGCGTCGTCGGGCACCGTGGCACGCACGGCCACGACTGAGCGCGAAATTTTCCCGATGGTCATCGATCCATCCTGCATTGCGGGTCTTTCCCTATAAGTATGGCCGAAGGGGCTCGGCGCAAGGGCGGATTTCCCTCTTGCCGGACTGGCACAAGCGCTAGTTCAACGAAGATTGAACTTTTTTCTTTGACGCGCGCGGAACCGCACCTAAGTCTATCGGCATCAGCAACCTTGCAGCCTCCGAATCCACAAGGCCTCCCGCACATGGACCAATATACCCCGCCGAAAGTCTGGACCTGGAACAAGCCGAATGGCGGCGAGTTCGCCTCGATCAACCGGCCGATCGCCGGCCCCACGCATGACAAGGAATTGCCTGTCGGCAAGCACCCGCTGCAGCTCTACTCGCTGGCCACGCCCAACGGCCAGAAGGTGACGATCATGCTGGAGGAGCTTCTGGCGCTGGGCCACAAGGGCGCCGAATACGATGCCTGGCTGATCAAGATCGGCGAAGGCGACCAGTTCGGCTCGGGCTTCGTCGAGGTCAACCCGAATTCGAAGATCCCGGCGCTGATGGACCGCAGCGAGCCGACGCCGGTGCGCGTGTTCGAATCCGGCTCGATCCTCACCTATCTCGCCGAAAAATTCGGCGCATTCCTGCCGACGGAACGGGCCGCCCGCGCGGAAACCTTCTCGTGGCTGTTCTGGCAGATGGGCTCGGCGCCCTATCTCGGCGGCGGCTTCGGCCATTTCTATGCCTACGCGCCGCACAAGATCGAATATGCGATCGACCGCTTCGCCATGGAGACCAAGCGGCAGATGGACGTGCTCGACCGCAGGCTGGCGGAAAGCGAATACCTCGCGGGGCCCGACTATACGATCGCCGACATCGCGGTCTGGCCCTGGTATGGCGGGCTCGCCAAGGGCCGCAGCTACAGCGACGCCGCGGAGTTCCTGTCGGTGCATGAATACAAGAACGTGCGGCGCTGGGCCGACGCGATCGACGCCAGGCCCGCGGTGAGCCGCGGGCGCATGGTCAACCGCATGTCCGGCGATCCGGCCTTCCAGTTGCGCGAGCGCCACGACGCCAGCGACTTCGAGACGAAGACGCAGGACAAGCTGGAAGCGGCGGAGTGAGGGTAGTCTCCCCCTCGAGGGGGAGATTGGCTACCTCCCGAACGTATAGGTCACGCTCGCCTGGCCGAGCGCGGAGCTCTTCGCCGAGACCGAGACCATTTCAGGCAAGGGGTTGGCCGGGACGCGCAGCGTCTTTTCGCCAAGCGCGTAGAGCGTGAAGACATAGTGATGCTGGCCGCTGCCGGGCGGCGGGCATGGGCCGAAATAGCCGGCTCGGTCGGTGCCGCCCTTGCCCAGCACGGAGCCCCTGGGCATGTGCTTGCCGCCCTGCGCGCCAGCGCCTTCGCTCAGGCCCTTGGCGCTTGCCGGGATGTTCCAGGCAAGCCAGTGCCAGAAACCCTTGCCGCCATTGGCATCGGTGTCGAACATGGTGAGCGCGTAGCTTTTGGTGCCGGCCGGCGGATCCTTCCAGGCAAGCGCGATCGACACGCTCTGTCCGCCGCAGCCGGCCTTGTCACCGAGATATTTCGCCGGCCATTTGCCGTCCGAGACGGACGGGCTGGAGATCTCGAAGGCCGCCGCATGGCTGGCGGAGACAGCGAAGGCGCATGCTATGAGGCTTAAGCGTCGGATCATGGCGCATCCTCCCTGGCCGAGATGATCAACCCTATCTGAAAGGGCAAAGCGGCACCGAGCAAGTTTGCGTGACGCCTGCCGGCGATGTCCAGTCTTTACTCCGCCGCGACGCACTCCGTGACTGCTGGCGGCGCCAGGCGCGTGGCGGCCGCCATCCAGAGCCGATCGATATCGGCAAGCTTTGCCCGGTCTATTTCTTCAAGATGCTTCCAGTACATCCCGTCCTCGTAGAAATAGTCGAACTCGTGTTCCATCGCCTCCGCCGCTTCAACCGATTCGAGGTCGAACCCTGCGTGCAACCGGGCCTGCATTGCCAACACCTGCGGCATGGACAGCTTCCGCACCTCCTCGAAGGAAAGTTTTGGGAAAACCAACCTGCTGCGCGGCAGATCGGAAAGATTGACGCAAAGTGTGCCGCGCCGCAACGCGTGGAAAAGAAGGCGCGCGGACTTGGCCTCGAGGCTCTGCAAAGTGACGTCGTCGCGCAGCGGATCGGCCCGGCCAACGCCGTAGAAGTGGGTGTTGCCGGAGGCTTCATAAATCATGTCGCAGCCCAGAAAGGCAAGCACGTCCGGCCTCTGGCTGTGAACGCTCCAATAGGCTGAGGTCAGCGACATGGTGGCGCCGGCATAGACGAAGCCGCCAAAACTGTTCTGCGCCGGCACATAGTGCGCGGCGCTGAAGATTTCAGCCTGCCGCAGCTCTTGCGGGGGCGGCATGCGGTCGGGCGGAAAATCGCCGGCATGCACCAGAACGTCCCAGTCCGGACGTACGCGCCAGGCGTTGTTGATCGCGACGATGCTGGCGAATGCCTGCTTCGGCCATTCAGCGCAACGCAGGACATCCGGCGCGCTGCCGAGCAATAGCGTCACGCGGGGCGATACGTCACTCACCATCCCATCCTCTTCGCACTCGTGCGGAGCGCATATGAACCCACCCTGTTGCCTCGACAAGAGCCACGCTTTCCACAATTGCACCCCAACGGCACTCTGGCCGACGGCGTCGACGTCCTCGCCAGGGTTTCACCCCATGCAACGCTCTTTTGGAGCCTGTGGCAATGAACGACAGGAACCGTGGGACGCTTCCCGAGCGTGGAGAAAACCGTGCCGCGAGGGAGCGATCTTGCCGGGATGGGCGGACGGCTGGCTCCGGGCGCCCGCTGACATTTGCAGGACAGGCGACAAAGAAAAAGCCCCGCCGGTGGAGGCCGTCGGGGCTTCGTTCGGACCATGAAGGTGGGACCCCACGGTCGAGTGATCCAGGGGGTGTTGGATCGAGTCCAACCCTAGCCCAGGATTCGGCCCCCAGGGTAATCACGCCTGCGCACTACCGATCACGCCTGCGCGAGCGGAAGGTGACCTAAGGCGCTCGGGCGCTGCCTGTGCTTCGTCAACCCCGAGGATGACGACGCGTCGGTGGCCTGGAGAGCCAGGCCCCGAGACGTCGGCGGACAGCGCCACTCTGCCGGGCATCTTCCCACAAGGGGACGACAAGGGAGCGATTGGCAGCTTGGGCGTCGCGCCTTAACCCCGAAGCAGCTTTGCCAGGCGCGGCACGCCCTCGTTCACCGCGCGGTCGTCGGCGAGCGTGAAGGACATGCGCAGCGTGTTGCGGCCGGTGCCGTCGGCGTAGAAGGCGTTGCCGGGAACGAAGGCGACGCGCGCCTCCTTGACCGAGCGCGCAAGCAGTTCGGTGGCATCCGCGCCTTCCGGCAGCGTCAACCAGACGAACATGCCGCCATCCGGGCGGCTCCAGGAGATGCCGTCGGGCATGTTGGCCTCGAGCGCGCCAAGCAGGGCGTCGCGCCGCCCGCGGTAGGCGTCGATCAGCTTCTCCACCTGTGCGTCGAAGATCGTCTCGGCGACGCGGTGCATGACCATCTGGTTGATCGACGGGCTGTGCAGGTCGGAGGCCTGCTTCATCAGCACCAGCTTTTCCACGACATGGCGCGGCGCGCACACCCAGCCGACGCGCATGCCGGGCGACAGGATTTTCGAGAACGAGCCGCAATAGAGGGTCCGCGCCTTGTCGATGCCGCCGGAACGGGCGCAGTCGAGCGCCAGGATCGGCGGCACGCCCTCGCCGTCATAGCGCAGCGCGCGATAGGCGGCATCCTCGATGATGGCGATGTCGAGCTCGCCGGCAAGGTCGAGCACGGCCTCGCGCTGCTTGACGTCGAGCGTGTTGCCTGTCGGATTGGCGAAGTCCGGCACCAGATAGGCGAACTTCACCTTGCCGCCACCTTTTGAAAAAGTACTGGGCGCGGCCGCGGCCGCGCGATAGGCCTCGGGCGTCATGTTGCCCCCGGCGGTGTTCAGCCGGTCATAGCGCGGCTCGTAGGCGTTGAAGGCCTGCAGCGCGCCGAGATAGGTCGGCCAGGTGACCAGAGCGGTGTCACCCGGCGACAGGAACAGCTTGCCGAGATAGTCGAGCGCCTGCTGCGAGCCGGAGGTGATGAAGATGTTGCCCTCGTCGCATTGAACGCCGAGCTTGCCCATATAGGCCGCCAGCCATTTGCGCAGCGGCAGGTAGCCTTCGCTGACCTGGTATTGCAGGGCCGCCCCCGCTTCCGCCCCGCCGAGCACGGCCTGGTAGGCGTCGGCGATGGCCTCGGCCGGAAACAGCGACGGATCGGGGATGCCGCCGGCGAAAGAGATGATGTCGGGCTGGTCGAGCAGCTTGAGCAGCTCGCGGATTTCCGAAGCCTTCATGCGCGAGGAGCGCGAGGCCAGAAGGTTCAAAAGGGTCAAGGCGCACCTCCCGCAGTGCTTTTATTTAGGTCAGCTTAGTTGACCTATTATCAGGCCATGCCTCGCGCGTGAATACACAAAACGGTCATGGCGCATCGTCCAGGCGACATTTGGCCCACAAATTTCAACACATGCTAATAGAAAGCCGTTGCGCGGTCGGCGGGACAGGCGCACGATCACGACCAAGGAACCGGAAGCCGAGAGAAAATCAATCCGGATCGACGGGGAGCACGCATGACACTCGAGGTCATCGGGGCCGGCTTCGGACGCACCGGCACGTGGTCGACTTTCGCCGCGCTGAATCGCCTGGGTTTTACCAGCTACCACATGCAGGAAGTCATCATCAACAAGGCCAATAAGGGCCATCTCGACTTCTGGCGAAAGGTGGCGAACAGCCCGCCCGGTGCGCAGCAGGACTGGAACCATGTCTTCGCCAATTACCGGGCGACCGTCGACAATCCGGGCTGCTGCGTCTGGCGCGAGCTGATGGTCGCCTATCCGGAAGCCAAGGTGCTTCTGACGCTGCACCCGCGCGGCGCCGAAGCCTGGTACGACAGCACCATCGATACGATCTACTTCACCGAGAATGTCTGGCAGTTCAAGGTGTTGGAATGGCTGACGCCATTCGGCCGCAAGTTCGGCGACATGTCGCGCAAGCTGGTCTGGGGCCGGGCGCTGAAAGGCGTGATGAACGACCGCGACAAGGCGGTGGCGCGCTACAACGCGTATATCGAAGAGGTGAAGGCGGCGGTGCCGCCGGAAAAGCTCCTGGTGTTCAAGGTCAGCGACGGCTGGGCGCCGCTCTGCGATTTCCTGGGCGTCGCGCTGCCCAACGAGCCCTTCCCCAACCTCAACGACCGAGCCAGCGTCAAGAGGATCATCCGCAACATGATGATCGGCTCCTATGTGATGCTGGCAGGCGTGGCGCTGGCGGTAGCGCTGGTGATCGGCGGCCTCTGGTGGTGGCTGGGGTAACGACGGACGGTTGGCGCGCGCTCGAACGTCGCGGGATTGCTGTCATATTAGAAAAAGCGCATATTATTCGAAGCTGAAGCCCATGCTCCGGCTGAACCGCCCGTTTGCCGTATTGCCCAGGCGGTCCGCAGACCACGTCATGACAGAGAAGGAAGTCCGCGCTGGCCCACGGGAGTGGGCAGCCCGAGGCATGATATCTGGAGGAGGATCTCATGAAAGTCACCGTATTGGCGAACTACGAACCGCACGCAGCCAAGGGATTGATGCAGGGCTCCGACCGGGAGGCCGCGCTCAAGGCACTCTATGAAAGCGTTGGCGGCAAGATGACCGGACTTATGTTCACGCGCGGCAAATACGACGTCATCGTCCATGGCGAGGTGCCGGATCAAACCGCGGGAATGGGCCTTGCGCTCGCGGTGCGGGCCAGCGGCTCGGTGAGGGACCTCGTCATCCTCGAAGAGCTCGATATGAAGGCGGTGATAGCGGTCGCCAAGAAGGCCGCCGGCGCGTTCAAGCCCGCAGGCTGAACGGCCCGGGCGGTCCGGCTCGGCGCATGCGTCCGTGCCGTCCGCGCTTTCTCCGTAGGTGAGGCATCGCCGATTTCGTGCCACAATCGGCGATGCTTCGAGATAACCCAATGGCGGCGCGGACGGACAGGGCGACAGGAGTCGGCCCGTGAACGCTCCAATGCGCCTTGTGGCATGGGCTGTGGTGGGTTCCTGCGCGCTCGTCGCCGGCCTGTGGCTGCTGGCCCGGCCGGCGACACCCGGCGCCTTCTACGCCAGGCAACCCAACCCGATCCCGCCGCCCGGGACACTGATCACCGCGGAGCCGTTCAAGCGCGACGTTCCCGACGGCGCGCAGGCCTGGCGTGTGCTCTACGCGACCACGCGCGGCGACGACTCCCCGGCGATGGCGAGCGCCATCGTCATGGCGTCGAAGCGAGCAAGCCCCGCCAGCCGGCCCGTCATCGCCTGGGCGCATGGCACGACGGGCATCGAGCCCGGCTGCGCGCCCTCGCTGCTCAAGCACCCCTTCGCCCACGTCCCGGATGTCGACGCCCTGCTCGGCCAGGGCTGGGTCTATGTGGCGACCGATTATGCCGGGCTCGGCACGTCCGGCTCTCCCCATGCCTATATGATCGGCGAGGATGCTGCGCGGGCCGTGCTCGATTCCGCGCGCGCCGCGCGCCAGATCCATGGCCTTGGGGCCAACGGCAAGGTGGTGGTCTGGGGCCACTCGCAGGGCGGCGACAGCGCGCTGTGGGCCGGCATGCGCGCCTTGGGCTACGCGCCGGACCTCAACGTCGCCGGCATAGCCGCGCTTGCGCCTGCAACCGATCTGCCCGCGCTGTTCGAGGCCGTGCGGGGCACGATGTTCGGCAAGATCGTGTCGGCCTATCTGGCCGAGGGCTATGCCAGGACCTATCCGGACGTCCGGGCCGGCGACTATCTCGGCCCGCTGTCGGGCATTCTGGCCAGCGACATGGCCGGGCGCTGCGTGGGCGGCCCGGAAACGCTGTTCTCGGCAGCCGAGACGTTGCTGCTTCCCGGCGGCATCTTCCGCCGCGACCCGGATACGGGACCGCTGGGCGCGAGACTGGACGAGAACTCGCCCAAGGCGCCGATCGAAGCGCCGGTGCTGATCGCGCAGGGCGCGGATGACGATCTCGTCCCCGCGCGCATCCAGCAGGCCTATGTCGCCAAGCGATGCGCCGAGGGACAACCCATCGACTTCCGGCTCTACAAGGGCCGCGACCACCTTTCGCTGGTGGCCGGCGGCTCGCCGCTGGAAGCCGAGCTGATCACCTGGACGCAGGACCGGCTGGAGGGCAAGGCGGCGACACCGACCTGCGGACGGTAGTTCGGCCGCGCAGGAAAGCCCGCGCCGGTTAGCGCTCGTCAGGGCTTTATCGGCCTGGTCTTCTTCGGAGCGCCGACGCTTGCCGATGGCGCATCCGGCGGCGGCTCCGGCGGTTTCGGCCTGGCGCTGCCGGCGGCCGGCTTGTCCGGGGCCTGCGGCCCGCCCGGCGTCAGGTTGACGGCGACGCCGAATATCTTCCATTGACGGTTCACCGGCTCAAACAGCAGCTCGAAATTCACCTGCATCGGCATCGAGGGGAAGAAGCCCGCCATGTGCAGCATGCCGTTGGGCTCGATCTGCGGCAGCAAGGTCAATTGCGGTTCGAGCACGGCGACCGCGCCGAAGTCGAGCGCCTGCTTGCGCTGGCTCGAAAAGATCTCGGCCAGTTCGGCGGCGCTCTTGGTCTGGAAGCCGGCGGAGCCGAGATCACGCAGGACCGTATAGTTGCCGGTCTTGTTGGCATGGTCGAGCGCCAGCAGAGTGCTTCGCGTCAGGATGAGCACCCCATTGCGGTCGATCTGGGCCGGCTTCGCCCGCGCCTTTTCCACCGGCTGTCCCTGCTCAGCCGCCGCGGGCGTGCAAACCGGGCCGGCCAGCGCCAGCATCAGCATGAAGCAGGCCGCGGCCACGCCCTTGCGGCCGGAACGCGCGAAGGCGGTGGGAGGATGCGGCCTCATTGCGGGATGCGACGCTTACCAGGCGAATGTCAGGCCAGCCCGGCCGCCGACTGTGTGGCTGCCGGCGCCGACGCCGATGCCGCCACTCAGGATCACGTTCTCGCCGATGCGGGCGTGCGCGCTGCCGGCAAAGGCGTTCTCGCCCTGGAAGGTGCCCCAGTTCAGCGAGACGGCGTAGTTCTTGTCGCCCGGCAGGCCGCTGCCCGCCATGGCCAGCGCCATCGCCGTTCCCTCGAACGCCTTGTCGATCCTGCCGTTGACCGCGCCCAGGCCGCTCTCCAGGCTGGTGACGCGTCCGTCCAGCGCGGCGATGTTGGCTGTGTTGGTGGCGATATTGGCGGTGTTGGTGGCGATGTCGGCGGTGTTGGTGGTCACCCGCGTGTCCAGCGCGGCGATCTGCGTGGTATGCAGGGCGATATTGCTCGTGTTGTTGGTGATGCGCGTTTCGTGGTCGGCCAGTTCGGTGGTGTGACCGCCCACCGTGCCCTGCAGGGCGCTGATGTCGGCACTGTTTTGCGAGACGGTCGTCGACAGCGACCCGAAATCGAATGTCGAGGCGGCAAGGTTTCCCGCGGCGTCCGTCGTCACCATGTAGGTGGGGCCGGACTGGGCGCTGGTGCTGGCGGCCGAAGGCAGGCCGGCCAGCGTGTAGGTCGCCTGGCCGGTGCCGATGGCAACCTGGTTCGCCCTCGTCGTGGCAACGCCCTGGCCCACGGCCGTCGAACCGTTGAAGTTGGCCTTGGCGCCCTGACCGATTGCCGTGGTGCCGGCGCCGAATGCGCTCGCATTGTAGCCCACGGCGGTGGCGCCGGCCCCGCCCATGGCGGTGGCGGCGGCGCCGACCGCGGTGTTGCCGCCATCGTCGAAGGCACCAGCATTGTTGCCGAACGCACTGTTGGCAGGGCTGTTGGCAGCGCTCGCGCCGGATCCGCAGGCATAGGCGCCGTCCAGTCCGGATCCGTCACCGCAATCGTCCGCGAAGGCCGGCGCGGCTGAAAGCACGACCATGACCGATGAAATCCCCAGGAGGCTACCCGCCAGCCTCCGCCGCCCCAAACCATCGACCGCAAAAAGGCCGCGCGCCCAGCCGCACCGTCTTCCCATCCGCAAATACCCCCGCATCGTCGAACCCGGGATTCGAGCCCGGGGCAAGCTAGCCGCGGCATCGACGGCACACATCCACCAATTGGTGGAGACATGGAATATCATCGCCAATGTATCATGGCGGATGGAACGATTAGACCCGCATGGATGTTGTCTAAGCTGGCCAGGGCAGCGACTCTATGCTGTATATCCGTGCCGTGGCCGCTTCCGGGGGGATAGCAGACCTTGACTGATCAGCTTGTGGAACTGAACGGATTGATCGGCACATTCTACGATGCCGTCATCGAACCCAATCTCTGGCAGAAAGCGCTGGACGACATGCGGCGCCATTTCGGCTTCGAGCTCGGGGCGCTGTCGGTCATAGCGCTGCCGACGGGAACCGGCGTGGTGCAGGTGTCGACAAACATTCCCGACGGATACCTCGCAGGAATGCAGGCCTATAATGACGATGTGATCCAGCTTTGGGGCGGCCTCGCCCGCCTCGCCGAAATGCCGCTCGAGGAGCCGATCCTGCAGTCGCAGATCACGGGCCCGGAGATATGGGCGGGCAACAAGTTCTATGAAGAATGGGTGCGGCCGCAAGGGCTTGTCGACCAGATCGGCATCGCGCTGGCCCGCGATGCGACCATGATCGGCAATATCGGTCTCGGCCTGCACGAATCCGCGCCGCCGCTGACCGACGCGGAGATGGACGGCTTGCGCCTGCTGGCGCCGCATGTGCGGCGTGCGGCTACCATCAGCCGCATCCTCGACGTCGCGACGTCCGCCGCCATCACGTTCGACGCGGCGCTGGACGTGACCCGCTCGGCGGTGGTGCTGGTGGCCGAGGACATGGGGATCGTGCATGCCAACGCCGCGGCGCGGGCGATGCTGGACGCGGGAGACCCGATCGTTTCGGTCCGGGGAAAGCTGTCCCTGCCACGTGAGCTGGTGCCGAACCGGCTGCAGGCCGCGGTGGAGACGGCGGCGCGCGCCGAGCAGGAACTCGGCCGGCGCGGCATCGGCGTCGGGGCGAAGTCGCGGGACGGAACGGCGTTGGCGGTGCATGTGATGCCGCTCGAACGGCGCAGCCTGCGCGGCGGACTCGACCGCCGCGCGGCCGTGGCGGTGTTCATCGGCGGCGCCGCGCCGCCGGAGATGCCCGCCGACGCGATGCGGCTGCTCTACGAACTGACGCCCGCCGAGCAGCGCGTGTTCGAGCTGGTCGTCGCCGGCGAGCCGACTGCGGGCATCGCCCACACGCTCGGCGTCGCGCCGAGCACGGTGCGCACCCATCTGCTGCGGGTTTTCGAGAAGACCGGCCGCCACACGCGCGGCGAACTGGTGAAGCTCAGCCGCGAGATCACACTGCCGGGCTGACCGGCGGACCGGCCGAACAGGCTTCAGAAAGGCAGACGGATTTCGTCCGGCTCGGCCCTGCCCGGCCAGCCGATGTCCTTCTGGATCTCCGGCGGCAGTTCGTTGAGCTCGCGCGTCGTGCGGCGGCGCTTGCTGGCCTGCGCGAAGGCGGCACGGATGCGAAAAAGGTTCTTGAACATGGAAGCCCCCAAAAATAGCTGCGGCGGAAAACCGGTGCCGCCTCTTCACCCGGCGCCGCTTTTGCGATGCGTCTGTAACCAGCCGATTGCGCGCGGACGGTGAAAAGTTTCACAAAGCCTTGCCGGCTTGAAACATATGCATACAAACTAATTTACGGGGTCGGCCATGCGGCCATTGCGCAAGGCGCGGGCCAGCAAGGCCTGCGATGTCAGACACTTAGGCTTGTTGCCTGATGCCTTGAGTCACGTCAGCCCAAGAGAGTCGCGCTTACTCCGGCGCCTGCGAATCCAAGGAAATGATCCTCGCGGCGGTTTGCGCCGAAAGCCGGCCGTTACGGACGAGCGTCGGCTTTGCGTATTCTCTTTTCATGGCAACGTCCCCTACCCGCCCGGAAACGTGCGGCATCGGACATGGGCTGTCAAGCGGGAGGCCGCCGCGCGGGCGACGACTACGCCGAGACCTTCCCGGCCCGCGCCACCTCCCTGCCCGCGCGATAGACCGTGCGTTCCTTCGGCACCGCGACCACCGCTTCCGGAACATGCCCGGCCTTGAGTGCGACGAAATCCGCCTTGGCGCCGACGGCGATGCCGTAGCCCTCCAACCCAAGCGCCTTCGCGCCGGCGTGGCTCACCACATCACAGGCGGCTTCCAGCTCCCAATCCTCGTAGAAGCCGGAGCGGTAGCCGATCATGTTGGCGCGGTTCAGCATGTCGCCATCGCCATAGGGCCACCAGGAATCGCGGATGTTGTCGGAGCCGGCGAAGACGGTGACGCCCGCCTTGCGCAGCGCCGCCACCGGCGGGAAAGGATGATCGCCGGGCGCGTTGGTCATGATGGCGACGCCGGCGGCGGCGATCTTCTCGGCCGCCCTGTCCAGGGCGTCGGCGGAAATGTCGCCCAGCCCATAGGCGTGGCTGACGACGACCTTTCCCTGCATGCCCAAGGCCTTGGTCCGGGCGGCAATCTCCTCGACCTCGAACTGGCCGAGCGTGCCACGGTCATGCAGGTGGATGTCGACGCCGGCGCCGCGTTTCTCGGCAAGGCCGAAGACCACGTCGAGATGCCCCTTCACATCGCGGTCGAAGCTCGCCGGATCGAGCCCGCCGATCAGCTCGCAGCCGCGCTTCAGCGCCTCGTCGAGCAGTTCCGCCGTGCCGGGCGAGGACAGGATGCCGCTCTGCGGGAAGGCGACGAGCTGGATGTCGATCAGGTCGCGGTATTTCTCCCGAACGGCAAGGATCGTCTCGACATGCTTCAGGCCGACGGCGGCATCGACCATGACATGGCTGCGCATGGCGAGACTGCCATTGCCGACGCAGAGCTCGAGCTGGTTCTTCGCGCGCTCCGCCATCGGCGCGGCCTGCTCCAGGTTGCGCATCTGGAAGGCGACGCGCTCGCGCACGTCGAAGCCGTTGGTGCAGGGGATGTGCGGACGCCAGGCATCGCCATAGAAGGAGGTGTCGAGATGGATATGGCCCTCGACGAAAGCCGGCAGCACGAGCTGGCCGGCAAGGTCGACGGCGCCGGCGGGCGGCGTCGCCGCGTTGGCGGCAGGCGCGACGGCGCTGAAGCGGCCGCCGGTGACTGTGAGGTCGCAAAGCGAGCGGTCGGCAAGCCTGGCGTTGAGGAAATGAGTCGGGTTCACGATGCAATCCGTTGAAAAGGAAAGCGTCAGTGGTCGCCGCTCGGGCGGGCGAGGTCAATGCGGCGAAGGATAGAAAGTGTTTCACCTTCTCCCACGGGGAAGAAGGGAGAGCCGCCGATATACCGTTTTCGCGGAAGTTCCAGCGGGCGGCAAATGTGGCATGGTGAAGTCTGCGGTATGAGGCCGCCGTGGTCGACGCGGACGCCCAAGCACATCCCCAACAATGCGCCCCCAACGGCCGCGTCGACCATGAACGGAAATGGCAACGGCGACCTTGCCCTGGGTCGCCGTTTCTTTATCGGCCCGGTCTTCTCGATCAGCCTTGCGCGTATTCGGCGATCAGCGGCTCATATTCCTCGAAGGATGGCAGTGCCGCGTAGCTGTGCCCGGCCGATGTCGCCGCCCAAGGCAATTTTTCAGAGGTCCAGGTCTCGATGAAGGGCGCGAACCAGGCATGATCGTCGAGCATGGTCGGGCGCAGGTTGACGAACCAGTCGAGCCCCTCAGGCCGGGTGAACATCCAGGTCATGCAGTAGCCGCAGAAGTAGTGTTTCGACGCGCCATGCAGGCCGCCGACCACCGGCTCGCCTTTCGTGATCTCGAACCCTTCCGCCGGGATCGCCGCGCTCAGCGAATAGGCGCTGGACGACATCGACTGGCAGCCGGTGCAGTGGCAGGCCATGGTGAGCAAGGGCTTCGCCGAGATTCTCAGGCGCACGCGGCCACAGCGGCAGCCTCCTTCGGCGGGGAGAGCAAGGGTGGGCAAGATGGGCTCCTTGGGTTGGTCGTCGGATCGAGACTTTACTGACAAATGTCGGCGGAACAGCGCCCCCTATGTCCGGCAGGACAGAGGGGGGGCGCGAAGGAACGCGGCCTTTCAGTTGTTGCCCCCAGCCAACTCCGCGGTCTTCGCCATCCGCACGCCCTGCCCCGCGAAGGCGTCGTTGTGGCGGGCGATGATGTCGGACGCCTTTTCCTTGTCGCTGTCGAGCGTCGAATGCGCGTCGGCGACCACGGTGACGCCGAGGCCTTCGGCGAAGGCTCCCTTCACAGTGGCAGCGACGCAGAAATCGGTCTGGGCGCCGATGAGCACGACGTCCTTCGCGCCCTGCCCCGCCACCCATGCGGCCAGCTCGGGGTTGGAGAAGGCGTTGCCGACATTCTTGCCGAAGGTCGGCTCGTCGGCGGCCTGGCCGAGCGCCGGCGAGACCGGCCAGCCGGAAGCGCCCGGCGCCAGCGGGTCGCCTTCCGGCCCGTCATGGCGGATGAACGCCACCTTGCGGCCGGAGCGACGCGCCCAGCCGATCAGCCTGCGGGCACGCTCGGCGATGGTGTCGGCGTCATGGATCGGCGGCTCGAAACGGCCATCGAACATGCCGGTCTGCAGGTCGATGACGATCAGCGGCGCGGCGGCGGAGGGGGCGGTGTCTGGCATGGCGCGAAGATAACGTGGGTGGGGGATGGGTCAAGGCGGTGAAGAGAGTGATCTTCCCCCTCGTGGGGGAGATCAACGGTTTCGGAACCCTACGACATCAGCGGCATCGGCCCCTTCAGCGCCTCGGCCAGCGCATCGCGGAAAACCGCGATCGGGCGCGCCAGCCTGCCGGCCGGCGGGCGGTGGAGCAGCCAGCAGCGGACCTGCGGCTTGAAGCCGGGGCAGTCGACCACCTCGACCGCGTCGCGCCATTGGCTGCCCGACAGCGCGCCGGGGGTGACGACGCCGATGCCGTGGCCGCGCGCCACCAGCGACATCCTGAGGTCGGCGCCCTGCGCCTCGACGCCGACATGGAAGGGCAGCCGCGCCGCCTCGAAGCGATGACGGATGAAGGCGCGGAAGCCGCAGCCGGTTTCGTTGAGCACCCAGGGATAGCGCGCGAGATCGTCGAGCTCCGCCGGCTTCGGCACGCCGAGGCTGGGCGCGGCCACCAGCAGCACCGCCTGCAGGCCGAGATCGTCGCCGACCAGTTCGGGCGGCGGCGCGACGCCCTCGGCGAGGCAGACGGCGACGGCGTCGATCTCGCTGTGCAGCACCTGCTCCACCAGGCGCGGCGACAGGCTGGAGGTGATCTTCAGCGTCAGTCGCGGGAAGGCCGCGCGCAAGCTGTCGAGCGGCGCGGACAGCGCGCTGGTCGAGAGATAGGGCATGATGCCGAGGCGGAATTCGCCCCTCACCTCGCCGACCGGCGAGACGCCGGCCTTCATATCTTCCAGCGAGCGCAGCACGCGGCGGCCATGCTCATAGGCCTCGCGGCCCGAGGCGGTGGGTTTGAGCGGCTTCGACTGGCGGTCGAGCAAGGGCGTCGCCAGTTGCTCTTCCAGGTTCTGCACCCGGCGCGTCACGCCCGGCTGGGTGAGGTTGAGCCGAGCCGAGGCGCCGACGATGGAGCCGGTTTCGACAACGGCGACGAAGGCTTCGAGGTCGTGGATGTTCATGCGAAACTCGCATAATCATTATCAGATCATTTCAATTGTAGCATTATAGCTGTTCCGAATAAAGTCCCGCTCGAATATGCGAACAGCGAGGCCACCTCATGAACGGAACAGACAACGCCCGGGTCGCCACGGCCGACTTCGCCGAACGGCCGGCGCATGCCGGCGGCGGCACCATCACCCGCTCCCAGACGCTGTTGTTCGCCGCCTCGGTGGGCATCATCGTCACCAATCTGTTCGCGCCGCAGGCGCTGGTCGGGTTGATCGGCCCGTCACTCGGCGCGGCGGCATCGGAGAGCGGCCTCGTGTCGATGGCCACGCTGCTCGGCTATGCCGCAGGGCTGTTCTTCCTGGTGCCGCTGTCGGATCTGGCCGAAAACCGCGCGCTGGTGCTGCGCATGCTTTGCGTGGCGGCGCTCGCCGCGGCGGTCGCCTCCATCGCGCCGTCGGCCGCCTCGCTGCTTGCCGTGCTGTTCGTGCTCGGCGCGGCCTGTTCCTGCATCCAGGTGCTGGTGCCGGTCGCGGCCTCGATGGCGCCGCCCGGACAGGACGGGCGCGTCATCGGCGACGTGATGAGCGGGCTGATGATCGGCATCCTTTTGTCCCGCCCGATTGCCAGCCTCGTGGCCGACGCCTTCGGCTGGCGCGCCTTCTATGGCATCAGCGCCGCGTCGCTTGCGCTGCTTGCCATCCTGCTCGGCCTCACTTTGCCGAGACGAAAGCCGCTGGCGCATGCGAACTACGCAGCGCTCATCGCCTCGCTGGTCGGGCTACTGGGCCAGGAGCCGGTGCTGCGCCGCCGCGCCTTGACCGCGAGCCTGGTGATGGCGGCCTTCAGCGTGTTCTGGACTGCGGTGGCGCTGCGCCTCTCGGCCGCGCCCTTCGATCTCGGCCAGAAGGGCATCGCGCTGTTCGCGCTGGTCGGCGCCGGCGGCGCGGCGGTGACGCCGATCTTCGGCCGCGCCGGCGACCGCGGCTTTACACGCCCGGCCACGGTTTTCTGCCACCTCGTGCTGATCGCGGCGCTCGGCCTCGCCGCATGGGCCGGCGCGGCCAAGGCCGGCGGCGCATGGCTGCCCCTCATCCTCATGGGCATCAGCGCGGTGCTGCTCGATATCGGCGTCACCGGCGACCAGACGCTCGGCCGCCGCGCCGTCAACCTGTTGCAGCCGAAGGCGCGCGGCCGCATCAACGGGCTGTTCGTCGGCATCTTCTTCATCGGCGGCGCGATCGGCTCGCTGCTTGCCGGCGTTGCCTGGGCCTGGGGCGGCTGGAATGCGGTGTGCGCGGTTGGAGCGTTCTTCGGGGTGGTCGCGCTGGTGATCGACTGGCTGGAGTAGCAGCGCCGCGCTAGCCAATCCCGCCCGTCACCACATACGCTCCGCCGACGCGTCCATCCGCCAGCCGCGCAATGGCCGTGACGATCGAGCCGTATGAGCCACGCCATACGCTGTGGAAGCCTTGATGCGTCGAGGCCGGCACCGCGATGCGCCCGGTGTGGCGACTGCCATTTGCCTGCATGAGGACCGGTTCGCCGTTGACGTGAACCTTGACGGCCGCCGGTTCCTCCGCGTCGACCTCCAGCACGATCGCGATCTCGTCGGTGCCGCCGGCTCGGAGCGTCTCGGCGGTCAGCGTGAAGCTGAGCGGCTCATGGCCACCGCCGGCCCTTCCCCTGCCCTCGAACACGTCATCCGCCAGCGCCGGCGTGCGCGGCGGAACGGTGCGGCGCCTGGTGGCGCGCTCGTAGTCGCCGGCAATCGCCAGCAGGGCAACGTCATCATAGGCCTTGCCGGCGAAGGTCAGCCCGACCGGCATGCCGATATCGGCCATGTCGCCCATCGGCACTGTCACCGTCGGGATGCCCAGATGCCGCCAGACGAGATTGCCGTTGGCGACCCAGGTGCCGTTGCGCCAGGCAAGCACCGCGGAAGCCTCGCTGACATCGGCGTCGGCCGGGCCGACATCGGCGACGGCCGGCAGCGCCATGGCATCGAGCCCGTTCGCCTCGAGCCAATCCTCGAAATCGACGCGGCGCGTTTCCTCGAGCCCCTTGAGCCCTTCCTTGATGGTGGGAATGTCTTCCAGCGGAGCCACACCCTTCTTCGCCCGCTCGACATAGTCGGCAAGGTCAAGGTCGACATAGCGGTCGGGCAGCGTGCCCGGCGGCTGCGGGAAGATGTTGGGGCCGTCCGCCGAAGCAAGATCGGGCAGCGACCGATCGGCATTGGCGCGCAGGAAATCGTCCCAAGACCAGATGCAGAGATCCCAGATCTCGCGCTCGGCGAAATCCTGCGGCACCAGCCCACGATCGACCATGGAGCGAGCGCCCGGACGGTCGCGTTCATAGTTGGAGACGACGGGGAAATCGACCTCGACCACTTCGGCGCCGAGCGCTTCCAGGTCGCGCGCCGCCTGCCGCCAGAGCTCCAGCACCGAGCCGCGCGTTTCGATCGGCTTATCCGCGCCCTCGTCCTTGCCGATATACATTTTCGGCACGCCCAGACGTTTGCCCTCGAGCGCGCCTCGCAGTGGAAGCGCGGCGTAGCTCGCCGGCCGCAGCGCCGAGGCTTTCGGGATATCCACCCAGGGCTGCACACGCCAGAAATCGCCGCGCCGATCGGCGTCGTCGGCGACGATCACGTCGAGCAGTTCCAGCATGTCGGCGACGGTGCGGGTATGCGGCACCACCACATCCATGGTCGGCACGAGCGGCCAGTTGCCGCGCACCGAGATGACGCCGCGCGAAGGCGTGTAGGCGACCAAGGCATTGTTGGAAGCGGGCGCGCGCCCGGACGACCAGGTTTCCTCGCCAAGGCCGAAGGCGGCGAAGCTGGCGGCGGTCGCCGTGCCCGAACCGTTGGACGAGCCGGAGGCGAAAGCGGCGGTCAGCCAGTCGGCATTGTAGGGGCTCTCGGCGCGGCCATAGACGCCGCGCTGCATGCCGCCATTGGCCATCGGCGGCATGTTGGTGAGGCCGATCAGCACCGCGCCCGCCGCGCGCAGCCGGCCGATGGTGAAAGCATCCTCGTTCGCCGCGAGACGCTCGAAGGCCGGCGAGCCGGCGGCGACGGTCAGGCCCTTGGCCTTGTAGCTGTCCTTGGCGGTGTAAGGGATGCCGTCGAGCGGCCCGAGCGTCTTGCCTTCGCGGCGGCGCCGATCGGACGCTTCCGCCTCCTCGAACATGCTTGGATTGAGGATCGGCACGGCGTTGAGCGCTATGCCGTGACGGTCGTAATGCGCGATGCGCCTGAGATACGCGCCGACCAGATCGACACTGGTGACGGTGCCGTCTTCCAGGGCGCGGCGCAGGTCGGCGATCGAGGCTTCGACGATGTTGAGATGGGGCATGATGGTGGGAGGCACACTGATGTTGGGGTTGGCAATAGCGCTACGATGACCGGGCGCACGCATCTTGTACAGGTGAGTCGCCGTACCGGCCAGGTTGGCGGGACAGCAGTCGAGCAGGCGCGATCCTGGCGACGCAGCTTAGAGCGTCTTGCTGTCGAACTGCCCGTTTTCCTTCATGAGCTCCAGCCAGGTTTTGGCACTGGCGTTGCCGTGCCCTGCCGCCTTGGAAAACCATTTGGCGGCCTCGGGGTAGTTTGGCTTGCCACCGATCCCGCGATAGTAGAGCTGTCCCAGACTAAGCTCGGCATCGACATTGCCAGCGTTCGCTGCTTTCAGCCACCATGACTCCGCGGCCTTGTCGTCCCTGGCGACGCCTTGACTATTCGCGAAGGCATACGCCAAACCCATCTGAGCGTCGACGTTTCCTTGTTGCGCGGCCTTCAGCCACCAGGCCACCGCATCCGCACCGCTTTGCGGAACCCCGAGACCTTTGGAGTATGCCGTCCCGAGGGCGGCCTGTGCCATCGCATTGCCTTTGTCAGCGGCCTTGCGCCAGAGCTCCACTGCCTTGGATGGGTCCTTCGATATTCCTATGCCATTCCAGTGCATTTGGCCCAGGGCGAACTGTGCCTTTGCATCGCCTTCATCGGCCGCTTTGCTTAGCCAGTCGAAGGCCTGTTTCTCATCCTTTGCCGTACCTTGCCCGTCTCGGTACATGATCCCGAGGTTGTACCGTGCGACCACATGCCCATTGGCTGCCGCCTTGGTCCACCATTGGAAAGCCATCTCGTGGTTTTGCGCGACGCCCTGGCCTTGATTGTAAAAGACGCCAAGCAGGTATTGAGCGTATGCGTTTCCGCTGTCGGCGGCCCGCAGTGCCCAGACTGCAGCCAGTGCATCGTCCCGCCCGACACCTTCCCCAAGCGAATAGGCCCGAGCCAGATTGGCGCCCGCCTCCGCATTTCCCGCTTCCGCAGCCTTGCGCCACCAGTAAAACGCCTGCTCGCTGTTCTTCGCGACGCCCCTGCCCTGCGCATACATTCCGGCCAAACCGGACTGCGCAAAAACGTCACCTTGGGTGGCCGCCTTGCTCATCCATGGGAATGCCTGGTTGTCATCCTTGGCGACTCCCTTGCCTGTGGCGTAGGCAATCGCAAGGCTATATTGCGCCTGGTGAACGCCGCTGACCGCAGCCTTCATCCACCATTGAACCGCCAGGCTGTCGTCCCGCGTGAGCCCCCCGCCTTCGTGGTAGAGAACGCCAAGCATATACTGGCCGTTGGCGCTCCCCCCATTCGCGGCCTTGCGAGCCCATGTCGCGGCCAGTTGACGATCCTTGTCGACACCCAGCCCGAATTTGTAGGCCTTGCTGAGGGCATAGGCGGCCTCCGCATGCCCCTTGTCGGCGGCCCTGCGCGTCCACATCACGCCCATTTTGTCGTCTTTCTTGACGCCCAGGCCATCGAAATAGGCCTGACCAAGACTGGCCGCCGCCTCGACACTTCCCGCATCGACTGCCTTGCGCCACCAATAAAGCGCCTGCTCGTCGCTTTTGGCCAGTCCCTGGCCTAGGTGATAGAGGACGCCGAGCTGATACTGACCATTTGCATTGCCCCTGTCCGCCGCCTTTTGCGCCAGACTGGCGGCAAACCGAGCGTCCTTCCCGACGCCGCGGCCAAGGGAATAGGCCTGGCTGAGAGCAGCTTCGGCCCCCGCGTTTCCGCCATCGGCGGATTTGCGCCACCAATAGACCGCCTGCTCGTCGTTCTGCGCGGTTCCTTCGCCTCGCCAGTACAAAGCGCCGAGATAGCCCTGCGCGTCCGTGTTGCCCATCTTTGCCAGGAGTGACAACTGGCGGAATTCCTCGCCATAGTCCTTGGCCAGGAAAGCGGCTTGAACCTTCTTCATGGCCGACCGCTGCAAGTAGTAGTTGCTGACAGGCCAAACAAAAATCGCAAAGGCAGCCAGCGATACCAGTATGATGGGAAAGATTCTCCGGCGCAGGGGTGCCGGCGGGCTGACAACAGTCGTATCCGCCTCGAGCGGCCGGTCGTTATTGCTCACGGGCCCCAGTCCATTTGCACTGACTTGCAATCAATAGCGCAAGCCACTCAGATCTGGAATACAGATCGTGTCCGATACCGCACCCGCAGATGACCTGCCTTCGGCAGACGCGATCGCTGACAGTCGCTTGGGCCACGGCATATTAAGATGTGGGTGCGTTTTGCCGTCGGGTTGCGGAAGGCGTTGGCGGAGCCGGCAGTCGCGACCGGCCAGCCGGACCGCGCGCCTTAACCATATCCGTTTACACACCTTAAATTAGGCCATGCTAATTCCTTAACGTTCAACAACTAACTGGGCTGGTGACATGCAAATCATCGCCAAATTGCTGCATGACAAATCCGGCGCGACGGCAATCGAATACGGATTGATCGCAGCCCTCATTGCCCTGGGGATCATGGTTGGGGCGAGCGCATTGGGCAATGCGCTGAACGCGGAGTTCGCGAGCATCTCCAACACGCTGAACGCCGCCCCGTAAGGAGCCGGCGTCGGCAGCTTCCTACACCCCCAGAACGCGCTTCACCCTCTCGCGCGTGTACGGCAGATCGTAGATACGCTTGCCGGTCGCATTGCGGAACGCATTGGCGATGGCCCCGGCGGTTGGGCCCTGGGCAGCTTCGGCGACGCCGAGATAGGGCGTGCCAGGATTGTCGACGACCTGCACCTCGATGCTGTCGGGCACCGCGCTGAAACGCAAGATCGGATAGGTCGACCAGTCCGGGCTCAAGATGCGCGTCCGGTCGAACTGCACGGCCTCGTAAAGCGTCCAGCTCAACGACTGCAAAATGCCGCCTTCGGTCTGGTTGACGATCGAATCCGGGGCGACGGCCTCGCCGCAATCGACCGCCGCGACGACGTGCGACACCGTGATCACGCCGCTGTCGCCGTCGACATCGGCCTCCAGCGCGATGGCCAGATAAGCGGCGTGGTTCTTGTATTTGGCGAAGGCGAAGCCCCTGCCCCGGCCCGCCGGCAGGGCATCCTTCGACCATCCGAATTTTTGCGCTGCGACCTCGATCACCTTTTTGGCGCGCGGGTCTTTGAGGTGGCGCAGGCGGTATTCGACCGGGTCGGCGTTCGCCGCCATTGCAAGCTCGTCCATGAAGCTTTCGATGGAGAAGACGTTGCAATAGGCGCCGAGGCCGCGCAGCGAGGAAACGCGCACCGGCATATCGGCGACGAAATGCCAGTTCACGCGCTGGTTGGGCACGTCATAGAGCGGGATGGCGTTGCGGTCGCCATTGCCGAGCGGCGATATCTGCAGCTTCGCCGGATCAGGCGGGAAATGCCGCGCCATCAAGCGCCCGGCGATCAGCGATCCGGCCGAGCCCGGCCGCGTGCCATGGCTGTTGCTCCACAGATCGTAGTGCCAATTCACGATGTTGCCGTTCTGGTCGAGCGTGGCGTTCGCCCTGGTCAGCATTGCCGGCCCGTACGGTTCCCAAAGATGCTCCTGGTCGCGCATCCACTGCACGCGCACCGGCTTACCGGGCACGTTCTGCGCGATCAGCGCGGCGTCGGCCGCGGCATCGTCGGCGCCGTTGTGGCCGTAGCAGCCCGAACCTTCGGTGTGGATGCAGCGCACCTTTTCTTCCGGCACGCCGAGCATCTGAGCAATCGCCTTGCGGTCGGGATAGACCCCTTGCGTGTGCGTCCACACCGTCGTCAGCCCATTGTCGAGCATGGCCACCGCGCTCGACGGGCCGATCGAACCGTGCATCTGGTAGGCGCGGGTGAACTGCGCCTTGAGCGTCCTGGCGCCCGACACGCTGTCGGCACCGGCCGAAGTCACCGTGCCGACCTCCGATACGGATTTTTCGAGGAAGGCCGGCAGGTCGTACTGGTCGGGAAGCGTCGGCTGCTCCTGCCATTTGGCGACGCCGGCCATGGCGCGCATGGCCCTCACCGCCTGGAATTCCTGCTCGGCGACCACAGCCAGGAAATCGCCGTCGCGCACCACCGCGACGACGCCAGGCATTGCCTTGACGGCGGCATCGGCGAAGTCGGTGAGCCTGGCGCCATAGCTCGGCGGGCGCACGACGCGGGCATGCACCATGCCCGGTGGCCGCATGTCCTGGACATAGGCGTTGCCGCCGGTAACCTTGGCCGGGATATCCACCCGCGCGAAGGGCTTGCCGATGGCGCGGTAGGCGGCGGGCGGCTTGAGCTTCGTGTCAGCCGCCGCATCGACATGCAGGAAATCGGCCGAGACCAGTTCGCCATAACCTGCCCTGGCGCCGTTCGGGCCGACGACCGCGCCCGCCTCGGCCTTGAGCGCCTCGACCGGCGCACCGAGCTTTTCGCTGGCCTTGGCGACAAGGATCTGCCGCACCTGCGCCGAGGCATAGCGGATGGCGGTGCCTGAGTTCTGGATCGTCTGGCTGCCAGCCGTGTAGCCTTCATTCGGCGTCAGCGCGGTGTCGGCGGTGATCAGCCTGATCGCCGCCGGCTCGACCTCCAGTTCCTCGGCGGCAATCTGGCGCAGGGACGTCTTGGTTCCCTGGCCAAGCTCGGCCTTGCCGGTGAAGACGGTGATCGAGCCGTCGGCGTCGATACGGATCCAGGCGTCGAGCGAGGGCGTATCGGCCAGGCTGCCGGGCAGCCTGGGTTTCGCCGCCTGGGCGCCGGGCGCGGTCGGCACCTCGCCCTCCTGCGCCTCGGCGGGGATGGCGAAGGACACGACCAGCGCGCCGGCTCCCGCCAGGAAGCCGCGGCGCGTGACATCGGGAAGCGGGTTCGGTGCGTTCATCATCCCCTCCCCGCGGCGGCGGCGGCCGGCGCCACGTTGCCGGCGGACTTGCCCTGCATCAGGTCGCGCGCGCGGGCCACGGCCCGAAGGATGCGCATATGCGTGCCGCAGCGACAGAGATTGGGCTCCAGCGCCTGCCTGATCTCGGCGTCGCCGGCATCGGGTTTTGCCTCGAGCAGCGCCTGCGCCCGCATCATCATGCCGGCGATGCAATAGCCGCATTGCGCCGCCTGTTGTTCGATGAAGGCCTTTTGCATCGGGCCGGGGTCGTCGACGGTGCCAAGGCCCTCGACCGTCCTGATCTCGCGCCCCTCCGCGAGCATGGCCGGCGTCAGGCAGGAAAAGACCGCCTTGCCGTCGACCATCACCGTGCAGGCGCCGCACTGGCCGAGGCCGCAGCCGAACTTGGCGCCGTTGAGCCTCAGGTCGTTGCGCAGCACATAGAGCAGCGGCGTCGCCGGATCGACGTCGATATCGTGCGAGGCGCCGTTGACGTTGAGCTTAACCATCAGTCCTTGGCTCCTACATTGTCCGGGGCGCGCTCAATGCCGTCAGAGGGCCGGACGCTGACCGGGTATTTGCCGCTCCTGGTGTCGGCGGCCTTCGCCTTCGCATCCGCCCATGCCGGCTTCCGGGCATAGGCCTCGCGCAGATAGCCGAGCAGGTCCGCCACCTGATCGTCGGTCAGCGTCGCGGCAAAGCCCGGCATGATCGGGCTTTGGCGGCCGCTCGCCGCCGGCAGGCCGAACAGCACCACGTTGATCGCGTTTTGCGGATCGCGCGCGGCAATCGTGCTGGAGAGATGGAAATCGATGCCGCCGAAAGGCTGCGGGCGGCTGCCGTCATGACAGGTGGCGCAGGCCGCCTGGTAGATCGCGCCGCCTCGGCTTGTCGGGCTGCCGGTGGTTGCGCTGGCGGGTATCGGCGTGCCGCCCTGGTCGATCGACAGCTTCTTGAGGATGCCCTTGGCTGCCGCCGCGCGCTCGGGCGTCGGCTCGCCCATCCGCGAGGTCAGGTACGTGGCGATGGCGCTGATGTCGGAATCCGGCAGCCGGCCGAGATTGCCGGTGACCTCGGCCATCGGTCCGTTGGCCACGCCGTGATCGGCATGCCAGCCCTGGCGCAGATAGGCAAAGAGGCTGTCATGCGTCCAAGGGATCGGCGCGGAGGACGATGTGTCGAGCGCGAAGGCGTCCCAGCCCTCCGCTTCGCCGCCCGCCAGATGCGCGCCCTTTCGCTCGGCGCCCAGCGCGTTGCGCGGCGTATGGCAGGCGCCGCAATGGCCGAGCCCTTCGACAAGATAGGCGCCACGGTTCCATTCGGCGCTCTGCGAGGTGTCTTCACGATAGGCGCCCTTGTCGAAGAAGAGCAGCTTCCAGCCCGCCACGACGAAGCGCAGGTTGAGCGGGAACGGCAGATCGTTGGCCGGTCGCCGGCTCTCAACCGACTGGCGCGTCATCAGATAGGCGTAGAGCGCCTTGTTGTCGTCATCGGACACCAGCGTGAAATGATCGAACGGGAAGGCCGGATAAAGATGGGCGCCCTCCCGGTCGACGCCTTCGCGCATGGCGCGGCTGAAGGCGGCCTCCGACCAGCGCCCGATGCCGGTCGTGGCGTCCGGCGTGATGTTGGTGGAATAGATGGTGCCGAACGGCGTGGGCACCGCCAGCCCGCCGGAGAAGGATCTTTCGCCGGGCTTGGTGTGGCAGGCCGTGCAATTGCCGACCGAGGCGAGCAGCGCCCCTTTCTCGATCAGTGCCTGGTCGAAGGACGTGCGTTGCGGCGGCTCGATCGGGTCGATAGCCGGCTTCCAGGCGTAGGCGCCGAAACCAACCGCGCAGACGACGACGATGACGAGAACGTCGATCCACAAGCGCTTCAAGGATGTCTCCTTTGCCTCCAGCCATGGGCACGGCAGGAACGCTGTCGAACCGACCCGTTCAGCGTCGCAGGCTTGATGCTTTGGGGAGAACTAGGTTCGAGGCGCAAGCCGTCAATCGCAAGGGGCGCAGGTCCGCCGAGCGCATAGTCCTCCTCCCGGGGAGATTGGCAGCGGCTGGCCGGTCTGTGAGCGGAAAGCCACACTCACAAAGAATAGATCGTATCGATAGCCGGCTTGATTGACAGGAAAGAACCGCATGCCATCATCCAACCGGGATTTTCAGGAGAGCTTGGCATGAAGAAGACCTATGAAAAGCCTTCCCTGGTGAAAAAGGACCGGCTTTCGTCCGTTACCGCGCAGGTGGCGCCCTCCACGCTTCCGCCGCCGCCCTGATCAATTCTGAAGGTCAGAACGGCCTTCGCCCGAGCCTCCGGCAGGGCTGAACGATTGCGTGGGTCATCAGCCAAGGTTGACGGGTGATCGAGCGGCCCAAGCTGAGACTTTGTCGCGGGATAGCCACTGCTGACGAAGTGTTGGGCCTTCGAGATGTTCGCGTGACATCGCCCATTTGCCTTCCCCTCGTGGGAGAGGGTCAGGTTGCCAGCTCCACCCAGACGGGAGCATGATCGCTGGGGTTTTCCCCTCCCCGCACCTCGCGGTCGATGCCGGCCGCCTTCAGCTTCCGCGCCAATCTCTTCGACAGCAATATATGGTCGAGCCGCAGACCCGCGTCGCGCGGCCAGCGGTTCCGGCGATAGTCCCAGAAGGTGTAGAGCCTTGGCTCCCTCGGGAAGACCTTGCGCAGCGCGTCGGTCCAGCCCTGCTCGATCAGAGCGGCAAAGGCGGCGCGGCTTTCAGGTTGCACCAGCGCGTTGTCGTCATAGGAGCGGGTCTCATAGATGTCGCGCGGCTCGGGCACGATGTTGAAGTCGCCGGCCAGCACCACCGGCAGGCCGGTGTCGAGAAGCTCGCCCGCATGCGCGGCGAAGCGTTCGTGCCAGGCGAGCTTGTAGTCGAATTTCGGGCCAGGCCGCGGGTTGCCGTTCGGCGCGTAGAGGCAGGCAATGACGACGCCATCGACCGCCGCCTCGATGTAGCGCGCCTGGCGGTCGGCATCGTCGCCCGGCAATGCGTCGCGGGTCAACACCGGCTCGGCGCCGCGCGCCAGGATCGCCACGCCGTTCCAGGTCGGCTCGCCCTTCCACACAGCGCCATAGCCGGCCTTGGCGAGCCTCGTCAGCGGGAATTGGGTGTCGCGGGATTTCAGCTCCTGCAGGCAGACGACATCAGGCTTTGCCTTGGCGAGCCAGGCGAGCAGGTTTTCCAGCCTGCTGTTGATGTTGTTGATGTTGAACGTGGCGAGTTTCATCCAAGTCTGTCGATATTCAGGTGATGCCGGCCTGCATGGCGGCTTCCTGCGCTTCCGATGCTCACGTACTTAAGTACGCTCCGCTCCGGTTCTCGGAAACCACCATTTTCGGCTCGGCCTGACCTGAATCTCGGCAGACTTGGCGGCGCAATCAGCCCGCCAGCCTGGCCTTGATCGTCTCCGCCACCGTCTTCAGGTGATCGGCCGTCGAGAAACCTGAGATTGCCTTGCGCGGCTTCAAGTCGTGGTCGCCGTCTTCCAGCCAGATCACGTCGATGGCCGGGGAAAGGCCGTAGGTTGCGACTTCTTCCTTCGTGCCGAATTCGTCGCGCGTGCCCTGAAAGATCAGCGTCGGCGTCTTCAGGCCGATCAGGTGTTTCGTGCGCAGTTGCTCGGGCTTGCCCGGCGGATGGAAGGGATAGCCGAGGCAGACCAGCCCGGCGATCTCGCCCTTCGAAAACATCTCGTCCGCCACCATCGAGGCGACGCGGCCGCCCATCGACTTGCCGCCGATGATCAGCTTGCCGGTCACGCCTTTCGCGCGAAGATCGGCGATCGCCTTCACATATTCCGGGTTCACCGTCTCGGCGCGCGGCGGCGGCTTGCGGTGGCCGTAGCGGCGCGCCGCCATGTAATGGAATTCGAAGCGCGCGACCTGGAAACCGGCCGCGGCGAGCGCCTTGGCGGTGGCGGTCATCGATGGCGAATCCATCGAGGCGCCGGCGCCATGGGCGAGAAGGATGGTGACAGGGGCGGTGTCGTCGCCGTCGAAGAGGAAGGTGGTCATGGGGAGAGATCCTGCGCGGCGGTGACGCTGCTGATCTCCCCCCTCGTGGGGGAGATGCCCGGCAGGGCAGAGGGGGGCGTGAAGGAACTCTGCCTTCGCCGCTTAAAGAGCGAAAATTCCAGAGGTCGCGCTCGCGACCGGCTGAGAGGCTGGCGGGACAGCGCCCCTCTCTGTCCTGCCGGACATCTCCCCCACAAGGGGGGAGATTGGATGTCGCGGTCGCCTTCGCTCACCATCTTCACCCCGCCGTGCGCGCCTCATGCAGATCCACGAACTGTATCCCCTTTTGGGCAGTCCGCGCCCATTCCGAATCCGCGTCGAGCTCCAGATAACGCACCCACAGCCGCCTCGCCTCGGCGAGGTTGCCCGCGTCGAACTCCAGCCGTGCCAGGTTGAACACCGGGTCGGCATAGGTCTTGTCCAGCGCGATCGCCTTCTGCAGGTGGCGCCTTGCCGAGGCAATCTTGCCCTCGTCGCTCATCAGCCCGGCGAGGTTGAACCAGGCTTCGACGAAGCCCGGATCGAGCTTGATCGCGCGGGCATAGTCGTGCGCGGCTTCCGCGATGCGGCCGGCGCCGCGCAGGCAGTTGGCGCGGTTGAAGGCGGCGATGGCGTCCTTGGGGTCAATCGCCATGCAGCGCTGGTAGAGCGCGGCGGCATCGTCGTGCCGGCCCTCCTCTTCCGCCATCTCCGCCTCGGCGAACAGTTCCTCCAGCGTGTCGTCTTCCGGTGAGCCGAGATCGAACAGAAGCTGCCCGTCGAGCTCGCTCCGGCCTTCGTCGAGATAGATCGCGTCGGGGCGGCCGTGCTGGGAACCGAGATTGAGCGACTTGGCGGTGAGCGAGGCGACCGGGCCGGAGCGATGCACCGAGCGCGCGATGGCGCCCCAGCTCGCGCCGCTGGCGATAAGCCCGGCATATTTGCGGGCCAGGATCAGGTCGCGGAAGGAATAGGGTTCGCCGTCATGCTCGAAGGCGTCGAACAGCGACAGCATGTCGAGATCGTCGCCGGCAAGCCGCGACTGGTCGATGAGCGACTGCCGCGACAGCGACGAGGCGTCGGGCGCCTTCATCAGCCCAAGCATGCGCAAAAAACCGTTCTCGCTGGCGAGCTGGCGGCCGGCCTGGCGTTCCGACTTCGCGCGGCGCTCGATCTCGGCATCGCCTGTCCGGTTCGTCGCGGCCTTCGCCAGCAAGGCGCGGCCGAAGACCACATGAGAGGTGCGGCGGGTGACGCCGCGCCTCAGCTCCGCATGGCGGCGCTCGACCTCGCGCACGGCCAGCCGCAGCGGAAAGGCGGCCAGCGCGCCGACGACGCCGAAGACGGCGCCGGGGACGATGACTGGCGCGTTTGCGCCCGTCACTTCTTGCTCTTGCCGACGGCCTTCAACAGGTTCGCCTTCAGCGGGTTCTCAGCCGCGCCGCCGCTGGCGGCCACTTTTTTGGCGGGCTTGGCCGGCGCTTCCTCGGCCTTGCTCTTCGACTTGGCCGGGGGCTTCGCCTGCTGCGACAGCGACGCCTTCAGCGCATCCATGAGGTTGATGACGTTGCCGCGTTCCGGTGCCGCCGCGATGATCGGCTTGTGGCCTTTCAGCTTCTCGCGGATCATCGCCATCAGCGCCACCTCGTAGCGATCCTCGTAGTTCTTCGGATCGAAGTGGGTTTCCTTCTGCTTGATCAGCGCCATGGCGAGATCGAGCATTTCCGGATCGGGTTTGCCAGCGGGTATGTTGCCGAAATATTCAGTCGTGCCGCGCACTTCGTTGGGGTTCCTCAACGTGCAGACGAACATGCCGTTCTCGCGCGCGCCGATCGTCACCACGCGCTCGCGGCTGGAAAGCACCAGCCGCGCGATCGCCAGCTTGCCGGACTTGCGCATCGCCTCACGCAGCACCGCGAAGGTTTCCTCGGCCATGGCGCCATCGGGCGCGAGGTAGTAAGGCGCGTCCTGGTAGATGACGTCCACCTCGCCCTCGTCGACGAAGGCCTCGATGTTCATCGTGTGGTTGGATTCGATCCTGACCGCATCGAGGTCGGCGTCATCGATGATGATGTACTGCTTGTCCTCGTACTCGTAGCCGCGCACCAGGTCCGAACGCTCGACCAGACCGAGCTCGGGGTCCACCGGCTTCATGTTGATGCGGTTGTGGGTCTTCTTGTGCAACTGGTTGAACGAGATGCGCTCGCTTGCGCTGGTGGCCGGATAGAGCCGGACCGGACAGCTGACGAGGCTGAGCTTGAGGTAACCTTTCCAACTTGCCCTGGGCGCCATGATAAACTCCTACGCGGCCATGCACTGACATCTTGGTTTGAGCATGACGTTGTCCGAAAACCGGTTCCCACTTTTCGGGGCCATGCTCTTTGCAGCGCTTCGTCCGGAGGACGATTGAGGCTGCGGAAATCCTACACCGACCCCTGATGGTAATGGCAAATTGCTGACGAAATGTTTTTGGAGGTCGGCGGGAGGATAATTCAAATTGTAGCGAGCGTCGATGGAGCGGAGTGAAATGCAGGTAGTTAGCTGGGCGCCTCAACACTTCGTCATTCTAGGGCGGAGCAAGGAGCGGAGCGACGCGCGCAGACCCTAGAATGACGAAAAACGGGACGGCAAATCCCGTGCCGCCTCGTCGATATCCGCCCAGGGATCGCCGGACGTCTCCAGCAGTCCGGGCAGCGAGGCGTAGTTCAGGTCCTCGGGCGCGTCGATCGCTTCCAGGTCGATCCAGCTTACCGGCGTCGAGGCCGGCAAATTGGTGCGGGCGCGCAGCGAGTATGGGGCGGCGGAGGTGTGGCCGCGGGCGTTGCGGTGGAAGTCGATGAAGATGCGCTTCTTGCGGTTTTCCTTACCCATCGTCGTGGTGAAGGTGTCGGGCGCGCTTGCCGCCAGCAAGGTCGAAATCGCGCTCGAGGCCTGATGCAGCTTCTTCCAGTTCTGCTTGCGCGTCACCGGCACGGTGACGTGGATGCCCTTGCCGCCGGACGTCTTGGCAAACGGCACAAGCCCGAGGCTTTCCAGCCCGGCCTTGATGTGGACGGCGGCCTCCACCACCTCGCGCCAGGAAATGCCCTCGCCCGGGTCGAGGTCGAAGACGATCTGGTCGGGCTTGTCGAGCTTCTGGCGGTGCGTGCCCCAGGTGTGGAACTCGACGACGCCGAACTGCGCCAGCGCCAGATAGCCCTTGGCATCCTCGACCGAGAGATAGGTCTTGGTCTCGCCCTCGGAATTGGTCGACTCGAACACCGCCACCGAGGGCGGCATGCCGGTGAAGGCGTGGCGCTGGAAGAAGCAGTCCTGCGGCTTGCCGGTCGGGCAACGCACCAGCGACACCGGGCGGCCGATGATGTGCGGCAGCATGAAGTCGCCGACCAGCGCGTAATAGACGGCGATGTCGAGTTTTGTCGGCCCGGTCTTGCCGAACAGACGCCGCTCCGGATTGGTGACCCAGATGGTGGCGAGGTCGGATTCCGCGATCAGCCGCTTGCGCTTGACCGGCGCCGGCGTGGTCAGTCCGCCGACATCGCGCAGGCCCCGGAAGACGCCGTGGCGGATCGCATTGTCGGCGGTGCGGTTGGAATAGCGCACGCGGGCCGAAAGCAGCGGCTTCACCCAATGCATGTCGCGCATCACCTCGCGCGGCGCGCCTTCGGGCGGTGTCGCGCCGGCGGTCATCCGCTCCAGCCGGGCGAGCAGGTCTCGCGCCATGTCGCTGTCGAAGCCGGTGCCGACCTTGCCGCGATAATGCAATTCGCCATTCTCGAACTCGGCCATGCCGAGCGCCGCCAGCCCTTCCGCCCGGTCCGATACCGTGTAGCCGGCGATGACGAAATCGTCGGTCTTCTGCGCCTTGGCCTTGGTCCAGCTCCTGGTGCGGCCGCTGACGTAGATGGCGTCGGCGCGCTTGGAGACGACGCCTTCCAGCCCAAGATCCGAGGCGTGGTCGAAAAGCCCCTGCCCGTCGCCTTCGACCTGGTCGCTGTACTGGATGGCGGAATTGGCGGCCTGGCCGGCAAGCAGCTCGGCAAGCAGCGCCTTGCGCTTGGCGAGCGGTGCCTTGCGCAGGTCCCAGCCATCGAGGTGGAGAATGTCGAAGGCGTAGAAATGCAGCTTCGAACCGGCGCCCTCGGCCAGCGCATCCTGCAGCAACGCGAAGCGGGATATGCCCTTTTCGTCGAGCACCACGATTTCGCCGTCGATGATCGCCTCGCTCACCGGCAGCCGCGAAAACGCCTGAGGGAGATCGCCGTAACGCTTCGTCCAGTCGATACCCGCGCGGGTGATCAGGCGCGCCTCGCCGTCCACGACATGCGCCATGGTACGGTAACCGTCGAATTTTATCTCGTGCAGCCAGGTTTCGCCTGTGTCATCCGCCGGCCCCTCGCCGCCCGGCGGCTTCTGCACTTGCGTCGCAAGCTGCGGCTCTATGCGGGCGGGCGGCTCGCCCTTTGCCGCGCCGGGCAGCGCGCCCGGTTTCAACGCGCCACGCTTCGGCGGCAGGCGCTCCGGCTTCTTCGCCGGCGCCGCCAGCTCCTCGATGCGGCGGCCGGACTTCACGCTTTCGGGCCGCGCGTCGAGGATGTCGAGCTTCGTGTCGGAAGCGAGGTCGCGCTCCTTGAACAGGAGCCAGTTCTTCTTGTTCTCGTCCTCGCCGGGCTTGGGCTTCAGGCGCGTCAGCATCCAGCCGCCGTTGAGCTTCCGCCCGGCCAGCCGGAACTTGAAGGCGCCGGTGCGCAGGCTTTTTTCGACATCCTCCATCGGCGCCCAGGTGCCGGTGTCCCACACGATCATCGGCCCGCCGCCATACTCGCCCTCGGGGATGACGCCCTCGAAGTCGATATATTCGACCGGGTGATCCTCGGTCTCCACGGCGAGGCGCTTGTCGGCGGGATTGAGCGAGGGCCCGCGCGGCACCGCCCAGCTCTTCAGCACGCCGCCCACTTCGAGGCGCAGGTCGTAATGGTCGGCGGTGGCGTGGTGCTTGTGGACGACGAAGCGATTGCCGCCCTCAATGGCCGCGCCGCCGGCGGGCTCGGGCGTGCGGGAGAATTCGCGCTTGGCGCGGTAGGATTTGAGCTTGGTGGGCATGACTAGGCAGGAGGAACCAAAAACAAACGCCGCTGTCCCGCCAGCCTTGCCGTTGTCATCCTCAGCTGCTCAATCGTCAATCGCCGGCGTCAGTTCCAGCTCGGCCGGCGTCAGCCCTTGCCTCAGTTGCGAGAGCCGGAACTCGTCGACCCAGTAGGCCTCGCCGTCGACCAGCACGCGGGCGCTGTAGGCGCCGCCCGAAAAGCTCTGCGCGGTGACATAGACCTTGTGGCGGTCGAGCGCGGTCTTCACCGCGGCGCGGCGGGAATTTTCTCTGGCGACGGGACTGGCCATGGCCTCACTCGAACACGCAGCCGCAAGAAGCGCGACCATCCACAAGCATGGCGGAGAGCGGAATGTGAGTCAATTTGCCCGGCGCGGACAGCCCACTCACCGCGCCGACCGCAGCCGCCGCCAGCGCTGCATGAATTCCTGAGCGGCCTTGAACAGGCGCGGGTTGGCGCGCACGATGGCAACGCCCCGGCCGCGATATTTGATGGCGGCGCTCGCCGCCAGGCCGCGCAGCGTGATGCCGTAGCAAAGCTCGGACAGAACCGACTTCACCGCGCCCATATGTTCCTTGTAGCTCTGGTTGCCGACCGACAGGTCGAAATAGTCGAAGCCCTGGCCGCGCCCCCATCTGATCAGCTCGCCCATGACGCAAAGTCCCGGCGAAACGTTGGGCACCGCGCCCTGGTCGATCGCGATCAGCAGCGCGTGCAAGGTGCCCAGATGGGCCGCCAGATACTGGACCGCGACCGTAACGTCGCCGGCGCGCAGGCCGAAGATGCGCACCGAACCGTCCGTCAGGCCGCGATGCGCGGCGTCGCGATAGAAGCCGGCGACCGCTTCCTGCGCAAGCAGATCGAACCGGCCGAGCTCGCGAAAGCGGCTGAGCCGCATCTCGACCAGCTTGCCGAAGATGGAATCGACCAGGGCCGGCGTGTCGGCTTCCACCAGCGCGAGGCCGCCATTGCGGTCGAGCCGGCGCAGGTCCTTGTTGAGCGCCTTGACGAAGGACGGGCGGCAGATGCGCTTGACGACGGTTTCGGCGTCGCCGTCCATGGCGATGCCGTAGTGGGAGTGGATGGAGTCGCGCGCCTGCGGCAGCAGCGCCAGCGGGTTGGCGACGCCGCCGACCTCCTTCGGGACGCCGACGATGTGGATACGGTCGGCCCGCGGCAGCACGTCAAGCACCGCCGCCCATGCGGCCTCGGCGGATTGCTGGGTCCATGGGGTCGCGTCGGCCAGCAGCGGCGCCGCATAGTCGCAGACGCCACAGCTCAGCCATTCTATTACCCGATGGCCGAATGCCGGCCGCCGCATCAGCGGCACCAGCATCTTCGGCTCACCCGTGATGGCGTCCTTCACCTCCACGATGGCGAGATCCGCATTCTCCGGCACCAGCCGCGCGACGATGCCTTCGGCCCAGGCGAAATGCTGGTGCCCGGTGCAGACCCCCTTTTCCTCGAAACGCAGCCAGAGCGGCTTGACCGCTTCGAGGCTGGTGTGCAGCCGCGCCACGTAAGCACCGCTGGCGACGCCGGCGGCGTGCGGCACGGCCTCGTTGTCGGCCAAGCCGGTCGTCATTGCGGCCATCGGCACTGCCTGGCTTACCACATAAATCTCCTATCGTCTCTGCGCTGCCAGCGTAGCCGCGCGGCGCCACGCGCCGACCACGGTGGGGCGCTGCTCGTTCGGGTGCTTGAGGTTCCACATGCGGTTGGCCGCGAAATACCATGATGCCAAGAGTACGAATGTCTCGGAGACCGCGGAGCCGACGAGCGACCAGGTCGATGGCGCGATGGCCAAAAGCATCCCGATCATCGCCAGCCCGACAATCGCGCCGGCCAGGGTGATGAAGGCGACGATGCGGAAATCGCCGACGATCTCGAGGAAAACGCGCGGCATGACATAGGCCATGATCGGCACATAATTGGCGATGGCGAAAAGCCCGATCAGCCCGACCGAGGCATGCTGAAGGGCCTGGGATTTGATCATCGGCAGGATGAACAGTATGCCGCCGCCATAGGCCAGGCTGCCGAGCGCCATGACAACGGCCCAGATCTTGGTCTGCGTCCACACGCGGTCGAACTCGTTGTGGCGCAACTGCCTTGCCAGTTCCGGCTGCGTCATGTTGGAAAAGGCAAGGCTGACGATGCGCAGCGGCGCAAACAGCACCAGCACCGCCGCCAGCGGTGCGTAGGCCGCGGGTCCGGCGATGCCAGCGACCAGCAGCGCAAGGCACTGGCCCTGGATGTTGGTGGTGGTGGCGCTGAACCCCGACCAGCAGAGCTGCGGCCAGAGCTTCGCGTAGCGCCGCCAGGTCGGCGCGCGGAAGGAGATGCGCAGCCTGCGGCGCGCCAGCCGGACCAGCACGGCGATGCCGACCACATTGGCCGCCGCGAGCGCATAGAAGGTGGCCTGCAGATCATCGTCGAAGTACCAGATCGCCGCCGCCGCGAGCACGACGCCCACGATCGTGAACACGGCGTCGCTGATCGAGACGACCACCTGCATGCGGCGCGCGAAGAAGGCCGTGCGCATATGGCTGCGCAGCGACCAGGCGCAGACGAAGCAGGCGGCGCCGATGCCGCTCGGGTCGCCCAGCAGGCGCATCAAAAGCCCCGTGCCCAGCCCCATCGCCAGCGCCACCACCAGCGCCGCCGACCCGAAGGTCACGTCATGGGCATCGACGCCTGCGCTGTTGCTGCTCTTGCTCATCCATATGGTGGCCGGAACGGCGGTGAGCGAGCGGATATAGGACAGGCCGACGCCGCCCATCACCATGGCCAGCGCGAAAAGCCCGTAGCCTTCCGCCGACAAAAGTTTCAGCAGCGCGATGTTGAGGGCAAAATGAAAGCCGCTCTGCATCGCCTCGCCGCCGATCATCAGCATGAGGCGCCGCACCAGATGGGCCGGGAAGGTGAACTTCACGAGCTCGTCTCCGCCTCGCGGACGACGCGCGCCCGCCCCTGCCTGGGCGTCGGCGCCTTCAGCTTGTCGGCCACGATCGCCACGATCGCGGCGGCGGCGATCGGCTCGCTGAACACGGCCTCGTAGCGCGCCCGGCCGGCGGCGGCGAAGCCGCGCCAGCGATCCGGCCGCCGGATGATCTCGCCGAGCTTGCCGGCAAGGGCCGCGGCATCGCCCGGCGGCACATGCCAGCCGGTCTCGCCGTCGGCCACCACTTCCACCAGCCCGCCGATCGCCGACACCAGCGGCGGCCTGCCCCAGCCCATCGCCTCGATGGCGACGCGGCCGAGCGATTCCGGACGCCGCGACGGCACGGCGACGATATCGGCCCAGCGGTAATGGTCGGACGGGTCGGAGACGAAAGGCAGCACCTCGACGTGCCCGGCCAGGCCCATGCGCCCGACCAGCTCGGCCAATGCCTGCTCGCGCTCGACGCTCTCGAAGGCGCCACCGACGAGGCGGACCTCGACACGGTCGCGCAGCTCCGCCGGGAGCGAGGCGACCGCTTCGAGCAGCACCTCCTGCCCCTTGATCCGGTTGACGCGGCCGAGCAGCAGGACCTTGAGCGGGCGGCTGCCGTCATAGGTCATGGGCAGCGCGGCCATCGGCCCGGCGACGCCGTTGTAGACGACATGCGTGCGCCGGCCCCTGGCGTCGACCGGCGGCGGATCGCCGAAAGTGGCGCGCGTGGCGCGCGAGTTGAAGATCAGGTCGGCGCGGCTCCAGCGCATCAGGGCGACGAGCACCTTGCGCAGGATGCCTTCCGGAATCTCGTGGATGTGCAGCAGCGCCTTGCGCGGCAGGAGCCGGGCGGCCAGCGCATAGTCGGCGATGATCGAGGTGTTGATATAGGTCAGGTCGTTGTCGCGCATGCGCCGCCAGGCGCGCCAGAGTGCCGCCGGCAGCCGTGCCATCTCGACGGTGGCGAGCTTGAGCATCGCCTGGCGCCTGAGCACCCAGAGCGGTTCGAACACGATGCGGCTGGCATGCGGCTCCAGGATCGAGACGATCGGCCCCTCGCGCGGCAACACGACCTCGATCTCGGCGGCCGGAAACGCTGCGCGCAGCGCAGCCACGCTCTCGGCGAAGCTGCGGTCCGAGCCGTAGAGCTCGTAGCCCTGATGAACGCAGGCAATGCGCATTGCTATCTTTCCACCTTGCACCCCGAGTCCGCTCAGCACCGGACCTTCAAGCGCGGAAGAAACTTCATGCCAAATCCGCACGCCGCTCTACCCGGCGGTGGCTGCAACAAGCCCGAGAGCAAGGATCATGCCGGGTCTGAATTGCCCGGCTGCGACCCAAGAACCCCGGGCGTGCCCCGTATCGGTACAGATAAATCGGGAAAGTTGACCGATAATGAAGCAAGCCATGCGTTCTGAAGGGAAATTTTACAACTTGATGTGATTGTTTGCCTCGGGGGTACCCTGGCACGGAAGTTGCTGGGCGCGTCATTGATATAAAAGCAACCATGACCGAACCCCGGGGGAATCCTTTATCTTGAAACCGGAACGACCTTCCAAGCCGATCGAGAGGCCTTCGATCCTGATCCTGGGAACGCGCGGCATTCCGGCTTCCCATGGTGGCTTCGAGACTTTCGCCGAGCGTCTGGCGCTGTTCCTGGCCGGGCGCGGCTGGAACGTCGGCGTCTATTGCCAGAAGGAGGTCGAGCGCGTCGGCCAGAGGGTGACGACCGGTACCTGGCGCGGCATCGAGCTGATCACCATCGAGGTCGCCTCCAAGGGGCCGCGCGCGACGCTGGAATTCGACTGGCAGTGCGTGCTCGACGCCTCCAGGCGGCCGGGCGTGTGCCTGGTGCTGGGCTATAACGGCGCCGTGTTCCTGACCTGGCTCAGGCTCATGCGGCGCAAGATCATCACCAACATGGACGGCATCGAGTGGCGGCGGCCGAAATGGGGACCGGCGGCGCGGAGCTGGTTCTGGCTCAACGAATGGATCGGCGCCTGGCTCTCGCACCGGCTCGTCGCCGACCACCCGGCGATCGCCGACCATCTGGCGACCAGGCGGCCGCGCGGCGCCATCGCCACGATAGCCTATGGAGCGGACCCGGTGACCTCGGCGCCGGAAGAGCCGATCCGCGCGCTCGGGCTCGAACCCGGCAAATACCTGGTCTCGATCGCGCGGATCGAGCCCGACAACAACATCCTGCCGATCATCGAAGCTTTCCGCCGCCGCGATCGCGGCGACATGAAGCTCGTGGTGCTGGGCACGCTCAACGACGAGATCCCCTATCACCGCGCCGTGCGCGAAGCGGCGGGCGACATTGTGATCATGCCCGGCGCGATCTATGACCAGGCGGTGGTGAAGGCGCTGCGCTATCATGCGCGCGCCTATATGCACGGCCACACCGTGGGCGGCACCAACCCCTCGCTGGTCGAGGCGCTGGCCGCCGGCAACATGGTGATCGCCCATGACAATCGCTACAACCGGTGGGTCGCCGGCGAGGCGGCGATCTACTTCAGCGGCATCGACAGCCTGAGCGAGCGGATCGACGAGGCATTGGCCGACGACACGCTGATGGCGCGCTGCAGCAAGGCGGCGCGGACCCGCGCCCGCGAGGCTTTCCGCTGGGACGACATCCTGCTGGCCTATGAGAAGGAAGCGCTGCGGCAGCTCGGCGTCGTCACGACCGCGCCGGCGCAAGCCGACCGCACCCGCCACGCATGACCGGCTGGCCGCGCCGCCGGGTCCTCGGCGCGGCGCTTGTCGCGGCAGCTGCGCCACTGGCGAGCGCGCTGCCGCCAATTGGATCGACAGCGCAAGCAGCAACCGGGACATGGCCCTTCAGGCGCGGCGTCAACACCTGGCCGTGGTTCGCGCTGACGCGCGAATATCCCGCGCCCCGCACCGATTACGGCTGGCCGCCTTTCCAGCCGCAGCGGCCGGTGCCGACGCCTGCCGACCTTGCCCGGCTGCGCGCCACGGGACTGGATTTCATCCGCCTGCCTGTCGACCCGGGCCCGTTCCTTGCCGCCGAAGCGGGCCAGCGCGCCGAGCTCATGACGACACTGGGCGCGGCGGTCGAGGCGGCCATCGCCGCCGATCTCGGCGTCATCGTCAACATCCAGGCCAACGGCGCCACGCATTACTGGAATCCGGACCGCATGTATTCCAGCACCGGCGCGCCGGAGTTCGCGCGCTACCAGGTCTTCGTCGGCGAAGTGGCCGGCATGCTGGCTGGCATGGCACAAGGCAGGATCGCGCTGGAGCCGGTCAACGAGCCCCCGCAGGACTGTTCCTCCGACGCCTGGCCCAAGGTGCAGGCAGCCTTGCTGGGCGCGGCGCGGGGCTCGGCGAAAGACCTGCCGCTGCTCGCCACCGGCGGCTGCGGCTCGATGGTGCGCGGCTTGACCGCGCTCGACCCGGCGCCGCTGGCGGAATTCGAGCCGGTCCTGTTCACCTTCCACTTCTACGAGCCCTATCTGTTCAGCCACCAGGGCGCGCCATGGATGCGCGAGCCGGTCTACCGCGCGCTGAACAACGTGCCGTGGCCGGCCTCGGCGGGCTCGCTCGAGCGGACGCTGGCCTCGGTCAGGACACGGATGGCCGGGGACACGGAGAGGTCCGACGAGGCCAAGAAGGCCGCATACGAAGAGACCGAGCGCGTGCTGAAAGTCTATTTCGACGCACGGCCCGACCGCCGTTTCGTCGACGGTTACCTCAGGCAGGTCCGCGACTGGGCGGACGGCCATGGCATCGCGCCCGAGCGCATCATCATGGGCGAGTTCGGCGCGCTGCGCACCGATGCCCGTTACACCGCAGCGCCCAATCCCGACCGCGCGCGCTACATCGCCGATGTGCGGCAGAGCGCCGAATCCTTCGGCTTCCCATGGGCGTTCTGGGACCTGTTCGACGGCATGGGCATGATGGACGACACCACCCGCGCGCTGGACCCAGCCATGGTCGAGGCGCTGGGGCTGAGGATGCCGGCTGGCTGAGTTTCGTCACGCGACGAGAATGGCCCGGCGCCATCTGGCTCCCGGTGATCTCTCGATCGATCTGGTCGCGATGACGCTCATGTTGCTTGGGACGCGAAGGCGCTGAGTAAGCGGGGTGGCCGTGGATGCGTGGCTGGATTCGCCGCCGTAAAGCACCTAGGGCTGCGTCCTTTGACGCGCGATGGCCCTCGCCGGCCGATACAGCGCGAGCGCCATGACCACGAATTTGGTCATCAGCGTCGTCTTGGAGGCGATGCTTTCGGAGGTGTTGAGCAGGATGAGCCAGCCCAGCATCGGCAACCAGATGCCGGGATGGCAGCGGCGGGCGACCTCGTGCATGAACAGCGCGAAGCCGAAGAAGATCAGCAGCGTGAAGAACGCGCCCTGGTAGAGCGTCAGGCGCAGGACCGGGTTCTCGATGCCCTGCTCCAGGCCGGTGATGCGGCGCATGCTGTCGAGCAGGTCGACGTCGGGCCCGACGATCAGGTCGCGCAATTCCAGGTGCTTGAAGAGATCGAACATCTCGACGCGGGCGTTGGCGCTGCCGCTGTCGGAGACGAAACGTTCGAGCAGCGCGTCGAAGAAGCCGTAATAGCCGGCGAGCGCCAGCGCCAGCGGCAGCAGCGCGGCGAGCATGATCACCAGCGCCGCGCCCAGAAGGTTGACGCGCCCTGTCCTGAGCTGCGCCAGGCCGCGCATCAGCATATAGGCGCCGCCGAGCACGATCGTCAGCACCATGCCCGAGCGACCGCCGAAGGCGACGAGCGCGCAGAACTGCAGGCCGACGAGCCCGAACCTGAGCGGCGTCGGCAGCGAGCGCGAGCCGGACAGCAGCGACAGCACGTAGATCGCGGTGACCGTGGCATTGGAGAGCGGGTGCCCCTGCAAAGCCGTCGAGCGCAGGTCGTTGACGAACACCGCGCCGTCGAACCTGTAGGGGAACACCAGATGCTTGGTGCCGAACTCGAACAGCGCCAGCAGCGCGTTCACGGTCATGACGACATGGATGACGGCCTGCAACCACGCAAAGGTCTTCTCGTCATCCTCGCTCAGCAGGAGCACCAGCAGCGCGGGCGCCACGAACGTGTCGATCATGCCGGCCATGCCGGGGCGCTGCCTGAGGATGACGACGAAGAGGAGCACGGTCGCGATCACCGCCATCAGCATCGTGGCCGGCCGCTTGTTGGTGACATGGACCACATAGCCGACAGGGTTGCCGAAGGTGCAGGAGCGCCAGACGAAGACGAGCACGAAGAGATAGGTGGACGGGTGGATCTTGCTCAGCGGGCTGCCTTGCAGGCCGTCGTAATTATAGCCGGCCAGCCACAGCATACCGCCGGAGACGGAGAACAGCAGCAGCACCCCGACGGTGATGCCGAGCCGCGTCAGCGCATCGACGGAGACGATGCGCCGGCCGGCCGTGCCGTAGGCCGAGGCAGGCCGGGCCGGACCAGCCAGGGTGGCGGCCATGTCAGGCCGCCTCGTCGACCAGCATCGCGCCGGTCGGCAACCGCCCCATGACCGAGACCGCTTCCGAGGTCGAGGCGACGTCGCGCATCGGCGTCGCGTTCAGCCTGGCGACGAGCAGGATCTCGTCGGCCATGGCGACCAGAGGCAGGACGTTGAGGTCGTCGGCCAGCGCGCCGCCGTCGACGACGACGAGCTCGAAGCTGTGATTGGCCTCGGCCAGCATGCGATGGGCGAAATAGAGCGCCTGGGCTTCCTGGAACACGGCGGTCGGCCGCCCACGGCCGACCAGCGCCACGGAACTGCCCGACGCATAGCGGCTGACCGCGTCCAGCGGATACTCGCCGCGCAGCACGTCGAGCATGCCGGGCTGCGGATCCTTCTGGCCCTTGCCGGCATTGATGTCGATGAACAGCACGCGGCGGCCCCTGGCGGCGGCCGCATTGGCGAGCTGCCATGCAACCCTCGACCGCTGCGCCTTGTCCTCGGGCGGCGAAGCCACCAGGATCGAGGGCACCAGCGGCCAGTCGGGCGGGCGCCTGGTGGCGGCGGCGATGCGCTGCAGCGCGAGCCCGGCCACGGCGTCGGTCTTCTGCGTCACGGCGCCGGAACGGCCGAAGCGGCGGCGCGATTTGCCCGGCAGCACGCCCAGCACCGGCGCCTCGATGGCCGACTGCATCTGGTTGGCGGAAAGAACGGTCGGCGAGAGATATTCGGCGATCAGCGCCATGCCGACGCCCAGCGCCAGCCCGCCGAAGATGGCGCCGAACAGCAACAGCCCCTTGGGCGGCCAGCTCTTCTTCAGCGCCGGCATGGCCTGCGAGATGATGCGGGCATTGGTGCTGTTGACGTTGGTCTGCTCGCGCGTTTCCTGGGCGCGCTGCAGGTAGTTGGCATAGACGGTGCGTAGGGCGTCGAGATCGCGCTGCAGCTCGCGCAGCCTGACCGACGCCTGGTCGGTGTCGAGCGACTTGCCCTTCAGCGACGCCACCTTGGCCTGCAGCTCCTTCTGGTTGGCCAATGCGCGCTGGTAGTCCGTGTCGGCGGCGGTGACGAGGCGGCCGAGCTCACGCGAAATCAGCTTGCGCAGGTCGCTGAGCTGCTGCTGCGCGGAGATCATCGACGGGTGGCGCGGCCCGAGCGAGGTGCCGAACTGCGAGATCTGATCGACCAGCGTCGCCTCCTGCGCCCTGAGGCTGGCGATCACCGGCGAGCGCATCGCCTCCGACGTCGCGTCCGGCGCGCTGCCCTGCTGGCGCAGCTGGTCGACCTGCGCCTTGAGCTGCGCGGTGCGGGCCTGGGCGGCGGTCAGTTGCGTGTTGAGATCGGTCAGTTCCTGGTCGCTCACCAGATTGCCGCCGGCCATCACCATGTTGTGCTCGGCCTTGTAGGTCTCGACGGCGTTGGCGGCCTGCTCGACCCGCTTGCGCTGGTCCTCCAGCCGGGCGCTGATCGCATTGGACGCGTCGGCGGCGGCTGTCGAGCGCGCGGCCGCCTGATCGTCGAGATAGGCCTGCGCGATGGCGTTGGCGAGCTTCGCCGCGAGGTCGGCGCTCTTGGCGGTGACGATGATGTTGAGGACCAGCACCTTGTCGTCACGCTTCACCGCAAGGCGGCGGCGCAGCGCATCGAGCGTCTCGGCCGTCCTGTCGCCGTCGCCGGAGCCGAAGACCATGCCCAGCCAGCGGTCGAGCACGCCCTGCCCGTTGAACTCCGCGTTGTGGGTCAGATCGGTCGCCGCGATGGCGCGCAAAAGGACGCTGTTCGATTGCGCCACGCTCACCTGGCTTTCGACCTGGGTGATGCCGCCGTCCGGCGAAATGCGGCTCGGGTTGACGTCGTTGGTGACGACCTGGAGGTCCTGCGGGTCGATGATGATCTGCGCCGTCGAGGAGTAGAGCGCCGGCGTCAGCAGCGTGTAGACAAACGTCACCGCGGTGAGCAGCGCGACGGTGAGAAGGATCAGGAAACGGCGGCGCAAAAGGATGCGGCCGAGATCGCCGAGCTCGACCGTGGCGGACGCGGGCGCGGGCGCGTAATAAGCCGGCGCCGGCGCGACCGCCTCCGAAGCGTTCTGCTGAGGCACCATGAGCAGGGATGGTTGCAAAGGTCGCTCCGACAACACTCCATCGGCCGGCACAGACGAGAAATGCGGCGTTGACCTAGCTATTCCCGGCAACGATTAAAACACTATTAATTATGTTCATAAATTCACGCCGTCGTGGCACGAAGTTTGCACCAACGACAGTACAAGTTAAGTGCAACCTAAATCAGGAGACATCGTGCGCATGCGGCGGGAACTTGACCTGGCGGGCCGGCTCGCCAGCCGCGGACGTGAGTCGCCCCGGTGTTGGCCATGCGCCTGAATCTGCGCCTGAACGGCAATTGCGCGCGCGCCTTCCACGTGGCGCTGGCCGACCGGCTTTCGCTTCTGCCCGGCGTGGAGCTTGCCGTCGACGCCCGTCCGGCCGCCGGCGGCGTGCCGCGCAGCGCCGAAGCGCTGTTCCAGCTTGAGACGCTTATCCATCGACTGCCCGGCAATGGGACGGCCAGACGTGTGCCACTTTCGGCATTGGCCGCCCATGCGAGACCGTCCCAGCCAGCCGATCTCACGGTCGATCTGGTCGGCGACGTCGAGCCGCAGGGCAGACGCGTCTGGCGGCTCGGCTATGACGGCGTCTGCGGCGAGGAGGCTCTGCTGGCGCAGATCCTTGCCGGCCGCACGCCCCTTGCCCGCCTGGAACAGAACGGCGCCGTGGTCGCCGAGGGGCGGCTCGGCACCGAATATCACGGCATTGCGCTCGCTTCCTTCCAGGACATGCTGACGCGCGGCGCCGGCATGATCGTCGCCGCGGTCACCGGCGCCGTGCGCTCGCCGCTTCCGGCGCTGCCCGAGCCGTCATCCGATGCGGCGGCGCCGGCCATGCCGTCGGCCGCGAAACTCGGCGTGCGGGCGGCCAAGGCGACGGCGCGGCGCATCGTGCAGCAGATCTATCATCTTTGCTACAACGCCCCACACTGGCGGGTCGGCTGGCGCGAGACCGGGGGCAAGGACCTCTACGACCTGCGTACTCATCCGCAATCGGGCTGGCGCGACCTGCCAGACGACGGCAGCCGCTTCTATGCCGATCCGTTCCCGGTGCTTCATCGCGGCCAGGTGACGCTGTTCGTCGAGGATTATATCCACCGCGCCGGCAAGGCGATCCTGTCGGCGGTAGCCTTCGGGCCGTCCGGACCGGTCGGCACCCCCAAGCCGGTGCTGGAACTGCCCTATCACCTGTCCTACCCCTTCGTGTTCGAGCGCGACGGCGAGATGTGGATGGTGCCGGAAAGCTCGGCCAACCGGACGGTCGACCTCTATCGCGCCACCGCCTTCCCGGGCGGCTGGGTCAAGGAAGCGACGCTCATTCGCGACATCGTCGCCAGCGACGCCACGCTCGTCGAGCATGGCGGGCGCTGGTGGATGTTCGCCACCGTGCGCGACGGCGGTGGCGCCTTCTCGGACCAGCTTCATCTGTGGTCGGCGCCGGATTTCCGGGGACCGTGGACGCCGCATCCGAAGAACCCCCTGCTGATCGATGTCGCCTCGGCGCGGCCGGCGGGCCGCATGGTCAGCCGCAATGGCCAGCTTCTGCGCCCGGTGCAGGATTGCCGCCGCAGCTATGGCGCGGCGCTCGGCATCGCGCGCGTCACGCAGCTCGATGAGACCGGCTTCGAACAGGTCGTCGAGACGATCCTCAACCCCGGCGCAGGCTGGGCCGGCCGCAAGCTGCACACGCTCAACGAAGCGGGCGGGCTGGAATTCATAGATGGTTCGGCAATGGCGCCGCGCTGGAAGCAGGGCCAGCGGCCGGACACCATGCCCAAGGGCCGCGGAGACGACAAATGAGCACCGCCGAGAATCGCGAAACGCCCGCCGCCCCGCCTGGCCGGGCCGAGGTCGACGTGGCGATCGTCGGCGCCGGGCTGGCCGGGACCGTGCTGGCGATCTCGCTCGCCAAGGCGGGCCGCAAGGTCGCGCTGGTCGATCCGCATCGTATCCACCATGACGAATTCCGGGCCGAGAAAACCCGCGCCGAGCAGATGGGGCTGTTCGAGAAGCTCGGTCTCGGCCCGGTTTTCAGGTCCCTCTCGACGCCGATGACCGACCTCCATGTCTTCCGCTTCGGCCAGTTGTTCGAGCGCAAGCAGACCTGGGAGTTCGCCTTTTCCTACACGCCGCTGGTCAACGGCATGCGCGCGGCGCTGCCTGCGCAAGTGCCGCTGACCGTGGGCAAGGTCGCCGAGGTGTCGACCGGACCCGACCGGCAGCGCCTGGCGCTGGCCGACGGCTCGGTGATCGAATCCCGCCTGCTGGTGGTGGCCACCGGCTACAGCGAGGCGGTGCGGCGCGCCATCGGCGTCGAGCGCATCGAGGAATCGAAGGCGCATTCGCTGACGATGGGCTTCGACCTGGCGATCTCGCCGCAGGAATTCGGCCTCCAGTCCCTCACCTTCTACGGAAGGCGGATCGCCGACCGCATTGCGTTTCTTACCATCTTCAGGATCGGCGAGCGGATGCGGGCGAACATGTTCATCTACCGCACCGTGGCCGATCCATGGGTGCGCGAGTTCCGCGAAAACCCGCAAAAGATGCTCCTGGAGCTGATGCCGGAGATTGCCCGGCGATGCGGCAACTTCGCCGTCGCCAGCGAGGTCGAAGTCAGGCAGGTCAGCCTGACGACGACCCAGGGCCATCGCCGCGACGGCGTGGTCTTCATCGGCGATGCGTTTTCCACGACATGCCCGGCACAGGGCGACGGCATCCACCGGGTGCTTACCGACGTCGACCGCCTGACGACGCACATCCCGGCCTGGTTCGCGACACCCGGCATGGCGGCCGACAAGATCAGCGCCTTCTACGACGATCCGATCAAGATCGCCGCCGACGCCAGGGCCATGCGCGCCAGCATCTATGCCAGGCAGATCACCGTCGAAACCGGGCTGGAATGGCGCCTGCGCCGCCTGCGCAACAACACGGCTCGACATTTGATGACCATCGCCCGACGGTTCCGCGAAGCCGGCAAGCCGGCGGCGGCGCGGCTGGCGCAAGAGGAGCTGCTTCCGCCGCAGCATCCGCTTCGCGAACACGCGCCGGATCTTTAGAGCCCGAGCAAGAGGCACTTGATTTATCGCACTGCGAAGGTGTGATAGCCGCCAGTTCGATTTGCGAATGGGCGAGCCCGGGCACCGATCATGGCATCAGCGAACGACGCTATCCCCGCTCGGGACAAGGGCACCGCCGGCGAGGTCTTCCTGGCTTTCCTCAAGCTGGGGCTTACGTCGTTTGGCGGCCCCGTCGCGCATCTCGGCTATTTTCGGGACGAGTTCGTAACGCGTCGCAAATGGCTCGACGAACGCGCATATGCCGACCTTGTCGGACTGTGCCAGTTCCTGCCGGGGCCGGCCTCGTCGCAGGTGGGCATGTCGATTGGCCTTGCCCGCGCCGGATATCCGGGCGCCGCCGCGGCGTGGACCGCATTCACGCTGCCATCGGCGGTGGCGCTGGTGCTGTTTGCCTATGGCGTGACGCATTTCGGCGGTGCGCTCGGCGCCGGCTGGCTGCACGGGCTGAAAGTGGCGGCTGTCGCCGTCGTGGCGCTTGCCGTGCTCGGCATGGCGAGATCGCTCACGCCCGACCGTGAACGGGCGACAATCGCGGTCCTCGCCGCGGCCCTGACACTGGTCGTCCCGCTGGCCTGGGGCCAGGTGGCGGCAATCGCGGCGGGCGGCATGCTGGGCCTGGCTTTGCTGCACGGCGACGCCAGGGCCGATCATGCGCGCCTGCCGCTCGCTGTATCGAGACGGGTGGGCATAGCCGCCCTGGTCCTGTTCTTTGGCCTGCTGGCCGGCCTGCCGTTCCTGGCGGCCACCACCCACAGCCAGACGATCGGCTTGATCAGCGCGTTCTACCGGGCGGGCTCGCTGGTGTTTGGCGGCGGCCACGTCGTTCTGCCGCTGCTGCAGTCGTCGGTGGTCCCGCCGGGCTGGGTCAGCAACGACATGTTCCTTGCCGGATATGGCGCGGCACAAGCCGTCCCCGGGCCGCTGTTCACCTTCGCCGCCTATCTCGGCGCGGTGATGGGGCCGGCGCCCAATGGCTGGCTCGGCGCCGCGATCTGCCTGCTGGCGATCTTCGCGCCTTCGTTCCTGCTCATAATCGGCGTACTGCCGTTCTGGGACCAACTGCGGCGCCGGCCATCGGCGCAGTCCGCCTTGAAGGGCATCAACGCCGCCGTGGTCGGCCTTTTGCTTGCGGCCCTCTACGATCCGGTCTGGAAGGCGGGCATCCTGGGGCCGGCCGATTACGTCCTGGGGATGGCCGCCTTCGTCCTGTTGTTCCTGTGGCGAGTCCCGCCATGGCTGGTCGTCGTGCTTTGCGCTGGCGCCGGAACCCTCGCGCAGTCCCTCTGTTGTTAGACGCGGCGCCGTTCTCAATCGCCGCGACACCTGTAGATTGGAAACGACACCCCGGAGAGTGAGGAGATCGGAAGCATGGCGCTCAAGCGGATGGACAATATAGGAATCGTCGTCGAAGACCTCACGGCGACGATCGACTTCTTTCTCGAACTCGGCCTCGAGCTCGAAGGGCGGGCAACGATCGAGGGAGAATGGGCCGGACGCGTCACCGGGCTGGGCGATCAGCATGTCGAGATCGCCATGATGCGCACACCGGACGGCCACAGCCGGCTCGAGCTCTCCCGCTTCCTCAGGCCGGCTGTCGTGGCGGACCATCGCAACGCCCCGGTCAATGCCCTGGGCTATCTCCGCGCGATGTTCACCGTGGACGACATCGACGAGACGCTTGAAAGACTCCGCGCGCGCGGCGCGCAGCTCGTCGGCGACGTCGTCGATTATAAAGGCGTGTATCGGCTCTGCTACATCCGGGGGCCGGAAGGACTTCTCATCGGCCTCGCCCAGGAACTCGGCTGAGCGCAGGCCAAACAGATTCCAAGAAGGTTCACCGTTTCACGGAAACGGTGAACCGCTCTGCCTCTTTGCTCGACCCGATCCCCAACCGAAAACCGCGTCACACTTTTCCCGGAATTGCGCTGGAGCGGACGCGAAGCTGGTCGCCGGCCCGGGAGCGAAGCGACCGGGCGCGCTCGTCGGCCTCGGCCGAAGCCACATCGATAAGATAGGTCAGGAGCTGCTCGCCGGCCGCGTCCGTCTTTCCGCGAACGTCTTTGAGCATGGACAATACGGCCTGCAAATTCTCGAGCTTTGCTTCCCGATGCATCTAGAGCCTCCTGCGCACTCCGGACGGATCGCCGATTTATTTAGCATCTACTCAACCGGCTCACCCGGAACATTATCGTGAGCGCGCTTACAAATCCGTAAGTCGCGACGGACCAAGTCGGCAGCCGGGTGCGGCCTGGGCGGGCGGGCCGCCGAATTAACCTAATATTTCATTGCTACCGGGCTCGCGCTCCGGTTGCTTGAGATTGCTTCCGCTACCCGGGATAGTCATCGCGTGGATTGTGGAGCAGAAAATGAGCACCGCGCGGGGCCGCGAAGCACCTGCCGTCCAGGGTGGTTCGGCCGAAGTCGAAGTGGCAATCGTCGGCGCCGGTCTGGCGGGCACGAGCCTGGCCGCGGTGCTGGGCAAGGCCGGCCGCAAGGTGGCGCTGATCGACCCGCATCTGATCCATCACGAGGAATTCCGGGCCGAGAAGATCGGCATGCAGCAGATGCGGCTCTTCGAGAAGGTCGGCCTCGGCCCCGCCATCAGGCCCTTGGTCACGCCCGTGACCGACACCCATGTCTTCCGGCTCGGCCAGTTTTTCGAGCGCGAACGGAAATCGGAATTCGCCTTCTCCTACGGCGCGCTGGTCAACGGCATGAGGCAGGCCCTGCCGGCGCAAGTGCCGCTGACGGTGGGCAAGGTGGCCGAGGTCTCGACCGGGCCTGACCGGCAGCGCCTGGTGCTCGCCGACGGCGCCGCGATCGAAGCCCGCCTCCTGGTGGTCGCCACCGGCAACGGCGAGGCGGTGCGGCGCGCCATCGGCATGGAGCGCGTCGAGGAATCGAAGGCGCACTCGATGTCGATCGGGTTCGACCTCGCGATCGCGCCGCGCGAATGCGCTTATCCGGCCATCATCTGCTACGCCAGGCGGCCAGCCGACCGCATCGCCTATCTCAGCGTCTTCCCGATCGGCAACCGCATGCGGGCAAACCTGTTCCTCTACCGCAACGTGGCGGAGGAATGGACGCGGGCGTTCCGCGACAATCCGCAGGCCATGCTTTGCGAGCTGATGCCGGAGATCGCCGGGCAATGCGGCGACTTCGCCGTCGCCGGGCCGGTCGAGGTGAGACAGGTCAGCCTCACGACGACCAGGAAGCATCGCCGCGCGGGCGTCGTCGCCATCGGCGACGCGTTCTGGACCACATGCCCGACGCCGGGCGTCGGCATCGGCCGCGCGATGACGGATGTCGACCGGCTCGCTTCGACCTACATTCCCGCCTGGCTGGAAACGCCCGGCATGGATGCCGACAAGATCTGCGCCTTCTACGACGATCCGGTGAAAGTCGCCACCGACGAGGCAGGCATGCGTTCCAGCATCTATGCCAAGCGGATCACCACCGAGACGGGGGTCGAGTGGCGGCTTCGCCGCCTGCGCAACAACGCCGTGCGCCAGTTGATGATCCTCGGCCGCAAGGTCCGCCACGCCGGACAGCCCCGCGCGCCGCGCCTCGCCTAGGCCAGCCCTTCCCTCCCAGGAATTGGCCACGCGCCGCCCTTCGCCCTATCTTCGGATTGTAGCGAGGATGAAGAGCATGACCCGCATCCGGGCAATGACAAAGGACGACCTGGCCGATGTGTCTCGGCTGCTTGGCCAATCCTGGCGGCGGACCTATTCGCCGATCATGGGCGACGAGGCCGTGGCCCGGCTTTCCGACGAAAGGCACGCGCCCGAAAAGCTCGCGGCCGAACTCGAAGACGAGGACAAGATGTCTTTCGTCGCCGAACGCGCCGACGGCTCGATCGCCGGCTACGCCATGGCGATGATGGACGCGAAGGGCGACGTCGTGCTGGAGCGGCTGCATATCGAGCCGCAGGCGTTCGGCAGCGGTCTCGCGGTCGACCTTCTGCATGCCGTGCTTGCAGCGCATGCCGGCATCCCCTCGATCGCGCTCGAGGTGATCGAGGGCAATGAGCGGGCGATCGCCTTCTACCGCAAGCACGGCTTCGAGCCGGTCGAGCGCAGGCCCGCCGCGCATGGCGTCGGCGGCCACGCCTCGCTGATCATGCGCCGCATGCTGCCGATGGCCTGAGGGATCAGGCCGCGGCCCGCATCCTCAGCGCCTGCATAACGCTGTCCTCGAAAGCGCCGGGCTTGTTGCCGGCCTCGGCCAGTTGGGCTGCATCCCAGCTCCGGCCCAGGTTTCCATCGGCCATCAGGACCGCGCGGTTGCAGAGCGCCGGCACGGCCTCCACCACATGGGTCGAGATGATGACGGCGTGGCGACCGCTTGCGCAAAGCGCGACGATCGCACGCTTCACCTCCCAGGCCGCGACCGGATCGAGGCCGTTCAGCGTCTCATCGAAGATCAGAAGCGGCGGCTGGCCGAGCAGCGCCGCGAGGATCGCGGCCTTGGCCCGCGTGCCGAGCGAATACTCCTCGATAGGCCGATCGATCCAGCGCCCGAGCTCCAGCCGCGCCAAGAGATCGCCGCCGGGCAGGTCGTCCGGCGCACAGCCGCGGATCGAAGCGACGAGCTCGAGATACTGGCGTCCCGTAAGCGGCGCCGGCAATTCATGCGGCTCGATGGCGAGGCCGAAGCCGGCCTTGGCGCGCTCGGGCGTGGCGGCAAGGTCGATGCCGCCGATCGCCACGCTGCCGCCGATCAGCGGAATCTGGCCGGTGACCGCCCTGAGCAGCGTCGACTTGCCCGAACCGTTGGCGCCGAGCAGGCCGAGGATATCGCCCCGGCTGAGCGAAAGGTCGATGCCACGAACCACGGCGCGCCCGCGATAACCGGCGCTGAGCCCGCTTACGGCGAGGACTTCATCCATTGCGATACCTCTGTCGGGCGCGATGCCACAGGAACAACACCAGCGCCGCAAGGCCGATCAGCACGGTGCGGCCATACTCCATCGTCTCGTAGCCGGCATAGGCGAGCGCGCTGGCAAAGCCCAGCATGGCGACGAAGGGCGCGTTCAGGAAGTACGCGCCGAACACCGCATAGGCCCCGTTCAGCACCAGCAGCCAGAGCCCACCCGCCACCGGCACCGTCCATGCCGACGGCTCGGCGGCAAGCGCCGCGCCCGCCGGCAGCAGGAAAAAGGCGAGCGACAATTGCAGCGGCAGTTGCACCAGCCGCAGCCACACACGGGTGAAGCCGATGGGCGCCGTGCGCAGCACCGGCGAGCCGAGCGGCTGGCAGCGCAGGCTGAGCATGAAGACGAGAATGCCGCCGACCAGACCCGCGACCGCCGCCGGTCCGGCCGTGCGGCCTGCCAGGCTGGCCCACGCGCCAAGGGTGGCGGCAAGCGCAAGCACCAGGCAGACGGCGGCCAGCTTCCACGACGGCCGCATATGGCCGCCCGGCAGTTTCCAGGCCCAACTGGCAAGCCAGCTCGGCCGCGCCTGATCGAGGCGGCGCAGCAACGGCCTTCCGGCCTCGGCCTTTTCGCTTCCCGCCTCGTCGAGGAGGCGAAGCGGCTGTCGCAGGCGCCAAAGCGCTGCCGCGCCGAAGCCGATGGCAAACAGGATCGCCGCGCCCAGGCCCCAGGCCATCGCCAACGGCTTGCCAATGACGGCGCAGGCGGAGCCGACCGACATGGCAACCAGCGGCACGAGCGGCGCCGCGAATACGAGCGTCGCCTCGCCGGCCATGCGGCGGCGCCGTGCGGGCGCCAGCGGCAGCGCCTTGAGGAAAGGCGCAAAGGCGCGTTGAAGGCAGAGGCCCGACACCGCGTTACCGGCAATCGCTCCGAGCACCGCCAAGGCGAAAGGCAGGCCGAGGGTCCACAGAAGCTGGTCGTGCCTCAGACTCGCCGCCGCGGCATGCAGCGCCACCACGACATCGGCGATCGCATAGGCCAGCAGCCCGCCGCCGCCGAGCGCTATCCAGGCGAGATCGCGCCGCCGCATCGCGTGCAGGCCGGCGACCAGTTCGCGCCAGAGCAGTATCAGGACAAGCCTGTCGTGCCGCATCGGTCCATCGTCATGGCGGATTCGTCGCCGGGCAAGGTCGGCGACGATTGCGCCGTCAATAGGGCCAGCGCTGGACGCACCCTTGCGCGGCCCTATAATTTTAGCCGGATTGCAAATTCGGTCGGAGAGAACATCGATGAGCCTCGGCAAACACAAACTCGGCGGCCAGGGGCTCGAAGTCTCGGCCATCGGCCTCGGCTGCATGGGCATGAGCCAGGCCTATGGGCCGGCCGACGAGGCGGAGTCGATCGCGACGCTGCACCGGGCGATCGAGCTTGGCTGCACCTTTCTGGACACCGCCGAGGTCTACGGGCCCTTCGTCAACGAGGAGTTGCTCGGGCGCGCGCTGCAAGGCCGGCGCGACCAGGTGACGATCGCGACGAAATTCGGTTTCCGCATCGTCGATGGCAGGCAGTCCGGCACCGATAGCCGCCCCGAGCATATTCGCGAGGTGGTGGAGGCTTCGCTGAAGCGGCTCGCCACCGACCGCATCGACCTGCTCTACCAGCACCGCGTCGACCCCGCCGTGCCGATGGAAGATGTCGCCGGCGCGGTCGGCGAGCTGGTGGCCGAGGGCAAGGTGCGCTTCTTCGGCCTGTCGGAAGCGGGCATCGCCAACATCCGCCGCGCGCACGCCGTGCATCCGGTGTCGGCGCTGCAGAGCGAATATTCGCTGTGGGAGCGCAACCTGGAGCCAGAGATCATCCCGGTGCTGAAGGAGCTGGGCATCGGCCTGGTGCCGTTCGCGCCGCTCGGCCGCGGCTTCCTCGCCGGCGACGTCAGGCGCGCGGAAGATTATCCCGAGGGCGATTTCCGCCGCGGCGACCCGCGCTACCAGGGCGAGAATTTCGACCTGAACGTCGCGGCGGCCGCCACGGTGCGCGACATAGCCGACGCCAAGGGGGTGAAACCCGGCCAGGTCGCGATCGCCTGGCTGCTCGCCAAGGGACCGGATTTCGGCCTCGACATCGTGCCTATCCCCGGCACCAAGCGGCGGACCTACCTGGAAGAAAACGTCGCGGCGGCGGACATCACGCTCGACGCCACCGAAATGCTGGGGCTCGACATGGCGCTGACGCCCGACAAGGTGTCGGGGCCGAGGTATAACGAGCGGACAATGTCGCTGGTGGACCGGTAGCGGCAGTTCGCAGCGAAGCTTTCGATTTCGGCGCGACAGCTTGGCCTGGCAATTCCAGGCACTGCCGCTACTTCTTCTTGCAATCCGACATCGCCTCCATCGCTTTCCTAGCCTCGCCCTCGCTGGCGTATTTCTTCTTGCCGAGATCGATGACAAGCGTTCCGTCGGGCTTCTTGGGCACGATCTCGCACTGCTTGGAAACAGCATCCCTGGCGACCCAGAATTGCCCGGCCGCCATGACAGGCTGGCTCATGATGCCTGCGGCGAGGATTGCGGTGGCGATGGTGCGAACCATTGCGGATCTCCATGGCTCCAGTTGGAATCAACGGCGAAACGGGCGCAGCCGACTGAGGCGACGCCCGACACGCTGTCATTTGGAGAACGCCCTGCCCGCCGCTGTGTTCCGGCGCTCAGGCGTGCGAGTGCGGATCGATGCTGTAGAGATGCACCGGATAATCCGGCCCGATCGCCTCGCCGACCCTCTCCACCCAGGCTTCCAGCGCGGGATAGTCGGCAAGCGAAAAGCCGCAATCCTCGGCGCGGTGGCTGTAGGCGTAGACGGCAATGTCGGCGATGGTGATCCTGTCGCCGACCAGGAAAGGCGTGTCCCGAAGACTGCGCTCCAGTGCGCCGAGTGCCCGCACGCCCGCCTCGCGCTTGCCGGCAACCAGCGCCTGGTTGCGCTCGAGGCGGCCGGTCAGCGTCCAGAAGCGCAGCGATCCGATGACCGGCTCCACATAATACTGCTCGAAGAACAGCCACTGCATGACCTTGGCGCGGGCAAGCCTGTCTTCCGGCAGATAGGGCGTGCCTTCCGCGACGAGAACGAGGATCGCGTTGGATTCGGCGATCGCCTGGCCATTCTCCACGGCAAGCACCGGTACCGCGCCCGCCGGATTGAGTTTCAGGAAGGCTTCGGTCCGGCTCTCGCCCTCGAAGATCGAAACCATGCGGGTTTCGTAGGCGATGCCGAGCAGGCCGAGCAGGACGCGAATTTTCCAGCCGTTTTGCGACGGGAGGTAGTCGTATAGCGTGAGCATGGCGCGGTCCCTGGTTGATGCGGATGGCTTCGCATGGCGTGGCGCAGGGTGCCACCCGATTCAGGCATTCGCGACATCAATACGAAGGACGGCGCGAGGCACAACACCTCTGGCCCGCGCGTGAAAGCGCAGCGCCCCGCGCGACGTTGGCGCTCGATGTGAGACGACCCCCTCTGGCCTGCCGGCCATCTCCCCCACATCGGGGGAGATCAGAAGTCTCGACGTCTCGCCCTCAGCGCCCCGCAATATCCTTCGCCACCGCCCGCGCCTCGATGCCGATCTCGCGCAGCAGGCCGGTGACGGGATTGTGGAAGCCGACGAGATAGACGCCGAGCTCGCTCGACCGCGCATTCACGCCGCTCTTGCCCGGCCTGAGCTCCGCCGGCAGGAAGCCGCCATGGGCCGGGCGGTAGCCGGTGGCGAAAATCACCGCGTCGAAGTGCTTCTCCACGCCGTTGACGAATCTTGCGCCATCCCCGGTGAATGTCGCGATGTCGGGCGCGATGGCGATCCTCCCCGCCTTGATCGCCGCCACCGTGCCGATATCGATCATCGGAATGCGCCCCGCGTCGATCTGGGCGAGGATACCCTCCTTCGGCCGCACGATGCCGTATTTCTCGAGGCGGCCCAGCGCCAGATCGAGGATTTTCGGGAACATCCAGTCGTTCAGCGATTGCGGCATCGTCCGGCTGGCGATGCCGACCATCTGGATCGGCACGCCGAAGAGCTGGCGCGGCACGATGTGGACGCCCTTGCGCACCGAAATGGTGGCGCGGGCGCCACTCTCGGCAAGGTCGAGCGCGATCTCGGCGCCGGTGTTGCCCATGCCGACGACCAGCACATCCTTGCCGGCATAGGGCGTGGCCTCGGTGTAGGCGGCGCTGTGCAGCGCCTGGCCCTTGAAGGCTTCGATGCCCGGGAAGCCCGGCGTGACCGGCTCGGCATTGTTGCCGGTGGCGATGACCACCTTCCTGGCGCTGAACAGCCCGGCATCGGTCTGGACCAGCAGGCGATCGCCTTCGCGGCGAATGGATTTGACCGTGACGCCGAAGCGGGGATCGAGCCCGAAACGCCTGGCGTAGGCGTCGAGATAGGCGACCACTTTCTCGCGCGGGACGTAGCGGGGGTGGCCTTTCGGGAACGGCACGAAGGGCAGCGAGGAGAACGACTTCACCGTGTGCAGATGCAGCCGCCGGTAATGCCGCCGCCAGGACGGCGCGACCTCGATGGCTTTTTCGAGGATGACGAAATCCTGCCCCGCCTGTTTCAGGCAGGCGGCGACGGCAAGCCCGGCCGGGCCGGCGCCAACGATGACGACATTGGTGTCCAAACGCTTCCCCTCCCGCCCAAGCGGCAAAAGCTATGACGGGAGCCATCCGCGCGACAAGTAGGGAGAAGCACCTAGAGCGAGTGGCGCCAACGCCTTACCTTCTTCCGCGCGGGGGAGATAAAGCGCCCTACTCCGTCGCGGCCGGCGCTTCAGGCTCGTCCTCGGGCGGTTCGAGGATCTCGATCAGTTTTACCACGCGGGCGCCGGGCATGGCGTGGCCTTCATTGAGCAGCGCCTCGTCGGCGCCGATCCAGGCGAAGGCCTCGCGCAGTTCCTCGAGGCTCGCGCCGGTGAGCGCGATGTCGGCGATGACGGCCTCGTCGACCGGTCCAAGCACGGAAATGATGTCGTTGCGGGTCATCTTCTCCTCCCCAATGGGTCGGGATGATTTGCGCAAGGAAACGGCCGAGCGGCGGAGCGGGTTCCGCGTAATCTCCCCCTCGAGGGGGAGACACGCGCTTTGCTCTCGTACGAGACAACCGCTATGCACCTAGCCTCGGCCGGAATCCTATCGAGTCGCTCATGAAATTCGCCCTTTTCCTCGCCGCCCTGCTCCCGTCCACGCCGGCCCTCGCCGACTGGAAACCCATCGAGAAGATCGACACCTATGCCGTCTCGGGTGAGAGCGCCGAACAGCTCTACCTGTCGATCGGCGCGAAAGGGCCGTTGGTCGGCACCGGCGGCGATGCGCGGCGCGTCATCGCGCATACGAACTTCAAGCTGACCTGGCAGCGCGACTACCAGCCGCAAGGCGACGCCTGCGTGCTGAAGACGGCGCGGCCGAAGCTGATCATCACCTACACGCTGCCGAAGCCGGCGGGAAAACTTCCGCCCGCCCTGCAGGCGCGCTGGGATACGTTCGCCGCCGGGCTGATCGCGCATGAGAAGGTGCATGGCGCCGGCATCGTCGACATGGTGGACAAGATCGTCGCGTTCAGCACCGGCCTCACCGCCCAGAACGATCCCGGCTGCAAGAAGGTCCGCGCCGAGCTGACGGCCTATCTCGACCAGCTTTCCAAGGCGCAGCGCCAGGGCAGCCGCGACTTCGACAAGACAGAGTTCGGACAGGACGGCAACATGCTGAAGCTGATCGCGGCGTTCCTGGGTGCGCCTAGAAGCTGACCTCCACCGCCGCCGCGCTCCGCCTGGCCTCGCCGTGGAACACCGCCTCGACATTGTTGCCGTCGGGGTCGAGCAGGAAGCAGGCGTAGTAGCCGGGATGGTAGTGGCGCTCGCCCGGGGCGCCATTGTCCTTGCCGCCGGCGGCGAGACCGGCCTGGTAGAAGGCGTCGACCATGGCGCGGTCTTTCGCCTGGAAGGCGAAATGGTGGCGGCCGGTGAGCTCGCCGCGCGAGGCGCGGCTGTCGAGGTCGGAGATGAAGAGCTCGTCCGCCCAGAAGAAGCCCCCGCCCTCGCCGCCGATCGGAATGCCCAGCACGTCGAGCACCGCGCCGTAGAAGCGCCGGCTCGCATCGAGGTCGCGCACCACAAGGTGGAGATGGTCGATGAGCCGGCCGCGATAGAGTTCCATGCGGGTCCTCCTGGTTGGGATGGGCCCAATCTAGACAGGAGCGGATCGCGGTCAATGCGGGGGTCGCACGCTGCTGACATTTCAAAGTCGGCAGGACAGAGGCGAAGCAGCACAAACGCCCTGCATGAAGACCAGCGCGGCCGCCGCCGCGGACCTCGGTGGGGAGCGCCGAAGTTGGGGCTATCAGCGCGGCCGGACGGCGTAGGTCAGGTGGGTCACCCGCGGCGTCGGCTGCGCGCGGACGGGCTCCAGCGCCACCCGGCCCGCGTCCACGCCCTCGAACAGGCGAATTCCTGAGCCGAACAGCACGGGCGAGAGCGTGATCGTGACCTCGTCGACAAGGCCGGCGTTCACATATTGCACGATCGTCTCGCCGCCGCCCGCGATGCGCACGTCGAGGCCGCCGGCCGCCCCGCGGGCCTGGTCGAGCGCGGCCTCGATGCCGTCATTGACGAAATGGAAGATGGTGCCGCCCGGCCGCTCCCAGGGTGCGCGCTTGTGATGCGTCACGACGAAAACCGGTACGTGGAACGGCGCTTCCTCAGGCCACGAGCGCTCGCCGAGGTCGAACATGCGCTTGCCCATGACGCTCGCGCCGGTGCGCTCGAACGTCGCCCGGGCGATGTCGTTGTCGGGCCCTTCCTCGCCGCCCTCGCCGAGCTTGAGGTTCTCGCGGAAGAAACGCTGCGGGAAGATCCATTGCTGCAGTTCCATCCACTGCGTCATCCCGCGCTTGAGCCTGGAGTCCCTCTCCCGCTGCTCCGGCGTGGCGAAAAGCCATTCCATCGACTCGGGCGCGACGAACCCGTCGAGCGACATGGACACGCTTGCGAAAACTTTCCCGGCCATCAGTCCTGAACTCCCTTGCGTACGATCTCGGCGACATAGTCGGCCAGCTTGCCCAGGGTCTGCTGGCCGCCCTCGATCACGTGGTATTTCTCCACCAACTCGTCGCGCATCTCCCTGGTGGGGAACACCGTGCGCATCTCGATCCGCGTCGCCGCGCCCTCAGGCTCGAAGGTCAGGACGGACTCGAAGGCGTTCGGGTCGCCATGGGTCTCGCCATGCAGCAGCGCGATGCGTCGCGGCGGGTCGATCTCGGTCCAGGAAATCCACTCCTGGTAGTCCGTGCCGTCCGGTCCGTGCATCACGAAGACCCACTCCCCGCCGGCGCGGAACTCGAACGCATGCGTGGTGGTGGTGAAGCCCTGCGGTCCCCACCATTGCGACAGATGCCGCACTTCGGTGAACGCCTCGAACACCAGCTCGCGCGGGGCGTCGATGAGGCGGGAGATGACGATCTCGCGGTCGGCCGTCGGCGCGCCCCGTCCTGTCCCTGTCATCGGTCACTCCCTTTCCTTCTTGAGGTCCCGCACATAGGCGTCCAGCCGGTCGAAGCTCTCGTTCCAGAAGCGCTCGAACCCGCCGGTCCACTCGTGGATCGGCCGCAGCCCGCGGGCGTCGAGGCCGTAGACGCGCTGCTTGCCCGCCTTGCGGTCCCGCACCAGCCCGACTTCCCGCAGCACGCGCAGATGCTTGGAGGCGCCCGGCTGGGTCATTCCCAGCCTCTCGGCCAGATCGGTCACCGGCCGCTCGCCGCCCCGCAGCAGCATCAGGATGTCGCGGCGCTGCGGCTCGGCGATCGCGTTGAAGACGTCCGACGTCGTTGCTGCTCGTGCCATGGGCGCAAACATATGCCGATATGGGAATGTATTGTCAAGGAGACATCGCAGAATCCGGATAAAAAATGCAACCGGATTTGTAGGATCGGCTCCCGACCCGGCGTCCTGCGGACGCAAACGGCGCGGCGGACTGGAAAAACCGCGCCGCATCAAACAGGATGCCTTGAGGCATGGGAGAAGAACCATGAACCATTCCTATCGTTGGGTCATCGTCGCGGCCGGCGCGCTGATGACCTGCGTGGCGCTCGGCGCCATGTTTTCGCTGGCGATCTTTCTGGAGCCGATGGCGCTCGACACCAACTGGTCGCGCACCGGCATTTCCAGCGCCATGACCCTGAATTTCCTCGTCATGGGCCTCGGCGGCTTCGCCTGGGGCGCGATCTATGACCGGGTCGGCGCCCGGCCCGTCGTGCTTGCCGGCGCCGTGCTGCTCGGCCTGTCGCTGGTGGTGGCGAGCCGCGCCACCTCGCTCATGGTCTTCCAGCTCAGCTACGGCATCATCGTCGGCCTTGCGGCCAGCGCCTTCTTCGCGCCGATGATCGCGCTCACCACCGCCTGGTTCGACACCAACCGCAGCCTCGCCGTGTCGCTGGTCTCGGCCGGCATGGGCGTGGCGCCGATGACGATCTCGCCTTTCGCGCGCTGGCTGATCACCGCCTATGACTGGCGCACCGCCATGTTCGACATCGGCGTCATGGCCTGGGTGCTGCTCATTCCCGCCGTGTTCCTGGTGCGCCAGCCGCCGGCGGCGGTCGCGGCAAGCGACGGCGCGCCCGCGCCCATCAGCGACGATCCCGGCATGAGCGTCGGCCATGCGCTGCGCTCACCGCAATTCATCGTGCTGGGGCTCACCTTCTTCGCCTGCTGCGCGGCGCATTCCGGGCCGATCTTCCACATGGTGAGCTACGCCATGTCCTGCGGCGTCGCGCCGATGGCGGCGGTGTCGATCTATAGCGTCGAGGGACTGGCCGGCCTTGGCGGCCGCGTGCTCTACGGCGTGCTCGGCGACAGGCTGGGCGTGAAGCCGGTGCTGGTCACCGGGCTCGCGATCCAGGGGCTGGTGATCGCCGCCTATCTCACCGTCGGCCAGCTCGAGCAGTTTTATCTTCTGGCCGTCATCTTCGGCGCCACCTATGGCGGCGTGATGCCGCTCTATGCCGTGCTGGCGCGCGAATATTTCGGCCTGCGCATCATCGGCACCATCCTTGGCGCGGCGACCATGCTCTCCAGCCTCGGCATGTCGCTCGGGCCGCTTGCCGGCGGCATGATCTACGACGCCTATGCCAGCTATCACTGGCTGTTCATCGGCTCGGCGCTGATCGGCCTGGGTGCTGCCGGCATCGCCATCGCCTTCCCGCCGCAGCCAAGCCGGCAGAAGCTGCAGATGGCATGACGAGGGTTGGACAAGCGGCCGCCTGACGAAAAGGCGGCCGCTACAAGGAGCGCCTAGTTCAACGACTGGCGACGCGGCGGCGGCGCGGGATGACGCGCTTCGAGTTTCGCCGCGGCGGTCTCGCGGCCGGTCTTGCGCAGGCGCTCGAGATAGGCCGGCAGTTCGCCGCGCGTGTGGAACGGCCCGCCCTCGCGCATCACCGTCACCAGCGGGTCGACGTCGCCGTCGCCTCGCCTGGCCATGTCGGTGCGCCAGTCCTCCAGCAGGCGGCTGGCATGGTCGACGATATCGGGCCTTTCGGCCGTCAGGTCGTTCTCCTCATGCGGATCGTCCGTCAGGTTGAACAGGCTGACCGGACCGAAATCCTTGTAGCCGTCGTGATAGGTGCGCAGCATCAGCCAGTCGGCGCCCTCGTGGCGGAAGCGCACGCCGCGCTGCACCGCCCAGGCGCCCTGGCTCAGCACGAGGAAGTCGCGGCCGCCCTGCTCGCCATGGCTGAGCGCGGCGGCGAAGGAGCGGCCGTCCCACAGCGCCGGCACCGTGCCGCCGAGGCGGTCGATCAGCGTCGCCGCCCAGTCGAAATGATAGTGCAGCCCGTCATTGACGCCGCGCAGGTCCTTGGCGCCCGGCCAGCGGATGATCAGCGGCACGTTGCAGGTGTATTCGTCGGCGGTCTGGTGGTCGCCCCAGACATTGAGCTCGCCGAGATTCTCGCCATGGTCGGCGCCGATGACGATGATGGTCCTGTCGAACAGGTCCTGGCGCTTCAGCTCCTCGACGATCAGGCCGATATAATGGTCGGCATAGAGGATGCCGGTGTCGTAGCCGTCGAACCAGGCCTTCACGTCGGCCATCGTGTCGATCGGGGCCGGCATGCGCCGCCATTTCGAGCCGCCAGGCGCGACGTCGAAGCCGGATGGCTCCTGCGGGCTGTGCGGGCCATAGCCGGCGTGGGATTTCTCGAACATCTTCTCGGTGACCCAGGCCGGCATCGGCTCCCCGGCGAAGGGATCGCCGAAGGCGTCGGGCGCGCGGTAGGGCGTGTGCGGGTCCCAGACATTGACGTGCAGGAACCACTGCTTCTGCGAACCGTTGCGCTTCAGCCAGTCGAGCGCCAGCGCCGAGACCTCGTCGGCGTTCTCCATGCCGGCCTTGCCCGGATTGATGATCTCGTTGAAGCCGGCATACCAGTGCCAGCAGCCATGCCGCTCGCCGAAGCTGGAGATGGTGGTGGTGTAGTAGCCGAGGTCGCGCAGCGCGCGCATCCAGCCTTCCTCGTAGAACGTGCCCGCCCAGGCGCGCTCCGCCCCTTCGCGGAACGGCTCGCAGGCGGTGCCGCCATGGCCGACGACGCCGGTGCGCATGCCGTGGCGGCCGCTCCACAGCGCGGTGCGCGAGGGATGGCAGGGAACGTCGGAGACATAGACATTCTCGAAGCGCATGCCTTCGGCGGCCAGGCTGTCGATCACCGGCGAGGTGTTGCGGTGGTAGCCGTAGCAGCCGAGATGGTCGCGCCTCAGGCTGTCGATGTCGATGTATAGGACGTTCATGGGGGACTTGGTCATCGGGCACTCTTTTGGGGGTGAACTTTCCGGAGCCACCGGCTCGCGGGCGGTTGCCGCCCCGCCGAGGCGGGACGGCAGGATCGGGATCAGGCCTGCAGGTAAAGGTCGGCCATGTAGTAGTCCTTCGGGTCGAGCGCGGTGTCGAACTTGCCGAAGGTCTTGAACAGCTCGTTCATGGCGCGGAACCAGCCGGTGACGGTGCCGTCCTTGGTCAGCTTGGCGACTTCGGCCGACGTCATCAGCTTGCCGTAGCCGGCCTCGGTCTTGAGCTGGTCGGCCGGAATGCCGAGCTGCTTGGCGGTGATGTCGACCGCTTCGTCGAGATGGGCGGCGCGATAGTCCTGCGCTTCCTTGATGGCGCCGATCACCTTCTTGACCTGGTCGGGATTCTTCTCGACCAGGTCGTTGCGGGCAATGAACACGCTGGGGAAGGTCGTGGCCGGATAGAAATCGTCGTTCTTGGCGATCTCGACCAGGTCCGGCACGCTCTTCTTGATGATGCCGACGAAGGGATACCAGATGCCGGCGGCGTCGACCTGCTTGGAGGAGAAGGCCGCGACCACCGTGCTCGGGTCCATCGGCACCATCTCGATGTCGTCCACCTTCATGCCGGCCTTGGCGAGCGCCAGCCTCAGCAGCATGTCGCCCGAGGTGCCGGCCGGCACCGCGACCTTCTTGCCCTTGAGGTCGGCGACCGACTTGATGCCGGCCTGGGCAATCACCCGATCGGAGAAGCCGACATCGTTGACTGCAATGATCTTGGCCTTGCCGGTGGCCGGCAGCCACAGCGCGCCTGGCCCCAGATAGCCGAACTCCAGGCTGTTGGCGCCGAGCGCCTGGACCTGGATCGGACCGTTGGTGAAGACCTTGGTGTTGGCGTTGACGCCGTGCTTGGCCCACAGGTCCTTGGTGTCGGCGATGCTGGCGATCGAGGCGCCCCAGAAATCGCCGTTGTAGCCGATGCGGGCCGTGTCGTCGGCCGCCCTTGCCGGCAGCGCGCCAGCCGCCAGGATCGCCGCCGATGCGGCCATGAAGTCACGTCTGTTCAATGTCATTTCTCTCTCCCTGTTGTCGTTTGGCCCTGTTGTCTTCGATGGTCGTCGCCGGAACCGCCCTCACCCGGTGGCCCGCGCGGCGGGCGGCTGGTGGTAGACGGCATGCCAGACGCGATTGCGGATGGCGGCGAATTCGGGTGACAGGCGGATCGCCTCGGTGCGCGGATAAGGCAGGTCGACCTCGATGACCTCCTGCAGCCGGCCCGGCCGCGCCGCCATGACGACGACGCGATTGGCGAGATAGACCGCCTCGTCGACGTCGTGGGTGATGAACATCACCGTGCGGCGCTCGCGGCTCCAGGTTTCCAGGAGCTGGTCCTGGAGCTGGACGCGGGTCAGCGCGTCGAGCGCGCCGAAGGGCTCGTCCATCAGCAGGATGACCGGATCGACGGCATAGGCGCGGGCAATGGCGCAGCGCTGCTTCATGCCGCCCGACAAGGTCTTCGGCAGGGCGTCGGCGAACTGGCCCAGCCCCACCAGGTCGATGAAGCGCTCGGCGATCTCGCGCCGGCGCGCCGCCGGCTCGCCCCTGATGCGCAGGCCGAACTCGACGTTGTCGCGCACGCTGAGCCAGGGAAACAGCGCGTATTGCTGGAAGATCATGCCGCGCTCCGGCCCCGGGCCGCTGACCGGCTTGCCGTCCACCGTCACCTTTCCGTCGGTCGCGTCGAGCAAGCCGGCGGCGATGTTGAGCGCGGTGGATTTGCCGCAGCCCGAGGGACCGACCACGGTGACGAACTCGCCGTCGCCGACATCGAGCGAGAAGCGGTCGAGGGCGAGGAAAGAACTGCCCTTCAGGTCGAAGCGGCGCGAGACGTTGTCGAAGACGATCTTCGGGGTCATATGCGCTCCTGCCAGATGGTGAGCCGCCGCTCGATCGCCTGCAGCGCGCGGTCCATGGCGAGGCCGAGGATGCCGATGGCGAAGAGGCTGACGAAGATGGTCGGCAGGTCGTAATAGAGCTGCGCCTGCTGCATGCGGTAGCCGAGGCCGGACTGGGCGGCGATCAGCTCGGCCGCGACCACCGTCGCCCAGGCCGATCCGAGCCCGATGCGCACGCCGACCAGGATGAAGGGCGTCGAGGCCGGCACGACGACGCGGCGGAAGATGGTGAAGTCCCGGGCGCCCAGCACGCGTGCGGCGTTGATCATGGTGCGGTCGACGCTGATCACGCCCTGATAGGTGGCGACGACGCTGGCGAGGAACGAGGCCAGGAAGATGACGAAGATCTTCGGCGTCTCCTCGATGCCCATGGTGACGATGGCCAAAGGGATGATGGCCAGCGGCGGGATCATGCGGAAGAATTGCAGGTAGGGTTCGACGAGAGCCCTCGCCACCTTGTACCAGCCCATGGCGAAGCCGACCGGAATGGCGAGCAGCACGCCGAGCAGGAAACCGGCCAGCACGCGCGCCAGGCTGGCGGCGGTGTCGCGCAGGAGCTGGCCGTTGCCGGCAAGCTCGATGAAGCGCGACAGCACGTCCGGCGGCCGCGGCAGGCCGACGGCGCCGCTGGCGGTGAGCGCCCACCAGATGGCGATGCCAGCCACCACGCCGGCAATGTTCAAGGCCAGGCTGCCATAGTCGAAGGCGGACGACCGGCCGACCGGGGAAGCGGCGCGCGGCTTTTCTGCGACCGAACTCATCGCGGGGCTCCCGAATAGAACAGATGGTCGAGCGCCACCGCCGCGCCGCCGATGGCGCCGGCGCCCGGCCCGATGCTCGAGCGTTCGAAACGCATGGTGTCGCGCATCGGCGGCAGCACGCGCGGCGGCACGCCGGCGCGGATGGCGTCGATGAAGCTTTCCGGCGCCTCGCCGAGATGGCCGCCGAAGACGATCAGGTCCGGATTGAGCAGGTTCGCGGCGCTGGCGATGGCCGTCGTCAGATGGCGCACTGCGTCATTCCAGACCTCCGGATTTTTTTCGACGGCGGCGAGCAGGTGCTTCGGATGCGGCGTGTCGACGCCCGCCGCGCGTGACAGCGCCCGTTCGGACAGGAAGGTCTCCAGGCAGCCGGTGCTGCCGCAGGCGCAGCGCGCGCCATGCTCGACGACCTGGATATGGCCGAGTTCGACCGCGCCGTGGCCGCCGGGCCGGAATGGCCGGCCGTCGACCACCAGGCCGGCGCCGAGGCCGGTGCGCAGGTAGATATAGAGCAGCGCGGAAGCCTCGCGGCCGATGCCGTAGCGGGACTCGGCCAGCGCCATGGCGCTGACATTGTGCTCGACGACGACGGGCATGCCGAGCGCGCTTTCGAGCTCGTCAGCGAAGGCGACGTCGCGCCAGTCGTAGTTGATCGACAACAGGTTGCGCCGCCGCTTGATGTCGACGGGGCCCGGCACGCCAAGCCCCATGCCGAGGATCCTGGAGCGGTCGGCGCCGGTTTTGCGGATGAGGCTGTCGACCATGCGGGCGACCTTGGCGATGACGCGCGCCGGCTCGATGGTCGAGGTGTCGAAGTGGAAGGAATCGAGCTGCTTCACCGACGCCTTTAGATCGGTGACCGCGGCGTGGATGGTGCCGGCCCCGATGTGGACGCCGACGACATGGTGGGCGTCGGGCACCAGCGCCAGGCCGACGGCCGGCCGGCCGATCGGCGCCCCTGCCCCGGCCGCCTGGTTAAGCTCGGTGACGATGCCGTCCTTCAGGAGCTGCGCGGTGAGATGGGTGAGCGCGGTCGGCGACAGCGCCGTGCGGCGCGCCAGCTCCGCCCGCGACTGCGGACCGTCATCCCTCAGGATGCGCAGGATCGCGCCGTGATGGATGCCCATGGTTCCTCCCATTTATTTTCTAATGTTTAGAAATTAATTCAGAGGAGTCAAGCGCGGCGGGCACGCGAATGATTTGTAGGTTTGCCAAGGAAGCGCGGCGCCAAAGCTGCCAATCTCCCCCTTGCTGGGGGAGATGTCCGGCAGATAGAGGGGGGCGCCGTAGAGCGCCTCCCTCGCCAGCCAACCTGCCAAGCCGTAAAAATGCGGCTGCACCGACTGACATGCCGGCGGGACAGCGCCCCCCTCTGGTCTGCCGACCATCTCCCCCACAAGGGGGGGAGATCAGCTAGTCACCCAGCCCCCGTCCCGGTGCGCACGGCCTCGCGGTCGGTCTCGTCGCGTTTCACCCGCTCGTCGGAAATCAGCACCACCGGGCACGGGCTGCGGCGCAGGACCCCGGTCGTCGTCTCGCCGAAGATCAGCTCATCGCCCTGGCGCCGCGCCACGCCCATGACGATCAGCGCCGCGTTGCGGCCGGCCTGGCGGGCGATGGCATCGGCGGCTGCGGCACGGCTGCGGATCGCCGTCTCGATCTCGACGCCATAGCGGTCGGCAAGCGCCACGATGTCCTTCAGTACTGCTTCCCGGCGACGATGCGAGACGGTGTCGCGTGGCTCCTCCCGGCCGGCGCGCGCGACATAGAGCATCTTCACCGGAGCGCCGGTGACGGCGGCGATGGCCAAGGCCAGCTCGGCGCCGCGCCGGGCAACCGCCGTGCCGTTGACCGGCACCAGTATCTTGCCCGAATGCGGGCCGAGCCGCGGCACCTGGCGGCCGGCCGACGCCGGCTTCAGCACCAGGCAGAGCGGCCCGTCGAAGGCGCCTGCGACCTCGTTCAGCCGATGCGAGAAGGCGCCCTTCGAGGTGACCGCCCGGCCGAGGCCGACCAGCAGCATGCCGTAGCCCTTGCGCGCCTCCTTGGCGACCGCCTCGGCCGAGAGCTCCTCATGCTGGCGGCGAGTGACCGGCGCTTCACGCACCGGCGTCTCGTCGGATTTCTTGGCCGCCTCGCGGCTGTCCTCCGCGCCCTTCTCGATCTCGTCCAGATGCAGCCCCTCGTTCGTCTCGGCATCGATCTCGCCGCTCGAATGCAGCACCGTCGTCGGCTTGCCGGCGCCGATGACGCCGGCGAGATAGGCGGCGAAGCGGCCGACGATGCCCTCGTCGACCACCACCAGCAGCCGCTCCAGATTGGCGACGAAGCCGCGCTGGTCGATCTCCTCGCGCTCCAGGCGCTTCTTCTCCTTCTCGCCCATCGGCAGGCGGCGCAGCGCCCAGCGCAAGGTCGGCGGCATGGCCAAGGTGGTGATGACGGCCATGGTGACGATCATGGTGAAGAGGTTGTGCGACAGCACGCCCATCGACAGGCCGATCGAGGCGACGATGACCTCGGTCGAGCCGCGCGCATTCATGCCGCAGCCGACCGCGATGCCTTCGGCGCGGCTCATGCCGGCCACTTCCGCGCCGATGAAGGCGCCGCCGAACTTGCCGATCGAGGCGATCACCACCAGCGCGACGGTGAGCAATGCAAGCTGCGGGTCGATCAGCACCGTGAGGTCGGCCGACAGGCCGGCGACGCCGAAGAACACCGGCATGAAGAGCGCCGTGATGATGCCGCGCAACTGCCCTTCGATATGGCGCGACAGGATCGGCGATTCACCGACCAGTATGCCGGCGACGAAGGCGCCGAGCACGGTGTGCACGCCGATGAGGTCGGTGATCAGGGCCATCACGCCCATGATGGCGAGGATGACGGTGACCACCGCGTATTCGGAGCGGAAGGTGTCGTTGGTCCAGCGGATGGCGTCGAAGACGAAGCGGCGTCCGAGCGTGAAGGAAAACGCCATGAAGGCCGCCACGCCTATGATGGTCAAGGCCAGGCTGCCGATCTCGATGCGCCCCTTGGTGGCGATGCCGATGGTGATGGCGATGATCACCCAGCCGATCGTGTCCTCGATGATCGCCGAGGACACGATGATCTGGCCGAGGTCGCGGCGCATGAAGTTCATGTCGCGCACCACCATGGCGACGATCTTGACCGAGGAGATGGAGAGCGCGGTGCCGAGGAACAGCCCGGCGACGATGCGCTCGCTGCCGGTGGCAAGCAGCGTGGCCGGCATGAACTGGGCGGCGACGAAGCCGAGCGCGAACGGCACCGCGACGCCCGCGGCCGAGATCGAGAAACAGGCGCGACCGACGCGGCGCACGAGCCTGAGATCGGTCTCCATGCCGGTGAGCAACAGAAGCATCAGCACGCCGAGCTGGGCGATGGCGTTGATCATCGATTTCTGCGACGGGTCGTCGGCGAAGATCAGCCGCTCGGCCTCCGGCCAGACCCAGCCGAGCAGCGAGGGGCCAAGCAGGATGCCGCCGATCAACTGCCCCATCACCGCCGGCTGTCCGAGCTTTTCCAGCACCTCGCCGATGCCGCGACCGACGACCAGGAGCAGGACCAGCTCGGCGACGAAAATGCCTTCCGAGGACATGCCTTTCTTCTCGGCCGCGAAGGCGATGGCGGGCATCAGGGCAAGAGCCGCGACGCCGAGCGCGCCCCAGACCCACAGCGACCGCCGCCGATTGAGCATGTTCGACAAATTGTGCACCCCTCATTCCTCGCACCGCCACAACGGTTTGGCCAGAGGATCGGTTGCACGGAGGCCGATCTGCCCCATGGGGGGACCCTGGAGGGAGAGATGGCCGCGCAGCGGCCAGAGGGGTCCCCGCGCGTGAGGCGCCGACATCCTGGGCATTTCACCAACCCTGCGGAGAAAAGGCCGGTGCTCGATGTGAGACGACCCCCTCTGCCGCCTTCGGCGACGTCTCCCCCTCGAGGAGGGAGATTGTTCGCGCTCCCTACAATTCTAATAAAATGCCGCTTCCGATCTTTGCTTCCCGGTAAAGCGACTCGGCGATGGTCGCGCCGTGGCGGGCAATAAGGAGAAGCTAATGAAAAGCGACTTTGCCGCGGCCCACCTGCACCTCGACCGGGCCTGCCATTACCTGCGCGGCGACGATGAAGTGAGCCGCGCAGCGCTCGCGGCCCTCGACCTCGTGATCGAGGCCGTGGCGGCCGCCCAGCATGCCAAGCCGATAGCCGATGTGCTGCCGTTCCCGCGGCGCGCGAATGACGGCCTGCCTCCGCTCGCATCCTGACTTATCCGCCTGAAAAGGCGGGAACATTTTGGCTCGGCCGCTCGTTGTGCTATATGGGGTGTGGCCGGCCTGTTCTTAAAGCCGAGGACGGCCGGCCATGGCGGCGGGAGGCGCATGGCACAATGTCCCAGACGAAGGCCGCAAAATCCACCGACGCGGTAAGGCCGGCGATGCCGGCAGAGGCGGTTGCGCCGGCAAATTCCACTGAGGCGGCCGCGCCGCCGCGAGCGTCCGATGCGTTCGCGCTCAAGCTCAGCTCCTCCGAATTTTCGACCACCATGTCGCATTTCCACCGCGCCGAGATCGCGCGCATGGCCGGCTGGCGCGACCGGCTCGACCGCACCAGCAACTGGGCGATCACCGTGGTGGCGGCGATGCTGTCGGTGTCCCTGTCGACCCCCAGCGCGCATCACGGCGTGCTGCTCTTCGCCATGCTCCTGATCACGCTCTTGTTGTGGATCGAGGCGCGGCGCTACCGTTTCTTCGACGTCTACCGGACCAGGGTGCGGCAGTTCGAGCGCTACTATTTCGCGCAGATCTTCTCGCCGCAGCCCGACTACGCCTCCAATTGGCTGGCGATCGTCGCCGAAGGCCTGCGCACGCCGCGCTTCCTCATCTCGCAGCGCGCCGCGCTGGTCCGCCGGCTGCGCCGCAACTACATCTTCATGTACACGATCCTGATGCTCGCCTGGGTGTTGAAGATCACCACGCCCAGCCTGCAGCGCGAAGGCTCGCCGCTCGGCTTCGGCGCATCGCTTCTCGACACGTTGCGGGTGGCGACGCTCGGCCCGATCCCCGGTATCGCGGTGGCCTGCGGCGTCATGGTCTTCTACCTCGCGATGCTGGCCGCGGCCTTCCTGATCCGCGACGACGACGGCGAGTTGTCCTTCGGCAACGTGCATGTGTGATGCCGAAACCGGGTTGACCCCTTCCCGCGGCGCGGCGACTATCCTCACCATGATGGCTTCGGGCTTTGAATCCCAAAGCAGGGCCAAGCATCTTTTTGGGAGGAGAGCGTATGGACGAGACCGAACAGTGGCGCAACATGGCGAGCGCGCCACGGGACGGCAGCCGCATCCTGGTCACGGTGCGTTCCTCCGAGCAGGGGCCGGCCGAGGTCGACATGGCCTACTGGTCGCGCGCCGACCAGTTCGGCGAGGAAGGCTGGCGCGCGTCGGACTCCTCGCCCGGCCGAGTGGTCGAATATGCCGAGCCGGAGTTGCGGTGCTGGATGCCGCTGCCCACGGCAGGGCGCGCCTCGATGCCGAGCCCGTGGGAGGGCGATGACGTGCCGCTGGTGGACGGGTCGGGGATTTAGGGAGCGTCCTGTCTCCCCTTGGCAATCGGCGAAAGCGACGGTGACGCCCAATCTCCCCACCAGGGGGAGATCGGCTGTCGCGGCTGCTTTCGCAAATCGCCTATGCCTCGGTCCCTAGTTTTTGTTCAAATACCCTGTCATGTTCGCCGGCGTCACCAGCTCGAACGGCACATAGACCACACGATCGACCTTCTCGCCCTTGGCTAAGGCAAGCGCGGCATCGACACCGCCGCCACCCTGCCCCTTTGCGTTCTGGAACACCGTCACCGAGAGCTCGCCGGCCTTCATCGACTGCAGGCCGTCCTGCGTGGCGTCGATGCCGCCGACCACGACATTCTTCATGTCGACGCCGTTGGCCTTGAGCGCCAGGATGGCGCCTATTGCCGATTCGTCGTTGTTGGCGATCACGGCGTCTGGCGCCGGGCCGGCGGTCAGCCAGTTGGTCATCAGGTTCTGCGCATTGTCGCGCGACCATTCCGAGGACTGCTTGTCAGTGACCTTGATGAAATTGCACATGTCGGTCGAAAAGACCTGCTCGACATCCTTGGTGCGCTGGAGCGCGGCCTGGTGCACCAGGCTGCCCATGACGATGTAGGCACTGGCGCCGGCCGACTTGCCCCTGGCGCGCAGCATCTTGCAGACCTCGAAGGCTTCGAGCGTGCCGGACTCGGTCTCGTTGGAGCCGACATAAGCCTGCTTTTCCGGCAGGTTCTTCATGTCCAACGGCTCGAGATTGACGAAGACCAGCGGGATGCCGGCCTTGGCCGCTTCGTCGCTGATGGTCTTGGACGCATTGGTGTCGACTAGCGTGACGATGATGGCGTCGACGCCCGAGGCGATGAAGTTCTTGACCTGGTCGAGCTGCTTGGCGACGTCGTTATGCGCGTCCTCGACCTGGATGTCGGCGCCCTTCTCCTTGGCGCGGTCCTGCATGCCGTGCATCAGCAGCGTCTGGAAATTGTTGTCGAAGTCGACGATCGAGACACCGAGCCTGGCGGCGAAGGCGCCGGTGGACATGGCGGCAATCGGCATCGACATCAAAACGGCCAGCGCCGTGGAAATCAGAAGTTTCTTCACGAGGTTCCTCCCTTTGCGGATGGGTGCCGGTTCACCCCGCTTCATGTCCGGCCCTTTCGGGATGGGTTGGGTGGACGGCCGGAGGCCGTCTCACCGGTGGAAGGCGGAGTCTTCTCACCGTCCACCATTGGATGGCCGCAAGCAGCCTGATGGGGATGGCGGCGGGCCATCTCACCTGGCTGTCTGTCGGACTCTCCCTGCGGGCTTCATTTCGCGGCCGCGTTGGCGCGTTCGCGCTTCTTCTCGTAGCGCGCCTCCATCAGCGCCTCGCCTTCCTTGGAGCCGTCGTGGAACGTGCCGAACCACCTGTCGAACGGGATGAGGCCGTCGCCGTAGTTCACCTCGAAATATTTGTGGTGGAGGTAGTGGATGTAGGCGTGGCTATCGACGCTTGTATCTTCGGTCAGCTCCACCTTGTCGAAACCGACATGGCCGGGGATGGCGCCGAAGCCCGCATAATGGAGCTGGTAGAGCGCCAGCAGCGGGTTCGACGGGATGATCAGGTGCCAGAAGGCGACGCCGAGATAGCCGAGCTGTTCGACCGGGTGCATCGACAGCGACGACCAGGGCGACGGGTTGACCGAATTGTGGTGCACCGAATGCACCCATCTGTAGAGCGGCCCCCAGTGGATCGCGCGATGCAGCAGGAAGAAATGCGTCTCGTGGATGACCGGGACCACCAGCGCCAGAAGGAAGAGATAGACCGGATGCTGGGCGAAGGTCAGCCACGGCACGTAGCCATTGGCGTAGAGATAGAGGATCGCCACCTCGATCGCCGTCCAGATCGGCATTCCGGTGCCGAAGGTGCGCAGCATGTTGTCGATGTTCTGGTTCTGGAAGAAGAAGGCCTTGTTCTTCTGCTCCGAGGGCCATTTGCCGTTGTATTTGAAGCGGTTGCCCTGGGTCTTCAAAATGTAGAGTCGAAGCTCGAAAGCGCCGAAGAAGACGAGCAGCGCCGCGCAGTTGACGATGAACAGGCGCAGGATCCAGCCGACGGAAAGCGTCCTCATCGTCTCGGCGTCGGGCAGCACGTAACGCCACCACACCACGGCGGTCAGCGCAAACAGCAGATTATAGGGCAAGAAGTAGTGCGGCAGCCATTTCAGCACCGCCAGCGGGCGCGGCGGGAAGACGAAGAGCGGCGCCGTGCCGGCCGGTTCGTTCGGAGCCCAGTCGCCCCTTTTGTTGCGCTTGCCGTATTGCAGATCGTCCATGGCGGGCCTCACAAAGACCGAGAGAGCGAGAGGAAGCGGTCATAGGCGGCATCGTCCATGTCCACCTGGTGCTTCGCTTCCGGATAGGTTCCGCCGGCGACATCGCGGCCGAAGGCGCGGAAAGCGGCGATGCGCTTCTCCTGCAATTCCGCCTCCAGCGCGACGAAGTCGGCATAGCGCTTGGCGTGACGCGGATAGTGGCCGGCATGGGTGCCCAGCACATCGCAGGAGAACAGATACTGCGTGTCGCAGGCGGTGCCGCAGCCCATGCCCATGGTGACCAGCGGGGTGGAGCGCGTGATGTGTTCGGCGAGCCTGACCGGCACCACTTCGACCTCGATGCAGGCAGCGCCCGCATTCTCCAGGTCCTTGGCCGCGCGCAGCACCTTGAAGGCCTCTTCCGCCGTGCGGCCGATGGCGCGGAAATTCGTCCAGGTGGCGCGGTTCGGCACCAGGCCTACATGGCCGGTGACCGGGATGCCTTCCGCCGCCATGGCCTCGATGAAGCGCGGCGAATGCGACGAGTAGACCGCATCGGCGCCGCGCTTCATCATGGCGAAGCCGAGCCGCACCGCCTCATCGGGCGACGCGACCGCGCCATGCGGCATGCCGACGGAGAGGAACGCGTGGGGCGCCGCCTGGCGGATGGCTTCCAGATTGTGGTCGGGCTCGCAGGAGAGGATGACGATATCGCAGGCAATTGCCGCCGCCGCCTCGGCCGGCGTGTCGACATGAAGTTGCAGCCATTTCCTGCTGCCCTTGGCTGTTTGCAGGTCGTAGGCCGTCAGCCGTCTCGCCACCGATGATCCTCCCGTTTCGCGAGGGGATAACACCGCGCCTTGGCAGGCGCCGCTTGTTCCTTGATCAAATCAGATCAAAGGTTCTCGGCGGTGAAGGTGACGAAGCGGATCGGCGGGTTCTCCACCGGCAGGTCGTGCAGATTGAGCGCGGCCAGCGCCAGGTCGATGGCGCGGCGCGCCTGCGCCTCGGGCGCCTGGTCGAGCACGACATCCATCGTGCCGTCGCGCAGGCCCCGCGCGCTGCGTTCGGTCAATTCGTGGCCGACGAAGAAGATGTCGCGACCGCGCGGGTGCCTGCGCAGCACTTCGTTCAGCGCCGTGTTGGCGCCGCCGGCATTGTAGAGCCCGGCAAGGTCGGGCCAGCGTTTCAGCGCCTCGTGCAGTTGCTCGGCGTTGCGGTCGCCATCGTCGAAACCGAACAGCGCGGCCATCGGCTCGAAGTCGCGCCCCTCCTCGATGAGGTAATCGAAGAAGCCGCGCACGCGGTCGCGGTGGACGCGGTAGATCTGGCTGTGGCAGATCGCGACCACCTTGCCCGGCCGACGCTGCATCCTGGCCATCAGCAACCCGGCCATGCGGCCGGCGGCGTAGTTGTCGATGCCGACATAAGTGCTTTGGGTGCCCGAGATCTGGGTGACGATCTGCACCGACGGGATGTTTTCGGTCTCCAGCTTTCGCAGCGCGGCGCTGACCAGCGGATGGTCGGGCACGGCGAGGATGAGCGCGGCGCGGCGCATGTCAGGTTCCAGGATGCGCCTGGCGATCGCCGCCGCGTTAGCCTCGTCGAGAAAGGTCCGGTGGACGGCGATCGAGCGGTCAAGCGTCGCGGCGATGCGCTCGAAGGCGCGCGACAGCCTGGTGAAGAAGGTCGCGTCGGGCCTGACCAGGATCACCTCGATGCGGATGACGCCGCGATGCGCCTCGGGCAGCCTGCGCGGATAATCGAGCGAGCGCGCCGCCGCCACCACCTTCTCGACGGTCTCAGGCCGCACCCCGCCCCGGCCGTTCAGCACGCGCTCGACCGTGGCCGTCCCGACGCCGGCGCGGCGCGCGATCTCGAGGAAGGTCGGCTTTGGAATGGGCGGGGCTCCCTGGGGTGGCAGGGCGTCAGGGTAGCCGGAGGTTTGGGGGTTTCCAAGGAGAGCGGACGTTATAGGAACGGCGCCGTCGGCGGAGCTGCTGATCTCCCCCCTAGTGGGGGAGATGTCCGGCAGGACAGAGGGGGGCGCCGTAGGGTAGAAATCTCCGTGAGACAACCTAGGGACCTTCTGCGACCGTGCCGCATTCTCTCTTGCCGCCAAGACATCGCGCCAACGCGAAATCGATGCGGAAGGTTATGACCCAAGCCGAGTTGAAACTTTGGAATGAACTGCGTGCGCACAGACTGATGGGGTTGGGCTTTCGCAGGCAATTTCCAATCAGCAGCTACATTGTCGACTTCGCTTGTCCTGAGAAGAAGCTGATCGTAGAAGTGGATGGATCACAGCATGGCGACGACGACCGTGCGCGTAGCGATGAGATTCGAACCAAGCGTTTGGAATCGGATGGCTGGATCGTTTTGCGATTCTGGAATGACGATGTCATCCGCGACATCGACAATGTTTGCCAGCACATCGTTATCAAAGCGGGATTGGGTGGGCCGACCTGAGAGGCTGGCGGGACAGCGCCCCCCTCTGTCCTGCCGGACATCTCCCCCACAAGGGGGGGAGATTGGCAGCTTCGGCGCCCGCTTCCTCCTATCAGAGCGCTAAAACAAAAACGCGGCCGTGGCCGGATCCGGCCCGGTGCGGCCGTCGCGCGCGTCCATGCCGCGGATGGCCGCCATGTCCTCGTCGTCCAGTTTGAAGCCGAAGACGTCGAAATTGCCGGCGATGCGTTCCTGGTGGATCGATTTCGGGATGACGATCAATCCTTCCTGCAGGTGCCAGCGGATGATCACCTGCGCGACCGACTTGCCATGCTTCCTCGCGATCTTCCCCAGCGTCGGATCGGAAAGCAGGCGGCCGCTACCCAGCGGGCTCCAGCTCTCGATCTTGATGTCGTGCTGCTTGTGGAAGTCGCGCTTGTCGCGCTGCTGGAAGCGCGGGTGCAGTTCGATCTGGTTGACGACCGGCGTCACGCCGGTCTCGCCGATGATGCGCTCCAGATGATCCTGGTTGAAGTTCGAGACGCCGATCGACCTGATGCGACCGGCCTTGCGCAGTTCGACCAGCGTCTTCCAGGCCTCGACATATTTGTCCTGGGCAGGCACCGGCCAGTGGATGAGGAAGAGGTCGATCTGCTCGATGCCAAGCTTTTGCATCGTGTCGTCGAAGGCGCGGAGCGCCGCGTCGCGCTGGTGGGCGCCGTTGCGCAGCTTGGAGGTGATGAACAACTGGTCCCTCGGCACGCCGGCCGCACGGATCGCCTCGCCGACGCCTTCCTCGTTCTGGTAGCCTTCCGCGGTGTCGATCAGCCGATAACCGGCCTCGATGCCCCAGCGCACGACCTCGGCCGTAATGCCTGGGTCGACCTGCCACACGCCGAGCCCGATCTGGGGAATGGCGGCGCCGTCGTTGAGTTTGAGCTGTTCGGGCATGGGGGGTCCTTATGCGGGGTGGGTGGTGCCGACTATGTAGGCCGTGGGGTGAGGAATGCCAGTCGGTGAAAGGCTGGCGGGGCGGAGAGGGTGCGCTATGCCTGCCTATCATTCGTCATTCTAGGGCGGAGCAAGGAGCGAAGCGACGCGCGCAGACCCTAGAATCCATGCCGTGACATTGGCCGTAGAGTGCAGCCGTTCTAGAATAGCCGTTGGCGATAGCGCCAGCTAGGATCGCTCCATGACAGGCTACGTCTACATGACCGCAAGCCAGAGAGGCGGCACGATCTACATCGGCGTCACCAATGACCTTGCACGTCGGATACCCGAGCACAAGACCGGCCAAGGCTCCAGCTTCACCAGCCGTTATGGCGTACAGCGTTTGGTCTGGTACGAGGAATACTTCGACATCACGGATGCCATTCAGCGTGAGACGTCATTGAAGCGTTGGCCACGCCAGTGGAAGGTTGAACTCATTGAGAAGACCAATCCGGAATGGTTCGAGCTGTTCCGCGGGATTGGCTGGTGAACCGTTCTGCACCGAGGCGGCTCTCAACCGTCACGGCATGGATTCTAGGGTCTGCGCGCGTCGCTTCGCTCCTTGCTCCGCCCTAGAATGACGAGGCCGCGTTCCTTCACCCCCTCTGGCCTGCCGGACATCTCCCCCACTTGGGGGGAGATCGGCAGCTTCGACGCCTCAGCCTTTCGCCCCGAACCGCAGCCCATCCATCAACAGCTTTACCAGCCGCCCTGACCGCTCGCGCCAGTCGGGCGTGTTGGGGGCGGAGTAGATGCCGCCCAGCGCATGCATGACGTCGGACGCGTCGACGTCGGCGCGGATCTTTCCGGAAGCGGCCGCCGCCTCGATCAGGTTCCGCATGGCGCCGGAGACGCGGCCGGAGGTGTCGGAGAACAGCGTCGAGTTGGCCGAGAGCAAAAGCCTGAGGCTGGTGGCCAGGCCACGCTTGGTGGCGATGTAGTCGACGAAGCGCTGCATCCAGAGTTCGAGCGCGACATCGGCCGGATGCTCGCGCGCCAGTTCCTCGGCGGCGTGGCAGAGGCCTTCCACCTCGCGGCGATAGACCACCTCGACCAGATGCTCGCGCGTCGGGAAGTGCCGGTAGAGCGTGCCGATGCCGACCCCTGCCCGCCTGGCGATTTCTTCCAGCGAAGCATCGACGCCGTCGCTCGCAAACATGTGCGCAGCCACCTCGACCAGTCTGTCGCGGTTGCGCTGAGCATCGGCGCGCAGCGGCTTTTGCGCCGGCGCATCGCGCGTCGCTTCGGCGGTCACTTCCTGCTCGGGCACTTTTTTCTCCACCAACGCAATATGGAGGGTTGAACCATGGCTGGCCAGACCCCAATTAAATAAACGGAGGCACCTCCGTTTTAGTGGAGTGCTTTTATCATATAACCAGGGAAGCGGTATGTCACGTTTTGAAGGACGAGAAGCTTTGCCTGGCGGCTGGAGAGTGGCCGGGGCACCTGAGCGCCCGATCTCCCCCCTTGAGGGGGAGATGTCGCCGAAGGCGACAGAGGGGGTCCTGGCGCGTGAAGCGCAAGCGCCATTTGCGGCAGCCGGCGAGGTCGGAGCTCCCTGTGAGACGCCCCCCTCTGGCCGCTTCGCGGCCATCTCCCCCTCAAGGGGGGAGATCGCTCGCCCTTGCCCCTCTCCTGCCAAGCCCCATTTCCATCCGCCTAGCGTCCAGCAATCGGAGCCCGACGCCCCATGACCAGCCAGACCATCATCGATCCTCCCACCGACGGCCATTCCTTCGATGGCCAGTCCAGCCCAACCATGCTTTCCCTCCACCTCACGATCAACGGCCGCGACCATTCCCTCGAGGTCGAGCCGCGCGTCACGCTGCTCGATGCCTTGCGCGACCGGCTGCATCTGACCGGCACCAAGAAAGGCTGCGACCAGGGCCAGTGCGGCGCCTGCACGGTCCATGTCGACGGCGAGCGCGTGCTCGCCTGCCTGACCTTGGCCGCCCAGGTCGAGGGCCGCTCGATCACCACGATAGAGGGGCTCGCCGACACGGACGGAACGCTGCACGCCGTGCAGGCCGCTTTCCTCGAGCAGGACGCATTCCAGTGCGGCTATTGCACGCCCGGACAGATCATGTCGGCGGTGGCCTGCATCCGCGAGGGCCATGCCGGCTCCGACGAGGAAATCCGCGAATACATGGCCGGGAACCTGTGCCGCTGCGGGGCCTATCCCAACATCGTCGCCGCTATCCGCCAGGCCGCACAGGAGCTGCGCTCATGAGAGATTTTTCCTACCTCCGCGCCGATAGTATCGAGGCCGCCCGCAACGCTTCGGCGCTGCCCGGCGCCATGCTGCTTGCCGGCGGCACGACGCTGGTCGACCTCGCCAAATGCGGCGTCGCCGAACCGGCAACCGTCATCGACATCAGCCATATCGAAGGGCTAAACGCCATCGACGTGACCACCGACCGCGCCGTCATCGGCGCGCTGGCGAAGATGAGCCATGTCGCCGACCATGCCGAGGTTAAGAGCCTGTTCCCGGCCGTGTCGGAGGCGCTCTGGCAGGCCGCTTCGGCGCAGTTGCGCAACATGGCGACCATCGGCGGCAACCTGATGCAGCGCACGCGCTGCCCCTATTTCCGCGACCCCGCCAATTTCCCGGCCTGCAACAAGCGCGCGCCGGGCAGCGGCTGCTCGGCGATCGGCGGCGTGACGCGCGGCCATGCCGTGCTCGGCACCAGCGAGGCCTGCATCGCCACCTATCCGGGCGACCTCGCCGTGGCGCTCGTCGCCTTCGACGCCGAGGTCGATCTCGGCGAGCGCAAGCTCAAGGTCGAGGACTTCTTCCTCGCGCCGGGGGCAACCGCCGAGCAGGAGCACGACATCCGCCCCGGCGAGGTGATCACGGGAATAGAAATCCCCGGCTCGGCCGCGGCCAGGCGCTCGACCTACATCAAGGTCCGCGACCGCCAATCCTACGAGTTCGCGGCGGCAAGTACTGCCGTCGGACTGGAACTCGAAGGCGACGGCCGCACTGTCCGCGACATCCGCGTCGCGCTCGGCGGCGTTGCCACCAAGCCGTGGCGGGCGCGCGCCGTCGAGGACGCGCTGACGGGCAAGGCCCTTTCCGAAGACACGATCCGCAAGGCGAGCGAACTCGCCATGGAGGGCGCCGTCGACCATGGCGCCAACCACTACAAGATCGCCCTGGCGCCGCGCGTCATCGCGCGCGCCATCCTCAAATTGGGAGAGACGGCATGACCGTTCATGACATCAAACACGCCGCGTCCGACAGCGCGCGCCTCGAAGCGATCGGCGGGCGGCTGTCGCGCGTCGACGGCCCTGCCAAGATCACGGGCGCGGCGCATTACGCCGTGGAGCAGCAGCTCGAAGGGCTGACGCATGCGGTGCTGGTCGGCGCGACCATCGCCGCGGGCAAGGTGACCGGCATCGACACCCGCGCGGCCGAAACCGCGCCCGGCGTGGTCGCGGTGCTGACGCCCGACACCATCATGCCGCTGAAAACCGCCTCCGACTGGTTCGGCAACCGGCCGTCCGACGGACCTTATTCGCCGCTGGTGCGCGAGGTCACCTATTCGGGCCAGCATGTCGCCGCCGTGGTGGCCGAGACGTTCGAGCAGGCGGTGGCAGCCGCGGCGCTGGTCAAGGTCTGGTATGACGAGACGCCGGCCATCGTGGACCTCAGCGACGGCAAGGCCGGCGACGGCATCCCGATCGAGGCCATGACCAAGGAATGGGGCGACGCGCAGGCCGCCTTCGCCGAGGCGCCGGTGCGCGTCTGCGCGGCCTACAACACGCCGCGCGAATTCCAGGCGGCGATGGAGCCGCACGGGCTGATCGCACGCTGGGAAGGCGAGGAGCTGACCGTCTGGGAGCCGAGCCAATGGCTGGACGGCATGGCGCGCAGCTATGCCGAATGGTTTTCCGTGCCGTTCGAGAATGTGCGGCTGGTCTCGCCCTATATCGGCGGCGGCTTCGGCTCCAAGGCGCTCGCCCTGGCGCATGGCGCGGTGGCGGCCGCGGCGGCGAAGATGCTCGGACGGCCGGTGAAGCTGATGCTCACGCGCCCGCAGAATTTCACCTCCTATGGCGGCCGCGCGGCGACCCGCCAGACGGTGGCGATCGGCGCCGACAAGCAAGGCAGGATCCAGTCGATCGTGCATCGCGGCATCAACGAGACGGCGGTCGACGGCATGTGGGTCGAGCCGCTCGGCTCCGTCACCTCGATCATGTACGCCACGCCCAATTTCTCCTCGAAGCAGAATGTCGTGCGGGTGAACACGGTGGTTCCCGGCGCCAAGCGCGCGCCGGGCGAGAACCCTTCCGCCTTCGGCATCGAGAGCGCCATCGACGAGCTTGCCCATGAGCTCGGCATCGATCCGCTGGAAATGCGGCTGATCAACTATGCAGAGCAGGACCCGCACGCGAAAAAGGCGTGGTCGACGCGCCAGTTGCGCGAGGCCTTTGCCGCCGGCGCCGAAGCCTTCGGCTGGGCGAAGCGCTCGCCCAAGCCGCGCTCGATGCGCGACGGCCACCAGCTGATCGGCTGGGGCGTGGCGGCAGGCACCTATCCGGTGCGGCGCGCGCATGGCGAGGCGGTGGTGAAGATCCTCGCCGACGGCTCCGTCGAGGTCGAAAGCTCCTCCATCGACATGGGCCAGGGCACCTATACGATCCTGGCGCAAACTGCTTCCGAGACGCTTGGCGTGCCGGTCGAGCATGTGTCGGTGAAGCTCGGCGACTCCCACTTCGCCCGCGCGGGCGTCACCGGCGGCTCGCGGCTCGCCGGCATCATGACGGGCGCCGTCTACAAGGCGGCCGGCCAGGCGCTGGACGAGCTGATCGGGCTGGCGCTGTCGGACCCGCGCTCGCCCTTCCAGAAGCTGCAGGCCAACACGCTCGTCGTGCAGGGTGGCCGCATCGCCTCGCCGCGCGGCGAAGGACCGGAACTGTCGATCGCGGAGCTGATGGAGGCGATCGGCCGCGACCGGATCGAGGCCAAGGGCGACACGCTGCCCGCGAACACGACGCCACAGGAGCGCTACGCGAACTACACCACCATCGCCAAGTCGATCCCGCACACGGAGGGCGACTGGTCGCGGCATTCATGGTGCGCGCATTTCGTCGAGGTGCGGGTGGACGAGGATTTCGGCACGGTGCGCGTGTCGCGCGTGGTGTCGGCGCTGGATTCCGGCCGGCTCTACAACCCGAAGCTCGCCGAGAGCCAGTGGAAGGGCGGCATCATCATGGGCATCGGCCAGGCGCTGCTGGAAGAAGGCATCGTCGACCGGCGTCATGGCCGCATCGTCAACGGCAACCTCGCCGACTACATGCTGCCGACCAATGCCGACATCCCCGACATCCAGACGATCTCGGTCGGCATCCCCGACCCGCATTCCTCCGCACTTGGCGGCAAGGGCGTGGGGGAACTGGCGATCGTCGGCATCGCGCCGGCGATCGCGAACGCGGTGTTCCATGCGACAGGGAAAAGGGTGCGTGATCTGCCGATCACGCTGGAGAAGTTGATCTAGGCGCTGGCGCGAGGCACCCCCCTCTGCCCTGCCGGGCAGAGGGGGGTGCAACGGAGCGCGACCTCTTTCACTTCGTCATTCTAGGGCGGAGCAAGGAGCGAAGCGACGCGCGCAGACCCTAGAATGACGAATGGACAGGGCTCCGCGCTATGGCTCCTCCAGACGTCTTCCCTAGACGGGAGAGATTACGCGCTCGCCCGCTTTCGCCATTTTCTGTATCGTCCCGCCATCACAGGGGGACGATCATGAAAACCGCATCGGCAGCAATCATCCTTGCACTCGCCAGCCTGCCCGCCCAGGCCGCGCCCTGCTCATGGTCGGCCGCGATGGAGGAGGACGAGGGCGGCAGCGTGATGACGGCCTCGGTATGCGGCGGGGCAAAGGCGGACGCGCATCTGATGCTGGCCTGCTTTTCCAAGCCGGTGCTGAGCTATGATCTCGGCGCGTCCGGCCCGCAGCTCGAACCCGGCATCAGCGGCTCCTTCACCTTCAAGGCCGGCGGCAAGAGCGTGACGAGGAAGCTCGAGCTCGAGGCCATGTATAATTACTTCACGGTGGAATTGTCGGGCGCGAACGACCCGTTGCTTGCCCTGCTGCGCGGCAAGGGCGAGGTGACAGTTGCCGCCGACAAATATGGCGAGGCGAGCTTTCCGCTGACGGGCTCCGGCCCGGCGATCGGCAAGGTGCTGGCCGAGTGTGGCAAGGGATCGGGCGGCGACGCCGATTGAAGCGCCGATCTCCCCCTCTGAGGGGAAGATCACCCCTTCCCCTGCCCCTTCAGGAACTGGCTGAGCAGATCCACCGGCAGTGGGAACACCACTGTCGAGGAGCGCTCGCCGGCAATGTCGTGGAGGGCCTCGAAATAGCGAAGCTGCATCGCTTGCGGCTCGGCCGCCAACATGCGGCCGGCCTCGACGAGCTTTGCCGCCGCTTGCTGCTCGCCGTCGGCGTTGATCACCTTGGCGCGCCGCAGCCGCTCGGCCTCGGCCTGCTTGGCGATGGCGCGGACCATGCTCTCGTTGAGATCGACATGCTTGATCTCGACATTGGAGACCTTGATGCCCCAGGCGTCGGTGCGCTGGTCGAGTATCTCCTGGATGTCGCTGTTCAGCCTGTCGCGCTCGGCCAGCATCTCGTCGAGTTCGTGCTTGCCAAGCACGGAACGCAGCGTGGTCTGCGCCAGCTGGTTGGTGGCGACCATGAAATCCTCGACCTGGATGATGGCCCGCTCGGCGTCGACGATGCGGAAATAGAGCACGGCGTTGACCTTCACCGAGACGTTGTCGCGGGAGATGACGTCCTGCGGCGGCACGTCCTGCACCACCACGCGCAGATCCACCCGCACCATCTGCTGGACGAAGGGCACGAGGATGATGAGACCCGGCCCCTTGACGCCGGTGAAGCGGCCCAGCGTGAAGATCACGCCGCGCTGATATTCCCTGAGAATGCGGATGGCCGCCGACAGGAACATCAGCACCAGGAAGGCAACGATCAGATAGGCCACATAGCTGACCATCATTGTCTTGCTCCGTTGTTTGCCGCCCCGTTGTCCCTCAGGGCGCGACGCCGCACCGTCAGCACGAGATCGCGGATGGCTGTCACCTCGACGCTGTCGCCCGGCGCCACCGGTTCGTCGGCTTTCGCGCGCCAGCGTTCGCCGAGCGCCAGCACATGGCCCTCGCCGCCCTGCCAGTCGAGAATTTCCGCAGGCTGGCCGCGCATGGCTTCGCCGCCGACGCGAGGCGGATTGCGGCGCGCCGCCCATACATAGGTGCCGGCAAGCAGCGCCAGGCCGAGCGTGACGGCGGCGGCCGCGCCGGTGACAGCCCACGACACCTCGAAGCCCGGCCCCTCGACCTTGAGCAGCATGGCGGAGCCGAGCAGGAAGGCCGCGACGCCGCCCACTCCGAGCACCACTGTGGGATTGAAGGCCTCGACGATCAGGAAGGCGACACCGAGCAGCATCAGCGCAAGGCCGGTGTAGTTGATCGGCAGGAGATCGAGCGCATAGAGGCCGAGGACGAGGCAGATGGTGCCCAGGACGCCGGGAGCCACCGCGCCGGGACTGGTGAACTCGAAGACGATGCCGTAGACGCCGACCAGCATCAGGACGATAGCGATATTCGGATCGGTGATTACGGCGAGAAGCTGGATGAACCAGCCCGGTTCCAGCATCTCGACGGGCAGGCCTTTCGTCGCCAGCACCACTTTCTTGCCGGCCACGTCGACCGTGCGACCGTCGGCAAGCTGCAGCAGTTCCGTCGTGTCGCGGGCAACGAAGTCGATGACATGCTGCTGCAACGCAGCGCTCGCCGAAAGGCTCGCCGCCTCGCGCACCGCCTTCTCGCCCCAGTCGCCATTGCGCCCGCGCAGCTCGGCGAGCGAGCGGATCAGCGCCACCGCGTCATTGGTCACCTTGGCCATCTCCGCGTCGCCGGGAGGTCGTCCGGTGGCGTCCTTCTGGTCATTGCCCGGTCCATTGTCCTTCTCGCCGCCGGGAAGCGAGGGCAGCCCACCGATCTGGATCGGCGTCGCGGCGCCCAGATTGGTACCCGGCGCCATCGCCGCCACATGGGTTGCGTAGAGGATGTAGGTGCCGGCGCTCGCCGCGTGGCCGCCGGCCGGCGCGACATAGCCGATGACCGGGACCGGTGAGGCCAGGATATCGGCGATCATCTCGCGCATCGAGGTGACCAGCCCGCCTGGTGTGTCGAGTTGCAGGATGAGGACGGCCGCGTCGCGCTTGGCGGCGGTGTCGAGCGCCTCGTGGAGCTGCCGCGCGGTCGCCGGACCGATGGCGCCGTCGATGGCGACGGCCAACGCCACCTTCCCGCTCCCGGCCGAGGAGAAGGGAGAAACGACGGCCGCGGCCATGAGAGCAGCGGCGAAAAAGGCCACCCGCGCGATGCTCACGCTCAAAGCTCCACGACTTAGATATGGGCAGTGTCGTGGCGAAGTCCAATGGGCGTCGAAGGCGCAACGCGCAATCTTCCCGGTGACACTCTCGAGCGGAGATCACGCGCTCCAGCGCCTGCGCCAATCGCCGCAACTGTTTTCGGCCCGGCCCGTGTTACATGCGCACGGGTCGGGCCGCAAAAATCAAAAAATCAATAGTCCGAGCCGCCCTCGACGACCACCGGGTGATGATGATGCCGGTGAATGGAGCTCGTGACGACGACCGTGTCGCGGCGGTGATGGCGGTGGCGCCAGCCGCGCTCGCCATTGTCATAGAAGGCGACGGCGCCGTGATGGCGGTGATGCAGGCGGTGGCCCTCGTCATTGATGACGACCGCCGGACGGTGATGGTAATGATGCCTGTGATGCGTGCCGATGACGATATCGGCCTCGGCCGCCGATGCGACGGCGGGTGCGGCGACGCAAAGCGCCAAGGCAGCAAGAAGCACTGTTTTCATTGCTCAAATCCTAATTTCCTGAATCATCCCTTCGCCGGATAAACAGCTTTCCACCGCTTTGGTTCCGGTCTGGTCCGGGTGCCGGCGCGAGGTCGGGACGGAGAAAGACAAAGGCTCGCCGGTGCAGCCGGCAGCATGGCTCAGCGACCCTGCTGGCGCCGAAGCGCGACATATCTGAGGTAGGTCGTGGCGGCTGCGTCGCAGGCGCGCCGACCCGGACCGTTCGCCTCGATCATCGTCTTGGCAAGCCGCGGCGGCAGGCCGTATTTGCTGGCGAAGGCCGCCGCCTCGTATGGCTGGTCTTCCAGATCGTCCATGGGTCTCTCAATGCTCATGTCTGCTCCCCTTTAGGCGCACGAAAATTGGCGCGCTTGCCAATGCGAAGCCCCGGCTTTGGTTGCCGCGCTCGGTCCTCTTCGCAGGCAGGTCCGACTTCAGTCGGATAGGCCGCTCAGACCGTCGCCCGATCGGCGGAACGAAGGCTTTGCGCCCTCGTTTGCCGACATGGAATTCGCGGCATCAAATCCGCCGAAACTGGAGGAATTCAACATGGACGACCATCACAACAGTGTCCTGGAGGCGCGCTGGCTGCTTGCCGTGCCTGCCTCGCTCCTGCTCACCGTGCTGGTGGCCGGCCTGCTGCTTGGCTAGCGGCCGATCGGGGGCTTGCTCTATCGGCGGCCGCCGTGAAGGCTGGACGGATGAGGCCGGAGCCGCGGTGGGTGGGGGTTCGTTGGGGTAGCCGAGGCTCCGGCCGAAGGCGGAATGGGCACCGCCGCCAAGCAAAGATAGACTTCGCGGCCGAAGACGAAATTACGCGATCGCGGAAGCGAGCAGTCTCCCCATCGAGGGGGAGATGTCGCCGAAGGCGACAGAGGGGTCGCCGCGCGTGGCGTCCCAACATCCCGCGCGACATCGACGAGGTCGCGTTCTACGTTAGACGACCCCCTCTGGCCGCTTCGCGGCCATCTCCCCCAAGGGGTGAGATTTACGCGCTGCGTCGTCTTCGCCGATCTCCAACCACCGCTACCCCGATCGCCAGCGCCACCAGCCCCGCCGCCACCGCGAAGGTGGCACCCATGCCGCCGGCGACGGCGGCCGGCGCTGCCGCCGCGACATCGCTCGCGCCCACGGCGAAGGCGAACACCGCACCCATCACCGCCGTGCCTGTGACCAGGCCGAGATTGCGCGAGAGGCTGAGCATGCCCGACACCACGCCGCGTTCGCTCCCGTCGACATCGGCCATGACGGCGGTGTTGTTGGCCGCCTGGAAGAGCTGGTAGCCCGGCGTGAGCACGATGATCGCCGCCGCGTAGCCGGCGACGCCGAACCGCTCCGGCAGCAAGGCCAGCGCGACGCAGCCGGCGGCCATCAGCGCCAGGCCGGCAATGACCATCGCCGCCGCGCCGAGGCGGTCGACGACGCGCCCGGCGATGACACCACAGAAGGCCGAGACCACGGGCCCGGTCGACAGCACCACGCCGGTCGCCGCTTCGCTCAGGCCCAGCGCGCGCGACAGGAAGAACGGGCCGACGACCAGCGTCGCCATCATCACGGTCGAGACCAGCGCGTTCATGGCGAGGCTGGGCGCCAGCACCGGATCGCGCAACAAGGCCAGCTTGACCAGCGGCGACGCCACCCTGGCCTCGGCGGCGACGAACAACGCCGCGCCGACAATTGCGCCACCGAGCAGCGCCGCGTTGAGACCGCCGAAATGACCGCGCCCGATGGTCATGGCCAGCGCATAGGCGGCAAGCGTGGCGGCAAGCAGCAGCGTGCCCAGCGTGTCGAAGCGGCCCCTCGCCTCTCCACCGACGGCGGCCCTGGCTTCGCCCGCCGGCAGGAAACGCCAGGCGGCGAGCACCGCGACGACGCCGAGCGCGGCATTGACGAGGAAGATCGAGCGCCAGCCCAGCGCGGCGACCAGCACGCCGCCAAGCGAGGGCCCGAGCGCCGTGCCGATCGCCGACATGGTGCCGAGCAGGCCCATGGCGCTGCCCGTGCGCTCCTTCGGCACCGTCTCGCCGACGAAGGCGATCGTCAGCGCCATCATCACCGCCGCGCCCAGGCCTTGCGCGGCGCGCGCGCCGATCAGCAGCGCCAGCGACGGCGCGAGCGCGGCGGCGAACGAGGCGGCGCTGAACAGCGCGAGGCCGGCGATGAGCAGCGGCCGGCGGCCGACGAGATCGCCGAGGCGCCCCACGCTGACGATGAGCGCCGTGATGGCGAGCAGATAGGCGAGCACCACCCATTGCACGGCCGCAAAGGAGGCGGCGAAGGCCACGCTCAGCGTCGGCAGCGCGACATTGGCGATGCTGGTGCCGAGCGAAGAGACGAGCATGGCCAAGGACAGGCTGGCCAGCGCGCCCGTTGTCGAAAGGCTTGCTGGCGCGTCGCGGGTTCGAGCAATGTCGGCCATGATTTCTTCTCCGCCGGTTGAACTTGGCGGGGAAGATAGGCATGCGGCCAGCATGGCGGAATGCGCAGCATTTGCACTTCATCAGTGCATGAAACGCCATGTCTCCATAGCCAGTTCGTGCTAAGGTCGCGCCATGCCGCGACCCGATCTCAACCTGCTCGTCACGCTGGACGTGCTGCTCGCCGAAGGCAGCGTCGCCAGGGCGGCGCGGCGGCTGAAGCTCAGTCCCTCGGCGATGAGCCGGGCGCTGGCAAGGCTGCGGGAAGCGACCGGCGATCCGCTCCTGGTGCGGGCCGGGCGCGGCCTGGTGCCGACGCCGCGCGCCATGGAACTGAGCGCGGATGTCGGCCGGCTGGTGAAGGAGGCCGAAGCGGTGCTGCGGCCCGCCGAGCGGTTGGACCTCGCGCGACTCACCCGCAGCTTCACGCTGCGCAACAGCGACGGTTTCATCGAGAATTTCGGCCCGGCGCTGCTTGCCCGGGTGGCCGGGGAAGCGCCGGGCGTGCAGTTGCGCTTCGTGCCCAAGCCCGACAAGGACAGCGGCCCGATGCGCGAGGGCGCGGTCGATCTCGAGACCGGCGTGGTCGGCGGCTCGACCGGGCCGGAAGTGCGCGCGCAGGCGCTGTTCCGCGACCGTTTCGTCGGCGTGGCGCGCGCCGGCCATCCCTTGAGTGAGGGCAGGATCACCGCCGCCCGCTTCGCCGCCGGCCGCCACATATTGATCTCGCGCCGCGGCCTCGACCGCGGCCCGGTCGACGATGCGCTGGCACTCGCCGGGCTGACGCGCACGATCGCCACCGTGGTTGGCGGCTTCGCCGAGGCGCTGGCGCTGGCGCGCGGCTCCGACCTCATCGCCGCCGTGCCGGAGCGCTATACCGGCGCGTTGCGCGAGGGCCTTTTCAGCTTCGCGCTGCCGGTGAAGCTTGCCCCGCTGACGATCTCGCTTCTGTGGCATCCGAGGCTAGACGCCGATCCGGCGCATCGCTGGCTGCGCGGCCTGGTGCGAGAGGTGTGCGGCGCGGCGCGCGGGAGGGATTGATATCGCCCCTCTCCAACCGCGCGTTGCATGTGATTTCCCTTAAATATTAGACATCACTAATGTAAATTGCCGCACGTGGGCAAAAACAACGTCGTCGATGGAACCCGGGGTACGGCCAGCGCGTTGCGGAGCGCCTGTGAAATGCCGGAGGCTCGTTTGAGCGAATTCAGGAGGTTCACCTGCCCCCGGTGCGTCGGCGCCGGCAAGGTGTTCGAGTGCGAGAGGCAGGTGGTGTCGAACGGCACATGCTGCCCGTCAGGCGCCTTGCGCGACAATTGCCCCGGCCAAAAGGTCGCCTGCCAGGCCTGCGGCGGAACCGGCCTGCGCGGCTATGGCGCGCCCTCCGTGCTGCAGGATTAGAGCAATCGCCGAACCTCCGTCAGGCATTTCCGATCACGACACTTTGAGCCTCGGCAAGCTTGCCTTACATTCAGAACGCCTAAAGTATCGCGATACCCGCGCGAAAAGCGGACGGCTGGGCGCCCTTGGGAGGCGCGCATGAAAACCTATCGCGTCGAGGAAATAGACGGCGAAACCATCGTCGCGGTCCATTCGGCTGAAGCCAAGACGCCTTTCGAGGCGGCTGAGAAGGCGCTTGGCCTGAAGGTGACCTTGCGCGCCGGCGCCAACAGATGGATCCGCGTCGTCGACCTCACCCAACGGCCGAGGCCGGTGAGGCTGCGGCCGGAGACATTCGAATTCAAGGCGATCGGACAAAGAAGCAATACCAGTTCCCCTTGAGGGTAACTCTTCGGTCTCGACGCCTGAGACTCCGAGCCAGCCGCGGCGCGTCATGTCCATCGGCTTCCGAAAATGGGCGTATGAATTCCAATCAATGGGGAGCGGCATGAGGCGGTCTGATTTGCCTTTGTCGCAATCCGGACGGAAGGTACGGCGAGGTCGCCGAGCCCAACCGCTTCGCACTTTTCCTGGAATTGAATTCTCCTTGTCGCAGTTCCGGACGGAAGGCTACGGCGAAGTCGCCGAGCCTGACCGCTTCGCACTTTTCCTGGAATTGAATTCTCCTTGTCGCAGTTCCGGACGGAAGGCTACGGCGAAGTCGCCGAGCCTGACCGCTTCGCACTTTTCCTGGAATTGAATTTTCCTTGTCGCAGTTCCGGACGGAAAACCGCTGCGCACTTTTCCTGGAATTGCTTCTAGGTGCTGGCGCCACCCATCAGCGCGGCGACCAGCGTCGCCAGGAAGACAAGCAGCCCCAAAGCGACCCGGTCCAGCCACGACCTTCGTCTGGCAAGAACCTCGAACAACCGACTGGCCATCGCAACTTCCCCCATTCGCTGGCTCCTATTCTACCATGCATTCATGAGCACATCATGAAACAACTCACAGAAGCGCCAGATGCTGCTGCAAGGGAAGATCGGCATCGCCGGGGCGCCCGATGCTGCAGTGCCGAACTGCACCCAAAAAAAGTCGGAGTTGAGGAGACGAGCCACCCAGTGAAAAATCAGCTTATTCAAGCAGATAAGCATATAGGTCCGGCGAGGCCCCAAGGCCATCGGAAAAGCCCGGAAACCCGCCAATTCGAGGCATTCCGCCACGACGCGTGCTTGACCGCGAAAGGCGCTCCGGGCGCCAAAAGGCGGCTCAAAAGGCGCCTCCGGGCGCCCCGCCGGCGACGTTGACAGGACACCGCGCCAATGGCACTGCGCAGCCACTGGTCACGCCATGACCGTTGCTGTTGGGGACGGACGGGGTTTCAGCAGCTTGGCGGCGGCGCCGGACGGGCGGGCACCTGCGCAGTGTACCGCCCGCTCCTGGCCGGGCCAGCTTCCAGCTTGAAATCGCAAGCCCGGACCGCCTGAAGCCGGCGGCGTGTTTGCCAGGTCCCGGCGCTCGGGGTTTTCAGAATGTGAAGCCGGAGGACGGCGCGGCGGCTGTCGCCGCGGAAAGCCTGCCATGCCTGGCAAGCGACGGTTTGCAATAGGGCTTCTTCATCGGCTGTTCCTGTCGACGACGAAAACAGGACAGCTACATATGACTGCAACCCACCGCGTCAAGCGATGAGACAGGCTCGGCGATGGTATGAGTTCGGCGAGCAGATAAGTCTGGCGCGTCGGCCGATTGGTTGCGAGGCGGCCGGTCGGCGAGCCGATGGCGCGCCAGCCGGCCGCCTCGCACTTCGATGCTACTTGATGAGCGAGGCGGTCGCGACGACGCTCGACAGTTTCTGGCGCTTCGACAGCACCGGTTTCTCGTAAGTCTTCTTCATATGTAATCCTTGCCCAGTTTCCCATTCGCGCCGAGCGCTGCGAAAGGATCCGCATCGCCGCCCGTCAATCCGAGCGGCCGCGCCAGCGATCAAAAAACAGCTAGATGGCTCAGACTGGAGGCAGGCTGCTGACCGCAACCACCGCCGACAGCTTCTGGCGCTTCGACAGCACCGGCTTCTCGTAGATCTTCTTCATATGTGGCCCCTTTGCCCAGTTTCGCTCCCGCACCACGCGACGCGGGAGGATTCCCGTCAAAGAACGTTTGCGTGATCAATGCGCAACGAGGGTCGACCGCAACCGAAAGCGCGTGAGCTGTGGCGCGCCGGCAACATCCGGGCCGGCCCCGACGCGGCCTTGCAGGGTCCCGGGTCAACCAACGTGCTGCAGCCAGTGGCGGTCGAACACGTCGAGGATGGCGCGGAAATCCGCCGGCGGGATCTGGATGGCGTCGTTGTCGCTATAGGCGTCGAGGAACTGGTCGAGTTGGCGGTCGACCGCTTCCGGATGGTCCAGACCGATGCCGAGGCTCGCCAGGTCCGCGGCGATCGAACCGCCGGCGGGCAGGTATCCGCCCCATGTTCCGGCGCCGGGAGCCGCATCGCGCAGCCGCACCAGCAGGATCCGGGTCAGCGAGGGCTGTGCTTCGGGGCCGATCACGGCGGAGCCGCACATATAGCCGCCGAGCACGCTGACCGGCTGCGTCTGCGGGAACAGGCACAGGAAGAACTGCGTGTCGCCGCCGGTATCCTTGAGGTGCAGATAAAGGCCGCGTTTTGCCGGCGTGACCGGGCCGCCGAGCTGCAGGTGCCCGGTCGGCAGCATCTCGTGATATGTAGCCGTCAACCCATGCACGCCCGGCCCGACCTCGATCGACAGGCGGCCTCTGATCAGTTGGCCGCGATAATAGGGAGACCAGGCGCGCGAATAGCAGGCATAGGTTCCGGTGAGCCCGGAGCCGGCGCCGCGCTCGTCGTGTGAAGGAGCATCGAACTGCAAGCCGGCGCGACGCTCCAGCTCGGCGCCGCCGATACCGTGGCGGGCCGCGATCGCGGCCGTGAAGGCCGGCAGCTCGCTCTCGGCGACCCAGGCGCCGGGCTGTTCCAGCTCGAGCAGCCTCGCCCAGTCGTCATAGACGCTCATCTGGCGCGGCCGCGCGCGGCCCTGCAGCCATTTGTCGGCGCGGCCGAGATCGAACGCCGTCCTGGGGTTGACGGCGCGGAACGCCGCCGCCAGGTCCTTGCGGGTCACCGTTCCCAGCACGGCCGCAGTCAGCCTCAGTTTTTGCGCGATGTGCTGCGCCATGCCCCAAGCCCCTCGATGTTTCGCCGCCCACGCATTTCCGGCGTTCCGGCGGATATCCGCCTCGCTGCCCCAACAATCCGGTTCGCTACGCCGGCAAACGGCCTCATCCCCGGCGTCGTTTATTTTCCATTATCTAATATTCCAGAAAATCCAAAGAATTCCACTGCGTTCCGCGCGTTCAACCTTCGCGCCCGGGAGACCGACGCTAGGGTCGTTTCGGGGTGAATTCAGGGGAGCCGTCATGAAAATCGTTCTATCCGCGCTTGTTATGGCGCTTGCGTTGTCGCAAGTCGCTGAAGCTAAAACGAAAATTCCGCTGACCGAGACGAAGGCCAGCGCCGACAAGAGCCAGCCGCAACTCGATCAGACCGCCACCGGCGGCATCGTGCCTTCGACCGGCCCGACGTCGAAAAATGCCAATCCGGGCCAAGCCTACCCGCAGCCGCTGGACCTTCATTTCTAGAGCGATTCCGGGAAGCGTGCTCGGCGGTTTTGGTCCGGAAACGCGTAAGACAAAAGGTGGCCATTCGGGGGGACCGATAGCCGGTTCACGATCCGGGATCGGTGGAGGAATACGAGAGGCCGGACGGCCGAACCAATAGCCACCCAACCGGCCTGAGGGTTGGGAGGCTCGGCGCCGCCGGCGGGAGGCGGCGCCTGCCCCGCGCGGACCGCAAGGGCGCGGTCCGCGCGGGCCAAGGTTTCTCCTGGTTCCCCAACATAGTGATCTTGAAAGATTGCAGGCTTGTCGGGCAAGGCTATCAACGTCCGCTGGAGCAGTCAGCACAAACGCTGGCGATGAGCTGAAGGCTTCCGAACCTCGTCATTCCAGGGTCTGCGCGCGTCGCTCCGCTCCTTGCTCCGCCCGTGGATGACGACCGCAATATTGGCGAAGGTGAGGGCCAAGCAGGCGTCCAAGCTGGCTCTCCGTCGAGTGTCACACTTCGCATCGATTCAACAAATCCAGATCCAGCCATTCTTGACGAATGGTGCGCGAACCGGAAAGCTTCGCCCGGCGCCGCAATGGCGTCTGTCGTGAGGGAGGCCATGCCATGCCGGGTGCCGACGCAAAGCTTGCCGCGCTCGGCATCTTGCTGCCGCCACCGCTGAAGCCGCCGCCCGGCATGGTACTGCCTTTCCCCTGGGTGAATGTCCGTGGCGACCGCGCCTATGTCTCCGGCCACGGGCCGCAGGAGCCAGACGGCTCGCTTGCCGGGCCGTTCGGCGTCGTCGGCGAGAACGTGTCCCTGGACGAGGCGCGGGCCTCGGCGCGCAAGGTCGGGCTGTCGATGCTCGGCAGCCTGAAGCGCGAGCTCGGCAGCCTCGACCGGATCACCGGCTGGTGCCGCGTGCACGGCATGGTCAATTCGGCATCGCGCTTCACCGAAACGCCGGCGGTGATGAACGGCTTTTCGGAGCTGATCCTCGAGGTGTTCGGGCCGGAGATCGGCCGCCATGCCCGCACGGCAATTGGCGTCGCCGCCCTGCCCTTGAATTTCCCGGTCGAGATCGAAGCCGAGGTGTTGATCGGGGAGTAGCGGCCTGGAACCGCCGATCCGGCCTCGTGACGAGACGGTTTCGCCGCTTCAGGTGAAAATCACATATGCCTTTCGAACCGTCTGGACGATGCTCCATTCGCCTTCCGAATTGGCCGGGAAATAGATCGCGTCTCCGGCACGGAATTCGACCGGCTCGCCCCCATCCGGCGTGAAGGTGCCCTGACCGGCGATGAAATAGCTGTATTCCGCTTGCGGCACCTGGCGCCGGAACCGGCCCGGCGTGCACTCCCAAATGCCGGTTTCGCCTACCGGTATCGGCTGATCGGCTGCCACCTTCACCATGGCTATCTGCTCACTCGTGGGGCGGGCAACCGCGGTGGGCTGACCAAAGGCGTTTTCGCCTTCAACGCGGATCAAGGTTGGCGGCACGTCTAATTCCCTCAATTGGCTTTCGCGAGCCATTTCTCGCCTTCGAAGTTTGGCCAATGCCGGTAGACCGCGTCAAGCGACACCAGGCGCCCCTGACCAAGCGCTTGTTGGGAACGGGCTGCCAAAGAAAAACCCGCCGACACTGAAGCCGACGGGCCATCTTCCCTCAAAATGTGCGCCCCTTTTCCCAGATGGTCCGCCCGATCTGGGAACCCTGCACAGCCGACTCTTAGCGCGGATTGCGCCGGTGGCGCTGTAGCCCGGCGGCAACAATGCCCGGTATTCCGAGTGGTGCGTGGATCTCCTCCCGGCAAACCGGAGAAGGAAATCCTCCCCTCATGTTGCACTGCGTTAGATTTGTTGCGTTGCGATATCAACGCATAGGGCGGAGGCTTTGCCTTGAGGCGGGATGCGAACGAACATTGCGAGGTTCGTCTTCGTGTCAGCAACGGCGCAGGATTTCCGGCCTGATATTGAAGGACTGCGGGCGCTGGCCGTGGCGGGCGTGGTCGCCTACCATTTCGGCCTGACCGCGCTGCCCGGCGGCTTTGCCGGTGTCGACATCTTCTTCGTCATCTCGGGCTACCTGATCACCCGCCATCTCGTCGCCGAGATCTCCGAAACCGGCCGGCTCGATTTCCTGCGTTTCTACGCCCGGCGCGCGCGGCGCCTGCTGCCGGCGGCGCTTTTCGTCATCGTGGCGACACTTGCCGCCGGCGCGATCATCCTGTCGCCGGAGGAGCAGGCGCTCTATTCCAAGGGCGCGATGTTCGCCTCGGCCTATATGATCAATCTGTGGCTGATCCGCTGGTCGTTCGACTATTTCGCCAATGACGCCACCTCGAACCCGTTCATCCACTACTGGTCGCTCTCGGTCGAGGAGCAATTCTATCTCGCTTGGCCGGCGCTCCTGATGCTCGCCGCCTGGCTGGAGCGGTTCGCCGCTTCAAGGAAACGGCGAACCGCTCCATCTCTTCGCTCTGACGCAATTCCGGACGGAAAGCCGCGTCACACCTTTCCTGGAAATGCTCTGAGGCCCGGCCAGCGCGGCATGATGATTGCGATCGGCGCCGTCGGCCTCGTCTCCTTCGTGTTTTGCGCCTGGCTGACGAGCGTATCGCAACCCTGGGCCTTCTATTTTTCGCCGCTGCGCGCATGGGAATTTGCCGCCGGCGGTCTCGCATCGATGGTGCCGGCACGGCTGTTGCAGGAGCGCCCGCGGCTGGGGCGGACGTTGAGCCTGACCGGACTGGCGATGATCGGGACCGCTTATCTCACCTTCAGCGAGGACGCTCCCTTCCCCGGTTTTCTGGCGCTTCTGCCCGTGGCCGGCACGGTCCTTCTGCTCGAGGCGGGAGCGGCCGGCGCCAGGGACGGCTCTCCTCGTTTGCGCAATTCCGAAAGGAATTACGTGAATGCCGCCCTGGCGCTGCCACCCTTGCAATGGATCGGCAGGCTCTCCTATTCGCTCTATCTCTGGCATTGGCCGGTCATCGTCTATGCCGGCATGCTGGCGCCGGAGCTGACGCCAGCCGAGCGGCTCTTGTGCCTCGCGGTGACGCTGGCGCTCTCCACCCTCAGCTACCATCTGATCGAGAACCCTATCCGTCGCAACGGCTGGCTGATGGCCAATGCGGCGCGGGCGCTGGTGCCGGCCCTCCTCCTGACCGGCACCGGCGTCGCAGCCGCCTATGGCAATGCCAGGCTGGCCGCGCGCGATCTCGATCCGGAACAGCGCATCATCGCCGCGAGCGCCGCCGAACCGTCCACCGCCCGCGCCAGGGCCGGCTGCGTGCAGGACTACCAGAGCGTGACGCCGACCCCTTGCGTGTTCGGCGACGGACAGCGCGTCATCGCGCTCTTCGGCGACTCCCACGCCGACCACTGGTCGACGCCGCTGATCACGGCGGGCGAGAAGAACGGCTACCGGGTGGTGACATGGCTCAAGAACTCCTGCCGCGCCTCGCGCATCAGCGTGTGGTCATCCGAGCTCAAGCGTCCCTATGGCGAATGCGACCGCTGGCGCGAGCAGGCGATCAACGAGATCATCGAGGCGCGGCCGGCGCTGGTGGTCATCTCGGAACTGGCGCTGACCAGCGGACGCAAGATGTCGGCCCGCGAGGGCGACACCGAGAGCCAGGACGCCCAATGGCGGGCCGGCCTGCGTTCCACGCTCACCAGCCTGAGCAAGGCCGGGCTCAAGGTCGCCTTCATCCGCGACGTGCCGTTCAACAACGCCAATGTCGACACCTGCGTGGCGCGGGCGCTGTGGAGGGACGAAACGCCCTCGCGCTGCGACCAGACGCGCGCCTATGCAGCCAATGACAAGATGGCGGCGGTGGAGCGCGAGATCGTCGACAGCATCCCCAACGCCTCCTATGTCGACCTCACCGACCGCTTCTGCAGCGCCACGACCTGCCACGTCTTCATCGACGGCAAGCTCGCCTTCCGCGACCAGCACCACATGGCGACGCCCTTCGCGGAATCGCTGGAGCCCGACGTGGAGAAAAGGGTGATTTCGAAGGTGGGGCGGTAGGGGGGGCCTTCTCCTTCGTCATCCTAGGGCGGAGCAAGGAGCGTAGCGACGCGCGCAGACCCCAGGATCCATGCCGTGCCGCTAAAGCGTTGCAGCGGTTACAGAATTCTGCACCGCCGCATCGACGTCGAAGGTCACGGCATGGATACTCGGGTCAAGCCCGAGTATGACGACCGGAGGGGCGTCGGCGCTTCACGCCCCCTCTGGCCTGCCGGCCATCTCCCCCTCGGGGGGAGATCACCCGTCTCACCCCACCACGACGACGAAATGCTTGGTCACCGGCTCGAGGATCTTCCAGGTGCCCTTGAAATCGGCCTCGACGACGAAGGCGTCGCCGGGGCCGACCTCGACCGGCTGGCCGCCATCGGGCGTGATGATGATGCGGCCGGCGATCATGTGGACGAACTCATAGTCGGTGTAGGTGGCGTGGTAGGTGCCCGGCGAGGCCCGCCAGGTGCCGGACATCACCTTGCCGTCCTCGGTGGTGTGCTGCACCGCCGTCTGCATGGTCGGCCTGCCCTCGACGACGACCCAGCCCGGCAGGTCGCCTGCCTCGGCATGCTCGACGGCGCCGAATTTGAGGATGGTGGGTCTGGTCATCGGATGCTCCTGCAATTGCCGGGATTGGCAGACGAGGGCATAGCCGATGACGGCATGCGGTGCACGCGGCGATGCGACAATGAGAGGCAAAGGGGCGACGGGGTTGCGACGCCCGCGGCGTTCGCCGGGCGGCCGGAGACCCCGCGGCAACGTTGGAATCAAAAGCCCGCTGGATGGCGGGCTTTCAGTTTTCCGACCAGATCAGGTTATGATGGACGACGGAGGCCTTGCGGTGATGACGCTCAGCTTCTCGCGCTTGGTCACGACAGGCTTCTCATAGATTTTCTTCAAGATACCCCCCTTTCAGGGCTTCTAAGGTCCGCATGTGAATCCTATCGCTGCCGCCGGCGATAGGCTGTAGCACATTAGCAACACTTAACAGACGTTCCGCCGCGCTTGCGGCGTTCAGCATCACTGTCCCGTTTCGGGACTGGCATCCGTCTTGCTACAAGGAAGTTGCCGGTGTCCTCCCGCCGGTCCTGATCGGGGGATCAGGTTAAATCTCGCCGGGCCCGTGGGTTTCGGGCATTAGGGTCAGGCCCGGCGAGTTTTCTTTTCTCCATCGTGATGCCGGCTGGTCAGGCGTCCCGCCTTCACTCCACGGCCTGCAATTGCTTCTTTCGCGCCGGCTGGCGGCGGCGGTGGGCGGGCTTCAGCGTGACGGCCGCCTTGTTGGAAAGCGCGCCGGTCACGGCGTCGGCCATGCCGAAGGCGACGAAGTCGGCGTTGAGGGTGCCGGCCAGCTCGGCCGCCGCCTCGGCGTCGGCGTTGCCGACCTCGGACCAGAAGGCGATGCCGACGCGCAGCTTGGCCTTCATGCGCTTCAGCCGCCGCACCATGAAGCGCGCGTGCTGCGTGGACTGGCGATTGAGGAAGCCGATGACGACGGCGTCGGTGGCCTCCAGATCGAGGTCGCGGATCGCCGAGGGTTCGAGGTCCGCGAAGCTCGCGCGCGTGGCCGCCGCGCCCTGCACTTCGAGCACCTGCGCCAGCATGGCGGCGGCGGCATCGTCGAGCTCGCCGCGCCCGCCGGCGCAGAGTACGGCGATGCCGGAGCCGTCGGGCAGGTCGACATCCTCTTCGTCGGCGCCCTGCTCCGCGGGCCCACCATTGCCAGCCTTCTTGTCGGCCACCTTCTTGTCAGCCGCCTTCTGGTCGGCCGCCTTCTCATCGGCCTCGGCGTCCTGCCCGGCCTCCTCCTCCTCGGCCTCCTGCTGGGCGCTGTCGTCGAGATTGGCAACCAGCGTCATGGCGCTATCGGCGACCTGCCGGCGCTGTTCGTCATCCATGACGCCGCGCCCACGGTCCTGCTCGCCGAGCAAAAGCGCGGGAATGGCGACCTGGTCGTAGAACTGGAACAGGTATTTTTCCTCCAGCATCTCCTCGGCATGGTCGGTCGCCTCGTCCGGATCGCCGGCAAGCAGCCGCTGGTAGAGCCTGGCATGCGGCTCCAGCACCGGCTCGTTGCCGAACAGGACGTCGAGGAACTCGAATTGCGGCACATGCCGGCCGAGCACCACCAGGCAGACGGTGAGCGGCGTCGACAGCACCAGGCCGATCGGCCCCCACAGCCAGGTCCAGAAGATCGCCGCCACGATGATGGCCAAGGGCGAAAGCCCGGTGTGCGAGCCATAGAGCCAGGGCTCGATGACATTGCCGGTGATGAGTTCGACGACGATGAAGAGCGCGGCGGTCCACAAGAGCAGCGACCAGCCGGGCGCCACGGCCAAGGCCAGGAACAGGGGCAGCAGCGCGCCGACGATCGGCCCGATATAGGGCACGAAGCGCAGCGCCAGCGCCAGGAAGCCCCAGAGCAGCGCGTTGGGGATGCCGAGCACCCAGAGCCCGACGGTGATGGGCACGGCGTAGATGGTGTTCACCACCAATTGCATCAGCAGATACTGGCCGACGCGTTTGCCGGCATCCTGCAGCGCCTGCGTGGTGCGGTGGAGATCGCCATAGCCGACCAGCCGGATGAAACGGTCGCGCAGATCCTCGCGCTCCATCAGCATGAAGATGACGACGATGATGACGAGACCGGCCGAGCCCAGCGGACTGATCAGCGGCTCGATCAGGTTCTGCAGCATATCGAGCGGCTTTTCATGCGAGACGACCTCGACCGGGATCGGCTCGCGCTTCGGCGCCTGGGCGGCCGAGGGCAGCTGCGGCTCCTGGCGGTCGATCTCCTGGCCGACGCGCTCGATGACCCCGGTGAGGCGCGAGATGATGCCGCCGCCGAGGCCGTTTTCCTTGAGCGCGCGGACCTTGGTCACGATGTTGACCTGGTAGGCGGGGAGGTTCTGCGCGAGATCGCTGACCTGGGTGGCGACGACGAAGGAGAACAGCGACAGCGCGGCGAACGCGCCGGCGACACTGGCTATGACCGCCGCGATGCGGGGTATGCCGAGGCGCTTCAGCCAGGACACGACTGGCGCGATGGCGAAGGTCAGGAGGAGCGCGACGGCGATCGGCAGGAACACCTCGCGGCCGAAATAGAGGGCTGCAACCGTGATGACCACGCTGGCCACCGTCGGCAGCGCCGTGCGCGGATGCCCCCGGGAGGCCGCAAGCAGGCTTTCCAGCGCCGGCTCCGACGCTTCCGACCCGTTACGACGATTGGCTGTCACCATAGGACCCCCTGCCACCATAGAACCCGCTGCCGCCTGGCTATGATCCGCGATACTTCGCCGGCGTGCAACGCGCCGAAGTCCAGCTGGTTGCAGATGGACTAATAAATATCCCGGACCATGACCTTGCAGGGAGGAAGCAATGCGACGGATCAGTCCGCCGGCGTCCTGGTCCATATCCTGTCCAACGGCGGCCGCCTCGGGTTTTCTGGAACATGGACGGCATGAAACCGTTGTCTTGTCGAAGGGGCGTTCAACACAGGAGGCAGCGATGAAAAAGCTTCTGCTTGCTTCGATGATCGCCATCGCCTCGGCGTTCGCGATCGCGCCGGCCAGCGCGGCCAGCGTGCAACTCGGTATCGGCGTCGGTCCAGGCTATGATGACGGCTATTACGGCGACGGCGGATACTACCCGCACCGCTATTACCGCCACGTCTACAATGACGATTATGACAATGGCGGCTATGTGGTGCGCTATCACCACCGCCATAACTGCCGCACCGAGCTGGTGAGCCACTGGCGCCACCACCACCGCGTGGTCGAGAGAGTGCGCGTCTGCGGTGGCGGCTACGACGGCTACTAAACCGCCCGGACTGGTAGCGCGGAACGGCTTTCGGCCGCTCCGCGCGCCATCCGATGCGCATGGGCCGCCTTGAGCGCTCACGAAGCCTTCAAATGTTGCTGATTGCGGGCGGCGGCGCAATTTTTCGGCGCGCCGCACGTTATCATGGGTGAACCTTCAGGAGGAGGTTGCCATGAAAAAGTTCGTGTTTGCCTCTGTGATCGGCCTCGCAACCGCGGTTGCAGTCGTCGCGCCGGCTTATGCCGGCAACGTATTCCTCGGCGGCAGCTATTTCGACTACGGCCCCTTCGGCGATTTCTACGACAGCTACAACCACGCCCCGGTCTACGGCTCCTATTGGGGCGGCCCCTATCTCGAGGACGGGCCCGGCTACGGCCCAGCCTACAGCAACGGCGAGAGCAGCTATGTCGCCCCGCCGACTGTCGCGCAAGCCCGCCGCCATTGCCGGATCGAAGCGGTGAGAACCCGCAGCGGTGACCACCGATTCACGCGGCAGGTGCGCGTCTGCAGTTAGCCGTATCCGCCGCCAGGAGGCAGCCACCACTTCAAATCCCGGTGATTGTCGCGCGAAGCCCACGCTCTCTCGGCAGCTTTTCGGCCCGTAAAGCGTTGTTAATGCGAACCTTCAGGAGGAGGTTGCCATGAAAAAGCTTCTACTTGCCTCGGCAATCGCCATTGCGGCGGCGGCGACCACGGTCGCCACGGTCGCGCCAGCCGACGCGCATCCGCATGTGTTCTTCGGCTTCGGCTTCGCGCCCTTCGGCGGCTATTGGCCTTATCCGTACTATGGCGGACCATATTACGGCGGCCCGTACTACGACGATTATTACGACGACTACTATCCCGGCTACATCGTGCGCTATCCGCACCACCGGTACTACCGGCACTACTACGTCCGGCACTACTACCACCACCGGCACCCTCACCGGCACTTCGGGCGCAGGTAGCAGCGGCCGATAGCGGGATCGGCGATGGCCAATCTCCCCCTGGTGGGGAGATTGGCACTTTCGGCGCCTTGCAAATCCTTCCCGACATGCCATCTAACTCACCGGCACCCGGGAGAATCACGTGACGCAGCGAAGCGGCAGCGCCGACCTGCCGCTGCATGGCGGGCGGGTCCCGAAATGGCTGGGCGATCGGATGACGAAGCTCGGCGCCGTGCTATGCGAAGCCATCATCCACCATTACGGCCGCGACGAGCTGCTCAGGCGTCTGGCGCATCCCTTCTGGTTCCAGTCCTTCGGCGCCGTGATGGGCATGGACTGGCATTCCTCCGGCATCACCACCTCCGTCATCGGCGCGCTGAAGCGCGGGCTGAACCCGATGGCCGGCGAGCTCGGCCTCCATGTTTGCGGCGGGCGCGGCGCGCATTCGCGCAAGACGCCGGGCGAGTTGCTGGCGATCGGCGACCGCGTCGGCCTCGATGGCGAGGCCTTGGCCACCGCCAGCCGGCTCGTCGCCAAGGTCGACAGCGCCGCCGTGCAGGACGGCTACGACCTCTATCTGCACGGCTTCATCGTCGCCGATGACGGGCGCTGGGTGGTGGTTCAGCAAGGCATGAACGGCGACGCCCGCCAGGCGCGCCGCTACCACTGGCTGTCGGAGGGGCTCAAAAGCTTCGTCGACCAGCCGCACGCGGCGATCGAGGGCGAGCGCCGGGGCGAGATCGTCAACCTCACCGACCACCGCGCCGGGAAAGCGCGCGGCGGCCAGGTCGAGTTGCTCAAGACCATGAGCCCGGAAAAGATCCTGGCCGAGCTTGCCGTGCTGGAACCGCGGCCGGAGCCAGAGCCGGCCGCGCAGCCGCTGCTCCCCAACCTCGTCATGCCCGCACATCACGACGTGCGCGAGTCAGACATCGTCATGCGCCGCCTGCACGGCAACATCGCCTCGGCCATCGAAAGCGGCCCGAAGGATTTTCCCGAATTGCTGCTCGTCCCCGGCGTCGGCCCGCGCACGGTGCGGGCTTTGGCCATGGTCTCGGAAGTGGTGCACGGCGCGCCCTACCGCTTCTCCGACCCGGCGCGCTTCTCGCTAGCCCACGGCGGCAAGGACCGCCACCCCTTCCCCGTGCCGCTGAAGGTCTATGACGAGACGATCGGCGTGCTGAAATCGGCGGTGGGCAAGGCCAAGCTCGGCCGCGGCGAGGAGCTGGAGGCGCTCAGAAGGCTGGACGGCGAGTCACGCCGGATGGAGAGGTATGTGACGGGGCCGAGCTTGAAGGAGATCGTGGCGGGCGAGATGGACCAGTCGCATCTGCTGGGAGGTAGGAGCGTGTTTGGATGGGAACCACCGCCGGCAAGCGACAACGCCAAGGAGCCGCAGGCGTTGAAGAAGGGCGCCTAGCGGGGCTCGGAACTCGATTCATCGGCTCGCGGCAGAGCATTCTGCTGCCGGACCCAGTGGATGACAGCTACGCCAACAACCAGAAGCGCGACCACTCCAATCGAGATGTAGATCCAGAAGCGGGACTCCAGCGACGCGAGCTGCGGCTGCCACGCGGGGAATTGAGACAGCCATGCCAGCGTGACCGCCTGTCCGAAGGCGAGCAGCGCTGCGACCAACGACGCCAGCACAATCGCGAGATAGGCTACGGACTGTCTAGTCATGGCAACGCCACGGAAATCTTCCCCAGAAAATAGTCATAGCTATCGAAGTCGAAGCTGGTTTTGATTTCAACAGTTCTGATGAGCCTTTCCGAAAGCACCATGTCCAGTTCAAAGAGCCCATCCAGATTGTCCTGATCCGGCCTCTCCAGAACGCGCCTGGCATCCAGGTCAGTGAATTCGAGCACTTCTTCCTCTCCAACCAGCCGCTCGCTTTCTCGATCGTACCACTCAAGGTACCAGGCTATTCGATGCTCGGTTTTCATGTTCGCTCCCGTTGCACGACAGAGCCGAACACGCCGAGTAAAGGGGCGCTTGTGCGGCTCAGAACTTGATTCATCGGCCACTCCTAGGCGGCTGATTCTCCTGTCTATCGAGCAGGCGCATGTCGGTTTCGGGCTCGACATAATGGATCAGCCCTGCCTTTTCGGAGAGGACCATGATCCCTCGCTCCAGGTAGCCGAAGTTTTCTTTGGGGTATTCCTCCGAATATTCGTCGGTATCCATGGAGCAGACCACGACGCCTTCGTTTCCCTCCCAGACGACGATCTTGTCGCCAAGCCTGGCAAGAGTTCCATCGGGGTACTTCATCGACAATCCCGTTTCATGGCCGCGAATAGCCGAGCGCCTCTACGAGCCTGGCAAACGTCGGCGTGTCCTGCCGTTGGCCGAATGGCTTGATCAATTGCCAGAGGTCTTCGCTGTAGAGGAGCAGAAGCTCTTCGGTTCCGGGCACGATTTCGAAGTCACCAGGGCGCAGATAGAAGCCGATGCTTTCAACCCCGTCTTGCGAGAGCGCGCGGTAAGAGGCCAGGTATTCCCCTTGCCTCGTGCGCAGTCCATCGTCGGACGTTCCCTCGAAGGGCTCGACGATGCGGCAAACCCTGCCGATGGCCGTTTGGCGCAGATCTTCGATGGGGTGCCCATAGTTGCGGTCCGGCAAAGACAGCACCTTCACGTAGCAACCTATGAATATGTCGGGTTTCATTCCAACCTGCTCTAGACGAACCCTCGGCTGTGCATTTGATCAATCGCTATTTGCAGCGCCTCGTCGGCAGACGCAGCTTGATATTCATCACCATCGACGAGCAGGTAGGAGGTGAATTGAAGTTCGTGATCGGCGCCGCCCTCAGGATGCTCACTGAATGTGGGCGTGATGCGAAACAGATCGTAGTCGAACAGCCGGACTTGGTATCTGCCGTCCGCGTCGGCGGATTTGAACGCCTCGAGCCGGAAGCGTTGGTAGTGTTCCGTACCCACGGCGAATTCCAGTTCGACGGTTTTCTGAAGTTCCCAGCGTTTCATCATAGGATCGTCACAGCGAAACGAGTGGGCGTTGGCCTGCCGGCGGCTTCATCTTCAATCCGCCGACCAGGCAAAAGGTCAGTGCCGTCAGGCCCGCGACCACGGCAGATATCGCAGCGAAGAGCAGAGTTGCTGACACTGGCACTTCAGCGCCCAAGCGATCGATAAACCCGGTAAAGATGAACCCGGCCGCGGCGCCGACTGCCAAGGCGAGGCCTATGCAGTTCAGGCCTGTCAGCCGCTTGCTGAGGTAGAGGAAGCCGACGATCAACGCCCCGAGGCCGATGCATATGGGATAGCTCAGCACCGTGAGAAAGAAGACGATGTCAAAGTGCTTTTCCATATGTCCCGGACCTGAATATGGATAGCCCGACCCAAGAAGCATGCCGACGCAATAGATCAATGGTCCGTTTGCCGGCGCCAGCACGGTGGCCAATAACAGCCGCCAGGGTGATTTGCCTCCAGCCAGTCCAGTTGCGATCACGCCCGCTCATCCCCCTTGAACACTATTCGGTACGTTTCGTGATAGCGCCACTTAACACCATCTTGCACCGAATTTAACAGCGCATTTTCTTCTCATGGTTATCCCAAAATCAATCGACACACCTTCGAATATTCACCCCGCCCGCCTCCCCATCATCATCCCGTAATGCACCGCCAGCAGGTCCAGCCCCACCTTCAGCAGCTTCACCACAACATCCCGCCCCTCGCCGCTGCGTTCGGCGATCGCCTTCACCGACTGGCCTTCCAGGCAGATCTTGCGCACCACTTCCGCCACCTCCCAGTGGGCGAGCGCGGCGGCTGCGTGGGCATGCGCCCGGCCGGCTGAGAGGACCCGGTCGGGGACGCCGCCGCCGACGCGGCCGCCGTCTATGCGCTCGCTCCAGGATTGCGGCTGCAGGCCTTCGCGCTGGCTGCGCTCGAAATCGTCGCGGAAGCGCTGGCCGGCCTCGCGCTGCTGGCGGCTGAGCGAGGTGATGCCCACAAGCGGATCGACATTGCGCAGGCGCACGACGCCGCCTGTCGAGGTGTAGCCGCCGTTCGACACTTCATAGACGCGGCGCGCTTCGGCCGTGCCGGGGGTGAGGCGCTGGCGGCCGAAGGCGTCGGCTTTGAGCGCGAAATCATGGCCGATCTCGCGACGGATGCGCACCTGCTCGGCCTCGCCCTTGGGGAGCTTCGGCGGCTGGGGTTTTTTCGCGGCTTTGCGGGGCATGGGCGGCTCCTTGTGGTGGGTGGGTGGTGGGATGGGTTGGCGGGACAGCGCCCCCCTCTGCCCTGCCGGGCATCTCCCCCACTTGGGGGGAGATTGGCTGTATCGGCGCCGGCTCTCCCTAATCCAACGTCGGAAATTCGGCGAAAGTGGCGGGGGGAGCTGATCTCCCCCCTTGTGGGGGAGATGTCCGGCAGGACAGAGGGGGGCGCTGTCCCGCCGGCGTACCCTAATATCGGCGGCGCTCTCCCTCTCCGTCGCGGCTGCGCCGCGCCACCTCTCCCCCACTCCGTGGGGGCGAGGAAAGGTGCGCTCCCCTCTTCGCCATCAGTTCCCTCATCAGCCTTCTCTCGCGCACCTCGATCGAAAGCTGGGCGCTCGACGGGCAAAACTGGGCGTTGTCGACCCTGGCCTCGCCCCGGATGAAGCGCTGGATCGCGGCCTGGACATCCTCCAGCGCGGCGTCCTGCACGGCGGCCAGATAGCCGCGCAACTGCATCTCGGCGTCAGCCAGCGCGGATTGCGGGAAGCAACTGAACATCGCGACGAGCGCCTTCGTCGCCTGCTGCAATTCGGCTGCGGTCATTGATCTCCTCGATGATTGCGTTGGCGGCATCGACATGGGTCTTGCGCCGTTGCCATTTCTGCCCGGGCGCCGTTACAGGTCCCGAGGACGCTTTCCCGTTCCTGTCCCGCGCAGCGGCAACCAAGGGAGAAAACGCCGGGGCGTTTTCTCCCCTTGGATATTCTGGACTCTGGGCTTCTGGATTCTGGGAGTCTGGACTCTGGGCTTTATCCTTCCCCTTATCCCCTGCCCGCGCCCGCCGCTTATCCGAAGGCGAATTTGCCCTTTCCTTCGAAAGGCTTGGGTTGCCGCCCTTCAGGCCATTGCGGCGCGCCGCGCGCGCCTTGCGGGCGTCGGCGATCATGCGCCTGGAATAGATGCGGCCGTGGCGGTCGCGCGAGAAGACGCGGTTTTGCTCCAGCTCGCAAAGCAGCGCGCCAAGCTCGGCTTCCGCGCAGCCGGCAAGGCGGGCAAGCGCTGCCTCGTCCAGCCCCTTGCCGGCGATCGCGACATAGCCGATCGGCTCATGCGCGGCGGCGATGCACAGCATGCGCATCCACAGCCCCTGCGCGGCAAGCGAGCACAGCCGCAGGTTCGGATCAGCCTCCCAGTCCGACCAGAAGAATTTCGACCAGATCGTGCCGCTCATGAAAGAGGCTCGATGGTGGGGCGAACGCGATTGGCCAATCTCCCCCCTTGTAGGGGGTGAGGAGTGGTCCGCGCAGCGGACGCGAAGCCAATTGCTTGGCTTCGCGAACGACGAACGCCCGGAGCGATAGCGAAGGGCCGGCCAGTCCGGCAGGACAGAGGGGGGCGCTGTCCCGCCAGCATTTTAAAGCTTGGGTTCCTTGCACGACCGCGACAACGGACAGCGACAGGCAGTCCTGAGACGTCGCGTTCCTTCGCGCGCCCCTCTGCCCTGCCGGGCATCTCCCCCACTTGGGGGGAGATTGGCAGTTCCAGCGCCACCCTCACATGCCCCTCCCGCGGTGCCCATGAAACCTGGCATGATGATGCGCGCAATAGCTGCGCGTGCCTGTGGTGCGCAGACCGCAGCACAGCATCTCGGGTCCGGGACGCGCGCCGGGCGGGTCGGCTTCCGGTTCCTCGCGCAAGGCGAGGTCGAGCGGGGCGCGGCAGCGGCCGAACAGGCAGTCCAGGAACCGCATGGCCGCGACATGCGGCTGGCGGCCGGGGCTCACCGGGGGCGGCGGCGCGGGGATCTTGTAGCGCTGCGCTTCGGATTTTTCGCGCTCGCCGGGGGCGAGCCAGGCGGGCGGCAGCGTGCGCGCGGGTTTACGGGGTTTGGGCTTCCTGGGCTTGGGAAGAGGGTCCGCTTGGTTCGAGAGGCCATCGACCGGGATGTCGGCGGGACAGCGCCCCCCTCTGCCCTGCCGGGCATCTCCCCCACTTGGGGGGAGATTGGCTTTGTCACCGCCGGCGCCTTCTACCAGCTCAGCGTATCTGGCGAGCGCTGCCGGTTCGGAGAGCGTCACGCCTCCGGCCGCCACCCTGGCCCGCCTGCCGGGGCGGTCCGGTCTTGCATGCTTCCGCGGCCGACCGCCGGCGCGACCGCCCTTGGGGTTGGCGAAGCCGATGGCGCTAAGACCGGCATTGCGATGCACGATGCCGATGATGGCGTTGCGCGAGACCGGGCTGCCGCGCAGCGCGCTGAAGCGGCCGGCGATGCGCGAGGCCGAAAGCCCCTCTTTCAGCAAGGCGGCGATCTCGTCGATTTCCTTTTCCGTGTAGGCGGCGGCCATGTCTCGTTCCGTTGATTGCGAAAGGGAATCCGCTTGGCTGCGGCCAAGCGCCAGGGTTCGGCCGCGAGGCCGTCGGTCAGGTCAGCGAAAAGGGTTGGGTTCAGGCGGCGCCGGGCACGGCGCCGGTCAGTCGAAGAAGCGCCGCCTCGGCGGCGGCGCGTGTCAGGCCCGACACCGCCCGGCCCGTCGCGCGGTCGAACAGGATGACGGTGCCATCCTCGGTGCGGATGCAGCTTGTGCCTGAATTGGGGGCCGGAGCCGGGGGAGGAACGGCTCCGGCCGTTCCGGTGAACCGGGGTGCGGGCGGTTCGACCGGATCCGGGGCAAGCGCCCCGGAATGCGCCCGGACCGGGGAGGAGGACAGTCCGGACGATTGGAATTCCAAAGGCGACGGGAGCGCGTTCATGCCGCCTCCCCCAGCGATGCACGATGGCCGGCCAGCCATTCGTAGCTGACGCCGGCAATGCCCTGCCTGCGGCTTGCGGCCACGACATGCGGCCAATGCTGCGGCGCGATGCGGCCGCGGCGGCGCATCTGGCGCGCCGCCTCGTAGCCGCAGCCGACATCGGCGGCGAAAGCGCCGATGCTGTGCCAGCGGCTCATCAGCTCCGGGATGCTCGTGGGCAATGCGGAAATGCTTGCGGGATGCTCATTCATGCGCTAAGCGTACGTTATGTACGAATGGCGCGCAAGCGAAATCGTACACTTTGCACGATAAATTTCAGGCATTTTGTACGATGATGGATTCTCGGCACAGATTGCAGCAGGCGCGCGCCCAGGCCGGCTATGCCACGCCCAGCGATGCGGCGCGGGCCTTGCGCGACATCAACAAGAATACCCTCATCAGCCATGAGAACGGCAACCGGCCGCTGTCGCGCAAGGCGGCGGAGAAATACGGCCGGCTGTTCAACGTCGACCCCGGCTGGCTGCTGTTCAATGGCGACGGCGCGGAGGCGGCGCCCGTCAATCTCATGCCCTCGCCCGTCACCGTCGACGTACCGATCGTGTCGTGGATCAGCGCCGGCGAGCTCGGCAGCCAGGACAGCGTCGTCAACCTTTCCGACTATCCGACCATCCCCACCGCCGACCTCGAGGAAGGCGAATGGATCGCGCTGCGCGTCGACGGTCCGTCGATGAACAAGATCTCGCCGCCGGATTCGATCATCTTCGTCAATCTGCGCGACAAGCGGCTGGTGACCAATGGCTGCTACGTGATCGCCGACGAGACGGGGCGCGCCACCTACAAGCGCTGGCGACCCAACGACAACCCTCCCTTCCAGCCGGCGTCCTATCTCGACATCCCGCCGCCGGAGCTGGAAGGCGCGATCACCATCATCGGCCGGGTGAAGCGGTCGATGATCGATATGTGAGGCGACAGCCCGGAGTACTCCGGCAAGGGCCGCGATCCTTCGCGCCCCCCTCTGTCCTGCCGGACATCTCCCCCACGAGGGGGGGGAGATCGGGTGCCGCGGCCGCTTTCGCCAATCGCCGGCGTTGCAAGGAGGGCGCCTTCGCCGAAGCTGCCAATCTCCCCACCCGTGGGGGAGATGTCCGGCAGGACAGAGGGGGGCGCTGTCCCGCCGGCCTTCGGCCGCACGTGTTGCGAGCGGTCATTCCCAAGCCGGTCGAATAAATGCAGCCCCCACAATTTCTGCTTGCATTCCGGAACAAAAACAGAACTATATAAGCAACCACGGCAGCAGCCGCGGTAACTCCGGGGGGAGGATCGATCATGTCACGCCGCACCGGCGCGTCTTCTCACGCGCTTGCTGGATGGGTTTCGCGCGGGCCGCTGGTGGCCTTCATGGCGATGATCGCGCTTGGCGGGTTGGGCGGACCGGCGCTCGCCGCCGCGAGCGACCATGCCATTTGTTTCGGCGATGAGAAAGGCGCCGGCGATGCCAAAGCGGCGGCCGACCAGCGCATTGCTTCCTGCACCGTGATTGCCGAGGACGTCACCGAGGCATCGCCTTTGCGGGCCAAGGCCTATTTCTACAGGGCCAGGGCGCGGGACGACGTGCAAGACTGGGATGGCGCGATCGCCGACTACAGCGAGGCGATCGCGCTCGATCCCAAGCGGGCTTCGGCCTATTTCAACCGCGGCGCCGCCTGGTACGAAAAAGGCGACGACGACCGCGCGATCGCGGACTTCAACATCGCCATAAGTCTGCAGCCGTCCGACAGCCTGGCCTACTCCAGCCGGGGCTCGGCCTTCCTGCACAAGGGTAAGGTTGACGCGGCCATCCTCGACTTCCAGCAGGCGATCGAGGCCGATCCGCGAAACGGCAGGGCGCATGCCGAGCTCGGCGCCGCCTTGGCCGCCATAGGCGAGCAGGAAAAGGCGCTCGCCGCATATGACGAGGCGATCCGCATCGATCCGACGGACGTGACCGCCCTGGTCAACCGCGGCATCGCCCACGCCGCCAAGGGCGGGTTCGACCGTGCTATTGCCGATTACGACACGGCGCTGGGTATCGACCCCGGGAGCGCCGACGCCTATGCCAAACGCGGCGCAGCCTGGGCGAACAAGCAGGAGTGGGTTCGCGCGATCGCTGACGCCAACAAGGCGATCGCTCTCGATGCCGGAAACATCGACGGCTATTACTACCGAGCCGTCGCCTGGGCGGGCAAAGGCAACGACGAGCGCGCCATTGCCGATTTCGGCCAGGTGATCGCACTCGATCCGAACGATGCCGGAGCCTGGCTCGCCCGTTCGCTGGTACGGGCCCGGCGCGGCGATGCCGCCGGCGCGGCGACCGATTGCCGCAAGGCCATCGCGCTCAAGCCGGAAAAGGCCGGCGATTGCGATGCAGGACCGGCCGAAGCCGAGGCGCCGGCAGCGGAGACGGCGGCCAAGCCGGACCTTTCCTCCTTGACCAAGCAGTTGGAGGCAATCGCCAGTCGGACCCTTGCCAAACGTGCTGCCGGCGAAATCCAGGGTGGATTGAAGCAGCAGGCTTCAGGCGACGTGCCGGGCGCGATCGCTTCCTTCGGCTATGCCATCTCGCTCGACCCCGACAACGCCGAGGCCTATTACCACCGGGCGGTCGCCGCGGCCTCGCAAAGGGACTATGCGCTTGCTGCCAGCGATTGCCGGCGCGCCGCCGAGATCGACCCAAAACGCGCCGACGCGTGCGCCGCGCTCATGGCCCAAACCGTTCCCGCCGCCGCGACGCAGGACCAAGCCGGGCAGGATCGGGCCGCCCAGGATCGGGCCGCCGCCAGGACACTGGTCGAGCGCGCCGGGATGCGGCTGGCAAAATACGGCGTGGACGGTGCGCTCGTCGATTTCGACAAGGCGATCAGTCTCGATCCCGACAATGCCGACGCCTATCTGGGCCGCAGCCGCGCCAGGGCGCTCAAGGGCGACCAGGCCGGCGCGGTCGCGGATTGCCGGCGTGCTGTCGAACTCGACCGCAACCGCAAAGGAAGCTGCAGCCAGCAGGTTGCCGGCGATGAAGGCAAGCCCGCGCCGGCGCAGGGTCTGGAACAGCCCAAGCCAGCGACCGCAAGCGCAGCGCCGGCGGTCGTCCCGGACCTGACTGCGACCGACGATACGCTGACCGCCAAGGCCATGGCGGCGACGGATCCGCGGGCCCTGGAACTGATCCTGGGCGGCGATGCCTGGCTCGACATGGGCAAATACGACAAGGCAATCGGCGCCTATGACCAGGTGATCGGCCTCGACCCCGGCAACCGCTTCGGCTATTTCGGCCGAGGCCGGGCCAGGGCAGCCATGCGCGATTACGCCCAGGCGATCGCCGACTTCGACAGGGTCATCCAGTTCGCCCCCAATTTCGCCGCGGCGTATTTTCGCCGGGGCCTCGCCAAGGTGACGTCCGGCGACTCCGACGGAGGACTTGCCGATTGCGACCGGGCCGCCACGCTCGACCCGAAGGCGCGCGATGCCCATTATTGCGAAGGCATCGCCTGGCACGCCAAGGGCGACGCCGGCCGCGCGATCGCCGCCTATTCGGTGGCGATCGGCATCGATCCCAAGCACGACGCCAGCTATTACGGGCGCGGCATGGCCCGCGCCGACCGGAAAGACTATGCCGGCGCCATCGCCGATTTCGATCAGGCGCTCAAGCTCGACGCCAGCAATGCCGATTACACCATCGCCCGCAAGGCGGCTGTGGCGGCGGGGGATGAACAGGCCGCCGGGTCTGATGCGGGCTTGGCCAAGGTCGGCAGTCCCGACATCGCAGCCCACGGACAGAGCGCCATCGTGGTTGCGCCGGCCGAGACCCAGTCCACGGCCAAGACAGGCGCAAGCGACGATATCGCGCTTGACGATTCGAAGCTGGCGAAGCTGATCGACGCCGCCGACCCTCGCGTCCTGGTCGCGGTGTCCAGGGGCGACAGCCTCGTGCGGGACGGCAAGTATGATGAAGCGATCGAAGCCTATGAAGAAGCCATCGCGATCGCTCCCCAAAGCCCCCTCGCCTATTTCGGTCGCGGCAAGGCGTTTGACGGCAAGAAGGACTTTGCCCGCGCCATCGCCGACTACGACAAGGCCATCGCCATTATTCCGGATGTGGCCGCGCCGTTGATGCGCCGTGGTCTGGCCAAGGCCGCGGCCGGCGATCCGGACGGCGCGCTTACCGATTGCATCCAGGCCATCAAGCTCGACCCGCAAGCGAGCGGCGCCTTCTTCTGTTCCGGCGCGGGTTGGTACGCCACCGGCGACTTGAAACGAGCGATCGAGGCTTTTTCTGCAGCGATCGAGATCAATCCGAAAGACGCCGCCAGCTATTATGGGCGTGGCATGGCGCAAGCCGACGGCAAGAATTATCCCGAGGCGATCGCCGACTTCGACCGGGCCGCCAAGCTGGACCCGCACAATCCGAACTATACGGCGGCCGCGCGCCAGGCGGCGGTGGCCACGCAGGCGAAGGGCGGCGCCGGCGGCAATGCGATCGCCCCATCCTCGAAGGAACTCAGGACCCTCGTCGATCGGGGCTATGGCTTCTACTACAAGGGCAAATATGATCGTGCGATCGCCGAATACAACAAGGCGATGGCGATCGATCCGAAAGACGCTTCACCCTATGTCGGACGGGCCCTCGCGCTTGTCGAAAAAGGCAAGTACGACGCGGCGATCAAGGACTACAACGAGGTCATAGAGCTCTATCCCGACTATTCGGACGCCTACATCGGCCGCTCCGTGGCGTGGATCAAAAAGAATCAGCCAGATCGCGCATTGTCCGACCTGAGCCGCGCGATCGAGCTAGACGCCAACGACGCGTCCGCCTATTTCGGACGCGGGAGCGCCTTCATAGCCAAAGGCGATTATGACCGGGCCATTGCCGATTTCGACCAGGCGCTGAAACTTGATCCCGGGATGGCGCTTGCCCGCAAGGGCCGCAAGATGGCTGAGGCGGCGAGAGACAAAGCCGCGGCAGCCAAGCCGGTCCGCCAGCCTCAAAAAAAGGCCGCCGAAGACGCCATCGAAGCAGGCACGATCTGGCGCAGCCAAAATCAACTCGACCGCGCGCTGGAGCAGTACGGCATAGCGATTGCCGCCGACCCGGCCAATGCGCGCGCTCACACCTTGCGCGGCTTCACCTATACGTTGAAGGGCGATTCCGACCGCGCGCTGGCCGACCACAACAAGGCGATCGAGCTCGACCCCAAGTCGACCGACAGCTACTTCTATCGGTCCCTCATCTGGCGGCAGAAGGGCAAAATCGACCGCGCGATCGCGGATCTGACGACCATTATTTCGTTGCAGCCGGACAATGTCGACGCCTATGTGCTGCGCAGTCGAGCCCGGGCTGCAAAACATGACTGCGACGGCATCATCGCCGACTCGACAAAGGCAATCGGGCTGCGGCCGGCGGGCGCCGAATCCTGGTACAATCGCGCATTCTGCTGGAACATAAAAAAGAAATACGATCAGGCCATTGCCGATCTCGATGAGACCTTGCGCCTCGATCCAAACTATCCCGACGCCCGCAAGCAGCGCGATGCGGCGGTAGCGGCGAAAAGCGCACCAACGAGCGGGACCGCTACGCCTGCCGGCGAGCTTACGCAGAAGGGCATCGCTTTGTACAACAAAGGCAGATATGACCTCGCCATCGCAAAATTCGACCGCGCGATTGCGCTCGAACCCGAGAATGCCAAGGCTTTCGGGTATCGCGGCCTAGCCTGGGCCCAGAAGGAAAATTATGATCGCGCCATAACCGACTATGGCAGCGCGATTGCGATCGAGCCGCGGACCAGCAGCTACTATTTCGCACGCGCGATATCATGGGTGGCCAAGGGCGACCACAGACGTGCCGTCGACGATTATGGCAAGACAATCGAGTTCGAGCCCACATACCCAATGGCCTTTTACGGTCGTGGACTCAGCCGGATGACGATAGGCGACTTGGATGGCGCGATAGCCGACTATGACAAAGCCATCGGCCTTAATCCGGATGTCGCCAAGATACATGTCGACCGCGGACTGGTGTGGATGGCCAAACACGATTCGAAGCGAGCTCTGGCCGACTTCGACATGGCGGTCGGAATCGATGCGAAGTTTCCGGGCGGCTATTTCGGCAGAGGCCTCGTACAAGCACGCGCGGGCGATCACGACGGTGCGATCTCCAACTTCAATCAGGCAATCAAGCTTTATCCCAACTACGCCGACGCCTATGGCGCGAGGGGCCGATCCTGGGAAGCCAAAGGCAACCACAAGCGAGCCATGGCCGATCAGAAGAGGGCACGAAGCCTGGGATCGAACTTCTAAGACAATTCAGGGTTCGAGGCGCCTCGGTCGCTTGCGGAAAGATGTCGGAGGCGGGTCTTCGAGAGCCTCGCTCTCAGGTCAAGTAAGGCCGGCAAGAGGGATTGTCGCGCCGCTCTAAAATCCAAAGAACAAAAAGAGAACTTAACATCTTGTACTTGCTTTCAAAATCCCATTAAATCACGGCTATGTGAGATGGGATCGCATTTGCCGGGAGGGGGTCTATGAAAAAATCGGTCAGGGCAAATCTCATTTTCGTTCTCGCGGCGCATGCCTGTATCCTGGCGGAGCCGGCCATCGTGCATGCCGAGGACGCGGATTATCATCCGCAGAACTTTACCCAGCCGCTGAGCGCGGCGAGAGGCATGATCAACCCCGCTGGTGGCGGGGCTGTCTATCTGAGGCCGGAGGACCGCTGCAATCTGGTGGTGAAGGAATTCGGCTGGGACCGCGACCAGTGCGGCACGATCGACCAGCTGATCTTCAGCTTCACGCCGGAGATCGACAATTTGACCGTCGAGAAGCCGGTGTCGGACGGCTATGTGAGCCTGGCGGACTGGGATAGCAGTGACCGCAGCGCGGAAATCGGTTCGATCGAAGACAGCTTCAAGGAATCGGTGAAAGCGCAATCGGAGCGGTCCGGACAGGAGATCCGCTTCGATGGCTGGCTCGTCTATCCGCAAATCGACAAGGCCAAGAACATTCTCTACTACGCCAACATCCTGAACTGGGGCGGCGAGAGGACGATCAACATCTCGGTGTCGATCTTCGACCGGCAGGGCTACGTTCCGATGAAGATCGTGCCGGTGAACGGCAACGTCACAAGCGACGACGTGCAGAAGATCGTCGCGGCATCGGCCGCCGCCTACAAGCCCCAGGCCGGCGCGGCCTATTTTGATTTTTCCAGCGGCGACAAGATCGCCGGCTACGGCGCGTTGGGCGTGCTGGCGACCATGCTCGGCGTCAAATATGGCGGCGCCGCAAGCGCAGGGCTCATCGCGCTCGCCCTGGTGGTGTTGAAAAAGGGCGCCTTCCTCCTGCTTGTGCCGCTGGTGTGGCTGAGAAGGTTGTTCAGCCGCAAGAAGGCGGACAACTGACGCGCGGGCGCGCGACGACCACCTCAAATTCCCGGCGAAATTCGCCGAGCCGGGCGCGAATGTCGGCATCTTTCGTTCGATTGCATGCTTCGCATATTAGCTATTGCGCATAATCCATTCTCAGCCGGCAGCGCGGCGTCCCTTCCCGTTGCCGGTTAGGCTCGGCGCCTCCCGTTCGCACCCCAACAGCGATGGCGCCGGGCCGCCCGAATATCCAGGAAAAAGCCCGCTGCGCGAAGCGCGGGCAGCGGGCTAGGAGAGGGCCGGCCGACTGGCAACCTGACAAAGGAGTGGGGACACTACTCCAAAACCGGCGCTCAAGGGTGCAAAGGCTTAGAGTGCCATGCACAACAGCACGCTAGCGCCGGCCTGCGAAGACTTCATCCCTCGATTGCATGACGGTTGCGCGATTGTTCGAACCCGTCGGCACGCTGGCATGCGCCAAGCATTGCGCCTGGCCGACCGCCTTCCCGGGAGCTTCAAACCTGCCCCAGGAATTCATTGCTGAAATAGGCGGCAAAGTCCGGCCGCGCGGCGAGCGCCTTGCCGTTGCCATCAAGCAGGATGCCGGAGGAAAACAGATAGCCGCCCATCGCGTCCATCTTCGCCTTGTCCATCGTGCCGATGGCGCCACTGGCGCTCTTCAGGAAATGGCCGTCGTTCAGGGCCTTCAGCGAGGCTTGGATCAGCGCCGGATTGGTGAGCGTGTCCTTGTTGGCGGCGACCAGCAGCTCGCCCGCCTCCCGCGCATGGTCGACGGCAAACGCATAGCCAGCCCTAGTCGCCTGCACGAAGGCCGCGGCCTGCTTCGGATTGGCGGCGAGGAAGGCGTTGCTGGAAACGATCAACGTGGTGTGCTCGTCCGGCACGCCATAATCGGCGTAGCGGAAGCTGCGCTGCTTGAGGCCCTTCAGCGCGGCCTCGACGCCTTCCCAGGTCGAGACCTCGAGCGTGAAATCGACCGCGCCGTTGGCCAGCGCCTCGTAAGCCGAGGTGCCGAGCGTCACCGTCTTGAAATCGCCTTTGCCGCCATCATGGCGGATGATGGTCGAGATCAGCGCGTTTTCCCAGGCGCTGCCGAAGCCGCCATAGGTCAGGCCATCGAGATTCTTCGGGCTCTTGATCGCCGCGCGGTCGGCGTTGAAGACGACGCGGCCGGTCTCCGACTGGACGACGGCATAGACTGCCTTCAAATCCGCGCCCGCGCTCTTCTGGGTGAACAGGCCGAGCGAACCGGAAACGCCGAAATCGGCGACGCGGTTGGCGACCAGCGTGCCCGAGCCTGTGTCGCCATAGGGCAGGATTTCGACGTCGAGCCCGGCATCGCGGTAAAAGCCCTTGTCGCGGGCGACGAACAGGCCGATGTGGTTGGTGTTGACCGTCCAGTCGAGCGCGACGGTGATTTTCTGCGCGGCCCGGGCGCGTGTCGCCCCGGCAATCGGCAGGCCGGCGGCCAAGGCCAGGAACAGCGCCTGGCGGCGGGTGAAGTCAGTCATCGTTCTCTCCATCAGACAAACTGGAATTCGGATCGGGCTGGCCAAGCAGCGTGTCGAGGATGCCGGCCTCGATGGCGGCCGCTTCGCGAGCGAGCGCCGCGCTTTCGGTGCGCGGGCGCGGCAGCGGCACCGCGACCTCGCTGACGACGCGGGCGGGCCGCGCGGACAACACATAGATGCGGTCGGATAGAAGCACCGCCTCGCGCACGTCATGGGTGATCAGCAGCGCCGTCCAGCGGTGGCTTTGCCACATCCTCTCCAGCCAGCGCTGCATGGCGGCGCGGGTCAACGCGTCGAGCGCGCCGAACGGCTCGTCGAGCAAAAGCATGTCGCGCTCCTGCACCACGGTGCGCAGAAGGGCGGCGCGCTGGCGCATGCCGCCGGAAAGCTCCGCCGGCCAGGCGCGCTCGAAACCGGCAAGGCCGAACTCGGCGAACAAAGGCGCCACGCGTTCGCGCGCCGTGCCGCGCTTCATGCCCTGCACCTCCAGGCCGAGCGTCGTGTTGTCGATGACGCGCCGCCACGGCATCAGCGCGTCGCGCTGCGGCATGAAGGCGAAGCGGGCGCCGTCGAGCGGCGCGCCGTCGAATCGCATCTCGCCCTCGCCTCGGATCGCGCCGGTCAGGAGCTGGAAAAGCGTCGACTTGCCGGCGCCGGAGGGGCCGAGGATGGAAACGAATTCGCCCTGGTCGACACGCAACGAAACGCCGGCCAGCACATCCAGCGCGCCAAAACTCTTGCGCACGTCGCGGAGCTCCAGCCTGGTCATGGCCGGCCCTCATTCGACGGCGCGGCCTTGTGGTCCCGCCCTGCCCTTTCGCTCCCTGTATTTTCCCATGGCATGGCGAGACGCTGGACGAGCACGGCAAGGCCGAACAGCGCCAGCGTGAGGGCCGAGCTGACGGCCACGGCGGCAAGCACCAGGTCGGGCCTGAAATTGTTCTTGGCGCTGAGCATGTAGATGCCCAGCCCCTTCGCCGCGCCGGCATATTCGGCGAAGATCGCGCCGACCACCGCATAGGTGATGGAGATGCGCAGGCCGGCGAAGAAATAGGGCAGCGCCGAAGGCAGCCGCGCGGTCCGGAAGATGCGCCAGCGCCCCGCCCCCATGGCGGCCAGCATCTGGCTGATCTCCGGGCTCGTGGCGGCATAGCCCTCGACCAGCGCCACCATCATCGGGAAGAAGGTGACCAGCGCCACCAGCAGGATCTTGGGCAGCAGCCCGAAGCCGAACCACAGCACCACCAGCGGCGCGATCGCCACCAGCGGCAAGGTCTGGCTGGCGATCAGCAGCGGGAACAGCGCGCGGCGCAAGCGCGGCAGGAAATCGACGAGCGCCGAAAGCACGAAGGCGGCAAGCAGCGAGCAGGCGAAGCCGGCCAGCGTGGCGCGGATCGTGGGCAGCGTGTTTTCGGCGAGCGCCGCGCGGTTCTCCCAGGCCTGCTGCAGCACGCGGGAGGGCGCGGGCAGCACGGTGGGCGCGATGCCGCCAAGGCGGGCGCAGAGCTCCCAGGCGAGGAGGAGAATGGCGAAAGCGATGGCGGCGGGGGCGATAGCGCCGGCCAATCTCCCCCCTCGAGGGGGAGATGTCGCCGGAGGCGACAGAGGGGGTCGCTTCGCGTCGAGCGCTCCCTGAGGCGCCGCAGGAGGCTGGCGCCCTACGTGAGACGTCTGGCCTGCCGGCCATCTCCCCCTCGAGGAGGGAGATTCGCCGTCGCGATCGCTTTTGCCAATCGCCGAAGAATCCCGTCCCTCTCGCAAGGCAGGATGAGGGTCATCTTCCTCATAAATCGGAGCAAACCGTCCAGCCATGACATATACCTCGACAGCTTCGGCCGCGCGGGCTCAAACCGCGGTCGGGCTGTTCGCCGAAATGGTGATGTCGAGGGTCACGTGACCGGCGCCCGGGCCGAAGCGACAGAAGGCTTCGTAGAGCGTGGCGAAGATCGCGCCGGCATCGCCGCGCAGTTTGGTGCAGAAATGCTTGGAGCGCTCGAAGACGCCCGACTGCTTCAGGAAGTCGATGCAGCCATAGATCTCGTCCATGTGGTCGCCAGTGCCCATCACATAGAGCGAGAACTGGGCGGCGGCCGGCTGGTCGGTGGAAGGCGTTTCGCGCACCGCGCGGATCGCGGACGCCTTGCGCTCGTCAAGCGGGATGGCCGGGCCGCCGATCTCGTCGGAGCGGCAGATCGGGTCGTCGGGCTCGCCGGGGCAGCCGCGCGAGACGGCGGCCGAAAGCACGCAGTGCTTGCCGCTTCTCGCCGCCGCCACGAACAGGTCGCGCATGGCCGGGAACAGCACTTCGGGCGGGCCGACCAGCAATGTCGCGATGTCGTCGGTCTCGATCCTGAGCCTGTCGCGGTAGGGATCGAGCGCGCCCAGCGCGCCAAGGATGACGCCGACGAAATCGTCGGTCATGGGATAAAGGGAAATCTGTGCGCCCGAAAACATGGCCCGCCTCGCTCCGCTGGTATTATCCAGATCAGCTTTAGGGTCCGTGGGCTTGCCGCCCGCATCTCAGCCCCGACCTTACGGAGCACCCCTGTGGATGGGCGGGTTAAAGCACCATTCCAGGTGAAGGGGAAGCGGTTTTTTGCCGGGCAATTGAACCGGAACATCTCATCTCCCCCTTGGGGAGATGCTGCGTTCTAAGATTTTCGCGGATTCCCATAACAGGCAATCGTTCAATTTGTACGAACAATGCTTGACGGAATTTCGTACATAAAGTACGATACTTCCCTTGCTTTGAGGGGGACTTGCTTGAACACCGCGAACCATGCCGCTTTCGCCGATCTCTCCCGCCCCCTGCTGTCGCCCCTGCCGCTCGCCGAGCGTGAACGTCTCGCCGCGGCATGGCGCATGGCCAGCCAGGACATCGCCGACGACATCCGTTTCATCCGCCAATATCTGAAGGTGATCGCCGGGAAGGAGGATCGGCTGTCGACCGGCACGCTGGTGCATGGCCGCGCCTATGTCGAGGCCTGCGCTGCCTGGCTGCCGGAGACGATTGCGCGGTATTTGCGCAATCTGAGGCTGATCAGCGAATGCGAAAGCGCGATGATCGCGGCCGGCGTCAGGTTCGCGCGGTCGAGCGATGCGTGGTGAGAAGCCCGACCACGTCACCGGAAGCCTGCCCGCCAGTCGATGTGCTTGCCCCGCTTTGCTTGTCCCACCAAGCAACCAGATGTTGCACCCCGGCAACGTCAGCCGCAATTGCAGCGCTGACGACGCGCGAGGGGGTTTTTCATTGCCGTGGCGTAAGGTAAGGACTTACCTCGACTTTTGGGGGGATGGACATGAAGCGCCTGATTCTCGCGCTTGCCTTGCTTATGCCGGCATACGGTGCTTTCGCCGCGGACGCGTTGGTCTCGGAGCCGTCGGCCTATTCCTGGAGTGGCGTCTATGTCGGCGGCACGGCTGGTTATGGCTGGGGCAAGAGCCATCACTTCACCGAAACCATTCCCGATTCGACGGACAAGTTCACCATCGATGGGGCGCTTGGCGGCCTGACGCTCGGTTACAACTATCAGGTCGGGCGCTGGGTATTCGGCGCCGAAACCGATATTTCGGCGGCGGACATCCACGGCAAGGATCCCGACGGGGCCTCCAACTGGGGATGCGGCACAACAGGTTGCCAAACCAGGGTCGACTGGTTCGGCACTCTGAGAGCGCGAGCCGGCATGGCTTTTGACACCACCCTGCCCTACATCACCGGCGGCCTCGCCTATGGGCATGTCAAGGGCTACATCGACGAGATTCCGCGTTATGGCGGAGACGAGACTAGGGCTGGCTGGACGGTCGGCGCGGGCATCGAGCATGCCTTCAGCGACCATTTCAGCGTCAAGGCCGAATATCTCTATGTTGATCTCGGCAAGATCAAAATCGAGGATTTCGGAGTGCCTTACGGCCAGGGCTATGCCGATGCCAAGTTCAGCACGGCAAGAATCGGAATGAACTACAAGTTTTGATCTTCGCCGTTTCATCAGCCCTATCACGGTGACGAATGCCAGTCAGCCAGATGCCGCCTCATGCGGCCTGGCAAGTCGAGCGACGGCGATTGCGCGGTATTTACGCAATCTGAGGCTGATCAGCGAATGCGAAAGCGCGATGATCGCGGCGGACATTGCGAGGTCAAGGGATGCGTGGTCAGGTCGCAGCCTGCCGAAAGTAACTTTGCAGCATGGCTGGACAGCCCCGGCTAGCGCGCTGCAACCTTGGTCGGCCCGTCGAAAAATGCATCGTTTCACACAATTGCCAATTGGTGGACGCGGAGGAGCGGCCGGTGATTAAATTCTTCCCAGGCGAAGGAGGGTAAAGCCGCACACCAGGGAGGAACTCGTTCGATGGACCAGCAAATCGACATCGGCATTAAAGCCGACGATCAGCCCTACGAAGTCACCTTATTTGCCAAGAAGCATGGCCTGACGGTGCCGGTCGCGGACGCCGTTCTTTTTGCAAGGGGGCCGTCACCCTCGCGGACCGCCTGCGACACGGCGGCGCTGGCCCTCCTCTGCGCGGTCGCGCAATACGCAAGGAAGACGGCAGGGCGCTAGAGCGGTCACCGTTTCACTGAAACGCAGGAGCGCTCTGTCTTTCTGCCTTGGCGGCAATTGAGCGATGCTGGGCCGCTTGGCTGCGAAATGCTCTGGCGGTCTGTTGTGCTTGCCTCCCACCACCGAACCGTAGCCGATAGCCTGACCTGCCGGCCCGCCGCCACGAGCCGTGCCCCGCCTCGACAGCGCGCATCAGGCGCCCCTCGCGGACGATCTGGTCGACAATGAACTTAACGGGCTTGGCTGGCGGTCAGGCCTTGGCCTTCTTGGCGGGAGACTTTGCCTTGGCGGGAGCCTTGGCAGGCTTCTCCGCCTTGGCGGCTTTCGGTTTGTCGGCCTTGGCGGCCGCTTTCTTGGCGGCTTTCTTCGGCTTGCCCGCCGCATCGATCTCGGCCGTGGCCTGGTCCCAATGATCGAGATGCGCGCCTTCCGGTCGGCCTGCCTGCTCCCAGATTTCGTGCGCGCGCTGGCGAATGCGTTCGTGCCTGTCGTCCGTCACTGTCGCCTCCTAAGGTTGGGACGGGTTCCCCGGGGCGAACATTAGCGGAATTTTAGTGCGACGTCTTCGGTATCACGCATAAGCGACCGACTTGGGCGGCAATTTTGCTCAGTGCCCGTCGGTGACGACCGCGACGCCCAGATGCGCCGCCTTCTTTGTAATCAATCCGGCCAAATCCGCGTCAGAGCGATCGGTCCCTGTTCGCTCGCGCAGCAGGAAAATTGCCTCCTGCATGGACAACAGGCCAGTCCTATGCTCGGCCAGCAGCTTGTCGACCATGGCGGCGATACTTGGTGATTCGACATGTGGGTGGTGCATGGCAACGACTCCTTCCGCGCTTCGTTGCCTCCCAAACCGCTGTTCATTCTAGGCGTTTTGCGCGGATGCGAGAAGAGCCCGATCCTTCCTCGATCACCCGAGGAAGGATCGGGCTCCTCAGCGACCAGGTGTTACTGGATCACCTTAACGACGCGACGCGTACCGGGATCGATCAGCACCGTGTGGTCATTGACGACCGCATAGCGATACTTGACGTCCGGAACCTGCTGCAGTTCGACGGTGTCAGGCACGGTCGAGCCGACGCCGAGCTCAAGGCCAAGCACGTTGACCGAAGCGATCGGGTGCTTGTGGACATATTCCTTGACCACGGTCTGCTGCTCGGGGGTGACGATCACCTCGTCCGCGGCCGCGATGCCGATGCCGGCCATCAAAGCCAGGCCGGCGACAGCTGGAATGAGGATGTTTTTCATCGTTTCTCTCCTGTTGCGTTGGCGAGCTCCGCCCCGCCTCCGCCAGGGCGGAAACATTGGCAGGCCGAATATTTGAGCTCCCGGGGCAAACGCTGTCGGGAGGGTGTTGTTCCGTCAGCGATGACTAATTGATTTGGCGGAACCTTCGCATCGGCTCCGCATTGGAAGACTTTGAAACTCCCCAACACTTTGAAATCCAAAGGGTGCGGCAGCCATGCAAGAAGGCTCCATCAGAAGCGATATCGAACTCCAGGCGCCGGTAGCCATCGCCGTCGGTGCCGGCTTCAAGCGCGAGATCGCCTCGCTCACCGAGATGCAGAACTTTCTCAAGGAATGGCCGGCTGCAGCGCGGGGCGAAAGCTACGCAACGGCGCTGCGCGCCTGCGAGGCGGCGCGGGCCGGCGAGACCGATCTCGACACGGCGCGCCAGGCGTTCCTGATCTTCGCGAGGAAGGCCGGGATCGAGTGGACCGGCGCCGATCCGGTGGCGGTGCTGCGCGAGGCAAAGATCCGGCGCAACAGGGCGCGCGAAAGCCGGACGCAGGATGGACCGATGCCCGGATAGGCCCTCGCCCCGGCGAAGGCCTACCGTAGCGGAAACGCGAACAGCGAAGCCGCTTGGTCCAAACGCTCATACCTTTCCTGGAATTGCTCTCGACGGGCTCGGCAGCGTCACGGATTGGACCCAAGACCACCGACCCGTCTACAACGAGCATAACGACATCGGCCAGCATGCCGTGCGCATCGGCCTAGCCTACAAATTTTAGGATTTGACCAGCCGATCATGGAGAGCGGGGCCGATTGACGTCCGTTCGCCACCTACTGGCGCCAGTTACCTGAAGACCGCCGCCTTGCGGCTGACGGCCTATGGGATCGACCGGGATTTTCGGCTGGTGGCCGCTGTCAGTTCGGCGTCGACTCGCCCAGCGCCTCGGTAACGAAGGACGCGGCGATCAAATCGTCCGCGTCGATGCGTAGGGAGCCCTCGCCGCCCCCCATGATGGCCGCGACCTTCTGGAAGGTCTTCATCTCATGCTCGGTGATCCGAGCGTCCCGCATTCTGGCTTTCAGATCGGCGACCCGCATCCCGAGCGAACGGGATGTTCCGATTTCTCGTTTCGACATGTCGGTTAGTCTCCTCCCCAACCCGTGCCTGTTTCGCCGCCGCCCGAATCCGCATCCTGCGCATGCTTGTGTTCTCTATGAGGCAAATGCGAACACAGAAGCGGCAACGCGTGCCCCGGGTGAAGGTTCCGTTAGCATATGGTAACGAATTAATACTGGTTAACGGCCGCCGCCGCGCGGCGGCCGTTAACCAGTCGCGGAATGAATCTACTGCAGGACCTCGACGATCTTGCGCGTGCCCGGATCGACGACCACCGTCTGGTTGTCGACCACCACGTAGCGATATTTGACGTTCGGAACCTCATGCAGTTCCACCGTGTCTGGCAGGACGCTGCCTACGCTGAGCTTGACGCCGGGGACTTCGACCGAGGCCAGCGGTTGCTTGTGCACATATTCGCGGATGACCGTCTCCTGCTCGGGCTGGATGATGACGTCCTCGGCGGCGGCAGCGCCGATACCGGTCAGAAGCAGCAGGCCCGCGGCAGCGGTTGTGAGATGCAGTTTCATCAATATTCTCCTCGAGTGGATGGATTGCCTCTCACGCTGCACCTGCGATTTCACAGCCGGTAGGCATTGGGCGTAACGCCCCTCCGCCACCCTTGTTCCGGCAAAATTTGCCGCGGTCCCTTTCGGCAATCCGTCGCCGCGGCATGGCGAAGCAATTTCGGAACAATGCCTTTGGCGCAATTTCGGAACAATGCCTTTGGCGCGGGGTTACCCACAGCGAAGGGACCCACTTTTGCGAGGAGAAATCTCATGAAACATCTGCTTATCACGAGCATGATCGCGCTCGGCGTTGGTTGCGGCGCCGCGATGGCGCAAAGCGAATCCGCCCAGCCGAGCGGCAACTGTGCATCCGGGCAGACCGACTGTAAGACCACCGGCAAGGCCGGCGGCCAGGCGCAGGGCGAGACGAAGTCCAAGACAGAGATGAACGCCCAGGGCAAGGCCGGCGCGAACGCCGAACAGAATGCCCAAGGCAACACCAAGATGAAGACGGACGAGCAGGCTCAGGGCAAGGCCGGCGCCGGCACCGATCAGAACGCCCAGGACAACACGCAGCTCAAGAAGAAGCAGCAGGCCGAGGGCAAGGCCGGCACCAAGACTGAGCAGAATGCCCAGGGCGGCACCAAGATGCAGACCCAGCAGAACGCGCAGGGCAAGACCGGTACGAACACCGAGCAGAACGCCCAGAGCAACACCAAGATGAAGACCGACCAGCAGGCCCAGGGCAAGGCCGGCACCAACACGGAGCAGAATGCGCAGGGCAACACCAAGATGCAGACCCAGCAGAACGCTCAGGGCAAGACTGGCACCAACACCGAGCAGAATGCCCAAGGCAACGCCAATGTCGACCAGAACAAGACGGCCTCGATCAACAACGTGACGGTCGAGCAGAAGACCCAGGTCACGCAGATCATCCACGAGACCCATGTCGAGCCGGTTCGCGACGCCAACTTCGACATCTCGGTCGGCATCGAGGTGCCGCGGCACAAGATCCGGCTGCATCGCCTGCCGGCCCGCATCGTCAAGATCGTGCCCGCCTATGAGAACTACGAGTATTTCGTGCTGGCCGACGGACGCATCGTCATCGTCGACCCCGACAGCTACAGGATCGTGCTGATCCTGACCTGATCTGGACGGCATCACGGATGACAAAGGCCCGCCTCCCGGCGGGCCTTTGTGCGAGATAGGGCGGCCATCCGAGGATGGCGTCGCCCTTCGCAACCGCGTGCGGCCGTACCGAGAGCCATCGAGGCTCCCCGGGGCCCCGTATCCCGGGAACGATGTGGCGGGTCTCCCAGTTGTGAAACCGAAGTCCTGCGTCCGTGGTCCCTGTCGGAGCGGACAAAAGGGCGACGGGGCCTCCGGCAAGTCGTTCAAGCTTGCGGTCCATACGGAAAAGGTGCATGGGTCATGGCGGGTAGAGATATGGGCGAGATCGCCGATGACCGGACATGGTCGTGGCGCTCGGTTGGGCAAATGTATTTTCCGCAGTTTCTTGTGGGAATGGTAGCAACGCTTCTGGTGATCCTGGGCTGGACATTCACATCCACGGGATCGATCTGGGCGGCATTGGGCTGGACGGTGCTTGCCGCTGTTGTCCTGCAGGCGGGTTACTTCGCGGCGGTGCTGTGGCTCGTGCATGGCGAGACGCGCGTGGCCGACGAAGCCAAGCCGGGCGACGGCGCCACGTCACCCGCCAAAATGCCGGGCCCGTTCGAACGGGACGGCATCATCCAGGCGCTGCTGTCGCGCCTTTTTCCACGCCTGCCCTGAACGCGGGAAGACACCGGCTCCACCCTGCCCGCGCGGCAGGTCGGCCAAGCGGCGCAAGGGCCGCTCCGACGCTATGCTAGAGCGGTTCACCGTTTCACGGAAACGGCGAACCGCTCTATCTCTTTGTTTTTACGCTATTCCAGACGGAAAACCGCTCACACTTTTCCTGGAATTGCTCTAGCGCGCGCCGGCGGCCGCGGCCGATCGCAGCGACTGCGCGGGCGAGAACACCATATAGGCAAAGAGCAGGACGCCAGCGGCGACGATCAGCGAACCGATGCCCAGGATCGGCTCGACGGCATCCATTCCGTAAGCGTATTTCAGGTAAAGCGGCGGCAGCATCACCACGAGGCCAAGCGTGTAGAGGCCGTATTGGATCATGGCGAGACGCTTCTCGGCCTTGGCCGGATTGAGCGCGTAGTAGCCGCCGAAGATGGCGCTGGTAACCCAGCCCAGAAGGTTGAAATGCGCGTGCGCCGGGAAGGCGCCGTGATCACCCGAAATGCCCATCTTGATGCCGATGGCGATGCCCAGCAGGAAAAAGATGATGGCCGTCTTGAAGAAGAGTTCCGATACCCGTGGCATTTGCTGATCCTCCCAATGCCTCTGTAAACCCGACTCCGCAAGTCTACATCCTGCAAACCATATTAGCCATGGCGCACCTAAGTCGGCATGGTCTTTGGGGCGAAGCCGCGGGATCGGCGGCTCTTCTCAGGCCAACGGCAAAAAAATGGCCCGCTTCTTTCGAAGCGAGCCAAAAAAAGGGGCCGGGCTTGAGGTCGGCCCCATCCAGGTTGCCACCTGAATTTCGGATGCGCTAACGTAGCAGACGCTGAGATATATTCCAGTATGTTAGCTGACTATTTCTGTAAGGTTTTCAAATCCCGCTCCGATCCATGCCGGCCCCGTGGCAGTTCAGTGCGCGGCCCCGCCGCCTTGCATGTGCGCGACATTTGGGCAATGCTTGGAAGTGGGGGAGTGGTTTCCGTAATTTCGGAAGCACAATTACATGTTCATTGACTACTACGAACTTCTGGAAATAAGCCCAAACGCCAATTCTGAGACAATCGAGCGGATTTTCCGCTACTTTGCTATGCGTTACCACCCCGACAATCGGGAAACCGGCAACGAATCGCGTTTCAGCGAGATCGTTGAAGCCCACAATACGCTGCGCGATCCGGCCAAACGGGCCCAGTATGACATCCTTTATCGCGAGCATCTGGGCCTTCGTCACGAACTCACGGAGGGAGCCCGCGATGGCGGCGGCGTGGAGAGGGATTCCGCCATCCAGGCCAATCTCTTGTCGCTTCTCTATGTGAGACGCCGGCGGGACGTGAACAATCCGGGCATCGGCGATGACGAACTCGAGCGCCTGTCAGGCTGCCCACGGGAGCACCTGGAGTTTCACCTGTGGTATCTCAAGGCGAAGGGCTTCATCGGCAGGACCGAGAACGGCACTTTCGCCATCACGGTGGAAGGCATCGATCACGCCGGGACCAGGCAGGGCCGGGATCGTGCCGGCGCCACCCGCCTGCTCGATCACGCCGAATGAAGCAGCCAGCTTCGCGCAGGCCATGAGCGGCTCCGGAGCAATTCCAGGAGAAAGTGCGCAGCGGCTTCCCGTCCGGAATCTCGTAGAAACAGCCTGGAGCGGTTCGGCGATCCGGCTGAACGTCGAACTGCCCTGTCGGGCGCCACCAGCTATCCCGGGCGTGCCGCCAATCGCGAACGAAGACGCCGCCGGCGAAGCCGGCGGCGCTTCCGTTCGCCCTCTGGTCGGTTCGGCCGGCCTTATGGAGTGGTCGTTGTGGTCGTCGTCGTTGTTGCCGATGTCGTCGCCGATGTCTGGGCCGTGGCGGCCGCGATGGCGTCGATCTTGCTGGCCAGCGTATCCTTGGCCCAGGCGGTGACGGCGGCGTCGACCGGCTTGTTGGCCATGCTGCCAAGGGCCGTGTCCAACGACGCGTCGGTGGGAGGCGGTGCGTTGGCGGCCGCGGTCTGGGCAGCCGTGAGGGCGTTTTGCGCGGCCGTCACCGCGTTGTTCGCATCGGTGATCTGCTGCTGGGTCGGGGTGGGCGCGCCGGGCGCGGTCAGGGCGGCGAGCGCGGCCTGGGCGTCGGCCAGGGCCTTGGTCGCGGCGTCGACCGCGGCCTGCGCATTCTGGGCGGCTGCGGCTTGCGTCACGTAAGCCTGGAGGCCGGCGAACTTCTTGCTCTTGGAATTCATATAGGCGTTGACGTTGCGCTTCAGCGAGTTCAGCCGGCCGAGCTTGGCGTGGATGTTCTGCTGCTTCGGCGTGGACGCCGTCGTCGTGTCGTCGGGCGTCGTGGTGTCGGTCGAAGTGTCGGCGGACGCGCTGGCGTCAGTGCTCTTGTTGTGGCCCGGAGCGGAGGCGGACCTGCCATTCGACGCGCCGCTGTTGCCATTGCCGTTGCTGTTGCCGTTTCCGTTGCCGCCGCCGTTGCCATGGCCGCCGCCATTGCCGCCCGGGGCGGCAAGCGCCGGGGCGGACGCCAGAGCCAGAATGGCAAGGGATGCCAGAAGTGTCTTTCGCAATGACATTGTGCTTCTCCGCAGATGAATCGCCACTATCGCCCAACCGCTGGCAGCCCTCTTATGAGAATTTCCTAATGACGTCGGATAAACTTTAGGCAATCGCGGTCGCGAAATGCGAGCTTGGCCCGCCACCTCCGGGAAACCTCGCGGAATCGTTCCATAACCTGTTGAAATTCAACAGAAAAACAAAGGGCTGAATGAATTTGGGCCGTTTGAAACAATGAGGGCCCTTGTCTCGCCGGACGATGGTCCCAAAGAGGCTGGAAACGAGGCATCGGCGGGACAACGCACCGATGCGGATCGGCGGTCTTCTAGCCGCTGACCAGTGGCACGGTCACCGAGGTCGTATAGCTGATCGGATAATTGCTGAAATAGGGAAAGCTGATGACGAAAGCGTAGCTGGCGTTGACATGGGCCATGGTGAAGCCGCCGCTCGGCGGATCGGTGGTGATGGTGACGTTGATATTCTGCAGGCCGAGGGCCTGCAGCTTCTGCGTGGCGATCGCCTGGATGTCGGACTGGGTCAGCGTGTTGTTGAGCTGCAGCGAACGGGCGGAGGCTTCGAGCACATAGCGCACGCTGGATATGCTGTTCATGGACCAGCCGAAGGCGAAGATGCCGAACAGGAGCATGAGCAGGAGAGGCGCGACCAACGCGAACTCCAGGCCGGAGCTGCCATCGACATTGCCGGCGAATGACCGAAGCTTTTGCCTGCGCGGGGCGGAGCTAGCGGACACGGACCACCTGCACCTGGCCGATGACGGAGTTTTTCGGAAAAGGGCCGAAGGCGAAGGGCGGCTGCCAGGTGCCCGACGCCTGAATCTGGACGAAGACCGAGGGTGCTTTCGACCCGCTGCAGATGGTGGTGGAAGTGACCACGGTCGTTCCGCATTGGTAACTCTGCGTCACCGTAACCGCCGCATCGGCCGGTTTCTGGTCCCAACTCGCCAATGCGGCGGCCTGGACGGCGTTGTTGTCGGTCGCCCCCGCCATCACGAGGTTCGACGCCGTCTTGACCCCTGCCCGCATCGCCAGCGAACTGGTGACGTAGGACCAGCCGTCCACAATGCCGAGAAGGGCGGCGCACAGCACCGGCGTTACCAACGCAAGCTCGACCGCGGCGACGCCGGCGCGGTCCCTGCCGAAACGGATTGCAGACAGCGCCAAGGCCGCTACTCGACGACCGCAACCGACTGGGAGGCCGGGATGTCCTTCATCCCGAGGCTCGAACAGTTCTGGTTGATGGTCGAATTGCCCGACCACTGGATGGTGTCGGCCACCACCTGCGTGCAGCCGTTTTGACCAGAGAAATTGCCGAGATAGCTGACCAATTGCCTGGGAAAGTAGATGGCGCCGGTCAGAAGCGAGTTCGCGGTGCCGTTGAAGGTGCTCTGCGCCGCCGATCCCGTCCTGTCGCCGTAGAACAGCACGCCGGAATAGGTGCCCGAGGTCGGCGCGCTCAACGTCACGGTGGCGTTGCCGTTGACGCTGACGGTGTTGCTGCCGGACATGAAGATGGTCACGCCGCTGCCCGAGACGACCGCGCCCGCGTTGATACTCAAGCCGCCCTGCAGGACATAGACTCCGGGAGAGAGCGTGACGGTGCCCTTGATGTTCATGCCACTGCAATAGGTCCCGGGCTGCAATGTTTGTGATGACTTGCCACTGTTCACGCTCTGACACGGGTTGGTGGCCGCGGGCGTGGGCAGGCTGGCGAACGGGTCAGCCGCCGGCAGCGCCTTGGTGATCGGGGCTTTGCAGACCATCGTCGGCGCAGTGCTCAGCGAGACGCCGCCGACGGTGATCAGGCAATCGGCCTGGAGCGCGGCCGAACCCTGCAACTTGATGGCGTCCGAGGCGATTGAATCCGACATGACCGAGCAGCCGGTGAGCTTGACGCTGGTGTTGCCGGAAAACAGCGCCGCCTGCGAGGCCGAGGGATTGAGCGCCAGCACGCAAGCTTTCGAGGCATCGGTGATCAACGCCACCGCCCTCGCCTGTTCCGGCACCTGTGTCTGGGTGAAGATGGAGGTGAAGATCCGGTCAAGGTTCTGGTTGACGATCACCTCCACCGCCTTCTTGGCCGTGTTAGGCCCCGACAGCGGCGGAGTGTTGACGACGATGGTGCCCGCGCCCAACCCGTTCGAGGTTGCGGATTGCGTTGCCGCGGTGGTGATGGTGGGCGTGTCGGAACCCGCGACCTTTTCGAGCGCGCCGGCATAGGCGGCCGCATCGGCGATCGCCTGCAGCTTCAGGCTCGAATAGTACCAATAGGAAGTCTCGACGCCGAGCCCCGCGCCGCCGACGACCACCGGCAGGGTAAGCGCGAAGATGGTGGCGACGTTGCCGCCCTCGCCCGCGAACAGGCGCCGGGAGACGAGTCGAGAAACGACATATCTGAAGAACCGACCCGAAAAGGCCATGACCGAGCGCGCCCAAGCTATCCCAGCCGTCACGTCATCATTGCGATATGAACGAATGCCTAATTTTTTCGCTCGACTTGCGTCGTTAGGACCGCAGCGGGCCGCTGTCCACATCTTGCGCCGCGCACACCGGGACTTAAGGCCCAACACTCATCGGACTTAAGGCGTAAGTATCAGTAAAACCATATATTTTAGCACTCTCTGCATTTTATCTTTTTTGGAAATCACCCGTAGAGACGGCACGCCTATCACTTCCGCATATACGACGAGGGCGGGCTTCCATGTTTGCAGGTTTCTGGGCTTCGAGGCGCGGCAACTTCGCGGTCGCGACCGCGGTGGCCATGGTCCCGCTGATGCTTGCCCTGGCGGGTTCCATCAACCTGATCGGCACCAGCGACGACGCCGCGCAGTTGCAGAACGCGCTGGACGCGGCCGGCCTTGCGATCGGCACGAAATACCAGGCCAGCATGTCGGCGAGCGACGTGCAGCAACTCGGCCAGACCTTCTTTTCGGCCAATATGACCGTCGCCGACGCGCAGGAATATACCGGCAGCGTCGCCGCCTTCCAGGCCGCCGCCAGCGGCGATCCGAGCGCCTACTTCATTTCGCTGACGTCGAGCATCAACCGGCCGGCCTTCGTCCCCGGCACGCCGGCCTGGCCGGCGACGCGCTCAGCCTCGATCAAGGTCCAGCCCGGCGCGCAGGCCTGCGTGCTCGCGCTCGACCCGCACGCCGACGCCGCCGTCAACCTGCAGGGCTCCACCAACGTGGCGATGGCCGGCTGCGTGATCACCGCCAATTCGGATGCCACCGACGCCGTCAACCGGGCAGGCTCGGCGGTCGTCAGCGCCGGCTGCGTGTCGGCGGTCGGCGGCACGCAAGGGGTGACGCCGCCCAACGCCACCCTTTCCTGCGGCGCCCCGCTGCAGAACCAGTATGCCTCGTTCGATCCGCTGGCCGACGTCGTTCCTCCCCCCTACACGCTCTGCCTGCCGGTGCCGAACGGCAAGACGGTGACGCTCTCGCCGGGCACCTATTGCGACAAGACCCTGTCGGGAAAGATCACCCTCAATCCGGGCACCTACATCTTTCGCAACGTCCTTATAAAGCCCGGCGGCAACGGCAGCCTGACCGGCCAGGGCGTGACGCTCTTCCTGATGGAGAACTCGCAGCTCTACATCAACGCCAACGAGCAGGTGAACCTCTCGCCGCCGACCAGCGGCCCCTACGCCGGCATCACCATCTACCAGGCGCACGGCAATACGCAGGCGCTGACGCTGAACGGCGGATCCGGTTCGGTGGTGAGCGGCTTCATCTACGCTCCGGACGCCGCCATCGCCTATGCCGGAAATTCGGACATGAGCGCCGCGGGCAGTTGCCTGAGGCTGGTCGCGGACACCATCACCATGACGGGAAACTCGGCGGTGAAATCGGATTGCACGGCCGAACTCGGGAGCCGCGCGATGTATGCGGGCCGATTGATCACCCTGGTGCAGTGAGCCGCATCGCCCATCGAGGGAGATCACACTTTGCCCACGATGTCCGCGCCCGGCTGCTCGTCGAGGAGCACCGCGCAGCCGCGCCTGAGCGCGACCTGGGTCAAGGCATTGGCCGCATCCTCATCCGACGAGACGAAATCGCCGGTCAGCACGCGCAGTTCCTCGACGGCCTTCGACATCGGCACGACGCGCCCTGCCGAGCGGTCGCTCGCGCAGGCGTCGATGACGCATAAAAGATCGATGAGTTGGAAATTGTCCATGGCGGCCTCCGCCAGCGCAATCCCTTCGTCCAATCAACGGCGTGAGGCGTGACTGGTTCCCATGCCGCTCATCCGCTCGGCCTGGCCGGCGCGCGCCTGAGGTCGAAGCGATCCGGCAGGCACGGCGCGACGCAGCCCTTGCGCAGCGATCCGGTCGCGATCGCATCGATGGGAAGAAGGATCACCATCCGGGCTTCGCGCACGGGCCAAAGCGGCCTGCCGAAAACGAGGAAGGCGGCGCCGACCATGCCCGCCACAAGCAGCATGGCAAACAGGTTCGCGATCATCCTGCCGGGCTGCATGCCAGCGACTCCAAGAGCAATCCGAGGAAAAGGAGTGCCCGCCATATCGCAGGAATGACGGGCACTCCGTGGTCAACCGCCGATGAAGGGACTTTGTCCGGCGGCTTGCCAGTCCAATGAATTCAAGCCGCTGTTGTTTCTTCGAAACCGGCGCCTCGGGCCTCTGCGTCGGCGCGGTGAGACTTCAGTCCGAACATGGTCTCGGACCGTCGCCCGAGGCCTGGAACAATCGCCTTCGGCCGCCGTTGCCCGGCCATCGGAATCAGCGAAGAGAGGCAGTCATGGCTGAAGGACCAACGGTAGCGAACACCGGCGGCAGCGGGACGGCGGCGGTGGTCCTGCTCGGCGTCGTCGCCATCGTCGTGCTGCTCTTCTTCACCGGCATCATCGATCTCGGCGGCGGTGGCGGAGCAACCGACGTCAACCTCGACACGCCGAAATTCGACGCGCCGCAAGGCAATGGCGAGACACCCAAGGCCGATACTCTCAAGGCCGATACCCCGGCGCTCCCGGCCAAGCCGCCCGCGCAGGTGCCTTCGGCGCCCGCGCCGGGCCCTGCCCCAGCTCCGGCGAATGGCGGCTGAACTGCCTTGCGTCCGGCCCGCGTACTCTTGGGAACAGCGGGCCTTCTTGGAGCGGCTCCGCCTCGGCTATCGGCGTCGAGCCGCTCCAAGTATCAGCGCGTGGACATTCAGTTCTCGACGTCCATCGGCTGGTGAGCGGGCTGCTGATGCCATAGCACCTGGCGATAATCCGTCAGTTCGACGACCTGGCTGCAGACAGGGCAGAGATAGTTGTCGCAGCACTGGCGAAGCGAGGGCGGCCGACGGCGGGCGGCGACGATCGGAGGTCGAGAAGGGTCTTTCACGGCTTGATCAAGCATCGGCTTCCTCCTGATGGTTGTTGATTGTTCCCGCCCAAAAGTCTCCCCTCGCCCGATTGGTTGCATCCCGGCGCGGGGGCCGGGGCTGGAGCAAATTCGGGACCGTGCTGACGGGGATATGCGGAGGCCGTGACGGTGTCGTCTCGATCGTTGCCGAGGGTTGCATCGAATTCTCCCTTCCGGGCGAGAACGGATGGTCCCTCAACCACCGCCGTGCCAGCGCGAAAATCAGGAAAGCACCGGACAATCCAGCTCCGCATTAACTTCCGATAAGAAGCGCTAAAAATCTGCTCGGTCGATGGCGGCCCAATTACATTAGCAATTGCTCATAGTAAGGCGTATGAAGAGGCAGCGGTCGCGGACGATCGCGTCAGGCGCCGCTTCAAACATGGAGGGAGACCATGGCCGAAGTCGCAGTGAACGTGACGAAACTCGAATCCAGATCGCACAACAATCCCGACGAGGTCCGCGCGCCCGCCAAGACACGGGTCGAAATCGTGCGGCTGCCGGGCTACACGCTCGGGCGGATGAACCTGCAGCCGGGCTGGAGATGGTCCGAATGCGTGAAGCCTGTGGTCAAGACCGACAGTTGCCAGGTCTCGCATGTCGGCTACGTCGTGTCCGGGTCGATCACCGTGCGGCTGACCGACGGCACGCAAAAGACCTTCGAGGCCGGCTCTTCCTACACCATCCCGCCCGGCCATGACGCGTGGGTGGAAGGCAATCAGCCATTCCAGTGCATCGAGGTGCTGAGCGCGGAGCAATACGCCAAGCCGGCTTAGCGCCGACGATCTCCCCTCGAGGGTGGGATCGGCGGTTCCAGCGCCGCGCACAACCGCGCCGCAAACGCCGTGGTTGCGCGCGGTTGCAACTGTTCTCATTTGCTGGCCCGCCGCTTGACAAGAAACCGCTTTTGTTCTCTTTATGTTCCAGCAAAATCCCTATACAAAAGACGCCGCTAATGCTGCGGCGCCGCAATGCGGACCGGATGGAGACGGGAGCGGACGATGCTCGCCACGAACGCCGCTGCGGCCGCCACCATCCTGCATGCCGATCTCGACGCCTTCTACGCCTCGGTGGAGCAACTGCTCGACCCGTCGCTGCGCGGCAAGCCGATCGCCGTCGGCGGCGGCGTGGTGCTGGCGGCCTCCTACGAGGCGAAGGTCTTCGGCGTGCGCGGCGGCATGCCCGGCCGCAAGGCGCGCGAGCTCTGCCCGCAGCTCATCTTCGTCGGCGGCCGTTTTTCCGAATACCAGCGCCTCGGCGACGCCGCGATCAAGGTGCTCGACGATTTCACGCCGGTGGTCGAGCGCATCTCGATCGACGAGGCCTTTGCCGACGTCGCCGGCTGCACGCATCTGTTCGGATCGCCGCGGGAGATTGCGCGAAAGATCCGCGAGCGCGTGAAGGCCGAGCTCGGCCTGCCGATCTCGATCGGCGTGGCGCGGACGAAGCATCTCGCCAAGATCGCCTCGCAGGTGGCCAAGCCCGACGGGCTGGTGGTGGTCGAGCCCGGCACCGAGCTCTCCTTCCTGCACGACCTGCCTGTAACGCTGATGTGGGGCGTCGGCCCGGCGACCAAGACGAGGCTGGCCGAGATCGGCGTCGAGACCATCGGGCAGTTGGCGCGCACCCATAGCGGCGCGCTGGAGCGGCTGATCGGCCATGCCGCCGGCCAGAAACTCGCGGCTCTTGCCTGGAATCGCGACCCGCGCAAGCTCGAGACCCATCGCCGCGCGCATTCGGCCGGCGCGCAATCGGCGCTGGGCAGGAAGCCCGCGATACCCAGGGTCTTCGTGCCGACGCTGCTGCATCTGGCCGACCGGGTGGCGAGCCGCCTGCGCGCCAAGGACAAGCCGGGGCGTACGGTGACGGTGCGCGTGCGCTTCGCCGACATGCGCGCGGTGAGCCGCTCGATCACGCTCGACCAGCCGATCCAGGCGACCGCGATGCTGGCCGAGATCGCCGAGGAGCTGGTGCGCGGTGTGCTGGCCGCGCATCCCGGCGAGCGCGACATCTCGCTGCTCGCCATCTCCGTCTCGCATCTGGAGGAACATGCCGAGCTGCAGCTCGAACTGCCGCTCGGCCTGGCGGACGAGAAGCGCAAGCCGGGCAGTCGCAAGGGCATGGCTCGCTTCGGCGCCGACCGCGCCATCGACAAGATCCGCCAGCGCTTCGGCAAGGACGCCGTCGGCTACGGCACGGTGGCGCTGGAAGGCGCCCGCTCGGTGCCGGACGGGTTCAGGGAACTGGCCGAGAAGGAGCTGTGAGGGGTGCTGGGACGAGGCCTCTCGCCCTCAACCCACCCACTCCAGCCGCATCGTCGCGCTCATCGTTTGCCCGTCGTCGAGCACCGTCAACCCTTCGCCGTGATGCGCGTCGACCGGGTGCGAGACCGGCTCGAAGCAGAAGAAGCCGGCGGCGGGCGACGGCGAATAGAGGATGCAGACGTCGAGCTCCGCCGAGGCGCTCAGCATGACCTCGATCCCCTCCTCTGGCCGCGCGATCGAGGCGCGGCCGTCCCAGCCGTCGAAGGCGTTGTTCACCCAGCCCCGCGGCAGCGGCGCGGCCTGCGAGAAATCCCACGCCGGGCGCTCGCCCACCGGCACGACGCCGACGGGCAGATGGCGCTCGTCTTCCAGCCAGACGCGCTTCGCCTTCGCCCGCAGCATGGTCGTGTCGCCGCGTGGAAACCAGGGATGGAAACCGAGGCCGTAAGGCAGGCGCATGCCGGCGCGGCTCTCGACCGTCAGCCGCGCCTCCAGCGCGCCGTCGCGCAATGCGTAAGCAACCGAGGCCGCATAGCGATATGGTCCGATCGCGCCGCCATCGAGGGCGAGCTCGGCCTCGGTGCCGGTCCGGCGCACAAGCCGCCACGGCTTCTGGAAGCCGTCGCCATGGATCGGAAAAGCTTCGCCAGGCACGTTCGGCGCGACGGCGTGAAAGCGGCCCTCGAACTCGAAGCCACCGCCGGAAATGCGGTTCGACCACGGCACCAGGAGCTGGCAGCCGGCGGCGCCGCCGCCGTCCCCCGGCTTCAGCAGCGGGATCGGCGCGCGGCCGTCAACAAGCGCGTCATAGCGGGCGATCGCCGCGCCCTTGCCGGGCGCAAGGACCAGGCTTGCCCGCCCGTCGCTCAGCTCGACCGCGTCGGCCATGCCTCACCAGCCGCCGTCGACGGCGATGTTCTGGCCGCTGATCATGTCGGAGGCCGGCGAGACCAGGAACAGCACGAGCTCGGCGATATTGTCCGGCTCGATGCGCTTCTTCAGGCTCTGGTTGGCGAGGATCCAGTCATTGTATTCCTTCAACCGGTCGCCGAAGACGCGCTCTTCCGCCTCCGAGACCACCGCGCCCGGCGACACCGCGTTGACCCTGATGCCATGCGGCCCGAGTTCGCGCGCCAGCGATTTGGTGAGGCCGAGCATGGCGCCTTTCGACGCGACGTAAGGCACGTAGCCATCCCAGCGGCCGTTGAGCGTGATCGAGCAGAAGTTGACGATCTTGCCATAGCCCTTGGCCTTCATGCCTGGGGCGCAGGCCCGCGCCAGCGCGAAGGCAGCCGAGGAGTTGACGCGGATCTGGTCCTCATATTCGGCGAGCGAGAATTCCTCGAACGGCCGGTTGATGATCAGCGCCGCGTTGTTGATCAGGATGTCGATGCCGCCTTCCTTCGCCGCCAGCGCGGCAACCGCCGCCTCGGCCTCGGCCAGCCGGTTGAGGTCGCAGCCGATGAAGGCGATATCGCCCGCGGCCCGGCTGGCCAGTCCGGCGACGATCCCCGCCGCGTTGTCGGCATCGGGACGGTCGAGCACCAGAACGCGCGCGCCGGCCCGCGCCAGCGTCGCCGCCTGGGCCCGGCCGAGCGAGCCGAGGCCGCCCGTCAAAAGCACCTTGCGACCAGCGAGCGTCTTCATCGGCTCCTCCTCACAAGACGGAGTGGACTTCGTCGATCGAAGTATCGCCGACGCGCTTGTCCAGCACCACCTCGCCGCGCGCCATCGCCACGACGCGGTCGCAGCAGTCGAAGACGTGATGCATGTTGTGGCTGATGAAGACGCCGGTCACCCCCTGCTCCTTCAGGCCGCGCACGAAGCCGATCACCTTGTTGGTCTCCTTGACCGACAGATGGTTGGTCGGCTCGTCGAGGATCATCACCTTCGACTTGAAATGCATGGCGCGCGCGATGGCCACGCCCTGGCGCTGACCGCCGGACAGCTCGCCGACGAGCGCGTCGGGAGAGCGCAGATGCAGGTCGACATTGGCAATCGCCCGGATGCTCTCCTCCGCCATCTTCTTCTGGTCGAGGATGCCGACGCCGAGGATCGAGAACCGGGTCGGCTCGCGGCCGATGAACAGGTTCCTGGCGATCGACATAGTGGGGACCATGGAGTTGTACTGGTAGATGGTCTCGATGCCGAGATCCATGGCGTCGCGCGGCGTGGCGATGCTGACCGCCCTGCCCTCGACCTGGATCTCGCCCTGGTCGGCGCGGTGGACGCCGGACAGGATGTTGATCAGCGTCGACTTGCCGGCGCCGTTGTCGCCGACCAGGCCGAGCGCCTCGCCGCGCCGGAAGTCGAGCGTCACGCCTTTCAGCGCATGCACGCCGGAATACCATTTGTGCAGGTCGCGCACCGAGATGATCGCGTCGCCCACGGCTCAGCCCTCCATCTTGATGGCCTTGGCGCGCTTGCGCATCCAGGCATTGGCGACGACGGCGAAGATGGTCAGGAAGCCGATGGCGAACTTGAACCAGTTGGCGTCGACATGGCTGAGCACCAGCCCGTTGTCGATGACGCGGATCAGCGTGGTGCCGATGATGCCGCCCATGACGGTGCCGATGCCACCAGTGAGCGAGGCGCCGCCGATGACGGCCGCCGCGACCGCCTGCAATTCCAGCCCCTCGCCGATCGACGGCAGCGGCGAGCCCAGCCGCAGCACCTGCAGCATGCCGGCGAAGCCGGACAGCACCGAGCAGAGCATGAAGCAGACGATCTTGACCCTGGCGGTCGGGATGCCCATCGAGGCGGCGGCCGGCAGGAAGCCGCCGGTGGCCTTGATCCAGTTGCCGAAATTGGTGCGCGACAGCATCAACGAGGTCAGCACCGCGACCGCCGCGAACCACACGAACGACATGCGGAACATGTTGCCCGGCCCGACGAAGGAGGTGAACAGCCAGTTGGGCAGGTCGACGGGCAGCAGCGGCGGGAAGCCGCCCGAGACGACGACGGTGAGCGAGCGCGCCATGAACAGCATGCCGAGCGTGGTGATGAAGCTCGGTATGGCGAAGCGGATGGTGATGTAGCCGTTGACGAAGCCGATCGCCGCCGCGACCAGCAGCCCGGCCAGCAAGGCCAGCGGGAACGGGGCGCCATGCACCATCAGCACCGCCATCGTCATCGGCATCAGCGCGAAGACCGAGCCGACCGAGAGGTCGAATTCCCCGCTGATCATCAGGATGGTGACGCCGATGGCGACGAGGCCGGCCTCCGGCAGGATGCCGAGGATGCCGCGCAGGTTGTCGGCGTTCAGGAACACGCCATGCGAGCGGACCTGGAACAGGACGATCAGCAGCACCAGAAGGATCAGCCCGGCCAGTTCCGGTTTTTCGAGATAGGTCTTGAACAGGCGCTTCAATTAAAGGCTCCGCTGGTTCGGGATCAGAGGCATCGGCGGCGACGGGCGCCGCCGATGCAGGTCTCGGTATTCGAAGCCTATCTCAGCCCCTGCGCGGACAGCGCCATGATGCTGTCGGCCTGGTTCGGCCGCACGATGCCCTGGCCGGTGTCGATATCGGATGGGGCTAGGCCGATCTTCTTGTTGAGATAGGCCTCCATCACCGGCATGAAGCCCTGCATGTATGGCTGCTGGTCGACCAGGGCCTGCACATAGCCCTTCTGCATCTGCTGCAGCACCTCGGGCACCAGATCGAAGCCGCCGAGCAGAACCTTGCCCGGCGCCACGCCGCGATCGGCCAGCACGCGCGCCACGCCGGCGCACCAGAAGCCGGTGTCGAAATAGGCCGTGGTGTCGGGATGGGCGTTCAGATAGGCGCCGACGCGGTCGGAGGTGATGGCGAGATCGGTGCCGCTGTCGATGCGCTCCCACGACACGTCGCGGTCCTTATGGGCGGCCTTGTACTCCTCGAGGAACTGCATGATGCCGGCGCCCCGGCTTTCCGACCAGTTCTGGCCGGGAGCCGAAATGCCGACCAGCACCTTGATCGGGCCGTCCTTCGGGAAGCTCTCGGAAATCGCCTTGGCGAGCGAATAGCCGGCCGGCTTGAAACCCTGGCCGACAAAGGCCTGGCGCGCATTGCCCTTGGCGCCCTCGGTGTCGTCGACATTGACGGCGATCACCAGCACGCCGGCGTCGCGCGCCTCCTTGATGACGTCGTCGAAGGCATGGTCGTCGACGATGGAGGTCAAAAGAGCGTCAGGCTTGGCGGCAAGGGCCGCGCGCATGTTGGCGACCTGCTGCTCGACCGAACCCTCGGTCTGGGTGAAGACCATGTTGCAGGTCGCCTCGACCTTGCCGCAGGCGTCGTCGAAACCCTTCTTCACCGCCTGCCAGAACGTGTTCGAGGCCGACGAATGATGGGTGAAGACGATGTTGAGCCCGTCGGCGCGGGCCACGGACTGGCCGCCGATCAGGGCGACGCCGAGCAATAGCATTGCGGTGAGTTTCTTCATGTCTGTTCCTCCCTTTGGATTTTTCAGATGCTTGTCCCGTCGCTGACGCGACGGTGGACGGTGTAGGCGCGGCCGAGCTCCGGATTGAGCGCCAGCCCGAGGCCCGGCCCGGGCGGCACGGTGATCATGCCGTCCTTGACCTCCGGCAGCGCCGTCACCAGGTCGCGGTACCAGGTGCGGTAGAAGGCGCGCACGCTTTCCTGGACGAGCGCGTTGGGCGCATTGAGCGACAGATGCGTGGACGCGGCGAGCACGACCGGGCCGGTGCAGTCATGCGGCGCGACCGGCAGCCGCCAGGCCTCGGCCATCGAGGCGATCTTGCGCGCTTCCGACAGGCCGCCGCACCAGGAGATGTCGAGCATGACGATGCCGGCGGCGCCTGTCTCCAGAAGGTCGCGAAAAGCCCAGCGGCTGCCCAGCGTCTCCGAAGCCGAGATCGGCGCCGGGCTGGCGGCCGCGTAGCGCTTCAGGTCGCCGAGGCTGTCCATGCGGATCGGGTCCTCGTGCCAGTAGGTGGCGTAGGGTTTCAGCGCCCCGGCGATCTTCATGGCCGGCAGCAACTGCCACATGGAGTGGAACTCGACCATGATGTCCATGCGGTCGCCGACGGCCTTGCGGATCTTTTCAAAGGGCTCCAGCGCCGCCTTCAAGTCGGCCGCCGAGATGTCGTTGCCGCGCGTCTTTTCCGCCGCGTGGTCGAACGGCCAGATCTTCATGGCGCTGATGCCGTCCTCGAGAAGTTCCTGCGCCAGATCGCCGGCGCGCGTGAGGAAGGCGTTCAGATCGTCATAATCGCGCCCGGCGCCGATGCCGTAATTGGCGGTGGTCTGGCCCTTGGCGTCCTTGATGTATTCGGTGCCGGCGCAGGTGTTGTAGGTGCGGATCGAACGGCGGCTGAAGCCGCCCAGCAATTGCGCGACCGGCTGGCCGGTCGCCTTGCCGAAAATGTCCCACAGCGCGATGTCGAAGGCCGAGTTGCCGCGCACCTCGACGCCGCTGGAGCGGAAGCCGAGATAGCCGACGAGGTCGGCGGCCAGAAGGTCGATCTGCAGCGGATCGCGGCCGATCACCCTGGGCGCGACATATTCGTGCAGATATTCCTCGACGGTGCGCGACAGGAAGAAGGTCTCGCCGAGCCCGGTGAGGCCCTCATCTGTATGGACCTCGACCCAGAGCAGGTTCGGCCGCTCCTCGATGCGGATCGTCTCGATGGCGGTGATCTTCATTTCAGGCAATCCCCGCGTCGATCAGCGCCTTGACGCTCTTGTCGAAATGCGCGGCCATGTGCTCGGCCGCCAGCCGTGGATCGCCCTTGAGGATGGCGTCGGCTATGTCCTCATGCCCCTTGATCATCTTGAGCTGGTCCTCGTCGGATGAGCGGGTCCGCCAGCCGATGACCCAGGTGCGCCGCGTGACGCCGCTGAAGGCGGTGACGATCAGCGAAAAGACAGGATTGTGCGAAGCCGCCGCGATCGCCTCGTGGAAGGCGATGTCATGCTCCATGACGGTCTCGGGGCTCCTGAAATTCTCGCGCATCAGCCGGGCGGACCGGGCGATCGCGGCCGCCTCCTCGTCGCTGCGGCGCAGCGCCGCCAGCGCCACGGTGCGCATCTCGATGGTGCGCCTGACATCATAGACCTGCTGCACGCTGATCTGCTGGGTGGTGATGCCGTGCTCGATCACCATCGACATGGCGCCGGTGTCCAGCTTGGCGACCGTGGCGCGGCGCCCGGCGCTCATATCGATCAGGCGCATCGCCGACAGCGAGCGGAACGCCTCGCGCACGACGGTGCGCGAGACGTTGAGCTGGCGCGTCATGGCGGCTTCGCTGGGCAACGGATCGCCCGGCGCCAGGCCTTGCGAGCGGATGTGCTGGGTGATCGCCTGGATCGCCGTGCTGACCAGGCCAGGATTCGGTTCGCCCGGCGGGTCTGTCTGCTCCTGCATCTTATCCCTCAAAACCTGTATGACAGGTTGTTATTGAATTGCTCATAGTTCAGGCAAAAGATATATGCAAGCGTATTTCCGAAGCTGCCTGGAGGAACCTGATGAGCGAAACGGAAGCCGGCCTGATCCTCGACGCCCGCGACGTGGTCGGCGAGAGCCTTGTGTGGGATGACCGTCGCGGCCGGCTGGCCTGGGTCGACATCATCGGCCGCAGGATCCACGGGCTGGATCCGGTCACGGGATCGCATGAGAGCTGGCCGGCGCCGGACCTCGTCACCTCGATCGGGCTGCGCAAGGATGGCGGCGCCATCGTCGGCCTGCGCAAGGACATCGCGCTCTGGGATTTCGGCGGACCGTTCCGGACGCTCGCGGCGATCGAGGCCGACCGGCCGGGAACAAGGCTGAACGAAGGCGTCGTCGCGCCGGACGGTTCGTTCTGGATCGGCACGATGGCCAACAATATCGGGCTGGACGACGCGCCGGTGGCGATCGCCGGCGATGAAGGCCGGCTCTACCGGATCGGCCCCGATGGCGGTGTGACGTCGCTCAGCGAGGACCGCTTCGGCATCACCAACACGATGGCATGGCTGCCCGACGGACGCTTCGTCACCGCCGACACGATGAAGAACGCGCTCTACAGCTATGGCTGGGACAAGAAGGCGGGGCGTCTCGGCGAACGCCTGCCTTTCTTCACCGGTTTCGAGCGCGGCTTGCCGGACGGCTCGTGCCTCGATGCCGAGGGTCATGTCTGGAATTGCCGGGTGGTGGGCGGAAGCTGCCTTGCCCGCATCGCGCCGGACGGCAGGCTCGACCGGATCGTCGAACTGCCCTGCAGTTGGCCGACGAGCTGCGCTTTCGGCGGCGCGGACCTCGACACCCTGTTCGTCACCTCCGCCCGTTTCACCATGAGCGCGGAGCATCTTGCCGCCAACCCCTTCGAGGGCGGCCTGTTCGCGCTCAAGCCGGGCGTGCGCGGCGTACCCTCCACCCGCTTCGGATAATCTCCCCGTCGGCCGGCACGTGGCCGTTTCCAACCCGCGATGGTACGCGTTCGCCCCCTTGCAAGAATGTCGGCTCTGGGCTGCATTGAGCAAGGTCGAGGTTGAAGACACCGGGCGTGCAGGCAGAGGGGGCAGCGATGGAGCCTATTCCGGTTGGACCGGACGCCGATGACATCAAGGCCGAGCGCTACGATCTCGGCCTTTGCCTGTCGGGCGGCGGCTACCGCGCCATGCTGTTCCATGCCGGCGCGCTCTGCCGGCTCAACGAGGCCGGGCTGTTACAGAAACTCGACATGGTGAGCTCTGTCTCGGGCGGCTCGATCGCGGCCGGGCTGCTCGCGGTGCTTTGGCCGCGCCTCACCTTCGCGGGCGGTGTCGCCACCAATTTCGATATCTACCTCGACAAGATACTGGAATTCTCGCAGGTCTTCCTCGACGCGCCGTCGATCTTCAAGGGCCTGTTCAATCCGTTTTCGAGCGCGGCGCGGGAAGTCGCGGCCTGCTACGAGCGGCACCTGTTCGACGGCGCCGGGCCGATGCTGAAGGGCCTGCCGGAAAAACCCTGGTTCGTGTTCTGCTCCAGCAATCTCGACACCGGCTCGCTGTTTCGCCTGTCGCGGCGCTATATCGCCGATTACCGCATCGGCGTCGCCTACAACGCCGACCTGCCGGTCGCCCTCGCCGTCGCCGCCTCGTCGGCCTTCCCGCCTTTCCTGTCGCCGCTCCGGCTCGACCTCACGCCCTTCGCCTGGACCAACGACAAGCTCGACCCTTCGGTCGGCGTGCCAGTGCCGCCTGCCCGCGCCGTGCTCACCGATGGCGGCGTCTACGACAATCACGGCATCGAGCCGGCGCTGAAGCGCTGCCGCTGGCTGCTGGTGAGCGATGCCGGCGCGCCCTGGCAGGCTTCGAACGCAGGCTATTGGAACTGGTTCTCGCAGTTGAAACGCGTGCTCGACACCTCCGACAACCAGGTGCTCTCGCTGCGGCGCCGGGACCTGGTGGCGCGCTTCCAGGCGGCCAAGGACGCGGACGATCGCGGCCAACCCAACGACGCGACGCGACCGGACTACGCGGCGACGCGCGGCGTCTTCTGGTCGATCGCCAGCAAGCCGGGCGCGAGCGAGCCGACCTTCGCGCAGACCGCCGCCACGGCGCCGGCCGATATCGGCACCTCGCTGCATTTCCTGGGCAGCGAAGAGACGGTCGATCTCGTGAACTGGGGCTATTGTTCCGCCGACCAGGCGCTGCGCGGCTGGTACCAGCCGGCTGTGGCAGCTGGAAAGGGCGTGCCGCTGAAAGCGGGCGCCGTGAAGCCGGGGCGCTGCGCGAGGGTTTCGAAGATGGCGATGAGTGTGTTCAGGGTGTGAACGCCTTTCCTCGCCCCCACGGAAGTGGGGGAGATGGCTCGGCGAAGCCGAGACGGAGCGGAGAGCGCCCTACGAAGGCCCCCTCTCCGTCCGCTTCGCGGACACCTCTCCCCGCCTTTGGCGGGGGCGAGGAACCCTGGCCTTCATACGCTGGCGCAATCCAATCCGGTTCATGCCCCGTCCGCTCCATGCTAACAGAAGCGCTTTCAACAATTCCAACGAGTGGACAGCGACATGGCAGGCGAAAAGATAGCTCTGGTGACGGCGGGCGGCAGCGGCATGGGGGCGGCCGCGGCCAAGCGCCTCGCGGCGGACGGGTTCAAGGTCGGCGTGCTGTCCTCCTCCGGCAAGGGCGAGGCGCTGGGCAAGGAGCTCGGCGGCTTCGGCGTCACCGGCTCCAACCAGTCGAATGACGACCTGAAGCGCCTCACCGACGGGGCGCTGGAGCGCTGGGGCCGCATCGACGTGCTGGTCAACAGCGCCGGCCACGGGCCGCGCGCGCAGATCGTCGAGATCAGCGACGAGGACTGGCACAAGGGCATCGACACCTATTTCCTCAACGCCGTGCGCCCGACCCGGCTGGTGACGCCGGTGATGCAGAAACAGAAATCGGGCGTGATCATCAACATCTCGACCGCCTGGACCTTCGAGCCGAGCGCGATGTTCCCGACCTCGGCGGTGGCGCGCGCCGGGCTGGCCGCCTTCACCAAGATCTTCGCCGACACCTACGCCGCCGACAACATCCGCATGAACAATGTGCTGCCGGGCTGGATCGACAGCCTGCCGACCACGAACGAGCGCCGCGACAGCGTGCCGATGAAGCGCTACGGCACGTCGGAAGAGATCGCCGCGACGATCTCGTTCCTCGCCTCGGACGGGGCGGCCTACATCACCGGGCAGAACATCCGGGTCGACGGCGGCATCACGCGGGCGGTGTAAAGCAAGAGGCGTCGCCCCGGATCATCCGGGCTTGCGGGACTTGAGCACGCACAGGACGCAAAGGAAGGCTATCGAGCCCACCAGGACGATCGAATTGCCGACCACGATGTTCCAGAATCGTGTCGGATCGTCCGCGAGTGCCACCCAATGCAACTTGCCCCGGACCTCGCCCATCCTGACGCCGCAGGCAATGTTGTAGATCGCGATGGCGGCGAGCGCCGCCATCAGCACAAACAGGTCGTTGTTCTTGTTGCGATCCATGGCAGCGGCTTTTATCAGCGCTTGGTGAAATTTTACTTACCTTAGGTAAGGCGGCGGCCGCGCAAGCGGCCACCGCGCGCTCTCTTGCCGGATCTTACTGGTTGATCTCCGGCTCGACGAGCTTGGCCAGGTTGCGCAGCGATTCCTGCCAGCCGAGATAGCAGGCCTCGGCGGGGATGGCGTCCGGGATGCCAGCCTGGGTGATGTTGATCTCGGTGCCGACCAACACTTTCTTCAGGGTCACCGTCACCTCGATCTGGCCCGGCAGGTTGGGGTCGTCGAAGCGGTCTGTGTAGCGCAGGCGCTCGCCTGGAACGAGTTCGACGAACTCGCCGCCGAAGGCGTGGCTGTGACCGGTGGTGAAGTTGCGGAAGGACATCTTGTAGGCGCCGCCGACCTTGCCCTCGAACTCGTGCACCGTGCAGGTGAAGCCGTTCGGCGGCAGCCACTTCGCCAGCGCATCCGCCTCGATGAATGCGCGATAGACCTTCTCCGGCTTGGTCGCCAGGACGCGGTGCAGTTGGATGGTGCTCGGCATATCTGGATATCCTTCCCTTGTTGATCGATGCCCCAAGGACGGGCGGGCTTGAATCGATCCGACAAGGCTGTCAAAAATTTTGCCTGCAGGCTACCGTGCCGCCTCCGCAATGGCGCGAAGGGCCATCGGACAACCGACGGTCAACGAATAGACCGTAGACCGGATAGCCGCCTGGAATGGCAACTCCGGAAATGCGATTTTTCGCGGCCGCCTCCAGCCAGCGGGCCGACGCAGCATGGCAAAGGGCGCCGCGCATGTCATTGCGCCGGCGCCCCGCGAATGCACTTTCCAGGAATTGCTTAGTCGTCCGTCTCGGTCGTTGTGGTGGAAGACGAGCCATCGGTCTCGCCGGTGCCCGTGCCGGTCGTGCCGGTACCCGACGTGCCAGTGTGATCCTCGCCCTGGTCGTCGTTGTCGTCGCCCTGGTCGTCGTGACCGCCGCTGGTTCCACCGGAGCCCGTGGTTCCACCGCCGTGACCATCGCCGCCGTCGTGATCACCACCGTCGTGGTTGCCGCCGTCATGACCGCCGTCGCCACCCTCGCCGCCGCCACCGCCACCGCCGCTGCCGCCATTACCACCATTGCCACCGCCTTCGGACTCGGCATGCGCCGCCGCCGGAACGAGCTTGGCCGATCCGTCCAGCGTCATGTGATAGGGGGCGATGGTGAGCACCAGCGCCGTCGAGGCGCGCAACGTAAGCCAGGCTAACCTGTTGAACGGAACCCTGGTCATCCAATTCTCCTTCATATGGGTTTCTTATAGATTCGCCGCTTGGTCCGACTGAATGGATGCCTGTGAATCAGCACGAAACGGGCGCAAGGATTCACAGCTTGCCCACGTACCGGAAGCGGCCCACGACCCCTGCCTTGTCTTGCCGGACCTTTTAAGCGCCGTCAGGGGTCCAAAGTCGCAAGGGTCGGTCCAGCATGGGCTGAACCCACTGAAATTCCTGGGCAAAATCTTTACCTCGTCTTAACCAAGCCATTGGAGTCCCTGGAGAATTTGGCGACCAGCCACCCTCCGGCTGCGCTGCCAAAGGGCCCGTCATGGCCCGCTCTCACGGCCAGCAAGCCGCTTTGACGTCGCGCAAGGTATCCCGGCTGGAAGTTGTCGGAGTGCCGCGTCCCGGCTGACTGCCGCTGGTGCATGAGCGCTTGAAAGCTCGGGCTGCCTCCGCCAAGCTGAGGCATTCAGCAAGGAGGCAACCAATGAGCGTTTCGATCAGGCTGGGCATCGTCGGCGGCGCGGGCTGGCTGGGCGGCGCCATCGCGGGCGCCGCGCTGCAAGCCGGCATCGTTCGGGCGCAGGACCTCGCCCTCTCCTATCGCAGCACCAGGCCGGATCGCTTCCCCGGCGCGTTCTGGACGGACGACAACCAGGCGCTCGCCGACCGCTGCGACGTCATCATGCTTTCGGTGCGGCCGCAGGACTGGCCGGCGCTCGCCATCGACGCCAAGGGCAAGCTGGTGATCTCCGTGATGGCCGGCATCCGCCTTGCCGAGATCGGCCAGAAGCACGGCACCAGCCGCGTGGCGCGCACGCTGCCCAACGCCGCGGCCGAGGTCGCCAAATCCTACACGCCATGGATCGCGAGCAGCGAGGCGACAGGCGAAGACCGCGCCACCGTGCGGGCGATCTTTTCCGCCTGCGGCCTGCAGGACGAGGTCGGCAGCGAGCGCGACATCGACTATCTCACCGGCCTGACCGGCTCGGGCCCGGCCTTCCCCGCCCTTCTGGCCGACGCCATGATGCGCCACGCCATCGCCTTCGGGCTGAAGCCCGAGGTCGCGCAGCGCGCCGTCAACACGGTGCTGGCCGGCACCGGCCGCATGCTCGAGGTGAAGGACGCCTCTCCCGCCGACACGGTCGAGGCCTTCCTCGGCTATCGCGGCACCACCGCCGCCGCGATCGAGACGATGCGCGAAGCAGGCTTCGACGAGGCGGTCGCCAAGGGACTGGCGGCGGCGTTCGACAAGTCGATCGCGATGGGAGAGAAATGAGCACGCGAGTGTTTCGACAGCCGTACGCCGAAAACAGCCATGGGCCGCATCAGACGGCAATTTGAAGCGCGCCGTAGCGTCTTACTTCGGCTTCGATTTCCCTGACCAGCGTCGACAGCGCGGGATTTCGGGAGTGGCGCGCGCATCTGATCACATAGGCAAGGTCCGGGGGCTTGGGAAAATCCTTGTCGACGATCTCCATTCCGGGCTGCAAATGCCGCTGGTTCAACAGCGCGACGCCGAGCCCCGAGATCACGCCGGCGATGATTCCAGCCGCGCTGGAGCATTCGAACACGGTCTCCAACACCGCTCCCTCGTCCTGGCCGACATCGAGTCCCCAGCGCCGATAGAAGCAATTGTCGTCGAATGAGAGGAAGGGAACCGGCTCGCCTTTGCGAAGGATCAGTTCGGGGGATTTAACCCAATGCAGCGTCTCGCGGTACAAGAGGATGTCAGCGGGACGGACCTCATGCTGGAACACCTGGACAATGGCGGCATCGAGGGCACCGAGGCTGAGCTGCTCCTGCAGGACCAGGCTCATGCGAACCCGCGTGCGGACGCTGACCTCGGGGTAGAGCCGGCGAAACCGGCCAAGGATGCGCGCGAGGTCCGTGCAGGTGGTGTCTTCGGTCATGCCGAGCGCGATCTTGCCCTGCAGCGTGCTCTTCGACAGGCTCAGCACCGCTTCGTCATGGATGCCCAGGATGCGCCGGGCGTAACCCAGCAGATCCTGCCCGGCCGTGGTGAACATCGGCGCGTTGGCCTTGCGGCTGAGTATCTCGCAATCGAGGCTCACCTCCAGTCTCCGGATCTTGTGGCTGACAGCCGATTGCGACAGGCCCAGAATCTCGGCCGCGCGCGTGACGCCGCCATGCTGGTCGATCGCAACCATCGCCCGCAACGCATCGACATCCAGCCGACGGCTCATCATTCCAGCCATGACAATCCTCGCTCGGCACCAGGCCAACACGCCATCATCTGGCGCAACGGTCGGATTTAGGCAAATGCCCATGCCAATCTTTTCGCGAATTTCATGATCGCATCGAAATTTGTCATATGCAAACCTGCTTCGGCATCGCCATAAGTCTGCCTGTGATCCGCCTCCCCAGCGCGCGCATCGCATGACCAATGAAGGCCGTGAAGCCATGCAGACCAAAGCCCACCGCCTGACATGGCCGATCATGGCAGCCGCGCTGGTCGTCAGTTGGAGTTCCGGTTTCGTCGGCATCCGCTACGCCAGCGGGAACGCCGACGTCATGGTGGTCCTGTTCTGGCGGACCTTGATATCCGGCTTGATCCTCCTGCCATTTGCCCTGCTGGTCGGGCCGCGCATCGGCGCGCGGGCCTTGATCCAGCAGATGATCTTCGGCGCCGCGACGATGTTCCTCTATCTGGGCGGATTTGCCCTTGCTATCGGCCAGCGCGTGCCGACGGGGCTTGTGGCGCTCATTTCCGATCTTGTGCCTCTTGCCATCGCGGCGCTGTCGCAGCCGGTCCTCGGCGACCGGCTGACGGCAAGGCAATGGACCGGAACGGCGGTCGGAGTGACGGGCGTGCTCATCGTCTCGCTCGACAGCCTGGCGCTGGGGACAGCTCCCGCCTGGGCATATGTCCTGACGGTCGCGTCCATGATGGTCTTCGCGCTGGCAACGGTCGTGCAGAAGCGGATGCGCACGATCGATATGCCCATCCACCAGAGTCTCTGCATCCAATGCCTGACGGCATCGGTCCTCTTTGCCGCCTGCGCCGGATGGAACGGCACGCTGGCGCCGCCCGCGGACGGCCGCTTCGGTTTCGGCATCGCCTGGCTGGTGCTGTTCTCGACCTTCTTCTGCTACGGCGTCTACTATATGAGCCTGCGCCTCTACACGGCCACGCAGGTCAGCAGCGTGATCTATCTCAGCCCGCCGGTGACGATGCTGTGGGCATGGCTGGTCTTCGGCGAAACGCTTTCGACAGTGATGTTCGTCGGGCTCGCGGTGGCCCTGTTCGGCGTCTGGCTGACATCGTCGCGCGGCATGGCGGCATCGGAGGAAGAGGCAGGTTTGGCCTCGGCCGAACAGCCCGCTGGATAGGGTCCAACCGATATCCACGTCAGCGCCGATCCAATCACCGACATCAAGCAGGAGACCCCCATGAAGCTCGCAGATTTCAAAGCCCTGACCTTCGACTGCTACGGCACGCTGATCGATTGGGAATCCGGCATGGTCGAGGGCCTGAAGCCGCTGACCGGGCGGACCGGCCGTGGCTTGAGCCGCAACGAGATACTGGAGGCGCACGCCCGGCACGAATCCAGCCAGCAGAAATGGACTCCGCAAAAGCGCTACAGCGATCTCCTGTCGGTCGTCTACAAGCGGCTGGCGGAAGAGTGGGGTGTCCCCGCCACGCGAGACGAATGCGTCGCCTATGGCGAGAGCGTGAAGGATTGGCCCGCCTTCGCCGACTCCGCGGCGGCCCTGCGATATCTCAAGCAGCACTACAGGCTGGTCATCCTCTCCAACGTCGACAACAGGAGCTTCTCGTTCAGCAACCAGAAGCTCGGCGTTGAATTCGATGCCATATACACGGCCGAGGATATCGGCTCCTACAAACCTTCCGATCGCAATTTCAACTATATGCTCGAAAAGCTCGCGACCCTGGGCATCGGGGCTCACGAGGTCCTGCACACCGCCGAGAGCATGTTCCACGATCACGTCCCGGCCAGCCGTCTGGGCCTCAAATCATGCTGGATCTACCGGCGGCACGCCGACCAAGGCTTCGGCGCCACGATGCATCCCGGCGACATGCCGAAGGTCGATTTCCGCTTCGACAGCATGGCGGACCTTGCAAAGGCACACGCCGAGGAATTGCGCGGCGGCTGATCTCCCAGCCGCCAAGGTCGCCACCGCGCGATCACCGGGACGGCTGTCTGCGCAATCTTTCAGCAGGAAAACCTTGCAAAATTAAGTAAAATTGAGAACAGCTCACGCCATAATTGTATTAGATATCTCTTATTCTATCTCCGTAAAAATATCGACAAAAATACTGGCAATTTTCTCTGTACTATTTGCTTGTTTTCGGGAACCATAGTCCACGTTGCAGATTGGTTTGAAGCGGTCGCTTGAACCTGCAATGAGCCATCCGGGCGGGGCAGCGCGGAAGGATCGTCCGATGAGCTTCGTCGTCAACGCGGTAGGCGTTCCTCTTTACTATAGCGGGGCTTCAAACCATTGGCTTTCGGCGAGTTCGTCGGGGCCGATATTGGACGGCACCTCCGGCAACGATTCCATCTGGGGCGCCAGTGGCGTCAACGTCACCATGTATGGCGGCCCCGGCGACGACATCTATTACCTCTATTCGCCGGGCAACAAGGTGGTCGAGAACCCTGGCGAGGGCATCGACACGATCAACACCTGGATGAGCTACACGCTGCCGGACAATGTCGAGAACCTCGTCGTCACCAACGCCCACAACTACGCCTTCGGCAACGCGCTGGACAACATCATCACCGCGACCGCCGGCGGCCAGACGCTGGACGGCGGGCCGGGCAACGATGTCCTGATCGATGGCGGCGGCGGCGCCGACACCTTCATCGTCGCGAAGGGCAACGGCAGCGACTCGATCGTCAATTTCGCCTCGAACGACACCGTGCGCCTCGACGGCTACGGGTTCACCTCGTTCGCCGCCATCCACGAGAACATGGTCCAGGCCGGGCCCAACGTGGTGCTGAACCTCGGATCGGGCGAAATCCTCGAATTCAAGGACATGACCATCGACAAGCTGCAGGCCCACCAGTTCGAGCTGCCGATCGACAAGTCCGGCATGACGCTGTCCTTCAGCGACGACTTCAATTCGCTCAGCCTCTGGAACGGCCACAACGGCGTGTGGGACACCAACTTCTGGTGGGGGGCGCCGAACGGCAGCACGCTCACCCGCAATGGCGAATTGCAGTGGTACATCGACGCCAATTACGGCCCGACCAGCTCGGTGCATCCATTCAGCGTGCAGGACGGTGTCCTCACCATCACCGCGGCCCAGGCGCCGGCCGACATCAAGCCGCTGATCGACAATTACGAATACACCTCCGGCATCCTGACCACGCATGACTCGTTCTCGCAGACCTACGGCTATTTCGAAATGAAGGCCGACCTGCCGGAAAACGCCGGCGCCTGGCCGGCCTTCTGGCTGCTGCCGGAAGACGGCTCCTGGCCGCCGGAGCTCGACGTGGTGGAGAAGTATGGCCAGAACCCGGACTCGGTGCTGGTGACCGCGCATACCAATGAGACAGGCCAGCACACGACTGTCGGGTCCACGGTGAACGTCATGGACACCGGCGGCTTCCACACCTATGGCCTGCTGTGGACGCCGGACAAGCTGGTCTGGACCTATGACGGCATGCAGGTCGCCGAAGCGGCGACGCCGTCCGACATGAACAAGCCGATGTACATGCTGGTCGATCTCGCGGTGGGCGGCCAGGCAGGCGCGCCGCCCGACCATCTCGCCACGCCGGCCGAGATGAAGATCGACTATATCAAGGCCTATACGCTGAACGACCTGCCAAGCCAGGCGGCGGCGCTGACCAGCCACGCCGCAAGCAGCACGCAGCACACGGCAAGCGAGCATACGGCCTGAAGCGTGCGCGGTCTTCACGGTCGCGCGCTTCGGCGTTCTGATTTTGCGCCTGTCTTTTCCGCCTCTCGAAACCGGTTCCCGGTTTGCTGAGGTATGCGTCAGGCGATCGGCCCACGGGCGTCGGCAGGGAGTGCGGGAATGGCTGGACAATCGGGATTGCGACCAGTCCTGCATCGCGCCATTGCCGATGTCGGGCTGTTCTCGCTGCTCATCAACCTCCTGCTCCTGGTGATCCCGCTTTACCTGCTCCAAGTCTATGACCGGGTGCTGCCCTCCTCCAGCGTCGAGACGCTCCTCTATCTGTCGGTGATCGCGGTCGCGGCGCTCGGCTTCCTCGGTTTCCTCGATGCGATCCGCGCGGTCTACACGCAGCGCGTCGCCGCGACGGTCAATGGCAGGCTGGGCGCGAGGACTTTCGCCGCCTCGCTCGGCGCGAGGAACGCGCCGTCGCCGCTCGCCGACCTCGCCGCGGTCTGCGCCTTCATCCGCTCGCGCGGTGTCTCGGTGCTGTTCGACCTGCCCTTCGCGCCGGTCTTCCTCGGCCTGCTCTACCTGATCCATCCGCTGCTGTTCTGGGTCACGCTCGGCGGCGCGGCGCTGCTCGTCGTGCTGGTCTTCGCCAACCAGCTCGCCATCGGCGGGAACGATGCGCTCTCGGCGGAGCGTTCGGCCCTGGCCAGCAAGGCCGAACAGGCCTTTTCCCGCAACGCCGAGACGCTGCGCGCCATGGGCATGGTGGAAAACGCCGCGCGCGCCTGGGGCCGGCATGTGGCGGAAGCGCTTGTCCTGCACGACCGTTCGGCCGGCGCCAACGCGATCTTCAGCGGCGCTTCGCGGGCGCTGCGCATGATGCTGCAACTGGCGATCCTCGGCACCGGCGCCTGGCTGGTGCTCAAGGGCGAGATGACGGCCGGCATGATCTTCGCCTCCTCGCTGGTATCGTCGCGGGCGCTGCAACCGCTCGACCAGTTGATCGGCTCCTGGCGGCAGCTCGGCGAGGCCCGGCGCGCCTGGACGCGGCTCGGGGGCGTGCTTTCGGCGCAGCAAGGAGGGGCGAGCAAGCTCATCCTGCCCGAACCGACCGGCGCGATCTCGGCGCAGGATCTTTTCTTCATCGCGCCGAATGCCACCTTCGGCACCGAGCCGATCCTGAAGCGGTTGAGTTTCGCGATCGGGCCCGGCGAAGCGGTGGCGATCGTCGGGCCGAGCGGCGCCGGCAAATCGACGCTGGCGCGGCTGCTCGTCGGCGCGGCGCAGCCGAGCGGCGGCTCGGTCAGGATCGACGGCGCCGAACTCGGGACCTGGGACGAGAACCAGCTCGGCCGGCATATCGGCTATCTGGCGCAGGAGGTGGAGCTTTTCCCCGGCTCGATCGCCGACAACATCGCCCGCTTCGACGCGGACGCCGACGACGCGGCAATCGTGGAAGCGGCAAAACGCGCCGAGGCGCATGAGCTGATCCTTGCGCTGCGCGACAGCTACCAGACGACGATCGCCGGAACGCTGTCGGGCGGCGAACGGCAGCGGATCGGACTGGCGCGCGCCTTCTTTGGCAATCCGCGCATCCTGGTGCTGGATGAGCCGAGCACGCATCTCGACGGCGCCGGCGAGACCGCGTTGGAAGCCATGCTGGCGGCGGCGCGCGCCGCGGGCGTCACCACGATCGTCATCACGCATCGCCCCGCGATCGCGGCGGCTTGCGACCGTGTGATGGTCTTGCGCGGTGGCGTCATCGAGGCGTTCGGACCGAGCGCCGAGATCTTGCGGCAGCCGGGCAAGGGCGCGCAGCGCAGCACTGTGGTCACGGGATCGTTCGCGCCGACGATCCGCGCCGCGCCGACCACCCGCTACGGGTCCTGAGCGATGACGCGGAGCCTCACCTTCGACAGCCGCCCGCGCACCGATTTCCGGCGCACCGCCCTCGCCGGCTACGCGGCGATCGCGCTGCTTGCCGGCGGCTTCGGCTATTGGGCGGCCAAGGCGCCTCTGGCCGGCGCGGTGATCACGCAAGGCACGATCGCGGCGACCGACGGCAACATCCTGATCCAGCACCGCGAGGGCGGCATCATCAGGCAATTGCTGGCGCATGAAGGCGACCACGTCCGGGAAGGCCAGGAGCTGATCCTGCTCGACCGGACTGCCCCGGAGGCCGATCTCAACCGGCTGACGAGGCAATGGATGGCGCTCAAGGCGAGCGCGGCGCGGCTGGAGGCGGAGCGCGACGGGCTCGCCACGCTGGCGCCGATCACCGAGCCCGCGCCAGCGCCGTTCCAGCGGGATTTCGAGAACCTGATCCGCGAACAGCAGAAGGAATTCGACGCCAGGCTGGCGCGCTTCCGCTCCGAGCAGGCGATCCTGGCGCAGCGTGTCGCCATGCACCGCGAGTCGGTGAAAGGGCTGAACGCGCAGAAGCAGGCCATCGAGCAGCAGGCCGAGGTGGTGAAGAAGGAACTGGGCATCAAGACAGACCTGCTGAACAGGGGCCTCACCGACCGCAACGAATATTCGCAGCTCCTGCGCTCGGAGGCCGACCTCGTCGGCCAGGCCGGCGCGCTGGAGGCGGACCTCGCCTCGGCCAACACGCAGATCATCGAGGCGGAGGCGCAGACCGAACGCGCCACCACCCAGCGCGTCGAGGACGCGCTTACCAAGCTCGACGACGAGCGCACCAAACTCGCCGACATCGAGGAGCAGATGCGCGCGGCGCGGGCGGTGCTGCGGCGCACGACGATCACAGCGCCGGCGGCGGGCATCGTGGTGTCCTCGACCTACAATTCGCAAGGCAGCGTGGTGGCGCCCGGCGAAAAGATCATGGAGATCCTGCCCACTTCGGCCGGCCTCGTGGTGGACGCGAAGCTCAGGCCCAGGGACATCGACCAGGTGCATGTCGGCCAGCCGGCGAAGCTGAGGCTATCCGCGCTCAACGCGCGCCTGACGCCGGAAGTCCCGGCCACGGTGAGCGAGATCTCCGCCGACCGGCTGATCGACGAGGCCACGCACGAACCCTATTTCCGCGCCAAGCTGAAGATCGCCGATGCCCTGCCCGCCGGGGTGAAGGCCGCGCAGCTCTACCCCGGCACGCCGGTCGACGCCTTCATCAGCACCGGCAACCGGACCTTCTTCGAATATCTGGTGCGCCCGATGATGGACTCCTTCGCAAAGGCGTTCAGGGAGCGGTAGAGGCATCGACACCAGGCCTCTCGAAGAGTCGCACGAACACCTGCCTCGCCCCGTGGAGTTCAGGAACGCAGCTATGCTAGCTTAGCCCCACCGAGCCGGCCGAAGCTCGGGACCCGAGGGGCAAGTCATGCTGGACCAGTGGAGCAATTTCTTCGTCATGGTGGGCGGCGGCGCGGCCGGTCTTGCCGGGTTGATCTTCGTCGCGATCTCGATCAATCCCGAACGCATCGTGCGCAACACGACGCATAAGAACCGGGCGATCAACATGCTGTCGGGCTTCAGCGCGATCTTCATGGCATGCAGCCTTGCGCTGCTGGGAAACCAGTATCTTCCGGCGCTCGGCCTCGAATGGCTTTTGCTCTGGGTCATCGCGACATTCATATTCGTCCGGGGCTATGTCGTGGCCATCATATCGGGGATGAGCTCCATCGGATTGACGCTGCCGCGGCTTGCCGGCGGCACACTGTGCTACCTTGCCGAGGTCCTGGGCGCCGCTTTCCTCATTCTCGGGCGCAGCGTGGGGCTCTATATCGCGGCAATTGGAACCATCGTCTTGTTCGCCTTCCTGATTTCGGGCGCATGGCTCCTCATCATCGGCATCTACGAGGAGCCGACCGAGGGATGAATTCCACGGGGATGTCCGGCCGATAGCGAACCGGCGAAGCCTGGGATGTACGAAGCGGAAAGCCGACGTTACGCTGCCGTGGTGCAACACGACACGTAAGGCCCAGGTGACAACCGCTCGTTTGCTTCATGTCTGGCGATCGCTGTCGGGTGTCGGCATGGCCTTCGGCCTGCTGTTCTTCGCCGCCGCCCTGACGCCGACGCTGGTTCCCCGCACCGACCTGACGCAGGGCGTGCTGGCGGGCGCCTGCTTCGCCATCGGCTACGGGCTCGGCGTCGCCCTGCGCTGGCTATGGAGATACCTGGAGATCCCGGAGCTGCCGGCAAGGCCGGGTTCGCTGTCGAAGGCAGTCATCATGATCCCGTGCCTCGGCCTGGCCGCCGCAGCGCTGTGGCGATCCGGCGCCTGGCAGGACTCCATCCGCGCGGTGATGGGCCTGCCGGCCGTCGACGGCGCCCATCCGGTCAATGTCTGCGCCCTGGCCATCTGCACCTTCATCGTCGTACTGGCGCTGGCGCGGCTCGTCGCCTGGCTGATGCGCGCCATCGCCGCCACATTGAGGCGCTACATCCCCCGGCGCCTGGCGAATGTGGCCGGCGTCGCCCTTGCCGCGCTGCTCGTCTGGTCGCTGGTGAGCGACGTCGCGGTCCGCGCGATCTTCAACGCGCTCGACTCCTCCTACGCCAGGTTCGACGCGCTCATGGAACCGGAGCGCCAGCAGCCGAGCGAGGCGTCGAGGACCGGAAGTCCCGCGTCGCTGGTCAAGTGGGACGAGCTTGGCCGCGCCGGCCGCGAGTTCATCGCGGACGGTCCGACCGCCGCCGAGATCGGCGCCTTCACCGGCCGTCCGGCGCAGCAGCCTGTCCGGGTCTATGTCGGGCTCGGCGCGGCGGACACCGCGCAGGCCCGGGCCAAGCTTGCGCTGGAGGAGCTGAAGCGGACCGGCGGCTTCGAGAAGTCCACGCTCGTGGTCATCACGCCGACCGGCACCGGCTGGATCGATCCGGCCTCGATGGACGCGCTCGAATATCTGTGCCGCGGCGATGTCGCCAGCGTCGCCGCCCAGTATTCCTATCTGAGCAGCCCGCTTTCGCTGCTGGCGCAGCCGGAATACGGCGCCGAGACGGCCCGCGCGCTGTTCCTCGAAATCTATGGCTACTGGACGAGCCTGCCGAAACAGTCGCGGCCGAAGCTTTATCTGCACGGGCTGAGCCTCGGCGCGATGAACTCCGAACGGTCAGCCGGGCTGTTCGAGATCTTCGGCGACCCGATCAGCGGCGCGCTGTGGAGCGGGCCGCCCTTCGAGAGCCGCATCTGGCGCTCGGTCAGCGACACCCGCAACAACGGCTCGCCGCAGTGGCTGCCGATCTTCCGCGACAGCAGCCTGGTCCGGTTCATGAACCAGGACGGACCGGCGGTGGCCCCCGACACGCCCTGGGGACCGCTGAGGGTCGTCTACCTGCAATATGCCAGCGACCCGATCGTGTTCTTCGACTATCGCGACGCCTACCGCCAGCCCGACTGGATGAAGGCGCCGCGCGGACCGGACGTATCGCCGCAACTGAGCTGGTACCCGGTGGTGACGATGCTGCAGCTCGGCCTCGACATGGCCGTGGCGACAACCACGCCGATCGGCCACGGCCATGTCTACGCGCCGCAGGATTATGTGGAAGCCTGGAGCGCGGTGCTGGGCGCGAAGGACTGGTCGCAGCAGGACCTCGCCGCCCTCAAGGCCCATCTTGCCGCCAAGGTCGCGGCCGGAGCCGACAGGGGCGGCTAGCTCGACAAGCTCAAGGCACGGCCGAGATCAGCAGGAACATGGCGAATATGCAGAGATGGACCACGCCCTGAAGGCTCGTCGTGCGGCCGGTGCCCAGCGTCAGCGTGCTGACGAACAGGGTGAGCAGCAGGAGCACCATGGAGGCCGCGGACAGGCCGAGGGTCAGCGGCCGCGCCGTCGCGACCGCCAGGGCGGCGACCACCGGGATGGTCATGCCGATGCTCGCCAGCGCCGAGCCGATGACAAGGTTGACGCTGTTCTGCAGGCGATTGAGGCGCGCGGCGCGGACCGAGGCGATGCCTTCGGGAAGCAGCACGATCGTGGCGATGACGACGCCGACGACCGCCTTGGGCAGGCCGGCCGCGGCGACCGCATCGTCCAGCGGATGCGAAAGCACCTTTGAGAGCAGGATCACCAGCAGCAATGAAAACGGCAGCAATATAGCCGCGGCAAGCGTCTCCTTCGAAGAAGGGACATGGTGCGGCTCGTCATCCACATCGGATCCGGGCGCGGCCACCTCCATGAAATAGTCGCGGTGCTTGATCGTCTGGACGAAGACGAAATAGCCGTAGAGCACGAGGCAGATGATGCCGACGACGGTGATCTGCAACGTCGAGAACTGCATGCTGCCGCCGGCCTGGACGAACACCGGAAGGACAAAGACGATGGTGGCCAGAGTGCCGAGCACGCCAAGCGCCGCGGACGTCGCGTTGAGCTGGAACGCCTGCTCATGGTGCTTGCGTGCCCCCAGCACCAGCGAGAGACCGATGACCGCGTTGAGGACGATCATGATGGCCGAAAACACGGTGTCGCGCGCCACCGTCTCGCTGCCCGCCGCTCCGGACAGCATGATCGAGACGATCAGCCCGACCTCGATGACGGTCACCGCCACCGCCAGGATAATCGAGCCAAACGGTTCGCCGACCTTCAGCGCAAGCATTTCGGCGTGATGCACGGCGGCGAACACGCACGCGCCGAGCGCCAGCACCGAGACGATCAGCACGGGGGCCGATTCAGGGATGACATGGGTGAAGATCAGTCCGGCCAGCAGCGCCGACGCTACCGGCACAGCGAAGGACCAAGCGGGGATCTTGCCTGTGGTTGAGCTCATGGCGCGCGCCCTCCTCGCGGCAAGAGGAACAAGGCAAGGTCGCTCGAAGGCGGTCCGATCGATCTATGCCGGCTGTGATTCAATTTGATGGCAGAGGGCCGGTCAGGCGTCAACCACGGGTCGGACGGCGCCGACCAGCCTCGCTGATCTCGATACGCCTGACCTCTTGCCGTGCCGGCGTCGCGCCTGCGACAACCTCAGAGGTGCCCCCTCGCAACCTCCTACGACTTGGCGATCTCCGTCACGCAGTGGACGTAGTCCATGCGGTGGCCTTCGGGGGCGCGCGCCACCTCGGCTTCGTAGGCGCCGTAGAGATCGTCGACGATCGCGGAACGGTCGGCGGCGGGGCGCGAGGGATCGAGCGCGTTGGCAAAGACCGTTTCCGACCAGGAGCGGAGCGTCGGCACATAGGCCCTGGCGAAGTTCTGGGCATTGCCATGGACCCGGAAGGCCTCGGCGTAGGGGCACGGCGTCACCATGGTGAAGATGTTCTCCAGCTTCAGCCCGGCCTGCGACACCGGCGAAGCGGGATCGCGGAAGGGCGCGGCGAAGTCATCCGGCGTCTTGTAGAATTGCTGGAACGTCGCGTTGACATATTCCGTCTCGCTGATCCGCCCTGCCCGCGCCAGCTCGCGCCAGTGGCGGGCGAAGCTGTCGAACATGTCGACCCCCACGGTGTGGCCGAGATAGCGCCCTTCCTCGTCGACGCAGAAATTGGCCAGCGCCAGCCTGCCGCCGGACCTCAGCTCGCGCGCCCTGGCAAGCAGGATCGTCTCCCAGTCGCGCAGGCCCTGGGCGCGAAACTGCGCTCGCTCGGCCTCGGTCGCGCCGACCGCCTGGACATGGTCGGCGATCATGCAGGGCCGCTTGCTGATCCAGTGCATCGCCGTGGCGGAAAAGCCGAAGGAGAGCGAATTGTCCGGCAGAATCTGACGGTAGAAGGAGGTGCCGCTGCCGAAGATGTAGAGCCCGGGTGTCTCGGCCAGCGGAACCTCCGTCGAGGTTCCAAGCAGCCCCTGGCTCAGCCTGAACAGGGTCGAGAAATCATTGTGGGGCAAATCCGTGTAGGTGATCGATATCGCCCGGTTCGGCTCCCTCTCCCGAACGGCGCCGACCAGCCGCCGCATCATGTCCATCGAGGTGCCGCCGTCGGCCGCGCCGAAATCGGCGATGGCGAAAGCCTGGCCGTCAGCCAATCGGGGCATACTGGCAACGGCCTCGACGACGAGGTCGCCGACCTTGTCGATGACGTATTTGGCGCCGACGGTGTTCGCCGAATAGTAGCCCGCTCCACGCATGGCGATCTTCTGGCCGTCGGCTGCGCTCATTGCTCTCTCCCCTTGTCGTTATTCATCGTCAACCCGGCCTCCCCCGGCGCCGCGCACGCGTGATCTCTCGCTTTGCGGCACATAGGTCCTGGTGGCGAAGGCATTCAGCGCGGCAAGCGTATCCCCATCGATCGCGCCGCGCCGGCCCGTGACCGGCTGGGCGGTCGCGGCGCGGCCCTCGATGACGACATCGGCCCTTGGGGTCAGCGGCGGCGCCGGATTCGCCACGCGCAGGCCCGAGCGGCGCAGCATTGCGTCCAGCCAGACCGGCAGGCCGACATCGACGATCGTGAGCGGCAGCTCGCCCGACCCGGGCGGATGGTCGAGCAGGAGAGCCGCGCTGTGGATCGGGCAAAGCGGCCTGCCGTCGGAGACATCCGCCCCGCCCTCGCGCCAGCGCGCGGCGCGCGCCGGATCCGGCGGCGCGAAGGATTGCACATTCTCCAGGAGGCTGAGCAAAGCCAGTCCCCAGCTTTCGTCCTCGACCGCGATCCGGCGCGCCGCGCGGCCGATATCCTCGGCCAGCCCCCAGGAAAATCCCGCGCCCCGCGCGGCCTTGGCGCTCAGCGTCTCCACCTCGTTGAGCGACAGGTCGATCACGCGGCTTCTCCCGCCGACGTTGCGGTCGCGACTTCCTCGATCAGGGGCTCGCCGCTGAACAGCGCGATCCGCAGCCAGCGGTCGGAGCGGGGATCGAAACTGCGCGCGCCGAAGAACGCCAGCTTGGCGCGCAATATGTCGACCGGCCGCAAATCGGCGCCGATCAGATTGTCGTGGATTTCGGCGTAAGGGAAGCTGGCGACGATCTGGGCGCGCCGCACCGCATGGCGCCACTCCGGCCGGCGAAGCAGGAAGTCGGCGACACTGGCAGAGGCCGGCTCCTGCGCCAGCGCGGCCGCCAGGCCGAGCGCGTCGCGCGCGGTTGCGAGTGGCTGTTCGAGCTCGGCGCCATCTTCCTCGAAACGTTCGCCGAGCCGGGGCTCGAGCTTCTCCGCCGAAACATACCAGAAGCGCGCATTGGCGGACGGCGCGGCGAAGTCGATGCCCGCCGCCCAGGAATAGCAGTCGAGAAGCGCCTGGCGCAGCGAAGCGCAGTCCATGCCACCGTCGATGGCGTGGCCGGGCGTCTCGTCGGCCTTCATCGTGTCGCCGAGTTCGTCGACCAGGGCGCCATGCGGCTCGAGGATCAGGGAGACGCAGGCCTCCTGCCCTTCCAGGGAGAAATTGTCTTCCGCAAAGCGGTAGACCGCGTCCCAGGGCCGGGGTTCCGCCAGAAGCCGGTCGAGGTTATCGGCCAGCCGGTCGAGATCGGCGGCCAATGCTCCGGTCGCGGCTGCCTGGCGGTCATCATCGCTGTGCCAGCGCGCGACACGCTGCGCCAGATCGGCGAGCGCCTGCGCGAAAATTCCCCGTTCCGCCTCGCCGGCCTGCGGTTCGGCGCGCACCCGCGCCAGCGCGGTCTCGCGGGCCAGGAACCAGCTATGCGTCAACAGCGGATGGCGCACGAGGAACGGCGCCATGCCGAGCCCGGTCGCGTTGCCCACGCCGAGCGCGCGGCGCAGGTCCGGCGCCAGCTTCGCGGCGCCGGCCGGATTGCGGCGGCGGGCGATGTGGTCGACAAGGTCGAGCGTGAACGACCGGATCAGCCAGACGGTGAGCATCTCGGCCTGGAACGATCCGGCAAGCTCGGGACGCGTGGCGATCTCATCGCGATCGGCTATGCCGAACTTGCCATTGCCGTAGACCGCCGTGGTGCGCAGCAGGTAGCCGACGCCAAGCAATTGCTCCGCGTCCGGCTGACGTCCCTGCGCCAGCGCCGAAGCCACGTCCTCGAACAGCCGCACGCTCTTGTTGGCGCGCGCCAGCACGAGCTCGCTACCGGTGTAGCGGCCCGCCTCCTGCAGCGGCGCATTCGCCTCCAGCCGCGCGATGTCGGCAGGGCCCGGCAGCCCGTCATAAAGCACGTAGCTCGTGTCCCAGGCCTGCGCGATCACCCGGTCGGAGCGCTTCTCGTCGTCGAGCGGCGTCGAGAACGCGACCAGGCTGTAGGTCCTGGCCGGCGTCTCGACCGCATAGACGGCGCGCCCGAACCCGCTGTCGTCGAGGTCGAACAGGTGCTTGCGGACACGCCATTTTTCCCTTGTGGCGCGACGGATCAACTGGCGCAGGAAGCTGAGGCGCGTCGGATGCGCCGCGCCCAGACGCTGCAGGCGCATGACGATTTCGGGCGGGCGCAGCGCGATTGCCGTCATGCGGCGGCGCCCGCGAGCTTTTCAAGCGTGGCGAGCGTTTCGGCCGCCACCTCGACGCCTTGGCCATTCTGTTCGCGCGCGCCGAAGCGCCGCGTGCCCGGAAGCCTCGCCTCGCCGGCGAAGGCGCCGGCGACGGTTTCCAGGTTCCCCGCGAATGCGCCCGCCGACGTTGCGCCGGGCGAGACGGCGAGGAAGAACTGGCCGGTTCCCGGTGGCCCGCCGGCTGAGCCGGAGAACGGGCTGGCGACAAGCCCGGGGTTCGCTCCCGTCAGGCAGGCGGCGAATATCTCCACCAGCAGCGCGGAGCCGACGCCCTTGTAGCCGCCGGCTGGCGCCATCGTGCCCTTCAACGCCTCGGCGGCGTCGGTGGTCGTCTCGCCGGTCGCGTCGAAGGCCCAGCCGGGCGGGATCGGCTCGCCGGCTCGGGCGCGCTTGATGACTTCGCTCTTGGCGACGACGCTGGCGCTCTGGTCGATGACGAAGCGCGCGCCGCCCTGCCCGTCCGGAACGGCCAGCGACCAGGGATTGGTGCCGAGCGCCGCCTTGCGGCCGCCCCAGGGCGCGATCGAGGCCGGCGCGTTGGTGAAACCCAGTCCGACAAGGCCAGCCTGTGCGATCCGCTCGGTGTGATAGCCCAGCGCGCCGCAATTGTAGGAATTGCGGATGGCCAGAGCCGCGACGCCTTGCGAGCGCGCCGCTTCGATCAGCGCCGGCAGGCCGAGGACGATGGCCGCATGCGCAAAGCCGTTGGCGGCATCGACAGCGACGACCGCCGCAGCCGGCCGCGTCAGGCGCGGCTCGGCCTGCCCCAGCACCTTGCCGCAGGTCAGATGCTCGCAATAGGTCGGCAGATACATCAGCCCGTGCGATTTCAGGCCGTCGCGTTCGGCAGCCGCGATTGCCGTGGCCAGCGCCCCGGCCTGGCGCTCGCTGGCGCCATGGCGCATCAGCGCGTCGCGGGCGAGCGTCTCGATGCGGGCTTGCGTCAGGCGTGTCATCCCCTCACCCACCAATCATGCAACGGCATAGCCGAACTCTCCTTCGCTCGCCCGCGTCTGCAGGCGGATGCATTCGATGAAGCGCAGCGACGCCGGCTGCAGGTTGCGGCCCTCCTTGGCGATCCAGCCGACGGTGCGGCTCGAGCGCGGATCGGCAAGCGGCAGGAAGCGCACGGCGTGGCTGGATTTCCAGCGGCAGAGCCTGGGCAGGACCGTCACGCCGAGACCGGCCTCCACCATGGCCAGGTTGGAGCTCACATTGGTCGCGGTGAGTTTCGAGCAGCCGGCAAGCGCCTCGATCTCGGCAACACCGAGGGCAGCCGCCGCGCCGTTGCGGATGAAGCTCTCGCCGTCGAGCTGCGCCCATTTCAACGGGCGCTTCGATTTCGCCAGGGGATGGTCGACCGGGCAGACGAAATCGAGCGGCTCGTGGAACAGCGGCTCGAAGCGGAGCTGCGGCCGCTTGGTCGCGAGCACGCAGAGGCCCACTTCCACCATGCCGTTCTCGACCGCTTCGACGATGGCGCTGGAATCGCTGTCGCGGACATGGATGTCGAACTGGCCGCCCTCCGCTCGAAGCCTGGCGATGGCGCGCGGCAGCAAGGTCACGGCGACCGAAGGCACGCTGGCCACGTCGCAGCGCCCCTGCCGGTCCGCCGCGTAGCTGGTCATCGCCAGGCAGGCGCGGTCGTAATGCGCGATCATGGCGCGCGCCTCGTCGAGCACGATGCGGCCGACCGGCGAAAGCGCGCCCTTGCGCTCGCTCTCGAACAGCGGCGCGCCGATATCGTCCTCCAGTTGCTTCAGGGTCATCGACACGGCCGACGGCGTGCGGCCGATCCGGTCGGAGGCGGCGCGCACGCCGCCGGTCTCGCAGACCGCGACGAAGCTGCGCATGCCGGTCAGGCTGATGGTTTTGGTCACTGTTAAGCTTGCCTGAACATTTGCACCAAAAATTGAGCTTGATTGAAGTTCACAGCATTGGTTAGGTCGTTGTCAACCGAATTGATGCAGGGCGAACGCGATGCTGAACGGTCAGAACTTCGTTGCAGGCGAATGGCGCGACGGCGCCGACTGGGTCGAGGACGTCAATCCATCTGACGTGACCGACATCGTGGGGCGCTTCGCGCAGGCGCGCACCTCGGACATCCATGACGCCGTGGCGGCGGCGCAGGGCGCGCAGCGAGAATGGGCGGCGGCGGGGCTGGAAGCGCGAGCCGCCGTTCTCGACGCCATCGGGCGCGAGTTGATGGCGCGCTCGAAGGAGCTTGGCGAACTGCTGTCGCGCGAGGAAGGCAAGACGCTTCCCGAGGGTGTCGGCGAGGTCTACCGCGCCGGGCAGTTCTTCACCTATTTCGCCGCCGAGGCCTTGCGCAACCTGGGCGCCTCGGCCGACTCGGTCCGGGCTGGCGTGGACGTGCTGATCGAGCGCGAGCCGCTCGGCGTCGTCGCGATCATCTCGCCCTGGAATTTCCCGATCGCCACCGCCTCCTGGAAGATCGCGCCGGCGCTGGCCTTCGGCAATGCGGTGGTCTGGAAGCCGGCCAGCATCACGCCGGCCAGCGCCTGGGCGCTGACCGAGATCATCAGCCGCCAGGCGATCCCCAAGGGCCTGTTCAACCTGGTGATGGGATCGGGCTCGACGATCGGCCGCGAGCTCGCCGCCAATGCCGACATACAAGGATTGAGCTTCACCGGTTCCGGCGCCGTCGGCTCCGGCATCGCGGCGCTGGCGGCGGCGCGCTTCGTCAAGCTGCAGTTGGAAATGGGGTCGAAGAACCCGTTCGTCGTCATGGACGACGCGGACCTCGATCGCGCCGTCGACCTTGCCGTCAGCGGCGCCTTTGGTGGCACCGGGCAGAAATGCACGGCCTCGTCGCGCCTGATCGTCCACCGGCCGGTCCATGACGCTTTCGTCGAGAAGCTGCTGGCGAAGACCAGGGCCCTGAAGGTCGGCCATGCGCTGGAGGCCGGCATCCAGATGGGGCCGGTCGTCAGCGCCGAGCAGCTCTCGGCCAATCTCGATTATGTGACGCTGGGCATCAGCGAGGGCGCCGAGCTTGCGACCGGCGGCGAAGCGCTCGATCTCGCGCATCGCGGCCATTACATGGCCCCCGCCGTGTTCCTCAACGGCGGCTCGCGCATGCGCATCAACCAGGAGGAGATGTTCGGCCCGATCACCTGCGTCATTCCAGCCGGCGACCTCGACGAGGCGATCTTCCTTGCCAACGACACGCCCTACGGACTGACGGCGGGTATCGCCACGCGCTCGCTGGCGCGCGCCACGAAGTTCCGCCGCGCGTCGCGCTCGGGCTGCGTCATGGTCAACCTGGCGACCGCCGGCACCGACTATCACGTGCCGTTCGGCGGCGTCCGCGCCTCGAGCTACGGCCCGCGCGAGCAAGGCCGTTCGGCGGTCGAGTTCTACACGCAGGTGAAGACGTCCTACATCCATGCGGGCGCGCCCGAATGACCACCGGCGCGCCGCAAGTGCTCATCGACGGGCTGCAATATTGCAACTGGTCGCGCGAAATCTTCGAGGAGATGCGCCAAGGCGGCCTGACGGCGGCCCACGCCACGGTCGGCTATCACGAGGGTTTTCGCGAGACGGTGCGCCACCTCGTCGATTGGCGCACGCGCCTGCGCGACAATGAGGACCTGATCCTTCTGGCGCGCGATGCCGGCGACATCGAGCGGGCGCGGGCTACCAACAGGACGGCGATCCTGCTCGGCCTGCAGAACCCGATGCCGATCGAGGACGATATCGGCCTGATCGAGATGCTCTTCGAGCTCGGCATCCGCTTCATGCAGCTCACCTACAACAACCAGTCGCTGCTCGGCTGCGGCTGGATGGAACAGGAAGACAGCGGCGTGACGCGGATGGGGCGCGAGGCGATCGCCGAGATGAACCGGCTCGGCATGATCATCGACCTGTCGCATGCCGGCGAGCGGACCGCGCTGGAAACGATCGCGCTCTCGGAGCGCCCGGTGGTCGTCAGCCATGCAAATCCGCGCTGGCTGCGCGACAGCAACCGGAATGTCTCAAAGGCCGTGATGCAGGCGCTGCGCGAAAAGCAGGGATTGCTCGGCCTGTCGCTCTATCCGCTGCATCTTCCGAACGGGACGGACACGACCCTCGCGCAATTCGGCAAGATGGCTTCCGAAGCCGCCGGGATCATGGGCGCGGAGCATCTCGGCATCGGTTCCGATCTCTGCCAGGACCAGCCCGACAGCGTCGTGCGCTGGATGCGCGAGGGCCGCTGGACCCGCGATATCCAGGCGTCGGCGAGTTTCCCGGCGCAGCCATCCTGGTTCAGGTCGAACCTGGATTTTCCAGGAATTTCCGAGGGCCTCCTCGCGGCGGGCTTCGACAAGGCGCAGACCTCGCTTGTGCTCGGCGGCGCCTGGCATCGCTTCCTGACGGCCAGCCTGCCTGCTTCCGTGTGATTGCGGCATTCGCCCGCGCGGGCGCCGGCTGGTTTCCAGATCGCTAGGCCGTGAACTCATAAATGCGAAATGACCGAGATGGGGTAGAAAGCGGACATACGGTCTAGACCGCTAGTACCGAGGACACCCAGACTTTTTCAAATCGGTCGTTAAGTTCGTCCCATTCTCGTCGAGTAACATGCAATCCATCCAACCAAACGGCTTTCAAAGCAGGCATCCTATATAGCAATGGTAAGGTTCTTGCCGCTGTGAAGGTTGTCTGCTCGTCGTGACCCCCTATGGACAAATACTCTAAGTTCGGAAGCTGGGTCAGCACGTCCAGATCGTGCTCCGCGATCTTCGTCGACCATATGTCGAGCCAACGCAGTTGAGACATTGAACAGATTGCCCGAAGTCCTTCCTTGGTGACATCTGTGCCACCTAGCTCCAAATTTGTGATGATCTTCGACTGCGAGACCATGTGCGCGAAATCGTCGGTGAAGTTTGAATCTTCAAAGTCTATTTCCGTCAGCGAGGGATTGCTGAGGAGCGTAGCGAGCGATTCTTTCGTGACATGCGCAAAGTGCGCAGTCAGTTTTCTGAGAGTCGGAAGCTGTGCGACCTCAAACAAATCACTGCTGCTGACGCCCCATAGACAGCTAAACTCCTCGAGGCTTTCGGCCTCCCTGAAGTCGGCTAAGCGACCGGACCCTTTAATTCTTAATAGATGAAGTTCCTTTATGCCAGATATTTGCACAACGGAATTGATCGCCGCACGGGTAATATTGCACCAAATCTGAACGCGGCCTACTGACCGGATTGCTCCCAGATCTTCTGCATCGGCTTTCGCGAACAGCTTTTTCCATCGAATGTAGACCTCATCATATTGCGGATTAGCCGCAAACTGAGCCTTGTGGTCATCGTTTAGAAATTCGTCACGTCCACTCTCAAATGCGTCCAAGTTAAATTTCATTTTTCTCGGTCCTACGAGCCTACGACGCCACTTCCCCTGCTAGGCCGTGGACTCATAAACGGCGGATGCCCAGTGGGTCACAGGACTTCGGTGGTCACCAGCAGGTTCTGCCGTGCAGCCTCGTCCTCGACCCACTTGCGCAGTCTGCGAACCTTTGATTGCGCCACGCCCCGAATGGAGAACTCTGTTACAGCAGCGTCCACCTCGTCGAGGTCCACGTCACCCACAACTTTGCCGTCATCGCGAGTATAGCGATATACATCCTCGCCGTAGTTTCGCAGTCGATGGATTAGGCTGAGTTCGTCAGCTTGATCGGTCGGAAAGCGGATCAGGATGGTGCGCATCGGCCTACAGTAATCGTAATCTCTCGCATCTGCCATAGAGTCGTCCGACTGCCGCTTTCATGTTGTGACTGAATCTGATTCAGGCTCTGCATGAGCCGATATGACTTCGAATGGCGCGCGATCGAGCCGCTGTTACCCAACAAGCCGCGAGGAGTGCCACGCGTTGACGATCGCAGGGTGCTGAACGGCATCTTCTGGGTGCTGCGATCCGGTGCACCGTGGCGAGACCTGCCAGAGCGATACGGCCCCGTACGACCTGCTACAACCGTTTCGTGCGTGGTCGTGGCGCTGCCGTGGAGTATCTGTCCCATAGCTTATCCCTAAATGAAGGATCAGCTTGACTGATTCCCCCACACTCCGGGACTGGACACCTAGTTCATCGGCCGCAGGCGCTTGGCGGCGCCGCCTACGGCATTGCGGAAGGCGGCATCGAAGTTCACGCCGCCGATCTCCCAGCTCTTGTCCTGCGCGCCAAGCGGCAGGCGCCAGACCGCATGCCAGCCCGGCTCCTTGGTTTCCCAATCGAGACGACCGACCAGGATCGCATCGGCCCCCAATCTGGCCTTCAGGCCAGCCAACGCCTCTTGCGGTATCGCATCGACCTTGTCCGGCGCGATGGCCGACAGGTCGGCTTCGCTGGCGAAGACGACAGGTATCGCGAAGCGCGTCGAAGCGTCCTCGAAGCTTGCGCGCAGGTCCGAGCCGTGGGCGCCGTCGGCGGTGAGCAGATAACTGCGCGCCAGATCCGTGACCTCGACGACGAGCGCCAGCTTGGGGCGCGCGCCCAGCCACGGCTTTTCACCCAGCGCCGCCATCGCATCGTCCATGCGCTTGCGGTCGAACTGGAAGGTGAGATCGAAGGGACGATCGCGCGTGCCTTGCTCGTCGTGGATTGGAATGCCGAACATGCGGTCGTGGTAGGTGTAGGACCAGACCATGGCGCGCGCGCCGACCGCCAGCGAGGCGAAGAGCGGATTGCGCGCGATGTCGGGATTTCCCGTCAGCTTCTGCGCCGCCAGCTCGAAACCTTGGGGAATGACGGGGATGCGCGTCTCCTCGCGATCTCCGGTGACGATCAGGCTCGAACGGTAAAGCACGTCGTCATCCGCGTGCGCCAGCAGCGGAAACGCCGACCACGCCAGCAGCGCCAACAGAACTTTCTTCATGGCCCCTCCTCCCCTTGAGTAACCGTATAAAAGGTTACATACTGGAATGATGGAATCAACCGAATTTGTCAGGACCTATGTCTCGCCGCTCGGCTCCATGCGCATGCTGGGCGGAGCGCCCGCGCTTGATCTCGCCAACACGCTGCACTGGCGCGACGGCGACGAGATCGACTTCATCGCGGGCTACCCGGACCTGCTGGGCTTTTGCGTTCCCGCCCGATTGCTGTCGGATACGGAGGCGCGCGCCCTCGGGCGTCTGGCGGAAAGCCATGCAGGCCTCGCCCGCGACGTGCATGGCGAGGTGCTGAAGCTGCGCGCGGCCCTCAAATCATGGCTCATTCACGCGGCGCGAAATCTCAACAGCGGCCCGGCCGCGAAAAGCGCTGCCTTGCGCGACATGCAGGTCGCGATAACACGGGCCGGCGGCGCGGCCGGCCTTGGCGAAATCCTGCATCTCGCATCCGCCTCCGCCAACGACGCCATCCATCTCCCGTTGCGCCGATCGGCGGCGGCGGCCGCGATGCTGCTGCTGTTTCCGCCGGCAAACGACATCCGCCGCTGCGAGGCCGACCGCTGCGGCGGCTTCTTCATCGACGAGAGCCGCTCAAAGCCAAGGCGCTGGTGCTCGATGGAAGGCTGCGGCAACCGCGCCAAGGCCGCGCGCTTCCGCCAGGCGCATCGCAAATAGCGCCGAGAGGGCAACCCTCGCCCTTCCCTGGCTGAATCGAATTTAGGCCACCGCCTGTAGACATCGCAGCGGTAATGAAACAATCTTCACTGCGGGAACAAAAAGCGCCTCGAAGAAGGCGCCTACCTCGGGTGCGCATGAAAAATCGCTGGACCTTGTACGATCCACGCCTGGCCTGGATGCTGGTTGCACCGGTGCTGCTGCTCTTGATCTTCTTCCTGGTGCTGCCGATCGCGGTGATGGCGGCCTATACGTTCTTCACCTTCGTCACCGCCGGCGTCGAAACCAGCGCGCTGACGTCGGCGAACTGGCATGAGTTCTTCACCGACAGCTATTATTCCGGCTTCCTCCTGAAGACGCTCAGGGTCGGCGCGATCACCGCGCTGCTATGCGCCGTGTTCGGTTATTTTCCGGCCTATTTCATCTGGGCGACCACCTTCAAGCACAAATGGCTGCTGCTGCTTTTGCTGATCGTGCCGTTCTGGATCAGCTTCACCATCCGCACCTTTTCCTGGATCAACATCCTCGGCGAACAGGGCGTCATCAATGTCGCGCTGCTCAAGATGGGCATCATCAGCGAGCCGCTGCCGATGCTCTACAACGAGGGCGCGGTGATCCTTGGGCTGCTGCACTTCCTTTTGCCCTACATGATCCTCAACGTCTATGTGAGCCTGGAGGGCATCGACCGCACGCTGATCTCGGCGGCGCGCTCGATGGGCTGCACCAGCGCGCAGGCGTTCCGCGAGGTGACCTTGCCGCTGTCGCTGCCCGGCCTCGCGGCGGGCCTCCTGCTCTGCTTCGTGCTGGCGGCCGGCAGCTATGTGACGCCGCAATTGCTGGGCTCCGGGCGCGACGCGCTGTTCGGCAACCTGATCTACGACACCATCATGGGCGAGTTGAACTGGCCGATGGGCGCCACGCTGTCGATCGTGCTGTTCCTCGTGCTCGGCTTCTTCGCCGCCATCTACACCCGCTACATGGGCATGTCGCAGATCGTGAAGGGGTTGGGCGGATGAGGGCCGCGCGGCCGAACAAGGAAGGCAAATGGGCCTGGCGGCTGACCGGCCTGGTCACGCTCATCGTCTACATCTTCATGTTCGCGCCGATCGTCGCGACCGTCATCCTGTCGTTCAACGCCTCTATGTTCGGCGGCTTCCCGATGACCGGCTTTTCGCTGCAGTGGTACGCCAAGCTGATGAACAATGACGCGGTGCTGACCGCCTTCCGCACCTCGCTGTGGATCGCGCTGGTCACCGCCGCCGTCACCACGGCGATAGGCGTCATCACGGCCTTCGCGCTGGTGCGCTTCGAGTTCCCCGGCAAGCAGGCGTTGAGCACGCTGGTGATCCTGCCGGCTCTGGTGCCGGAAACCATCCTCGGCGTCGGGCTGCTGGTGCTGATCAAGGCGGTGGACCAGCCGCGCACCATGCTGCTCCTGGTGCTCGGCCACATCATGCTCGCCGTGCCCTATGTGGTGCTGATCGCGCAGGCGCGCATGGTGGGCATAAGGCGTGTCTATGAGGAGGCCGCGCTCTCGCTCGGCGCCTCGCGCTTTGCCTCCTTCCGCGAGATCACGCTGCCGCTGCTGATCCCGGCCGTGGTCGGCGGCGCGCTGCTCGCCTTCACCATCTCGTTCGACAACACGTCGGCCAGCCTGTTCTGGCGGCCGGCGGGCGTCGAGACCATGCCCACCCAGATCCTGTCGATGCTGAAGATCTCGATCAGCCCGGAGATCAACGCGCTTGGCACGGTGATGATCCTGGTGACCGTCGGCATCCCGCTGCTCGGCGGCGCGATACTGCAAGGCCTGACCCGATTGAAAAGACGTGGCGAACCAAAGGAGGAGACGACATGAAACTCACCACCACCAAGCGGCTCGAAAGGCTGCATGACCGCTACACGAACGGCGATCTCAGCCGCCGCACCTTCCTGACCTTGACCGCCGCAGCGGCCGCGGCTGCCGGCCTCGACATGCCCTGGATGCGCCGGGCGATGGCCGCGGTCGAGCAGGTGCGTTTCGACGGCTGGGGCGGCACGGTGCAGGACGCGATCGACAAATATGCCTTCCAGCCCTACACGGCCAAGACCAAGATCAAGGTGGTGCAGGGAACGTTCGGCGACGAGGACGAGATCATCACCAAGATCAAGACCGCCAAGCCCGGCGACTACCAGGTCATCCACTCATCCGGCGTCAACTACTACATCAAATACGTCAATGGCGGCCTGACCTCGGAGATCAACGAGGCCAACATTCCCAACATGGCGAATGTGCTGCAGCCGATGATCGAACCGTTCCGCAAGCTGACGCCGAAGCTGTCGGCCGTGCCTTACGACTACGGCACCACCGGCATCGCCTACAACACCAAGGTGATCTCGGCGGAGGAGGCCAAGGAAAAGGGCGCGCAGCTCCTGCTCGACAAGAAATACGCCGGCAAGGTCGGCGGCTATGACGACATGACCACGCGCGTCTGGTACGCGGCTTTGGCCACCGGACAGGACCCCAACAACATCAAGGACATGGACACGATCTGGGCCAAGGTGCGCGAGACGCGCGACCTCGCCAAGAAGTTCTGGAGCTCGGGCGCCGAGCTGATGGACCTGCTTTCCAAGGGCGAGATCGTGGTGACCGACGCCTGGTCGGGCCGCGTCGCGGCGCTGCAGGACCAGGGCCATCCGATCGGCTATCTCGATCCGGCCGGCTCCTATGCCTGGATGGAGGACATGCTGATCCTGAAAGGCTCGCCGATGGCCGAGTGCGAGGAGCTGATCAACTTCATGCTCGACCCGGCGACCTCGATCGCGGTGGCCGAAGGCCAGAGCTATCCGCCGTCGCTCGACCCGACCAAGGTCAAGCTCACCGAGAAGATCGAGAAGCTGCCGGCCTTCGACAAGACGGGCACGATGAAGTCGCTGACCTTCGCCGATCCGACCTACTGGGCGACCAACGAGGACGCCTGGACCAAGCAGTGGAACAGGATCTCGAAAGGTGCCTGACAGCCAGGAAACGACACTCAATCCCCGGCCGGCGTCGGCCGGGGCAGCCGTTGCGAACGCGGCCGCCGCGGCGAACAGCCCGGCGGTCGAGTTCCGCAACATCGACATCGCCTATGGCAAGTTCGTCGCGGTGCGCGATTTCTCGCTGTCGATCCGCAAGGGCAGCTTCGTCACGCTGCTCGGGCCGTCCGGCTGCGGCAAGACGACCATCCTGCGCTCCATCGCCGGGCTGGTCGACATCTCGGCCGGCCAGATCATGATCGGCGGGCAACGCGTCGACGACGTGCCGATCTACAAGCGCAACATCGGCCTGGTGTTCCAGAGCTATGCGCTCTTTCCGCACAAGACGGTCTTCGACAATGTCGCCTTCGGCCTGAAATACCGCAACGTGCCCAAGCCCGAGATCAAGCGCAAGGTGAGCCAGGCGCTCGACATGGTGCGGCTGCCGGGCAGCGAGAAGAAACTGCCTTCGCAACTGTCGGGCGGCCAGCAGCAGCGCATCGCGCTGGCGCGCGCCATCGTCTTCGAGCCGCAGGTGCTCTTGCTCGACGAGCCGCTGTCGGCGCTCGACGCCAACATGCGCGAGGAGATGCGCGTCGAGATCAAGAAGATCCAGAAGGAAACCGGCATCACCGCCATCTTCGTCACGCATGACCAGGAAGAGGCGCTGTCCATGTCGGACCGCATCGTGGTGATGAATGCCGGCTCGGCCGAACAGGTCGGCACGCCGGAAGAGGTCTATGAGCGACCCGCGACCGCCTTCGTCGCCGACTTCCTCGGCAAGGCCAACATGCTTGCCGGCACGGTGAGCAAATCCGATGGACCGACGACGGTCACGCTGGCCGGCGGCCAGATGGTCCATGTGCTGGCGCCGCGTCCGCTGGCGACAGGCAGCGCCGTGACGGTCGTGGTGCGGCCGCAGAAACTGTCCGTCGGCGGAGCGAACGCCAACCGCCTCCCCGGCCGCGTCGTCTCGACTTCATATCTCGGCGGCAGCGCCATCTACGAGGTCGACATCGGCGGCAAGGCGAACATCCGCGCCAACGCGCCGATCGACGGCCGCGTGCTGCGCGAGGGCGAGGCCATCGAGCTCAGCTTCGACCCGGACGACTGCGTGCTGCTGGACGAGGCCGGACAGAGGATTTCCTGACGGCCGCGACCTCCTCCTCACCGGCATGGACGTTTGCCACGCATCCGGTCCGTTGGTTCCGCTGTGTAATCAGTACGATCCCTGGCGGTTATTACAGCTCATTTTTTGGAGATAAACGCCTTGCAGGCAGGAGTGAGCTCACTGATATGCTGTTTTAGACAGCTTAACCCCTTTGCATTGTCGGCCATTTTGCACAGTCGCTGGGCATCCGCCCTGCACGGTGTTTTGTAGGCATCTTTTGCCAAAACGGCGTTAGTGAGGAAAAGCGACAAGGAAGCCAGAAGCGCCAGTCCAAGCGATTTCTGTTTGCGCATGATTTAGTTCCCCCGAAAATGAGCACAATAACGCATCCATTATATACGCGAATACCGATATAAGGGGAAGATCAATGGCTTCGCGACGACGTTCTCCGCGTCGCATCGGCAATGGACGATATTTCAAACCAAGACACTACCGGGTTTCCACGGCAACTTCGACGCCGTTACACCGACGGAATGGAACATCCGCAACGCCGGATGAGCGCCGATAGCGATCATGACGAGGCTGTCGATAAACCCCGGGTGCTCCCTACGCCTGGGGCTCTCCGCGTTCCGGCGCATTCGGTTCGGGCGGTTGGCCGTCGTCCAAACGATACGTCCAACGCCATTTCCACGGTGCGCGTGTCAAAAATTCCACGGTCGCATCCACTCTCGTTCAAACGCTGCATCGGCAGACAGAGGCCGTCACGGCAACCAAGCCGCAAACAACCTTTGGAGATGACGATGCAACCCAACACAAGACCTGCACGGCCGCCGCTCAATGGCGTCGACACGCCAAACCTTTTGGCGACGATCAATTTCGTCGCGGGGCAGCCGGAGCTCGGCAGATTCCAGTTCCGCGCCCACAACGAGTGGATCGAAGGCACGCGCAGCAAGACCGTCATGCACGGCTTCTTCGGCGCCGGCCAGGAGCAGAAGCACGAGAAGCCCTACTATGCCGACGCCGACCATCCGGCGATCCTGTGCGGCGGCGATAGTGCGCCGACCCCGGTCGAGTGGCTGCTGCACGGGCTGGCGGGCTGCCTGATGGCGGGCGTCGCCAACATCGCCGCCGCGCGCGGCATCAAGCTCACCAAGGTGAAATGCTCGATCGACGGCGACATCGACCTGCGCGGCATCCTCGGCATTTCCGACGAGGTCCGCAACGGCTTCCAGAAAATCCAGGTTTCGTTCGAGATCGAAGGCGACGCGCCAGCCGAGAAGCTCCAGCAACTGGTCGAGCAGTCGCGCGCCCGTTCGGCCGTGTTCGACGTGCTGACCAAGGGCGTGCCGGTCACCGTCGGCATCAAGACCATCCAGTAAGCCGAAGCCGGCGGGCGGCGGTTCGGAACCGATCCGGGCCGCCTCCCTTCCCTCGGACGGAACAGAATCATGAAACGCGCGGACGTCGTCATCATCGGCGCCGGCCAGGCGGGCCTTGCGCTCAGCCATTGCCTCGGCGAGGCCGGGATCGACCATGCCGTGCTGGAGCGTGGCCGCATCGGCGAGCGCTGGCGTTCGCAGAGCTGGCGCTCGTTGCGGCTCTTGACGCCGAACTGGCTGAACGCCCTGCCCGGCTCGCCATATCAGGGCGACGATCCGGACGGCTTCATGGCGAAGGGCGCCTTCGTGGAGGGCCTGGAGGCCTATGCCAGGCGGTGGGACGCGCCAGTCGAATCCAGCGTCGAGGTGATCGCCTGCAAGCCGGGCGGCGACGGCTTTGCCTTGCGCACGAGCGCCGGCGACTGGTCGGCGCGCGCCGTCGTCGTCGCGACCGGACACTGCGACCGGCCGATCATCCCATTTCCGGTCGAGACCCTTCGCGGACCACTCAGCATTCACGCGTCGCAGTATCGCTCGCCAGGCGAATTGCCGGGCGGTGGCGTGCTGGTCGTGGGCGCCTCATCCTCCGGCGTGCAGATCGCCGACGAGCTCGCCCGCGCCGGGCGGCGCGTCGTGCTTTCGGTCGGCAAACATACGCGCCTGCCCAGAAGCTGGCGCGGCAAGGACATCTTCTTCTGGCTTTGCGAGATGGGCCTGATGGCGCAGCGCCATGAGGACCTCGCCGACCCGGAAGGCGCGAGGCGGCAGCCTTCGCTGCAACTCGCCGGCCGGCCCGATAAGGCCGATGTCGACCTCGCCACGCTGCAGGCGCTCGGCGTGGAACTGGCCGGGCGGGTGCGTGGTATTACCGATCGCAAGATCATCTTCGCCGGCGATCTCGCCGCGCACATCGCGGCGGCGGAAGCCAAGCAGGTGCGCCTGCTCGACCAGATCGACCGCTTCGTGGGCGCGGCAGCACCCTGCCGGCGCGAACCGGTGGCGATCCCGTCAGCCCGCGCCAAGCAGGTTTCGCTGAAGGACGGATCGATCCGCACCATCATCTGGGCAACCGGCTATGCGCGCTCGTTCGGCTGGCTGGAGCCGCAGGCGCTCGGCGCCGATGGCGAGATCGCGCATGAGGGAGGCGTCACGGGCGTGCCTGGCCTCTACGCGCTCGGCTTCCGGTTCCTGCGCAAGCGCGACTCCAATTTCATCGGCGGCGTCGGCGCGGACGCGAAAGCGATCGCCGCCGAAATCTCCTGTCATCTCGACTGCAACGGCCGCGAGGCGGCCTGAGGACAATAGCCATGGCAGCCAATCCGATCTCCATCGCGGCCGGCCCCAGACGTGGCCATTACGACGCCATCATCGTCGGGGCACGCTGCGCGGGCGCGGCGACCGCGATGCTGCTCGCCCGCGCGGGTCTCAAGGTTCTGGCCATCGACCGCAAGCCTTACGGCTCGGACACGCTGTCGACGCATGCGCTGATGCGGCCCGCCGTGCTGCAGCTATGGCGCTGGGGACTGCTCGAGCCGCTGCTCGGAGCCGGCACGCCGCTGATCGAAACGACGACCTTCCACTACGGCGACGAGGAGATCGCCATCCCGCTAACCGGCGGATCGGACCTGCCCGGCCTGATCGCGCCGCGGCGCGCCGTGCTCGACCGCATCCTGGTCGACGCGGCGCGCAAGGCCGGCGCGGAAATCCTGCACGAGGTGGCGGTCGGCGACCTCTTCGCCGACACGCGCGGACGGGTTCGCGGCATCGAGATCCGCTCAGCCGGCCGCGCGCGCCTGCGGGTGGGCGCCGATCTCGTGGTCGGCGCCGACGGCATCGGCTCGCTGGTGGCGAAATGCGTCGACGCCCAGCTCCTGCGGCGCGGCGCGGTGTCGGCCGCCCATGTCTATGGCTATGCGCCTGTCGAGCCGGGCGCCGGGTATCACTGGTATTTCCGCGACGGGATCGCCGGCTCGTTCATTCCGACCAATGACGGCCTCGCCTGCATCGTCGCCTCGGTGCCGACGAGCCTGTTCGACCAGCGCTTCCGTCTCGGCCATGCCCGCGCCCGCATGGAAGTGCTCGAAGCACTGTCGCCCGTGCTGGCCGCGCAAGCGGCCCGCGCGCCCAGGGACACTCGCCTGCAGGCCTTCCGGGGCGTGCCCGGTTACATCCGACAGGCGCACGGCCCGGGCTGGGCGCTTGTGGGCGATGCCGGCTTCTTCCGCGACCCCATCACCTCGCATGGCATTTCGGACGCGCTGCGCGATGCCGAGAGCCTGGCGCGCGCGATCCTCGACGATTCGGACGCGGCCTTCGCGACCTGGCAGCAGCAGCGCGACCTGATCGCCCACCGGATCCTGGACACCACCGACGCCGTCGCCGGCTTCGACTGGACGCTCGACACTATCGGCGAGAGGCATCGCCGCTTCAGCGCCGTGCTGAAGGCCGAGGTCGAGGCGCTGGCCGGACAGCCGGCGCTGGTCCCTCGCGCGCCCGCCTCGGCACCACGACCGACGCGCTGCCGGGCGCCGGCGAACCAGGACAAGCCCGCCGGCTCACACCTTCCCGGCAACAAAACAGGAGCAGGATCATGACCACGCATCCGATGAAGGACGGCTGGTTCGGCGTCATCAACGGACGGCCGCGCACAGGCGCCTTCGCCGAACGGTCGCGGCGCACGCAGCCTCAGGATATCGACGCATTCGCCGAGATGACCGGCGACCGCAACCCCCTGCACTATGACAAGGCGCTGGCCGAGGCCTCGGTGTTCGGAAAGCTCATCGTGCAGGGCGGCGTCACCTCGGGCATCCTCAACGCCGTCGTGGCGGAGGACCTCCCGGGCCCGGGGTCGGTGTTCCTCGAAGTCTCATGGAAGTTCGTCAAGGCGGTCGGCGTCGGCGAATTGATCACCGGCCGCGTCGAGGTCAAGGACGTGCGCGCGGACAAGCCGATCACGAAGCTGGAGACATCGGTGCGCAACGAAGCCGGCGAGCTCTGCCTTACCGGCACCGCGACGGTGTTCACCGTGCCGTTGGCCAGGGGCTGAGAACGCCTGGCTAGCCGCCCGCCGTCTCCGCGACGAAGGCGTGGACGTGGTCGATGAACTCCCCGAAGGCAGGCTCGCCTTCGAGGAGGATATGGTTCCGGCTCTCAAGCTCGATGAAGCGCGCGCCGGGGATGCCCGCGGCCATGGTGCGTCCCGATTCCACCGGCGCCACGTTGTCGTCCCGGGCGTGCAGCACAAGCGTGGGAACCCGCACCTTCTCGAGCAAATCGCTGACGTCGATCACCGATGAGGCGCCCTGCAGGCGCCAGGCATCGTCCGGCGTCACGGTGCGCAGCATCAACTCATCCATCCAGGCGAAATGTTCATGCGTGGCGCCAGGGATGAACATGGAGCAGAATGCCTGGCGGAACATCGGATTGGGCTTGCCCCAGTTCTCGCGCATCAGCGTCGCGGCGGCTTCGCGCGTCGCGATCTCACTCGCGTCGCCGCGCGCCCGCCAGCCTTTGACGTAACCGCCATAGAGGATCATGCCCGATACTTTCTCGGGGTGGCGCAGGGCATAGGCGATCGAAACCGCGCAGCTCTGCGACAGGCCGAGCAAGGTGAATCGATCGAGCCCCGCCGCCTCGACCACGCATTCGAGGTCCGACACCATGGTCTCGAACGAGATATCGGCGACGTTGCGCTGGGAAAGGCCGTTGCAGCGTTCGTCATAGCGCACCAGCCGGTTCCGGCGCGACAAGTCCCGCATCCAATGCCGCCAGATCGGGCTGTCCCAGTCAAAGGTGAGATGCGACATCCAGTGCGCGGCGCGCAGGATCGCCGGGCCCGCGCCAGTACTGGCATAGGCGAGCCTGGTGCCGTCGCGCCCTCGGCAGAATTGCACGACGCGGCCGGGATCCTGCGCTGACGCAACAGGTTTCGGCCCCGCCTGCGACGGGTCGAGCGAACCAGGCTCCGGCGCGCGCGGCTGCGCCGCGGCGGACCTGACCTTGCCCTCCAGCGCCTCGGTCTCGGCGGAAAGCCGGGCATCCCCTGGCACGAGGCGACAAAGACGCTGGGCGAACGGCAATGCCAATCTCGGCTCACCCGCCAGGCGCTCGACCAATTCGCGCAAGATGCCCAGTTCGACGATCTCAACCTCGCTGGCGATGGCCTGTCGCCAGGCTTCATACTCGAAGCACCGCTCAAGCGAGAGGTCAGCCAGAAAGCCGCCGCGGATGGAAGCCGCGGCAGCCTCGAGCTCCTGTGTCGGGCGGGACGAAAGATCGGCCTTCGCCAGCGGCGCCAGCCGCGCATGATCCGTCTCGACGTCCAGCGCCACGGCGTTGCGATCGGAGATCAGGGCGGTCTCATCGTCGCCGAGGACCTGTCGTATCTTGGAGAGGCTCCACCGCAGGGAGCCGCGCGGATCATCGGGAATGTCCCAGAATATCTCGCACAGCCGTTCGCGCTGGTGCCGCCGGCCGGTGACGGCGAGGTACGCGAGGAGCGCCCGTGTCTTACGCGACGGCGGCAGGTCTACCGGCTCGCCGCCACGCGTCACCTGGAAATCGCCGAGCGCGCGCAGCTCCAGCGCTTGACTGTGCGCAACGCCGCTCATGCGTCCACGCGCGTGCCGATTGTCATGATCCCCCTTCCGGCATGGCCGGCGCTGCGAAGGGCAGCCGCCCGGCAATAGCAAAATCGGCTAATTTAGGGAAGTTCGGCGACCACCTAGATCAGGATGACGTTTCGTTGAATCGTCACGCTGATCCGGCTCCTTATTGGAGCATGATCTTTTCCGAAAACCGGTTCCCACTGTTCGGGATCATGCTCTATGGCAGCAGCAGCTTCAGTCTGGAGAGCCTGAGGCGCGCCAGGCGACGCGCCGGTTTCTCGAAGACGTCAAGGCCAGCCTCGGCGAGGAAGGCCAGTGTCATCAGTTCGATCAGCAGTTCATTTGCGGCTTCCAACGCGACGTGGGAGCAGCCGCTGATCTGGTCCAGCAAGGCGCGCGCTTCGTCCGCCGCGTCGGCACTGCCGGTGTCGATCAGCTCTTCGATCCGCCTGAAGCCATCCATGTCGATTCCCTCCGCCCTTGCGAGCGGTAAAGCCACTTGGCGGGGCAGACAGCCACATATGTTAATAGCGGCATTGTCGCCGACGAGCCGAGCCACGGCCGGCATGCCGGACTGGCGCGGTGAGCAGCGCCTACGGATCAGTGCGCGGTATCGCCTGACAGATGCAGCCGATCCCAGGCCGAGCCGACGCAGCCGTCGAACCGCGATGCGAAACGCTCGGCCTCGATGTCCTCGAGACCGTCGTCGACAAGGGCCTCGATGCTTCGCCGCAGCAGGGCGAGCTGCATCCGCCGCGCATGCAGCTTGTCGGTCTCGCGCATGATGGCCGTGACGTGATAGGCGACCACCGGCTGGCCGAGGCAGGACAGGAGCGCTCCCGATCCCGCCGTCGCCGCGGTGACTGCTTCCTCGATGTTCATTCCGGCGCTCCTCATCTCAAGATGCTGGGGCGCCTCCCCGGCAGACGGCGACGGTATCCGCCGCTTCTTTTCTGATTTTCAACGGTCGCTCGCTCGTCGCTCGCGGCCAAAATCAGTATCCTCCAGAACCGTGTTAAAGGCGACCGGATAGTTAATCGATGGTTAACGGGAACGATCGCATCTTAGGCGTCCGGACAGGCGCCCAACCTCTCGTCAGTGGCCTGGGATGTTGCGCTCGGCCGATGGCGTAAGGCTTTGCGAACCGGGCACCGAGACCGGCGCGCCTCGAAGCACCCAGTCGGCCGCGATCTGTCCGATCACCGGAGCGAGCTGGATGCCATAGCCGCCGGCGCCGGCGGCGGTGATCAATGTCGGCTCCGCGGCGTCGATCGGCCCAACGAACGGGCGGTGATCGGCCGTGACCGGATAAAGGCCGGCCCAGCCCCGGCCGAGCCGCGCGCCCGGCAGATCGGGCAGGCGCTCGAGGAGCAGTTCGGCCAGATGGACCTTCGACCGCTCCTCGCACTGGTCGTTGTAATTGTCGGGGTCTTCCGGCGCGACCGCATCCACCTTGTGGATCTCGGCGATCAGCTCGCCCGGCTTTTCGTGGCGGAAGTTCAGGCCGCTGCCCTCGCCGTTCACGAGGTCCATCACCATCGGCATGGTGTAGCCGAGCGGCTCATCGAGATGGATGACGACCGCCTCGTGGCGCTCGGGCCAGATGTGCAGCCGCTGGCCGAAAAGCGCCGCGACCTGCGGCGCCCAGGCGCCGCCCGCATTGACCACGACATCGCAATCGATCAGCCGTCGCTTGCGATCGCCCTGGTCGCCATCGGTTTCGAGCATATAGCCGCCCGGGCGCCGGGTCACACCGAGCAGCTTGCGGTACTGGCGGATCTCGCCGCCCTTGGCGCGGACGAAGCCCGCCAGGAGATCGCACATCTCGTGCGGGTCGAGGAAGCCGTTGTCTGGCCCGAACAATCCGCCTTCGAGCCCGTTCGGATTGATGTGGGGAACGAGGCCCCTGAGTTCGTTCGCGTGGACAAGGCGCGACCTCAGGCCCGCCTCGCGCTGGATCTCCACCGATCTCTCGAACAGCGCCATCTGCGCCGGCGTGCGCGCCAGGCGCAGATAGCCGATATGGTTGAAGCGCAGCCCCTCGCCCTCCCACTGGCTAAACCGGCGCAGCGAATGGACGCGCAGCTTGATCTCGAACGGATCGGTCAATTGCGATCCGACGACGCCGACCGACCGGCCGCTCGACCCCGACGCGATCGACCGGGCTTCCAGCACCGTGACGCGCGCGCCCTGCTCGACGAGGTTGAGCGCCGTGCACATGCCCAGCGTGCCGGCGCCGATCACCACGACATGAGTAGAAGCCGTCATCTTATGGTCCGCCTGCTTCAGGACTGCGCGACGACGTCGCCCAGCGTCTCGTCGATCGCATGGAGAATGACGCCGGCATCCTCTTCGGTCATCGGCGTCGACAGCGCGAACAGGCCGTAGCTGGCGGACAGCACGCCGCGCCCGAGCAGGCCCTTGTGGAAGGCATCGAACTTCCGGTGCTCGGCCTTGCCGGGATAGATGGACCGGTAATCGGTGACCGGCCGCGAGGTGAAATGGACCTTGAGCAGCGAGCCGAGGCCGACGCATTGGCCGGCAAGGCCGTGCCGCTCGAACGAGGCGGTGACGCCCTCGCGCAGCAACGCGCCCAGGCGGTCGAGATGGGCGAAGCTTTCTCGGGTCAGCGCCCGCATCGAGGCGAGGCCGGCGCGCATGGTGACCGGATTGGCGGTGAAGGTGCCGCCATGCGGGAGCGCGGGCTTGCCCGCCGTCGGATCGAACACCGCCATGATATCGGCGCGCCCACCCACGGCGCCGACCGGAAAGCCGCCGCCGATGATCTTTCCCAGCGCCGTCAGGTCGGGCTCGATGCCCCACAGCCCTTGCGCGCCGGACCAGCCGAGGCGGAACGAGATGACCTCGTCGAAGATGACGAGCGCGCCCGCCGCATGGGCGATCCCGACCATGGCTTGTAGGTAATCCTGTCGCGCCGGGATCAATCCGGCGCGGTTCGGCATCGGGTCGATCAGCACGGCCGCGATAGCGTCGCCTTCGGCGGCAAAGACCGCGCGCAGCACCTCGGTGTCGTTGAAGGGAACGGCGATCACGTCGTCCAGCACGCCGCGCGGCGTGCCCTTGGCGTAAGGCGTCGACTTCGGCAGGTCGCCCCAGTTGGCGGGCGAGGAGTCCAGGCTCACTTCGGCGAAGTCGTAGGACCCGTGATAGGCGCCCTCGATCTTGACGATCTTCGGCCGCGAGGTGAAGGCGCGCGCGGCCTTGATCGCCATCATCACGCCCTCCGTGCCGGAGTTGGTGAAGCGGACCTGCTCGACCGAAGGCAGCCGTTCGACCAGCAGCTCGGCCAGCTCGATCTCGCTCAGCGTCGGGGCGCCGAAGGCCGTGCCGAAGGGCAATTGCCCGGCCACCGCCGCCGCCACGTCCGGATGCGTGTAGCCATGGATCATCGAGGTGAAATTGTTGATGCAGTCGTAATAGACGTTGCCGTCGACGTCCCACACCCGGCAGCCCTCGCCGCGCGCGGCATAGACCGGAAACGGATCGACGAAGACCGTGGTGCGCGTGTTACCGCCGGGCATCACCTTCCTGGCGCGCTCGAACAGGGTCCTCGATCCGGGCATGGCTTCGGGATAACGCGGCATGGATTTCCCTGATGCAGTTCGGCGTTGATCGGACGAGCCGCGGCGGGCGGCCGCGGCTCGTTCTCATCTGGTCATGATCGTGTGGCTTTGTTCGCGCATGTATTGCGGCAGGAACCACGCTCCGAGACCGCCCTTACCGCTCACGCCCGTTCCCTTCCAGCCGCAAAAAGGCTGGGCGCCCGGCCAGGCGCCGGTGGTCGCTCCGCTGGCGCGGTTGGCGTAGAGGACGCCCGCCTCGGCGTTGTCGAGGAAATATTGCAACTCGTCCTGGTCTTGCGTGAAGATGCCGGCGGACAACCCGTATGGAATGTCGTTGCCCTCCGCGATGGCCGCGTCGAGCCCGTCGACGCCGCGCACCACGACGAAGGGCATGAAGAGCTCGTCGCGCGTCAGCGCGTCCGGTCCGTCGAGCTCGACCACGGTCGGCAGCACGTAATTGTCGCCGAAACCCTGGCCAAGCGCGGCGCCGCCAAAATGGATCTTGCCGCTGCGCTGGGCTTGCGACGAAGCGACCTGGAAGCGCTTGACCGTGTCCGCTCCATAGACCGGTCCCATGAATGTCTCGGCCTTTCGCGGATCGCCCACGACAAGCCTGGAGGAGAACGCGACGAGCTTGCCGATGAAATCGTCCTTCACGGCATTGTCGACATAGACCACGGAGCAGGCGGAGCACTTCTGCCCCTGCAGGCCGAAGGCCGATCGGGCGACGCCTTGGGCCGCGCGGTCCAGATCCGCGTTGCGCGTCACATAGGCGGGGTTCTTTCCCCCCATCTCGGCAATGACGGGCTTCGTGTGGGGCTGCACCGCCATATGGCGGAAGATGCTCATCCCGGTCTTGTGCGAGCCTGTGAAGGCGACGCCGTCGATGCCTTCGTTCGTGGCAAGGAGCTGGCCGACGTCGCCTCCTCCCAGCACGATGTTGAACACGCCGTCCGGCAAGCCCGCCGCCCGCAGCGTCTCGGCGATGAGAAGGCCGGTCAAGGCGCAGCCGGGGGACGGCTTGTAGACGACCGCGTTGCCGGTGAGCAGCGCGCCGGACACCATGCCGACGGAGAGCGCGAGCGGAAAGTTGAACGGCGCGATCACCGCGAACACGCCATAGGGCTTCAGCACGCTCCTTGCCGTCTCATGGCGCACCAGCTCGTTCATCGGCCGGGCATAGCCGTCATTGGCTTTCAGCTCCGAAGCGTAGAACTCGACCATGTCGAGACATTCCTCGGCTTCTCCGATGGCCTCGAGGCGCGACTTGCCGATCTCATAGAGCGCCGCAAGGCCCAGTTCGTATTTGCGCGCGGCCAGCGCCTGCCGCCAGCGCTCCGCGAAGGCGAGGCGCTCGCCAAGCGGCGTGCGGTTCCAGGTCTTCGCCGCCGCTCGAGCGGAGGAAACCGCGTTCTCCACATCCGCCGGCGTCGAGGCTGGAAACCGACCCAGCGAAAGACCGGGATCGATCGGGCTGGCAAGCCTGGCGAGCGGGCCGGTCGCGAACGGCGCCGTCCAGTCCTTGCCCAAAACGGTTTTCTCGAAGCCGGGCATCATCGCGTCGAGATGCGCGTGAACCGGGGAAAAATCGACGCCGATATTCGAATAGGTAACGCGAGGCAGCTCGCTCGACATGTCGTCCTCCGCAATCGAGAGCGGGCCGATAATGGCGAAGGCTTCTTGCAAGTCAATTACAAATTCCGTAAATCGATACTAGTTCCGGTTTTCGGAACCAATAAATCAAAATCGACGAGGAAGGCAATGCCTAAGCAGCCCGAACCGATCGCCAGTCCGCTCGAGCGATACATCACGATCCTGGAGACGATCGCCCCGTTCGAGGACGGGCTGACCGCCGCCGAATTGGAAACCGCGCTGGCCCTGCCCAAGACCACCATCAACCGCCTGCTCCATGCCTTGATGGCCAGCGGAATGGTGCGGTCCACGAACATGCGCAATCGAACCTACCGGTTGGGCGACCGGCTGCTCAGGCTTCTGCAGTCATGGCCCGATGACAGTTGGATCGCCCCCTTGTCGCAGCGCCTGCTGCAGACGCTTGCGGACGAGACCGGCCAGTCCGCGTTCATCTCCCGGTTCGATGGCGCGGAGGTCCGCTCGGTGACCTGCGTCGCGCCGGACTCGCCGGTGCGCACCTACGTCATGCCCGGCATGTCCATGCCCTTGAATGCGACGGCCTCGGCCAAGGCCATACTGGCGTTCCACGCCGACGATGTCGTGCGCGGGCTTTTGTCGGCGGACCACAGAAGCTTTACCGACAGAACCATCACCGACTTCGACCGATTGTCGCGCGAACTCGAACTCGTCCGCGCGCGCGGCTATGCAACCGACCTTGCCGAACATGTGCCTGGCCTGGGATCCATTGCGTTCCCGGTCCGGCCCGCCGACGGCGAGATAGTCTACGCGATCGGCCTGACCGGCCCGTATGGGCAAGTCATCGACCAGGACTTCGACAAGCATTGCGATGCCTTGTCGCGGGCGGCGCTGGAGCTTGGGAAACTGTTGCGCGCGCGTCTCAGGCAGCAGTAGGCCGGCAACCGGCATGTTCCACGGATGCGCGAGGGCGGCCCCTCACGCCTTGGCGGCGGCCATCCGGTTCGGGTGCCTGAGATTGGTCGGCGTTATGCCGGTCTGCTGGCGGAAGACGCGGCTGAAATGGCCGGCATTGGGAAAGCCGCAACGATAGGCGATCTCACCGATCGCGAGATCGCTGCTTTCGAGCAGCGACTTGGCATAATGCACCCTCAGCGCCAGGTAGGCAGCCATTGGGCCGATGCCGAGCTCGGCGCCGAACAGGCGCTCGAGCTGGCGGCGCGAGCAGTTCTGCCTGGCGGCGATCTCGGCGACCGACAGTGTCTCCTGCAGATTGCTTTCCATCAGGAGCAGCGCGCGCTTCACCGCGCGGCTCGTCGCGGCGGGAAACAGATCGCCAACCGGCTGCACGTCGCGGCTGCTCCTTATGCGGTCGAGCACGAGGATCTTGGCCGCCTTCTCCGCCGCCTTCTGGCCGATGAATTGCGAGACGAAATAGCCGGCAAGGTCGGCGGCGCCGGTGCCGCCGGCGCAGGTGGCGCGTCCGCGATCGACCGAATAGAGGCTGTCGGCATGGGCGTTCACATCGGGGAACTCGGCGCGGAAATCCTTGATGTGGAACCAGCTCACCGCCGCGCTGTAGCCGTCGAGCAGGCCGTAGCGCGCCAGCACGAAGCTGCCGGTGCAGAGCGCGGTGAGCGGCACGCCCTTCGCGGCGGCGCGCAAGAGGAACGTCTCCTTTTCCGAACTCAGCTTGCGATTGGTGTCGAGCAGGCCGCCGACCACCACGACATTGTCGAAATCCTCCGGATTGCCCATGGCTCTCGTCGGCAGCAATTCGACGCCGCAGCTCGCGCGGATCGGCAGGCCGCGCTCGCCGACGATCTCCCAGTCGAACTCGATCCTGCGGCTGCGGTCGCCCTCGTCACCGGCCAGCCTGAGCGTGTCGATGAACAGCGACAGGGGCGAGAGCGTGAAATCGCGCACCAAGAGAAATGCAAACTTCCTGGCCATTTTCCCGGGAACCGTCCCCGCCTTCGTTCAACCGGACCTTATGCGAAAATCCCGGAGCCGGACCTTCTGAATCCGACCTGCATCCGGTCGAAACGCCACGACCCGGCGGGCTAGCGCCGCGCGGCGGCCCGGCTGGCGAGCGCGATGACGAAGCGCCCCAGGAGGATCCCCGCGACGCCCGCAGCAGCCTTGACCAGGGCGTCGAGAAGACGCGCGTGCCGGCCGGGGTCGAAGATCTGCAGGAACTCAAGGAAGCCCGCCACGGCGCAGACGAACAGGATCGTCTGCATGACGCGGGACGGAAACCCGAGCGCCAGGGCCAGCCCGAACAGGACGTAGGCCAGGGCGCGTTCCATGTTGGGGTCGCCCAGATGCGGCCGCAACTGGATGGGCGACAGCGTTGCAAAGGTGATGATTGCCAGCAGGAGAAGCGCGGCGATGCGGGAGATCGAGGTCATGCCCGCTCATACAGGCGGCAGGCCGGCATAACAATATTGCGGCGGATCGAAGAATGACGCCGCAGCCTCACCGAAGGGCGGCAGCGGCAGAGACACGTGCTTGTGACGCGCCCAGGCGCGTCACGAGCGCGTTGCCGATCAGTAGTTGAACGAGATCCGTGCGAACGGCCCGTGCGTGAACTGGCTGGCGCTGCCCGCGGGCACGCCGTTGGCGTCATTATAGAAGTTCTTGTAGCCGATGCCGGACAGATATTCGAACTGGTAACCGGCCCCAAGCTTCACACCAGGCGCGAACTCCCATGCCAGACCGGCCTTGAGGCCGAGCGTTGCAAAGGTGCGGCTCTCGGAACCCTCCCCGGTGAAATAGTTTCCTTCCGCCTTGATCTTGCCGAACAGGACCGAAGCGTCGGCCGATCCGAAGAAGCTCAACTGGGCGCCAAGAGGTTTGGAAACGTCGATGCCGACCCGGGGGCCGATGCCCCAAGACGTCTCGTTCGCGATATAATCCGGTGAAACGTGATCCGTGAAATCCGCGCCGTAGTGCTGGTAACGCAGCCCCGCGAACGGACGCAGGGACCAGTCGTCCCGCTGCATGTGGTAACCGGCCTCGATGTCCGCGTTCCAGTAGCGCCCGCCGGTGAACTGCCAATTGTAGGTGTCGTCGTTTTCCCGGCCCGAGGATTGCTTCAGGTAGCGGAACCCTGCCGCCACGTCCCATGCGTCGTTGAGGCGATATCCCAACTTGGCCGCGCCGTAGCCGCCATTGCCGGTGCGCGCTTCGTCATAGTCGCCGACCTCGATCTCCCGCGTCTGCGTGTTGTTTCGAAACACGTATCCGCCTTCGGCATATCCGAACCACGAGGCGACCGGAACCAATTCATTAGCCGACTGTATGTCTGCCGCCATCGTCGTGCCCGTGGCGAGCAACAGGGAAGACAGTGCAAAAACGATAGATTTCATGAAAAACCCCACCTAAGCCACGAGCCGGATAACATTTATCATCAGTACTGAATATTGTTTTTCCGCAACAGTTTGCCGCAAAAGGATCGGGCCTGATTGCCGCGCGGCTCACGCTTATCGACGCGGCTCCCCGGACCCGGCTGACGTCTGCGGGCGCACCCGGCAAGGTGGCGCGCGAGCACCCGTCGCATGCGCTGAATTTTCAGAAGCGATGGTTGAGGCCGATGCGGACGACCATCATTCCGGCCCTCCCTTTTTCGGTTCCGCTCCGTGGACGTCTTTGCGCAACAGCGGCGCGGGCTCAAACGCGCCCTCACCCCGGCGCGGATTGGCTGGACCTTGCTTGAATAGCGCTTAGGGCGGGTGCATGATTCCGCGCGCGCTGTCGAGGGCCGCCGTGCATCCTGCACGAAGCCGTCATCCCTTGCCTCAATCGAAACGGCGGAACATCTGGCAATGACGACCATCCACCAATTCGTCGTATCGGAAGGACAGGAATGGGTGCTGCCGGCCGACGAGGACGATCACGAGACCTTTTTCGGCCTCGATGGGCGATCGCTCGACGGCAGGGAGCCGCCGGTGATGCGGCGCGTCGAAGAGGGCGAGCGCGCCTATTCGGATTTCCCCTGGCTCGGCGGGTACGCGCCGCTGTTGCGGCAGCCGGCCGTCGATGCGCTGGCGGCGGCGCTGCGGCCTTATGGCGAGCTTATCCCGCTGCGCGGCGAGAGGGTCTGGCTGTTCAACGTGACCAATGTGATCGACGCGCTGGACGAGGCGCGATCGCGGATCGTGCGCTTCGACGACGGCGACATACTGGCGATCGAGCGATACGCCTTCGACGCCGAAAGGATCGGCGCGGCGGAAGCGTTCAAGCTGCCGATGCGGGCCTCCCCTGTCTTCGTCAATGACGTGTTCGTCGAGCGGGTGCGCAAGGCCGGGCTGCGCAATGTGTCGTTCGAACCGGTATGGACCTCGGGCACCGCGATCGCTTGAGGCGAATCAAGTCACCAGCGCCGGCGCCGGACATTCAAGGCGCAACGCCGGGCGCCGATCAACCCGACCCGCCTGCCCTCGCCCCTGGCCCGACCTCTGGGCGTATCTGGAACAGGGCTCTGGCCCAACCCGGACATGCACGAACGGGATGGCCATTATAACCAGAGGCTTTATAACGGTCGCTATCACCCGGCCCCTCATAACGGCCGGCGACATGGCGACCACCAAGGGGAGACGATGCGTTACATACGTCCGCTTTCAATCGAAGATGCCGTTGGCGAGCTGGCCAAGGCGGTAGGACCGGCAGCGATCCTGGCCGGGGGCAGCGACCTACTGGTCAGGATGAAGGGTGGCTTCATCGAGCCCGAGCTGATCGTCGACATCAAGCGAATAGGCGGCCTGGCCGACGTGACCGAAACGGCTGACGGCTTCCGCATCGGCGCCGCCGTGCCCTGCGCGGTGCTGGGCGAGAACAAGGCCTTGCGCAAGGCATGGCCGGGCGTCGTCGAGGCGGCGAACCTGATCGGCTCCAAGCAGGTGCAGGGCCGCTGCACCATCACCGGCAATCTGTGCAACGCCTCGCCCGCCGCCGACAGCGTGCCGGCGCTGGTGGCGGCCGGCGCCAAGGCGGTCATCGCCGGGCCTTCGGGCAAGCGCACGATCGCCGTGGAGACCGTGCCGACGGGACCGGGTCGCACGTCTCTGGCCAAGGGCGAGATCATCGAGGCGATCCTGCTCGACAAGCGGCCCGAACATGCGGGCGACGCCTATCTGCGCTTCATTCCGCGCACCGAGATGGACATCGCGGTGGTGAGCGCCGGCGTGAACCTGACCCTGGACGATCACGGCGCGATCAGAAGCGCCCGCGTGGCGCTGGGCGCCGCCGCGCCCACGGTTCTGCTGGTGGAGGAAGCCGGGCAAGTGCTGGTCGGCTCGAAGCTCGACGAAGCCACGCTGGAGCGGCTGGCCAAGATCTGCTCGGGCGCCTGCCGTCCGATCGACGACAAGCGCGGCACCATCGAATTCAGACGCAAGGTCGCGGGCGTGCTGGCAAGGCGCGTCGCGGCAATCGCCTACAAGCGTGCGGGAGGCAAATAATGGCCGGTGTAGCTGTATCAACCACGATCAACGGCGATGCCGTCGAATATCTGTGCCAGCCCGACGAGACGCTGCTTGAAGTGCTGCGCGACCGCCTGGGTCTCACCGGCGCCAAGGAAGGCTGCGGCACCGGCGACTGCGGCGCCTGCAGCGTCATCGTCGACGGCAGGCTGGTCTGCTCCTGCCTGGTGCTGGGCGCGGAGGCCGAGGGCCGCAAGGTCGAGACCATCGAGGGCATGGCGCATGGCGACCAGTTGCACCCGCTGCAGCAGAAATTCCTGGAGCACGCGGCCTTGCAATGCGGCATCTGCACGCCAGGTTTCCTGATTGCGGCCAAGGACCTGCTGGCCAAGAACCCCTCGCCCACCGAGGAGGAAATCCGCTTCGGGCTGGCCGGGAACCTGTGCCGCTGCACCGGCTATGACAAGATCGTGCGCGCCGTCCAGGACGCGGCCAATGTGATGAAGGGAGCCTGATCATGAATTTCGATCCGCGCTTTACCGGACGCAATTTCTCATCGGTCGGCACGCGCCCGATCCGCCCCGACGGCATCGACAAGGTGACCGGACGCGCCCGCTACGGCGCCGACTTCAACATGGCCGGACAGCTCGTCGGCCGCGTGCTGCGCAGCCCGCACGCCCATGCGGTGATCAGGAAGATCGACACCTCGAAGGCGGAAAAGCTCGCCGGCGTGAAGGCGGTGATCACGGCCAAGGACCTGCCCGACCTCACCGACGGCGACGCCGCCATGTACGACATCCTCGACAATTGCATGGCGCGCAGGAAGGCGCTCTATGACGGCCATGCGGTGGCCGCGGTGGCGGCGATCGACGCCCGCATCGCGCGCCAGGCGCTGAAGCTGATCGAGGTCGACTATGAGGTGCTGCCGCATGTGACCGATGTCGACGAGGCGGCGCAGCACCACGCGCCGCTGATCAACGACCAGGTCTTCACCGAGGGCCTCGAGGAGAAGCCGGCAAAACCCTCCAACGTCACCAAGCGCACGCAGTTCGGCCATGGCGACGTGCACAAGGGTTTCGCCCAGGCCGATTTCGTCGTCGAGCGCTCCTTCAAGACCGAGCAGACGCATCAGGGCTATATCGAGCCGCATGCCTGCGTGGCGAGCGTCAATGCGGACGGCACGGCGGACCTTTGGGTCTGCACCCAGGGCCATTTCGTCTACCGCCAGCACTGCGCCCAGTTGCTGGGGCTGGAAGCCTCGAAGCTGCGCGTCACCTCGTCGGAGATCGGCGGCGGCTTCGGCGGCAAGACCCATGTCTGGGCCGAGCCTGTGGCGCTGGCGTTGTCCCGCAAGGCCGGGCGTCCCGTAAAGCTGGTGATGACCCGCGACGAGGTCTTTCGCGCGTCGGGCCCGACCAGCGCCACCTCGATCGACGTCAGGATCGGCGCCAGGAAGGACGGCACCATCACCGCCGCGGAGGCGACGCTGCGCTATAGCTGCGGCCCCTATGCCGGCTCCTGGGCCGAGATCGGCGCGATGACGGCGTTCGCCTGCTACAAGTTGGAGAACGTCAAGACGGTCGGCTTCGAAGTGCTGGTCAACCGGCCGAAGACGGCGGCCTATCGCGCGCCCTCCGCGCCCATGGCGGCCTTCGCCGTGGAAAGCTCGATCGACGAGCTCGCCAAAGAGCTCGGCATGGATGCGGTGGACTTCCGCATCAAGAACGCCGCGCAGGAAGGCACCCGCGCCTCCTACGGCCCGGTCTACGGGCCGATCGGCATCGGCCCGACGCTGGAAGCGGTGAAGAAGCATCCGCACATGAAGGCGCCGCTGAAGGCCAACCAGGGGCGCGGCATGGCCTGCGGCTTCTGGTTCAATTTCGGCGGCCAGACCTGCACGGACCTCAACATCGGCATGGACGGCTCGGTGTCGCTGGCCGTGGGCACGGTGGATGTCGGCGGGTCCCGCGCCTCGCTGTCGCTGGTGGCGGCGGAGGAGCTCGGCATCGACTACGGCAACGTCAAGGCGATCGTCGCCGACACGTCTTCGCTCGGCTACAACGACATGACCGACGGCAGCCGCGGCACCTTCTCCTCCTCGATGGCGACGATCTCGGCCGCGCGCAACGCGATCAGGATCCTGCGCGACCGCGCCGCCCAGATGTGGGATATCCCGGTGGAGGACGTCGTCTGGGAAAAGGGCCATGCCATCGCCAAGGGCGAGAAATACGGCAACCTGTCGCCGCTGTCGCTGAAGGACATCGCGGCCAAGTCGGGCACGACGGGCGGCCCGATCGCCGGCCATAGCGAGCTCGTCGCCGACGGCGCCGGCGTCTCCTTCGCCACCCATATCTGCGACATCGAGGTCGACCCCGAGACGGGCGCCGCCCGCGTGATCCGCTACACGGTGGTGCAGGATGCCGGCAAGGCGGTGCACCCGACCTATGTCGAGGGCCAGTACCAGGGGGGTGCCGCGCAAGGCATCGGCTGGGCGCTCAACGAGGAGTATATCTACGGCAAGGACGGGCGGCTGCAGAATGCGGGCTTCCTCGACTACCGCATCCCGGTCTGCTCCGACCTGCCGATGATCGACACGCAGATCCTGGAAATCCCCAACCCCAACCACCCCTATGGCGTGCGCGGCGTGGGCGAAACCTCGATCGTGCCGCCGCTGGCGGCGATCGCCAACGCGGTGTCGAACGCCGTCGGCGTGCGCATGACCCACATCCCGATGTCGCCGCCGCGGATTCTCGCGGCGCTGGACGCGGAGCGGGAAGGCTGAGAGGTAGCCAAGCTAGGGTAAGCTGTGTTGAGATTCAGGTCAGGCCGAGCCGAGAATGATGGCTTGCGAGAACCGGAGCGGAGCGTACTTGAAGTACGTGAGCACCGGAAGCGCAGGAAGCCATCGTTCGCAGGCCGGCCTCACCTGAATATCGGCACAGCTTGAGGCGATAATGGTCGAAGTCACCCTTTGGGGCTCGCTCAGCGCCGTCGCCGGAGGCAAGGCCAAGCACGACATCGAGGCCAAGGACATCAGGGAGCTGTTCCGCAAACTGGCGGAACAGTATCCCGGGATAGAGCCCTGGATCGACCGCGGGATCGCGGTGGCGATCGACGGGACGATTTATAGGGATACGTGGAGCAAGGAGCTGCCGCCGGGGGCGGAGATTTTCCTGCTGCCGCGGTTGGCGGGGGGGTAGTGGCGCGGGGCGCGAAACATTTCTTCAAGCGCCTCCAGCGGCAGCCTCGGTCCTAGGCTCCTTTAAGTTCATATTGCATGCGCTCGGAGCCGCGCTGTAACCTATCACGAACATATGATAGCGAGTGATGGCCCCGACGATGGCAAGCAGTTTCATTGTTCCCTCTTCTAAAGAAGAAGTCCTCTCGACCTACAATTTCGCAGTGATTCATCTGCGCCAACAATATCGCTTCAGAAGGCTTGGCATCACGCTTGGAGCTGGCGTGTCAGTCCCGCTCTCATATCCTTCATGGGAGGGTCTAGTTTCACGAATCTCTGAACATTCTATTTTCCCGAGAAATTTGTTTGGAGCATTACCGGAGGCAAGTCTCTCCTCGAACACCCAGCGAATTTTTGAATTTTTTCGCAAGTGCATACCTAGAAATACCGACGAAACCGACAGATTGTACGATGAACGAGTAGCGAATTATTGGAAGCGCATACTCTCTGAGTGCTTGTACCACGACAACACCGGATCGTCCAAAGAAGACAACATTGCTTCCCACCCGTACCTTAGCAGCTTACTGCCAATCATAGAGCAAGCGAATATAACCGTTAATTTCAATTTTGATGACTCCATCGAGCACGCTCTCGACCTTCGCAATAGCCGCGCACTACCACCAAGAAAGGGACGCTGCTATGAAATTAGGTGGGACTTGGCGGCACCAATCCGAAACGACCTGCCAACAATCTTTCATCCAAATGGATTCATCCCCCACCGCGAGCATGAATACTCGTCGGACAATGTGGTCTTCGCCGAAGATTCGTTCTTAAAAAGGATGACCCTGGGGAAAATCGGTGATGATTCCGTTTGGATAAATGAGTACATCAACAGCACGTACATTCACGTTGGGGTTTCACTCAAGGATGAAATCCTGAAGGCACTACTGCAACGATCTTGGCGAGGTGCTCCGGCAAACGTCCATTTTCAAATACATTACACGGCCAGTGCAACACTCGACATAGACGTAAAAGATTCAATTGTTGACGCCAATTTCCGTGTTCTAAATTTATTTACGATGTTTCTTGGAAACGAAGGCTCAAAGTCTTTGTTTGATCTCATAACGATGGATGACAAGGAGTTTCACGATTTAGCGAAGCGAAACGGCTGCGAATTAAAGTACGTTTTCTATGTCACAGGCGCCGTAGGGGCTGGGAAGACGACCGTCGTCAATCATTTTCGCAATCTCTGGGCAATGGACGAATGGCTTGAACCGAGCCCACCACTAATTAGTCGATCTTATGATCGGTTAAACGACGACGAAAAGAAAGAAGCTGATAGCTGGGTTGGAAATCAATTCTATCTGAAAAACCGAAAGATATTGGAATCGCGAGAATCCATCATTATCGTTGATAGATGCCCGCTGGACCCAATTACTTTTGAAATCTCAAATCCTGCATCGAGGGCCAAATTGCTTGCAAGCCAGATATCACCGGGAAAATCAAACTACAACTTGCAGAGCGGTGTAATTTTCAACCTAGAGGCTGAACCTTATGAGCTTCGAGTTCGGCTGATCCGCAAATGGAAATTCTGGAGTGAAGATATAATAAAAAGACTGTCGACTGACATAAAATCTCTCTACGGGGATATGACAATAAACCTTGACACTAAAGGTCTAACCCTTGAGGAAGTAGTTCGATCAGTGGCGAAGATCGTTTTCCTAGATGAATATCGACCAGCTCGCCTTCACGAAAAACTGGAAAGCATTGCCGATCTCCGTTGAGCCTCCATATCTGAAGGTAGCGTAGACTTTTACGCATCCTCGACAACACCGACAACGCTCGCACCCTTCATAACCACGACGCGTTGAACAAAGTGGCTAATGTCAGGGACCGCGCGATCAATAGCCAATTCAACGACACGTTCCCCTCGACGTCTCTTCCGGCTCCAATCGGCATAGGGATAATCTGGAATGCGAGCAAAAGCGCCTTCGTCTCTGGCATGCGGCATCGGCTTGGTGCAACCGCTATTGATGGGGCACAGCCAGATACGATCACGGTGCGCATTTACCAGAGCGCGAGTGTCGACCTCAAGGACATCATGTTCGCGATCACGGTAGGCTTTCGCGCCAGTCAACCGGTGTAGACGATCTGCCGTTAACCAGAAGAACACTTTCTCATTTAGTAACCCATACCAGTCGGCGGGAGTTAGGCGCGCTGGCAAACACCGCTTTAGACCCGCATCGCTCATCGGGATTTGGTCGCGAACAACGGCACGCGGAAGCCCTTGGGCGCTCAATTCAACACTGCTTGGCCTATGACATCGTTCAATAAGGCCGCGTTGGGGCTCCTGAACGCCATAAAGGTCTAAGAGAGCTGAAGTGCTCAACAGACCGCGGTCTCGAATGGAAGCCCATGAGCCTCTCTCGGCCATGTGATAGAGAGTTGGGCAATCACTAGTAAGGTCGTTCAATTCTTCTTCAGTCACCAAGCCCTCCGATCTATCACATTTCGCCAACTAAAATCTGTAGACAGTAAGGAAACAGGCCTACCTGAAACCCGCTCGACCTCCTCGACAAAGCTTATTGTCTCTGGCGTCAATTGCTCAAACCTGTACGCACTTCTATTTTCAACACCAAAGTAATCAACAAAAGTCAACGCAATATCTGTCGGTCCATTTAGCTGCACAGAGTCTTTGAATTGAACCCAATCGAACTCTGCAATGCGGCGCTCCCGTTTTGTTGTTGTAGTTGTCTCCGTTCTCTTTAGTTCGTCCAATGGAATTCCGCTTCTCTTATTTATCTCGTCCATGGTCACTTCGTACGCCATGGGACCTGATGGTCCCCCTACCCTTATGGGATAGGTGCGGCATACCATAATGACCTTTCGAACGTTAGAGGGAGCAATACCCGCGTCCGCCAAGCAACCAGAAACAGTAGTATCGCGCGTTGTTACATGAGGATAGGATCCATGGTGTAAACTCAGCGATGTCCCCTGCGTCCCCTCAAGAAGTATCCGTTTTCCTTCTACAATAGCGTCAGCGATTATCTTTCGGGCATTTCCTATGTATGGCCTTAGATCAGGGCAGTCCTTTGCCAGAAAGCGCACCTTCTCCTCTTTGTATTCCGAGCGGCCGGTGAGTTTGCGAGCAGACGCGATTCCGACCCCTTGCGCCGTGGAACTGATGCTCTGGAACCGCTTCGCCTCTTCAACTCGATCCTCATCCGTTATGATCATTGCCTGCTCATCAATGGTCAGGCGCTCGGCAGAGATCTTATGAAGAGCAATTTCCTCCAAAAGCTTGGGCGGATAAATCACCGCACCAGGCCCAAGCAAAAGCTGCGCATTGGGAGCGCGACGCGTACCAGAGGGTAGATGAAAGTATTTCTCTGGTGTTGGCTCAGCGTAGACTTGGTGTCCAGCATTTGGACCACCAACCCTTATAAGTAGATCGTATTCTGGTGCAATATGCCCGACTATGTTGCCTTTGCCCTCACTGCCGTACTGGCCACCAATCAATACATCCACCAGTGGATCGTTTGAGCGCGGGTAGAGGTTCAAAAGCGCCGTCGCTCGCACTAGGACGGCTTCCTTGCTGCACTTGTCCGTGGCTACGACGATGTCGGCAATAGCCGCAAGCTTCTCGACATCCCTCTCGGTTCGGTTTCGCTTCAGCGTGTCATAATCGACGTTCTCATCGTCTTGTCGGACACGGCTGTCATATCGCTTCCGAAGTTCATCATCTGTTGCCGTTAGATGGATATGATGAACCTCAGCGCCATACGCCTTCCGGATGGCTTCGATTTGCCCAGGGATTCGAACGGAATCCACCACATACATACCCCTTGGGGTAGGCTTGGCAGAGTCCGCATCTATCACCGCTTGAAGCGCTTCACCGACCCATGCTCCTCCATCGGCGCTATCGAGTCGCTGGCCAGCCAACTGTAGTGCGCGTCGCCCGTCTTTTGTCTTGGGCGATTTCCTAAGAATTAGCGCTTTCGTCTTGATCACGTTCGCATGATGCTTCTCGGCCAGTTGCCTGACCAATTCCGACTTACCGGAACAAATGGGCCCGGATACTAAAACGACTCGGAGAGAAGCGTGCTTGTGTACCAATCAGAACAGCTCTAGTTGAGTTCGCCTTGGGGGTGACTCATAGACGGTAACAGATAATCCTGCACGCACCATCACGTCGTCAATCATTTCGACAATTGTTCCCCAATCACCGCCAGCAGATCCCGTACCAATCCTAGGCATATGAATAGAGGCTCCTGTTTCCTTTGCATGCCTCGCTACAGCTTCAAGGCAAACCCTAACCGAAGCATATCGTATTCTCGGAAAAAGAGAGGGGCCGTACCCTTCCTGCGCGATCAGACTTGCAACGGCGATCTCATCGTTGACTTGAGCTATGATTACCTGGCCAAGTCGACTCCTTGGCGGTAGACGAACTATTTTTTCCTTAAAGACAGCCTCAGCTTGTGGAAATCGGGCCGCCATTTTGCGTGCCACCCCACCGCCCCACGCCAGCGCTTTGTCGTTTACCAACTGGCAGAGGATTTTTTTGCCTCCATTGCGAGGTTCCAATACGTTGCCATGCACCACGTGGATCGGCCTGGCGTTTTCCTTGGCCCTATCAAACCTGATGAGACCAGCAACTCGAGGGTATACGGCTCCCGGATCGGCAGGAATCCCAACGCATTCGAGTATGGTAGGCGAACCTGTAATCCACTGCTCTGACTCGCGGGCCGTATAGCCAATCGCCGTGCATGCGTGAATGACGCTACTTGAAGGAACATCTAGTCCGGATATCTGAATCCTTGGTGCTGTAGGAGAGCCAACAAAGTAGGTGATCCTATAGCGGCGCCCCTCGTCCGAATGCTTATACGGAGATGCGAAGAACACGCCGACGGGAGACGTGGAAATTTTTGCAACACGGATCAGAAACGCTTCCGCAGAAACATCGTACTCACGACGACCTCGCATTAACTCCTCGATAGGCGGAACCGATGAAATCGTCTTCAAGCTGCCAATCGGGAGAACAAATTCCGATGCTGCAATATTACATAGCATCTCCAATTGCCAATCGTCAGCAATCTCTTTTTGCCCACCACGATTTCTTATTTGCTCATGCCAATCCGGGAATAATAGATGAGCTAGCTCATGAGCGATCGAGAATCTAACTCTTTCACGGGGCTGTTGGGGATTAAATTCAATTTTTGGCCCGCTTGATCCAAGAAACAGCCTTGCATCTGCTATACTCGAATTCGCCTCGACTTTCACATTTAGCATCTCGGCGATTTTCAATGGATTGAAAGGAGGGCCCTCCCAACCATTTTCGCGAGCTCTTAAAACTAAGTCTCTTGCGAACTCTTCAATCATCTTGATTGGATCAGCATTTCCCGCAAGCTCTCTAACGGACTTGTGGGTCCAACGGATGGAAGGGCCAGTTGCCATTTATCCTCAACATATTCTGCCGGGGTGTAGTATACGGATCATCCCTAAGGACAGCCAGTGCCTTACCAGACGATTGAGGTAGGGGTGCGATCACCCCCAAATTTCCCCCTCGCCCCACGGATACATCTCCCCCCTCGCGCGTTAATGCCCCCATGGTGGACGGGCAGATCGCAACATCGTGGCCTCGGGGCGGCAGTGAAGTCGCGGGACTCATGCGGGCTCATGCGTGGGTGACGAGCCCGCTCGGGCCGCCTCAGGCGTGGACGCCAAGCCTGCGCACCACGGTCGACCTGATGCTGGCGACGCAGGCCGAGATCGTGCTGTTCTGCGGGCCGGACTTCGCGGCTTTGTACAACGACGCCTACGCGCCGACCATCGGCGACAAGCATCCGCGCGCGCTTGGCCGGCCGGCACGGGAGAACTGGGCGGAGCTCTGGGACGACCTCGAGCCGCTGCTGCGCGGCGTCTACGAGACCGGCGAGACGTTTTCGGCCAAGGACCGGCCTTTCTACATCGAGCGCTCAGGCGGGGTCGGCGAGACGGTTTATTTCGACATCTCCTATTCGGCGGTGCGGGCGCAGGACGGCTCGGTCGAGGCGGTGCTTTGCATCGTCTCCGAAACCACGGCGCGGGTGCTGGCGGCGGCCAGGGTGCGCGAGAGCGAGCAGCGCTTCCGCGCGCTGGTCAATGCCAGCTCCGACGTCATCTACCGCATGAGCGCGGATTGGCAGGAAATGCATGAGCTCGACGGCCGGGGCTTCCTGTCGACGGTCGAGGGGCCGGCGATCCGCTGGCGCGAGGCCTATCTCTTCCCCGAGGACATCGCGGCCGTCCAGGCGGCGATCGACCGGGCCATCGAGGAGCGCGGCGTGTTCGAGCTGGAGCACCGGGTGCGGCGCGCCGACGGCACCACCGGCTGGACCCTGTCGCGGGCGATCCCGATCCTCGACGAGGGCGGCGCGATCCTGCAATGGTTCGGCATGGCCGCCGACGTCACAGCAAGGCGCACGAGCGACCAGCAAATCCAGCTCCTGATGCGCGAGGTGAACCACCGCGTGAAGAACCAGTATGCGGTGATCCTGTCGATGATCCGCGAGACGGCCAAGCGCGCGACCGACCCGCGCGCCTTCGAATACCAGATCCGCGAGCGCATCATGGCGCTGTCGCGCTCGCATGACCTGCTGGTGGTGAATGACTGGCGCGGCGCGGGAATGTCCGACCTGGTGCGCGAGCATCTCACGCCCTTCGCGAACGAGGAGCGCGTGGAGCTGTCGGGGCCGGACCTGACGCTGCGGCTCAACGCGGTGCAGAATATCGGCATGGCGCTGCACGAGCTCGGCACCAACGCCACCAAATATGGCGCGCTTTCGAGTGACAAGGGAACGATCCGGGTGAGCTGGCGGGTGCCGACGGACGCGGAAGAGCCCGGCGCCTTCGAGCTGGTCTGGGAAGAGCGCACGGCGCATCGGGCCGCGCCGCCCGAGGCGGAGCCGCGGCTCGGCTTCGGCAGCATCGTCCTGCAGCGCGTCGTGCCCACCAGCCTTTCCGGCAGCGCTTCGCTGGAGCGCCAGCCCGGCTTCGTGCGCTGGACGCTTTCGGCGCCGCTCGGCAATGTCGTGGTCGACGAGGCGGTCATGCTGGACGACGGGGCGCAGCAGCGGGTGCCGGCCTGACGCCCCTTCGCTCGGGACAGCCCTACCCGCCAAGCACCCCGGCCGCCTTTGCCCGCTGATACGCCAGCGCCGCCACCGCAAGGTCTCCCACGGCCAGCCCCCGGAACAGGAAGGTCGTGGTCTCGCCCGGCCCTTCCCGGCCGGCAAAGTCACCGCAGACCAGGCCGGTCAGGTCGCCGGCGACCATGGCGGAGTCGATCATGGGCCTGGCCATGTTCTTCTCCTGCTCCAGGTCGTCGACGACGATGCGGTCGAAGCGGCGCATCGTCTCGGGCAGCCAGGGGAAGCCCTGGTCGGTCATCACGGCGAAGCCTCCCGCCTTCAGCCAGTTGGCGTCGAGGAACGGGGTGGGCCTGGGCACCAGCGTCACCGTGGTCACGACGATGTCGGCGCCTTCCACAGCGGCCCTTGCGGTCTCGCAGGCGATCGCCTCCAGCCCGCGCGAGCGCGCCATCTGGCACAGCGCGTCGCGGTTGGCGGCGCCGCGACCGAAAGCGCGGATTTCGCTTAAAGGGAAGAGTTCCGCGAATGCCTCCAGATGGCCGCGCGCCTGCACGCCGCAGCCGATGAAGGCGATGGATGCCGCGTCGTTTCTCGCCATGCGCCTGGCGGCGACGGCGCTGAGGCCCGCCGTGCGCTTCTCCGTCACCCAGTTGCCGTCGACCAGGGCAAGCGGCAGGCCGGTTTCGGCGTCGAGCAGCGTGATCAGCGAATTGAGCGTGGGCAGCCCCCGCTCGGCATTGCGCGGGTTGACCACCAGCGACTTGGTGGCGAGCACCGGCGGCGCGGAGGCCACGCCCAGCGTCGCCATGATGTAGCGGTCGTCGCCCGGCAGCACGACCGCCTTCGGCGCGCACCACACCTCGCCGCGCCGCTGGCCGACGATCTGGCGCTCGATCTCGTCGACCATGTCGAGCGTGGAGATCGACAGGCGGTCGAGCAGCGCCGACGACAGATAGGGCAAGGTCTCGGCGGCCAGGGGTTGGTCGTTCATCCTGTCATTCCCAATGGATCATCAAATCGCCGCCGCTCGCGCGGCCGAGCGGCACCCTGACGCGGCTCCCTCACACCTGCAGCGTCGGCTCGGTATTCACCTCCAGCGCCTCTTCCGCCTCGTCCTCCTCGCCCAGCACCTCGCCATGCACGCCGAGCGCCTTGCCGATCCAGATCGGATCGACCGTGTGGTCGCGCTTGGGATTGGTGGTGTTGGGGTGGATGAGGATGCTCAGGCCGCCGTGGTTCAGCATCAGCCAGGGGACGATCGTGGCGAAGATCTCGGTGGCGAAGGAGACCTGGTACATGGCCTGCTCGTGCGGGCCGACCGGCTCGTCGCGCCAGTTGCCGAGCCGCACGCGAAACCGTTCGCCGATGCGCTGGCGCAGCCATTCGGCGTGTCGGCGCTGCGCCGCGTCGCCGTAATAGATATGGGCGTGATAGCTGGCGATCTCCGCAAGCGGCCTCGGATCCCTGGCTTCATTCATCGCGATGTTCCCTCCCCGATGGTCTGTCGTGCACGGGGGAACTCTAGGCGGTTCTTCGCTTCCTGGATACGGCGCGCGGCTCGACAGATTGTTTAGCGGCTGCGTGGTCACGTGTGCTTGCGGATGCCGGCGCAGCCCCCTCTCCGTCCGCCAAGCGGCCACCTCTCGCCCGCTTTGCGGGGGCGAGGAAAGCCCGGCGCATGTTGCTCGCGACAATGTGTATGGCCGCCATTTCAGACTTCGCCTATCAACAATGCAGCATGCCATCCATAGGTCCCGGACAGCCCCGTCCTGGGAAGACGAAGTCTTTGAGAATGAGCAAGGGATGGAGGGGGTTCGACGCGGGAACGGCCTTTGATGCCTCAGGCGCGGCGCCCTGGACAAGGGCGGCAAGGCGCGCCGAGGCGGGCGGGTTCCGGCATCTTCAAAGCGGGCAATCAAGGCGGACCATCGAACGGGGCCCTGGCAAAACGGCTCCCCGCGACATTGTGAAATCGGGCACAGTCCCGGGTCTCGTCGTTGACTAACGCTTGCCCTCTCCCTTCGATTTTGAGTTTGGTCATTTGAGCGGGGTTCGGCATGTCGCATTTCCTGTTTCTGCTCGCGCTCGCCTTCGTCGCCTGGCAGTGGTTCGCCAAGGGCAGAAGCCGGGCAAAAGTCGTTCGACAACAAGGTGGCCGCCAGGACGTTGGCCGGCCGGAAAGTGTCCGGCTGGAAAGTGGGCGGCGCGCTTCGCCGTGGGCCGCCTCTCCCGAGGACGATGACGCCAAGGGCGACGAGATCGCCGATGTCGCCAAGGCGGTTTCGAGCTTCCTCGGCGAGAAGGGTTTCCTGGGCGAAAAAGGCCTGCTCGGCGATACAGGGCGGGAACTGCTCGGCCAGGCCGTCAGCCGCGCCTTGCAGGATTCCGGCGTCACCGCCGAGATCGAGCGCAGGGCGGCCGAGGTCATCAAGCCGGTCCGGCAGGCGGCCAGACAAGCGGCAAGCAGACAGGCAACGGCGAAGGCGGTGGCGCAGGCGCCCGGAAAGCATCGCGCCAAATACCTGCTCGACGGCGATGGCGGCTACCGGCAGCGCAGCGACCGAACCGCGCGTCTCGAGCAATCCTTCAGGGGCAAGGGCCTCTGCTCGCCGCGCTAGCACGGCTGCCATCCTGAATCGCCTATCCGATCCAACTCTTTGTTTTTGCATCGTAAACCCATGAGGCACGCGCAAGGCGAGCTTCCAACCAAGCGAGGGAAGTACAATGGCAATCACCAGGCAGGTCATCACCTCATTGCAGCGCGACGGCACGGATGCGCTGGGCACCAGGACCGTGGCGATGAAGATCGTCGACGAGAGCATCGTCTCGGGCTCGCTGCTCACCGTCGAGAGCAACCATTTCTGCATCCTGAAGTCGCGCGGCGCGGTGCTCAACGTCTACGAGACCGGGCAATACGCGCTGCAGACGCCCGACAAGCCGCTGGTCGGCTCGGTCGTGCAAGGCTTCTTCGGCGGCTCGTCGCCCTGGGTCTACGAGGTCATCTACATCAACCGCTCGAAGCTTCTGGTGCGCAACGAGGGCGTGGCGACCAGCGCCGAGATGGCGGAGATGTCCTATGTGGTCGACTACTACATCCACATCGACAGCAAGGAAGAGGCGCTCGACCTCATCACCCACATGCCCTTCGCCGGCGCGGTGATCGACACCAAGGAGATCGCCGACTATGCCGGCCCGGCCATCGAGCAGGCGATCAACCAGATCATCCAGGTCACCAAGATGGAGAACGTCAACGAGCGCATCAGCGACGTGCGCGAAGCGGTGAAGGCGCATCTCACCGACTTCCTCAAGGTCTATGGCATCATGCTCAACGACCTCAAGGTGCTGATCATGCCGCGCGACGAGCGCATGCGCGAACTGATCTCGCTGCAGGCGATCGGGCTCACCCCCATCGAGGCGGTGCGCTACTACCTGGCGCTGCGCATGGCCGACAAGGGCCTGGTGTCGGCACCCAACGCCGCGGCCGGCGTGCCGTTCCAGATCGGCGGACAGCCGACCGGCTTCTATCCGCTGGGCGACGAAGTGGGCGCGACGCGATGAGCCGTTTCTACGAGGCCGGGCCGCTGGCGCAGGTCGGCATCAACCTGTTCTACGGCTATGGCTATAATTTCTACCGGCAGGAAAACCAGCTCCGGGCCGACGACCAGCGGGTGCGCCAGATGGCGTGCTCGCTGCTCAGCCGGGCGCGCGCGGGCCTCGACCAGGCCGAGAGCCGCTACCGGCGCGAGAACATCCCGCCGCCCACCAGGGCCAATCCCTTCCCCGACCCGGCCGTCATCGCCAACGCACTGGTGCTGGAGCGGCTGGGTCGCGAGGTTGGCCGATTGGAAGGGCTGGTCCGCCACCAGCCCGTGCCGGAGAACGACCGCATGGCGCAGCGCTACCGGCAGGAAGCAGCGACGCTCGCAACGCTGGCCGAAAAGGACGCGGTGCTGGTCGGCCAGGCGGAGCTGCTGCGCTCGATGGTCGAGGATGCTTCGGCCGACACGATCCTGGCTGGCAAAAGCGAGATCGAGACCGGCATCGCCGCGATCACGACCACACTGCGCGACCGGCAGACTTTCCTGCTGTGAGGCGCCGGACCGTCTTGCGCGGCCGCCGCGAGCTCAGAAGCGCCTTCGGCTCAAAGGGCGCTTCAGGGCAATGCGGGCGAAATTGTCGAGGGTGCGCGGCACCGGCGCTTCCTCGATCGCCTCGATGGCCCCCTTCTTTTCTGCTTCCTGCCGAAAGCGCTTCACCCAATCCTCGGTGAGCTCATCGCGCTGGATCTTGAGTTGAGAGACCGGCACGGTCGCCGGAACCGGGACATCGAGCAATTCGGCGACGGCATCGAGATAGGGCTTCGGGTCCGGCAAGAGATCCTCGTAGAGGAAGTGCCGATAGGGCAATTGCGAAAGGTCGAGATAAGCCCGCCAGAACGCGTAACTCTGCTCGATCTGGAAGAAAGCCTGGCTGATGCCGGCAAAGCTGTAGGAAACGGGAGACGCGGGTCCCTTGTCGAGGCTCGCCCAGGAGTTCGCGGTGCTGGCGCGATAGAATGAAATGGCTTGCCTGAGCCGATCGCGGCGTTCGAGGAGGATGAAGCTCAGGTCGTTGTTCTTTCGAACCTCCAGCAGGAAATCCTTGCCGCACTTGCCCTTCGACCAGCTCAGATGGCGCGGAAACACCTTGACGGCGAAGCGGCCGTTCGCGGTCGAGGATTGGCTGATGACGGTCTCTTCGAGAGCATCGTATCTGCGCGGGTCCGGGCCCAGGTAGAATGGCTTCAGCCATTCTCGTGAATGACCCATGATACCCGTCGCATTCGTAAGGCTTCCCAACCAGGTCGAACCGCTTCTCCCCTCGGTTAAAACCGCAACCCCCTTCAACAGGATCCCCCTTCTTGCCCGCCTTGACCAGCGGCGGAGACGCGCGTGCCGATGTTCCGCCCCGCCGTCCAATCCTCTTTGCCGCCGCCCGGCGAAACCCGCTTGCGGCTTCCGTCGGCCTGCATGTCCATGCCGCCCTGTCGCGACTGCTGCTCCCGCAATCCTTCAGGACGTCTCATCGAAGCGCCGACCGCTCCAAATGTTTCTTTTACGCAATTCTCGACGGAAGGCCACGCCAAAGCTCGGGCGCGACGTTTCATCCAGCAATTGCGGAGTCGGTCACGCCTTGTTCCTGCTCAGCCGCTCGACCGCGTCGACGATCAGGTCGGCGAATTTCTGCCAGTCGAGCTGCATTGCCACCGTGTGGCGGAAGTTGACCTGCTCGCTCGACGTGCCGCCGAAATGGTGCATGCCGCCCATCTTCTCGAAATTGCAGACGGTCATGCCCTTGGTCCAGCGCCCGGCAGTCTCGACGCGGATATCGGCCTTCTCGGTGGTGAAAACGGTCGGGTCGATCATGGCCGCGACGCAGCATGCGTCATGCACGGCCGGATATTCGATCTGCAGGAGGCCGCCATGCGTGGTCGCGATGAACTCCCAGATATCGAGGATGAACTTGGCGATCGGGCCGCCGACGGCGCGCACCCTGTCCTGCAGCTCCGGTTTTGCCTGCGCCTGGTGCGTGAGGTCGAGCCCCACCATGGTCAGGTCCCAGTCGGCGCGGAACACCACGTCCGCCGCTTCCGCGTCGGCATAGACGTTGAACTCGGCGGCCGGCGTGATGTTGCCGCGCGTGTAGCCGCCGCCCATCGCGACGACCTTCTTCACCCGCCCGACGATGCGCGGATCCTTGCGGGCAGCGAGCGCGATGTTGGTGTAGGGGCCGACCGGCACCAGCGTGACGGTCTTCGGCTCGTGCGTCATCACGGTGTCGATGATGAAATCGACGGCATGCCGCCTGTCGAGCTCGAAGGAGGCGGGCGGCAGCTCGGGGCCGTCGAGCCCGGTCTCGCCATGGATCTCGACGGCCAGCACCTGGTCGCTGATCAAAGGGCCGGGCGAGCCCTTCGCCACCGGCACCTTGATGCCATAGGCCGTGCATGTGGCCAGCGCGTTGCGCGTGGTGTTCTCGACATTGTGGTTGCCCGAAACCGTGGTGATGCCGAGCAGGTCGATGTTCGGATTCCCGGCCGCAAGCAGGATGGCGATGGCGTCGTCGTGCCCCGGATCGCAGTCGAGAATGATCTTTTCCATGGGTGGCGCCTTTCCTGCTGGCCTGGTCTGCGGGGATTACAGACTGGGGCGGCTTGGACAGTCAAGTTTGTCGGCCGGCTTGGCGCCCGCATCGCGGATGCCGGCGCTGCCCCGCCGGCGACTGCGCACAACGCCAGAGTGCCCTACCCCTTGCCGCCATTCGCCCCGCTTCCCCACAGCGCGCGCTGGATCAGCCCGCGCTTCTTCCTGCGCGGCGCAAGCTCGACATCGCTGACCAGCCGCGCGCCGCCCTGGCGCCGCTCCAGCGTGATCTTTCGGGTATGGAACGCCTCCAGCTCGGCGCGGTGGGCGACGCTGATGATGGTGACCCTGGGCAGTTCCTTGATCACCGTGCGCATCATCCTGTCCTGGCTCTTCTCGTCCAGCGCCGAGGTCGCTTCGTCGAGCACGACGATGTCGGGCGCGTGCAGCAGAAGGCGCGCGAAGGCGAGACGCTGCTTTTCGCCGCCGGACAGCGTCTGGTCCCAGGGCGCCTCCTCCTCCAGCCGGTCCTTCAGATAGCCGAGGCCGACCTTGTCGAGCGCGGCGGCGATCTCCTTCGTCTTCCAGTTGTCGGCGGCGGCCGGATAGGCGGTGGCGCGGCGCAGCGTGCCCGCCGGGACGTAGGGGCGCTGCGGCAGCATGAACAGCCGCTTGCCGGGATGGAAGTTGACGCTGCCGCTGCCCCAGGGCCACAGGCCGGCAATCGCCCGCACCAGCGTCGACTTGCCCGAACCGGATTCGCCGGAGACCAGCACGCGCTCGCCCGGCTCGATCTCCACCTCGGTTTCCTTCACCACAGAGGTTCCGTCGTCGAGCGTCACCGAGAGATCGTCGAGCGACAACATCGCGCCGCCCTTGGTCTCGCCACGCTGGATGCGGCCGAGCTCGTCGTTCTTTTCGGCGCGCTCCAGCCCGTCGAGCGACATCATCAGCGAGGCGATGCGTCGGGCCGAGGCATTCCAGTCGGCAAGGCGCGGATAGTTGTCGACCAGCCAGCCGAAGGCGCCCTGCACCAGGGCGAAGGCGGAGGCCGCCTGCATGACCTGGCCGAGCGACATCGAGCCGTCGAGGAATTTCGGCGCGCATAAGAGCACCGGCACCACCGGCGCGAACAGGCTGGAGCCCTGCGAGACCAGCGTGGTGCGCATGTGCTGGCCGGTGAGGCGCGCCCAGCGGGAGAGCACGCCGGCGAAAGTGCGGTCGATGCCGGCGTTCTCCTCCTCCTCGCCGCCCAGCAGCGCGATGCTCTCGCCGTTTTCGCGCACGCGCGTCAGCACGTAGCGGAACTCGGCCTCGGTCTGGTTCTTCTGTTCGGAAAGCTCGACGAAATGGCGGCCGATGAAGAACATCGAGGTCGAGGTGATCGCGGCATAGATGACGGCGGTGACGACGAGGAAGCCGGGGATGGTGACAGTCGAGCCGCCGAGCGTAAAACTCAGCGCGCCGCCGATGGTCCATAGCACAACGATGAAGGTCGAAGCCGCCAGGAAGGCGTTGAGGACGCCGGCGACGAAATCGACAGGCGATTCGGTGGCGATGCGCAGATCCTCCGTCAGGCGGGCCTCGGGGTTGGCATGGTCGCCCTTGACGAGGTTGAGCTGGTAGTAGCGGCCACTGGCAAGCCATCGCTGGATGACCGCCGTGGTCAGCCAGGAGCGCCAGCGGCGCTGCATGGTCATGCGCAGATAGACCTGCGCGACGACCAGGCTGATGCTGCCGGCGACCAGCGGCAGGAAAACGGCGCTCAACCAATAGACGGTATGGGCATCATGCTGCTCGATGGCGTCGAAGATGGCGCGGTTCCAGCGATTGATGCCATACTGGAAGCCGACATTGACGCAGATCAGCGTGAGCAGCCCCATCGTCAGCGGCCAGGCGAGCTTGTCGCCGCGAAGCCCCCAATAGCCGCGCCCGCTGATCCAGAAACGGTGCAAAAGATATTTCTTGCGCGCCCGCTCGGCCTCCTCGGGCGACAGATGCGGACCGGGCTCGGCGGCCTCAGGCGGCGGCGCCCCGGCATGGCCGATGGCCTCCGGCGCGGCGGCTGGTGTTTGTTCCCCGGACGGGTTCTCGCCAGCCTGTGGCTTCTGCTGCCGCGCCTTGTCCTGTTTCAGCCCGTCTTTAGGATTGTCTTCCCGCGCCCTCTCCGGGCGCGGCTTGGAGGCGCCGCGCGGTTTCGACTGGCGCGATTTCTCATGGCGCGACTTCGCCACGGGCGGCTTGCTTGCACGGCGCCGTGCAGCGCTCTCGGTCGGTCTCGGTTTGGGCTTTGCCGGGGGCATCGCGCCACAACGGCCCAAAAATCAAAAGGTTTCATGCGGGAACCGCCCTTCGCAGATACCGCGTTCCTCCAGCGCCGGTTGCCTGATGAGCCAACAGATGGCTTCGCGGGCAATCAATCACGCGGCGTTGCCGCTCTGGGGCGTGCGTCGCGGCTCGAAAAGGGCCTCCGTGGCGGAACGGCCGGCGACGTCGAAGGCGAGCGCGTCGCGCATGGGGAGCGCAGGCGAGAACAGATAGCCCTGCGCGATCATGCAACCCAGCGAGCGCAGGATCATGCGGTCGGCGTCGGTCTCGACGCCCTCGGCCATCACCTCGATCCCCAGCGTGTGGCCAAGGCCGATCACCGCCTCGACCAGCGCCTGGTCCTCCACGGATTTCGCCAGGTCGCGCACGAAATCCTTGTCGATCTTGATCTTGCGGATGCGGCTGTCCTTCAGCGACACCAGGGTCGAGAAGCCGGTGCCGAAATCGTCGAGAACGATCGATATGCCGGCATCCGCCAGGTGCCCCACCTTTTCATCGACCCTGGCGCGGTCGACCGGCGCCTCCTCGGTGATCTCGATCTCCAGCATCGCGGCCGGCACATTCCTGGCCTTCAGGCCGGTGAGGATCATGTCGTCGACATTGCCGGCCTCGAGCTCGCGCGGCGAAAGGTTCATCGCGACCCGCACGTCGTTGCGCCCGTGCCTGACCAGCTCCCCGATCATGGCGCAGCAATTGAGGAACACCGTCTCGGTCAACAGCGAAAGCAGGCCGGTTTCGCGCGCGGCGGTGACGATCTCGGGCGGCGAGATGGCGCCATGGACGTCATGGTGCCAACGCAGCAGCGCCTCGAAGCCGACGACCTCGCTGGTGTCGAGCCGCACCAAGGGCTGGAACCAGGAGCAGAGCCGGCCTGCCTCGATGGCGCCGCGCAGGTCGCGCTCGATGCGGTTCTTGCGCTCCAGCGCGGCGTCCAGCTCCGCATCGAACAGGCAATGTTCGTTCCGGCCGCCGCGCTTGGCCGCATAGAGCGCGAAATCCGCCTTGAGCAGCATCTCCGTCAGGCGCGGCTTTTCCGACTGGTAGATGCCGATCGACGCGCCGACGCGCACCGAGTTCAATTCCGGATCCGGATTGGCGATCGCCGCGATGATGGCTGAGGCCAGCTCGCCGGTCGCTTGCCGCGACCTGCAGGCGGAAAAGAGCAGCACGAATTCGTCGCCGCCGATGCGCGCGATCGTGGCACCATGCGGGGCGTGCTCCTCGATCCTGCGCGCCACCTTGACCAGCAGGTCGTCGCCGATGTTGTGGCCGTAGGTGTCGTTGACGGATTTAAAGCCGTCGAGGTCTATCAGCATGGCCACGAACGGGCCGTCGGAATGGCCGAGTTCGCGGATCGCCTGCTCCAGCCCATAGCGGTTGAGCAAATTCGTCAGCGGGTCGCGCCTGGAGTTGCCCTCCATCTCTGCGGCGAACGCGCGCGCCTCGTATTTGAGGCGGCTCGTCTCGCGGAAGCGCGATTGCCCAAGCGACGCGCTTCTGATCAGGCCGCCGAGGAACAGCAGGACAGTGAGGGCGAGCACGTAATTCTCGAGCCCGCCTTTCGCCAGCACGCAGCCGGCGGCGGTGAGCAGCGGCAAAGTGATGAAGTTGATCGAAGCCGGCGCGTAGGAGGTGCCGTAGGTGACCGAGCCAGCCGAGGTGCCGGCGAGCACGATCAGATAAAGCGGCGCCTCGGCCGTCGTGTAGCCATCGCACAGCAGCGCCAGAAACGACCAGGCGACGCCCGAGGCGAGCGCCAGCAGGCCATAGACGGAGAGCCGGGCGTTGACCGCCTGAGGCCTGTCGTCGGCCGCCTCCGATTGTGCGAGGGCAAGCACCACGCGCGCGCCATTTATGAGGGCGATCGCCACGAACCAAAGCACCGCCGCGGGGCCGCGGCCCGACAACAGCTGCACGGCCAGGATCAGGGCCGAGAGCACCGTGCCGATGGGCATCGAAATGAAGACGCCCTTGGCCAGATTGGCGAGCTGGTCGCGCAGGATGCCGGCTTCCACGGCTTCGCTCCGCCCCTCGCAGGAGGGACCCGCAACCAGCCACTCGCCAAGCTTTTTCATGTTCCTAGTGGGTAGGCGAGCGGGATGAAAATCGTGTTAAGGATTTCAGCGGTTTACGGTGCATTTCTCGATTTAAACGCGCGGCAATCCCGGTTTCCCGACCTCTCCGCGGCCGCTGTGACATGGGCGCCACGGACCCCGAAAGGGTGCCGCGGGACCTCCGAAACGCCTTCACATACCGACGTGACTTGCCCGACAGGACGTCCGAGCCATTGCAGAGCCACGCCAAGGCGCTATTTCAATGCGCGAGTGGCCCGCAACAAGAGGCTCCGCAGATGAGCAGTCGTGTCGCTGCCGTGCTTTACGTATTGGCGATGGTGGTCGTCATCGTCGGCGTCGACTTCCTGTTCCTCAGAGACCGGTTTTGGGAACGGCTGGCCGCGAATGTCGCCATCGTCGTCGTGTTCGGAGCCGTTTACCTGCTCTTCCTTCGGCGCGGCTGAACGCGGCCGGCCGTCCTCGCGGGCCGGAGGCGGCGGCGCGTTCGGAAACATATTCCCGACTCCTGCAAGCTTTCTTTTCCCGCCACGAAATACAGCCACGCATAGTTTCTGGCCGACTGCGTGGAAATCCCGGCAATTGATTTCCCACCGCGATGATGCTTGAGGTGATCGGGGTCTTTTTAAGGATCAAGGCGGGAGGGTAAATTTGGCGGGCTTCTCCATGTTCCCCATGCGGCGACTGTCCACGGAAGATATTCCAAGGCAGGAGCGGCTGGCTTTCGTGCATGACTTCATGGCTCGTCATATCGGGGGACGCCAATTCTCGCCGACCGATCGCGACAATATCCGGATCGACATGGAAGCGATGCCGCTGCCCAGCGGCCTGACGGTGGCCCGCGGCCTCTATGCCCCGATGGGCGGCGCGCGGACGCGCGACCTGCTGCAGGACGGGCGAGAGCAGTACCTGCTTCTGATCCACAGCGAAGATCACGAGATTTCGATCAATGGGAAGACGCCGTTCAAAGTCGCCGCCGGCGACATCGTGCTGGTCAACGAGGGGACGTGCCATGAATTCCGATACGACAAGCCCACGCGCGTGGACCTCATCTCGCTGGACCGCCAGGCGCTTGCCGACCTCGCTCCCCGCATCGAGCTGGAGGCCAGCTATCTGATACCCGCGACCGCGCCCGGCATGCCGCTGCTGGCGAATTACGCCGAAATGCTGCGTCGTCATCCGCCTTGCTCGAACAAGGCCGGCGACGTGGCCTCCCGCCATGTCTACGATCTGGCCGCGCTGGTGCTGGACAGCTTCGTGCGCGGAGGCGCCGAGCGCAACGAACACAGCAGGGCGGCGGCCCGCCGCCGGCTTATCCGGCGCGACATCCTCGAAAACCTCTCCGATCCCGGCCTTCACATCGGCGCCATCGCTAAGCGCCAGGGCGTCACGCCGCGTTACATACAGCGCCTGTTCGAAAGCGAGGGAACGACCTTCACCGCCTTCGTTCGCGACTGCAGGCTCGATCTGGCTTTCCGGCGTCTCACCGAACGCGATGCGAACGCCATAAGGATCACCGAGATCGCCTACGATGCCGGTTTCTCGGACCTGTCCACCTTCAGCCGTGCGTTTCGCCAGCGCTTCGACGCCACGCCCTCCGAGATCAGGCGGTCGTCCCCGTAACCGCGAGATGCGCGTTCGGCGCGGATTCGGATAGCCGTCGCGCCTGTCCTCCGGCCCGGATCGCCAGCCGGTTTGTTCGCTCCCCGCCAAGAAAGTGTTCGGTATCGCCCAAGATAGTTGCCCGCCTCCGGCCGTATGGTCCGAGTGAGTGGCGCAAGGATCGCGCCGCAATCGGCGTGGGGATTTCAGACATGATTGCCAGACCTGTGTTCGCCGGCGTGCTGTGCCTGTTCGCAGCCGGTTGCACCAGTGACGCCCGGATGAACGCCCTTCGCGCCGACATGGCCGGACGCCAGGCGGCCGCGGAGCTGGCAGCCAGCCGCCTAGGCGGCACGGCGGACGACAGGGAGCGAGCGAGGAGCTACGCCTCGGCGCAATCATGCATCGATCAGCTTCAGGCCCATGCACAATCCGCGCGGGCGACAAAGATGGCCGCGACGGGCGCGATGGCCGCCGTCAGCATGGCCGGGCCAGGCGGCGCCCTGGCAGCCCGCACGATGGCGCCGGCGGCCGCCATGGCAACGCGCAGCCAGGGCAACTTCCAGGTCGCCTGCTACTAGGCAGGGCTGGAACCGACGACGATTTCAACCTCGCAGGCTATCCAGAGCATGTATTTCAGCACTTATGTCATCCGCGCCGCCTGGGCGTCATTTGCCGCGTTCGGCCTGGCCGCCTGCCAGAGCCCTCAGTCCAGTTTTCAAGGCTCCAGTTTTTCCGGTGAGACGAGGGCCTTGGAAAAACAATTGAACGCGGAAGCCTCGGCGTTGGGCGCCGCGCAAGGCGCGACCAGCCTCGCCGCCTCCGCCGACCCCACCGGCCTTGCCAGCATTGCGAAGGCGCCGGTCGCGCTGGCGGCGCGAAATGCATTGGCGAAAAGCGCCGACGCGCGGATGGACGCCCAGTTGGCGCGCGATGAGCAGGCGCTTTACAAACGCTACGGCATGAACCCCGACGGCACCCCTTCCGGGCATAAGCCCGCCACCGCCGAGTGATATCCAAGCCGACGCCCCCGGCACAAATTGCCAGGCGCCGCATCCACAAATCCCTGTTTGCGGGCAAGACTGGGATTGGTAGAAAGGCTCCCCCAAGGGCGCGCTCCCGCCAAAGAAGATGCCGGCATGGAAACTCTAGGCCCGACCGACCTGAGGCTGATGCAGGGCCTTGCCCAGGAGGTGACGGCGTTGCGGCCGGAGTTGCTCAACGGCGACGCCACGATCGGCGAGCTTGCCTGGGTCTGGGCCAAGGATTTCGACGCGCTCGGGCGGTTCTGGCGGCATCGGCTGTGGTTCGCCGATGGTCGGCTGGCGGCGTGGGGATGGGCTTGCCTCCCCTACCGGGTTCCGCGCGGCGACGGCACCGTGCTCGAGGTCGGGACGGCCAACCTGACCTGGCAGACGCATCCGGACCACGCCGCAAAGCTCGGCGAAATCCTCGGCTGGTATGACGAGGTGGCCGGACATGTCCCCCGGCTGCTGACGGTGCAATCCGCGGACCTTGAGGCGCAGCGAATTGTCGCCGCGCATGGCTATGCCTTCGATATCGAAGCCGGCGCGGATGACGGGCCCTGGGTCCAGTTCAACATGCGGGACCTGGCCGACGTGCCCGACCCGGTGCTCCCCGAGGGATTCCGCTTCCTGACCGCCAACGAGGTCCCAGCGGCCGACGCGGTCAAGGCGCATCGCGACGCCTGGAACGCGTCGCGCTTCAACGAGGCGGCGTTCGAGCGGGTGCGGCGGACCTGGCCGTACCGGGCGGACCTGCATGTGCTCGTCGCCGCGCCCGACGGCACGCTGGCTGCGACCGCGATCATCTGGCTTGACGCGCTGACGCGGACGGCCGAATTCGAGCCTGTCGGCACGCATCGCGACTTCCGCCGACTTAGCCTGGGCACCGCCTTGCAACTGCACGGCATGCAGCGCGCCAGGGCGGCCGGCGCCGCGCGCATGCTGGTCGCCTGCCGTGGCGCGCCGGCGCACCCGGCCGCCCGCAACATGTACTACGGCGTCGGCTTCCGCCCGATCAGCCGCGACCTGCCGCAGGTTAAAATCGCCAGATAGCGGCATTGATTTTGCGCAGACCGATGGCCTATCGGAATTGATCCGCATGGCACGGCGCGAGAAAAACCCTATCGTGTTTGTGTGACCGACAAGCCCAACCGGAGTCTCAGCCCATGACCCTGACCAATCGCGACCTCGTCGAGCTGACCGAATGGCGCCGCAAGCTGCACCGGCAGCCGGAAATCTCCAACGAGGAGGAGAAGACGGCGAAGGAGGTCGTGAATTTCCTCGCCGACACGGGGCCGGACAAGGTGCTGACGGGGCTCGGCGGCCATGGCGTGGCGGCGGTCTATGACAGCGGGCGGGACGGACCGACGGTGCTGTTCCGTTCGGAGCTCGACGCGTTGCCGATCGAGGAGCTTTCGGGCGTCGAGCATTCCTCCCAGGTGCCCGGCAAGTCGCATATGTGCGGGCATGACGGGCACACCGCCATCCTTGCCGCGCTCGGTCGCCAGCTCGGACGGGAGCGGCCGGCGCGCGGACGCGTCGTCTTGATGTTCCAGCCGGCGGAAGAGACCGGCAATGGCGCGGCCGGCGTCGTCGCCGATCCGCGCTTCGGCGAAATCCAGCCGGATTTCGCGTTCTCGCTGCACAATCTGCCGGGCGTGCCGTTCGGCGAGGTGCGGCTCAAGGCCGGCACCGTCAACTGCGCCTCGCGCGGCATGCGCATCGTGCTCGAAGGCAAGACCGCGCATTCCTCGATGCCCGAGACCGGCGCTTCGCCGATGCTGGCGGTGAGCGAGCTGATGCCGGCGCTGCCCAGGCTCGGGCGCGGCACCTTCGCCGACGAGGATTTCGGCATGGTCACCGTCACCCATTGTTCGATGGGCGAAGCGGTGTTCGGCATCGCGCCGGGCTATGCGGAAGTATGGGCGACGCTGCGCACGCGGCGCGACGAGCGCATGGCCGAGCAGGTCGCCGCCGCCGAAGTGCTTGCCGCAAAGATCGCGGCCGCGCATGGCCTTGCCGTGCGCTTCGACTACCACGAGATCTTCGTCGCCAGCGTCAACGCGCCGGACGCCGTCGAGCATCTCAACCGCGCGCTCGACGAGGAAAAGGTCGTGCGCAGCGAGGAAACGCTGCCGATGCGCGCCTCGGAGGATTTCGGCATTTTCGGCCACAATGCCAGGTCGGCGATGTTCTTCCTCGGTGCCGGCGAGCGCCATCCCTCGCTGCACAATCCCGACTATGACTTTCCCGACGACCTGATCCCGATCGGCTCGCGCATCTTCATGCGCACGGCGCGCAACCTCTTGGGTTGATCGAACGCCGATGATGGCCTGTCCGATCGTCGCCAAGCGCCATGCCACCTAAGGCTCACTCCGACTTCTTCGCGCGCGACGCCCTTGCGGTGGCGCGCGAGCTGGTCGGCGCAACGCTGAACCTCGCCGGCGTCGGCGGCATCATCGTCGAGACCGAGGCGTACCGGCCCGACGATCCCGCGTCGCATGCCTATCGCGGCCGCACGCCGCGCAACGCGCCGATGTATGGGGATCCAGGCACCGCCTATGTCTACCGCTCCTACGGCCTGCACTGGTGCCTGAACGCGGTGTGCCTGCCGGGCAGCGCCGTGCTGATCCGCGCGATCCAGCCGCAGTCGGGCATCGCCGAGATGCGCGGCCGGCGCGGCGTGGATGACGAGCGGCTGCTCTGCTCCGGCCCCGGCAAGCTCTGCCAGGCGCTCGGCATAGACGGCTCGCACAATCGGCTGCCGCTGACCGCGCCGCCCTTCGACTTCGCCCCATCGCGGACCGATCAAGCCGCAACCGTCAGCGGACGCCGGATCGGTCTCACCAAGGCCGTGGAACTGGAGTGGCGGTTCGGGCTTGCGGGGTCGGCCTATCTCAGCCGGAAGTTCTAAACTTCCCTACTGTCGAAAACGAACATCTGCACGCCGGACTCGTCGGGCGCGTAAAGCCGGCGATCAGCCCCGGCGGCCTTTCCCTCGGGGCTCGCCATCCCGTTCTTCAGCGCGTCGAGATCGTCGAAATGCAGCACCCCGATCAGATAGATGTCGGACGGTCCGGCCACCACCGTTACCGGCCCCTGGCTGACCTCGTATTTCCTGAGACCCGGGATCTTCCTGGCCAGCGGGATATGCGTCCCGAAATAATGCCGGTCGAACGCCTCGGCGTCAGCCGGCTGCTTGTAGATGACGACCATTCCAGCCATTTCGGCTCTCCTTTTTCGTAGCGGACGAACCAAGGACGAAGCGGCAGGCGAAAACGGAACGGTGGGTCGGAAAAATTTCGGCGGCGTCTCGAAGGAATGCGACGGCGGCGGTCCGGCCCTTGCGTTCGCCTTCGGCGCCGTCCCGCTTGTGCGAAGATGCGTTCCGTGTACTGTCCGCCCTGGATTAGCGGGGGACTCAAACAATGAGAATCGCGGTGATCGTCGCGCTCTGCGCGGCAGCGGCTGGATGCGCGTCCTCGCCGGTCGACTATGGCGGCTCGCTTTCGCAGCAGGATCCGAAATGGGCATCGCCGCAATGCCAGCAGGCACGCAAGGCGGCGTCGGACTACGCCGCCCGCGAGAAGGAGCATCCCGGCTGGGGCTTCGGTGTGATGCTCGGCCCTTACAGCATGGGCCTCGTGGCTGCCGTCAAGGAGCACGAGCGCCAGCAGCGAAAGCTGTTCGCCCGCAATGTGCATCTGCAATGTTCGAGCCAGCCATTGCCGAAAGAGCTGGACTTCGATCCGCAGGCGGACGCGCCGAAGAAGACGCACTATCCGTAAGCGGCGCGTAGCGCCACTTTCACTCCGGCTGCCCGGACTTCCCGTCGAATGCGTAGGTGAGGATTGCTACGCCCGTCGCTGTCGCGACCTGGCCCGACAGCGTCAACGTCGACAGTGGCTGCCCCGCCTCGAAAAGGCGAAAGCCTTCGCCCAGCACCAGCGGGTGGACCATCAGCACCAGTTCGTCGACGAGCCCGTGCCGCATCAGGGCGCGCAGCAGCTTGCCGCTGCCGAACATCACCAGCGTCCTGTCGTGATCTTGCTTGAGCGCGCGCACCGCCTGCCCGGCATCGCCGGGCAGCAGCGTCGAATTTTCCCAGCGCGGTTGATAGGCGGCATCATGCGAGGCGACAAATTTGTGCGCCGCAGTCAGCGCCTTGGTCATCGGACTTGCCGGTTCGCGGACAGCCCAGGCCTCGTGAAGATCTTCATAGGTCGTGCGGCCGGCAAGCAGCGACCAGCCCCCGGCCATGGCGCGGCCGATGACCTCCTGCATTTTCGGGTCGTTGCCCGGAATGCCCCAGCCGCCATGTTGGAAACCGTTGCGCACATCCTCATCGGCGCGCCCCGGCGCCTGAAAGACGCCGTCCAGCGTCAAATGCTCGATAGCGACCAGCTTTGCCATCTCAGTCTTCGCTCCATGCTTTCAGCAGCGGGCCGCCGCTGCCACGAACCGGATCCTTGTCCGGACGGCGGACCTTCGGGATGACGCGCACGGCCTCGGCGTGCTGCTCCGGACTCCGGCACAGATCGTATGTGCCGAAAGGCGGATAGGCGCCGACCACCAGAAGGTCGGCCGAGGCGGACAGGCGCTGGTGGCCCGTGCCGGCCGGCAGCACCGCCACGTCGCCCGCCTTGACCTCGAGCACCTTACCCTTGTCGCCGCCGAAACGGACCTCGGCCGTCCCGCGCGCGATGCCCAGCACCTCATGGATGCGCGAATGGTAGTGGACGAAGCCGTAGATGCCGTTGCGCCAGCCGTCGCCCCAGCCATTGGCGGCGAAAACATCCTCGAAGACGGCGGCCGGATCGACATCGTCCGGCAATTGCACCGCGCCGGGATAGACGAGCATCGGCCAGCGCGGATGGTTGGGCACCAGCCCGTCATCGGCGAAGCGGAAGGCGAGCGGTTCGAGCTCCCTGGCCAGTTGCGCCATCCTTTCCCCTCCTGCAAGTTCAATCATCGGGTCTAACGGTTTCCCACGCGTTTTGCTCCGAGGAGGTGACAATGACTGCGTTTCGCCTTTCGACAATCGGCTTGCTTGCGTCAGCGTCCTTGTCGGCCTTCGTTGCCGCCGGCGCCGCGACGGCCAAAGCCGCGCCCACGGACAATCTCCACAGGCTTTGCCGTCAGGTGAAGAACGACGACACGATCCGCCCCTATTCGCATGAACTTTACAGCGGCACAGTCAGGGCGTTCAAGAAGCTGTTCCCGGACGCCAAGGGAACGCCGCCGGAGTCGGAACTGCAGGCGCAGGCCAGTTATCGCTGCATGAACGGCAAGGTGCTGGCCTGTTTCGTCGGCGCCAACCTGCCCTGTGCCAAGATGAACGTCGCGCGTGACAATCCCGGCGCGGAAGAGTTCTGCAAGACCAACCCCAATGACGACATCGTACCGGCTTTCGCGACCGGCCACGACGCCGTCTATTCGTACAAGTGCGTGAGCGGCAAGGCGGTGGTCACCGGCGAGCCCTGGGTGCTCGACAAGCGCGGCTTCGCCAAAAAGCTGTGGGCCGAAGTGCCCCGGCACTGAGGCGGAAACGGCGGAGCGGTGGCGGGGGCTACACCCTCCTTGCCGTGGATGGCTTGCAGGCAAGCAGGAGCGCGATGGCAAAGGCGGGAAGCGTCGCGGCCGCAACGGCGAGGAAGATGAATTGCAGTCCTGCCGACGCGGCAAGCAGACCGAGCGCCGGGCTGCCGAAGCCGAGCGCCGCGTCCAGGAAGACAGTGTAGAGCCCCATGGCAAGGCCGCGGCTGCTTGACGGAAGGCGACTGACGGCCACGGCGCCGAGGCCGGGATAGACGAGCGAGTATCCCAGCCCCACCAGGCCCGCTCCCATCGTGGCAGGCGCCGGTCCGGGCGCCAACCAGATCAGCGCAAGGCCCGCCGCCTCGACCGCCACGAAAATAGCGGCGACGCGGGCGCCCCCAAGCCTGTCCGGCAGATGGCCAAAGCATAGCCTGGCCGCGATCAAAGACGCGGCATAAGCGGTGAAGGGCAGCCACACCGGCTGCCAGCCGCGCTCGGCAAAGAGCAGCGTCGCGAAGGACAGGATCGCGCCATAGCCGAGGCTGCTGAAGGCAGCGGCCACGCCCGGAAGCCACACGGCTCGCGCCACGTTGGTCCATGGCTGTCGCGTGCTGTTCCCGGCCTGCCTGATGCCGCGCATTGGCAGGGTGACGAGAAGCGTCGCAAGGGGAAGCGCGATCGTGGCGAGAGCGATCGCGGCGAAGCCGCCTGCCGCGTAAAGCGCCGAGCCGATCGGAGCACCGAGCGCGAGCGCCGCGAACATCGCGGTCCCCACCCAGGCGATGACCTTTCCCGAATTCCGCGCGCCCGCAAGGGCAAGGCCCCATGCGACGCCGCCGGTGATGATGAAGCTCTCGGAGCCGCCCAGCACGGCGCGGCCAACGAACAGCATTGACGCGGACGCCATTGGCCGGCCGAGCAAAGCGAGCGAAGCAAGATAGATGAGCCCAGCCAGGGCGGCGGCGATCAGACCGACGGCGACGGCCCGCTTGCCGCCGCGCATATCGGCATAGTTTCCGGCGCCGATGCGCGATAGCAGCGAGGCGGCGAATTGGCTGCCGGTCACCAGCCCAACGGCGAAAGGCCCGAAGCCCAGACCCTGGTGAAGGTGCAGCGGCAAGACAGGCAGCGCCAGGCCGATCAGCAGGAACCCGGCGAAGACAGCCGCCATGATCGGCGGCAGTCCCGCCACGGTTCCGCTTTCTTCCGCTGCATTGTCCATCGCGACCATCACCAGTGCCTAAACCTCGAGCATGACCTTGATGGCGCGGCGTTCGTCCATGGCGCGGTAGCCTTCCGCCACCTGCGCCAGCGGCAGCTTGAGGTCGAAGACCTTGCCGGGCTTGATCCGGCCCTTGAGCACGCGGTCCATCAGGTCGGGCAGGAAGCGGCGCACCGGCGCCGGGCCGCCCAGCATGCGCTTCTGGCCGAAGAACAGTTTCTGGCCGTCGAAGCTCACGCCATGCGGCACGCCGACATAGCCGATGGTGCCGCCGGGGCGCGAGCAGGCCAGCGCCTGCTCGAAGGATTCTACCGTGCCCACGCATTCCAGCACCGAGTCCGCGCCGACGCCGCTGGTGAGGTCCTTGATGCGCGCAATCCCCTCCTCGCCGCGTTCGGCGACGATGTCGGTGGCGCCGAACTCGCGGGCGAGCTTCTGGCGGCTCGCATGGCGGCTCATGGCGATGATGCGCTCCGCGCCCATCTCCTTGGCCGCCAGCACGCCCATCAGGCCGACCGCGCCGTCGCCGACGACCACCACCGTCGATCCTTCGCGGACTTCGGCCGCGTCGGCCGCGTACCAGCCGGTGCCGAGCACGTCGGAGACGGCCAGGAGATCGGCCACCAGCTCGGCCGGCGGCACCTCGGAGGTGGCGACCAGCGTGCCGTCGGCCAGCGCGACGCGGGCATAGGGCGCCTGGGCTCCCGACATGAACTCGCGCTGCTCGCAGGAGGACTGGAAGCCGAAGCGGCAGTGCGGACAGGTGTTGTCGGAGAGGCAGAAGGAGCCGACCACGAACTGGCCGGGGCGGATCGTGCGCACCTGCGCGCCGACCTCGACGACGATGCCGCAATATTCATGGCCCATGTGCTGCGGCGCGCTCACCGGCTGCAGGCCGCGATAGGGCCACAGGTCCGAGCCGCAGATGCAGCTCGCCGACAGCTTGATGATGGCGTCGGTCGGGTTGAGGATCTTCGGATCGGCGACTTGCTCGCAGCGGATGTCGCCGGGCTTGTGAAGGACGGTTGCCAGCATTCTTGCTTTCCTTGTCTCGACTGTCAGGCGCCGTATTGGGCGTCGGTGACGTGTTCCAGCCAGTCCACGACCTTGCCGTCCCTGGGTTCCTGGATCGCGATGTGAACCATGGCCGTCTCCGGCGACGCGCCGTGCCAGTGCTTTTCGCCGGGCGCGAACCAGACGACGTCGCCGGGCCGGATCTCCTCGACCGGGCCGCCCTCGCGCTGCACGCGGCCACGGCCGGAGACGACCACCAGCGTCTGCCCGAGCGGATGCGTATGCCAGGCGGTGCGGGCGCCGGGCTCGAAGGTCACCTGCGCGCCTTGCGCCCGCGCGGCGTCGAAGGGATTGAAGAGCGGATCGATGCGGACGGTGCCGGTGAACCAGTCCGATGGTCCCTTGCCGGATGGCCTTGTGCCTGCGCGAAGAATGTCCATTGTTATCTCCTGTGGTGCGTCAAATGCGTTGAGCGGGGGTCATGGATGGCTCCCGCGGGTCGTCGCGGCAACGGCGAACGATGCCGAGCCAAACAGAAGTAGGGCGCCGAGCGCGAACGGGCTCCACCAGCCGATGCCGTCGAACAGCAGGCCGCCGGCGAAGGCGCCGAAGGTGATGGCGAACTGGATCAGCGCAACCTGCAGTCCGCCGCCCGCCTCCAGGTCGTTGGGGATCACCCTTGTCATCCAGGTGTTCCAGGCGACCGGTATCGGCGTGGTGAACAGGCCCCAGAGCATCAAGAGGGCCGCGGTCGCGATAGCCGACGGACCGAGCGCGATCAGCGAGAGCGCGATGATCGCCAGCATCGCCGGCAGGCCGATCAGCACCGCGCCGAGATGCGCGCGCAGGATGAAACCGACGAGCGAGGTGCCGATCAGGCCCGCGAGCCCCAACCCAAGCAGCACCATCGAGAGCGTGTTCACGTCGAGGCCGGTGACGCTTTCGAGGAAGGGGCGCAGATAGGTGGAGAGCGCGAACTGTCCCATGAAGGCGAGCGTGGTGGCGGCCATGCCTATGGCGAACACGCGATTGCCGAGCAGGCCGAACATCTTGCCTTCCGAAGCCTGCCTTGCGACGGGCATCCTGGGCAGGACGGCGAGCTGCCAGACGATTGCGGTGAGGCCGATCGGCACGACGATGAAGAACGCGCCGCGCCAGCCGATCAAGCCACCGAGGAAGCTGCCGAGCGGCGCCGCGATGACCGAGGCGAATGCCGTGCCACCCTGCAGCATTGCGATCGCCTTGGGCAGATCGTCGTCGGGAACGATGCGGGCCAGGATGGCGGTCGACAAGGACCAGAAACCGCCAATCGAGACGCCGATCAGGGCCCGGCCGAGCATGAACACCAGGTAGTTCGGCGCGAAGGTGATCGCCAGGCCGGAAACGACCAGGATAGCGGTGTAGAAAAGCACGACCATGCGCCGGTCGAACCGCGACAGCAGCGCGTTGCCGAACAGGCTGGTGAGGACCGCGAAGAAGCCGGAGACGGAAATCGCCTGTCCGGCCTGCCCCTCGGAGATGGCGAGCTCGTTGGCGATGGGGGTGAGCAGGCTTACCGGCATGAACTCCGAGGCCACCAGCACGAAGGTCAGCAGCGACAGGCAGGTCACCGCGCCCCATGCGCTCGGTTCTTTCGCCACCCGGGCTTTCACCAATTGGCTGTCGTAAGTCGTTTCCATGTGCCGCGGCCCGCCGTCGGACCCTCCAGTCTTTTCGCTGGTGGCTATATAGATCGCCGTGACTATCCCGATTAGCCATTGCAATCCGCATGGACTTATCCATTCATGATATGAATTGACCGAAGCCCGCGAGACCGGAGCCGTGCCATGCAGCGCGAGGACCTGAAGGATCTGCTGTGGTTCCTGACCGTGGCCAGGGAGCGCAGCTTCACGAAGGCGGCGGCCGAACTCGGCACGTCGCAATCGACGCTCAGCCATACCGTCAAGCAGCTCGAGGCACGGCTCGGCGTGCGGCTTTTGACCCGCACGACGCGAAGCGTGGCGCCCACGGAAGCCGGCGAGCGGCTCTACCAGTCGCTGCTGCCCCGTTTCGAAGGCATAGAGGCGGACCTTTCGGACCTCGTCGCTTTCCGCGACAAACCCGCTGGCACCGTGCGCCTCACGCTGTCGGATCATGCGCTGCGGATGATCGTCTGGCCGAAGCTGCAGCCGGTGCTTGGCGACTATCCCGACCTCAACGTCGAGCTCTACAGCGACAACGGCATGCGCAACATCGTGGAAGAACGCTTCGACGCCGGCGTGCGGCTGGGCGAAAGCGTCGACAAGGACATGATCGCGGTGCGGATCGGTCCGGACTGGCGGCTGGTGGCCGTCGCCTCACCCGGCTATTTCGCGCGCCGGCCCGTCCCCAAAATACCGCAGGACCTCGTCGGGCATGACTGCATCTGCCTGCGGCAGGCCACCTTCGGCGGCCTCTATGCGTGGGAGTTCGAGAAGAAAGGGCGCGAGCTCCGGGTCAGGGTGGACGGCCAACTGACCTTCAACACGACCCTTCCCATGGTCGACGCGGCGCTGAGCGGCTACGGCATCGCCTATGTCCCGGAAGACCTCGTCAGCCGGCATGTGGCGGAGGGCCGGCTCAGGCTCGTGCTCGACGACTGGAGCCTCCCCTTCCCCGGCTACCACCTCTATTATCCGAGCCGGCGACAGCTTTCGCCGGCGATGGCGGTGGTGGTCGACGCGCTGCGGCACCGCGGGTGAATCGCCGGCGCGGACAAGCGGGTTGGCCGGAGCAGCCAGCCCGGTCGCATTCGGCCGGTCCTCGCGCCGAGCGCGCTCGCGTCGACAGCGCAAGGCTGCTCCGCCCGCTGGTAGGCACGCTCAGGCCGCCTGGCGGAAGATATGGCCGCCGTTGCGGGCCACGATGTCGTCGACGGCCTGCGTGCTGCCTTCGTCCGCCTCGACGATCAGCGCGGTCATGCCGGGCCGCATCTGCGTGGTGACGGAATCGACGAAGTCGTCGTCGAGCGTTGCCATGATCGCGTCACCGCCGACCCCGGTGAGTGCGCCGATCGCCGCGCCGAGCGCCATGCCCGGGGCGCCGCCGAGCAGCCCGATCAGGGCGCCGGTTCCGGTGCCAACGGCGGTGTTGAAGAGCGGACGCTCCTTGCTCTCCAGCAGCGAGACGTTGCCGCGATCGTCCTTCTTCACCATCAAGCCCGCCTTGACCTTGAAGCCGTTGCCGGCGTCCTGCAGTCGCCTGACGGCGCCCGCCACGTCATAGGCGGAGTTCATGTCGCTGAACGTCGCGACGATAATGCGGTCGGCCATGTCTTTATCCTCCATTGAACAGGATTGAAAAATCAGATCACGCTCAGGGACTAGCGGGAGTCAGTGCGCGTATTCGAACGGCGGCATCGCCTTGACGATGTCCTTGGTCGCGCCAGGCAGGACGAACTTGCCGTCGACCTGCTTGAACTGGCTGACGGGGATGGCGACGTCGTGCTTGCCGACACCGAGGAAGCCACCCGCCGCGATGATGGCATAGGACAGCGCCTTGTCGGGGGCGACGATGACGTCGTCGACGTTGCCGATGACTTCGGATTTCTCGTTGAAGACGGGCTTGCCCAGGATCTGGCGCTTGGCGCTCCATCCCTTGGCGACATTGCGCAGTTCCAGCGTCGCCACGCCAAGCGTGGTCGAGCCGGCGACCTGGTTCTCGGCCGCGCCGGCGCAAAGCACCGACGCGCCGAGGACGACGGCTGACAAAAGCATGCGATACATCGGGACCTCCCGGGTTGGCAGCGGACGGGGCACGATCAGCTCGCCGCCTTGGCGGCTTCGGCGTCCATCCTGGCGACCATCGCCTCGACGGCCGCCTGCTCGGCTTCGTCGACGGCGGCGACCGCGACCTGGATGGCGGCGGCGGCGTGGTCCTCGGCGCGCGTCGCATGGTGGTCGAGGCGCTTGATGTCGCGCTGCTCGCGCCACTGCGCGATCTTTTCGTGCGTGGCCTCCTTCTTTTCATCGACCCAGGCCTTCATGTTGGCCTTGGCCGCGTCGACCTTCGCCTTCCTCTCCTTAGCCCTGTTCTCCAGCGCCACGATCTGCGCCCGAGCCTCGACCTTGGCCTTGTCGGTCTTGGCCGTCACCTTCGTCTTCAGGTCGTTCAGGCGCGTTTCCACGTCATTGACCTTGTTGCGAAGATCCGTGCTGAGATTATCGAACTTGCTCATTTCTCCTCCTACCCGTTCGAGCATCGCCGAAGACCGGCATGCGAGGGATCATCGGCGCGGCGGGAGCAGCAAAAAAGGTCGGCGCTGGCCAGAAACCGGAGAACGCCGGCCAATCTGGGCAGTCGCGAAAAACAGTCTGTCGAAGTATCGTTTGCCGGCTTGTCTACGGGCCGGAACTGACCGAGATGTCGCGCTTGGTGTCGACCCTGGCGCGGCGATATTCATGCGGCGCGGCGTTCGTCCAGCGCCGGAAGGCGTGGCGGAACGAGGAGGCATCGCTGAAGCCCAGGGCATAGGCGATGTCCTCGACGCTGAGGTCGGTGTCGCGGACATATCGGATCGCCACCTGGACCCGCAATTCGTCGACAACGTTTCTGAAGGACGTTCCCTCGTCCTGCAACCTGCGCCTCAGGCTGCGCTCGCTCATATTGAGGGATTTGGCGACCTGCTCGAAACCGATCGGCCGCGACAGGTTGGACAGGACGAACTCGCGCACCTTGCCGGCGACGCCGGAGCTCAGTTCGAGTTCGTTGAGCAGGTTGTCGCAAAGCCGCTTCAGCTCGGCATAGGCGAGTTCGTTGCCGAAATCCGGCCGCTTGTCGAGCCAGGCGCCGTCGAAGGCGAGCCGGTTTTCCGGCTTCCCATAAAACACCGGGCAATCGAGCAAGGCGGCTCCGCCCTTGTCGCCATGCGGCCGGCCGAAGACATAGTCCACCTGCCCGGGCTTGAACGCCGCCCCCATGATGTCGCGATGCAGCGACAGATGCACGGCCATCTGGAGCTCGACGATGAATTTATAAAGCAGGTCGTCGATCTCGAGGTAAGGCGCCGGGCTGACGATCCAGGCGACCGCCCCCTGCTCCTGCCGGAAGCCGATTTCCACCAGCGGCGCCGCCAGTTGATGGTAGGCCGTGGCGAAGGCCATCGTTTCCCCGAAACTGGGGCTGCTTAGTATGGCAAAGCCGTACATGCCATAGGTCGAGACCCGGAACCTCGCGCCCGCATGGTAGGCGAACTGGGGATCGGCGGAGAGTTTGATGGCGTTGCGGTAGGATTGCAGGACCTGCGCCGCGCTGACCTTCGTCGCCGGAGAACGCAATTGCGCCGGCAGCAGGGAAACGTCGGCCAGCGCCTGCTCGGCGGCGACGCCCTCCTCGACCAGCATGTCGAAGATCGCGGCAATCTTGGCGACGGAATAGATCTTGTCTTTGGGCGACGGATTCATATGCATGCAACGGAAGCTCAGCTCGGCAAGTTACCTTGCACAAGATTTCATTTTGCCGAATTTCTCGTTGAAAGCCACAGAGAGCGTGCCGGCAATCCCGTAGGCGCGTGATTTCTTGCAGCGACGTCGCATTGCCGACACCGCGCAGGCCTGCGGCTTGTCGGTCAGCTACTTCGCCCGCTTTCGCCGGACGATGGGCGCTCCCCCCTACAAATGGCTGATGAACGAACACGTCCGCAAGGCAAGACGAAGCCGGCGGCGTGACGGACTAGTGCTTCCGGCGGTCGAAGCGGCGGAGACCTCGCGAAGGCGGCTTCGCCTAGCCCGCCTATGCGCTTGTCGTCAGGGTGGAGAGCTGATCGGTGTCGAAACGGTTGCGCAACGCGGCAAGCGCCTTCGGATCCGGGGAGCCGTTCGCGGCCAGCTTGGCGAGTTCCTCGAAATAGTGCTCGTGTCCCGGCGGAGAGACCGTCATCAGCACGCGCGCCGGCTTGTCGCCGACATTGGTGATGTTGTGCGGCACGCCGGGCGGTATGAACAGGAAGGCGCCCGGGGTCGCGCGGATCGTCTTGTCGCCGACATGCCAGACGCATTCGCCGTCGAGCAGATAGAAGGTCTCTTCCTGCACGCGATGAACGTGGAAGCCGGTGACGAAGCCAGCCGGCATCGTCCAGTCGAACATGCTCGTGTGTTTCGTATCCTGGTCGGTGACGAGAAACACCATCGGATGGCCACGCAGCACGACCCCCTTGTTCTCGTCTGGCATCCGGATGACCGGCACGGCGTTCATTTGACCCTCCATCGGCTCGACGCTTTCCCGCAAGCACTTCCCGCAAGCGCTTTCCCGCAAGCATCGGCACACAATGCCGGCGCCGGGCCGGTCAGTCGTGAAGCCGTTCCGAAATGATTGCGAAAAGATCGCAAAACGGTATCTCCTACGGAAATGGCAACAAGCCTCGCCTTTGGCCCATTTCGCCTCGACGCCGACGCCGGGATCCTGTTCCACGGCGCCGAGCCGACGCCGCTCGGCCAGCGCGCCGTCACGCTGCTGGCGCTGCTCGTCGAGCGGGCGGGCGGACTGGTTTCGAAGGATGCGCTGATCGAGACGGCATGGCCCGGGCAGGCGATCGAGGACAGCAACCTGACGGTCCAGATCGCGGCGGCGCGCCGGGTCCTCGAGGACCTTGCCGGCGGCGCAAGCTGGATAGAGACCCGGCCGCGACGCGGCTATCGCTACATCGGGCCGGCGGCCGCGTTTGACGGCCCTGCCCCGGCGGTCGCGGTTCGGGGCTGGCCGACGCCGTCCTTGCCCGACAAGGCGTCGATCGCGGTCCTGCCGTTCTCGAACCTGAGCGGCGATCCGGACCAGGATTACTTCGCCGACGGAATAGTCGACGACATCATCACCGGCCTGGCGCGCATCAACTGGCTGTTCGTCATCGCGCGCAACTCGTCCTTCACCTACAAGGGCCGCGCGGTGGACGTGAAGCAGGTCGGGCGCGAGCTTGGCGTGCGCTATGTGCTGGAAGGCAGCGTGCGCAGGGCCGGCGACAGCGTGCGGGTGACCGCGCAGATGATCGACGTATCGACCGGCGCCCACGTATGGGCCGAGCGCTACGACCGCGGCTGGGCGGATATCTTCGCGCTGCAGGACGAGATCGCGCTGTCGGCGGTCGGCGCGATCGCGCCGAGCCTGCGGCGCGCCGAGATCGACAGGGTGAAGCGCAAGCGGCCGGACAGCCTCGATGCCTACGATCTGGTGCTGCGGGCGCAACTCGATGTCGACTCCGGCATGCCGGAGCGGGTGACAAAAGCGCTCGCGCTGATCGACCGCGCCATCGAGCTCGAACCGGCCTATGCCCTGGCGCACGGCAATGCCGCGATGTGCCACCATTGCCTGTTTCTGCGCGCCGGCCTGCGGGAGGCCAGCCGTGACGCCTCGATACGCCATTCCCGCTCGGCCATCCTGCACGGGCAGGACGATGCCGCCGCGCTGACCCTTGCGGGGTTCTCCATGGGCATGGACGGACACGACCGCAAGGCTGCCTTCACCGCCCTGGAAGCCGCGCTCGCCATCAGCCCGTCATCGGCCCTCACCTACATTCTGGGAAGCGTCATTCTCGGCTGGGGCGGTGAAGCGGAGCGGGCCATCGAATGGAGCGAGCGGGGGATGCGGCTCAGCCCCTTCGATTCATGGGCATTTGCCGCCTTCGACGCGCAGGCGATGGGCCATCTGCTACGCGGTCGCTACGAGGAAGCCTGCCGCAGCGCCTACAAGTCCGTTCATGCCAACCCGGCGCACAGCATCACCTATGTGCAATTGGCCGCCGCCCTGGCCAAGCTCGGCCGGCTGGAGGAAGCGAAGGCGGCCGCCGCGCGGGTCCGCGAGCTGCACCCGACGTTCCGCTACGGCCGTCAGTTCGCGGCCGTCAATTGCGACCCCGCGCTGGCGCAAAGCCTCGGCGACGCGCTGCGCGCCGCCGGCCTGCCGGAGTAGCGCCAAGGTGGCCGCGCCTCGGCGCGCCGATGATCCATGCCATAGGCGCCAGGCTTGGTTTCCCGCAACGATGAGACGGGCCGCAGGACGCTATCGCCTCCCGAATTACTGCGGGAGCAGCCGGGAGACCTTGGGCCGCGGCGCGAAAAAGCAGCGCAGATAGGGCTGGTTGGTGATGACGTACCTGTTCTCGCAGATATGGTATCGGCCGTCCGGCGATTCCTGCACGCGGTCCGGCGGGATGTTGAAACCGTCGGGCAAATAGAGGTAGCCGCCATCGGCCCGGGATTGCACCGAAGAGTCCGGTATGGGGCGGCAATCCGTGCCGCCGCAACACTTGAAGTTCGTTACCGGTCAAACTTGTTCTGGTACCAGTCATGGGCAGTGGCGCCTGTCGCGGCGGCAAGGCACATGGCTGTGACGATGACCCTTCGCATGGCATTCCTCGACGAGGCGGAGGCCATTGCTCATTCCGGCATATGTATATTAGCGTTCCGCCAGAAACGCCATTAGCCCCTTGCGGCGCCACGGGCTGTCGGAACGGGACGATCCCTGGGCGCCTGCGTTCAGCCCTTCAGAAACTGCTCGGCCAGCAAGGCCATGGCGATGACGATCATCATCGCTCCGGAGGCCTGGCTGACCTTGCGGGCAAGCTGCGGACGGGTTTGCAGGACGATGCCCGAGCCGATGCCGACAAGCGAATAGACCACGGCGCAGTTGACGATCTGGACGAGGCCCATGGCCGTGATCTGGGCGGCGACCGGCCATGCGCCATCACGGCTGGTGAACTGCGGCAGCAACGCCAGGAACAGCAGCAGCGCCTTCGGATTCATTCCGCTGACCGCGAAGCCCCGCATCACCCAGCCCGGCCATGAACTGGAATCCCGGTCGTCGCCGGCCGCCGGAACGGGCGGATGGACGAGGATGTTGGCGCCAAGCCACAAAAGATAGCCAGCGCCAAGGACGGTCAAAACAGAAAGGACCGCCGGAAGGCTGGCGACAAGGGCGCCGACGCCCGCCGCAACCGTCAGGGTGATCACGACATAGCCAAGCAACATGCCAGAAACCGCGGGCATGATGGCCCGGTGCCGCATCCCGGCCGATATCGCGTAAGCCCAGTCCGCGCCCGGCGTCATCACCAACGAAAACGAGACGAGCCAAAACGCCGTCAACATGCCGATCGCCAAGGCCGTTCTCCCGCAAATGGTTCGTGGGAAGACTAGCGCCGCGCGGTGGGGAAATTCTTCCTATGTCTTGCTCATGGTCAGCAGTTTGAGGCAATATCTCCCCCATGGATGATATCGATCGAAAGATTCTTGCCGAACTGCAGAAGGACGGGAGACTTTCCGTCACCGAGCTTGGCGAGCGTATCGGCCTCAGCCTCTCACCCTGCCATCGGCGTGTTCGGGCCCTGGAACAGGCAGGGGTGATCGGCGGCTATCGCGCCGACATCGAGCCCGCCACGGTCGGCCTGAACTTTTCCGCGATCGTCTTCGCGACACTGCGCGAAGGCAGCCGCGACAGTGTCCAATCCTTCGAGATCGCCCTGCCTGGCATCCGGGAAATCATCCAGGCGCAGCGCCTGTTCGGCGATCCCGACTACATACTGCATGTCGTGACACGCGACCTGACCACCTTTCAGACGCTTTACGACCGGAAACTGTCGGCCCTGCCGAACGTGCTGCGGCTGACCTCCACGCTGGTGATGAAGACCGTTCTTCAGAACCGGCCGCTCCCGTTCTGAAATCCGGACCGGATGCACGTATCTGCCAACCGCATCAAGCGACGCTCATGACGCAGGACACCACCAACACAGCGGTTCTCTCCCCCATCGGCATGTCGGGCCGGTCGTTGTCGGCGCAGAGCCTCGGCGCGATGCTGGTGCTCGCAATCGTGTGGGGCCTGTCGGTCCCGATCACCAAGCTCGGCCTTGAGACGGTCCCGCCCCTGACGCTGACCGCCATGCGCTTTCTCGTCGCAGTGCCGCTGTTTCTGGTGCTGGCGGCCGGCCGGCTTCGCCTGCCATGGCAAGCAGTTCCAAGCATCGTCGTGCTGGGCGTGATGGGCATCACCCTGGGAAATGTCGCGCAATCGTTCGGCGTGCAGGGCACGTCAGCCTCCGCCGGCACGATCATTTCAGCGACGATTCCCATTTTCGTCGTCATCTTCGCCGCGATCCGGCTGAAGCAGCCGGTGACAGGCCGGCAATGGTTTGGTCTCATCGCCGCCTTTGCCGGAATTGCCCTGGTGGCCACCGGAAGCGGATCGGGAGTTGGCGACCTGTCCAGGACCACGGTCGCCGGCGTGTGCTGGATGCTGGTTTCCGCCGTCGCCATCGCCTTCTACTACATCTGGAGCGCGGAACTCACAGCCAGGCACGGCACGTTGCCCGTGGCAGCATGGAACGCCTTGGCGGGGCTGGTCGCGATCCTGCCTCTGTCGGGCTGGGAGATGGCGCACACGCCCGTGCACATCACGATGCAGGCGATATGGGTCGTCGGATATCTCGGCGTCATGGTGACCGTGGCGGGCCTTTTGTTGTGGCTTTACCTTCTGCGCACGGTCCCGGCCCGGGTCGCGGCGAGCGTCCAGTACGTTCAGCCGGTGTTCGGGATCGCCGCCGCGTCGTTTCTCTTCGGCGATCGACTGGGCCTGATGTTCGTGGCGGGCGTCGTCCTGATCCTGGGCGGTCTCGCCCTGGCGGTGGCCAACAAGCGGCCCGCCCCCGAGGCAGCCGTGACGCACGAATAAGGTCGGACGGACTTCTCGTTTGCCATCAGGCCAGCCACTGGCCGCCATCGATGTGGGTGGGCTCGCCGGCTATGACGTCGCTTCGCCTCGGCCGAGACAGGCGGGCGCGATGTCGACGGTCATTGCAATGGCGTTGCGGGCGGCCCGCGAAAGAGCGATTTTGAGGCGGCCCATTTTCTCACGCTTCATTTTCGTCAACGTTTCCGGGAAGCCGCCGATGAACGGGAATTTGCAGGACATCTGGCTGCTGGGTTCCAGCATGGCCGTCCTCGCGCTCCTGCAGCTCGTCGATCTGGCGCTGACGCTCGTGCATTCCCTGCAGGAGCGCAAAGGCATGCTGTGGCGCTATTTCGGCGCGATCGCCGGGGTGAGGATACCGGATGTCTTCGGCCGGGTCGTGTTCTTCGGCGGACTGACCATCGCATTGTGGATCGTCGGCCTCCTCGGCATAAGCGGTACGGTGCTGTGGCAAACACCGCTGGCCTTCGGCTGCCTCGGCGCCATCATCGGATGCAGGCTGTCGGACGGCCTGTTCTCGCATGTGCTGCTCGACAATGCAGGCTATCGCCCCAATCCCGGCCTCTCCTCGGTGCCGCTTTACTTCATCGAGGTGGTGGTTCTGGTCGTCGCGTTCTACCCGACCATCCGCCTGCACGCTTTTCCCGTGCTGGTCGGCTTCGTCATCGGCGCGCTTGCCTTCTATGCCGTCATCCCGGGCCTGAGGATCCTCGGCCCGCTGATGTTCCAGCGGATGGAGCCGTGGCGGAAGGGCACTCCCCAGCCGCAGCCGTGATCAGCGTGGCCGCCAGGTTAGCAGACGCATGGCGTTGGCCGTGACCAGCACCGTCGCGCCGGTGTCGGCCAGGATCGCCGGCCACAGGCCGGTGATGCCGGCGATGGTGGTGACCAGGAACACCGCCTTCAATCCCAGCGCGACGGCGATGTTCTGATGGATATTGCTCAATGCCCGCCGCGACAGCTCGATCATGGCGGCAAGGTCGCCGACGCGGCCATGCAGGATCGCCGCGTCCGCCGTCTCCAACGCGACGTCGGTGCCGCCGCCCATGGCGATGCCGACATCGGCGGCGGCCAGCGCTGGCGCGTCGTTGATGCCGTCGCCGACCTTGGCGACCTTCTTGCCCGAGGCGCGCAGGTCGCGCACGACGCGCTGCTTGTCCTGCGGAAGCATTTCGGCATGCACCGGCAGGCCGAGGCCCTTGGCGATCGCCGCCGCCGTGCGCTTGTTGTCGCCGGTCAGCATCAGCGGCTCGACGCCGGCTTCGCGCAGCGCCGCCAACCCGGACAGCGCGTCGGCGCGCGGCTCGTCGCGCATGGCGATGATGCCGGCCGGCTCGCCGGCGACGAGCAGGACCGAGACCGACTTGCCCTCGTCGTTGAAGGCGGCGATGCGCGCCAACTGCTCGGCCGCAAGCGCGACGCGCTCGCCGACCGCCGACGGCGACCCGAGAAAAACCTCCCTGCCGCCGACCTTGCCGGCGACCCCTTTGCCGCCGAGCGCGAACGCCTCGACCGCCAGCGGCACCGGCACATGATCGGCCTTCGCCCGGTCGAGGATGGCGAGCGCGAGCGGGTGGCTGGAGCCGGTTTCGAGCGCGGCCGCCATCGACAGCACTTCCGCCTCCCCGCGCCCGATGGCGACGATATCGGTGACCTTCGGCTTGCCTTCGGTCAGCGTGCCGGTCTTGTCGAGCGCCATGGCATCGATCGAGCCCAGCGCTTCCAGCACCGCGCCGCCCTTGATCAGCAGGCCGCGCCGCGCGCCGGCCGACAAAGCGGCCGCGATCGCCGCCGGCGTCGAGATGACCAGCGCGCACGGGCAGCCGATCAACAGGATGGCGAGGCCCTTGTAGACCCACTCGCTCCAGCTCGCGCCCATGACCAGCGGCGGCAGCACCGCCACCAGCGCGCCGAGCACCAGCACGGCGGGCGTGTAGACCTTCGAGAAGCGGTCGATGAAGCGCTCGGTCGGCGCCTTGCTCTCCTGCGCCTCCTCGACCAGCTTGACGACGCGCGCGATGGTGTTGTCGGCGGCGGCCGCGGTGACCTTCACGCGCAGCACGGCGTCGGCGTTGATGGTGCCGGCGAACACGATATCGCCCGCCTTCTTGCGCACCGGCACGCTTTCGCCGGTGACGGGCGCCTCGTCGACGGCGCTCTCGCCCGCGACGATCTCGCCGTCGGCCGCGATCCTGTCGCCGGGACGGACAAGGATGATCGTGCCGACGGACAGGCTTTCGGCGGGCACTTCCTCGACCGCGCCGTTGCGCTCGACGAGGGCGGTCTTCGGCACGAGGGTGGCGAGGTTCTGGATGCTGGCGCGGGCGCGCCGCGCGGCGACGCCTTCCAGCAGCTCGCCGACGAGGAACAGGAAGACGACCGCGGCCGCCTCTTCCGCCGCGCCGATGATGACGGCGCCGACGGCGGCAATGGTCATCAGCGTTTCGATGGAGAACGGCGTGCCGGCGCGCGCGGCGGCGAAAGCGCGGCTGGCGATCGGCAGCAGGCCAACGCAGAGCGCCGCCACGAACGCCCACCATTCCACCGGCGGATAGAGCCGGCCGATGCCGTAGGCCACCGCCAGCGCCAGCCCGCAGCCGATGGTGAGCATGCCCTTCCTCGTCCGCCACCAGGCGCCCTGCCCGTCGGCCTCGTCATGCGCATGGGCATGGCCGCCGGCCTGGCCGTGATCGTGATCATGGCCATGGTCGTGCCCGTGATCATGTCCATGGACATGGCTGTGGCTGTGGCCATCGTCGTGATCATGGTCATGAGCGCGCTTGCTCGTTTCCGCGCGGAGCTTCTCATCCGCCGGAAAGAGGCCGTAGCCGAGCTTGCCGAGTTGCGCCTTCATGGCAGGCAGCAACGACGCGTCCTCGGCATGCCCGACGCGCATCATGCCCGCCGTCGCCGACACGGACACGCGCTCGACTCCCGGCAGTTGGCTCACCGCCGTCTCGATCTTGGCCGCGCAGGCGGCGCAATCCATGCCCGTGACGCGATAGCGGGTTTCCCGGATGTCCATAACATCTGCTCCTTGCGCGGAGCGGCTCAGGCATAGAATCGCCAAGCCGCTCCAAGTGTTTGATTCCGCGCAATTCCCGACGCGCGAGCGCCGCGGAATTGCCTCTACCTTGAACGGGTGCTACATCCTCTAGCGACTAGAGGAGCAAGCGGAAAAATGCGCAAAGACGAATTCGCCATCGGCGAGGCGGCGCGGCAGAGCGGCGTCAAGGTGCCGACGATCCGCTATTACGAGCAGATCGGCCTGCTGCCCGCCGCCTCGCGCACCGAGGGCAACCGGCGGCTCTACGACCGCCGCGACCTCGACCGCCTCGCCTTCATCCGGCACGCGCGCGAGCTCGGCTTCGAGGTCGACGCCATCCGCACGCTGCTGACGCTGCAGGACGATCCCGACCAGTCCTGCGCCGCCGCCGACGCCATCGCCAAGGCCCGCCTGGTCGAGGTCGACAAGCGCATCGCCAGCCTCAACGCGCTGCGCGACGAGCTGCTGCGCATGGTCAGGCAATGCGCCAGCGGCCGGATCGGCGACTGTCGCGTCATCGAGACGCTCGCCGACACCACCCATGCGCATGGGCGGTTGGCAGAAGGAAACGTTCACGCTTGATGGGGTGAGCCTTCCTGGTCGCGTCGTTGAGCTGAGTTCCGGGAGCTCAGTCGCGGCGCCAATGAAACCGACGAGCAGCGCGGGCGTTGTGCATCATCGCAAACGACGCGGCGGACTCTGCGACAGGAGTCGGCGGAGCTGTTCCGCAGCCCGCGCCGCGGGCACCGCAATGCAAAGCGGAGCCACAATGAAACTTTCGACGGCCCTTCCCGTTCGGTTGGAAGGAGGATGCTGATATGACTGAACCCGGTGAAGGCAGTTCCCATGGCCGGATTGACGACAGGCAGCTCGTCATCTTGCTGAGAGAGAAAACAGGCGTATCGGATGCTCAGGCCAGGAGGCTCATAAAGGCGATAGGGCGCGACCGCCCGTCGCTTCTGCGAGAGGCCCGCATCTTGAGAGCGCGCGTTCGGACTTTCAGTTCAAGCCGCTTATGACCGCTGCGCGCGTCTGGCCGCCTGCCCACACGCGATCGCCGAAGTCGCGAAGGAACAAGATCGGCTTTGCTGCGTCATAGACAGAACTATTTGTCGTGGTCGCGGAAGAATGTCGATGGCCAAGCTGGTCTTAATCGTTGCGGCGGCACTCGCCTTCGCTTGCGGCGGGACCCGGGCGGCCAAGCTGGATTTGGATTCGGTCAACCAGGCTCAATTCGCCGAAGGCCAGCCCAGCGGCGTCAGCCCGATGCTGCTCAAGGCGCAGGTGCTTCTGGACCGCGCCCGTTTCTCCCCCGGTCTGATCGACGGCCGTGTTTCGCAAAACTTTACCAAGGCCGTCGCGGCCTTCCAGACGGCGAACGGACTGCCTTCCGATGGCAAGCTCACGCGCGAGACCTGGGACAAACTGGCAGCAGCGTCCCCCGGCCCGGTACTGACCAAATACGAAGTCACGGCCAAGGATGCGCGCGGCCCCTTCACCAGGCGTATCCCGGCCCGGATGGAGAGCATGGCCCATCTCAAATACCTCGGCTATCGCAACGCCCAGGAAGAGCTGGCCGAGCGGTTCCATGTCAGCGAGCAAGTGCTGAGAATGCTCAACCTCCGCGCCGGATTCAGCAAGGCGGGCACGACCTTGGTCGTGCCCGATGTCGGGCGCGGCGATCCTCCTTCACAGATTGCCAGCATCGAGGTCGACAAGGCATCCCGCCAGGTGCGGGCGCTCGATTCCTCGGGCATGGCAAGCGCGGTCTACCCGGCCTCGATCGGCAGCAAGGAGAAGCCCGCGCCGAGTGGCGTGGCGGAAGTCAGGCGGGTGGTCCACAATCCAACCTATCACTACAATCCGAAATTCGCCTTCAAGGGGGTGAAGACCAAGCGACCCTTCACGATAGCCAAGGGACCAAACAATCCGGTCGGATCGGTCTGGATCGACCTCTCCATCGAAAGCTATGGCATCCACGGCACGCCGGACCCGGGCAAGATCGGCACGACTTTTTCGCACGGCTGCATCCGCCTGACCAATTGGGACGCCGAAGACCTCGCCGCCATGGTCAAGCCGGGCATGAAAGTCGACTTCAAGGACGAGACCGCGCAGAACGGGCAAGTCCAGTAAGCCACCGCAGGCCCTTGGCCTTCCGGGCGGGGCGGCTGCATAAGCCCAATTTATTGTCATCCCCAATTTTTGAAGACGTTACACGGGCTTTCTCCGCCTGTAGCTTTCGGCGGCAGTTTTGCTCTGAACAGTCGGAATCGGTGGCTTGATGCAAACACATGCAAGAGTGGTGATCGTTGGCGGAGGATGCGTCGGCGCGGGCATCCTTTATGGGTTTGCCAAGCGTGGCTGGACGGACGTGGCGCTGCTGGAACGCACGCAGCTCACCGCCGGCTCGACATGGCATGCGGCGGGCCTGATCCCTTCCTATGCCCGCAACATCAATGTCGGGCGCATGATCAACAAGACCATCGAGATCTATGAGGGCCTGGAGGCCGAGACGGGACAGCCTGTCGGCTGGCACAAATGCGGGCAGCTTCGCATCGCCAACAGCCGCGACCGGCTGGACGAATTCAAAAGCTATATGAGCGTGGCCGAGGTGCAGGGCATGCGCGCGCACCTGCTGACGCCGGCGGAAACCAGGCAAGTCTGCCCGCTGCTCGACAACGATCATATGCTCGGCGCGCTTTATCATCCCGACGACGGCCACATCGCGCCGGCCGACGTGACGCATGCCATGGCCAAGGGCGCGCGGGACCGGGGCGCCAAGGTCTATCTCAACACCGAGGTTACCGGCTTCAAGCGGACCGCCTCCGGCGAGTGGCTCGTTCAAACCAACAAGGGCGACATCACCTGCGAGCACGTGGTCTGCGCCACCGGAAATTACGCGCGCCAGACCGGCGCGCTGCTCGGGCTCGAGATCCCCGCCATCCCGATCCTGCACCAGTACTGGATCACCGAACCGGTGGCCGAAATCATCGAGCGCAAGAGAGAGGGGCGGCCGGAAATGCCGATCCTGCGCGACGAAGGTTTCGAGGGCTACCTGCGCGAGGAAGGCGACGGGTTCATGTTCGGGCCCTACGAGCGCACCGCGAACCTGAAGCTGTTCGCCGAGAATGGGGTGCCCTCCTGGTTCGGTGCCGACCTCGTCGAGGAGGATTTCGAGGCGGTGTCGTGGAACTGGGAGCAGGCGCTGCAACTGGTGCCGGCCCTGGGGCGCGTCGGCATCAAGGCCAATGTGCGCGGCCCGTTCCAGATGACGGCGGACGAGCTGCCCTTGATGGGACCGGCCTGGGGCCTTCCCAATGTGTGGCTGGCCGAGGGCGTGCCCGGCGGCATCCTGTGGGGTGGCACGATCGGTTACTACCTGTCGGAGCGGATCGTCGAGGGCGGCAACAGCCTCGACACCTCCGATCTCGACCCGCGCCGCTTCGGCGACTACGCCAACAAGGAATGGACGCGCGAGAAGGTGCGCGAGGCCTGGGGCACGCATGCCGAGCAGAAATATCCGGGGCAGGACATGCCCGCCGCCCGGCCCCAGAAGACCGCGCCTTCCTACGACCGGCTGACCGAGCTCGGCGCCGTCTGGGGTGTGCTCAACGGCTGGGAGATGCCCAACTGGTTCGCGCGCGACGGGGTCGAGGCCAAGGACCAGTATAGCTGGCGCTGGACGCCCAAGGGGAACCTCGTCGGCGAGGAGGTGCTGGCGGTGCGCAACGCCGTCGGCCTTGTCGAGATGACACCGATGACGAAGTTCGAGGTGTCGGGCTCCAACGCCGCCGCGTGGCTCGACAGGATCATCGCCAACCGCTTGCCGGCGGTCGGCAAGGTGACGCTGGCGCATCAACTGACGGCGAGCGGCGGCGTGCAGGCGGAATATATGGTCGCGCGGCTCGGCGAAGAGTTGTTCTACCTGATCTCGACGCCGCGCGCGGAGCGCTGGAATTTCGACGATCTGTCCAGACTGCTTCCCGCCGACGGCAGCGTGTCCCTGAGGAACGTCACCAACGACCGCGGCTGTTTCACCGTCGTAGGCCCCAAGGCGCGCGAAGTGCTGCAGCCGCTGACCGAGATCGACCTGTCCAACGAGAGCTTCCCGTGGTTCGGCGTGAAGACCGGTGGCGTGGCCCTGGCCAGCGACGTGCGGCTGCTGCGCGTCAACTACGAAGGCGAGCTTGGCTGGGAGCTCTACCATCCCCTGCCCTACCAGCGGCAATTGCTCGATGCGATCCTGAGAGAGGGCGAGAAGCACGGCATGCGGCTGGTCGGGCTGCATGCGCTGGAATCGCTTCGGCTCGAAAAATCCTATCGCGCCATGTATCGCGACATGAACCCGGAATTGAACGCGCTGGAGAGCGGGCTGGAGCGCTTCATCCGGCTCGACAAGGGCGAGTTCGTCGGGCGCGAGGCGGTGTTGAAATACAAGGAGCGCAACGACCAGCGCCGCTCGGTGACGCTCAGGATCGAAACCGACGGCGCCAGCACTTTGGCCAATGAGGGGCTCTATAGCGACGGCGTGCTGGTCGGGCGCATCACCTCCGGCGGCTATGGCTATGCGCTTGCGCACGACATCGCGCTGGCGCTGCTGCCCGAGCGTTTTGCCAAACCCGGCACGAAGCTCGATGTGGCGATCCTGGGCGAATGGAAAGTCGCCGAGGTGGTGCCGGATTCGCCTTACGACCCGACCTCGGCCAGGGCGCGGATGTGACCGACGGGGCCGCGTGAGGCCCCTTTCGACCATGCATTCTTCGAGGGGAGCCGAGCATGCGCATCGATCGGATCAATGTCTATTCGGCGCAGTTGCCGGTCAAGAACGGCGTCTACCGCATGGCCAGCGCCGACGTGGAGGCGCTGGATTCGACGCTGGTCGAGATCGTCACCGATGACGGCTTTGCCGGCTGGGGCGAAACCTGCCCGATCGGCCCGGTCTATCAGCCACACCATGCGCTGGGCGCGCGCGCCGCGATCGCCGAGATCGCGCCCGGGCTGATCGGCGCGGAGGTAGCCTCGATCAGGTCGCTCGCAAAGCAGATGGACGAGCGCCTCAACGGCCACGGCTATGCCAAGGCGGCTTTCGACATGGCGTTGCTCGACCTGCTTGGCCAGAAACTCGGCGTGCCGGTCTCGACGCTTTTGGGCGGCGCGCTGACCGATCGGGTGCCGTCTTACTACTCCTTGATCGTCGGCCCGCCGGACGAGACGGCGAGGATCGCCGCCGACAAGGTGAAGGCCGGCTATCCGCGCCTGCAGGTGAAGATCGGCGGACGCAACCTGGAAGAAGACGTGGCCGTCGTCCACAAGGTGTGGGAAGCGGTCGGCTACAAGGCGAGGCTGGCCGTCGACGGAAATCGCGGCCTGACGGTCGCCGCCGCGATCCATCTCGACCGGCTCTGCCAGCAGATCCCCTTCGTGTTCGAGCAGCCCTGCAACACGATGGACGAGGTGGCGACGCTGAAGGGCCGCGTCACGCACCCGGTCTATCTGGACGAGAGCACCGAGGACCAGAACGCGGTGCTCAGGGCGATCTCCATGGGCATTGCCGACGGTTTCGGCTTCAAGGTAACCCGGCTCGGCGGCCTGACGAAGATGACCACTGTGCGCGACCTCTGCGCCATCCGCTCGCTGCCGCATAGCTGCGACGACGCCTGGGGCGGCGACATCATCGCGGCGGCCTGCGTGCATCTGGCGGCAACGGTCGAGCCCCGCCGCATGGAAGGCGCCTGGATCGCCCAGGAATACATCAAGGGCCATTTCGACCAGAAGCACCCGGTCGTGATCAGGCAAGGCCACATCGCCGTGCCGCAACGACCGGGGCTCGGCGTGAAACCCGAGCCCGGCATGTTCGGCAAGCCGGTGGCGATATACGGACCCTGAGCGACGCGCCGGCCAGCGCGGTCGAGGGCTGGCACCGCGCTGGTCGATCACTTCGTGAGCGACGCGGATCGTTCCGCCTTGTCCCGCGTTCTTGTCACACGCAAGGAGGAACGGCGATGGACGACGATCGGACCGAGAAGGTCAGGCAGCGTGCCTATGAGATCTTTCAACGAGAGGGCGGCATCCTCGGCAATCACGAACGGCACTGGCAGCAGGCCGAGATGGAGATCGACCGCGAGGCGGCCCTGCCGCTGACGGCGGGCGATGCCGTGCCCGAAACGCGCGAGATCGACAGCGCGGATGTGCTGACGGTGGAGGCGCTTGCCATGCGCACCGGCATTTCGGGCGACGAGGCGCAAGAACTGCTCGACAGGCTGGGCAACGACCGCGCGGCGATCGAGCAGGCGGCGCGGAGCCTGAAGGCGAAACGGCGATAGGGCATTTCCGGCAAAGCGTGAAACGGTCAGGCCCTACTGGAGCTTTGGCCGGGCATCGCTTCGCCTCGGCTTGGGCGGCTTGCTCTTGCCGCGGCGGCGGCCGGATTCGTGACAAAGCCCAGCGTGCCGGACTGATTGAGCGGTCGCCTCAAACGCGGCATTGTCGTTTCAATTTTTCCAATTTCGCTAAGATCATCTCCACTTGATTGAGAGACTTTCCGCCGAATGCAAGAAAGCGGAGAGAATAAGTGCGTCTGTTATCGGCAATCGTGTTGCTTACGGTTCTCTTGGGAATGCCGGTAGCCAACGCCAATGATTTTGCGGATCGAACGGCACTTCAGCGATCGGCGGCCTCGCTATTCATCGCCGAAAAATTCGATGCCCTCGATGCGATGGCCGATGCGTTCCGGACATCCCGTGAGAGAACAAGCAGCGGCATCTGGAAATTGACTGTCTTTTATTACGGCATCGACCCCACAGTGCTCAATCAGAGCCCCGACGAAGATTCATATCGAAGGTTCGAGAACCTGGCGCTGGATTGGTCAAAAGCACGACCGGGATTCCATTGCCGCACAATTGACCTACGCGCAGCTTCTGTATGAACACGCCTGGCTCTCGCGAGGAGGCGGCTACTGGACCGACCTTACCGACGAGCAACGCGACGGTTATCTGAAGTATCATAAAAAATTTCGGGATTACCTGGTCCAGATAAAGGATAAGGCGTCCATCGATCCGCATTGGTACGCATTGATGGCTCTGGCGGCAACAGAGGAAGCCTGGAGCGACGACGCGTTCGACTCATTGCTTTCGGAGGCCATGGGTCGCGAGCCTTACTATTATCAAACTTACTTCAACGTATTCACCCATTATCAGCCGCAATGGGGTGGAGACCCATCGAAGTTGAAAGATCAGATTTTGAAGATAAGCGAACATACCAAGCCGCAGGACGGAAACTCCTTCATTGCCCGCGCATATTGGGTTGTCTCCAGCTTTGGCGAGGATGTGACGGGTAGAACCGGCCTGGGCTGGCCCGACGTCATTCCTGGTTTTCAAGATCTCGTCAGCCGATATCCAGACCAGTGGAACCTTAATGCTTACGCAAAATTCGCCTGCCTGGCGGAAGATCGGTCGAATTTCGCGATCGCTTACAGTCAAATCAAAATTCGGCCGATCGAAGAAGCATGGAATTATCCCAATCAAAGCCTGGTATGCGCGGTCTGGGCATTTCATCCTGAGAGACATATTCAGGTCAAATAAGTGCCCTCGCCGGCAGCATGCGGCGCGACCTATCTGCGCTCCACGGTCAGCTCCACCGGCATTCTCAAGGGCGCGTCGCGTGCGTGGACAATGCCGGATATGTCCAGAAACCGCGCCAGGTGCGCTCGCCGTCCGGGTTGACAGGGCTATCACCTCGCTCTAGCTTTCGCGTTAGTGACCACTAACGCGAAATACTGGACGGCGCTCGGCGATCCGACACGGCGCACGATCTTCGAACTGCTGGTCGACCGCCCCAGTTCGGTCAGCGGGCTTGCCAGCGTGCTGCCGGTAACAAGGCCGGCGGTCTCGCAGCATCTGAAGGTTCTCAAGGATGCCGGGCTGGTGGCCGACACGCGTTCAGGAAAGGAACGCATCTACCGCATCGATCCGGATGGGCTTGCGGCCTTTCGCGCGGAGATCGACCAGTTCTGGGTGAAGACGCTCGCGGCCTATGCGCGGCTTGTCGAGCAACCGAGAGAGGACGAAGCATGATCAAGCAGCCGGCACCCGCTTCCGTAAAACACTCGGTCGTGGTCGCGGCGCCGATCGCGCGCGCCTTCAAGGTGTTCACCGAGGATTTCGGCAGCTTCAAGCCGCGAGAGCACAATCTGCTCACTGTCCCGATCGTGGAAACGATCTTCGAGCCGCGGGTCGGCGGCCATGTCTATGATCGAGGCGCCGACGGCTCGGAATGCCGCTTCGCCCGCGTGCTTGCCTATGAGCCGCCTAACCGGCTGCTTCTGAGCTGGGACATCAGCCCGCGCTGGCAGCTCGAAACCGACCTCGCCCACACGAGCGAGTGGGAAGTCCGCTTCACCGCCGAGGCGGAAAACCGCACCCGTGTCGAAATCGAGCACCGCCACATCGAACGGCATGGCCAAGGCTGGGAAAGCGTGCGCGGCGGCGTCGACAGCGATCAGGGCTGGCCGCTCTATCTGCAGCGATACCAGGCGCTTTTCGCCGAGGCGGCCTGAGGGCAGCGCCCCGCACCTTGGGCCAGAGCGACAGGAAGGAGCGAAGAAGATGGAAACCTATTGGCTGAGCATCCTCGGCGTGCTTGCGCTCTGTCTCCTGTCGGTGGCGCTGGCGGTCTATTCAGGCTCGTCCAAGGGATTTGCCGGCAAGCTCTCAGGGCCAGTCATCCCGGCGGACGACGACAACCGGCTCTACCGGATCGACCGCGTCCACATGAATTCGGTCGAGGCGCTCGCCCCTTTCGTCGTGCCGGCGGTGCTGGCGATGATGGTCGGCGTCGGGCCGGTGACGCTTGCCGTGCTCGTCTGGGCGCATCTGGCGATACGCCTCATCCACATGGTCATCTACCTGCGCGGCGGGAACGCGGCCAAGGGCGGCAGCGTCAGGACGATCCTCTATGTCTCCGGCGCGGTGGTCACGCTTGTCCTGATCCTGGTGACGGGCTGGGCGACGCTTCGCTGAGCAGCGCGTGCTTTTCGCTCCGTCGTCGGAACCCGTGGCCTCATCGGAGGTTCATCCCTGTACAACCACAGGAGATGCGCCATGGACCACACCAGCCACGTAAGACTGACCAATGCCGAACTCACGCCGGATATCCTCGAAGGCGCGACCATCTACGGCCCGGATGACGAGAAGATCGGCTCGGTCGACCACCTGCATGGCAGCCAGGTCGTCATCGATGTCGGCGGCTTCCTCGGCATCGGCGCCAAGCCGGTCGCCGTCACCGCCAGCCAGCTCGATTTCATGCGCGACGAGGACGGCGACGTGCATGCCGTCACAAGCTGGACGAAGGACCAGCTCAAGGCGATGCCCGAGCATCGCGACTGACGACGAGCGACAGGTGTGACGACGAACGACAAGGACCCGGCTTCGAGCCGGGTTCTCCTTTTCGGCCAGACGAAACGCGGGTGACCACGCGGTCAGCCAAGCAATCCCGTGAGCTTCACCGAGATCAGTGCGTTGGAGTTCGGAAAGCCTTTCACGGGCAGCCCGGTGGAGGCAGGGCCCGGCCTTGAATAATAGGCGTTTCTCACCGCCATGTTGTCATGCAACTCCTCGGCGGAGCTGCCGGAAATGTAGTGCGTGGTCGCCTTGCGGACATCGTGAAATCCCAACCCTGAGCGAGCCAGGACCTGCTCCGCCGCAAGCATGATCCGGCTGGTCTGCTCGACCAGTCCACGGGTGCCCGAATTGTCGCAAGCGGCGATATGGAAATGCCGTTCGGACCTGCTCATGAGCACTTCCACCCCTTCGGGCAAACCGTCATGCGCGTTCGCGAGGAACTGTCGTGATACGCCGGACGACGAAAAGGTCTGTTCGGCAAGCAGGTCCGCGCCGTCGCGCTCGATGCCGAGCACACCGCAGCGGTCGAGCATTTCCAGGTCCGGCGCATCCGCCACCAGTTTGGACGCGCGGTCGTTCCCCGCGAACCATTGCTCCGAAAGGAGCTTGTCCCTCGACAGCCCGGCGCGATGAAGCAGCCGCTGCATCGCGCCGCCCAATCCGTCGCCGGCCGGCGGCAGATGGTCGGCGGTCACGTTCGCCCAGGACATCCCCTCCGCTTCCACCACCTCGAGCCTGAGGCCCGTGGCTTCGTCGGCGAACGCCCGATGCCGCTTTTCCAGGGTCGAGCCGAACACATCGACCTCGATCAGCATGCCTTCGTAGTAGAAATACGGGATCGCCACCGGAGTAATCAGCACGCCCTCGCCGAAATGGCTCAGGAAGAGCGTCCTCAGCATCGCGGCGTCGCCGTCGCCCGTCTTGACGTAATAAACCGTCAGACGGGTTATCACGGTGCCGTCGCAGCCGATCTCGTCGAGGAAGCGTCCTATGAAGCCGATCACCGCCTCGGCCTGCGACGCCAGATTGCCGGGATGGAGCACTTCGCCGGCGCCGTTCAAAGGACATTGCCCGCACGACCAGACGAGGTCGCCATTCCTGACGAAGAGCGAATACGGATGGTCGATCCGCATTTTCCAGACGGCATCGAAGGGCAGGAAAGTGAGGGCTCGCGATGTCATGGAATGCCTTACCGTTGCGTACGCGCCGACGCGCCGAGATGGCGGGCCAACAGGCTGAGCGGGAAGACGACCAGGAAGAAGAGGATGGCCACGCCCGTCAGCGGTTCCAGATAGCGGAAGGAAGCGGAGCCGCTCATATAGGCGACATAGGCGACCTCGCCGACGCCGATACCGGCAAGCAAGGTGGTCGCCTTCAACAGGTCGGTGAAATAGTTCACCACCGCGGGCAGCATCTTCCTGGCCGCCTGCGGCGCGATGATGCGGCCCCAGGTGACGGCGCGCGGCAGCGCCAGCGACTTCGCCGCCTCCCATTGGCCCTTGTCGATCGCCAGGATCCCGGCACGCACGATCTCGGCCATGTAACCGCCGCCGATCAACCCCAGCGCCAGCACGCCGCAGGTCAGGCCGGAGAGGTTCGCACCGATCAGGATCGGCAGGCAGTAATAGGCCCAGAACACCGCGATCATTTCCGGCGTGGCCCGCGCGATCCGCACAACGGTCCTGGCGGAGAGCGCGACGGGCCGGCGTGAAGAAAGCGACGCCCCTCCCAGGATGACGCCCAGGCAGGTGGCGACGATGAAGGATGCAAGCGTCACCAGCGCGGTCACGCCCATGCCCTGGACGAGGCTCGGCAGGTCCGCGATCAGCTGCCTGTAGTCGAACATCAGCCGACCCTCCAGCGGCTGACCCGGGCTTCGAGGCGGTCCAGGGCGAAGGACAGAAGCATGCACAAGGCGATGTAGACGACGGCGGCGAGCGAATAGAAGGTGATCGGATTAGCCGTGTAGTCGCTGATCCGGCTGGTGGTCCGCATCAGTTCCGGTACCGACAGGATGGACAGGATGGCCGTTGCCTTGAGCAGGCTGACCAGGGTGTTGCCGATGGCCGGAAGGGCTATCGGAAAGGCCTGCGGGATGATGATCAACCGCCAGCGCTGGAAGGGTTTGAGACCCAGCGCAAGGCCAGCTTCGTGCTGCCCGCGCCCGACGGCGTCGAGGCCCGCCCTGTAGACCTCCGCCATGTAGGCGGTCATGACGACGACGATCGCGAGCGCCGCCGTCTGCGGCGCGGTCGTCTTTATGCCGGTGAGGACAGGCAGGGCGTAGTGGAGCCAGAAGAGCTGGACCAGCAGCGGCGTGTTCCTGAAGAACTCCACATAGGCGATCACGGGGAAGCGGATGAGCCGGGACGAACTGCCCATGCCGACGGACACGGGCAGCGCAAGCACGATCGACCCCACGGCCCCAAGCGCGAAATAGAAGAGGGTGAGCAGCAGGCCTTTGAAGAGAGCCGGTATGAACGGGATGATGCTTTCAACCATCATGCGGCTCCACCAGGCCAGGTCCGGCTACTTGATGCCGTACCAGGCCATCTTCCTGTCGGAGATGAAGCCGGTGGTCGTGTCATAGGCGATCCAGGTGTTCAGGAATGACAGGAAGTGATAGTCGCCCGGCCGCACCGCATAGGAATAGCCGGTCATTTCGATCGGCGCGTCGCCGCCGAGGATCTTGACCTTGGCGTTGGGATTGGCCTTCATGAACAGCGCATTCTGGAGCAGATCGCTGAGGTGGGCGCTGGCCCGCCCGGCCGCGACCTCGAGCTGTCCCGCCACGGCATTGTCGGACACGATGGTCTTCTGCTGCGCCTTCGGGAGCAGTCTCTGGCTCTGCGCCACGGCCGCCATGCCGGCGATGCTGACGATCGTGTACTTCGGATCGTCGAGCTGCTTCCAGTCCGTGGCGTCGACATCCGCGCCGACCAGCCAGGTATTCCCGGTCGTCATGTAGCTGTCGGTGAAGTCGACGGTCACGGCGCGCGCCGGCGTCCGGAACATGTCGACCATGGCGATGTCATATTCCTTCTGCATCAGCGAGGGGATGATGGTGGACCAGGTCGTGTCCACGATCTCGAGCTTCACGCCGAGGGCGTCGGCAAGGTTCTTCGCCATATCGACGTTGAAGCCTTCCCACTCACCGGTCTGCGGGTTCTTCTGCTGGGCCGGCACGGAATCGGCCATTCCGACCTTGATGACGCCCGCCTGCTTGATCTGGGCCAAGGTATCGGCGGCTTCCTCGGTGCTAGCCGCGAGAGGTTGCGAAAAGCCGAGCGCCAGGACGAAGGCCGTGACCACGGCCGCTATTTTCCTCATCATTGTTCCCCTTGCTGAAATTGGCGGGCCTGCTTCGCCCGCAGGGTGCGACAGTGGGCTCGAACACCGGCTGGGTGAAGGCCGAAAAGAGTGATAGGTCTGATAACGTCAGCTTATTAAGCAATCCTGTGACCACGGCCAGCCGAACGGAGTTGATAAGGTGAGCGATTTGAGGAAAGCGGTCGGCACGCTCGACAACCTCGTGGCGTTCGAGGCCGCAGCCCGCTTGGGCAATTTCAGCCGCGCCGCCAGGGAACTGCTCGTCGCGCAGCCGGCCATCAGCAGGCGAATGCAGCAACTGGAGCTGTCGCTGGGCGCGAAGCTGTTCGAGCGAAACGGCACCAGGGTGCGGCTGACGGCGGCCGGAGCCCAGCTCCAGGGCGTGGTGACGAACGCGTTCCGAAGCATCGAGCAGTGCGCGAGGACGCTGCCGCGCAACGATGACGGCGTGGTCTCGCTGCGCGTCAACGTCGCGGCCGCTTCGCTGTGGCTCATCCCGGCGCTCGGCGAGTTCTATGCCAACTTTCCCGATATCCGGCTGCATCTGGTCTGCATCGACGAGCTGCCGGAATTCGGCGACGGCGATTTCGATCTGGAGATCCGCTTCGGCACCGGCGAGTGGCAAGGCGTGGAGAGCTATCCCCTGCTTTCGGAAACCATCTACCCGGTCGCCTCACCTCGGTTCTGCGAAACACACGCTGTCGACAGGCTCGAACAATTGGCCGCGGTGCCGCTTCTGCAGCTTGCGAATTTCACGAGCCCGCTGATGGACTGGAGGGAATGGCTGCCGAACGACGGCAGCCCGGTCATCCGCCATTTCACCACTTACGCGATGGTGCTGGAAGCCGCCGTGTTCGGGCATGGCGTTGCGCTCGGATGGCACCACTATGTCCGGCGCGCCGTCGAAAAGGGCGATCTGGTCAGGCTGCCGGTAGCCGAGCGCAAAAGCGACTACCGGGAATTTCTTGTCGTAAGGTCTCCCGGCAGCAGGCGTTTTTCGGTGGAGCGCACCAAGACATGGCTTCTCGAACTGGCCGCGCGTGACGACCGGAGATAGCATCCGCGAAAGCGCGCCGCGGTAACCGCCTGTTGGCGGGCCCCAACGGTTGAAAACCAGGGCCCGGCTATCGCGCTGTCCATCCGTTACGTGGTGGCGGAGCGCGTCGGCTGGTCGCCGTCGCCACCGCCGTCTTCATCCCCGCCCTCGGCGGACCAGGAGGCGCGAAGGCGGTCGCTGGCTTCGAGATAGGCCATTTCGATCAGATAGGTCAGCAGCTTCTCGCCGTCGGCTTCCGTCTTCTGGCGCAATTCGCGCAGCATGCCCTGGACGAACCTCAGGGTGCGCAATTTGCTCGACTTGTCCACTTTGTGAAACTCCCGGCTCGGCAAAAATTCAGACAGCGGGGGCGAGTCCATTGGCAAGACCTAGTCCGCCGGCTGGCGCCGTCAAATATAATTCCCGCGGTCTGAGAAATTGGCTGGCAAACAAGGCCCGACTCCAGGTCCGCACGCAGGGCGGCCAGGGCGGCAACACGCTGACGGTGAGCTTCAACGTCTACCGGCCGAAGCCGGATGGCTCGACCTATCGCGACCTCACCACCTTCCACGCGGTCTGGGATTCCAGCCTGATCCTGTTCAAATACTATGACTGGGGCAAGGTCGCGCTCGATCTCGAAACCGACGTGATCCCGCATCTCGAGCCAATGCCTGCCGCCGACCAGACGCCGCAAAAATGGCTGGCCAAATGCCATGGGAAAGCCGAGGACACCCATCGCGCGCTGCCCAAGGGCACGCTGATCAAGTCGGACAACCCGCATGCGGTGATCCTCGACCAGGCCTATTTCGACCGGTTCTCGCCGGTGGCGGTCGAGCAACTGGCGCTCGGCGGTCTGCACCTGACCGCCGTGCTCAACGAGACGCTGGCGGTCGACAAGTAGGCGCAGGGGGCTGCCGCACTGGCCAGCGGTTCGCCGACGCTGTTTTCCGAAGGCAGTTCGTTCCCGAAGGCGGCTCGGGCGAAAAAAAGCCCGCCCCGGCATGCCGGAGCGGGTGCAAAACTTTCAGACAGCAAGCTTACTTGCAGTCCTTCAGCATCTTCAGCGCCTTGTCGGCATTGGCCTGCGACGTATAGGCCTTTGTCCCGGCGTCGGTCAGCTTCTTGCCGTCCGGCTTCGTGGAAACCACCGAGCATTTCTTGGTCGTGGCGTCCTTTGCCACCCAGTATTGCGTGGCGGCGAATGCCGGCACGCTGAAAAGCGCAACAACCGAAGCTGCAACCAGAACCTTGCGAATCATAGCGTTCTCCCGAGTTAAGGTCGGCCCGGCCCATTTATCCGGAAGTGCCCATCACGCCGATAGCCGGGCCAAGCCGCTGGCGAGCCGTATCGCGAATTTACCGCAGAGGGCAATTTACAAAAATGTAAAGTTCGGCCGCGCCCGCCGACACGCCGCGCCGCATCTTTTCGCGCCATGCCGGCGCACTGCCGCGCTGCGCATTCGCGGCGACATGCATCAGGCCGGCGGCGTACAGGCCACCTTCTCGCCGTCTTCCTTGACGAATTCGCGCACCGGATGGTCGAGCAGCGGCAGCACCGCTTCCGAGGGCCGACAGAGCCTCGTGCCCTTCGGCGTTACGACGATCGGCCGGTTGATCAGGATCGGATGCGCGAGCATGAAACCGATCAGTTCGTCATCGCTCCATTTCGGATCGGCGAGGCCAAGCTCCGCGTAAGGCGTCCCTTTCTCGCGCAACAGCGTCCGCGGCGAGATACCCATCGCATCGATCAGGTCCAGCAAGCGCTCACGGCTGGGTGGGGCCTTCAGATATTCGATGACCACCGGTTCCTCGCCGCTGGTGCGGATCATGGCGAGCGTGTTGCGCGAGGTGCCGCAATCGGGGTTGTGATAGATCATGACCGTCATGGTTTTGCTTTCAGGGGTTGCGGGATGCCCTCCCAACGCAGCAGCCAGCCCATCAGCGCCGGTGCGATCAGCGCGCCGTGTTGCGGCGCGAGCGGGTGCTGTTAGCGCCGCAAGGCGTACGTCGGCGCCTCTAGAACCTTATCAGGCCTTGCCCCTGGAGAACGTAGAGAGCCACGAGAACGATCGCGATTACCGCGACCCAAACGCCTGTCCTGCTCATTCGCAAATTTCCCCATCGGCTTATCGGCTATTGTGAACGCACGCGCCGCGGTTGCGTTCCGTTGGCGCGAGGTTGTAGTTCGGTGCGCGCCGGAAAGCCAATCACGACAACGTTGCCACCGGCGGCCAATCCGAGCGGCTCGCGATTGCCGTCTGGCGGGCTCGGGTGCATAGTCGTGAGGGTGGAGGCGCCGGTTTCGGGGCTGGTGAAAAGGCCATGAGCGACAAAGCGGACAATCCGGGAGTCGCGGTGTTCCCGCCGCTGCTCTTCCTCGTCGCGCTTATCGTGATGCTGGCGCTGCGCTATGCCTGGCCGCTGGCGATCGGAGGCAGGCCCCTTACCCTGGTGCTCGGTATCGTGCTGGCGGCGCTGGCGGTCGTCCTCATCGGCTGGGGACGCTCCACCATGTTGCGCGGCGGCACCAATGTCGATCCATCCAAACCGACGCTCGCCATCATCACCGGCGGTCCGTTCGGCTTCACCCGAAACCCGCTCTATGTCGGCCTGATGGGGCTGCTGCTTGGGATCGGGCTGCTCTTCGACACCTGGTGGGCCGTCATCGCCCTCGTCGCGAGCTTCCCCATCCTGCATTACGGCGTGGTGCTGCGCGAGGAAGCCTATCTGGAGCGCAAGTTCGGCGAGCCCTACCGCGCCTACAAGGCTGGCGTGCGCCGCTATCTTTGAACGTCAGCCCTTCAGCGCGTTGCTGTAGAGCGCCACGCCGACGCGGTCGTTGCGGCGCCACCGGACCAGGGCGCGGTAGGCCGTATCGTCGGCCGGAACCTCGAGCAGGAAGCGCTCCGGGATGACGGCACCGGCGGCAACGCGCAATTCGGCGCCCTGCTCGTGCTGATTCCTGACCGTGCAGCCGATCCTGATCCCACCGGCAATGATCGTGGCTTCCTTGAGCACGAATTCGCGCACATGAAGACGGCGCTCGGTCTCTGGATAATCGGCCATATCCGGCAGGCTCCCCAGGCAAGGTTGTCCTCGCCACGGGCAGCACCATAGCAAAGATGGGTTTCCGTTCCGTTAGCGGCCGCTGAAACAGGAAGTTCCGCGATCCCGCGCCGGACGCTCAACCGGCGATGACGACCCCACTCGCATGCAGCACCCAGCGGCGGCCGTCGCTGCGGAATTCGGTGAGCGACAGCGGCTCGATGTCGATTTTCCAGACCGAAGACAGCGGCGCGCCCAGCACATGCACCATGGCGGCGCGGATCGGCACGGCATGCGTGAGCGCGATGGTGTGGCCGCTCTCGCCGGCCAGGCGCTCCATCAATGCGGCGCCGCGCCGTGCGACGGCGGCGAGCGACTCGCCGCCGTGGGGCGCTGCGTCCGGATCCGCGAACCAGGCCGCCATGCCCTCCGGATCCTCCGCCTGCACCTCCTCGAAGCTCTTGCCGGACCAGCGCGCGAAATCCTGCTCGGCAAGCAACGGCTCGATCTTCGCTTCAAGACCAAGCGCCCCGGCCGTCTGCCGCGCGGCGAGCGCCGGGCTTGTCCAGACCCGGTCGGCGCGGCGCAGCGAAGCGGCCAGCACGCCCGCGCGTTCGAAGGCCATCCGTTCCGGCGCCTCGTCGCCTGGAAAGCGGCCCTTGCGCGCGGCCTGCGTCGCCCCGCTTGCGATCATCGTCAGGCGGGCGAACATGCAAAACTCCGTGGCACAAGTGAAATTCAGCCTCACGAAGGCGTGTGGGCCTTCACAATTCGTTGACAGCCGAACGATCTGCTGACAAGTGTTTCTGCATATACGGGATTGGAAGCCGGTGCGAATCCGGCACGGTCGCGCCACTGTGTTCGGTAAAAGCCGAGAGTCAGGCCTTGTTCCGTACCATCTGTCGATCAACGGGACGCAGGATCCCAAGGGAGGTCAAAAATGTCCGACACCACCTTCGCACCCAGCTACGGTCCGGTTCCGATCCCGGTCCGCGAGCTTCTGCCCTGGGCGATCTTCGCTGGCCTTCTCCTCATGCTGGCGATCTATTTCGTCGGCGCCGAGGAAGGCGCGACGTCGCTGATCCGCGGCATGTATGTGCACGAATTCGTGCATGACGGCCGTCACCTGCTCGGCTTCCCCTGCCACTAAGGGGCTAGCGACATGGTTGGAAAACTTTTGCTGCGCGGCATGCTTGTCGGGCTGGTCGCGGGAATTCTGGCGTTCGCCTTCGCGCGCGTCTATGGCGAGCCGCAGGTCGACAAGGCCATTGCCTTCGAGGAACAGGAAGCCCAGGCCGCCGGCGAGGCGCCCGGAGAAGAGATCGTCAGCCGTCCGACCCAGGCGGGCATCGGCCTCGCCACAGGCGTGCTTACCTATGGCGCGGCGCTCGGCGGGCTGTTCTCGCTGGTCTTCGCCTACGCCAACGGACGGCTTGGCTCGCTCGGGCCACGCGGGACTTCGGCGCTGATCGCGGTGCTCGGCTTCTTCGCCGTCATCGTGGTGCCTGGCCTGAAATATCCGGCGAACCCGCCATCGGTCGGCAACCCCGAGACCATCGGATACCGGACCGAGCTGTTCTTCATCATGATCGTCATTTCGATCGCGGCCATGGTGGCGGCGGTCGGCCTAGCCCAGAGGTTGTGGAAGCAGCTCGGCGCCTGGAACGCCTCGATCGTGGCCGGCATTGCCTTCCTCATCGTGTTCGCATTGGTCAAGGCGGCGCTGCCGGACATCAACGAAGTACCGGAAAAGTTCTCGGCCGTTGTGCTATGGCATTTCCGTGTCGCTTCGCTGGGCATCCAGCTCACGCTGTGGACGGTGATCGGATTGCTCTTCGGCGCCGTGGCGGAGCGCCAGCTCTCGGCCAGCAGCCAGGGCGGCCTCGCGCGCCGCTACGCCTGACGTCAATGCGTTGGCCGCCAAGGTTTTTAACCCTGGCGGCCACCCTTTTGTCTCTCGTCCTGGCGTCCGCTGTCGCTGACGCGCATAGCTCGCGCTCGACGCCTCCTCCCCCCGGCATCCAGATCCCCAGTCTCACACACGGCCAGATGGCGGTGATCGCGCGCTATCGCGACGCCATCGTCGATCTCGCCCAGCAGCAGACCGTGACCGACCCGACGTTCCGGCGGCTCTACAACCATGGCAACCTGCAATACACCTATTGCCTCTGGGGGCTGATGCCGGGGAGCCTCGGCGACGAAGCGAGCCCGTTCAATGAATGCAGCCACGCCTATCTCGCCGCGGCCAAGGCGTTGCTGACCTACATGGCCACGATGCCGTCAGCCGAGCGTGACGCCAAGGCGCTGATCTCCGATATCGATGCCGAGATGGTGCGGACCGGCGCGTCCTGGATCCTGTGCCAGTACAGTGGCGAAACCTTCAGCACCGGCGAGGTCATCGAACCGAGATGGCAGGACATGTTCTTCCATCTCCCCAGCCTTGCCGTCCTAATCTTCGCAGGTGGAGCGCTGATCGCGGCGGCGCTGGCGATCTTCCGTTCGCCAAGATCACGTCCATCTCCGGACGCACAGGACGCCGGCAGCCGGCCGAGCGACGCGCAGCTCCCCGGTCGGCCAACCCGATGACGACGCGGCGCAAACGATCGCCGGCTTCGGTAGCGATCGCCGCTGCAATCGCGCTGTTCGTCCAGGCCTTCCTGGGCGGCGCCTGGATGGGCGCACAGGCCGCAGCCGGACCGCGCGACGCGTTCGGCAACATCCTGTGCACCGCCAACGCGGACAACAATTCGCAAAACGGATCCCACAACGGCGGATATGATTGCGACTGCTGCCTGTCCGGATGCGATGTCGGAACCGGCATCATTCCCGAAGCGAGCAGCGTCGAGGCCGCCTCGACCGCCTACCTTCGAACCTCCGCCGGCAAGCCGCCGGTGGATGCGCCAGTCTGGCGCCGGGAGCTTCAACCGCTCGGCCCCCGCGCGCCTCCGGCCCGAGGGTAGGCCGGCCTCCCCGGCCAGAGACGCATGATGCCTCATGGCACAAGGCGATCTCCACCCGCAAATCCACGCTATAATCACCATTCGGGACGGCCATGACCGTCCGAAGACAAGGAATCAATCCATGCGCAACATCGTTGCCTCCACCGTCCTCGCAGCCATGTCATCCATCCTGCTCGCCGGCGCCGCCTATGCCCATGCCCATCTTGAGGCCGCGCAGCCGCCGATCAACGGAACCGTCAAGGAAGCACCCGCCGAGCTCGACTTGAAATTCAGCGAAGAGCTCAATCTCAAGTTCACCGGCGTGAAGGTGACCGGGCCGGACAAGAAGCTGATCAAGACCGACGGCGACATGCTCATGGACGGCGACAAGTCGTTCATGGTCAACCTGCCGGCGGGACTGCCGGCCGGCACATACAAGGTCGAATGGCACGCGCTTTCACAGGACGGCCACAAGACCCACGGCGACTACAAATTCACCGTGAAACCCTGATTGCGAAAGGAGCGGGGATGCCATGCGTCCCCGCTCGTCGTTCATGACCATGAGAGCCCCTCCTCCCTCGCCCGGGATCGCCTACGGATGAGCCCGGACACGCTGCTGGCGGCATGCCGCTTCGTGCATGACGGCGCGTCGATGGCGCTGTGGGGCTGCTTCGCCTATCTTGCCGCGCTCGTCCCGCGGCCGCTTGCCGAAGTCGTTGCGGGCAGGCTGACCGTCCCGCGCCTCGTTGCCGCATGCCTGGTGCTCGTCACGGCGCTGCTGGCGCTGCCGCTGCAGGCGGCAATGATCGGCGACGGCTGGGCCGATGCCCTCGACCCGCAGACGCTTCTCAACGTCCTTGGGTCGACCAGCGTCGGCAAGGCTTGGCTGGCGCAGCTTTTCGCCGCCCTTTTGGTGACGGGCGTGCAATTCGTCAACGGCCGCGCGGGACCGGTGGCGACGGCCGGCGCGTCGGGCCTGGCGCTCGCCACGCTGGCGCTCACCGGCCATGCCGTCATGCAGGACGGTTGGCAGGGTGTCGCGCATCCGCTGAACGATGTGCTGCATGTGCTTGCCGCGGGCGCATGGTTCGGCGCGCTTGCGCCACTGCTCATCGTGCTTGGCAAATTCGGCGAAGCCTCCTCCAGGGCGGAAGCATCGGTGGCGCTGCGCCGTTTCTCCACGGTCGGCCATTGGGTTGTCGCGCTGGCGATCCTTTCGGGCATCGCCAACAGCCTCTTCATCGTCGGCTGGCCGCCGCTCGGCTGGGATACGACCTACAGGATGCTGCTGACAGCCAAGATCGCCGTCGTGGCGATCATGACGGCGGCCGCGATCCTCAACCGCTACTGGTTCGTGCCGCGTATCGGCCGCAACAGGCAAGCGGCACTCGCGGCGATCCGGACAGGCACGCTGGCCGAGATCGGCCTCGGGCTCACCGCCATCCTGCTCGTCTCGGTCTTCGGCATGCTCGACCCGGCTGGAATGGACTGACTTCCTACGATCTGGAGGCGGACAACCCGCCCGCGCGAAGCGGGCGGGTTGTCCTTAGCCGATCAAGCGCCCGCGGGCTGGAATCCCGCCGCCCTGAAACGGCCGGCGCAAGAATTCCGCCAGCGGTACTCAGAAATTGCGAACCTGTTTCGGCCAGGCACTGGTTCCGGCAATGACGGCCAGCAAGGTGCGCAGCCGCAAAACGTCGGCATGCAGCGCGCCGCAGCGGTCGATCACCGCAATCTTGCGCAGCGCCGCCGCTTCCAGATCGGCGTCATGCGGAACCGACATCAGCCAGTCGATGAACACTTCCTCCGGCGGCGGCAATGGCGAGATGGCGCGCAGCGTCGCCGCGTTTTGCCCGCGCGCCTTGCGGCGGCCTTTCGGCTGGCGGGGAGCAAGCCCCGGTATTTCATCCTGCGAATCCATGTTCGTCCTTCCTTGCAAGGACTGAACCTGGTGGTGATGGAGGAAAGCACGGACGTCGGCGGCCACGGCCGGTCCGTATCTGCCTCTTGACCGCCCACCGCGATCAGTCGAGTTGAATACGTCCGAGGCTGGTTTCCGGGCTCCGAAGCCATCCTTTTCGGACCGGTTCCGACACCTTCCCAGGCTTTCGCCCAGTGGTCTCAAGTCGGAACGCGAGCTTCACTACCGTTGCGGGGGCAGCGCCGGCATCTCACCGGCTTCCCAATTATCCCCAGGCCGACTCGACCGAAGGGCACCTTGAACATCGTGATTTAAGCATCAGCCTGTTGCCGCAGTCCACATGAAAGTGACATCGGCGAATTGCACGGAGCACAACCGGCCGGGCGTCTAGATCAGAATGACGTTTCGTTGAATCGTCACCCTGATCTAACTCTTTGTTGGAGCATGATCTTTTCCGTAACCCGGTTCCCGCTTTTCGGGATCGTGCTCTAGCCGAGTTAGCCGGGCTGGCGTAAGGATCGTTCTCTGTCCAGTCCGGGATAGAATCGCGCCTGCCATGTCCGCCCCCGAAGCCTTCGCCGTCACCGCCGCCTGCTGCAGCGCGCTGAGCTCCATGTTCCTCAGCGAGCTCAAGGGCCGCGTCCCTCTCCTCCAGCTTGCCCGCTGGCAGATGCTCGCGACCTTCGTGATGACCGGCTCGGTGTCGCTGGCGCTGGGCGGCTGGCACACGATCGGACCGAGGGAGTTCTGGCTGCTCGCCGGATCGAGCTTCGCCGGCATCAGCATCGCCAGCACGACCTATTTCGCCACCATCTATTCGGTCGGTCCGCGCATCACGGCGCTGCTGTTCTCGCTCACCTCGCCTTTCGCCCTGGCGCTCGGCTATGTCGTGCTCGGCGAGACAATCAGCCGCTGGCAGGCACTGGGCGTGGCGCTGGTGCTTGCCGGCATCGTGCTCGCCATCGGCATGCCGAGGCGGTTCCTCAAGCGCGGCGACATGGCGCCGGCCATGCCGGTCGTCACCCCGTCTACCATCCCGGTCAGCACCGCGCCGGCCCCACCGCTCACCGGCCGCATGGGACCGGGCATCGTGCTCGGCGTGATCACCGCGGTCGGCCAGGCGACCGGCACCCTCTTGGCGCGGCCGGCCATGGCCGCCGGCGTCGAGCCGTTCACGGCCATGGCGCTGCGCTCTGGCCTCGCCGTGGTGCTGTTCATCGTGCTCGCGACAACGCCGTTCGGCCGGGGCAAGCGGGAGGCCGTCCAGTTCGGTACGGTCGGGCTCGCCGTCCTGTCCGCCTTCGTCGGCACCTCGCTCGGCATGTCCTGCCTGATGGCCGCGCTGCGCACCGGCAATGTCGGCATCATCTCGACGCTGTCCTCGATGACGCCGGTCATCATCTTGCCGATGGTGTGGCTGCGCAGCGGGCAAAGGCCGACAGCCGCCGCCTGGGCCGGCGCGCTGCTGGCCATCGCCGGCACGGCGCTGATCAGCATCAGGTGACCATAGCCGGCGGCACCTTCGAAACGTCAATCACCCATGCGCGTGCTCGTGCTCATGCCCCTCCGGCTCGGCCATGGCGAAGGGCAGGTCCTCGCTGTCGGCGCCGGCGTCAAGCAGCAGCCTGGCACTAAATTCGTGCGGCTCGGCCGGAGCGACGAGGCTTTGCAGGTAATGGTGGTCGCCGCCGACCGGCGACAGTGGCAGGCGTTCGACCGTGCCGCCCGGCCGCTCGATGGCGACGTTCGCCCGCAGGCCTTCCGCGTGGCGCGAGAGGCGGAGCCGCATGCGCTCGCCCTGCGGCGTGTCGACGATCTCGAGCAGCCCGCTCGCCAGCTTGCCCGAAACCAGGAAGGGATCCGGCGCGTGGTGATGCCCGCCTTCCTCCGCTTCGGCAAAGCGGACCGTGGCGACGGCAAGCGCCGGAATGTGGGCGAACATCTCACCCTTGAGCGAAGCGGCGATGTTGTTGGCGGCGGCGAGCAGCATGCCGTCGCTGACCGCGATCGTCACATCGACATGCAGCTTGTGGCCGAGCCAGCGGGCTTTGACCTCGACCACCCTGTCGACGCCCCGCACATGTTCGGCCGCATGGTGGATTTCCCCGACGATGCCCGGCTCGACGCCGTCGAGCATGCGCGTCAGCACCGAGCGCGCCGACTGCCAGACGATGCCGAGGATGGCTAAGGTGATAAGCAGCCCGATGACCGGATCGGCGAGCGGATAGCCCAACCAGACGCCGATTGCGCCGGCAACGACCGCGAGGCTGGTAACCCCGTCCGTGCGCGCGTGGTAGCCGTCGGCGATGAGCGCGGCGCTATTGATCTGGCGGCCGACGCGGATGCGGAACACCGCCACCGCCTCATTGCCGAGGAAACCGATGACGCCGGCGGTCGCCAGCCAGCCGAGGAACCGCACGGGCTGCGGGTGCAGCAGGCGATCTAGGGCCTCGTAGCCCGCCACGAGCGCGCTCGCCAGGATGATCAACACGATGACGATGCCCGCCAGGTCCTCGACCCTGCCAAGACCGTAGGTGAAGGTCCTCGTCGGTTTGCGGCGGGCGAGCACAAAGGCAATCCACAGCGGGATGGCGGTGGTCGCGTCGGCGATATTGTGGATGGTGTCGGCGAGCAGCGCCACGCTGCCCGAAAGCACCACGACGAGGATCTGCAGCGCGGCCGTGACCGCCAGGATCGCGAATGACCATTTGATCGCCCAGATGCCCCGATCGGTCGTGGCAATGGTGGCGTCAATCACGCCATGGGTGTGGCCATGCGGTCCATGATGATCGTGCCCATGACTGGCATGGTCGTGGCCATGCGACCCGAACCCGAACCAGTCCAGAACCTTTTCCCACATAGCGGCCTCACAGATATTTGGTGAGCTGCTTGAGCTCCTTGAGCGTGTCCCTGGTCGGCTCGCCGCCCTCGACAAGGCAATGTTCCATGTGGTCATGGATCAGTTCGCGCTTGGCATTGCCCACGGCGCTTTCGACGGCGTGGAGCTGTTGCGCGAGATCGAGGCAGGAGCGGCCCTGCTCGAACATCGTCAGCACGGCGGCGAGATGGCCGTGCGCGCGCTTGAGCCTGGCAACTATGTCGGGGTGCGAGCTGTGTATCGTCATGGCATTATCCTATCCCCCGGGGTAGGATACGGCAATGGCATTCGCCAGCAATTTCCCTGGTGCCTCCATGCACCGCCAGCTAGTGCGCGGAAGCCCGCGAATAGCGGCCCGGCGGCTGGCCGACATGGCGGCTGAAGGCGGTGCTGAAGGTGCTGGCCGAGCCATAGCCGACGCGTTCGGCAACCTCGGCGATGTCGACCTGCTGGCGGCGCAGGAGATCCTTGGCCAGCGCCATGCGCCAGGCCAGCAGATATTCCATCGGCGGCATGCCGACGCCGCGCACGAAGCGGTCGAAGAAGGCCGAGCGCGACAACGCCGCCTCCTTCGCCAATTGCGCCATGGTCCAGGGTCGGGCGGGATCTGCGTGGATGTGCCGGATCGCCTCCGCCAGCCGCGCGTCGCCCAGACCGCGCAGCAGTCCAGCCGGCGCGTCGGGCGCCTGGATCAGCCGCAGGGATTCGACCAGCAGGATCTCGACCAGGCGGGTCAGCACGTGATCGCGCCCTGCCTGCCGCCCGGCGGCCTCGTCGACCAGCAGCTTCACCAGGATCGACAGACGCTCGACGCCCCGGACATGGACCTGCCTGGGCAGCAGCGAGACGAGCAGGCCGGAGTCCTCGCCGTCGAAGACGAAAAAGCCGCCAAGCATGCGCAGGTCTGGCGGGCCGTCCTGCCTGCCATGTCGCATTTCGCCCTCGGCGCTCGCGGCAAGGCTGGGGTCGATCAAGGTCGGGACGACCGGCTCGAACCCCGTCATCGTGAAGCCGGGCGTGGTCGGCAGCAAGACGAAATCGCCGGCCTCGAGCGTCAGCGGCGTTTGCCCGTCCACGGCCAGGCGGCACGCCCCCTCGACCACGACGGCGAAACCAGGATGACCGAAATCGAAATAGCGTACGCCCCAGCGCCCGGCGCCGCTGATGCCCTTGGTGAACACGGCGCGAGGACGCAGCAGGGTTATGACTTCGGAAAGAGGATCGACCATTTCCGGATCATTGCAAATAAAACTTGGACTTTCAATCGTAGATCGTCCGACTCTCCGTGGGTAGCTTGGGCCGTGAACACAACAAGGAACGATCCCATGAAAACCATCCTGATCACCGGCGCATCCTCCGGCTATGGCCTGGAGACGGCGCGCTATTTCCTTTCGAACGGCTGGAACGTCATCGCGACAATGCGCACCCCGCGCGAGGATTTACTGCCCCGCTCCGCCTCGCTGCGCCTGCTTGCGCTCGACGTGACGGACGAGAACAGCATAGCAGCGGCGATCGAAGCCGCCGGCCCGATCGACGCGCTGGTCAACAATGCCGGCATCGGCGTCGTCGGCGCCTTCGAGGCGACGCCGATGTCGCACATCCGCAAGGTGTTCGAGACCAACACTTTCGGCGTGATGGCGATGACCCAGGCGGTGATCCCGCAGATGCGCGAGCGGCGCTCGGGCGTCATCGTCAACGTAACGTCCAGCGCCACGCTGGCGGCGTTCCCACTGGCCGCAGCCTACACGGCGAGCAAGCAGGCGATCGAAGGCTTTACAGGTTCGCTGGCGCATGAGCTCGGCCATTTCAACGTGCGGGCCAAGCTTGTCGAGCCCGGCTACGGCCCGACGACGAGGTTCACGCAGAACACCCAGGTCCGCGTCGAAGACCTCATTCCGGAAGCCTATGCCGATTTCGCCGCGCCGATCTTCGAGGACTTCGCCCGGCCGGCCATGACGACGAGGGAAATCGACGTCGCCGAGGGCGTGTGGCGCGCCGTCAACGACACGACCGGCACGCTGCGCTTCCCGGCCGGGCCGGATGCGGTCGCGCTGTCGCGGGCGGCGTAAGGGACGTCGGGCTGCCCCAGGCCCATCACCTACAACTTGTCCGGCCAGCGTTGAGCGCCATGCATGACCGTCAGAATCTCGACGGCTGACGCAGTGACGTGATAGGCGACCATGTAGGGGATGTCGGGGAACACCAACTCCCGCGTCCCCCCAATGCGGCCGGGGCGGCCCATGTTCGGCTGCTCTCCGAGATTGTCGGCCGCCGATACGATGCGCGCGATAACCCGACCGGCAGCGGCCGGGTTATCGCTCAGGATATGATCGCCGATCTGATCCAGCCGCAGCGTCGCCCTGCGGGTCCAGCGGACAACGCGACGGCTCATGAGTTAGGCTTGACGTACTTGGCAACAACGCTTGCGAATTCGTCTGGACCGGCAAAGTCACCGGCTGCGGCTTCCGCGAGACCAGCCTCGATCTCGGCCAGTTGCCACTCCTGGCGAGCGACATACTCCTCAATGGCTTCCGCTGCCGTATAGGATCGGGACCGATCCATCTTCTGTGCTATTTTCTCCAGTTTTCTTGCGGTGTCGTCAGACACGCGCACGGTAAAGGCAGCCATGCCGAAATCCTCGTTGGTTCATCTTGATTATCTTTGAACCACTCTGGTTCGTCAACGCGCGATGCGACTGCAACGTCAGCATGGACCGTCACAGAAAGGCTACGATGGATTCCGGCGGCGCATCTTCCCGGCGGCGCCGTTAAGGGCCAGCGTTGCCGACCGACGTCCTTCGGGATCGGCGGACAGGGCGCAACCCTGGCGCGCAGCGGCGAGTGCCGCGCGGATTGCTTCGGCTTGCTCGGGGGAAAGCACCCCAGCCCAACGCCGGGTGACATATACTTTCATATATCCTGACGGTACGAATGTATATTCCAACCGATGCAGGTTGATACTTGTTTCGGCCCATGCCCGGGCGTATCTGACCCTTGTCAGACGGCTGGGATCCAACCCGGCCGGAGACACAAAGGAACGCAAAACAATGGCAAGCGACAGTAGTCGAGAAAGTAAGCCGTTGCGGCTGTACGGCAGGGTCTGATCACGCAGTCTCGCCCGTACCGGCGCAGCGGCGCCCGTGAGGTGAGACATGAAAATCGCAATCTTTGCACGTCGTTGCATGGCTGCGCTCGCGGGCGCTGGCCTCAGGAATTCGCGCGCGCCTCGCGTCGTTCGCACGCAGATAACGCCGGCCATCCGCGTGGTCAGCCGGGCCGGCCGCAAGGGGCGCGGTCCGGTGGTGCGGTGGCGCGTGAGCCCGGTTACCGGCCGGCTGGAATTGCACATCGTCGAGCATGGCGACTGGCCGGGCGAACATGGCCGCTTCTTCGAACGGTTGGGAGCGATCCTGGCCGTCCATCAACGGTCGCGTCGGTGACCGGCATCGCCGGCGCGCTTCATGCGCGTGTATGATCCGCATGACGGCTGTCGCCTCGACCGTCACATTGCTGTTCGAACCCAGTGGGATTGTGCCGTTCCCCTTCCGGAAGAGCCGTCATGAAATTCGTCGAAACCTTTGAATTCTATCCCTTCCTGAACACCGCGGTGAGTTTTGTCGCGGCTTTCATCCTGGGCACGCTGATCGGCGCCGAGCGCCAGTACCGCCAGCGCACGGCGGGCCTGCGCACCAACGTCCTGGTGGCCGTGGGGGCAACGGCCTTCGTCGATCTCGCGCAAAGGATCTCGGGGACCTCGGATGCCGTGCGGGTCATCTCCTATGTGGTCTCGGGCATCGGTTTCCTGGGCGCCGGCGTGATCATGAAGGAAGGCATGAATGTTCGCGGCCTGAACACGGCGGCGACGCTCTGGTGTTCGGCCGCAGTGGGATGTTGCGCCGGAACGAGCATGATCGCGGAGGCGGCCTTGCTGACGGTGTTCGTGCTTGCAGGCAACACCTTGCTGAGGCCGCTCGTCAACCTCATCAACCGCATCCCGATCAACGACCGGACCATGGAAGCGACCTATGAGGTCAGCATCATCTCGAACAAGGAGGCGATGCCGGAGATGCGCGACCTCCTGGTCGAGCGCCTCGAACATGCGAACTATCCGGTCGGCGACGTCGAGGTCACGGAAAGAGGCGACGACACCGTCGAGATCGTGGCGACGCTGGTCAGCACGGCGGTCGACCCGCATGAGATCGAGGCGGTGACGACCTTCCTCGAAAAGCAGGCGGGCGTATCCAACGCCTCGTGGGATGGCAGCACCAAGGACTGACTGTCGATCGGCGACCAACTCGGTCGGCTCGATAGGGAGCCGAGGCAATGTGACTGCAAGGGAGCAGCAGCCGCTCGAACAGCTCTAATAAAACCTCAGCGGCACGGTGAAGGGCCAGCTTCGCCGGCCGGCCTCCTTCGGGATCGGCGGAAAGGGCGCGGCCTGCCGCACGGCCGCCAGCGCTGCCCGGTCGAGCGCCGGATTGCCGCTCGAGGCTGCAAGCCGCACGCCGCCGACCCCGCCGCCGGCGCTTACGGTGAAGACGACCATCACCGTGCCGTGCATGCCGATGCCGGCGCGCCGGGCCGCGCTTTGCAGATGCGCCTGCACCTGGCCGGGATAGGCGGAAGCCGCCCTGCTGCCCGAGCCTCGGGCGGCCGCCTTGCCCGCCGAACCCACGGCCGGGCTGCTTGCGCCGGCCGCGCCCTGGACAGCGACCTGTTTGGCCGCCTTGTCCTTCTTCGCCGGAGCCGGCTTGGCAGCGGCACTTTCCTTCGGCTTTCCGGCCTGCTTCCTGGCGGCCGGTTCCTTCGGCGCGGCGGTGTGCCGCTTGCGGTCGGGCGCGGCTTGCTTCTCAGGCGTGGGCGACCCGGCTTTGCGAGGCGGATCGGCGGCGGGCGGATCGGCTTTGTCCGGGGCCGGAGGCTCGGCCGATGCCTGGGCCGGAACGGCCCTGGCCGGCACCAGTCCATCGGAGGGAGGCGGCGCCAGCTCGGCGGGCTCCGGCTTGGCCGGCGATTGCGGCGCGACGGTTGTTTCGGCAGGCGCTTGCGATGTCAGCACGTCCGGCGCCGGTTGCGAAGCGCTCTTCCCGGACGGCGCGACCGGCAGCGTGGGGGCGCGATCGCCGCGCTCATCGGCAAGCGCATCCGGAGCCGCAACCTTTGCCGGCGGGCCTTCCGGGCCAGCGGTGGGTGCTGTCGGCTCGTTCCGAGCTTCGCCGTCGGGCGCCTCCATCGGTCGCCCGGTCCCGGCGGGCCGTTCGGTCTCAACCGAGGCTTCGGCCCTGGGTATCACCACGGGCGGCGATGGCCGAGGCGCGCGGTCGCTCAGTTCCGTGGCGACGGCATTCGGCAGGGACGCGCTTCCGGAGGCCTCGGCCGGTTTGCCCTGGCTGTCCTCGGCGCTGTCGGCGGTGACAAAGGCGACGCTGACGGTATCGAGCATCGGCGCCGCGAACTCCCGCGACTGCACCGTAGCGAAAAGCAGGGTCAGCGCGGCGATGTGGATGAGCGCCGAATTGCCGAGCGGCGCCGCGATCCTTGCCGGCGCGGCGACCTCGGCCGGCCCGGCCTCGGGTACGGTTGGCAACTCGGTTCGTGGATCGACCTCGCCCGGATCGATCGCATCGGGCTCCAGGCTGTCCGGAACGGCGGCGACCGGATCGGCCGGCCCCTGCCCGGGCGTGAGCCCGAGCAGCGGCGACCACGGCGGATCGATCCGCTCAGTGGCCAGGCGCGTCGTCATCTTCCGTTTCGGCATCGCCCTCATGGGCCGCGAGCCACGTGTTGAGCAGAGCGAGGCGCGCCTGATCCTGCGCATGCTCAGCCAGATGTTTCTGCTGGCGCAACGCGAGGCGAACCGCGGCGCGCTCGAAGCGGCTTTGCGGCGCCTGCGCGGTCTCCGGCGCCAGGCCTTTCGCCAGCGCGGCGATGGTCTTGGCCTTGGCTGACACCATGTCGCGCGGTCCAAAGCGCTCCAGCATCGCCTGGAAGTCCTCGAACAGATCGGTATCGAACGGCCTGTCCTCGCCCATCGCGCCGATCACCGGGTTGCCGGGATGCAGATAGCCCAGCGGCACGAGGCCTTCGGAGATCGGCGTGTTGGCCGAATGGGTACGGCGGCTCTTCAGGATTTTCGGCAGCACATGGGTGTGCGGGCCGGGCGGCGAGACGCCGCCCGTGTCGGGACCGCCGATCTTCTGATAGACCTCGACGCGGCCGATGGCCGTGACCGCCACGCGATGCGGATGGATCGACAGGATCGCCGGCATGGCGGTGTTGGAATGGTCGAACACCGAGCGGCCGAGATTGGCGCGCAATTCGGCCAGGAGCTTGGGGTCGCTGGTGCGGATCAGGAAATCGCATTGCGGCAGCGCAAGCCCCATGTCGAACAGGATGCCGGTCCGGTCGATGCCGCGGATGGCGTCGTCATCGGGGCCGAGCTCGGTCAGCACGGCGCGCGCGTTGAGCCGGGCGACATCCTCGGGCAGGCAAAGTGCCAGCGCCTGCGTCCAGCGGTGGCGCTTGGGGCTCAGCGTCTCATAGGCGAGTGGCACGATGTCGCCCAGCCGGCCGCGCGAGATGCGGATCGCGCCGCGCCTCGTGGCGCGCGTCAGCGCCGCCGGCTCGTCGATGACAGCGACCTCGCCCTCGTCCTGGTGGAATTCGGCAATGGCGCCGAAGGAGCCCATGCTCCAGCCGGAACGCCAGTCGCCGAGGTGGCGGCGCAGCATCCTTTCGAGATCGGCGGCGCCACCCTTGCGCACCGCGCTAGAGCGCTTGTACGGGATCGTCTTGGTCGGCGTCTGGATGGGCTCCACATTGCTCATCGTCGCGTTCTCCTTATGATTTCCCGGCCAGGCTCACCGGCTGCACGACCATGCGGCCGCCGGCCTCGCCGAAATGCGTCTCCACGCCATAGACGGCGCGCATCGTCTCGGGCGTCAGCACGGTCTCGGGCGCGCCGTCGGCGACCAGCCGGCCGTTGGCGATCAACAGCAACCGTGAACAGAAGCGCGCCGCGAGGCCGAGGTCATGCGTCGAGGCGACAACCGAGCGCTCAGTTGCGGCAAGCTCGCTGAAAAGCTGCATGACCGCGATCTGATGCGCCGGATCGAGGCCGGCTGTCGGCTCGTCGGCGAAAAGCAGCGGCGTCTCCTGGGCGAGCGCACGGGCAATCAGCACCCGCGCGCGCTCGCCGCCGGAAAGCTCCGTCGCCGGCCGGTCGCGGAAGGCGCCGACATCCATGCGCGCGATCGCGCTGTCGATTGCGGCGCGGTCGGCGCTGCCAAGAGGTGCGAAACGCGCGAGATGCGGCGTGCGGCCAAGCGCCACCAGCGCCTCGACCGGCATCGGCCAGGCGACATCGCGGTCCTGCGCCAGATAGGCGGCCTTCAGCGCCATCTCGCTGGCGCTCAAGCCGCTGGTATCCTCGCCCGAAAGGCTCACCCTGCCGCCATGCGGAAGCAATCCCATCAACGCCCGCAACAGCGTCGACTTGCCGGCGCCGTTCGGGCCGATGAGGCCGATGAACTCGCCGGGCCGCAAGTCGAAGGAAATGTCCCGCAGCACGTCCCGGCCGCCGAGCGTCGCGCCCAGCCCTTCAACGCCAAGAAGCCGTTCGGCGGAAAGCAGCGTCATGCCAGCCTCCGCCGTTCGCGATAGACCAGCCACAGGAAGAACGGCGCGCCGACGATCGCGGTCAAGACGCCGAGCTTGAGGTCGCGCCCGGGCGCCACCAGCCGCACCAGTATGTCGGCGGCAAGCAGCACGCAGGCGCCGCCCAGCGCGCTCGCCGGCAGCAGCCGCGACGGCCGGCCGCCGACCAGCGGGCGCAACAGATGCGGCACGACGAGGCCGACGAAGCCGATGGCGCCGGCGACGGCGGTGGCGGCGCCGACGGACGTGGCCGTGCCCAGCACCGCCAGGAACTGCACGCGGCGCATGTCGATGCCCATCGAGGCGGCGGTGTCGCCGCCCAGCGTCAGCGCGTCGAGGGCGCGGCCAAGGCTGGCGAGCATCGCCCAGCCGACCAGCATGAAGGGCGCCGCCAGCCAGAAATGCGTCATCGAGCGGTCGGTGAGCGAGCCGAGCATCCAGAACATGATTTCGAGCGCGGCGAAGGGATTGGGCGAAAGGTTCAGCGCCAGCGAGGTCATGGCGCCGGCGAAGCTCGATACCGCGACTCCCGCGAGGATGATCGTGAGCACGCTGCCGCGCAGCCCGGCCAGCGCCTGCACCACGACGACGCCCAGGAAGGCGGCGGCCAAAGCGGCCAGCGGCAGCGCCAGGGGGAAGATCGCGGTGAGCCCGGAATAGATGGCAAGCACCGCGCCCAGCGAGGCGGAAGCGCTGACGCCGATCAGGCCGGGTTCGGCCAGCGGATTGCGCAGGTAGCCTTGCAGCACCGCGCCGGACAGGCCGAGCGTCGCGCCGATCATCAGGCCGAGCAGCGCGCGCGGCAACCGCACCTCCTGCATGATCAGCGCGATGGCGTCGCCCTTGCCGGAGAACAGCGCGACCATGCTGTCGCCGAACGCAATCGCCGCCGGCCCGACCGTCAGCGACAGCACGAAAAGCAGCGCCGTGAGCAGGAGCAGCGCGAGAAGGACCAGACGGTAGCGGCCGGTGTCGGTCATTGCGGCTTCGGCCTTTCCGCCGCCTGCCGCAGCAGCCGCACGGCCTCGGCCGTGAAAGGCGCGCCGCAGATCGTGTATTTGGCCGGGATGTCGGTGTGTATGCTTTCCCGGGCCAGCGCCCGATAGGCGGGATGGACGAAATTCTCCTCGGCAAGCGCCGCGCCCTTCTCGCCGCTGCCGCCGTCGGCCAACATGTCCGGCTTCGCCAGCACCAGAAACTCCAGCGGCAGCCGCGCCGTGCCTGTGTAGCCGAGCCTGGCCGCGATGTTGTCGAGCCCGGATTTTCGAATGATGTCGTCCATCAGCGTGCCGCTGCCGGAGGTGTAGCTGTTGGCGTACCAGGCGGCGACGGTCTTTTGCGGCCCCTCGCCTGGCTTCAGCGCCGCCAGCTCGCTGTCGAGCTCGGCGGCAAGCGATGCCGCGCGTTCGGGCTGGCCGAGCAGGTCGCCCATCCTTTTCAAATTGGCGCGGATGTCGTCGAAGGAGTTTTCCGGCTCGAATTCCTCGACGCGGATGCCGAGTTTTCGAAGCAGCCCGACGGTCGCTCGCGTCGTATAGGTGCCGGCCAGCACCATGTCCGGCTGCATCAGGAATATCTCTTCCGCCAGGCCGTGATTGACCGCATAGCCGCCGGCCTCGGATGCAAGCGCCGAGGAGCCGGCATCGGCGGCGAGATAGGACACCGAGTGGAGTTGCCCGGGAGCGGCGATCAGCATCGCCATCTCGTCGGTGCACAGGTTCATCGAGACGACGCGCCTGGGCGGGCCGTCCTGCGCGGCCGCATGCGTGGCGAGGCCGGCGGGAAACGCCAGGATCGCCAGACATGCCGCGCGGATGACCGCCCTCTTCATCGCCTAGAAGTTCCCTCTCATGCCAAGGAAGGCGGTGCGGCCGGGCGTGTTGTAGCCGAGCACTTCCTGGTATTTCTCATCGAACAGGTTCTCGACGCGGCCAAAGGCTTCGAGATGCTCGCTGATCCTGTAGCTCGCGCCGACATTGACGACCGTGTAGGCATCGAGAGTGACCCGTTGATAGGCAGCGAAGTCGGTGTCCACCATCTTTCCGTTGAAGACAACCTCGCCGAACACCCGGGCGCGGTTCTCGTCGAAGACATAGGCCGCGTTGAGCGATCCGGAATGTCTGGGGCGCCGCACTTCCTCAAGCCGCGGTCCACCGGCCACGGTCTGCTCGGTCGCGTCGGTGTAGGTATAGGTGGCAGTGGCGGTGAAGCCGTTCATGAAGTCGAATGTCGCCGAGAGCTCGACGCCTTGCCGCTTGCTCTCGCCATTGCTGTTTTTCGGCGTCGGCAGCGCGCCGCCATAGTCGGTATAGATCTCGTTGGTCAGGTTCTGGTTGAAGTAGGTGATGTCGGTGACGAGGCGACGATCGAAGAAGCCCTGCTCGATGCCGATGTCCCAGCCGAAGCTCTCCTCGGGCTTGAGGTCCGGGTTGCCCTGGAAAGCAGAAGGCAGGTAGCCGAACTGCTCGTAGAACGTCGGATTGGTGATGCCGGTGCCGACGGAGGCATGCAGCCGGCTTTCCGAGTTCGGCACCTTCCAGGCGCCGCTGAAGCTCCAGGTTGTGTCGTCGCGGAAGCGGTCGTTGAGATCGTGGCGCAGCGCCGCGTTGACCGAAAGCTGGTCGAAATAGTCGCCGCGATACTCGCCGACGAAGGAGTTGCTGGTGCGCGAGAAGGTCTCGGTCAAATGTGATGGTGCGAAGGTCTCGCGCAGCCACTCATAGCCACCGGTGAGCTGATGGTGGGCGTCGAGGAAGCCGGGCGTGTCGAATTGATAGGACGCCTGATAGGAACCCTTGTAGCGGTTGCCGTCGTCCCAGGTGTAGGGCGTGTAGTCATCAAGGCTGGAGAAATTATCACGGTGCGTGTCGCTGCCGGTGAAGCGGGCTTTCTGGGTTAGCGCACCATCCATCGAAACATATGTCGCGCCGACCGAACCGAAGAACTCGCGCGTCGCCGTCCAATCCGGGCCTTCGATCACCTGTCCATAGGTCGGCCAGGCGGGATATCTGAAATCCTGCGGGTCCGTGTCGCTCTTGCGGTCGACATAGCGCAGCGTGCCGTCGACGGTGAGGTTCGGCGCAAGGTCGAGCGTGAAGCGGCCATTGAGCGTGGCGTTGCGGTCGCCGTCCTTCTCGGTGCCGACCGGCGAGATGTCGAAACCGTCATTGCGGCGGAAGGCGCCGGACAGCGCGACGTCGTAATGCTCGCCGCCGCCCGACAGCGCAACGCCGCCGAGGAAGGTGCCGTCGGTGCCGCCTTCGGTGCGCGCGTTCATGCGCCAGCCATTGCGCTCGCCGCGCTTGGTGATGATGTTGACGACGCCGGCGGTGGCGTTCGAGCCCCAGAAGGCGCTTTGCGGGCCGCGCAGGATCTCGATGCGGTCGATATCGTCGACCAGCAGGCTGCCGAAATCGAACTCGCCGCTCGAGGTCTCCGAAACCTCGACGCCGTCGATCATGACGAGCAGATGATTGGCCTCGGCGCCGCGCACGCGCACCTGGGTGAAACCGCCATAGGAGCCGGTGCGCGAAACGGCGAAGCCCGGCACCTGGCGCAGCGCATCCGCGACATAGCGCACCTGGTTCTTCTCCAGTTGCTCGCCAGTGATGACGGTGAAGGCCCGCCCCGACTTCTCCTGCGCGACCGGCGTCAGCCCGTCGGTGACCAGGATCGGCTGAAGCTGTGTCGGCTCATCGTCCTCGGCGACCGCCACCCCACCCCAAACGACGCCCAGCGCCAGCGCGGTCGCGCCGGCGCGGATGATTGCTTTTTGCATGTCCACCACCCCCGAATCGAATTGGAGGGGATCACTTCCACTGTCCGCCTCCGGTTTGCGACAAACCACAGGCGGATGGACGTGACGGGATTCCTGGCTGCGAAAAGCATTCTATAGACCCCCTGGCCGTCTCCGGCATGCGGCAACACTTGCTACGTGTCACCGCCACGGACGACCGCGCCTGACCACACCCCGGGATCAAGCATGGGTGACTGGAACAGGCAGGTCTCCTGACTTCCGTGTCGTCGCCGCCTCCCGCCTTCCCGGCCGGAATCCGGCCAGTGGCATGTTGGGAGGAGCTCAACGGTTACAGTTGCGGGGGCAGTCGCGGCTTTGGCCAATCTCTCGGCCGCACCGTGTTCCCTTTTCATCCGCCTCGCGGCGGAACCAGCTCCGGGCGCGAGACTATTGGCGGGCGGGCGGGCTTGTCAACGCGACCGTACGATTGACCTGTGGGCCGCGGCGAATGCCGGCAGGACCCCATCTGTCAGATCAAGCCGGGTTTCCGCATGCGGCGGAGGCGGCGAACAGCAACAGCGGCAACCAAACACTTGTTTTCCCGTTTATTTCAGCGGCGCTGGATGCTCACCGCGCCCGTCGGCCGGCGCCGCCGGTGGCAAACCGCACGAAGCGAAAGGAAGCGGCAAATGAAACGGCCCGCAGTGGAAATAGGTGACAGGGTGGCAATCATCGCCACGGTGGTCGAGCGCCTCGAGGACCGCGTGACGCTGAAGTTCGACGGCGATAGTCATCGCTATTCGTTGGTCGAGCCCAACGCCGAGGCGGGGCACAAGCTAAGGCTGGAGGGCGAGGTCGTCCATGTCGACGAGGACCTCGGACGCACGACGGTGCAAGTGCTGGGGCGCGTGACGGTCGACACCAAGTCGGTCGAGATGGTGACGAAGCGTTGCGACATCGATCATATCGGGTCGAATGTGCCTGGCCACCCTCGCCCGCGCACTCCGCCTACACCACACGGGTGAACCGGGGCACGGCTCGCAGTCTTCCTCGATCGGCAAGCTAGTGCCGCTTGAAATATTGCACGTCGCGCTCGTGCTTTTCGGCCGCCTCGCGCGACTTGAAGGTGCCGAGATTGCGGCGCTTGCCGGTTCTTGGATCGACTTTGCGCGAATAGAGCCGGTATTCGCCGGACTTCAGCTTGCGGATCATTGCGATCTCCTGTGCGAACTAGGACTCTAACCCGCCGGGAACGTCTCGGTTCCGGGGGCCATCCGGCAAAGATCGGAGCGTCTAGCGGACCGATGCCCTGATCGCCGCGACGATGGCGTCGAGCCCGTCGGTGAGCGCCGCCGGCCCAGGCTGCAGGATCAGCGGCGACTTGATCTCGAAGATATGGTCGTCGCGAACGGCCGGGATCCTGTCCCAGCCAGGTCGCTGCCGGATCCTGTCCTTGACCACCTTCTTGCCGCACCAGGAAGCGAGGATGATATCGGGCGCCGCGGCCGCGACATCCGTCGTCTGGACGATACGGTTCACGGCCGCCTGCTCGCCGGCCTTGCCGGCAAAGACGTCGTCGCCGCCGGCGATCGCAATCAGTTCCGACACCCAGCCGATGCCGCTGATCAGCGGCTCGTCCCATTCCTCGAAATAGATCGCCGGGCGCGCCCGGCCGTTCGCGGCGGCAGCGATGTCGGCGAGCCGCCGCTCATAGGAACTCGCCAGCATCTCGGCCCTGCCGCCGGCGCCGACCAGCGCGCCGATGGTGCGGATCATGGCGAGGATGCCGGCGATGTCGCGCTGGTTGAAGGCATGCACCGCGATGCCTTGGCGGATCAGTTCCATGGCGATCTCGGCCTGCAGGTCCGAGAAAGTGAGGACGAGGTCCGGCCGCAGCGCCATGATCTTCGGAATGTCGGCCGAGGTGAAGGCCGAGACGCGCGGCTTCTCGCGCCGCACCTGCGGCGGACGCACCGCATAGCCGGAGACGCCGACGATGCGATCCTGCTCGCCGAGCAGATAGAGCGTCTCGACCGTCTCTTCCGTCAGGCAGACGATCCGTGCGGGCGGGAACTGTTTCAAGCGCGCTTCCTTCAACGTCGCAATCTCGACGCGACGCAGTATCCCCGGCCGAGTGCTTGGGCGCAAATCCTGTTGGCGAACAGCCGGCGTCCCTCGTGCTCCCAGCCACGGCGACCGCCCCGGCCCAAGCCGTCCCGGCCTCCGGTCAGGCCCAGGTCAAAGCGGCCTGGGAATCAACCCGTCAATGGTCCGCCATGAGGCCGGCGGCAAAAAAACGCTGCTGTCGGTGAACCATTTCACGGACGCCAACGACCCAATGTCGGAATCCGGCATCGTAACGACACGATCGGGTCGGATTATTTGTATTCAAATGACTTACGCAACGTTATGCGGATGTTGCTGGCATGCCGGAGCTTAGGGAGGGCGAGATGGTGACGGCGAAGCTTCATGGCGTTGAACTCGTCAGGGGCCAGAAGTGGACGGTGCGCGTCACCGCCTACGGCACGACGCTCATCTTCCCCTTCGAAGCCGAGCAGCACGCACGCTCCTATGCCGATGGCCAGGCCTTCCGCCTCGGCGTCGAGGTCGTCGAGCTGAAGGACTGCGCCTAAGACGGGCAAACCATCGATCGCCGGTTAGCCAGGCCCCCGCGGATCCGCGCATGGACGCATGTCGGCCCTCGGCAACGCGGTCGGCGCGTGGGAATAAGCGCGATGCGGTGGGGCGCGCCAGCTTTCAACATTAGCAAACTCTTGTATTTGTTTCCGATCAGGGCCATGCTTGTCGAGCATGCGAAGGAACATGCACGGCGGGTGGGTCAAAAGGTCAGGCGTGATGGAACTTGCAGTCTGCTACGACCACAGTGGGTTCGACCTGGCATGGTCGATCTTTCTCGATGTCACGGCGTTCTTTGCGCTGATGGCGCCAATGGCGGTCGCGCGGCTGATCGCGATATCGCGCGAGGACGCCGCGGCCAGATTGCAGCTCGGGCTGAGCGCCGCGGGGCTTTAGCCCTCGCGGGCTGGCTTTCGGGCCGACAGGTCGCCGAAAAGGGCCGAACAGTCGATCTCTTCCTGGAAATGCGCATGCGGATCGAGCACCAGCCACGATGCGTGGGTGCGAAGGTCCTTGAGCCTGGCATTCTTTTGCGCGCGCGCCAGGCGCTCAGCCTCGGCAACAGAGGCCTGAAAAGCCTGTTCGGGCTTGCGATGATGAGGGATCCTCGACATCGCGGCGAAAACGCGTCTGCCCCGCATTTCGTTCCGTCGAAAACGCGCGGTCGGACGCCTCCCGCTCCCCTGCGCGCGGGGCCCCGCGATTCGGCGGCGAGACGGCCTCGGCGCATCGCGGGTCCGGTCTTGGCGATGGCATCGGGCCGCTCGTTGCCGAGCGCCGCGGCTCAGGCGGCATGGAGCATTGAGAGAGTGCGGGATGAGGTAGCCCGGCCTGCCTGGCGGTAAAAGAGTACGGCTCTTTGACTGGCAAGCCGGGCTAAGGCGCCGGCGATTGGGTTTCCTTGGGGGGAGCCGGCGCAGGGATAGAGTGTCCGTTTCCAGTTGCACCCGCAATCACGGCTGAGGTCCTATGCGGCAACGCAAAGGTCCGAGCTACCGGAGCATGACGCCGAAAGGCCTGATGTGACCTTCGAGAGACGTCACGTCCTACTTCTTTGATTTGGAGACTGACCCGGGTTTCAGGTCGATTCCACCTTGGATCCGGGCTCCGGCGCCCGAATGCTCAAACCCGGGTAAGGCTGTCGCCCTTCCGGAGCGTTCTTTTGACGAAAAGCTCGGCGTGCCGCGCCCATTCCGCTTCCGCCACGTCGTTCTCGCGAATGGACTTCCTGAAAGCTTCCCGCAGTGCGTCGAGCTCAAAAATCGACAGCCGCGGGTTTCTTTTATGTTTTTTTGTGCCGACGTGCATAACGAAGTACCCCCCACTATCGTATAGGCCGTGGTTGTTCGCGCCATCAAGACGCTGGCCCGGACTTCTTTTGGGGGCAAATTTTGCTGCAATGTCCGCGTCTTATATCGGGACAGGGCGGGCCAGGCATGCGACGGGCGTCCGCCGGCTCATCCTGGAAGTCCGCCGCTATATATCGTCGTCTACAGCGACCGACGGCAGAACCATTCCCGACCAAGATGGCCATGGAGCGCGCTATATAAGGCTGGGCATATCTCTTTTGGTGTGGACGCGAAGCTCGATTGGTGATTGTGTCCGCGTTGCAAGAAATCATCTGTATCCTCAGGTGGCAACCGGCCCGCGCTCTCCCCCGTCAACAGGAGCCGCGCGGGCTTTTGCTGTTCGCGAGCGCGAGGCGCTTCACGCTTGCGAATCGTGGCCCGCGCAGCTGTGGTCGCGCACAGGATTGTCGCCATTAACCTTCCCTGTGGGCACGGACCAAGGTCGGTGTCGCAATTGCCTTGCCTCGCCTATAATCTCGCGCGCGGGCGGGTGAGCGGTGCCGATGTTCGGGAGGTATTTGAAGCGATTTGCGCGAATCTGGAGCGGGCTCTCTCTGGCCTGGCAGTTTGTGATCGCGGGCGGCATCGGCCTTCTGGCCGTGATGCTCGTGGTCGGGCTGTGGGTGACGTCGCAGATCCGTGACGGCGTCCTGCACAATGCCGCCGCCACCACCGCGCTCTATGTCGACAGCGTGATCGCGCCACTGCTGCCCGACATGCGCAAGAGCCAGGAGCTCGACGACACCGTGAAACGGGCGCTGGACGAAACGCTCGGCCAGGGCGCGCTCGGCAAAAGGCTGGTTTCGTTCAAACTGTGGCGGCGCGACGGCACGATCCTCTATTCGAAGGACGCCAGCCTTATCGGCAGGCAGGTCAAGCCCAACACCAACCTCCTCGCCGCCTTTGCCGGCAATGTCACGGTCAAGTACAACAGCCTCGAGGACGAGGAAGACGACAAGGAACGGGCGATGGGCGTTCCACTGCTCGAGATCTACAACCCGGTGCGCGAACCCTGGTCGGGCGAGGTCGTGGCCGTCACCGAATTCTACGAATCGTCCGATGACGTCGAACAATCATTGCACTCCGCCCTGTTGTGGAGCTGGCTGGTGGTGGCGGGCGCCACGGCGGCGGCGCTTGCCCTGCTTTCCGGCATCGTTTTCCGCGGCAGCCGCACCATCGTCACACAGCAGGCCGCGCTCGAGGCCAAGGTTTCGGAATTGCAGGCCGCGCTGGCGCAGAATTCGTCGCTGCGCCAGCGCGTTCAGCGAGCCTCGCGCCGCGCGACCGCCATCAACGAGCGGTATCTCAGGCGCATCGGCGCCGACCTGCATGATGGGCCGGCGCAACTGGTGGCGCTCGCGGCGCTCAGGATGGACAGTCCGGTGCTGGTCGATCCGGCCACGTCGAGCACGCTGCGCGAAGCCGAGATCGCCGGCATCCACAAGACGCTCGGCGAGGCGATGCGCGAGATACGCGGCATCTGCAACGGGCTGGTGCTGCCGCAGATCGAGACGCAGGCCATCGCCGACATTTTGCGGCTGGCCGTGGCCGAACATGAGCGACGCACCGACACCAAGGTGTTGCTAACCCTGCCCGAGCGCTTGCCGGAACTCGGAACCTCGGAAAAGATCAGCATCTATCGCTTCGTGCAGGAAGGCTTGAACAATGCCTACCGTCACGGCAAGGGCAAGGGCCAGCAGGTCAGGGCCACGACGAAGGGCGGCAAGCTCCTGGTCGAGGTGCTGGACGCAGGCCCCGGCTTCGACCCGGCCCGAAGCGAAGGCCTTGGGCTTGCGGGTCTGAGGGAACGCATCGAAAGCATAGGCGGGCAGTTCGAAACGCTGTCCGGCCCGGGAGGAACAAGGCTGGTGATCACCTTGTCTGTCGAGGAGCAACCGTGAGCACATCCATCCGCATCGCAATAGTCGACGACCATCCATTGTTTCGCGAGGGCGTGGCGCGAAGCCTCGGCGAAATGGGCGGCTTCGAACTTGTCGGCGAAGGCGCCAGCGCCGAGGACGCCGAGAGGCTGGCGCGAGCCAGCACGCCAGATATCCTCCTGCTCGACATCAGCATGCCCGGCGGCGGCCTCAACGCGCTCGCCGGCATCCTTTCAGCTATGCCCGAGCAGAAGATCGTCATGCTGACCGTGTCGGAGACCAATGCCGACGTCGCCCAGGCGCTGAAGGCGGGCGCGCGCGGCTATGTGCTGAAAGGCGTCGGCTCCAAGGCGCTGGCCGAAATCCTGCGCGATGTCGCCAGCGGCCAGAGCTATGTGTCGCCGAGCCTGTCGGCAAGGCTGCTTTCCGACCTACTGCAGCCCACCGGCAGCAAGCCGGACCCACTCAGCCAGCTCACCGGCCGCGAGGCCGAGATCCTGAGGCTGGTCGCGGAAGGGCTGAGCAACAAGGAGGTCGCCGCCCGGCTGTCGCTGCAGGAAAAGACGGTCAAGCACCACATGACCAGGGTGCTCGCCAAGCTCAACGTGCGCAACCGCACCGAGGCGGCACTGCTGATGCATGAGGCAAGGGAAAGGAGCTGAGAGGTATTGAGGAAGCGGCGACCGATCCCCTCTTCTTCTTCAATTCTTCAATTCTTCAATTCTTCCCGACCCCAACGCAATCACCCCCGCCTCAAGGGACGGGGGTGACATGCGGGAGCACCAGAGAAGGGGGTAGTCTCTCCATCCCTCACAAGCTCAGCAGCCGCGACACGTCGTCCTGCGTCGCCTGGCGCTCGATGATGGTGCGGCCTTGCGCGTCCGTCATCTGGAAGCGGCCTTTCTGGACCTGCTCCTTCATGCCGTTGGGATGGACGACGGTGATCTTGTCGCCGTCGATCGAGAGCGTGTCGCCGGTCGCCGTGTCGGTGTAACTGTTCTTGGTGCCGGGATCGGTATTGCCCTTGCCGTTGTTGTTGCCCGGCCCGGCATTGGGGTTATTCCCGCCGGCATTGCCGTTGCCGGAATTGTCGCCGGGGCCGTTGCTGTTGCCGTTATTGCCGTTGTTGCCGCCATTGCCGGAATTCGAGCCGCCAGCCGAGCCGGAATTCGAGCCGCCGGCCGAACCTGAATTGCCGCCGCTGCCGTTTCCGCCACTCCCGTTGCCTCCATTGCCGTTGCCGTTGCCGGCATAGGCCGTGGCGGCGGCGATCCCCGGCACGCCATCAAAGGTGACGTGCCACGGCGCAAGCGTCAGCGCCAGCGCACTCGATACGCGCAGCGCGAGCCAGGCGAGCCTGCTGACAATACGGTTTCGCATCTCTTCTCTTCGTTCCTGGTCCCACCCCGGCACGGCCGAAGCTCCGCTCGCGGCTCGGGCGAGGCGGAACCAGTGTCTCGACAGGCAACGATTCACATTCTGGCCGATGACAAAAGCGGCCCACGACCCATGCCCCGGCCGGTCGGACCATTTTTGCCGGCATGGGGTGACCAATGTCGCAACCGGCGAGCCGTCGCCGAGGCTCAAAAAAATTACCCCCGCACGAAGGCGGGGGTAAGGTGAGTAGCCAAGTTCTACCACAAGACGATCAGGACCGCAGAGACGAAGCAAAAGGTGGCAACCTGATTTTGCAGCGCCGGCCTTCGGTCCCTTGAAGATCTAATCCAGATAGAACCTCGCTCTCACAAACTATTGTCTCACAAACTCTTCAGGCGATTGAGATCGGCCCTGGTGGCCTTGCGGTCGACGATGGTGCGTCCGTATTTGTCTTCCATCCTGAACCGGCCGTTCTCAACCGTCTCCTTCATTCCATTGCGGTGCGTGACCTGGATGCTGGTGCGGGTGGCATCGACCTTGTCGCCGGTAAGGGCGTTCACATGACTGTCGACACTGCCGCTGCTCGTCCCGCCATTGCTCGTGCTGTTTCCGTTGTCGGTGCCGCTGTTACCGTTGCTGTTTCCGCTATTGCCGCCGCTGTTTCCGTTGTCGCCGCCGCTGTTGCCGTTACCGTTCCCGTTGTTGCCGCCGCCGCTGTTGCCGTTGCCGTTCCCGTTGTTGCCGCCGCCGCTGTTGCCGTTGCCGTTTCCGCTGTTGCCGCCGCCGCTGTTGCCGTTGCCGTTTCCGTTGTTGCCGCTATTGCCGGAATTCGAGCCGGCGGCCGAGCCGGAATTGCCACCATTGCCGTTGCCGTTGCCGCCGTTACCGTTCCCACCGCCTCTGCCACCGCCATTGCCGCCCTTGTCGGCATAGGCCTTGGTGACGACCGAACCATCGATGGGGAGATTGAAAGGCGCGACAACAAGCGCCACCGCAGTCAGCGCTGGCAAAAATAGCCTGCGGCTCCTGCGCGATGCGCGCATTCCGTTCTCCCCATGCCAGCCATTCAGCCTGTCGGCCAAACTACCCCACCGGCAATGTCGCGGCATAAGCATCCCCAATCGACAGATCATAAGGAAGTGGCCCACGACCCTTGTCTTGTCCATTAGGACCTATTACGAATTCTTCTTCAGACCTAAGTCCTATTTCAACCACCGGATGTGGTCGGACATTCGCCGCCGCGCGATCGTTTTTTGCAGCGAAGACAAATCTTTGGGCGAGCAGCGGCAATGGGCAATGGACTGCGGGCGCGCCGCGCCGAACCCGTGCGAGATGCGCCAGGTCCGGGAGATGGCTCAGGCCGGCAAAGGCACCGGCCGCCGTGCCGCGACCGCCGCGCCGAAGGCGGCGCCAATGACCGCGGCGATGCCCGCGCATTGCAGCAGGTTGAGCTTCTCGTGCAGGAACAGATATCCGGTCAGCGCGCCGCCTCCCGGCTCCAGGCACACCAGCATGCCGTAGACCTTGGCCGGCATGCGGGCCAGCACCAGCATTTCCAGGTAGAAGGGCAGCGCGCTGGAAAACAGGCCGACCACGGTCGCGCCCGCCATGATATGCGGGTCGGTGAGATAGGGCTGCGCGGCGCTGAAGCCGAAGGGCAGCGCCAGCACCGCGGCGATCGCCATGCCATAGGCTGAGGTGCGCACGCCGAGCTCGGCGCCGGCCTTCTGCGCGAAGATGATGTAGAGCCCCCAGCAGGCGCCGGCCGCCAGCGCCAGCGCCACGCCCAGCGGATCGAGCCCGCGGCTGGCATCGGCAAAAGGCGAGAGCAGGAGCACGCCAGCTATCGCCAAGGCGACCCAGACGAGGTCGAGCAGGCGCCTGGAGCCCAGCGTGGCGACGAACAGCGGCCCGGTGAATTCGAGCGCCACGCAGATGCCGAGCGGAATGCGATGGAGCGCGGCATAGAACAGCATGTTCATGGCGCAGACGGTGATGCCGTAGGCGGCGAGCCAAGGCAGGTTTTTGCGCGAAGGCAGCACCTTCCAGGGCCTCAGCACCGCCGCCAGCATCAGCGCGCCGATCGCCAGCCTCAGCATCGTCGTGCCTTCGGACCCCAGCACAGGGAACAGGCCCTTGGCGAAGGCGGCGCCCACCTGCACCGACAGGATGGCGCCGAGCAGCCCCAGAACGGGCATCGCGCCGACATGGGTCTCTTGGTTTACGGCCTGCGTCGAGGTCAATCCTGGCTCCATCCTGGTTCGGGCATGGAGATAGGGCGCGGGCGCCGCGCTGTCGTGAGGCAGCGCGAGGTGGATGGGTGGGACAAGCGCTGACAATCTCCCCCCATGAGGGTCCCTCGAGGGGGAGATGGCCGCGAAGCGGTCAGAGGGGGACGCCGCGCATGAAGCGTCGACCTCATTTCAGGCGCAAAGGGCGTCGGCGCTCTCCGTGAGACGACCCCCTCTGCCCTGCCGGGCATCTCCCCCTCAAGGGGGGAGACCGCAACTCACCCCGCCATGGCGAGCGGCGCGGCGCTCTTGTTGGGGATCTGGATGTCGATCTCTAGCGTCGACATGGTCGCGCCGCGGTCCATCGAGACCTGGAGGTAGTCCTGGTCGATCTGCACATGCTTGGCAATGACCGCCATGATTTCCTCGCGCAGGATGGAGACGAGGTCCGGCTGGCCGCGACTTTGGCGCTCATAGGCGAGCAGCAGCTGCAGCCGCTCGCGCGCCACCGGCGCGCTGGTGCGCCGCTTGAAGAGGTCGAGGATGCTCATGCGGCCCTCCTTCCGAGCAACCGGTCAAGGAAGCCCTTGCGTTCGAAGGGGACGACCACCGGCAGGTCTTCGCCTTCCAGGCGTCTTGCCGCTTCGAGGTAAGCCTTTGCGGCACCGTTGAGCGGTTCCGAGAGCGTGACGGGCGAGCCGAGGTTGGAGGCCCTCAGCACATCCTGGCTTTCCGGGATGATGCCCAGCAGCGGCGTGGAGAGAATCTCCAGCACGTCGTCGATCGACAGCATCTCGCCGCGGGAGGCGCGGGCCGCGTCATAGCGGGTGACCAGGACGTGTTTTTGCACCAGCTCGCCCTGCTCGGCCTTCATGGTGCGGGCGTCGAGCAGGCCGATGATGCGATCGGAGTCGCGCACCGACGACACTTCCGGGTTGGTGACGATGACCGCCTCGTCGGCGAAGCGCATGGCAAGCTGGGCGCCGCGCTCGATGCCGGCCGGGCTGTCGCAGAAGACATAGTCGAAGACAGAGCGAAGCCGCGCGATGACCTCGGCCACGCCCTCCTCCGTCAGCGCGTCCTTGTCGCGCGTCTGCGAAGCGGGCAGCAGATAGAGCGTCTCCAGTCGCTTGTCGCGGATCAGCGCCTGCGACAGCTTGGCCGTACCCTGGATGACGTTGACGAGGTCGAACACCACGCGGCGCTCGGCGCCCATGATGAGGTCGAGGTTTCTCAGGCCGACGTCGAAATCGACCAGCGCCACCTTCTTGCCGGTCTTGGCCACGGCAGCGCCGAGCGCGGCCGTCGAGGTCGTCTTGCCGACGCCCCCCTTGCCCGAGGTGACCACCACTACCTTGCCCATATTCATCCAGCCTCCGTTGGCATTTCTTATGTTGGCTCCGGCCGTGCCAGGCACCGCCGACTCTCAGGGACTTTCGCACGCGAAACCGGTCCGAAGCTTGCCGCCCGAACAAAACTCAGCCGAGCGGCACCACGCACAGCGCATCATTGTCGAGGAAGGCTTGCACGGCCTTGCCGCGCGAAACGCCCTCCATCTCCTCGGCCGTGGTGTACCAGCCGTCGACGGCGAGCAGCTCAGCCTCGTTCTTGCGGCAGAAGATGCGCGCCGAGATATTGCCTTCGGAGCCCGCGATCGCGCGGCCGCGCAGCGTGCCGTAGACATGGATCGAGCCGCCGGCGACGATCTCGGAACCGGACGCGACCGAGCCCAGCACGATGACGTCGCCGTGCGGATGGAACACCGACTGCCCGGAGCGGATCGGCGCCTTGATCATCAACGTGCCGGCCGAAGGCTGCGCCGCCTCGGCGCCCTGCCCCGGCCTTGCCGGTTCTGCCTGGGTCGGCCCGGTCTGGGCCGGCTCGATCCTGACGGCTTCGAGCCTTGCCAGTTCGGGGTCCACCGGCTCATCGCCGGACGCCTGCAAGGTCTCCGCCTGCAAAGCCTCGGCGGGCGCAGCCTGGACAGGCTCCTCGACCAGACCAGCCCGCTCCCCGGCGGCCGCGATCTCGAGCTCTTCGGCCCGCGCCTTGCGCGCGGCCCGGCCAAGCAGTCCCTCGGCGGTCGCCTCCTTGGCGCCGGCGAGCAGCGGCGGCAGCTCAGGCCCGAGTTCGGCGCCCTCGAGCTCGATGGCATAGACGCGGATGCCGCGCGAGCCGAGCACGCCGACAAGCGCCACGATCTCTTCCGGCCCCGGCTGCAGGACGTTCAGATCCAGCACCACCGGGCGGCCGTTGAAATAGCCAGGCGAGTTGGCGATCCAGTGATCCAGCCCCTCCAGCCAGTCGGCGATCGGCGCCTCCGGCGTCAGCGTGAAAGCGACGAAGGAACGGGCGCGAAAGCGGATCGATTTGTTCTGCAAAGGGGCGGCGAAGGTCACGGCCGGGCGAATCCTTACTCAATGGTTAAAGGGTGCCGACCGAATGGTTAACAAAAGGTTAATTTTGGGGATTGGAGCCGTTAACAGATGACACGGCTAACTTGTTGTGGCCGGGCGGTCACACGGGTGTTTGCGAAGACGGTGCGGGATGCAGCGACGGGCAGAAGGTGGGCTGTCACGTTATGGGCGGATTGAAGCGAGCTGCAAGCGAATAAGCATTGGAAGGCCACTCGACGTCTCGGCATTCGGCGTGACTCCGGCGCTGTCGCGCATCTATAGGATAAGTTCTCCCGCTTACCGGAGCCGCCTATGTCCGCCACTTTCATCCCCGCCCTCCGCACACTCCTCCCCACCGCCACCATCTGGGACGCCGCCGAGCTCGCGTCGCGCGATCCCGGTTTCGACGCCCGCAATTTCGGCGCCTCCGCCCTGGTCCGGCCGCGCGATACGACAAGCGTCGCGGCGCTGGTTCGGTTCTGCGCGGAGCATGGCGTGAGCCTCGTCGCCCAGGGCGGGCGTACGGGGTTGGCGGGCGGGGCGGCGACTTCCCAAGGGCAGGTGATCTGCGATCTTGGCGGGCTGAACCAGATCGAGGAGATCGATCCGTTCGCGCGGGTGGCGATCGTGCAGGCGGGCGTGACGCTCGGCGCATTGCAGGAGGCGGCGGCCGGGCATGGGCTCGACCCGGGCATAGACCTTGCCGCGCGCGGCAGCGCCACCATCGGCGGCATGGTTTCCACCAATGCCGGCGGCATCATGGCGTTTCGCAACGGCACGATGCGCCACCGCGTGCTCGGCCTCGAGGCCGTGCTGCCGGACGGGCGGGTGTTTCGCGACCTCACCCGGGTGCTGAAGACCAGCGCCGGCTATGACCTGAAGCATCTCTTCATTGGCGCGGAGGGCACGCTCGGCATCGTCACCCGCGTGGCGGTGCGGCTCGACCCGGTGGCCGGCGCCAGCGCCACCGCGCTTGTCGGCGTGCCGGATGCGGCGAGCGCCCAGCGCATCGTGCGACATTTCCTTGGCTCGACCAGCGCGCGGCTTACCGCCGCCGAGATCCTGTGGCGCAATTTCGCCTCGCTGATGCAGCGGGCGCTCAACTATGCACCGGGCAGCCTGCCGCTCGATGCGCCCTGCCTTCTGGTGCTGGGGCTAGGCGCCGACTCGATCGAGGCGGCGAGAGGCGTGCTGGAGGACGGGCTGGCGGCGATCTGGGAAGAGGCCGGCATCATCGACGGGCTGGTCGCCAGTTCCGAGGCGCAGGCCGCCCAGATGTGGCGGCTGCGCGAGGAGACCGAGCAGATCGAGCGCGCGCACCCCATGGCGCCCTCCTTCGACGTGTCCGTGCCGGGCGGCGGGCTGGACGCCTATGTGGCGCGCATCGAGGCGGGGCTGAAGGCGCTCGACCCCTCCTACGCGCCCTATGTCTACGGCCATCTTGCCGACGGCAATCTGCACATCTCGATCAATTGCGAAGGCCCGGTCCCGCATGAGCGGCATGAGGCGATCGAGGACGTGCTTTATGACGGCCTGCGCGAGGCCGGCGGCTCGTTCTCGGCCGAACATGGCGTGGGGCTCGACAAGCGCGAGGCCTATGAGCGTCACGCCGACCCGGTGAAGCGGGATTTGGCGAAGGCGATCAAGGCGTTGATCGATCCGGCCAACGTGATGAATCCAGGGAAGGTCGTGGGGTGATTTCCTCACCCGCTCAGAAGAAACGCTGAGAAGCCGGCGGGACAGCGCCAGCTCCTACCCCGCCATTCGCGCCTCCGGCAGCACCTGCCGCATGGAGCTGGGCGCGATGCCGTAGGTGCGGCGGGCGGTGCGGCTCAGATGCGCGGCATCGGCGAAGTTGGCGGCATGCGCGGCATCGGTCCAGGAGATTCCGGAATAACCGAGCTCGAGCGCCCGGTTGAGCCGCGTCCACAAAAGATAGGCGCGGAAGGAAATGCCGGTCTCGGCCACGAAAAGATGCCGGAACCGGCCGGCCGAGAGGCCGACATGCCGCGCCACCATTTCCAGGTCGAGCGGCTCGGCCAGGTGCCGGTCGATGAAGGCGGTGGCCTGCAAGACGCGTGGATCGACGGCGCCCACCGGGGCGGTTCCGGAGAGCGCGTAAAGCACTTCGAGCGCGGCGGCCTCAAGGTCCTCGTCCGGGTCGCCGTCGTCGAATTTCGCACGCAGCCCGGCAGCATGGGGCGCGATCTCGGCCGGCGGCACGCCGACGATGCCGCCGCCCCCGAAACGGCCGACCAGGCCGCGTCCGAGCGCGGATTCCGGGGCGCAGAACAGATGCGCGATCATGCGGCCCGGCGCCTGGAAGGTGTGCGGCAGGTCGGGCGGGATGACCGCGCCGGCGTAAGCCTGCCAGGGCGCGGTGTTGTCCGTGCGGAACTCGACGCGATCGGACAGGGCGATGGCAAGCTGGACGGCATGGTGGGCGTGCATTTCGCTCGGGCCTAGCGCCTGCCCGATCCACAGGCTGCCGCCCGCCCAGAAGATGATCCTGCCGATGCCCGCGATCCCCATCGCGCCGGTATGGCACGAATCGCGCGGGCCGGCAGCCCTTACGTTCAATCCAGCGGAAGCGCGGGCGTCTATGTGGCGCGCCATCGAAAAACATGGAGCCGAGAAATGACCACCACGCACTTCATCGACGGCCTCGATCGCAGCGCTACCGCCGTCGCCCGGCCCGCCGGCCGGCGGGGATGCCTGCGCCTCCCCTGCTCCCTGCTGCTTGCCGGGCAGATCCTCTACATCGCCGTCACGCAGTTCCACGCCGGCGGCGAGGCCAACGACCATCACGCGATCTTCGCAACCTACGCCGCGAACGCCATCTGGATGGCGGTGCATCTCGGCCAGTTCGCCGGCATGGCGATCCTCACCGCCGGCCTGGTGGCGCTTTCCATGGCGCTTGACGCCGAGGCCGGCGCGGCGCGTTGGCTTGGCCGCCTGGGCGCCGCCCTCGCGGTGGCGGCGCTGGCGCTCCATGGCGCCTTGCAGGCAGTCGACGGCGTGGCGTTGAAACAGGCGGTGAATGCCTGGGCGGTCGCGCCGGACGCCGAGAAGGCGGCGCGGTTCGCCACCGCCGAGGCGATCCGCTGGCTGGAATGGGGCATGCGCGCCTACCAGGATTTCGCCTTCGGCCTGGCCCTGCTCGTCTTCGCCGCCGCGCTGGCGCGCGTCGCCTGGCTGGCGCGGCCGGTCGCCTGGCTGGCCGGCCTCTGCGGCCTTGCCTACCTGGCGCAGGGCTGGGTCGCCGGCACGCAGGGCTTCACGAGCGCGCAGTCGGTGGCGATCGTGCTGTCCTGGGTGCTCGGGCTGGCCTGGATGGGCTGGCTGGCGGCGCTCTCGCCGAGGCAGCACAATTGACCATCGAAGCCGGCGGGAGCGAGGGCTGCGCGCTCGACGCCGGCCTTACCCCAGCCTTCACGCGGCCAACTGCATTTCCCGTGCCGCAGCGATCATCACGCCGGCCAGCAGCCCGTATGCCGCTGTCCAGGCCTGGCGCGTCTCCTGCGTGAAAGCCCCGCCGAGGCCCGCCTCGAGCGTCTCGATCAGCGCCTGGCCGACGGTCGCGTAGTGATGCTCCTCGACGCCGTAGCCGACATGGCGCCGGGCGAGGTCCTGCACGGTGGGCAGGATGGTTTCGGCACGCGACAGGCCGTGCACGACGAAGCCCAGCGCCGCCATCAGCTTGGCGCCCTGCTTTTTCATGTCGGTTTCGCGAAACAGCGCGCCGAGGCTGCCGTCGATCGCGAAGAGCTTCTCGTAGAACAAGGCCGCGGCCGCTTCCTTGATCGGGACGACCTCGCGAAAACTCTCCTGCACTAGCTTGATCTGGTCGGGTGTCATCGGCGCGCTCCTCCGCGGTTTTGCCTGCGCGACCATCGAGCCTGAGCGTTTCGCGGGCATGCCGGTTGTGGAGGAGTTGTGTTTCGGCTCGGTCTCCGTCCGGTATCAGGTCGGGAATAGTCTCGCCTGAAGGGGAACCATGGAGATGTCCGGCGGGACCGAGAGGGTGCCTCGCGCCAGCCTTTCGGCAGTCAAGCGGCAATTCGCATCAATGCGGCAAGGCCCTACTCACACGGCCTGCGCGGGCCGCCGTCGAGGGGCTGGTAGGTGTTGTCGCGCGGATCGTAGGAGCGATAGCGGCTGAAGCAATAGTCGGCATGGTCGGCGGAGACCGGACGGCCCTGTTGCCGCGCAGCCTCGGCCTCGGGCGAAATCTCTTCCGGCGGGCCGCCATAGGTGGTGGCGTAGCCGTTGGTAGAGGGGGCATAGCCTTCCGTCTCGGCCTGGTCGTCGGTCATCTGGTCGTCGGGCGCCGCACCCTGCCGGCCGTACGCGCCGCCTTGATCATTGGCCTGGCCGCCCTGACCTTGCTGATTGTCTTGCTGATTGCCTGGGCCCTGCTGACTGTTCAAATCCGTGCCGGTCGAGGCGGTGCGGTCGCCGCCGGGATCGTAATAGGGCGAGATGCAGGGGCGCAGCTCGCCGCTGTAGGACCGGTAGCTGTTTTCCGCCGGACGGTAGCTGCGATAGCGGGCGGCGCACCATTGCATGTGGGCGACGGGCAGTTGCTGCTGGGTCTGCTGGTCGGGCGTCGCCGGCTGCTGCGCCGCGTTGGCGTCCGGCGCGGGCTGGCCCTGCCCGGAAACGTCCGGCAATGGCTGCAGTCGCGGCGGCGCGGGAGGCGATTGCGTCGCCAGCGCGGTCGTCTGCGCCGCTCCATTCGCCGTCTTGGTCTGTTCACCTGGGGCCGGTTCGCTTGGGGCCGGCTCGCCCGGCCTGGCGGGCGCGGCCCCGGCCTGCCGGGCGGGAATGCGCTGGAGCGTCTGCTTTTGCAGGTCGACCGGCTGGGCGTCCCTCGTCCAGAGTTCGGAGACGCCGATCGTGGGTGTCGCCTGCCGCACCGGCTTGGCTGCCAGCATCCAGGTGGCGAAGGCCAGCCCGCTGGCGAACACGGCCAGCGTCAGCACGAAGCCGCCGACGATTCCCAACAAAGCTTTCACGCAACGCTCCTTCAGGCCCCGCTGATAGAATGCGGGGAGCAGACTCCAGTTCCCACGAGAAGAGGGCAATGTTGAGACCCTGCCCGGCGGAAGCGGGAGAGCCTCGCGTGCTCCGGGGAGAAGCAGGCGAGGCTCAAGGATCGCCAGGAGGGTTGCCTGGCTGGGGACGCTTGCTACTACTGCTGATCCAAAGAGATCGACGATGATCGAAGAGGATCATCGTCAGTGTCGGACCTTTTCGGGGCCGCCGCATCGTACGAATGAAGGAATAAGCGCGCGATCCTTCGTTCACATGGTGCGCTTCGCGCGGCCGGATCCATGCTTGCGGCAGCCGGCGGTCTCCAACGCACGCCGGTTAGGCCCGCCAGCCCAGCATACTTTGCCCCCAACCGGGCTGTCGGGCCGCCTTCGACCAGCGCCGGGCCCTATCAGACGGCCACCACCTCGCCGTACTCCCTCACCTTCCCATCCTGACCGCGGATCAGCCAGGCATCGCCATCGCGGCCTTCGATATGGCTTGCGGCCAGCGGCACCTTGCCGCCGCCGTCCGGCAGGTCGATGACATAAGTCGGGTTGCAGATGCCGGAGAGGCGGGCGCGCAGTTCCGCGACCAGCGCCTGGCCTTCGGCAATGGTGGTGCGGCGGTGCGCCATGCCACGCGCCAGATCGCCATGGTGCAGGTAGTAGGGTTTTACGCCGAGACGATACATCAGCTCGCGGCAGAGCTCTTCCAGCACCTCGACCTTGTCATTGACGCCTTTCAGCAGGACGCTCTGGTTGAGCAGCACGAAACCCGCCTGCCGCATGGCGCGGCAGGCCGTCTCCGTGGCCGGTGTGATTTCGCGCGCGTGGTTGAAGTGGGTCACCACCGTCACCATCAGCCGGCCTTGCAGCGCCTCGACCAGGCCGGGCGTGATGCGCGACGGCAGTGCAACCGGCACGCGGGTGTGGATGCGCAGGAGCCGCAGATGCGGGATCGCTTCCAGCCGGGCGCGGATCTCGGCCAGCGCCTTGTCGGGCAGCGAAAGCGGATCGCCGCCGGTCAGGATCACCTCGCGGATCTCCGGGTGGCCGGCGATATAGGCCAGCGCCGGCTCCAGCGCCTCGCGCGTGTAGCCGCGACCGATGGAAGTCAGCGACTCCTTCCTGAAACAGAAGCGGCAATAGACCGCGCATTGATAGGTCGGGAACAGAAGCACGCGGTCGGCATGGCGGTGCGTCAGGCGCGGCGCCGGGCTGAAGGCGTGGTCGCCGATCGGGTCGTCGAGTTCGCCCTCGGCGGCGATCAGCTCATCAGGCAACGGGATCACCTGGGCGCGGATCGGATCGTCGGGGTCGTTCCAGTCGATCAGGTCGAGATAGGGTTTTGGCACGCGCACCTTGTGCGCGGCGGCGGCTTCCTGCGCGGCGTCGCGCTCGGCGGGCGAAAGGGGGAGGGATGCGAGGTCGCGAACATGGCGCACGCCGGAGCGGACGTCGGCTTGCCAGGCGGCGTCCGGAGCGGTGGCCGGTCGTTTGAGGTCGGTGGTCATTGAAGTCCCGAGACAGATTTGCGCGGGGTATCGGCTGGAAGACGGGTGGGGTCAATGGTTGGCGTGGTCGCGGCCTTTCTTCCGCGGCAGCGCCAACGCACCATCACCCCGAGGATTGTTTGAGAAGGATCAGGTAGTTTGGCGGCCGGGACTGCGGCCCATCACAGCCAGCAGTCCCGGCGGCAGGCGACCGTCCCTAGGATCGGGTAACACCCGACGTCATCAAGGTCCCTGCCGT